>JGI24508J20089_1000079_pt1 | contig 214141 bp, 208 predicted proteins | sample LinPmetageLP24_FD_20089 | JGI IMG/M metagenome (IMG submission 20089)
TCTTGCAATTCGTCGAACAAACCCTTCCTTATGAAACGCTGCTCGAATAGCTTTCTCTCCACAATCCCATTGTAAAATCGCCGGTATATCTGCCCATCGTACACGTCGATTCGTACTTGAAGCCGTTACCCACTTAATAAGGCGCTTTCGTTGAGGTGTATTAAGGCGAGGCTTTCGTCCGCGAAGGTGTTTTTGAGGTGTGAGTCNATGGGCAAGAGCGTAGCCGACTTGTCGAGGAGTCTTGTTTAATTGAAGGGCGATTTCATCTTCTGTAAAGCCGGCGTCGAAGTATAAAGTTTCGATTCGTATACGATCGTCGCGTGTACATTGTTTATGCGGTGTTTTAGGCGTCGGCACTGAGTATAATGAATCCTCCATGATAAATTGAAGCTATCGTAGTAGGACATCCTACAGAAAAGCGGCATGAGAGACATCAAATACTCATTGGCTAGAATGCTGGCAGGGGGTAGAATCTTCTAGAGGGTGCACAGACAGCGAACCTACATTAAAAAGGCCATGTACGAAGTACAACTTCTTTCGGGTTTCCCCGCGCTTCCTCTCCATATTCTCGTTACGCAATGTCAATAACATATATTTTTGAGCCGTCCTCCAGGCATTCGGTGCGGACGCAGTCTGCTTCTGAGACCTGAATTGCAGGGTTGCCGAAAGCTTGCTGAACGAATGGAAGCTGATACCCGAGTGAGAAGAATGATCCAATTCGCTGGTACTGCCCTTTCTCTTTTCCCGTGGCTTTCAGAATCAGACCAGTAACTTGCGAGCCGAGTCGGCCTGGAAGACCCAAGAGGTATAGCAAACCATCGCCCACTTCTGTGCCCCCTGCTACGTCGAGTCTGGCGTTGAGTCTGACTGGAAGTTCGGACGTCTTAGGCAGTTCTATTATCTCGTGAGGTTTTGAGAAAGGCAGCGAGACTGTTGCTTTTGTGATGGATTGACATTTGAGGCGGAGATTAGCGCCTGTGACTTGGCCGAAAGAGTCGAGGGTACCGTATTCGACGTCGACAGCTCTCACTTCGACATGGAGATGCTTATCGTGATCCAAGGAAGGGAAGTCGATTGTGCCGTTGATCGATGCCCATGACCACTGAATAATGGAAGAGTGAGTCTATTGTAAGATTGCTCAAGATAATCAAAGCAGCTAGGATTTTACCTACAGTTGGTGCGACATAAGGCGTGATCCGTTGTCCTTTACCAGCTTCAACGTCCCAGCGGAGCTGAGATAAAAGTTTCTCCTTCCACATACCAACGATGTACTCATCCTTCCGAGCATGTTGTACAAGTCGAGCTAGACCAGAAATGGCTGCAAGTTTGTCTCTCGGAAGAGTTAAGTTGCATGCTGAATAATTGTTGACCAAGGTTGACCATCCTACATCGGAGCTGATATGCTGGATTCCCAGCCGGCTCACAGCATCTTCAAAGCGTGACGGGATCCGATCCGGGAAGGTTTCACAACAGAAACTGCCCTCACACTCCCAGAACACTTGGTTCTGCGTAAAATGCAAAGTTCGCTTTGACAAAAGACGTTCTTGAAGCACCCATGCTCTCTTGAACAATGGCTGCGCCAGGAGATATTCTTCGAAATCGTCAGGAATACATTGATAATACACCGTTCGAGGTGATGAGGAGCCATTGTAATAATCATTTTGAATTTGTTGGCCCCAGAAAAGGTGACGATCGAAAAAACATCCGTAGCTACCATCAGGTGCGCTTGAAGCAGCAATGTTGATCGTTGAGCCACCGTAGACGTCACTCATAAGCGGCGACTCTCGATTCCAGTCGTCAACATCGTCCTGGATGATGCACAAGGAGTCAATCCAGAGGTATTGTAGTCCAAGATAGGAAGTGATGCGTATTGCATCTTGAAAGGTTTTGGTGAGAGCTTGAACCGGCACCTCCTTCTGAAACTCGTTGATATTGTTCTTGTTCAGTGTGAGAAAGGACAGTGAACCCCAGCAATGACTCAGAGTAGCGTACTCCGGGCAAATATCGAGTCCCTTTGAGAGACATAGCCTTGTTTTTCCATCACCAAGGAACAACAGTCGCGTGGGCGTTCGATGGCTTTGAGAGCTTACACACCCTTCATGAAGCATCTGGCACCGATCGAGCCACGTTTTGCATATTGGTAAGCTGGATTCCGTGCTGGCAATTTCCAAACGTGGGTAAGTGCAGGTCGACGCTGTATACTGTAAGTCATTTGATTTGGAATGGTTGACGAGACTTACGAGGGAGAAAAGTGGGGAGCATGCTGATGATAGCATGCTTCCCAGGTCGAAGGATGCTCAAGATGAGACGACTATCACCAAAGTCTTCGCCATCAGTCGGCCTCGCACCGCGCGTTGTTTCCAAGATGGCCGTTCCAACTTCCAAGCCTATGGCATCGTCCCATTCATCTCCATCTTTCTCACTGCGTGTGAGATGGATGCATAAACTACATCCTGAAGTAGCCGAAGCGGCTAGAGCATGGCTGGTAGGGTAGTGTTCGAATCTCAATTTCTTGAGATAGCCACCGCCTTCTGGACAATGGTCTACAATATCTTGACAGAAGTGGCAAAGGTTGGGAGGTCTTCTCTCCTCATCGTATGTGTTATCTCTAACGGGTGGTTTTGACATGTGTTGGACAAGCTTGGTTTGGGTGGATTGTCCGGAAACGTAGCCTATCGTCAAGGTCCTGGAACTACATAGCAAAAATCAAAGGAGAGGTCGGTGGCAAAATAGAGTCACTTTAGAGGCAAGTGTAAAATCAATTGAGATACTTGGAAGAGCAATAACCATGAAACCAAAAACAAGATGTCCTTTGTAGGTTGACGACTATTTGACTGTTCGCTTAGAATGCGCGACCCAGACGCTGACCCCTCTCCTTACCGCCCGCTATTCTGCCCCTCGCTTAGCAGCACAACCGCCAAAACTCTCAAAAATGTCCGCAAAACAAAAATATCTCTCTCTTCATAGCAAAAGCAAAAGTGAAAGAAGCTCTCCGTGAAGAGAACCTCGGGAATTGAGCCCGAGGTGGGGCTCGAACCCACGACCTTGAGGTGTTCTAGTGATGTATTCATAAGAGCCACACGCTCTACCGATTGAGCTACCCGGGCAGGGTAGTTTTTTTGATGCGTAAAAAGTTCTTATTTAAATAATTGAAAGCAATAAAATTCGGGAGACTTGTGTGTCTGGAGTTGCCCCTGGCGAGCGGGGTCTATCTTGGTTGTGTGTGGACCAGAGGACGGGACAGTGGGGGAGTTGTACGGGCCGCTACTCAACCAGCTAGTATCATCTACCGGGCATTTATTTTCCTCTGACGGCTACTGCCGTAGAGGCCAAATAGGTAGACCGTGGATATAGTTGGCTGCAACTGCATTGAAGATCACTTCTTCTAATACTAAGTGATAGCTTCGCCGGCAAAGAATGCTCTTGATATTTGTGACATTGCTTTGCATCCAATTTGCTGGAGTTCGAAGTTGCTCAGTCGTCATCGAAATCCACATTCAACGACGCAATTTAAAAGTCTCGCTCATTTAACCAATCGAAGTAATTGCAAACGTTCTTGTTCAAAGATCTCCTGTTGATCATGTATTCAATCAGTTGCATCATAGATATGATGATATGTACAATCCACAACTCATTACGCCATGCAATGCCATGCAATCAAAATGCTAATGCTCGCTTCATAACATCAAATCAAAAATCCCCATCCCAATAGGTCCCCAGTACCTGTATTTCTTGTTCCTCAAACGCCAAACAAATGCACCATCCCTAACCACACTCCAAATCCTGGGCAACTCAAATAGCCCATCTAGAAAATGCCGCTCTAAATCTCAAATAGTAAAGAGAACGAAATATCTGTCTGTACATGATTCTAATCGTCTATCATTCACATGGCGGCGTAGAAAATGCCTGCTCCAAGAGCGGCCATGGCACCAATATTCATGGGCGCTGCTGTTCGTTGGGCCCATGCCTTTGAGGTTGCTGTTCCTCCGAGGCCAACCGAGGCCGTCCCTCCGGCCATCACGCCTGTGTCCACGCCAACCTTTGCATCGACTGGATCTGATACATCTGTGGCGCCTGGAACGGAGGCTGTCCCTGTTGTTATTTCAAGGACGTTTGATGTCGTTGAGTTGAAGTTGGTTTGAGCTATCGAGATCTCGTTGTTGGCGAGGTCATAGACTAGGTAGGCGGATCTGATGAAGGTATCGCCCATGACTGAGGTGCTGGATCCTGCTGGGGCGATGCCGAACAGACATGCTGGGGTTCCGTCAGAGAACGTGAGTTGTCGGCCACTGGCTGAAGTGACGACGATGACGAGCTCGTTCATAGGAACTGATATCATGGGGCCGGAGAAAGTGAAGTTGAGGGTGGTGGTATTGTCGGCAAGTGAACAGGGAACGTAAGCTGCTCCCTGGGAAGAGTCGTATTGAGCATCAACTTGCTCGTAGATTGCCTCGGTCATGGCATCTGGCAGGTATGTGAGGGAGCTACCCGAGTCCAGGAGAACAGCCTGTGCTTGATTCTTCGCGATTACAATGTTGCCAAAGCTCACAGCCGTGAGTGTGATAAGGAACTCGGCGAAATATCCTCCTTCGGCCTGGACTGGAAGGGTTTCCAGAGTACCCGAGTATTTCCCTGTGTCGACGCCACCGAACAGAATGTTGCCAGTGTTCGCGTCCAGGTCGTTCAACCACAGACTATACGCATTCGACTGAATGAGTCCATCCTCGACCATCTGTGACGGCAGATTCCGGTAGGGTTCCTTTCCGACTCTTCCAACCTGCACCTCATTGACCTCGTAACCAATTCCTAGAATTCCTTCACTCGACGAACTTTCGTAGCCGACACCGAACTGAAGCTTGTCCAGGCTTGCTGATCCAATCGAAAATGTGTCTGTCACATAGTCCCCCGCCGCCCCCGACCCATCAACGTAAGAAATATTAAAGTCGCTCGCAACGTAGGCGTATGTCGAGGACGAATTGGCCGAATAGGTCCCTGCAAATGCACATGGGCTTCCTTTTGTTTTACACCACGTCGAGGATGCTGTGTTCACCCATAGGTCGCTACTACCGGTGTCGAGATGTAACCGGAAACTTTGTGCTGGTGTCCCCAAGGTTGCATTCGCGAAGTACAACGTTTCCTTGAAAGGTCAGCACATCCCTTTGAACCCTCAGTTCTCCAACTGACCTCATTATCCAGAGTAGCTTGAATGGTCTCGGCTCTCCTCCGTAATCTATCTCTCTTTACAGGATTCTGTATCGTATTTCTCTCGATCTGAAACCCGACAACTCTTGCTGGTCCGTCGGTCCTCTTCTGTAACTGAATTGCTCCAGTACATGATGATAATAAAGTCGCCGAGATGGCCAAAGTCGTGAAACCCTTCATGATTATCTATATCAAACAGCAGTCCTAGAAGAGGTAGCCCTTCCTCCTGGAAATGGGCGTTCCTGGACTATATTGGGTCCCAAGATCTAGATGATGCGGTCAAGGGTGCACTAAAAGATCTAGTCTCGACTGTGGAAGCCGAATGTTGGAATGACTTTCGATGGCAAACGGCAGCTAATTGACAAGCAAAATAATAAGTTCGTTGTGGCGGGGGATATCGTTGCAATGCGTAACGAATGACTTGACTGACAGACGTAAAGACTGACGACACAGACGAAGTCGTTCGGAGACTTTCTGTGTGGAGGAACAACCGGTTAATCCGAAAATACAGCTAGTGTGCAGGATTCCATGAGAGAAATATTAATCGCGCGAGCTGACGTTGCCTTGGTGGACGGTTCCTGATCGACTTTGCTGTAGAGCTGGTCTGGGTGGAGGGGTGAGTTGTGGTTGGGAAACAGCAGAAAAGAGTCCAGGTGAGAAGTAGCGAGATCGCCTCATACAATACAAAAGGCTTGGATAATTAGAAATGCCAAGTAAACCCCAAGATCTGGGACCGAAAGGTTACTCGACGATGAAATAATTCCAAGCGTTTTCCCAGGTGCACTGCGACATAGAGCTGGGTAGAGGGCTTTGTATTGTCTGGGCGGAGACCAGGGCTTTGTGGACCCGCAAGTGACGCGGCCGAAGACGAACGCTGGAGAGGAAGAGGGAACGCGACAAAAGCCACGCTCACGGGGAGCACAGCGTACGTATCGCGAGGGACAAAAGGAACGACAGCAGTGGGCCTAGCCACGCATCGTCCATCTTCCCTGCTGCAGGCACTGCTGTGCTTCGCTGAGCCCAGGAGTCAGGACTCCATGAGCCTTGGAGTTGGAGTCAACGCTGCCCGAGTGGTGCTATTTCCAGCTGCTTAAGCTAACCTTTCTTTGATGCTTGCGAAAGGATGATCAGACACAGGAAACGCGGAGCAGCACGGGAACTGCGTCAACTGGGCTGAAAGGACCCCAAGCGAGAGATGCGAAACGCGGCTGCAAGCCCACCCCAGTCAATATTCATCGGCACCGAGCAGTGAGCACAGGCAGGCAGTCGATGAGACGTGAAAGAGGGCGATGAGTGCCTGGGCGAAACGGGGCTTTCAAGTGAAGTCGCAGTTGTGCCTGTCTCTCATTCGCCCTCTGGACGTTTCGTGCCGGCTGGGCGCTGAGGGGTTACTGTATCTGGTGAAGTCTGGAGAAAGAAAAGGCAGAGCAAACGACTTGGATAGGGCGAGAGCAAAGCGGTTGGTTCGGATACCTTTCTCCAAGACTTCACCAAGGCGACTTACTGCTCGGCACTGCTCACGAACGGCCTTGGTGGTCATGTGTAACCGTGATATCCGAAGAAGAAGATGAGAGATGCAAAGACGTGGCCCGACCAGGTAGAGATTACTGGCACGAAGATGCTGGTCGAGAATCAAGAGCACCAAGATGATGTTTTGTTCGGGATCTGTTTGGTGAAATCTACGAATGCGAGGAAGGAGTTGCAATTAAGTGGCTGAAGCGTTTGAAGCTAAACCGCATCAATCCGTTCCCGGATCTCGAATCTGCAGTGCACATCACATCCCGTCGTCACGTCCATCCCTACCTATACTGTACTGTACCTTTACCTATCCTATCTCCTATTCCCTTGCACCTGCCAGTGCCCGGCCAAGACTTTTGCTGGTCTGGGCTTCAGCACTAGGATATCAAAATACTCCTGGCGAGGACTCTCGTGGCTGTGGAATATCAAACATGTCACCTCTTGTTGTGTTCCTAACTCTTCTCCCTTGCATATGCTGATGGTCTTGTACGTTTCAAACACAAAAGCCACTTGAAATATTTCCCCCATTCGATTCTATTCTCCGAATGGCCTCAGCAGCACCTCCTTCGACAGCACCAGACAGCTCTAAAGATTTTGCGTGTGACCGACCAGACCCCACCACTAGATCACTGCCGCATCCGAGTGCCAATGCCTCTACCATAGTGATCTTGGGGTTCTTGGAGTGAGGAGATTTTTGTCGCGAAGAGTGTGAGATGTCAGCGGGCTGTCTGATGAAGGGCTGTTGTCATTGAGCCGATTGCCATCTGATGTTGAGAAATCCGAGTTCAACAGATATCAGCCTGAGATTCCGTTGGTTTGTTCGTCTCCAGTTGAAGACTTGCCAGTCAGGGTATTCCCAGGATCTTCGAGTGATATGCATTGCCAAGCTTTGCACTGGCCGTTTCAGAATGGGCAGGCATTCCCCTTCTCCATGTGATCTTTAGATTCACGTTTACTCTGTTTCTTACCTCCGCTACGTTTGATCCAGGGCGTGTTGCCTGTCTTGATATTTCTATGCCTTAGTGACACCAAATCAGTGGCGCAAATCCGTTCATGTAACACGAAGATTGTGTAGCAATTGTCAGCTTGTATTGGCTGTCTCGTCTACTCATATTGAGGCTCAAGTCGGTAACTCAATTGGAGTATATCTCCTGTTTTTAACGAGGCTCGCTTCTTTCTCATGCCTAGCTGGCATGTCTCCTACCGCCTCATGCAATTGATTGCCATCTTTCTCCAACCTGGCTAGAACCACATCCCCATCCTTCTCATGAAGACCACCGGTCTGCATTTCCGTCGTCCGGTATGTTCGACGCCACCAACTATGTGAAGGTGCCCGTTTCGGTGATGTATCATCATCTTTTCGTTGATATTTTCGAAGAAAGAGTGCGCCGAAGATGATAAAGCAAAGAAGAGCTAGGCCTCCTATTACGCCCCCAACGATAGCACCGACGTTGTTTGAAGAAGCTGGATTAGCATCCGTGCTTGCGATTGCCTCATTTGTGGCATCTGGACTCGTTGAACTATCTGTTCGTGAGGAGGCTGGTGAAGGTAATGATGACGTTGGAGGAGCCGTCACTCCAGAGCTACTTCCAGTCACAGTAGATGAAGATTTTGATGCCGAGCCTGTCACTACAGGTACACTGGAACTCGGACTGCTGACAGGAGCTGGCGTAGAATTAGAAGCAGAGGCTGGCGACGAAGTAGTTGACACTACTGAGCCACTCGAAGTGAGTAAAAGTGTCTTCGCAGCTCTGGCCACCTGAGAAGTCCAGGTAATTCCAACCGGACCATCCGTACCCGCGCCATTCGCCTCCACAGCAAGTTGAGCATGACATGCAACAGGAAAGTCCTTCTGTGCTGGGAAATCGTCCGCCATGACATACCCATAGCTCCCCGTCGAATCAACCTGGAATTGACTTCCTGAGAACGACACCCGATCAGTCAAGGGTTTCTTATACCATACACTTCCCCAACTCACCTAATACAACATTGTTTCCCGCTGTCCCATTCTGACACCACATATTCAACCACGCCTCTGCATAATTGGACTCCCATTGCAGGAATATCTTGTCGATAGTGTTGATCGTCAACCCGTCCTCCAATGGAAACAACCAATTCGCGGTTGACTGCGCCCACACGATTCCACCGCTTCCAGTCGCTAGCACCCAGACACCAGCAGCAAGAGTCTGCGACAAAGAAGATATTTGCATTATTGCAAATACTCTCTCACGACGAAGAGACAGCTCGTAGTCAAACAGCCACACTACTGACCGAACGAATGTCCACAAGCAAGAACGAAACGGCAAACACCAGAAAACGAGAGAGAAAAAGAGAGACAAATCAGAAACCAACCGCAGCAGAAATGGGAGGTAACTCTCTCCTTATCAGGCTAAACACTCACCTGCCTTCTTAAGCGCTCGCATTGGCGGCGCAGCGCTCATCATATCTCTGAACTGAAGCGTACCAGACTGTCGGGTGCAATTGCGACAACCAACATTCGACTTTCTTGAAATCGACTGGTTGTGGTTGTATGCAGGAGGTTGGATCCCTGTGCGTGGGATGCTGCAGGGTAGAAATAGCCTTGAAACGCAGTGGACTTGAATAGGCGCGTGCTGTAAGCGCTGGTGCTCCTGGTGCTTCAGGAACTCAATGTTGAACGTGCCGAAAGAAGGTAAGAGTGGCTAGCAGGCATATGTTGTCTTGATTATAAACTTGGAATAGTGATTTAGTGGTTCTTTGAAAATGCTGAGACTGTGATAGGGACATTTTAGGTAACTTTGTAAGGAACAACCCGTGACCCTCGCAATCACGTGAAATACCTCTCGGTCCAAATTTTTACCCACTATCATCGCGAGACATCTTGAAGCTCTTCTCTGCTGGAACCCATGGAATGTGGTGTTCATCATGTCTCATCTCCAGAGCCTCCTCGTTGCCCGAAGCTCAGGCAGCTACCCATCTCACCCAGGCACGACCGAATCACAGCCGTCAGAAAGCGGTTGCCTATACCACGAGTGGAAACACCTCGACCAAGAAGTCCACGTCGTCTCGTGTAAGTGTACGCCAGATGAGCGTGCCCGAATATTGCTCATGAGGCTTCCGCCTCCAAGCGGTCCTGTACAGTCCCACGTAAGACGGACGAATAGGATGTTTGGTCCTGCTCTCGGTTCGGAGCTGAAGAGGAACACTTGACCATTCCCTTCCTGTATCTTTCGCATCTTCCATCCTTTCTCTTTATCAGATCTCTTTGCGCACAGATTTCAGTCTGTAAAAATCAGCTCTAAACAGTTGCGTATGTCAGCACAAGACCATTTATTGTATCCAGACTCAGCAGGCCAGCTGGTTATGGAGTACTTTGATCAGGGACGATGGTAATATCTCTTGTCAAAAGCAGAAGACGAAGAAGCTCAGCTAAAATGAATTGCCCACACAGTCCCATATACGCCGTTTGTGTCCCTCAGATCATCAGTCAATCACACCCCTAACCAGAACAGTCTTTCTTCGGATGCATGGGTTGCGCAGTCGCCATGATCTTCTCTAGTCTAGGAGCCGCGTATGGAATCGCAAAGTCCGGGATTGGCATATCAGCAGTCAGTGTCCTGCGACCAGACATGATGATACGAAGTTCGTTTGCACTTGCTCCTTCCCCCAATTCCTTGCGGTTCTTTTACTGCCATAACAGACGCTGACAAGGCTACCAGACCTCATGCCACCCATCCTTGCCGGCATCCTGGCCATCTACGGGCTCGTCGTTGCGGTAGTGATATCCTCCTCTCTGAAAGAGAAAGTTGCTCTTCACACCTCGTTCATGCAGCTCTCTGCTGGACTTTCAGTTGGACTATGCTGTCTGAGCGCAGGTTTCTGTATTGGGATCGTGGGCGATGCTGGCGTGAGAGCTACTGGACAGCAGCCAAGGATGTTTGTTGGTATGATGATGATGCTGATTTTCGCGGAGGTGCTGGCGATTTATGGCTTGATTGTTGGGTTGCTGTTGTTGACTAGTTCTGAGAATGGTGTGACGGATTGTAGTAAAGGGTATTGAGCAGCAAACAGAGAGAGTTTCTGTCGGACTAGCAGAATGCTTCAAGCTTTGGGAAGGGCAATGATGTATCTGCAGTGCGTGGCAGCGGCACAAGTGCAGGTCGATGGTAAGGTAAAGCAGAGCCCAGATTCTGATGAAGCAAGCATATACAATAATCTTAAGCCATGTGCATCAGATATCCCAGATCAGACGCAGACTTGCTGGTGTATTTCGTGGCCCAAATCGCCTCTTGTTTTCTCCATGAGATGTGTATCGATGGCAAATTTCTCAAGGTCAGGGATGCCTAGTACCTTGGTTTGAAGAGCCTACCCAAAGGAGCACCTCTCCTCATCGCCAACAACCACCAAATAGCTCCAAAAGCCATGCCTCCTAAATGGTCCGCATGTCCCCAACCCTGGAGCCATCTACCCTGCATCCCACCAACACTGATGATAATCTCTAGAACGGCTCCCGCAACCATGGGCATAGGAATAAAGAAGAGCAATATTTTTGACCGAGGTGCAGCACAAGTCATAGCTGCAAACATTCCTGAGATAGCTCCGGACGATCCCATCCCATAATTTGTCGTATATGGTGATCGATTTCTTTCCCAAAATTTGACCTGGGCAACGCCTCCCGCAATAGCAGACCCGAGATACAAGACAAGAAAAGAAGGAATTCCATTCATCATGACCATCGTCCGCCCAAAGCTATACAGCCCAAGCATACACAGAGCAAGATGTACAAAGTCGCGATGCATGAAAGCCGAAGTGATCAACGTGTAGTATCGGCCAGGCTCAAGACTCCGCGCAGACATCATGAAATGCTGAAGAAAGTCGTTGGCTTTCTGGCGTGCCTCTCTAGTAGCCTTTTTCGTTGCTTCCAGTTGTAAGTGCCCATTCCAATAGAATATTCCCACGCATGCTCCGATTATGCTGCCCACGACAAGGGACCCTGAAGCGGCTGGAGGGCGCTGCCAATGTGGTGGTTCGGGATCTTGGAAATACGTCTTCTGATGGGATCTTCGATACTGGTGCTGCGTCGCTTTCACTATATTTGAAGTTGGTTTTGATATGCAGAAATTCGGACGGCATTGCCTGCTGGTGCTGAATACTCTCAGCGGGAGCTGTGCTGAGCAATTGACGTGGTTGGCTTCAATCTCCGTCACGTCAGTATAGCTCGATGCCATCGTGGGGCAGAAACTTACAAAGGATTTGACAATAGGAGATGGCCGATATGGCCGACGTGGTCGCAGACCTGCAGAGTTGAAGCTCTGTTTGATGAAGAAGCTCATCTTGGCGTAGCAAGTGGTTCTTTCGACGTTACTGGAATGGGTACGGAGAGCTCTTGATACGATTTTGGACGAGCTAGGAACCAACGAGTAGCTCTCCCGTGCATGTATTACAAAAATGCACTTACCCGCCAGAACAAAGACGCCCTTTTCAATTCATTTCGGCTTTAGTCACTTACTGTTGACCATGCCACCGATTTTCTGTAATGAAAATGCTGTAGACTTTGTAGTCGAGAAGTAAGCAATAAGAACGCTGAAGTCTAGGAGGATTCGGTAACTTACATGAACGAACGCCCTGACGCCAAAACGAACTCCACTAAAATTAAGTTGTGGGGAAGCTCCCCTCCCGCCACTCCTTAAGATTTCACGTTCTTCACACCAAACTGCCAATTGGAAATGCCTTCTCCTGCAACGTCCATCTATTATGATTCACGGATATCATCAGGTCTCATCTAATCTTTAATACTATACCCCATATGCAATTGCAGTTTGTTTGCGTTTTCTTCCGAGTTCCCTAGCTGTTTACTCTACTCTCACGAAATCAGTTCAGAAGGGTTTGGAATTTCGCGTTGACCTTTTGTAACAATTTTCCTGGCATTACATCTACAGAATTTGCGATCAGAATCTCAGCAATTAGGCTTCTGCTACTTTACAGGGCCTTCTTCATTCCACAGTATTCTACGCAAAGTCTAAAGTGGCACCAGCAGTGCCAACAACAGCTGCTTTCACTGCGCCTGATCCAAGAAGAGTGAACTTGTAAGGCATGCTAGTCTCAGTCAAAGTACCTTCGGGGACACTGTTGTTGCCAATTCCAAAATCGTTGTCGAAGGCATTTGCATATCTGTCGTTGTTAGCTTTGTCTCCTCTCCAAAGATTCCGATATTTCTTACCCAGTGATGTCGCTGTAGAATGCGCCAAGTGGCTGAGGTACATTCTCCCAAACATTGCTTTGGACCAGGATCTGGGCTCCGTCGCGAGTATCAATACCTGTATTTGCATTCTCGAAGTACGAGTTGTAGATATGACCAGTTCCAAACCTAAAGGAAGGCATACGGCTCCCAATGTTGGAGTAGTACATGTTATGTTGAGTGACATGGAGATGTCCCTTATCTTCGGCTCCGTTGTTGTCTGAGTGGCCCACAAGCGATGCTTTGTAGTGGTTGTGGAGATGGGTATTGGAGATCGTCACCCATTCAGAAGCGTGGTTGACGTCCATCAAGCCGTCGTAGAAGTCCTTGCCGTGATCCATATCGGACGAGAGGTCGCAATGGTCTACCCAGACATTACTAGAAGCTTGAATGCCGATCCCGTCTCCATTGGCAGCAAGGACCTTCTCACTGACAATGTTGCGGATGATAACGTTCTTGGCTTGTCTGACGAAAAGTCCAATGCCAATAAGCTCAGGGGAATGTTAGACAGCCCAGGAGAAGGAACGGAAAGATTCATACTGGAGCCTTTGAGTCCTATCAGAGTCTTGTTCGAACCAATCCGAACGTTCTCAGCACCAGTTATGGTTCCCGGTACAACTACGATGGCGGCAGTGTCTCCCTTGAGTGCTGCAACGAGTTCCGCAACTGTAGTGACAGTTATGGCTGCTCCTCCAGCTCCGCCTGTTGTTCTTTCATCCTGTCAGTAGAGTCCTGATTTTCTTGGTTTACTACATACCCTCCATTTTGAGTTGCAAACCCAGTATTAGCAGCATCCGTGTAAGCTGCTTTCTTCACAACACTCGAGCGAGAGGCAAGCGCATTGGTTGGTAGGTAAGGAGCTGCTGAGACCAGCTGAGCAAGGAGGGGTAAGCCCAAATAGATAACCGAGAATCTCATGCTGAATTAAGGAACGTGAATTGAATAGAAGTTGGAAAAATGAATGTTTCAGGAGGGAAGAAGTCCTTGGTCTTAGGAAGAGAATCTCACATTAGCTATCTACAGCGACATACTTATAGGAAGCTTGGGCAATAAGAGCGGCTCGGCGCAAGACGAAGACATGTCAAGCAATTTGGCATTCGTTGCCAATTCTGATAAAAACCTTATTGAACCTGAATTAAATCATATTAAAAACATTTCAAGAGATGAAGAAGAATGAACTTGGGCGAGGATGCCATGCCTGAAAGCAGGTGTAGATTTGCCCCGATACCAACCTTTTCTGATATTTTCTTTTCCAAAACGTCTGAAATGTCAGATACTAGGCGCACAGGCCAATCTTGCTGCTCTGTGTCACTTGACATTCAGGTGTAATCTAATTAATTTTGGTTAGTGGCAGATAGATTGTTTCCTGAGGTGGTGGAAAGTTTCTTCGTCTGACTCGCCTATTTTGCTTTTAACGCGACCCTTACCATGTCAACATTCAGCCTTCCTGTCAAATTGATTGCGGGGATGTTACCCAAACTTAAAGTTTGCATCTCTGGACGCAGGCAAATAAGCTGTACTAAGGTCATCTTGGAGAGCCACCATGATTGCTTGTTCACGACCTAGATTTTCGGATACGCTTGACTAAGTAAAACAGGCCTTCGTATCCTCAGTACCTCACCAAAAGAACATCCCAGAAACTAGCACACATTGAAATATGAACAACGATTGAATTGCTCTCTTTTGCGGCGGATTGATGTGGTTTTACCATTTGGCAAAGTTACGTGTAAGATCATGACCTAACGTGAAAGCGTAAATTTCTCCTGCAGCACTGATACATGGGATGAAATCCTGAAATCAACACCGCCTCACATTCTATCAACCATCTCCGTGACGTCCATGTCTTCGAGCATTCATCCGTCTGTACCTTAAGTGTACTTCTTGGTTTCTTCCTCACACCATCTCAGGAACTTCGCAGCAACTCCCGTGCCGCCTTCCCCCTCGGTCTTCAATGCCGCTAAAATATCCTCTCTAGGAGCAGGATGCCACTTTCCCCACGGTACACCGTACTTTCCTCCATCAGTCACCGTTATACCATCAGAGAGTCCTGCCCACAGGCTCGAGTAGGCACCATAGATTGGAGGATGCATAGTAATCCACATGACAATCTGAGCCCACCTCGGAGCGCTGTCCCAGATCCCGGTCTTCAGATTTCCTGGGTTTTGAGCAATGCTGACAATGCCATCTTTCGAGACTTGCTTAGAGATCTCAGATGCAAGGAACCAATTTCCTAGTTTCGAGATCCCGTAGTTGTGTATTTGATCTTTGCTGGGGGAGGAAAGCTCCTCGAGATCCAGCCCACCTTTTGGAGTGTTTGTTTCGATAGTTGGGGAGCCAGCCCAAACAATCCGGACCGAGTTTGGTTGAGCTATTTTTGCGGCGTTCTGGATGTACGGAAGGAGGAGCTTGGTCAGGAGGTATGGCCCAAGTGCATTCGTGCCCATCAACACCTCATAGCCTTGCTTTGTCTTGGTGCCGACAGGTGCAGATCCAATTCCAGCATTGTTCCACAGCACATCAAGTTTGCTTTCCTGAGCTGCAAAACTTTCAACAGCTGGCTTAACCGATGTCAAGTCCGTCAAATCAAGAATTAAACGTTTCACCGTCCCTGGCGTTTTCGTGGTTGTTGTCCCTTGAATGGACTTGATGGCGGCCTCTGCTTTCGATTGCGAGCGACAGGCCATGTAGACCGTTGCACCTTTCGCATACAAAATCTTGACGAGTTCATATCCAAGTCCGGCATTACCACCCGTTATCATGAAGACTTTACCAAGTTGTGGAGGGATATCATTTTCAGTGAAGGTCGGCTTTCCGGGAAACAACTGCGCCAAGGCTGTTCGAAAAGACATGCTTGACTAACAAATTGACAAAGATGAAACTAGAAGTTTGGTAACGTATGACCGAAAGCTAGAGGGGTTGCTTGCTTATATACGATCTTAGCATTGCAGCCAATACTTCACACTGGAGGCATTCGGCATTCGCTAGCGGCGTTCGTCAGCTGGTCAGAGTCATCGAGCGCCGGTCAGCTTACAGTGCTTCGTCCGCACGAACAAAGAGACGAGTGTCAGCATGTAGTCAACATTGGCGAATAAGACGACTAATGGGCAAAATTACTTCAGGAGACTGTCGGACGGACTTCCGCAACAAAATATGCGGGTACATAGGAGAACTGATTCAACTCGATGTGGGCCGACCAAAACTTCTCAGAATGTCTTAACTGATTCCGCCATCCGATACATACATTGCTATGATCAACAAAAGATCCAATCCCCTCTTTCATAATCATTCTCGCAGGTGGAAAAGAAACGGACATGAAGATACGTCAAATTTGGTCATGGGCATCGCATAAACAACACAAAGATACAGCCACCATCCCATTGTTAATCATCCAGCCCGGAACAGAACCCTTCACAAAATTGCTCTGTTATGCCTCCCGCTCCATTCCGTAACATGCTTGAACAGAATCGGATGAGCAGGAAGACTAGACTATCGCGCCTCCTCTCTTCCCTGATCTGCCGGTGAAAAAGGCGAGAACCACAGTCCCAAGGAAACATGCGAAGGTGAACCAAAGTATAGCTGTCTCGGCGGTAACTATACGACATCGTGATTCGATGTCGTCTTGAAACATCCTTGCAGCCTTTTTCTCAGATGTTGTTGGGTATGTTTTGGTAAAGCTCGGATAGAAAGTAGACCGGTGCTTGAAGGTGTATACCTGGTCCTTGCAATCGCCAGTCTTGATGCTCACGGCAAAAGCCTGACAGTACATTGTAAGCATAATCAGTAAAACAAATGGCAGCTAGATGACTTACAATTCCTCCCGCGACGAGGAAGAAGGCAGCCAGTCCATCAAGAGCAAGCATGATGATGCCTTGAAGTCTGTCGAAAAACACAGCAAGCACACCAACGGCGGCAAACACAATTGCTGCTCCACCACAAAACGCACCGTACGAGATCAAGGCCGGCCCAGAGCCAGGTCCATATCCGTTGATCAAGACCACCGATAGAGCAAGAACGACAGCGGCAAACACAAGCTATGAAGGAGCAATCAGCAGCTGAAAGGAAGTTGATAGGAAAGCAGCCGTTCCAGAAATGGCCTTACCTGTGCACCCCGAGCCGCGAGGGTAACAATCATGATGACCGAAGTGCTAGTATATAGGCAGATATACTTCAAGTGAGCAGAGTTCGAGTACTAAAGACGACGTTATGTGATGATCAGATGAAACAGAATGAAGAAATTACAGAAGGATTCAGCAATGGGATATGTGTTCAATATAACACCAGGCAGCGGTGAGGAGGGTGACTCAAATTCAGAAGTCGGCCAGGAATAGGACTTCTGCCAGGCTGTGAAGATGCTACGCCCATGCTGATATGAGGCAACAATCTACTCTTGATGCTTTTGAACCAGTCAGAGGCATAATTCAATCCCAGAATTGTGGTAATACAACTCAATGGATTTGGGGTAGGATTGCGGCACGTCGTTTCATGGCCATCTCGTCTGTGCCCATTATTGCAGTGATATGCACGAAGCGCAGCACAATACCTTGCTTGGCCACATGTTGTTCATGATCTACGAAGCGCTTGCTTCACAATCTCCTGCATAGCTTCTAAGACGAACACATAATCTCCTACTCCTATGTATGGCAGAAGAACGCCTATCGGCGAGTATAGACATTGTGTGACTCGATACAAGCTGCTGCCTTAAAGAATATTTACAAAAAGCGGCGCAGAAAATAGCAGACAAGCCAAATATTGCAAGATGAGAGACTGCTCCGGATAAAGTCTGTACACGAGAAACTTCTCGGCCGATTTTTCATGAATTATCATGACTGTTGGTGACTGGAGATGCAGACAGGCCACAGCACAGCACAAAACGACTATGAGACGCATGGCCCCTATGGCAGCTGCAGACAGTCCTGGCCAATCCTTCTGCGGATGTCAGGGTTACTTCGCCACGTTACTGAAAATAAAAGCCAGTAATATCAGCGGGGACAAACGGTTGATCCCTGGGGCGCCTTGTTGGAAAGCCTCGCGACCATCTGTGGACCACAGGAGCATGGTCTCGCAGATGGACGCTGGGATGAGCGAGCAGAGTGGGGTAGAGGTGAAGTCCTGCCGAAGAGTAGCGCGTCTCGCTAACTCTAGACGAGAGTGATGCTTTCGGCGACAAGCATCAGTTGAAGATCACTTAACCATCACAGAAAGTAACATGTCTCCTTGATGAACACCGCATCCGACTTTTCGAAGTCGCAGGCTCTCCATGATGAGATCGCCGAGCTCGAATGGCGCTTGGAAGCTGCCAAATGCAAACTGAATGGCAATCAAGTTCGTAAAGAAGCGACGTCCAGCCCCTCAAAGATCCTTCGAAGTGTTGGTAAGTAAATGCTTTCAAGTATGATAGCCCCTTCTAATAATGTACAGGGCACCTTTCCGCCTCATCCCACCACTTCCTGCTCCTCCTTTCGGACTCCGCCCTCCCACTGGGCTCGTTCGCATTCAGTAGTGGTCTTGAATCTTATCTGGCGCATACTCGTCCGAGCTCGTCTTTCCCTGCGTTCCTCGGCTTCTCCCTCTCCTCATATGCGTCAACCACTCTGCCGTTCGTGCTTGCGGCACACAGGAACATAGTCAACTTGGTGGAACTCGACGATACTCTGGATGCGGCAATAATGTGTACGGTGGGCCGTCGGGCGTCTGTCGCGCAAGGAAGAGCTCTTCTTTCAATATGGGATCGATCATTTAGCTCTGCACTTCCGGCTGGAGCATCGATTGCCAGTGTTCAGGCATTGAAGGATCTCACAGTTCTCTTGCGTGGCACATCCTCAACCGCAGTCTCCAATGACTTGCCACTGGCTTCTGCCCATCTTGGTCCACTATTCGGAGCAATTGCTTGTATATTAGGAATGACCTTGGAGCAGACAGCATACGTCTTTATGCTGAGCCATGTAAAAGCCCTGCTTTCAGCTGCCGTAAGAGCAAGTATATTTGGACCGTATCATGCGCAGAAATTGTTAGCAAGTGTGGAGGTTCAGCAAGGCATACAACGGGTCATCGACCAAGAGTGGAATACAAGCATTGAAGACGCTGGCCAGAGCGTGCCGGTCATGGACCTGTGGATTGGGAGACACGAAATGTTGTACTCGAGAATCTTCAATAGTTGAATCAAGGCTTCGCGCCGTCCAAATATTGTATTTCGGGGCTGCGCCCTTTAGACGTTCCGCAATATTTGCATTCTATGCTACATCCTGCCTTGCCCATGCCCCGGAACGCCGTATGCTAACCTTAATCACTATCACTATCGTATGCAACCAGAGGACCAGATGGCGCTGATATTTTGGGCTTCGGCGCCACTGCCTGCGCGCCTTTTAAAGCTGCCAGAGTGCTGTTTGAGAATATGCCACCCTCTTCTGCTTCTTCTCTTTCCACCTGATCAGCCTCTATCATCAATCGTTCGTCGGCCTCGATCATTAAGCGTTGCTCATCCTCAAGCTCCAATCCTTGCCTTCCAACTGGTTTGACCGCGTTTGCACTTCTGGCGAAATAGATGTCGTCTGGAGCTTCGTAACCAGCCAAGCCAAATCCACCATCGATCTTCTTCCGCTTTCGTGCTTCTGGATCGCGACCCTCGATCTCTGCCACAAACTCTGCTGGTAAAGCTCTCCGCACTGCCTCTGCTGCCTGCTCCTCGATTCGCCGTACCTCGCGCTTCTGTGCCATAGGATTAGGGTCAGCGCTAGCCCATCGAACATTCAGAATCTCGTTGTGGTCGAGCGATTGATGCGCCATAGCTTCTTTCGCAAATTGAGCATTTGCTTCGTTCGAGTACGTGATGAAAGCAACACCTCTTGTGTTGAGAACACGGACTAAAAGAAGTCAGTATCGATCATGTGCATCCGTTGCTGGGGGGCTGACTTACTGCGCTCGACCTGTCCCCATTCTGCGAAGTGCCTGGCCACCACCTCCTCAATATCATCGCTCACATGGATTCGACCAACGTATATTGTGCGATTTTGCCTCATGAAACTTCCTACGCCTCCCATGTCGTCTCTGTAGTCTGAATGCTTGTCTCTGCCGAACACATCTACGTTCGGGTTGAACATGTCGTGAATACCTGGCAACCTATGCAGATACTCGCATTCCTGACCCTTTGGACATATTCCACGCGCGAAGAACAGGCAAAAATAGCTTCCAGTGACCTTGTCTGCTCTCGTGTATCCAGTGTCCTTCGCAATATTACATCGTCCTGCAGCGGCAGTCTTTGACAAGTACTTGTCTTCGCGATCGCCACCTGACCATTTGTTGTACCAGATATTGAAAATCGTGCCCGTTTGAGGAGGTGGTTCGGACTTCATCGTCGACGGATCAACCTGAGGTCGCGCTGGACGCTTCTTCTTGCGAATGATCTTCTTCATCTTGCGCTCACCCGTCATCGCAACATCGCTATTGGTTGTCGTGAGAGCTGTAGATGTCTCCTCTACAGCTGGATCCTGGGGAGCCATCGCGGGAGGGTTTGCTGTTTCGACGTCGGCCATCTCGTCGGTTGTCGCGAAGTTGGAGTTGTAGCCAGAGGCTGGACAAAACTAGAAGTCGAGGCTGAATAGGCGCCACAGCCCGCCGCTAGCGGCACGCTAAGAATTACCAGCCACATGTTGTCCTTCCCTTCCCTTGACTCGCTTCAACAAGGACAATGAATCTTTTTGACGAAGGTACTACTGAGTCTCACAATATCATCGATCTTTCCAGCAGCCGGGTCAAACCAGATCTAATGTTCGTTTCGGTAGTGCGGAGTAGATGCCTTGCGCTTTGTAGGCTTCCCAAGCAAGGTCTAAACATATGTAAGAAACAAACATGGCTACCCAGATAATTCCAACTCAGGTTGCTACTAAACATACTTCCTCAATTCGTTGCAATTCTTTCATAATCACTCATTTTTCAGCTGATCGACATTCTTAAATGGTCCTCTTCCAGGACATAGATTTCCTGAATATAATCGCCAATGGCTCAGTCACGAAGAAACCGAGTCCGAGCTTTCTTCCTGCTTAGGTGTGCTCTTGGGCAGTGCTGTCTCTTTGAGTTGATCTGTCGCATACTATCAAAGGGTCCTTAAGACGGTACTGTGTTCCTCTCGCGGATCCATCTAAATCCCGTCAGTGGGTGTTGACTTTATGGGGCTTCAAAACCTTACTGATCTCAAGATAACCATACTCTAGAAGAACAGGAACCCAGATTCCTACAGCCACAATCTGACCGAAGCTCATCTGAGTTGATATGATGTTGGAGGAGTATTTCAAAACTTTTATGGCTGAGATAAATTGCAGGAATAGTGCGATAGACCCAACAGTCAGCTGGGAATATTCCCAGAAGCGTTGTTGAAAGATGAGAGCACATGAGTGGCGACCAAACGCTTCTAGGTAACGAGAAACAACACGCATGGGGACATTGTACGACAATTTCCCACTCAGCTTGGAAGCTTCTAGTCTGGCTGACAGTATTTTGAGCGTCTTCTGGAGGATCTTTTGTGCCGTCTTCAGATGTTTCAACAACCATAGGCCATTGCCTTGCATTGCACAAATCTTGGAAGTGACTCTGTAAACAAAGATCAAGAAAGAAATGATCCAAACGACCAGTCCAGATCTCTCAGGTAAGTCGTAGTAGACACCGGTTATTTGGGGCCACAGGCCGTATCTGAAGAACTCATTCCGGTTGAAGCAGGGAGCAAAGGGCGCGATATTTCCGCAAGAAAAAATTGGTGCAACTGGATTCTCGTAAAACAGGTAGGCATTTACTGCAGCCCCACTAAGTTGTGGTGAAGCTGCCCAGTACGTCGCAGTCCCGAGGACGAAGCTCACGCCAGAGAGGAATAGGAGGTACCAGGAATTCCGGCCTCCGAGAAAATCGATATGAGCAAGAGTCAACATGATTGGCGAGAACGCATTGGCGGATGTCAGCCTGAGGAGGATTTGATCCTTTCCGCGGACCTGATCCAGATATGTCGGCAAAACAATCAATGCAGCGATCTGGAGAGTGGCGGAGAAAAAACACTGTGACTTTTGGAACTCGACGAGTGCACTAGTAAGTGATCCTAAATGGCTGTTGAAGCTTCTTTCTGCTTCTATAAGTCGAGTGTCCATGGTTTCGACACGGGAGGTCCGTCTGATGTGTCTTTGAGCGACTTGACATCGGATATAGAAGATCGAATGAAGAAAGATCCCAAGAAGCGATATACTATATTGGACAAGAAGAGACAACACAACCTGTATCATTAGGTAAAATGATTGAAAGATATCTTGGAGGCCACTCACCCCCAATCCGCCAATGTCGGGGTTAATCTCAGCAGTACTTCCACATACACCATATCGCACACACTGAGCAGCAGCTGATCGATTCAGAGCCTTGGAAGAGCCATTGTCGAGGAACAAGCTATCCCTAGCACATGAATGGTAGATATCAGAGTCTTGACACTGTTCAGAATACTGGCAGAAGTCGGCCAGGCAGTTCCCTATGTTGGAAGAAATATTCGAGGAGAGTTGAAGTTGATTTCTGGGTATTCCAATGGTTTTCAGCCTATCGATACCTTCGCCAGTAACATTGGACTCGTCCAGAGTCGCGGAAATCTCAGGAAACCACGAGCAAGTATAAAAGTTCGGCCAATTGGCAAAAGCTGTCGACATGTTCCCGCATATCTCCAGACATAATTTCGTCTCAAAACCAAGTCTACACTCCAACGACGATGTGAAGTTGGTATTGGCGATCAGACTTGGAACATCAGCTTGGGAGAGCAGAAATGGCAGGTTTTGCCTTGCTTGGGCCAGAGAAATTGTGCTTGAGTCGTTCGCGAAGAAATCAACGATCGAGGACATGACAAGAAGTTCGTTTATAGGACCCGAACATTTCCCACCACAAGATGTAGAAGCTCTGCACTCTCTTTTATGAAGGATGTCGGTGTATTCAGACCTTAAGGTTGGTCGCTGAATGTGGGCGCAGCCCTGTAGAAATATATGCAGGGGCTCTGTGAGCGAAGGGGTGTGCTGCGGACCCCTGAGACACCATACAACCACAGCGGCAATAGCCACTAAACAATTGGAGCAGGTGGTCTCGGTGTACTTGTTAGAAAGTCAGCACTCGTGCATGTTCTTCGCCCACGGAGATCTTTCCGCAGGCGCAGCCACCCAGTGACTTGTTGGCACGACATCGTGGCAATGCCCTGCCAATCCAAAAAAAAAAAAAAAAAAAAATTAGATATACATGGCAGACATCCTTAATACACCATCTCTGGAAAGTCCGTGGCATGATTTATGCCTCAGATATGACCAAGTGCAATTATGAGATATTCGTCCAGTAGGACATATTCATCAATAGCTATTGCCCATCAGCAATAAAGTCTCTCGCCAGTCTCTTTCCCTAGTACCTCCAGACTACTGGCCTCTCGGATAGCAGTTACGAATTTTTGTCCAAATCCAACTTTCCGACCGGCGCTTAAGATGCACTCAGCAGAACTCATACATGTCGAGGAGCATGGCATTGGAATAGTGGAGAAAGGACTCAATTATTCTTGACGCCGGGATGGGTACGGAGACCAAAAACATCTATCTCTTCGTTTTCTTATGATGAACTATCTGGATCTGATGTGACATGTACGATTCATCTTTCTTGAAAGCGGAATCTTTGCGAGTGAGACTATTCAGCAGGGGTGTAGCACAGACATCCATGTAACTGGCTGAATGGACTGCACCAAACACCAAGGTCCAACTCCTAAAGTATGCTAATAAGTTGGAAGTATGGCCTGATTTGTTGTTAGAAAAGAAAGATCTCAAATTAGAAAAATGCGCGAGTAAAGAGCCATAACAAAATGACGTAAAGTAAATCAAAACGATAACATTAGGGTATTTGCAATGAACATCAATAAAGCAAGAGTGAAGTCTAAAGGATGCTTGTCGATGTAGGCTTGTTTGCCTCAATCTGCCACTTGACGTCGGTGCTTCAATGAGCTCATCAAATCCACGCGGAACTTCGAGAGGTGGCCATGTTGAGACGGGCCAACAGAGCTTTAGAAGTAGGAACATATACAGGGATCGAATAATTTGGTCCTTCGATATAGACAACTGCCAGTCACGGAGTCCAGAATGTTTGGTGAATGTTTCGGTAGTAGCTCTTGGAAGTGGACTACACTTGTATATTGTCCCCGCTTTGGCTGGGGGAAAAAGGCTCAACAGAAACATTGGAAATTAGAACTGCGAAAACACTATCAACAGGAAGTAGCTCATACGAAGCAAAAGCTCACATCTTTCTGAAACGCTTGGGGGCAACACGCCTCTCTGTTGAGTTGATATCTTGCAAAGAACTTGCTAATAATCCTAATACATTTCAATATGTTCTTAATAAAGAGCTTACCGATCCTGTTTTTGATTTTACCTAAAGCATCTAACCCAATATTATGAGGTATGAAGAGTCCTTTGTCCAACATGGTTTTTACTGAATGTAGATGTAAACAAAAACCCTGCGGCCTCGCTTAAGCATGCTGACAGGGACTTTGCCGCTTGCCGTAAGACTCATGAAGCTGAATCGAAGCTGAGAAGCTGTGCCTCCATTCAACGTCTGAATGGTACTCAACTCAAATGCCATTCACTGTGAAAATCATTATTCCATTCCTGGTAAGCTTTTCGCGCCAATCGTATCGGTCGGGGAATGACTCAATTGGTTTGTGACGCACCTTCCCGAGCTCTTTTAGGCAGAGGCCCATTGCGCTCAACACCTTAAAAGCAAACCGCTCCCCCACTTCAAACTGCGGAATCTCCAATGAACCACCATGGAGAGGATCACTAAGGTCTACTTTGACCCTTTGGTCACCACCAAAGCCCAGATCGTTACTTTTCTGGAAGACCTCCCAGTAGGCTCAGCACATCCATTCAGGTAAGTCACCTTACCGCGCCTACCTGTTGTCTTCATGCCACGAGGAAGCATGTAATGCAAATGGTAAATTGTGGCCTGTAACTGCAATTCAGTGGTCCTCCGGGAAATGATTTTCAAGCATGCTGACAAGTTCATAGCCCAGAAAAGCTACTGCTCTGCCGGACAGCCTCTGGTATCGATGAAATCGATATTTCATCCTACGCAGAGGATCATTTCTTCAAAGCTGTCGACTTGGGAGAAATTGGTCAGAGTCTACAGACACGCATGACCAAATTCTCTAACCAGCTGCGTGAGTTGCTTCCCTCATGCCCCATCCACAAAGTTCTCATGAGACTCATAACAAGACGTCCTTTCCTGCGGCCTGCGGCATCATTTATTGACATCCTTTGTAGGTATATTCAATGACGAGTACACCGTTATGCAATCTCCGGCGTCCACATTTCAAGTCCCTATTGAGTCAGACAAGATCGCCATCCTCGCGGTATCTGAGCGGTACCCTACCTACTACGATCTATGCGTCGCAGATTCAGCGTGTAAGACAACTTGCTATAGCGCAACCAATACGTTCCCGGGAATCAGTCATAGCGGAGACAAGAACGAAGGAACAGACCTTCTTCATTACATGAAGATTAGCGAACAATTACAATCCGGCAAGGAATTTGCTGTCTTTGTTTCTGGTTTCCAGTTGAGTACTCCCTTTGCCCCAATGGTATCAAGGCGGATTTCCTATATCTGCATAACTTCCAAAGCAGCTTCAGAACATTTGATGGTATGAAGCAACAATACTGACCATTTTTTGCATAGATGCACTAAGTTGACCAGATTTCAAGCGAGGAACCCTGTCGTAATGGTTGCGAACCATGCGGATCAAGTAGGTCCTGCCTTTCCATTCCCCGAAAAATATGCTTAAGCTAATTGTCTGAGGCTCTTTACATTGTCCCGGTTCCACTCGATGCAGCATCAATTGGAGAGGCAACAATATGCTCTCCCGTTGTGTTCAAGCGGGAAGGCAGCTTCCTTGTCTGCTCAATTCTGCCAACTCCCACCACCGACTTAAATAAGATGTGCTCAGGCGCTGTGTTGGAAAGTGCGTCCTTCAACGAAGCCATACAGCGTGCAGAATGGACAATTCCTGACCCTGTCAATATCAATTCTCAACGTGAGACTTGTGTACAACCACGCGCTACGAGGACAATGCTAACTCTTCCAAGCTACAGTCCCAGCATCAGAATCAACCACACCAATGAATTTGAACATTGCGAAGGCCCCTCCAATCCTAAACAAACCAAATGCAGTCTTCTTGACTTATACAGCGGTGCTTCCTGCCAAGATGATCAATGATACCACGCAGGTCATACAGTTTGGCACGGGACTAGAATTCTTTCATGACGGAAACCTTGCCTCGGAAAGCACTCCATCAACTGTTGTACTACCATGCCTCTTTGGTGCTCAACTGGAAGGTCCTTTACTACTGGCCACAGGAAAGGTACCACAGAACGTGCCATTTTCCGACCAAGTAGCTCTTCGAGCATACTATGAGAGCTTCGACACTGCAGTCGTCTTCGTTGATGAGCGCATGACGGATAATGCCCGAAATCTTGCTACAAAATGGAGACTAAATGCAGTATTCGTCATTCAGATGGCTCCAGACACACCAGCACCAGGCTCTGATGCCACAAAACTGCTAGATCTGGTCAATATCAACGCAATCACGGCACTGGCGGGTCCACAATCATTGGTTGTCGTACAAATCGCCGAGAGGTTCTACTTCTATCGTGGCATTTCCAACCAGACCCATCTAAACACTTCCAAGTTAGACTTTGGTGCAGATGTCACAAGCACAGTCGAGGAAATCGGACTAGAGTCCTTGCTTGACAGTAGAGCCAAGAGATTGATTAACCTCAGCGAATACAACACAGTCCTGCTTTCATACTCAGGTTCCATGGTCGAGCCCAAGGACCTCAAAGATCTATTCGAGAGTCTTTCACTCGAGCAGTTACAAACTTTAGAGCATGACGTATCTGCAATTGTGCCTCAACTGCAAGTCCTTCTCAGCCAAAAAGATCTTACGGAACTCTCCCGGGTGTTAATATCCTCTCTTTCCAAGAAGGTCAGTGATGGGACAGCTCCACTGAGAAACGCGTACATCAAATTTTTGAAGGACTATGATTTGGCCGACCCGGAATCTATCAAGAAGAAGAACGATATGCTTGGAGATCTCAGACGAAAGAACAAGATCTACCAAAAAAGTCTCGAGTCGATCATTACACTGTTAAGCAACATGATGTCTTCTCAAACGACTTCAAAGAGAACACATGACATCCAGGTACGTTACTCGGGCAGCAACCATTCCCCACACTTTCACCACTCCCTTTCTCAAATCCGCTTAAGTCCCAAAAGGACTCCCGACACATGAGAACATAAGAAATTGCTAACTTTCCAAACATCACAGAGACTGCAGCGCCAAGCAGCCATTTCAAACAACGTAGACGCCGTAAAGTCCATGACGTTTGAGACTTTGGCAGGACTTCTTGAGACAAAGGCAGCTGATATGGGAGTGATGCTTCTGAACATCGAGACTTCGCGTTACCAGGACCTTCTGGGGAATCTGAAGAGCAACTCTCTGGCCGTTGATACTTGCTGTGATCTAGACTCAAGAGTGCTCTTCCTCGAGGGATTCGATGCAGGAATCATCATAGAACAATCACAAGCCAACCACAACGGACCTCTCAAGCACCAGCTTGGACCGACACACCCGATTTTGGCTCTACCATATCTTTCTCAGGAGCGTGGAACAGGTTCCATGTTAGCATGGGTCTGCTGGGATGAGTTTGTGAATCTCAAATCCCCGTTCAAAGTTCGATGGATGGACAAATGCAACGAAAGCCACATCGCTGCGTTGCGTATTATGATGAGAGACACACTGAGTCAGGCAATTTCTTCAAGAGAGCACAACATGCAACCTGGTACGTTTTTTGAGATGTGTCTGGATCCCTTCAAATTGAATGCTTTAGGAATACTTTGTTAAAAAGTACTCAAGTCCAGGAGTACATGAGTAGTTGCTGACCTTCCGATCATTACAGGGAGCCCCGAGACTGGTCAATTGATGAGTGCCCTCTTGATGGCGGCAATGCGCATGCTTGCTGCAAGAAAAACAAGTGCCCCAGCACGTTCCGTCAATGCTGAAGATACCATTACAAAGCTGATGCGCGGACTATTTGGTAACCTTCTCACAACTGCCGGCTCTGGAGTTCGTCCTATGAGCATGGTCTGGCAATTGCTTGGTCAGGAGCCCAAGTTCGACATCCCGACAACGGGCGTGGCATGGAGTTGGTATGAGTCCGTTGTCAGACTGTACCCCTTCAGTGGATGGCCTCAAGAACAATTCAACCTCAACTTGGAAAGACTTCTTGATAAAGCACTCGTTGCGATCATCACGAAGAACGAGTCGACCGAAAGTATCAAAAAGTCTCGAGGTGACTGGATGATCAAGTACTGCAAGCTTCGCAACATACAACTTGTTCACTCCAGAACATTCGTTACCGTTTTCATCAAGATGATACAGACCGATGCCAGTAGAGAAGCAATCGCAGGTCGTCTTCTGGACGCGCTCCCTCCAAAGCTCGAAAAGCAAAGTCAATCCTACCAGAAGATGATGCGGTACCTTCGACATATTGTCTCCACTGGAAAACGACGCGAAGAAGACGATATCGTTGTAACAAGCGTTTATCTTAAGCGCTCTGCCATTTTCAAGGAGCTCAAGCAGGTTGCCGCGAAAGCCTGCCAAGCAAATGACGACGCAGCTATCAATGAATCATGCTTGAACGTCGTGGCTAAATTCAAGGACATTGCCAAAAGCTGGGGCGTGCCAGAAGACAAAGTCGTCATGCAAAATGCGAAGGCATACCAAGGTCTGCTCGATACCCACTGCGATGATATGAGCGGATTGGACGAAGCAACCAAGACTGTGCGTAAAGACTTCATGCAGCAAGTCATCAGCGATGCAGAGAAGCAAAGAGTGCCTTGGCAGGTCGGAAGGAGAGGAGAGTTCGGCGACGAGATCGAGCCTCTCGACGAAGGATTCGTCACCGAAATCTTGACGGGCGAGATGAGACCTGCCCTTGAGCTCGATGCTAACCCTGATAATGCAACTGGATCCCAAGCAGTAGCTCAGCCAGTAGGTATGAAGCAATTCTCCGAGGTCATGAGTGCGGACTTCATTACGAAGATGGACAACCTGGTCACTTCGGAGGATGTTTGCAAGATGATGAACATACCTGTTTCTACAATGAGAGTGTTTGCCTCGACGCTGAATCCAGATTTCGATTGGGAGCAAGACCTTGGCAAGAACTTCAAGACGGCGGTCATTGGTCTTCTCTTGGACCGAAAGGAGAGACAGAAGCAGCAGCCAATCCGCACGCTTTTCGGTATGGACAAGTGCACGTTGGAGGTTGTTTTGGGCAGCGATAATCAGATCGCGGGAGCGAATTGAGGTCAATAAATTGGTTAGGAGTCAAGGACTGGACTGTATGATAATCTAATTATTGGCTCGGGAAGCGGTTATGACATCATGGAACCGAGGCCTCGAATAGACTTTCAATAAAGTCGCCGTCGTTTCCAAAACGTGCCCTAAGTCTGCTGCTCACGTCACAGCTGCCTTTGCGGACATTGCTAGGTCCATAAGATCTCGTGTTGAACAGGATTTGGTCAAGGTCTGGGCTGAGGATAATACATACTGTGATCACAGTTCACAAAAGTAGGACAAGTTTGCTGGCTGAGGGACTTGAAGAGTTGGTGGGAAGAAGCGAGAAGTCCAAGTTCCAAGAATATCTCTTGACATTGGCTTTGGTCCTAGCCTGCAGATCTCTGTCAGGTACGATCAACTCCCGTGGTGTCACTGCCGTAGCCTGGCGCTACAGGCTACGCGAAAAGTCTAACCCCACATCTCCGCTGTCGGGGGACCCCCTCATCTCATCTCGAAATGTAAAGTCACTTGAAAATTCTGATACATCAAATTGTCAATTCTGAAAATGACATCCTCGAATTGTCAGGTCACGGTGACCATCATTGGGGGAGGAATTGGCGGTCTCGTGCTTGCCCTCCAACTGCACTTCGTGGGAATCAAGAACATAACCATTTTTGAATCGTCACGAACTCTTGCGGCAATCGGATCAGGAATCAATTTGCAACCCTCGGCTGTTCTGGTCCTACGAAACCTGGGTCTTTTGCCTGGATTGGAAGAAATCGGTATTAAGACCGAGGAGCTAAAGTACTATAATCGACATGGACATTTCGTAATCGGTGAGCCGAGGGGCCAAAAAGCTGGATATCTTGTCCCGCAATTTTCGGTGCATAGAGGCATGTTACATGCCCTGTTACTTGGTGCTGTGAAGGAGAGACTCGGGGAAGAATGCGTGGTTATGGATCATGTCTTTACTTCGTTCGACCAAGACGAGAGGAGCATCACCGCGAGGTTCACCAGGAAAACGGATCCAGCTGTACCAGCCGAAATACCAGAAAGAGCTTCCGATGTTCTGATTGCTTGTGATGGCATCAACTCGACTGCTCGACGGCTGCTATATCCGGATGAAGGACCTCCAAATTTCTCCGGACGCTTGCTCTGGAGAGGTGTCTCTTTGCGAGAACCATTCCTCACGGGACGCTCAATGGTGTGGGCTGGCCATGCAGATCAGAAATTCATAGCGTATCCTGTGGGTCGACAGGCAGAGAAGGAAGGAAAGTCTCTGGTGAATTGGATAGCGGAATTGAGAGTCAGAAGTAAAGACGACCCAGATTTGACGCCCCCTGTTGCTGATTGGGGGAAATGTGTCTCGAAAGATCGCTTCGCAAGTAAATTTCAGAGCTGGACATTTGGCTTCCTGAGTATCCCAGATCTGATTGAAGAGACTGAAGTCGTTGCCGAGTTTCCAATGTGCGATCGTACTCCTGTTGATCGGTGGAGCTTTGGCAGATTGACGCTTTTGGGGGATGCTGCCCATCCTCTTTATCCCAGTAAGTAGCCATACTTGAACATCACAATCGAGATCTGATGAAGTATAGTTGGATCGAACGGAGCAAGCCAAGCCATTCTCGATTCAGTGGCCCTCTCTTCTGCTCTTCAGCAGGAGACAAACATCCCAGCTGCTTTGACCTGGTATCAAAATGAAAGACTGCCACCAACAGCCAAGATCTGTTTTGCGAATCGCGCAAATGGGCCGGATCATGTGCTGCAGCTGGCTCACGAGCGGGCACCTGATGGATTTGAGAATATTGATGATGTGATTGGGAGCGTGGAATTAGAAGAGGTTGGCAAGGCGTACAAGCTATTGGCAGGTTTTGATATGGAGAGTGTAAACAAGAAGGCGAAAGAGACTGAGGGCTTGTGGGAGTCGAGGTCGATGAAGAACGGCGTGAGCAGCCACGGCAGGTAGTAGGATAGTGCGAGCCGATACGAGAACCCAAAAGTACATACTAATTTGGTAGAGAAACAGGGTTTTGAGAGTTGATAGATCTACTAAGGGAGGCTGCCTGTCGCATTGGCAGTAACATCCCGTGAGAGATGCCCGTGCTAATGCCCAATGGATGCAGTAGAACATTAATGTCAACATCCGTGAAAGCAGTGGCAGATGAAGTGACAGCCAAGAAGGTATGATCTTTCTCAAGAAATTCATTCAGGGAGTATCTGATTCTGATATGCTGCCACTAGGCGGAGGACGAAACCTACCGCTTCTTTCATTCTTCTGCTTCTTCTTGACAAGCGCTCTGTGGCGGCGACTCTTCAGATGTATTTGCCATTGTGCATCTGTAACAACCACAGTGTGGCATAGCTCACATTCTTGGCGGAAGTTTGTGTCTTTGGGCTCAACAGAATCGTCCGGATTCAATATCTGGGCAGCAGCAGCACACACCTCAAAAGGCGGTATCCGCTCATCAGCTTCCAAAAACGATTTTGAAATCTCAATGGCAGGCTGGGAAACGGTCTCTGAGAATCGGGAGACATCACTGCCATCCATGAGGTAGAGCCTATCCTGGGCATCGACCTCTGCAAGTGCCGGAATGAGCTTCAGACGGATCCAACGAACTTGTTGCTTTGCATATTGACGTGTAGCTGATTTTGTTTGCTCGACTGACAACTCATAGGATTTCTGTACCTCAGATGCTGAGGCAGTTACTGAATTGAGCATTTTGAGATACGGCTCGAACTCTTTGTAGCCGATTGACACCCAGATACCTCTTGTACGATCAATTTCGATGCCGGAGATCGCTTGCTTCTGCAAGAAGCTCTCCATGGATTTGACCTCATCAAGGAGCCCAGAACCCAGCATCTTGTCGATCCTGGCGTCGAGACGCTTCTTCAAGATCTCAGACTCTGCATACACCCAGAACAGAAGCATGGATCCGCTGTCAACTAGAGGCGGAACCGTAGACTCTTTGGCTGTATTTGACAACTTTGTGGCAGCTTTCACTGCCATCTGTTCTGCATAAATATCGGATGCTTTCTTTCCACTGACGAGGAAAATCTCTAAAGATCGACGTATCTTCCGTCTGTCTTTTGGATGCCACCTATCTGCCATGACTGGGTCTACCTCTCGTAGGCGTGAAAGCATTTCTTCCGTAGGCCCTTCGAGTATAGGGAATTTCTCCACCATTTCCTTATTCGAGTAGCCATACTGAATCTGATCCTCTTCAGGCGGAGACGTCTGATCCAAAGTCTCGTCGAAGAGTAAGGACTGCGTATAGTAATGTGTCCCACCAACTAGAATTGGCAGTCGTCCTCTGGATCGAATTTCTTTGATAATCTGTCCCGCTTTCTGCTTGAACAAGCCTACACGCCATGGTTCCTCGTCGAGCGCAATGAAACCGAGTAGGTGGTGCGGAATGCCCTGCTGCTCCTCTCGAGTCATCTTATTCGTTATTATTGGGAGACCATCATACATTTGCATGGCATCACCGTTGATAATCTCGCCGTTGAAGCGCCTGGCCAAGTCGACTGCAAGCTGTGTACAACTGTGAGCAGGAGTCGATGAGTGAAGAGCTGGAGAAGTGTCGCACCTGAGATTTTCCTGTGCCAGTCGCACCGAGCACTACAATCAAAGGATCCTTCGGAGTTTTCTTCGCCATGATTGCGCATTTTATTGCTTTGCAGACTCCTTGCAGCATTCGTGGTTGTGGGATGTTCGCGTCACAGAAAGTGTCGCAAGGCTGGGAACCAAAATCGTCCAAATTTAAGAGCCTTGTCACGTGGAACTCCTGGCTCCTGACGAAAAGTAATCGTCGAATTTAGCAGTAATGAAATTGTTCTTAGTGTTTATTCATCGCTTCATTGGTATTCCCGTTTCCTATGTCTGCAAATGCTACCCATTGCCAACGCCATGCTTGATGCTCCAGAAAATACTGCAGAATGCTATTCAGCCCCCTGATTAGGAGGCAATGTCTTCTAATATAGTCTCCAGCTCCTCCTTCCGAAATGGTACAGAAAGAACCTCAGTTCCCAATCCATCTTTTCGGCTCTGTATCATCTGATGGTCATGAAATCTGCCAGAGTTAGTCAGCGCTGTCATGTGGAATCCGCGGGAACATACTCTTTCAACAGTGTCCTGAAATTCATCTCATTACTGCAGATGAATTCCTCGACAGCTTTCTGATACAGCACTCTGTATTCTACACCCACTTCGGTCTTTCTATAATTCCCAGTCCGTTGATCGATGCCATCTTCGCCCTCTTCTCCATCCAACATTGCGCCTGGACCTTCGTCCATTGCTACCAATTGCTCTCCAATCAGCACCTTAAATAGATTTTTGGCATTCTCTGGTAGACTCTTCAACACGAAGCTCACACCTTCTTTGCCACCGACTCTCCTTCCACTTCGCCCTAGTAAGTCGTGGACCTCGTCTACAGTGTCGACTTCAGAACTGGAAGGCTGAAATGTGGTGCAGTCATGAAACAAGAAATTGTATGCTGACCGAAGCGAGCTATCCCAGAGAAGTGGAAATGAGGGATGATCGGCTGAGGCAATCAAGTGAATTTGAGGATGTGCGCTGAGACGAGAGAGGATGGTCTGCGTGGCAGACTTACGAAGCGGAACTCGATCGATGGAGTGGATTATGAGAGTTACATCTCGAGATTTGTCTTCCTCGAGCAAAGCAACAAGATTCTCAAGCATCTCAGCAGGCTGCGAGCCTAGTTTATGCCCACGCTCAGCAATGGCGGATGCAACGGTATTCAAAACATCTTTAACAGTCAAGTTATCAACATAGCCGTTAACAATAACTATCTTCGCCTTGGCATGGTCTGTTTGTGATTTGTAGATGTGGTCTGCGAATTGCATCAGCAGAGATCGTTTTGAGCCCCAGCCAAAAGCACAGATACTGAAATCTTGACTAAGTTCGAACTGCCACTGATTGAAGGACTCTGCATGTAGCTGTTCCAGAAAATTGATGTCGTCTGCATGAGGATCCTTCAAATTTCGTGCGCGAGTAAAGTACTCTTCATGATCAAGCAGTGCCAACGAGGACAGATTATTGTTTGAGGTCTTGGCTCGCCCACCACGATTCTGGAAAAAGTATTTTTCGTGGGCTGTCAGGTCTTGAGGTGGAGTTGGCGATCTTCGTTGAACCTTTGAACCCTTCTTTCTCCCCCGCTTGGAGGGGGTTTCTGGAACAGTGGTTTCGTCCTTGGCTTCGCCCATGTCTTCATTGGCATCTTGACCCATGCCATCCTCCTCGGAGTCGTAGATTTGCTGGGCAATATCCTCATCCTCTTCATCATTGTCACTTGTATTTCCGAGAATCGTTCTCTCGATGAGTGTCCTTGTGCTTTTCCTCCTAGCTGAGCGATTCGCATTGCGTTCGATCCTCGGGGTATCGTTCTCGTCTCCGTCTTCGTTCGCCTTTACTGGCGTTGCAAAGAGCTTCTTCCCAAGCAATTGTTTCTTCGGCGTCGCCCCATTAGTGACTGAAGCAGAAGCTTTATTTGGAGTTCTTTGTGCAGATTTCCTTGGGCTGATCACCGCGGCCACGATGTCCGAGGTGTAATTCTCCAAATCATCTTCCTCTTCCCCATCTACATTGTCGATTTCTGACCGCTCAGAGTTTCCTTCAACATTGGATGGGGTTTCCTTATTTGCAGGCTTCACTTCCTTCCCATTCTTCTTCTGGAGCTTGGTTGCTCCATTCGGTGTCCCTCTTATTGACCGAGTTCTCTTCAACGATGGTTCATCTTCTGCTCGAGAATCCGTAACTTCAGCCTTCTTCCGTTTCATGGCTGCGTACTCTGAGCAAGTGTTAGATTACCGCACAAATGTCCTGCAAGTATTTAGAAACTTACCAATGAGTGTCAAGGACTTTTTCGAGCCTCGAAGTACTTGTACCGAGACGCGGTCGCGTCCTGTAAGCTGAAGCGGACCGACTTTTGTCCGTCATGACGCTAAAAGCGGGACTGACTTGCCATTTCCCTGCAAATATGTAAGGGTGTCGCGACTACCATTTGAATGTCAACAAACCTTCGAGCTTTCATCATGACATCAAATTTGACAACATTACAGAACGTACACACCCACATACCAACAAGCCTTGTTCTTGGGCACATTGAATGGCAGAAAATTCAAAGAAAACGATCTGAGTGACACGGTCGTAATAATGCTCAATTGGTGGTTAGGTCGACCAACAGAGGGGAGTCGCGTCGATGGTAAGGCAAAGCGCGTTTAAATTGACTGAAACCAGAACTCACGAATTTCCAGATGAATACCCGGATCGAGAACCCCCAGAGACTCCTGCTCCAATTTTTGCTGCTCGCGCTTTGAAAAGTGCCATTTTCGGAGCTCCCGCTCCACGAGACGATACTATCTACGAAATCGAGACGGAACCTGAAGCAGAAGCCGACAAGAATGCCAGGGACTTCCAGCCACGGAACTTCTCCCCAACTAAACCTTCCGGAATTCTTCTTACCCCTGGAACTGCGACGACACGACGCAAGACTGTATCATTCGGCAACGAAGTGGTGGACAACGATGTGGATAAGAAGACTGCTGGTGGGAGAGTCTCCAGACGAAGCCGCTCATCAGATGATGGCGAAAACAAAGGCTCAACCCCATTCTCCCATGGAGTAGAAGCATCAAAAGCTGCGACACGGAAGACTTCCCTCACGCGTGCCTTGGAGAAAGTCAGGGAGGAGACGCCGAAGGTTGAAACAATACGACCTTCGATAGAACTTGACTCGGAGTCTATGAAGTCTCAAGCATCAACAGAAATAAAACCTAGAACGGAGTCCGTTAAGTCCACAAAGTCACAGCAGAGTAGTAAAGGTGTTTCGCAACACCCTGAGGATGACGACAATACGGACTTGGAAATGACCGTCGACTTAAAATATCCCCGTTCGCAGTCTGGTAAATTCTGGAAGGCCGAATATCAACAATACCACGAAAACGCTCTTTTGGAGATGAAGAAAGTGCTTGCCTACAAGGAACTTGCGAAATCATATGCTAAGCACAAAGATGCGCAGAACATTGAGCTTGCCAAAAAGCTGCTCGATGCGCAAAAGCAAGTCAAAGATATGGAAGACAAGATGTTTGAACTGTCTGCTCGGATCACTCTCTCAGGCAAAGACGGCAATGGTGACGATGCGCCAGAATTGGTGAAGGAGCTTGCACGACAGGCAGCTTTAGGAGTTCAGTATAAAGCCCAAGTTGAGGAATTTCGAGCAGCTCTCGAGGGGGGCGACGGCGATCAAAGTAGCCCAAGCAAGCACGCAAGAAATCGGCGAGCATCTCGCCAATCGGAGGATGCGGACATCGATACCCAACGCGAAATGAAGAGATTGCATGATCAGTTGAAGGCAATGGCTCCAATGAAGGACGAGCTTTTCAGTCTTCGACAATCTTTGTCAGCCGCCGAAAAATCAGTCCAGAAGCTTCAAGACGAGAACAGCAGACTCGCCCAGCAGCTCCTTCATGCTGATTTGCGGCTTGAGAAGCATCTCGAGAAGTGCGAGCAGAAGCGACAGTCATTTGATGAACAGCGTCAGAGAAGAGACGAGATCGTTCAGAATCTTCAACATGATTATGACAGGTTAAAGGAACAAGCGAAATCACAACGCCGTGATGCAGAACACTTGTTGAAGAAGCGACACGAGCAAGTGGTGGATTTGAAGAAGGAAATAGCATCATTACGTGGTGCTGACACGAATGCAGTGGAGTTTCAGAGGTTACTTCGGGAGAAGACCGCTGATCAAGATGGGACGATCGCCCAGCTACAGAAGCAAATTGCAGATCTGAAAGACAGGCAAACTCAAGACACGCAGGATACAGCATGTTCGAAGCCGCCAGAAGAGAGGAGGCTCAATGCTTCTAGCCTCGCTACAAAGCCGCTTCTCAGTGTTGAGGTTCCCCAAGCGAGAGAAAGTCAAATCCATATCTCGAGCCAATCTGTCTCTCGACCATCTAAGGTCCTTATGCCCTCCAAGACGTCCCGATCCGAGACCCCTACTGGATCGCCCATGCACCGCTCCTCTCACTCCGTTCTATCAGAAATGGCCAATGGAGGCAATGGTGAACCTACTCCATTTCAACGATCTGGACCAGTACAGCACACGCCCCTTGGTCCACTGACTCCCTTGACGAATCGCTTCTCAAATCTCTCTATGGATTCGCCAGAGATCCATCAACCTTTTTCGGAGCCATCTCTCCCGCTGTATAATGGCCGAGCTATTCACGAGAGAAATTGTCACCAAAGCCCTGGCCCGTCCATGTTCAATATTGCTTCAAACCCTCCAAAAGCCGCTGTAGTCAGACCACGGGTCTCAAACGAGCTTTCAAGACAAAAGTCTAACAGCAATATCAACTCTAGACAAAATGCGAACATGGCCTCAAGTCGCGTCTCGAATTTGGACAGTTCGAGAATGAGAAACCCTATTCCACCAGAGCGTGCAGCAGCGGCGAGGGCCAGACTGGAGAAGAAACAAGCAGAAAAGAGAAGAGCACAGGCGTTGGGAGCAGACAAGGAGAACACACCTGGCCGGTTGTGACACGCCCTCAAAATTGAGCATGGGCTTTGGAAGCTGTTCTCAGTTGAGTCAGCACATTGCATTCTTGGTCGTCAAAAGGAAAGTAGCATGTTGCTGCGATTGTACGGTGATACCATGTCTTTGGCGTTTGTAGACTTATTCCATACAGCGAAGGAGTTGGCGGTATTTATTTGGTTGGGCGACGAGGACAATCCAGAGCATGTTACGAAGACTTATTGCCAACAGCACTATGGTGACGATCAAAGCTTTTTCGTCTCGCGTCCTTATCCTCGCCCATGATTTGAACACGCCATCTAGGTCAGAAAGGTCGCAACGCTGGAAGTTCAGCTGCGGCGCACACGAAGCGAGAGATGTAATTGAGGCGATTGAATTTTGAAGCTCCCTCATGCTGATGCCGGCCAAGCCAACCCCCTGGACTCAGCTACACACCGCATACCAAGGCGAGTTTAGCGAATTCCACATCATCGATGCATCTCACTTCATTTCCTCCTAGAATTCAATTAAAGTTCTGAGTGAGCCGTGTAAGTCGTCTTTTCAATCTCTCGATTGGTTAGCATACTGCTTTCTCGATTAGGAAGGTACTTACGCCACCTTTTCCTTCGCGGTATATAATCCCCCACTTGTGTATCAACATGGTGTCGTCACTTGTTCTGGACACCCCAACTTTCTGTTTACATTTCATAATTGGCAACTTGGCAAGATGAAGGATATTCCGACTTCTGAGGGTGAGATTGAATTTCATGTTGAGGGTGCTAAGGGTGTTGAGGGGCCGTGTAAGACTGTTAGTAACACTTCTCATACATCCTCCCTACTCATCACTCGTCTGAGCTTGTATTTACCATGTTATAAAATATCCGAACTTCACATCTCATGAGTCGAACCTAACAATTGCCAGTGGTACAAACTCTTTGGAACCCTCACTCCCACCAGTACGCCTCTTATCTGTCTTCATGGCGGTCCAGGTGTCAGCCACAACTACCTACTTCCCCTCCAGGCCGTGACCGCGAACACTTCTACGCCCGTCATCGTCTATGACCAGCTCGGCTGCGGCAAATCCACGCATTTACCTTCTCAGCCTGAGCCAAAGAAGTTCTGGACACCGAAATTGTTCCTGGATGAATTGGATAATTTAGTCGAGAAGTTGGGGATCGAGAAGTATGATGTGCTGGGTCAGAGTTGGGGTGGTATGCTGGGGGCTATGCATGCTATTAACAGGCCTAAGGGATTGAGAAAGTTGATTATTGCGGATAGTCCGGCGAGTATGGAACTTGTGAGTATCATCCTTTGTCGCTTTGAATTTTTTTGTTTCTCCGAAAGCACCTTGATGGTGAAATTGGCAGGAGAGACAGGTGCTGATGAATTTGTAGTGGGTTAAGACGGCTGAGAGGCTGAAGAGGGGCTTGCCGAAGGACGTCCAGGAAGTTCTCGAGAGATGCGAGAGGGAGGGAAAGACTGATACTGAAGAGTATGAGGCAGCGGTTATGGTGTTCTATCAGAAACATGTCTGTAGGATCCCATTTCCTCAGGACTTGTTGGACAGTTTTGAGGAGCTGAAAAAGGATAATACGGTCTACGGAACTATGTGAGTGTTTTCCCACATTCATGTTTATTCGCCCTTTTCAGGCTCCGTTGATTTTTCAAGAGCACAGCTAATAGTAAGCAGGAATGGCCCATCTGAGTTCTTTGTTAGTGGAACTTTGAAGACTTGGAGCATTGTGGACGAAGTCCATAAGATCGAAGTTCCGACTCTGCTCATCAATGGACGGTATGATGAGGCACAGGATGAGGTCGTCGAGCCTTTCTTCAAGAATATCAAGAAGGTGAAGTGGGTTCGGTTTGCCCAATCAAGTCATATGCCGCATATGGAAGAGCCAGAGGAGTTCATGGAGGTGGTGCAGAACTTCATTGCAGACTAGGGAGGCGAGACGGGGAATGGTGAATTCTCCAACGGCTGATGGTCTGTTTTACCACTAGTAATACAAAATGAACTTTCGAGAGATGAATCCTTCAGCTTCATCGAGGACAACGTGGTCCTCGTTTGGCAGTTTGTATTTCCCTTTGGCGATCAAAACAAGAACAAGAGATACGAACATCAAGTTGCGAGACTGTAACTCTCATGACCAGAACAAGGGCATATCGGCGGTGTCCAGTTAGTAGATGACTTCATGTCACCTGGTCCGGTGGTGACACTTCCACCCTGATGTCTCGTGCGCCCAAGAAGTGGCGAGTCTAGACGGTATTTCTCGGATCATCCGAGACCAAGGTTTTCCTTTGCTTACTGTTTTTTTTGTCGGTAATTTTTTTGGCTTGCCCAAATTTTTCAGTATGATATTGAGGAAACAATGTAGTATCCGATCCTGTTCTTCCAAAAGTGAAGGCAGTCATGGCATTGATCAGTATGATTAAGTGGGTTTATTTTTGGACCTGGATAATGTAAAGTTGCATTATATGAGGGCAGGTTGTGCAAAGGACAAAGGCCAGGCTCGATAAGCCTAGCGAAATGTCTTATCGCCTGCTCGCATGAAGAAATCCCTGCTTGCCCGGCGCCGACGCCGACGCCTGTCCATGGGTCCCTTGCTCTTGCCGACTCGAACGCTTCAGGCAAGGCAAGGCAAGGCCATGGAGGAGGCCAGGGCATGCCACCACCGTCTTCAGTTCCCTCTCAGATGTGTCGCTCTTCCTCGACAATATTCCGCTGACAACGGCTACGGTCGACATTCACCTCAAGCACACGACGTCCAGGCAAACAAAAACACTTTCTACGGACCTCCACCATCCCACTTAGTCTTCCATCTCGACCCGATCTGGTGTCGTTCATCCACTTCAGCTTGATCAGCACCACCTCCGAAGTCGACCATCGCCCCAAGTCTGACCACACGAGTCATCTCTGCAACAGAACAAACACGTAGCAGGAAAATAAAACTGCAGATAATTCCGTTCTTCGATTTGCAAACTTCTCAACAATACAATCAGTCTTTACCAACCAGACCGAACCACACATTACGTCAAAATGGCTACCATGGCGAAGCAGCGCTTGATGAGCGAACTGAAGGGACTGGAAAAGGAGAAATGGGTCAGGGTTGAAGTAGACACTCCTACGGACATTCTCATTTGAGGACTTGCTAATAATGTCACAGCTCAAGGGAGATGCTCTCTTCAAGTGGAGCCTCGGCCTCATGATCATCAACCCAGACAGCGCCTGGAACGGTGCCTACTTCAAGGTGAGTTTGCACATAACACGGAGTTATTGCGATTTACTTATAAGACTATAGTGCGAGATGACCTTCAGCGAGAACTATCCTTTCTCTCCTCCAACATTCAAGTTTCTGCAACCGATCTACCACCCCAATATCTACTCCGACGGGAAGGTGTGCATCTCGATCTTGCACGCCCCAGGCGAGGATGAGCAATCTGGAGAGTCTGCAAACGAGCGTTGGTCGTCCATCCAGAGCGTCGAGTCTATTCTCCGCTCAATTCTCCTCCTTCTCGACGACCCCGAGATCGGTTCTCCAGCCAACGTTGATGCCGGTATTCTGTACCGTGACAATCGGGAGGAGTATAATAGGAAGGCCGCAGAGACTGTCCAGGCGTCAAAGAAGGATATTCCGGACGGATTCGTCATGCCAACTACGCTTGTCGAGGCTCCTCCGGCAAAGATGACTGAGGACGATGATTTCTGGAATGAATCTGGCGATGAGGACGACTTTGGCGCCAGTGATAGTTCCGGAGATGATCTCGATATGGACGAGGAGGATGGAGAGGAACAGGAAGAGAGTGAGGAAGACAAGGACGAGGATGAGGAGCTCTGAAGAGCCGTCCCGTGAAGGGTTTCCTTGAGCACACGATTGTATATTTGGTCTCGCGGTGTCAGAAGGGAGTTTCTGCTCACCAAGCCTCGGTGGAATTGGCGTCCTATTTCATTTACTGCATAGCATAGCGTGGCTTCTTACAGCGGCGTATGGGCAGGTGTGGCATCGATACCGCGGCGTCTGAAACTGCGGGATTCATTGGGCTTTGTAGATCTGGCGTAAGGAGGCTGAATTTGCATACATATGGGGCTGTTAATATGGAGAAAGGACAGAAAGCAACTGATTGTCGAGTAAACGTCAACTTCATTCATATAGTACTTCAAGACTTTCTCACTTGTCACCTCGTGCACTTTCCTTCTTCAATGCAGTATTTCGATCTTTGCGATACTCAAAGACAACAAGGTATGCATTCATACAAAGAAACGATTTCTCACCTTTACTACATACCATCAAAGTAGCACCGAAGAATTGTCCAGAAATTCAATGCCTATCATAAAGAATGCACGTGCAAAATAGCGATTGCAGGGGTCAGCCTTACCCTGACGCGGCGAGTGAAGCTCCTCCAGCTTCTCCAAGCCTCACTCGTACAATATCAATCCCCAGTCCCCACTTGCAGATCTTTGCAGACGGTCACTTCTAGGACCTAACCGGGTACATTCATCATCGCCGCATATTTGCTTTTCCCCTCCAGCTTCATGCTCCGGAAAAGGATACAATAGCCTTTCATTTAAGCAGCTTGCAAGCCTTCCAGACGGAGGTGCGTCTGCGACAATGACAGCTCAGTTCCAGCCGTCAGATGCAGATGTCAACAGCTTTCTGGATCTAGTTGGCCATACTGTGCAAAGGCCAGAGGCGGTTGCAAGACTGAAGGTAATTATGGGAGCTTCCATCGCCGCATCATTGCTGATCAAATTTGGCGCTCAGGGCAATAACAATAATGTCGAGCAAGCTCTGAACGAGTACTACGATTCTCCGGACAACAACAAAGTAGGCATACTTTTCTGCTGAGTCTGCCAGCTGCTCAAGTGTTTTCTAGTATCGGTGGGACGAAGGACAATTTAACAGTGGTCGAGATGGAGAATACAACAACCATGGCATATGTAAGAATGTTTGATACGAAACCAGGTAGCTGCTATGCTGACCTGGTCTTCTAACAGCGTTCGATATCCATGCGCCAGATGACCCTGGACCTTTTCCAGGAGGTCGTTTTGACGGTGGTCCATCTCGCCCACCTTCAAGAACAAGCAACAACAAGTCACCACTGAGTAAGGTTATTGATCTAACAGCAGAGCATGCAGCCGGTACGTAAAGTACCATAACTTGAAACAGACAGCTAATACTGGATTTGAAGCCGACCCTAGGAACTCCATGGACCATGATTACAATGCCGATCCGGAATTGCAGCAAGCTCTTGCAGCCTCGAGAGCCGACTTGGGCATGCCACCACAAGAGAGCGGCGTAACTGGAACGGAGGTGGTTCACTTTGGCCCGGCAACTCGCAGCCAGTACGAGCAAGGACAGTGGGATATGGTGCCGATCGGAAAGTCTTCTGCACGAGAGGTGTTCGTCGAGCCTGAACCTGCCGACCGAAAGCGTGAACCAGGAACTCCAGCTTTCTTGAAGCCAAGTGTTGCGGATACTCGTCTCAATGCCGTCATCACGATCTACCATGAAATTCCTCTCACTAGGAGCCTGTTTCTCAATTCAGAGGATTACATCGCATCTTACGGTCATGATCCTGAGTGGTGGTCTGGAAAGCAGATTGAGATGCAGGTAGTTACTTTGGACGATGAGCCCACTCAGTATGAGGAATGCGACAGAGAGCTACAGCGCCTTATGGCTTTTCTGGATAAGACTGAACGAAGCTACGGTTCTGCCGAACCACTGGCAGACCGTCCTGATGTCAAGAAGGTGTTTAGAAATCAGACAGATATCCCGTCAGCTGTCTTCTTGGCCTGGAAACTTGCTATTGAGAAAAAGGATCCGGAAATGGTTGACATGATATTCAGTGCTGGCGTGGCGTCTGAAGATTTAGACTCAAAGACCGACGAGAAGAACTTTGCGATGCTGGAACTTGACCTTCCAGCCACGGATTCCACACAAGAGACCTTCTACGATATCGCTGACGAGGTTTTGTGGCCTGGTCTTGGAAACTTGGAACTCCAAGGGTGCCCGTACCTATCACGAATCGCCCCTGTCATATCCTTCAAAGTCGATGGTCAAGGGGATCGCAAACCTATCGAACTACCTATGGTGTGGTATCCGGATCGATACCTGAAATCTGGAAGACAGGCTGCTTTGGACATGCGATTGAAGAAGCGCGGAGTCGAGCAAGAATTGACTAGAATTCGTACTTTGGAAGAGAAGCTTTCTTTAGTTCCAATGAGAACCGGGAAGTTTGTGAAGGTGCAGGACCTGTTTAAGGCTTCCCTCAAGCATGATGTAGCGGAACTCCATGAGAGCCAAGACTCGCTTATCGATGTTGACATTGACATGATGGCCTCTCAGCGTCAAAGCAAAGCTATGGGACGACTTTCGGAAGAGCTCCAAAAGGTTGTCGCTAGCATTGATAAGAAGCTTTTAGGTAAGCGACTTACTATGCCTGTGATTGATATAGCTAACATGTTTTAGCTTTGGAAGGGGAGAAAGAAAAGGCTCTAGAGGAATTACGACAACTTTCTAAGCTCTACACGGCGCAATCTAGCGATCCTGATGCCCCAGTTCTTCACAAGTACACTCTCCGTGGTGTCAGTACTTCAAAGAGCACATTCTATGTTTGTAAACGCTCCGAGCCGGATCTTATCGATATCGATACGGATGTTCCCGATCAGTGGTGGAAAATCCATTATGCTCCTGTGGGTTACAGCCCTGTGAACGTTGAGGTAAGCTTACGAGACAGATATTTTGGGTGTAAAGTCTGACACTGCTACAGAAAACTACCGAAGAGGAGGTCATCAAGGCTGCCAAGGAGAGCAAAAACATGATTCTCGTTTACGCCAGCGAGGATGCTATGGATACCTTGAAGTACAATCACGCACTGCCCAAACCACTCGAGGCATGTTTCCAAAGCACATTATAATCGATTTCTAGCTAACAAATCTGCAGACCTTCGTTAAGTTCGACAACAAAGCTTTTAGGGCGGAGTTCCAAGGTTCTGAAGATTCTCAAACTGTCAATGGAGACTATCAGAATGCTGCGGACGATACTCTACCGGTTGGACTATCCTCTCCAGGCAAACGAAAGTTCGATGAAAGCTCATTAGTTAACCAGGACTCTAACCCTTATGCGCGTGTCAATATCACCGCAAGAGAGCTACGGGATAATGGCGGCGCTGAGGAGGCAGAAGCGTCCGCATCGCAGCAACACACTTCTATGGGTGGAATGGAGCCACCTTCGTCACAAAGCCATGAAGTCCTTGTGGGAGTTGACCCATCACTACTCGAAAACACGAACTTTGAGTCTCCCAAGCCAACTCAGGAGATGCAGGAGAGAAGCGGCATGCCAATGTTGTCCAGGGCAACTTCGGGGCCGACCAATTCTCTTGATAACATGGATTTGATCATGGAGGATGATTCTGTTGCTGGAGAGAGCCCTGCCGTTAAGCGTGTTGGATTTGCGGAATAATTCGTGGGAAAGAGGTTGAGGAGGATTACGCTGTAGTCATTGGAGGGCGATTGTGCTTAAGCGAGAATACCCATTTTGTATGCTGCCCTGAAAGATCTGAAATAGCTGGGTCTTTGAAATGCCTCGCAGATCTTTACAGCTATCTCAATCAAGACCAAAGCCCCGCTGCTTGTCCCCTATCCCATCGATTGGTAAACCCTTTGTGCGATGCAACCTACTGGTGAATGGTACCTTTGAAGACCTCATGCCCAATTTGTTCGGTAAATAGCAATTCTGATGCTCATGTGTTGACTTTCAGTTGACTCTGAGCCGGTTTCCTCGGTTCGCCAAACGAAAAGGGGGGGCCTACCCGAGAATCGTAAACATCAACACTCCGTGGAACCCAGACCTGTGAATTTCATCTGAGATTTAACTCTTAGCAATTTCCTTCCATCTGAACTGACGAGGTATCATCTTCATATTTCCTTAACATACAAGGATGTTTCTTATATCTTCATCCGTAAACATGCTAAGATCTAATTAATACTTCCACTTCGGCCTTCAAATACAGAGCTTCGGGGTCATCGAGCCCATCAGAAAAGCTCAATTCCAGGAGAATTAGCATTCCAAGTGCTATGGACAAGCATTTCGAAAAAAGGAAATACGCAAAACAAATATGTGCAATGAAACATCGAGCAGTTTACATTTAAAGTCCACCAGTCCCTTACCAATAGATGTTGCAGGGGTCAGACTGTCATATCATCATTGCGACAGCTTCAAAATACTAAATAATCGATTCAATCCTCCTTTCATGTTCAATCGACATCAGATTTACGATTCTGATGCCCTTGCAATTGTTCTCGATGATTGTTGTCGCTACTCACAGCTTCTCGAAGGTTCCACTGAAATTATGNCCCCGCCAACCAACGTCACCGCCATTCCCGCGAATGGCGGGGAGTTGAGAGGAGGGGAGGGGGGGGGAAGACATGGGCACTTCATGAACAAACCTGACCTGAGCGAGCAAAGTGGCGTGGCCTGCATGATCCTTCAAAAAGGCCGCAGAACTCTTTCGACACTCAATCCAATTCAAGTACACGATTCAAAGTCATTGGTCAATTCAACATCCGCATAACAAAGGACGGACGAGAACCATTGTTTGTCTTCGACTCCCGACTTACCTTGCCGTGCCGATTGTTTGCGAACAATCAAATCACTCACACGATCAGCTGTTCTCCCTTGTCTATCTGCCCTGCTGGCAACGAACACAAAATTCGAGGCTGTTCTAATTGCTTCGGAAAGCAAAGACCTATCTCTTGTTCCCAGATTTCTTCGAGCAGGGACCGAGTGCTAAAGAAGATCAAGCCAATATACGTTAAAGGCCCTCGACTAGTTCACAGCCTTTCATTCACCTGTCCTCGACATAGATACGTTCTTTCGTACTCGACACCTTAAATACGTCAAAGAACATCCACTGCTATCTGCAGTGCACACGAACCTATACACATACAACAGAATACATCCGCAAAGATGGTAGCAGAAACTAAGCTTTACGACTCGTTGGGGATCAAGCCCGATGCCTCGCAAGATGAGATCAAGAAGGCATACCGGAAGATGGCCCTGAAGCATCATCCAGACAAAAACAAAGATAATCCCAGCTCCGCCGAGAAATTCAAGGAGGTATCTCAAGCCTACGAAATCCTCTCTGACCCCGAGAAGCGCACAACCTACGATCAATATGGCCTAGAATTCATGATGCGCGGCGGTCCGCCTCCACCAGACCCCAGCGCTGGCGGCAACCCATATGCAGGAGCAGGTGGCATGCCAGGCGGCTTCGACTTTGGTGGTGCCGGCATGCCTGGTGGAGGAGGACGAACATTCCATTACGACTTCAGCTCGGGTGGACCAGGTGGCGGAGGAGGTGGCTTCAGCTTCAGCAATCCCGAGAGCATTTTCTCCGAGTTCCTACGCGGACAGACCGGTATGGGCGGTGGTGCTGACGGTTTCGAGGATTTGTTTGGAGGTGGGATCCCACGATCGAGACAATCTGGTGGCAGGACAAGGACAGCAGGCTCGGGCGCCGAGTCTGCGAGATACAGAGCACAAACACCAGAGGTCACGACAGTGGAGAGACCGCTGCCGTTGACGCTCGAAGAGTTGTTCAAGGGCACGCACAAGAAGATGAAGATCAAGCGGAAGGCCTTCGACGAGGTTACCGGCAAAAGGACGACGCAAGATAAGGTTCTGGAGATGGACATCAAGCCCGGATTGAAGAAGGGGAGTAAGATCAAGTTCAAGGGTGTTGGGGATCAGGAAGAGGGTGGGCAACAAGATTTGCATTTCGTTGTTGAGGAGAAACCACACATCCTCTTCACCCGCGACGGCGACGATATCCACCACACTGTCGAACTCGACCTAAAGGAAGCTCTTACCGGCTGGAAACGGACTGTCACAACCATCGACGGCAAGCAAATCAACCTCGACAAAGCCGGTCCTACGCAGCCCGGCAAGAAGGAGGAGTTCCCCAATCTGGGTATGCCGCTTAGCAAGAAGCCGGACCAGAGAGGCAACTTCGTCATTACGTACAATGTGAAGTTTCCGACTAGTCTGACGCTGGAGCAGAAGAGGAAGTTAAAGGAGATCTTGTAAGCCGGAGATGATAGGAGCGGAGACGAAGAAATGAATGACTGAGCTTGAGTTGAGGAGCATCGGAGTTGATGGTATACAGTGTGACATGAAAGCATGCTTTGGCGTTTTAGGGGTTCGGAGTGAAGACTTAGTCAGTCAGTCAGTTGTCTGAAGGCGGCGTGATATGATTGAATGGGGAGACGAAATTACGAAGCATGCGGATGAACAGACAACCTGGCCGAAACGCAAAATTTCAAGAGCATGGCGGTGCCTTTTCTCTTCTTGCATGGTACATAGCATTGCGGTTATTTCTAAATTCTAATGAAACTCTTTACAAGCTTCTGGTGTCGGTGGGAATGACAATGAAAATGTTGATAGGTATCGTAAGCGTAATAGATTGTTGATTATTCGTCTAGTTGATCAAATTTCACCTGTTCACCCGCTTTCAAGAATGATTCATTGTGAGCTATAAAGCATGTCCGACTTCGAAGCATACCGTCATTTTTCTTGAACGTTCCAAGCGGAATTGAAATAATCATGTCAGGCGAGAAAAGAAACCTAACTATTTGCTGGAAGTAAACAAAATCTGCCAATGGGCTTTGCTTTAACACTGGCAGCCTCGAACGTCTATTTCGTATAGCCCGGCTCATATCTACAGCCAGACGTCTATCGCACAACAATCTTACAAACACCAGTAAACAATTTGATCCTACAGAGCTCCTCCCACCAACTGCACAATCCACATCGCGACTCTGACCCTGATCCCGACCCTCCTTTCCACCTTCACAAAATCATCCATACCAATCTTCTCCGCATACATCCCCAAGCCATCCCTCTCCTCCCCCAACCTCCCCTTCAACCCCTTATCACTCGTTACAATCACCGTCCCAACCTCCAAATCCAACCCATAACTCCTCTTCGTATAATTACTACTCCCCACCACACTAATACTCGGGTCCTTCTCCCCATCAAGTGACACCCAGAGTCCCTTCGCATGGTACGTCCACCCATCTTTCTCGCCTACAGTCCCATTCCTCCACTCCTTCAGCGTGATATCGGAGCCTCGACCGGCTTTCTGGGCGGCTTCGAGGAAGCGTCGGGAGAGCAAAGTGTAGGCTGCGGGGAGGAGACCGGATACGCCTTTGGAGCCGTAGAAGCCGTTTGCCCAGGGGGAGGCGGTGATTACGGTGTTGTCTTTAGAGGTTGTGGATAAAAGAAGGGAGACTAGAGAGGGGTGTGGGTTGAAATAGCCGGCTGTGAAGGTCCAGGAAGATGTGTTTGATGATGGGAGGGAAAGTGTTTTCAGGATGGATGTTATGGCAGGGAGTTCGGTGGAGGTGTCTTGGGTGAGAAGCTGCGTGAATTGGGAAAGGGGGTAGACTGTTGTGTTGATTGATGGATCTAGGGTTTGAGATTGAGGCGTTGATTTTGAGGAGGGTTGGATGAGTGAGGTCAAGACTTTGGAGGCTTGAGAGATGTATATTGATGGGTCATCTAGTGGTGAGGGGGCGAGGTTCGAGGATGGCCATTCGAGGGTGTAGCCAGCTGGTAATTGAGGATCGGGCGTGACTAGAAAGCTGAGATTCGAGACTGCATCGTGGATCTTGGAGAAGTATTCAGTGATCTCCTTGGAGGAGAAAACGTGGTATCTGTCTTGACGGTTGGTGAAGTAATCACTTGAGAGATTTGCCCTGTTAAGATCAGCTTTCTGCGCTCTTCTTCATCTGAATTACATACCCCGAGATGACGATCTCGTCATCCACTCCATACAGCTTCATATGTTGCAAGCCCCATCCCTCATTAATCCTTTTTGGGATGTACTTCTTCCTCAATCCAGTCAAGTTTGGTGTATGGTACATCCTTATCTCGACTCTGTCGGCACCGAATTCAGAGACCAGGGGCGCCAGCAACGACGCACACGAAGCATCTGGGGACTCCCTCGTTCCTCTCAGTGCATCCGTCAAGATACTAAGCTTCAAGTTAGGTTTTACTCTCAGAGCTTGCTGCAGCGTAGAAATCTAGCACGTGGAATGAGTGGACGACCCGGATGATTTTGGGAAGAGATTGTATTACAAGTTCATGTTCTGTTTTTCCTATATACAACGTAGACAGAAATATGCGTTCTTCCGCCCCCAGAATCTTGGCCTATATCCTCATCCGATCAGCACTTCTTTCTCCTAGCAGTACGTATATGTAAAAAGGCGGACCTTGAGCGTCTCGTAGAACTCGGCTGGCGAGCGTAGGATATGTATCTGCGACCCCTGTATCTGAAATTTCGGCGCTACCCTATCCAACTCGTTCGTAAATGCCCCTAACATTGAAGCTGGGGATGTATTGCTTGCGCTGCTTGCGAGGGAGGATGTCGAGCTCGAATATCGCCGTGGTTTACATTGTAAGTTTCGAGGGCGGCAGACTTGTAATCGACGGCTCACTGCGCATCGTATGGTACTTCTGACTATCATATCCCCTGTGCGTAACGTTTCCAATCTTATAAGTATGGTGTCTTGTGTATGAAGAGAAGCTAGAGCTCGAGGTTCACCAGCTTGGAGCTGTCGCGCTAGTACATTTTCAGTGGAGCCGCGAGATCCCGCCATGAGACGACCAGACAACCCTCTTTCGACGTCGGAAGCCATTGAATCACCAACGCCATGTCAACTATTCTGAGATCGTTGCGCAACTTGCGTAGAGTTGGGCTGCGGGTAAGGACTCTGCTTTTGGTGATCTAGGGAGCTCGCTGACGTTGTGATTGTAGGATGCCGCGCATCAAATGCAGGTATGTCGAATCTCCCCTCCTTGAACGACGACAAAACAGCTGCTGATGGCTGATTGCTGCGCGTAGCATATAGGTATATTGGACTCTGGAGATCTCTATTGCGTTGGGAACTTATGGAATTTGCAGGTGATACCAAGGCCGGCACGTTGATTGCCACGGATCGTTATGGCAATAAATACTTCGAGAACCTGGACGAGGAACTGCCCTGTGAGTATGGATTTGGAATGCCGGATTGATGGAGACTTACGAAGAAATAGTGAGAACGAGATGGGTGGATTACAAGGACTACGAGCTTGATCCGTAAGGATATATTTCTAGTTGCCTACGAAGGGAAGGACGTTATATTGATTAAAGCAGAGCACACATTGAGCCCGGATGGCACGCCTGGATTTCATACATGGTTGACAAGCCACCTACCGAGGACCCTATCTTAAAGACTGGCGTTCGAGCATGGGAGCTACCGGAGCATCGACCAAACTTCACCCAGACTCGGGCCGCGTATAGACCTTATTCCACGTAAGTCCTCCTCACACCTGTTATTCACGGACTTCGAAATTGTTCTGAACAAAGATACTGATTCTGGGACAGAGTGAAGCCAAAGTTCAATGCCTGGACTCCAGTTGTTGCTCAGCGAGGATAGGGTTAGGACTGGAAAGATGCTCAGGATTGTACATATGTAGTGGATTGCAATGGAGTTGATTCGCATGACATCTCTAAATCCGACCATGTCCATGCAGGGCAAGTGCGGAAGATGCTCATAGCTGTGCACAAGTACATCATTCTTCCAAGATAGTTTCAGTACTGTACACTGAATCACCGAACTGCCGGATGATTGGACTTCAGACTCTTAGCCAAAGCTTCAGCACGTCAGAGACGATTCTCGTATTCTTGATTTCATTCAACATTGCGCCTTTCGCTTCTGACCCAGGCATTGAGTATGATGGTCAAGGATCTCCAGCAAATCCTCCACCTCGCTTCAATCTTACGATCCTAGCCTCTGGGACATTCCAATCGGGATGGGAATACTTGATTTTCAGGAACTCGACCTTCAGTCTGTCCACGTACCTTTTCGTATAAGCGAACTTCCCAGCTTTCTTCCCAGCTTTCTTCCCAGCTTTCTTCTCTTTCTTCCCATCTGTCTCCATAGCTTGCTCATCCTCAGCCACGCTCGCCCCAAGCGCATCCCTTTCGCGCTTCCTCCTCAGCTCATCATTGACCCTATCCATATTGGCCTCGAAGTCGGCTTCAGCGTCCGCATCGGCGTCATCCTCCTCCTTCGTTCCAGCATCTACCTCCTCAACTTCAGCGTCGGTATCGATGTCAACAAATTCCACAAGCCCCCTCTCGGGCCCATCAAAACTGATACAACAGCCGCATTGCGTCAATTGTCTCATCGCGAAAATGAATTCTTTGACGTTCTTAAACTGTTCTATGGTGATTTGGCCGTTGACGGTCCCCTTTTCCCAGTAGGACATCCACATCAGGTTTTCTGTGGTGATATTAGAACAAGAACTCTAGTATGGATTTCAAAGCAAAAAACATGACAAAAGCCAAATGTACTCGCCTTATTCGAGCGGTCCAAGTGGGCAGAACGGGAAGAACAAGAAATAATATACAAGACTCACCAAGCGCAATCCTCTTGATACTCCCCTTCACATCCCCGCTGATTGCCTGCTCAAACCCCGTGATATCCTCCTGCCAGCATCCAGCGGGGAAGTACAAAATATCAATCTCCGGATTATAGTAAACATCTTCCTGGTTAGCTGGTACCGGAAACCCTTTCAAAGCGGCAGCTAGAGCTACAGACCGTGCTTCGCTGTTCACACGGAGAAGAGAAGGCAGTGGGGAGGGTGAGTAGAATTGGCCTGGTGCAAAGGCACGAGAGTACGTGGGTTCTGAGGTCTCTGAGGTCTCTGAGGTGTTGTCTGTGTCCTCGATGCCGGCCTCTCTGTCAGGGTTGGCGATGTCGAGATACATCCTCATGTTGTCGGTCTCTGGTCCCGCCTTCATCTTCAGACTCGTCACGCTGATCCTCTTCCTCATTTGCGTTTCCATGCTCCTCATTTCCGAGTTTCTCGTTGTGGCCCTCTCCCTCTCGTTCATTTCCCTTCTTATCTTCCTCATCGGCGACTTCAAAACATAACTCTACAATGCGGGGTTCCAGCGCCAGTTTCCAGATTGCAAGACGGAGTTCTTTTGGTAAGAGGGGAAATGACGGGAATGAAGTCGCCATGGCTGGCTTTTAGATCACACGCACAGTATTATCAGACAAACGTATTTTGAGAATTTGTTGTTCGGGAGTTGTTCGTGAAAGGAGAAGTTATATTAGCGAGAGTGAGGCTGACGCCTGCCTGAGGGCTTGTGCTTCCTGGATCTGATACCGCCCCCGAATTGATTGCCTGATTGAGCTAACCGGCGTGAGTCAACGGCAAGCACTAATGCAGTCCTTTGTTTCCGTGCATTTGCGAGGTCTGTTAATTGAAGTGTGAGGCCAATCGCATGGTAGCCGGCATTTGCCTGCTACCTAGGTACAATTTTATGGTTGTAGCTTCGTAAGTCACGAATCATATCACAATGAAATAGAGACCAATGTTGCTTCTAGTGACAAAAGTTTTTGAGATAAATCAGTCAGTCCGCAAATTATACTACCAACAACCCTTGATTCTTTTCACTACTCTAAACGGTAGCAGAAGCTACTTTTCACATGCAACAAGGGCAGAGTCATAAACCATGCACACAATTTCCTCCAGGGTATCGGAACTCCAGTCTCATTCCTCTTCGTAAACATCATCTTTCGTTGAATCATCAGGCTCCCAGATCGTAGTAAATACACTTTCCCGTTCTGAAATTATAGATGAAAGAGTTCCTCGTGATGTCTTTATTCTGGTGCGCCAGCGTAGTCATCAAATCATGCACCTCGCCCAAGTATCTCCTCTCTGCCGTCTGCACGGCATGCGTAACCTGTCTCCAGCTCTCTGGATCAGATAATCTGGTTCCTCGTATCAAGTCCATAACTTGATCGGTAGTTTCGATAGCTGCGATTGGGCCATCGAGAAATTCGTGTACGACAGAACCAGCTCGTGCTTGTGCTTGCTCGATGATATTGCGGCGATTTGATTTCTTGCTCTTAGTTCCTGCCACGAGAACTTGCACAACCTGCTCATGGTCGGGAGAGGCATCCGCTTGGCTGCTGTGGCGTTGAAGTCTTACTCGATGGTGTGTGCCGTTTCTCTGATCTCGCTCACGGATCTCGCTGCTTAGCCACGCGAGAAGTTGGGTTGAGGGTATGTCCGTATCCGAGACGTCCTTTCTGTCTTGGCTTTTGACTTTCAAAATCGAGTCTTGCTTAATGATGACGATCCAGGAATGTTGATCGTCACGGTATTTGGAAAGCAAGTCTTCGGGAGACCGAGAGTCTCGAGCTAACTCAGCGCTGATGTCGTTTCGCCAGAGGGTTTGGACAATTTCGACACCAACCGTTCGTAGAATTGCAGCGTCGTGACTGGCAACTAGAACGTCGCACTGGAAGAATGTTAGTAAGAGACCATACAGAGCGATCGTATATTGCCTACTCTTTTCGTATTCCAAATCCCTTGTACGTCCTCCTCTGCCTTCTTCAGAAAGCCCTTTGCACTTGACTTGGGCAGGCGAGCCATCTTTTCCCAAGCTAAATTGAATCCAACAGCATGTCTTGCTTCTGATTGACCTCCAGTCTTGTGTCGATGTTCCCTGACCAAGGAATCGTATCTTCCACCAGCGGCAAACACATCTCGGATTTTGCGATCGAAGAGACAAGAGAATATCACGCCTCCTTTGCAGAACTTCTCATTCAGACTTCCTAGCGGGTTGATATAAATCTTGCTGTGGACGTCGAATCGCTTGGTATAATCGATCACATCTCGTAGGTGAGCAATAGAAGAGGATGCTCTTTCAAAGGTGTCGGTACCCTCGAAGAGAGTTTTCATTTTTGAGAATGCTTTGTTAGGAGTGTCTAGTTTGGTTAGCAGAGTGTGCGCCGTTACTTCTAAATCAAAACATACCACGAAAGTCAAAACGTTGCAGGTCATCAAGACTGGGGGCAGATACGCCGATCAACGCGGACCGAAGTTCTGTTCGAATCTTCTGCCAGCTCCACGACCCAACATTAAGCTTGCTTAGAGTATCGGCCACAGCCTGGCGTATACCAGGATCGATTCTGCAGAAGTCGAATATCAGATCAAGAAGATCGGAGTGGTTTAAGTGAAAGCACATTTGCGCTGCTGCAAGTGATGGAAAACTTCCCACGATTTCGTCCAGGACTTTGATGACCTCAGCTTCCTTAAGCGCCAAGTCCAAGGTGTCGTTAGAAACGATATCAAAGTCCACTTCACCGAACGTGAGTGGTTGCCCACCAGATTCCCGATCTCTGAAGACACGACCAAATGCAAAGGAACGTTCAACAGGCGGATCATGCTTCGCAATAGCTCGTGCATGGGGAAGAGTGAGATCGTAAGGTAACTGTAGTAGTGTCCCTCTCTCGTCAAGGACTTGTACTGCATTAGACCCGTAATGACCAGATCGAGGGAACAGAACAGTTCTGGGTGTTTCCACCGCTCCATGGTGTCGGAAAATAGAAATTAACTTTTGCTTGACAAGACCTTGCAGCAGAAGATCACTGGAACTGTGGTTTACTACTCCCATCTCCCAAGCATAGTCTTTAGCTTGGTTTGTGGGTATCGAAAACAAAGCTTGCATCATCTTGTCGTAGTAAGGAGATTTCGAGTCTGTGAGGCCGGCTAGGGCTTGACGGATCGTCTCGTTCTCCATTTGCATAGGAAGTCTGCCGCTTCTCAACAGCTCTGAGCTGGATGGTCGATCTTTGGGACTGTGATTGAGGAGTGATAGTACAATGTCTGTTTGTACTGGCATATCAGACGGCTTGAAGTCCGATGGGAAAATTGGTTGCTTTTTCCTCAAGCCTTCACCAACCCGTTGACGATCCATGCCAGGAATAAGTGGTCGAAAGCACATCTCGAAGAAGATGATACCGAGCGAGTACATATCGACCTTGCTGGTATAGGTTCCGCCGACAGACGATCTGACTTCTGGTGCCACGTAAAATGCGGTTCCAATACTTCTTGTCATTTCTCCGCTCATGTGAACCGCAGCTGAGGCCGATTTGTCCGAAATTGTATATTGACCACTAGTGGCAAGTCCGAAGTCTCCAATTTTCACATTTGATGCAGCATCAATGAAAATATTCTCCGGCTTAAGATCGCGATGAACAACATTTAGACCATGAATGTGTGCTAAGCCTTCCAGAATTTGTCGGAAGAGCCGCCAGATCTCCTCTTGATCTTTCTGCAAGCCTTGCCTGATCAAGTCTCGGAGTGTCTTCTTCTCGCAGTATTCCATGGATATGTAAAGGACGGTTCTGAAGGGACGTTGGAATCGCGAGCTAGACCTGGTTCGTTTCAAAGCCTGGCATTCGTCAGCTTATAGTCGCTACGAATTCCAAAAACAAAATGCCTGTAGGGGTTCTATGATCTGATATCAAGACATCGTAGTCTCGGTGACGGCATCAGTGCAAGAGCATAAATTCGACTTACTAAATTTGGGCGTTTATTCCCCATCCCATTTGGGCTTTGTATATCCGGATTCGTGGATTCATCATCGTCATCTTCCTCGTCATCCTCTTCATCTGATGCATCGTCGTAGCCAAACTCGATTTGTGGGTAACCGCTCGAAGACATGAAATCAAGTCCTCCAGTGCTGATTCCAAACTCGATTTTCGGTCCCGTTCCTGGAGAGACATCACTGACAGAATCCTCGGTTGTTGCAGCTTCGGTTGTCGTCGCATCTTCGTCCAGTTCCGACCCATCGTACAACTCCTCAGTCCAGGTATTATAATATCCTAGACCGATGAGTTAGCTTGAAGTGTCGTGCTTTGGCCTTGGTGGCAGTGTCATATCAGTTCCTTGAGACCAAATTGCAGAACACATATAATTGACGACCAAGCTCACAGGTCTTGATAGGATCCATCAACAAGAACATCAAGCTCAAGCAAATCAACATACTCCAGTCTAAAGGAGAAACACAAGATAAACTTACGGACTACTGAAGGGTGGCTTAATTGAGATAGAAGGCGCACCTCTTTCAACACTTCAGTCAAAGATGCTGAAGATTTCTGGGTAATCTTCTTGATGGCATAGATTTGACCGTCAAGCCGCTTCCTTGCTTTAACTACTTCACCAAAACCTCCCTTTCCCAGGCGGCCTTCTTCTACAAAGTCCTCTCTGTATCTAGATCTTGGGAATGGTCCACCAGTACTCATGGAGTCATGTCTCTGTCGACGTGGAGTAGTGGGAAGCAGCGAAGATATCGAACCGAACCTCGAGGGATTTTCAGAGCTACTCATCTCGTCCAAAATTGGCGCATCGGTCGCTAAGAATTCAGATGGTCCAAGCTCAACTGCACGAGGTCGCTTCTTGGGATCTGCCTTAAACAGTTTGAGTACCAGCTCGTTTAAGGAATCGGACAAGGCAAGAGAGTCTGCCAGAGCAATTGGTGAGGAGTATTTCTGGATGACAGTGAGACCGAAGATCATCTGTAGAAACAAGACCCCGAAATCCCAGACATCCGTTTTTTGGGTATATTGGGGGTGATTGGTATTTGCTATCTCGGGTGGAAACCAATACGCAGACTTGGCCATAGATATGGTATCTACTTGCTTTCCACCACTGAGTTTGTGCAACTTTCCCTGATAGCCTGCATCCGCAAGCTTCGGTTTGACCTCACCATTAGACATCCGGACCAGGAGCACATTGCCAGCATGTACATCTTCATGAACAATGCCTTTTTCATGGAGAAAACGCAGAGCATCAAGCAGCTCAATGGTCCACGATCGAACTTTCTCGGCGCCTAAATTCCCGGCAATGTCGAGGAATTCTTGTAACGACCCTTTCTCAGCAAATTCGGTCAAGATGCTAACAGTCCACGCCGAATCAGATTCTCCGTCCTTATCAATTGTTCTGTGGACTTTGTAATCGAATATCTCAAGGACACTTTGGTGTTTGATATTCTTGAGAGATTTTAATTCATTCTCAAGAACCTGAAGCTGTCCTTTGAATTTGTTGGTGTCTTTAAACTCAGTGTCCAAATCCGTTTGCTTCAACACCAGTGTAGGAACATCACTTGCCCCCTGTATGACGACTGGACGAACAGTAAAGCATTTCGAGACTGGACCCCGTCGTATGCATACTTTACTCGCCACAACCTGGAACAAAATTGGGTTGTTGTTGAGGTCTAGTAAGCTGATTGGCTGCTCGAATGCTAGAATCTCGTGAGCGGCTTGACCACTGACGCTGTTGTCAATCGAAGACTGATGAACGAGTTCAGTGGGTGGCCGGCTCTTCCTTTTGGATTCTTTGGCCCTTTCTCGTCGACGCTTGAGTTCTTCCTGGACCATAGATTCTTGAATGCGTTGTTCTTCCAGTGACTCCAATTGCTTCTTCTTCTCCTCAGCCTCTTTTTGTTCGTTAGCAAGTTTACTAGCGGCAGACTCATGAGCAGCACGTTCTTCCTCCAGGCTGGGTAGTTCTTTGCCAGCAGCTTTCGCCTGGGCGGCATCTTCCAAAATATCCTGGCATGCTGTGACTAGTTCCATAACCATAGCCTGCTCTTCTGCAACCAATTCCTTGGGTTTGGCCTCGAGGACCTTCTGGATCTTGAACTTCGTCCCTTCACGTAGCCCATCGTCATTTTTAATGTGCAGCAACGGCGGGCTCTTGGGATAGGTAGCAGTCAGAGTCACATTCAGGGTAATGGCAACATCCTCGTCAGAGGATTTAATGCGTATTTCGAAGCAAGGTTCAGCTTTCTGAAACGCCATTAGTGACAAAAGCCTTGTAAATTATTCTCGTCAGTTGCATACCTTCCAAGCTCCATGGTTAGAGTCTAGCTTCCGGAAATCTTCACCGTATATTGCCGCAAGAGCAATGACTTCATCCTCCTGGATTTCCTCATACTGCGACTTTGGCAATTGGATCTGCGGGGGAACATCGCTCGATTTATTGGATTTGAAGTCTGGAAACCCAGACGAAGGTGTAATACGTTGTGGTGGTTTCTTTCCCCATGGATTCGTTGGCGGCATGATGATATCTTTGCAACTGATTGAACTGGTGAGTCAGAGAGAAGATATGTCTGAATAGATACGCAGCCGAAGCCGCGGATCTTTACGCGCTGGGGATGGACATGATTTGGTACTGGAGATAGGTATATGACTTTCTGCTGAATCAGGACGAAAGCAAAGTGAATGAGAGTCAACAGTGAACCTGCCCGCTTCCCATCGCGAGGCTGTGAAGATCAGCTGAAGCAGCCAATCAGCGGGAGCCTTGATCTGCCCCGCATGTTTTCGATGCACGAGGCCAACAAAATTCTGTGACTCAAGATTTCAAAGAGACGATTACTTTGAGCTGATGAAATAACATACAACTTTCTCATCCGTTTTTTGGAGACCAGTCATATTTCTTCCAGGCAAATTGAGGGCGTCTCAACCTCCTCTCCGCCCTCAATGGCTTTCCGACCTTCCTCAACCTCGGCCTTGTCCCGACTGATAAGACCAACAGTTGCGCCAGCTCGTCGCAATGCCCTCCGATGCTACTCAGCTCCAATTGATGGCGCAATTCCTGCTGCAAAGCAAAAGTATGTGCCAACAAGCGGCACGTATCCCAAGGGCTTCATTGTCTCTGGAACTCATGTTGGAGTCAAGCCTACGAATAAGAGCACTCCAGATCTTGCCTTCCTTGCTTCGGAAACGCCATGTGCTGCTGCTGCTGTGTTCACGAAGAATAAGTTCCAGGCAGCTCCTGTGACGGTCAGTAGAAACATGTTGAACAGAAGGGGCAATACTGGCGTCCGTTCGGTCATCGTAAACTCAGGATGTGCAAACGCCGTGACTGGAAAGGGTGGGATGGAAGATGCTGAGAAGATGGGCGCAGAGGCAGACCGATGCTTTGATCAACCAACCGATGGCAAGGGAGGAAGTAGCATAGTCATGAGTACTGGAGTAATTGGCCAGAGGTATGCAGTTCTGACGAATGCGTATCGCATCTCTGATTATTCTACAGGTTGCCTATTCAGAAGATCTTACAGAGAATACCCTCCGCATACGATGCTTTGGGATCATCACACGACCATTGGTTAGCTGCTGCTAGAGCTATCTGCACCACCGATACCTTCCCGAAATTAATATCTCGATCTTTCTCCTTACCATCTTCTCCATCTGTGGAATATAGAATAGCTGGTATGACAAAGGGAGCTGGTATGATTCATCCAAATATGGCGACACTACTGGGAATGATTGCTACGGACGCCCCAATTGCCCCAAAGCTTCTGCCGACTCTCCTCACAAATGCTGTCAACAAGTCCTTCAACAGCATCTCGATTGATGGTGACACCTCTACAAACGATACAGTTGCAGTTTTGGCCAATGGAGCTGCTGGAGGACAGGAAGTTACGTCTGAATCATCAGAAGACTATGCTGCGTTCCAGAAAACGTTGACCGACTTTGCCACAGATCTTGCTAAGCTCGTAGTTCGAGATGGCGAAGGAGCAACCAAATTTGTTACAATCCGGGTGACAGAATCCCCATCTGAGATTGGAGCCCGAAAGATTGCAAGCACAATAGCAACTTCTCCTCTGGTCAAAACAGCTTTGTACGGAAAGGACGCCAATTGGGGACGTATCCTTTGCGCTACTGGATATTCTCAGTTATCTGAGCCTGGCCAACCAATCAATGAAGTTGCCGAGATTGTACCAGAGAAGACGAGTGTCTCCTTCATTCCATCAGATGGATCCCCTGAGCTCAAGCTGTTGATTAATGGAGAGCCCGAAGCTGTGGATGAAGCAAGAGCTTCGGAGATCTTGGAGCATGAGGATCTGGAAATTCTAGTCAAGCTAGGAGGTGGCAAGGAAGAAGCTACTTACTGGACTTGTGACTACAGGTGAGTCTAAGGATATTATAATACAGGAGGCTATGTACTAACTTTACTGCAGCCACGAATATATCACGATTAATGGGGATTACCGAACATAGAAAACCACTTCGGCTGAGAATGGCGTTCAAAATAGAGGAGCGTGCGATCACGGATAATACTACAATTTTCGGCGTTGATCTGAGCTCACTTTTATCAATAATCTTGTGGCTGCCACGACTTCGACTTCTTCGTGATGTATGTGAGAAACTGTTTCTCAATGCTGTATGACTTCTGATAAATTGGCCTATTGGGAAGATCAAAAGCTCACCATCATATCGAAAAAGTACCGGGCCTGAGACTGCTCCAGGATCAGCCTTGCAAACTGAAAGTGACCCGAGGAGCATCTACCCATATTTCAACCAGGACCATCGACATCAGTCCAATATGAAGCCAATAAATGAAAAGACGAGTTGGCAAAAGCGTGTGAAAATAGTCCGGTAAATTTCAGGCCTTTTGTACAAACAAGACTTCTGGTACTTCCACCAGAACAATATGTAACAGTTGCATTTGTCTGATGTTCCTTTCAAGGATTGATGATAAAATCATGGACTTGACTCGAACAAGTTAGCTCTGTACTCTAAATCTATCACGTGCTCACCCCTAACTCCACAACAGCTTAGATAATCCTAAGGCCACATACTCCAGAGTACCAGCCCCAATTTACAAGCGAAGCTCTTTAACACGCAGCTCGAGATCTGTTCGGTCAACTCCTTTCGAACACATCACCACGCGCGCATCTGCTTCTGCTACCATAAAAGCAGAGTCGTTGGGCATTTCATTGTCGTTCCTTAATATCTTCTTCTCTTTTTCCACGTCTGTGAGGTTTCCGATACAATACCGCCAGGATGAGTGGCCGTGAGTTGTCCCCTTCTCCCCTGTGCCGTCACCTCGAGCTCCAAGAGCAATTGCCCTTTCGCAAAGCACAATAGCTAACAATGCGCGTTTGCTTGCTGCAGTTCGGTTCCTCGACCTCATCAAACCCTTCTCGCCCATCCTCCCTGAGGTGCAGCAACCCGAGACGAAGGTCCCTTTCAACCAAAAGCTGATGTGGACTGGTTTGACACTTTTGATCTTCTTGGTCATGAGCCAGATGCCATTGTATGGTATCGTGTCCTCAGATACCTCAGATCCTTTATACTGGCTGCGTATGATGTTGGCGAGTAACAGAGGAACGTTGATGGAATTGGGTATTACGCCAATTATCTCCTCCGGAATGGTCTTCCAGCTTCTTGCTGGCACACACTTGATCGATGTCAACCTTGACTTGAAGTCCGATCGCGAGCTCTACCAAACTGCGCAGAAACTTTTCGCTATCATCTTGTCTATGGGACAAGCCACTGTTTATGTTTTCACTGGTCTTTACGGTCAACCATCCGACCTCGGCGCCGGTGTTGTCTTCCTCTTGATCCTCCAATTGGTCGTTGCTGGCTTGATCGTCATTCTCCTCGATGAGCTCCTCCAGAAGGGATACGGTCTTGGAAGCGGCATCTCGCTTTTCATTGCCACCAACATCTGCGAGTCCATTGTTTGGAAGGCTTTCTCCCCAACCACCATCAACACCGGCCGTGGACCAGAGTTCGAGGGTGCTGTTATTGCGCTCTTCCATCTCCTATTCACATGGCCAAATAAACAACGCGCTCTCCAGGAGGCTTTCTATAGACAGAACCTCCCCAACATCATGAATCTTCTTGCCACTCTCATCGTCTTCGCCGCTGTTATCTACCTCCAAGGTTTCCGTGTTGAGATCCCGGTCAAGTCTTCCCGACAACGTGGTGCACGCGGATCATACCCAGTCCGCTTGTTCTACACCTCGAACATGCCTATCATGCTCCAGTCCGCTCTGTCTTCCAACGTCTTCTTGATCAGTCAAATGCTCTACTCCCGCTTCTCCGAGAACCTCCTCGTCCAGCTTTTCGGTGTTTGGGAGCCAAAGGAGGGATCTGCCCAGCTCTTCGCTACTTCCGGTCTCGCATACTACATGTCCCCTCCATTGAACTTCACCGATGCTCTCTTGGACCCCATCCACACTGCCGTCTACATCATCTATATGCTCGTTGCATGCGCTGTCTTCTCCAAGACTTGGATCGAGGTTTCCGGCTCCTCCCCAAGAGATGTCGCAAAGCAACTCAAGGATCAAGGTCTCGTCATGGCCGGTCACAGAGAGCAAAGCATGTACAAGGAATTGAAGCGCATCATTCCAACTGCTGCCGCTTTCGGTGGTGCTTGCATTGGTGCTCTGTCAGTCGCCAGTGATTTGTTGGGGGCTCTCGGTTCCGGTACTGGTATCTTGTTGGCTGTCACGTAAGTTCTTCCGTACCCGCGCTGGGCTAACCCCGGCCGCCCCTTGCACCCTTCAACACCACAACACGGCTCAAATACTAACACAATTACAGCATAATCTATGGATATTTCGAAATTGCGGCCAAAGAGGGGGACATGGCTGGGATGAAGGGGATGATTATGGGATAATTTGGAGATTTTCTTCCAATGTTTTCATTTTTCATTGCTTCATATTTGGTTGTATTCAGGCTACACAAAAGCAGCACATGGAAAGGAGGAAAGGAGGTTGAGGAACATGTACGAAAAGAAAAGGCCATGAGAGATGGGACATAAAACAATAGGGGAATGGCGAGGTCTGTTTTTTGGAGCATCGGGCTCTTGGCTGGCTATCGAAAGAATAATCAACCAAAGCTCATATTTGCGTGTAGTACTACCATGTCAGTGGAAGAGATAGAGGAGTGGAGAGAGTGAATTGTCTTTTTTGTCAAAACACGCATTGCCTGGACTTGAATTTTTATGTCATGATATGTCGCTAAAAGTTCATGTCACATTGCCTTACGTGGTGTGCGGTTGGATGCTAGTGAATTCCGAGGATAGGTGTATTGTGTACCTATGTGCCTATCTATCTATCTACGAATGCTCCTGCTTGCTTGTTAAATGTGTCTTCGACTTGTCTGCTTGGTCAATGTGTTAACGCTGAATCCGGGTTAGTGATATGAGTGGTTAAACATGTGTTCTGGTATAGCAATGTTTGTGTGTCTGTCAGTGAATGAAAGTGATGGCTTGCTCGTGATCTAGGTCCGCATCCTCTTCTACTCAAGGTTCTGTGGAGTTGTTAGCATTTGCCCTTTACTGTTCGCCCATGCAAAAATGCGAGGGAAAATGAAGGAAGTCTTGGGTCTGTCTTCACAGGTGTGTAAAGCAGATTCCACCTCTCACAACTCACCATTCTCAGGGGCCGTCACCCCGTCTGTCCCCGGGCTGGTATTAATCAGATACTCCCTTAACTCCTTCAATATCTCAGCTATCAGGCCCGGAAGAGCAGTGATCGTTATGTCATTGGCTGATGTTGGGCTATCTTCGGAAGCGTCTGGCTCTTCGACCGAATGCTCTTCTGAAGCATAGCCGATTATGTTGATGACATTTGGTAGTGTTGTTACGAGGAGCTGACTTCTGTCAATTGTGTCCTCTCCTGATCCCAATTCGTAATTTTGCTCTGGCCGGTTCGCAGTTTGTTCTATTGCCTTTGCGGTATCGCCACATTCCATCTTGCTGGGAGAGGTCTGGTCCAGTCGTCCTTGAGTTTTTGCTTTCCTGGGAATTCTGGGACTATGCGCGCCAATTTTCGGTTGCGAGTATTTTCAACGGCCTCAGCTGTCCTTGCAATCGTGGGACGCTTGTAGGTGAGGGAATAGAACTCGTGGTTGACCCAGCAGAGTCGTCCTGAGATGTATGAATCTCCTGCCAGTTAACTGGGAGATCGATCCTGTGCTGTTCATGAAGCAATTTAAGCGCTCGAACAGACAATGCTTTGTTCATATCGCCATTGTGTTCTGCATTGTTGTACAGATCAATAAGGTAGTTGACTTCCATATGGCTCGTGCACAGCTTGCGATATTCGTTCATAAGCATAGTTCCAAAGTTTCGGGAGCGATCTGCCCAGCCAGTAGCACTAATGCGCTTCGCTATATTGACGCCCAAAGCCGCCTTGAGAAACTTCTGCTCCACTAACCACTTGTCGTAATTTCGTGGCAGCGGATCATACGCAGGTTCAGGAAATCGCCCACTCTTAAAGCCATTCAAGTACTCCCTCATAATCGCTCTGTAGGCTTGTATGGAGTACCATCTGCCTCGAATGTTGAAGGTCCTGCGTGCCTTGTGACAATATGAAGAACCGGCGGTCAAACGACCGTTCAAATCCATCGGCTGAAGTATGTGCAACTTTTCCGTAGTAAGTGGCCTCAGAAGGCCTATCTGCCGACTAAGATCCCAGTGACACATCATCTTCGTGTAAGTACTGTCTCTCAACGCCCCCACAGGATTAAATGACATTGAAGTCAGCTTAATGTTTCGATAGCCAGGACGGAAATCTTCCAGTGCGCCAACGTTAGATTGTGAAATGCGTGCCACGACAATTGCCAATTCTTCAGAACTTCGTGAAACTTCCTCCACAATATTCACCAATTCCGTAAGACTGAGCGCAGACAAGATTGTATCGCCAATGCCGTCATTTGAGTTGATGAGAGGATAGTCCGTATGAAGCACGAACGGTACCAGCTTGTTTCGCTGCCCAGACTGCACTGCCCCTGTGGATCGTTCAAAGAAAGCTTTCACTTCGTTCATTCGGCTGATTTGTTGCTGTAACTTGATCTTAGTGTCTCCGCTCAAGGAGTTCTCGGTGGATTCGTTCGATGCCTCGCTCCCCAAATCCATACTCGAGTCCTGGTTACCTTTGCTGAGTGTTAGGAAGCTCATGTCCTGTGACGATTCTCTGGCCCTGGGTATTCATTTTGCTCTCCATAGCACCATAGCTTTAGTATCGCTTGAATCGAGTACTTTCGCTCCTTGAGACCAATCACTATTCACTGAAAGTTGGTCGGGTCTCGAAGCCGATGTCTCGCTCCAGAAGTCGCCGTCTCCAACGTTGAATGACTTTTCACTTGGTGTGATCGTTGTATCGCTAGGAGACTTGTCTGGGTTGTTATCAAGATGTCCAAGATGCATGCCCACATCAAGTGTACCGTCTCTAAGATCCGATTTGTGGATGGCCGTCTCAACATTCAGAAGGGGTTTGTTGACTTCTCGCTTCTCTGCCGAACTGTGTATATTGGGTGCGGGCGTGGGATTGGGCGTGGAATCTTCCCACATGCCACCATCACATTCTTCTTTGTTTTCCTTGCCTGAAGAGTCTTGGATATCCATTGATTTGTCCCGCCCCGTCCCGTTCTCGGATTGCAGTCCAATGTTGATTTGGCCAGAGTTGCCCAACATGGCTTGATGCTTATCTTTGCCGGGCAAACTTTCAGCCTGCGATGACTCTGCCGGGCGCCAGCCTCACCTGGAGAAGCTTATGGTGGATTGGCCAATTACACAATCCGAGGGCGCTGATTGTCTCGAATCACCTTCCAGAAGGGTCCGAACTCAACGTCCCGCAAAGCTCATGCAGGACAGCGGTGTACTAGGATTGGCAGGAGAAATATGCATGCGATGACTCTTCGGTGGGGCGCTCGAGCAGAGGTCCAAAATAACCTGTACGCAGTATGAGAGGAGATGATAGAGTATAAGGATGGTAAAAGCGAGCGAGTGAATGAATGAATGCTGGACGAGAATATTCGCTTGCTGAATGCTGCCGCAATTGTTTATTTACTTTTACTACGTATATTATTTCGTGGAAGCTATTGTACGATAGCGTAGATAAGGTGCTGAGTAGCCCCCCCTCCCCTACATACTCGTAGCTGGTTCGGACCTTCGCGCTTGCCGACGACAGCAAATTTCATCATCGAAGAGACGAAGCATCGACGGCGGCGGCCAGCCCTGCATCTCACCAACTCCACGAGTTGAGAAGGAGTGGGGGAGAAGATCAATTTGAAGCTTGCGTACTTCTCATGGTACCTGGATCTATATCCTAGCCTATCTTAAGTTTCTATCCTGCTATCCTATCCTCAGCTATCGAATCGCTATCCACCCATCCCACTCCACCGCTTGTACCTTGCTAGTGCCACCAAAGACAATCGAGCTACGATATTTCGGATTGGCGTACGACTCTGCTATCCTCCGAGGCAACACCAGAACTTTTCATTCGATTTAACTCTTCTTTTTCTTCTTGTGCATACATTCCTTTGGTCAACATCGTTCAGTCTGGGACGGTGCGCTGCCATCTACGAAGGTGTATAATTTCACCGCGTACATTTTCCGCGCCCCAGCATTCCTCTGCATTTGAGAGCTTCGAAAATGTTGCCCGAGTGCCAGGGCCCGATATGGCAGGTTGATGATATCACGAATTGCGTGCAGAGGAAGTATGTCAATTGAGTCCCTCTTGGATCCTAGATTATGGATAGCTGACCCCTGCAAAGTTTCCTGAAAGTCCTTTTTCCATTGATTGTTGTCGGCGCCTCGTTTCTCCTTCTATTATTACAAGCTATCCAGCGCAACGTCCGATTAAAACGGCATTCCAGGAACAAAACATCTGGGAATGGGACGACTACATACGGCATTGCAGATGGGCAGAATGATTCGGGGTATCAACGCGTGCCTGGAGACGCTGAAGACTCTATGAGTGCAGATGAGGATGATGGGTTGACCATTAGTGGGGGGCGACTCGTTCTGACCAAAACAACTACGAAAGGCTCTGTTGCCGCAATCGATGCGCCCCGAGCTCAATATACCGTCCTGATCATCGAATTACTTGCGATCATAGCTGTGGATGGTATCAATATCGCCGCCTTAATTCTGCAAGCATATGGGCCCAATGGAACATTGGCGACTGTAGCTGGCATCACAACCTGGACATATATATTGATTTTGGCAACCCTGAGGCTGGCATTGTCCAAGACAGCATGGCGTGTCCCTGGGGTCTGGAACCATACCGCGTCTCTCTACACCTTGATGTGGCTGTTTTCTCTGGTCATATTCAGGTCTGCCATTATCCATCCACGCTCAGAAACTGCTCAGGCCTTGGTCATATCCGAATTCGCCTTGGTATCTCTACTGTTCAGCATAGCTATCACGACACGGAAAGGGAACAAGGCGGTTGTGCTGGAATGGGAGAACGACATTGAGCCGTCTAAAGAGCCACTTGCCAGTCTTTTCTCAATTGCAACTTTTGGATGGGTTGACGCTATCGTCTGGCAAGGATACCAAAAGACCTTCGAGCTGGCCGATGTGTGGAATTTACTTCCAAGAGACAAGGCTGCTGCTGTTCTGGCCGACTATCGACAGCTCAAAAAGACCACTGCTTTGACTTGGCATCTCATGGGTTACTTCAAAGTTAGTCTGATTATTCAGTGCAGTTACGCAGTATTTTCAGCTCTGTTTACTTTTGCACCAACATTGCTACTCAAATCAATTCTCGAATACATCGAAGATCCTGATAGCGCACCACGCAATGTTATCTGGCTTTACGTTATCTTGCTCGCATTTACCGACATTCTTCGATCACTAGCAGATCAGCAAGCCCTATGGATTGGTCGCAAAATCTGCATTCGGCTACGAGCGATCATCATTGGCGAGGTCTATGCAAAAGCCCTTCGTCGGAAAGTTGCAGCTGGGAACGATACTGTTCTGGGCGACAAGAAGGATAAGAAAGATAGGGCTGATTCGGCAAAGCCTGGCATTTTCAAGAGAATCTTGACTCTGGGTAGAAAGAAGGAAGACAACAAGAAACCTGCTACAGATACGACGGCAGCATCTGGTACTAACAGTCCTGACCCGAAGAAAGGAGACGAGCAGGTCAATGTTGGAACAATCATAACGCTCATGTCTGTCGATTCATTCAAGGTCAGCGAAGTGACAGCGTACCTACATTTCCTCTTCGCACAAGCACCCACCCAACTCGTCGCAGCGGTCTATCTTCTCTACAGTATTCTTGGATATAGTAGTATTCCTGGCATAGTCATCATGGTTATTCTTCTCCCAGTCAACATCGCCTTCGCACGAGCATTCGGTGGAGCCCAAAAGAAAATTATGGCTGCTACCGATAAACGAATCCACACAACAAATGAGGTGCTCCAGAATATCAGGATCATCAAATTTTTCGCTTGGGAGCATCGATTTAGCAAGCTTGTCAACGAGAAACGAAAGGCCGAGCTAAAAGCTCTACGAGGTAAGTATATCATCTGGGCCTTCGCAGTCGCCGTCTGGAATACCGTACCCGTTGCTATCACTTTCTTCTCGTTCGTGGTATATACTTTGATCGAGAAGAAGCCGCTCTATCCCTCAGTTGCATTCACCGCAATTTCATTGTTCACTATTCTCCGGGTACCTTTGGACCAACTTGGCGACATGATTGCACATGTGCAAGAATCAAAGGTCTCCGTCGATCGTGTGGAGGAGTTCTTGAACGAGGAGGAAACAGAGAAATATGAGCAACTTCAACATGACAATTTGGATGAGGATGGAGACCAAATGATTGGTTTCAAGAACGCAACATTTTCATGGGGTGCCAAGGAAGATCCAACCGATGAGAACATCTCATCTGCATTCCGACTTATGGACATGGATGTCAAGTTCGAGATTGGCAAGCTGAATATCATTGCCGGTCCGACAGGATGCGGCAAAACATCACTACTAATGGCTCTCTTAGGAGAGATGACTCTCATTAAGGGAAAGGTGTTCCTTCCTGGCGGATACAGCCGCGAGGACGTACGGCCCGACCCCGAGACTGGATTGACAGAAAGCGTTGCATACTGTGCTCAACAAGCTTGGCTTGTCAATGCCAATATCAAGGAAAACATTCTCTTTGCAGCACCGCTGGACGAGAAAAGGTATAAAGATGTCATTGTTGCCTGCGCTCTTGAGCGTGATCTTGAGATCCTGGATGCCGGAGATGAGACACTTGTTGGTGAGAAAGGCATCACACTTTCTGGAGGCCAGAAGCAACGCATCTCGCTTGCAAGAGCGCTGTACTCGAACTCTAGACACGTTCTTCTGGATGATTGTCTAAGCGCGGTCGACTCACATACCGCGAAATGGATCTTCGACAACTGCATTCGTGGTCCTCTCATGCACGGTCGAACATGCATCTTGGTCACGCATAATTTGGCTCTCTGCGTGCCACAATCCCGATATGTTGTCCTCCTTGACAATGGAAAAATTGACATTCAAGGCTCTGCTGAGGAGGTCATCGCATCAGGCAAGCTTGGTGACGATGTTAATAAATCAAGACCAGGATCAGCCGAGATATCGAGAATGCCTTCTCGCGTCCCATCCAGTGTCGGCGATGAAAGTGGCGAAACCCTTATTGGAGAAATAGAGGCTGCCAACGGAGATGGCGATCGCAGACTGTCCAGAGCAAAGAGCATCGACAAAGGTGCCAAGAAAGCTGTCAAGGATGCAATGCAGGAGACAAAAGCTGAAGGAGGCGTAAAATGGGCTGTCATAATTCTCTATTTGAAGTCCATGGGTCCCTGGTAAGTACAGAATCTCGTATATCCTCGCAATTAGCTAACCTGTCAGGTGGTTTTGGGTTCTCGCTGTCGTTGTCTTTGGTGTTCAGCAGTTCGGAAGCTTGGCAGCCAATGTATGGATTCGAGAGTGGGCAAATCAATACGAAACAGAAGCGGTACGAGCACATCATAGCATATACTCAAGCAGCTATGTCGGCAACACAATCTCAATGGTTCGAGTTGCGAGCACTCGCGTTGCTCAGGTTCAGCCATACTTCGATCCCAACAAGACTTCTATCTTCTCCAAAGTCGCCCCCGATGTCGACGTTTCATTCTATCTTACGGTATATGCTTTGATCGGCTTAGCTGGCATGCTTGTTGCACTCTTCAGGGATATGTGGCTGTTTTTCGGATCCCTCACTGCGAGTTGGAAAATCCATCAGCGTCTGATGGAGTCTGTGACGCGAGCAAAGTTTAAATTCTTTGACGTTACACCTCTCGGGCAACTTATGAACAGATTCAGCAAGGACCTCGAAGCTGTGGATCAAGAGGTTGCCCCTATTGCCATTGGATTCATGTCTTGCGGGTTGGCAATCGTGGTCACTATTGCGCTGATTACCATCATAACTCCGGGATTTTTGATTGCTGGCGTTGTCATCAGCGCTCTTTATTTCTTCGTTGGGAAGTTTTACCTACGATCCTCTAGAGATTTGAAGAGAATCGAGTCTGTGCAGAGGAGTCCCTTGTTCCAGCAATTCGGAGAAACTTTGAGTGGAATTACGACCATTCGTGCATATGGAGACGAAAGACGGTTTATCCGCGACAATATGACAAGAATTAATACCCATAGTCGTCCTTTCATCTATCTTTGGGCGGCCAACAGATGGTTAGCGTTCAGAATCGATGTCGTCGGCGACCTGGTGGCTTTCTTTGCAGGTGCGTTTGTGGTCTTGAGCATCGGAAAGATCGATGCTGGCTCTGCTGGTCTCTCGTTGAGTTACGCAATCAGTTTCACAGAGAATGTTCTCTGGCTGGTGCGACTCTATGCGATGAACGAGCAGAACATGAACTCAGTGGAGCGTATCAAAGAATATCTGGACGTTGAACAAGAAGCTGAGGCTGTCATCGAAAAGACAAGACCTGCAGCAAATTGGCCAAGTCAAGGATCAGTGGAGTTCATCAGCTATACGACCAGGTACCGACCTGATCTTGACCCGGTGTTGAAGAATGTCAGCTTCAAGATCAGCCCGCTTGAGAAAGTTGGCATTGTCGGTCGAACAGGAGCTGGTAAGAGTTCCCTTGCTCTTGCCCTATTCCGAGGTCTCGAAGCCGAAGAAGGCAAGATCTTGATCGACGATGTGGACATTGGTCTCATCGGTCTTCAAGACCTTAGAGAATCGATCACGATCGTACCGCAAGACCCGACACTCTTTACCGGCACAATTCGAAGCAACCTTGATCCTTTCAACCTCTTCACAGATGAGGATATCTTCACCGCTCTACGGAGAGTGCAACTGATTGGGGTGCCTTTCTCCACCACGAATCCTTCGACACCGATAACAGTATCGCGACCTGCGACAGCAAATGGTGTCCCAGACACGCCAACAGGGACCTCTACCCCTGCGGCAAACAAGAACATTTTCCTCGATCTATCGTCAACAGTCACAGAATCGGGCAACAACCTGTCTCAAGGCCAGAGACAGCTTTTGTGCCTAGCTCGTGCTCTCTTGAAGCAACCGAAGGTACTCATGATGGATGAAGCCACAGCTTCGATTGACTACAATACCGATGCAAAGATTCAAGAGACCATCCGAGAGCTCAAGAGCACAATCATCACCATTGCGCATCGCTTGCAGACAATTGTCGACTACGACAAGGTGCTTGTATTGGATAAGGGCGAGGTAGTGGAGTTTGGTCATCCGCACGAGCTGCTAAAGAAGGACGGTAAGGATGCCATCTTCAAGGGTATGTGTGAGATGAGCGGAGATATGGATGCGCTCCAAAAGGCAGCTAAGAAAGCTTGGGACGCGGGGAAGTTGGTAGACGATGAGTGAGCGGTGGATATAAAAACGGGTTAATTCCCAGTGTTTGATAATTCAATTCCCTTTTTTGCCACGATAGCAGTAGTTCATTTTTGGTTAGGTAGCACTGGAATAAAATTCCCATAGAGACCTCAAGGTATCCAGCAAGTCTCTGTTGATCAGCCAACTCGGTAAGTACTAGGCCGAATCGAGGTCCTGGTAGAAGGCAAGAGTGATCCGCTACTTGGGTACATGTATCTTGATGTGTCCTCATCGGTGTCATCCCACCTTCTCCTCACTGCACTAAGGCAATTGTCAATCATTCCAGGTTGGTCTGCCCCCACCATGGAAATACTATGCAACCATTCGGGCACTCTGAGCTGAGTTGTGCGGATGTTGCAATGATCCACAAGAAAAACAGGACGTTCGGTTCGCTCGCTCGCTCGCTTGGCTTCTTTGATCCATGGCTTGCATCAACGGGTCCAGCACGTCAGATCGATCGCTGTTTCTTCAACCTTATTCGTCCCGAGAAACTCTGATGGCTGTCAATTGAGCCTCCTGAGCGCTGCTTTAACCTCACATGATCTTCTTTATGTCGGTGTGCAACAAGCGAACGTTCACTGCACCAGCATCCGAATCCCTTCATGTACAATTCCGCAAAGTCTTGCGCTTCTTCTGCAAGCTAGCTGCCAGCGGGCCCTCGAGATGAGGGTCTCTTGATCCTTCAGATAGCGCATTGCATGCCGCTACTGTTGTATTTTTTCCGGAACCCAGAGTTTCCAGACATGCGGTGCTGCGGGTACAAGCCATGGAAACGAATTGGGTGACTTGGCGTTTTACTCAATCCGATGGTCTGTTCTGTTCTTTATCCTGTCCTCCTGCTGCCTGCAAGTGTGGTCGCAGATGGGTCGCAGAGTTTGCTGATTTCGACTTCTTTCGCGAGCACAGCGGTTGATGTCAGGATTGTGGAGGGGAGAGGCACAGCAAGTGGAAACCAATGTCTCCGGCTCCGGGCAAAATGTTGAAGAGATCTTCAGTCATTATTTTGTTCATGTTCAAGGTCTTCCAAAAGCACTCAGAGCTTTTATACGACTTTTCGTCGTCGAGAAATGAGCATTGAGGATGTTGGGTCGGCCGAACAGAGCGATTACATTTCACCCACACCGAGGTTCTACAATGTCCCCAAATTGCTCCCAGAGCGGGTAAATTTGCTTTAGTGCGCCGATACATCGGATGTGGTGTTGTCTCTACAGGAATCGGTCTGCAATCTGCATCCGCTTGACGTTAAAATCTCACTGGCTGCATCTTACGAGCCACAGGAGCGTTAGAACCACCGTAAGCACGGAAAACCCACTCAAATATGAGACATAACAGCGGCCGCGTAAAAGACCCTACTGATGCAACCTACTGCTTGTCTGAAAGGAATGTCAACGGGTTAGCATTTCAATCATGGGCAAAGTCTCCCACTGTATCTGCCAAGTTCGGGGTCGGCTCGGAACGGGCACCTCATCGTCGTCACAGAGGCTTTGTGGCAGACTTTGATTGATCAGTCTATGATTCGCCGATTTTGCGACCTGCTTACTCTCATAGGCTGACAATACGACCTCCCGGCATTCAAGACAATGCCGCCGCCGTAAACTTACATAAGGGACTAGGGGGTTTCGTTATATTGTTGTGAAATGCAATATCGAAGAGCGATTCATCAGCACTGATGCATCAAGCAAGTGTGTTTGTGTGTAGTGATGTATCCAACGCAATATGCCTGAACTCATGATCCCCTATATTGAAGTTATTGTGGTCCAGGACACTCTTGTTCTGAGGATATAATGTCTAAACCGGTCTTTGTTTGTGTTCCTGGAGCTTCACATTCGCCAATTATCTACGACCCGCTGAGAAGTATTTTGTCTTATCACGGATACACCACTGTCCCTCTGGCTTTGCCCTCGGTTGGAGGCAACCCCCCCACCTACGACTTCAGGGAAGATGTTCAAGCAATCCGGAATATCGTCACGCAAATCGTCGACTCTGGGGCAGATGTGATTCTTGTTCTTCACGGATACGCAGGTTTACCAGGCGCAGAAGCACTTCAAGGTCTAGGGAAGGACGAGAGGAGTCAGAGGGGCTTAAGGGGTGGTGTTGTTCGACTTGTGTTTATCATGTCCTGTAAGTTCTTGGAAATTGCTATGCTTCGTTTTATCGTTACATAGACTATGTGAGTTTGCTTCACTCCTTTCTTGTTTCTTCTAGAGAGAGAAATCCAGCGTCATACCTCCCAGGCCAGTATTTACTGACATTTCTGATCACTCAGACATGGCTCTTGAGGGCTTTCAAGGGAGCCCTAGAGGTGACGTCTCTTCGATGTTCCCATACATGCGCTGTAATATCTCAGTCAGTCGATTCCAATTGTTCTCGCTTCTGACGACCCTGTTTGTTGACGCTGTCGATGTAATTCGACGTCTGATTGGTCCATCGAACTCGCAAATTTCAGCTGAGCTCCTTGCGAACAATCCCCGACACTGACAAACTCCAGGCCGGCATATCCACCATCAGACCCGCCGACGCCATCTCAGTTTTCTACAACGACATGTCGATACCGCAAGCAGAATACTATGCCGCGCAACTCCTCCCGCAAAGTCTCGGCGTCTTCTGGAGCAGAACAAGCTACGCAGCATGGCGGTACATTCCTTCAACTTACATTCTATGCGCCAGGGACCAGTCGATGTCGTTAAGCTACGGGGAGATGATCTTGAAAGCGGCCCAGGACTCGAGGCCGAATATGGTCGATAGTGTTGAGAGGTGTGATGCCGGTCATTGTGTTATGCTGAGTCAACCGGACTGGACGGCGAATATGCTGAGGAGGGCGGCGGGTGAGAGGATATGACAGGAAAGAAATGAAACAAACACAAAGAAATGCAGATACAGATGAAATGACCACCAATACCAAAGACAACCTTCACTGCTCAAATCTTTTCTTCCGGCCGTACGCTACTCTGCTGACTCTTGTGGCGAGCTTCCAGGCAACGGCTGACCACCAAATTACACGCAATCACCATACAAGACACCAATACAGTTAGAGTCGCTGAAGTCAGCTCAGAATATACTCCAGATACCTTCAGTCGTGCCTACGATGTCATTTCCAGATTTTGGTGGTCCCCAACCCGACAGTTGGGACGGAAACACGGGGTTTCGCATGGGAATTACGAGCTTACCTATGAAGTTTACGGAGCGAAGCGATGTTGTGATACGCATATGACGCTTTTCTCGCCTATCGTAAGATCACATAATTCATTTATTGGGGGGCACGTACGGCTGATCGTGCCGTCCGAGCCAGACTCGGAGGTGGGAAGAAATCTCTTTGGTGTGCTATTGTACATTGTTCGTTCACATCGACGGGTTGGGCGGCGGTCAAGAACTATATGGTATGGAATTTGAAGGAGGGATAGGGACACCATGTCTGAGCGGATTTGTGTAACATCGATCTAGCGAGTCTGTACGGGTCACAAGAACATGTAAGCGGGAAGCGGATGACATGTAATATCTGTGGCAATTCGTCTCGACTCTATTTCTCGCTTCGATCGTCTGTTCAATGCTCACTCGCTGACTCATGCACTCTGTCCAGCATACCGGACATTTTATAACTACTCATGCCGGCACCTCTGATCTATTACGAGCTTCTTGGATCTCTGCTTAACCAGATATCTCAGCCGTCATGGAATCAGTCAATGCCACGCATTTCATCCATCCATCTATCTTCTTGGAAGCACCTTGGTGCGCTTGTAAGGAGGCAATTCCCTGCACTAGCAAGCTCAAGGGACATTCACCTACCATGCTTGATCAAGGATATAGAGCACAACTAGGCTGACTTGTGTGCCACTGTACTGTCGCATATATAGTAGTAGCAATCCTTCACAGCATGCACCTAACGCCACTTCCTGGCAGAATCCATCTTTGTGTAAGTTCCAGATCACTTGTCCCTCAGATAGTGGTATGGTAGCAAGTAACCAATTCTTTGGGGCTTTGTGTGAGTTCTACGAATATTGGTGAGCTGCCGTCTTTGTTTTGGTCTGCACGCCCCGGACGGGAGCAGTTGAAATACGCTATCGAGATCGCCTGAGATTTACCTCCAGATCTAGTATAAATATGTTTATTATTTCATGCTTTCGATCCTTCAATGTGTATCTGAGTCGTTCTTCAATTGTAGTTGATGCGGAGTGAAGGTCTCAAACACCAAGTATTCATTTCTATGTGAAAATCTATCTGCGACCCGGAACTACGAAGGTAAAACGTCCGATATAATGAATCAGCAAAGGATCACATTCCAAGTCTGGTTCTTCGTCATTTACTTTCTGCACATACCAAACCACGTTTAAGGCGCAGCCGAGCGCTTTTCCAACCCAACAAACCCCTGAGCATCAGACCTTGAGCGAGGGCTTTGTTGATATGCAAATATCAACAACTGACCACTTGATCTGTACAAGTCAAATAGGCCCAGGACCTGGAGACTAATTACCCAAAATAGCAGGTCCACTGGGTGAAGAGCTTGACCATAAAAAAGCCGAGGTTGACGTCTGGTAACGCAATATCAGAGCTCTCGGTCCATCGTCACTGATGAAGATCTCCGGGGCATTTCGGGTCCACGATAAACATGTCGGCTGTGCTTCTTTCGCAACGTTGCTTGCCACGGCAGTCGTCTGTTGTCGAGCACAAATTTCTATAAGATGCTCGGCGCAGCTGTTTGTTTCATTCAGCATGCGAAATCTCACACTCATCATCGTGTGTGTATTTCTGCTTTTGCTTCATCCGTCTCTTGACAGCTTGCTCATTCCGGCTCTACCAATCTCACGTACAATGAAGCATTCGAGTTTACTATTAGGAGTCGCGCAGACTGCAACCGCGGCTCTTTATAGTCAGGTCATCCAGACAAGTTATGGTCCAGTACAAGGAGCTGTAAGTCATGTCAATCCCCAAAACTACAGCGTCCGTGTCTGAGACTATGCTTATTGTTTTGCTAGCCCGCCTTCAATAGCTCTCCAAATAAAAATATCTCGAACTGGCAAGATATAACCGTCTGGAAAGGCATTCCATATGGAGCTGACATGTCGGGATGAAATCGGTGGCGCCCACCTCAGCCAGTAGTCCCTTGGAACACCACCTTCCAAGCGACTTCTTTTGGAAATGTTTGTCCTCCCGGCGACGGTGCAAGCGAGGATTGCCTCAACCTCAACATCTTGTCGTCAGGGAACAGTACATCTGCGAAACTCCCTGTGGTCTTTTGGTCTTTCCCAGCAGGTGGTTCGGCATCCCAGGCTCTGTTTGATGGAGCTGGCATGGCTTCCCAAGGTATCATCTTCGTCAACTACAACTATCGAGTCAGCTCCTTCGGCTATCTTGCAACACCCGAGCTTTCCGCAGAGTTTGAACAAGTCACCGGATCCAATAGCTCTGGAAATTGGGGAATGGTAGACCAGTTTGCTGCTTTGAAGTGGGTGCATGCCAACATTGCTGCATTTGGTGGAGATCCAGATCGCATCACTGCCATGGGTCAGTCGGCGGGATCCGCAGCTGTCTACCACGTAGTTAATAGCGACCTCACCAAAGGCTTGCTATCTGGCGCCATCGCCGAAAGTGGACTTCGAAGCCCCTACGATCCAGAAGCAGCAACGCTTGCGGAGAATTACCGCACACTCGACACAGCTTTGGCGATTAGCGAATCGTTTATGGCAAGCAAGAATGTGAGCACAATAGCTGAAATGCGCGAGCTTTCAATGGATGATCTCACAGCCGATTTATTCGGCTCAGCATACAATTTCGGAAACGTGCTCAATTACTACTGCATGCCGGATACGTACCTCAACACACTCAAAAATGACCCTGCGAACGACGTCCCTTTCATGACCGGCAAAACCAAAGACAAGAGCGGAGCTGCAACTTTGACAAACCTCACCGTTGCCGAATATATCGCAGAGATGACTTCGCAATACGGGAATGGTACTTTGGCAGCCAAGTTTCTTGAGCTTTACCCCAGTTCGAATTCGACTCAGGCAAGCATGTCTTACAACGCACACTGGCGTGACCAATCACTTATTTCAAGTTGGCAGTATGCTAATCTCTGGCAGGTGACCGCTAAAAGCCCAATCTACACATGCTTCTAGGACCGCGCGCCACCTGGACAAGACCAAGGTGCCCACCACGAGTCTGAAATCAACTATGACCTCAACAATCTCTACGGAATGGACCTTCCATGGGAGGCGATTGACGACGAGATAGCCCTCAAGATGAACGGGTATTGGGCCAACTTTGCTAAGACTGGAAATCCAAACTTGGGAGGATCGTACCTGGGCGACAACTTGACGACGTGGTCTCCCTCGACACTTGACCAGAATGTGACAATGCATGTGGGTGATGGATGGGGTGCTACTAGGCTCGCTTCTTCCGAGCAGGTAGCTGCCATTGTGGAATACTTAAGTCTCCAAACTCCGTTTGAAAGCAATGCACAGCTGAGTTTGGGAGTTTCTGATGGCAACAGGAGCATGTGAGAAGGAGAATGTACATAGAGGTGATGGTAGTAAGGTGCTTCTCCTGTTAGAGATGCCCTGAAACTGTTCCATTCGGTTGCTCCCAGGGACAAGCGATTCGTGTGTAAAGAACCCTAGTAGAAATATGTATCCGCTGTCGAGCTTGTGAATATATATCTATTCTGAAGCCTGGGAAGTCGAACTTTGAGGGGAAAAAAAAGACAACAACCAGGAAACACGAAATGAGACACTGCCCATCTTGTTTGAACTCATGTATATGCTTGAGGAATACAGAATAATTATAACAAGCATTTACAGCTGTTTGATAGACCGCGAACAAGAAGGTGAGAATGTTGATGATTGGCATTCAAACAGTATTCGATAGCAGTATGCGATGACGGAACTCAAACTTATGGCAAAGGGTACGATGCAAGGTTGAAGCTTCAATGTTAGATGGCAAAGTCTCTTGTTCAGTTGTACAGATCCACCTTGGGATAGGTGCAGACTTTTCCAAGTGATATTTGTCAGAATGAATTTAAACATGGACCGCAGAGTCCACACAGCCACTGGTTGGGTCTCAAGAAATGGACATGACAAGTCTCAAGATGCTGCTCACGCGTCCTATTAAGTTGTAGTTGTCACATGAGAAAAGGCAAGCCAGATGAAGACAGTAAATCCTGAAAAATGAAGACAACACCTTGTCAAATTTTTGGGAGCGTTGTGAAGAAGTACAATCCACTCCTTTCGAGTAGCTGGACTGTCAGCCTTGTCAAAACCACGCTAGTTCAACTCCAGAACACCTTCGAAATTCTTGACCAGCGGCGCATCCATCCCCAAGCCATAATACAACCTCGATCGCAGCAATATGGCTTCCTCCTCTTCCCAGCGTATGGTTCATCAGGACTATATCGCGAGAATACGATATTCGAATGCCTTACCACCTCCTCCCAATCCTCCCAAACTTCTCGACATCCCAAATACTGGCCTTGCGTCTGGGCAATACACAACACCTGGCTTTGCATCGCGCCTTGCGCGCGATCAGCCGCTCAATATTGAAGCAGATGCAGAGTTAGGAATGCCGTTGGATCTGGTAGGCATGCCGGGTATTTTTGATGGTGACGAGAGTTGTAAGTCAAGCGCAAAGAAGTCTGGGAACGTAGGGCAATTGGCTGACTCTGGCTGTAGCGATTCAAGCGCCATTACATCCACCACCAATTCATGCACACGATCGCGCTCTGCTCCGTCCATTGGCATCTCTTGGAAAGCCCAAGTTCTCCGATTCAGGCGTGTCCTTCCTCCGACGGACCGAGTACATTTCCAACGCCAGCAAACCTAATCGCTTCGAGTCAACTACATCCAGATCTCTGATCGACAAGACAGGAAGTAGGAACAAGAGGGCTCCAGTAAACGCAGACAAGGAGTCACCAGAATATATCAAGAGCCAAGCGGAAAAGAGCTTCACGATCGCAGCCAATATGCTCAACAGCGTTCGCGACATACGACATCCCGGCGGCAAGACGAACCTGCGAGTATTAGAAGCATATCCCATCCTTCCCGATCTCGATTCATTCCCCGACGCAGGCGGCTACTGCACCATCAAATTCAACACCAACCCCGTCCCACCCAGCTCGACCTACGACATTCGTCTCGAGCACGCCTTGCTGAAGCCAACCGAAGCCTCAGAGGAAGAAGAGCGCATCAGACAGACCATCAGAGAGAACTATGAGCGCGATCCAGACCACAACCCTGCCCCAGACGATACTTTAGAATATGAGTTCTTCATGGCAGAATCAGCGTCCGACGCTCTCCGCTTCAAGCGCAAATTCGACCCCCTAGACCCCGAGAAAGACAGCGACGAACTGTATTCGCAGAAGACCGGCAACGGCCAGCCCTGCTTCAGCTACAAGCGCATCCGTCCATACGAGAGCGAGAGCGCATTAGGGTCTATCGCCAACAAATTCGACGACGAGATCGTGCTCGCGGTCAGCGATGGCAAGGACGGTCTGCGCCAGAAAGCTGCGTACTACTATCCTATCGTGCAGAGGATCAAGATCCGGCCGCAGCGTAATAAGAATATACAGAGTAAGAGGAATAGGTATACGCCTGGTGCGCCGAAGGAGGATACGGATAGGCAGACGGATTACCTGCAGGTTATGATTGAGGAGCCGGATGAGATTATGATTGCTGAGAGGGAGGTGTTTAAGACACAGCCGTTTGGGAAGGAGGAGGCTGAAGGCGATGATGCTGATGGTGATGCGGAGGGCGAGGCTGCTTAAGCTAGGATGGTACCTATTAAATGATACAAGATCACGGACAGATTGATAGGAAACCTACTGGCTTTCTTCAAGCTGGAGAACTCACCGCTTGGATCGCTACAACACTCCAAGCGCTTTATTTCAAAAGCCGCGAGTAAACTAAAGGGCGTTTAAAGAAGCAGGAGCAAAGCAGAACTTAGGCGCATGTGTGCGGATATGGAGGGGCTTGATATCAGGAGCATAGCAAGGCGTTCATCTGCTTGCGGAGTGTACTATAGTAAAGGCATTTCGCCCAAAAGCAGAGAGATATAAGCTCTACGGTATGACATGAACCACACTCTCTCTGATTACTGTGATGTTTGGCCATCCTGCCTCCTGCGCCTATAGTCTATTTGTCGGTAAATCTACATCACAAACTCAAGGAAGACCGATCATCTTCAGCAAAATGTCTTGGCCATTGATTCAATTCAAATAGCAATTAAGGAATTAATACACATTTCCGGTCAATCAATCCCAACAATCAATGCCACGGAAACCCGTAGTCCAGGCCATTTATCCAGTCCGGTCCAGTCCAATCTTCGCCCCAAGCTCGCTTACTTTAAACACTCAACAACAATCAGATCCCTCCCAAGCTAAGCCAGCAAAAAAAATGCAAATCAGTCCCTCATCACGCCAGATGAGCTAAGTAGAGATTTCGGTACTTCATACAACCCTGATCATCGCAACAGATCGATCCAACACCCATTGAGCATATGCATCATCATATCATGAAAAACGTAAAACGCCATCCTCCTGGATCCTGGCTCCAGTTGCAAAATGCTGTCCTTCCGTCTTCCTGTTAGTTTAGATCAAAGCTCAATCTTTTTGATCTACCGAACACCTCTCTTCTCTAGTCCCATCATTCATCCGGGTCAGACTTCAGTGGTCTTGTCTCTCATCCTCTGTATAGGTCCTCGAGTCTGTCTTCATCACATCTNATGTTGCAGATGCTGATTATTATTATTCTGCAGCGAAGGATCCCCCACAATGCCGTTTTCGAAACTCGGGTATGCACCACCCGTCATATCTGCCCAGTCCCATTCTAGAGTCATAGGCATCTGCCAAAGGTCTTGCGGGACGAAAGGTTGTTGGAAATTGTTGATGTTGAGCGGAGAGTTCATCTCATTGCCATTAGTGTAACCTTGAATTTCAGCGAAAGGCGTCATGCCTTGCCTGGGTGTCGCGTAGTCGCCACTATTGTAGTCGGATTGCCAATTCGAGTTCGGGGAGCCGTTGTTCGGTACAGGGCTGAAGCCGTCTCTGAGAACCATGCCTGGTGAGAAAACACCAGAAACAGCGGGTATTTGTGCATTTGGTCCCATCGGGGTCTGTGGTGGTGGTGCGCCTTGTTGCATATTCGATACTGGAGGAGCTCTAGATTTTCCGGTCTGTTCCTCATTGTTCTTCCTCTTCCTCCTCGAAGAACTATCTTTTTCAGCTTTATCGAGCACGACCTTAGCGATTCTCTCGAACTCTGAGCAGACACCCAACATTCGCTTCACACCTCCATTCTCTTCTTCAGTACCCAGCATTGACAAAAAGCTGACCACCAGGTTCATTAAGCGAACATCGGATCGAGCTCGAGGATCTTGCGGATTTTGGAGAATATTTCCGAATAGTGTTACAAGAGCAGAAACGGGGAAATAGAGAATGAGCCTGTTTATGTTAGCAGCGATCTGTATCTAAAAATTGAGTTACCTACCAAACACATGAAAAGTCTCCTTGTGGTACATATTTGATCAGATGAATGGAAGCTCGGGCAGCGGACACACAGAGCGCCGCAGACGAGAAGACTCGAGGATTCAGGGGTCTTGCATTGAGTCCTTGAATAGCATAGTTTGACAAGCGGCTGGTCCAGTATCCATGGTGGACCGACATCCGGTGGATCGTAGTCAAGCAGTTGTAATAAGCGAAGTGGAGAACGACAACGTGTAAGATTAACGGTGTATGCGAAGCCTTGATCTCATGTTCTGGCCGGAAGTCCACGGGGATGCTGTCTTTCCACTCCTCCAGGATATGATCCAGTTCTCCAATGGTATTGAGAAGCTCGCCATCCGACTGTTTCGAAGCTTTCGTCGAGTAAAGCTGCTTGTAAACTTTGCTCTCGATAGTAGCAAATTCGCACATCAAACGGAATAAGTTAACCTTGCCTTTTCCATCTGCCAAAGGAATGTTTCCAATGTTGTCATCTGGGTCCGCACTCGGTAGGTCAACATTCATGTCATCGTCGTCTTGCGCCGGTGGCCGTCCAGATCTCAAGCAAATGTCCTTGTCCAACATATAACCAATCCAGAATACTCGCTTACGCTGTTCAATTTCGATGGGGTTGAGATTGAAGCCCGAACCGCGCTTATGGAGTCCAATGCTATGAGAAGACCGAATAGCGGCGGCAACGAGGAAGAACGATGGTTGAGGGTTTGGCGTGCCTTGCAAGAATAGTCCCATTCCAAGAAGAGCCTGAACACTGAGCAAATCCGTGTTGCGCATAGTCAGCTCAGTGACCACTGCAATAGCGTTCTTCAAGTAGCCCCAAGCTTTCTCGTCCTCTGCCTTCGGTACCAAGTTGCTCATCACCCGAAGTCTGTGAGCAAGAGCAAGCGCAACATTCAAACTGGCCCACCATCCTGACCCTTCGTAGGGGTCTTGACTATATTGCCGGTCGACTAGATGCATGAAAGTAGGTTGGTGGAAGAGCGGGAACATGCAGTTGAAGTTCTCGAAGAAGTCCTTAAGAAGAGATAAACATTCGTTCTTTGGTGGTAGTCGTCTAAAGATACGTCGCTCGAAGAGGTCACCAAAAACTTCTGGCTTCCAGTACATCCATTTGTTCTCGTCTACTGATGCTGATGATATCATTTGCTGGAAGGAAGAGTCTCCGGTCTTTTCGTTGACCCAGGAAATACCCTTTGGTGAGAAGATGGAGAATCCGGACGAAGAACCTAGTTCTGTTAGTGAGGAAGTACTATTACCTCAAAACCTGACCATCATACCTATATATCTCGTTTCACCACAGTTATTGGTAACAAGCGAACACATCATATCCGACAGAGCTTCAACCTCCTCTTCCGACTTTTCTGGTGTACCACTCTTACGCTTCTCCTTGTCTCCATTCGTAGTTGACTGTTCTGGTGACGCTACCGTACTTCGAGGAGTAGATCCACTCCCTTCATTCTGTGAAGCCTGTGACGGCGAAGCTGGGTTCGATCCTGGAGCAGCGGAAGCTCTTTGTGATTCCCTCTTGTCTGCTAGTCGCTTCTCGAGTGTGCCCAGATCCGTTCGTCCATTGTCGTCTTCCGTGAGAAGTCCTACATGAATGAGCTTGCTGTAGACCATGCGCCAGCCGACAATTTTAAGGTACAACGTACCAGATAACCTTAGCAAACTTTCCATGCGTCCCAATCTATTCTCAAGACCTTCGATATATTTGGCACTAAGTCCGTGTTAGTCATGTCCGTAACATGTTGACATTCGGCTTACCCTTTGGGAGGGTTCCTCTTCTTTTCCACCTGTGTGAAAACACATTCCGTCTTGTAATTGATGCAATGCGTACAAGCCGGCATCTTTCCATCGCACTTAATCTTCTTTTTCCTACACATATCACAGGCCTACATACGTCAGCGCCTCTTTCCACAGCAAGCCGGAAAGCCAGTCGCAAGTTGCCCTACCCTAGCTATCCTCCTCCTCTTCGCCTCAATACTATCATCCATCAATCCTCCGTCGCCTAGGTATGGTTGCGACATATCCGCCATGTTCATGTTCGGTGGGAGTCCATCCTGGTATCCGGTGTACATTTGTGGTGGGGGGTTCATCATCGGTGGCGCTGCCATCTGCTGGGGCATCTGATATCCATTGTGATCCATCATAGGCGATTGCGAATGCGACATCATCTGAGTGTCGAGTCAAAGGAAAGGTAAGAGAGAAAGGAAAAAGAATGGAGACAGGAGATAGTAGAGTCACGAAATGCCGAGGACACTACAGGCGGCAGGCAGGGTGGTCGAGCCAGATTCAGGAGTCGAAATTGGAGGTGCGTTTCTGACTCTGCGATGGGATGGGATGGGATGGGCCAAAGTTGCACCGCCGTCTCCGGACTTTTTCGTTTGTGCCCAGGGCGCCTTTTTTGCAGGTATCCAACCGCCCTGCACTGCAGGCTGCAATGTACCCGTACCGTACAGCGACAGCTCTTATTCGTTTTCGTAACAGAAAGTTCCCTGTCGAGTCGCGCGGTCGGAGTTTGGCAAGCTCCGTTGCTTTAACCTCCGCTGTATGCGATGCGCTGAACTGTGGTGTGGGTGTGGGTGTGGGTGTGGGTGTGCTGTTGCTGCTGTGATGCGGGCCAAGATGGTACTTTGGGTGCCCTATCGGTACCTGTCCAGGTCGGGGTCCAGGTCGGGGTCCAGGTCGGGGTCCAGGTCGGGGGATGGGATACTATGATGGTGGTGGTGTAGGTGTGTAAGTGTGTAAGTGAGGGGAGCGGGTGATGATGATGCGTGTTGATCGATGATGTCGGCGTCCGCGGGTCGGCTTGGTACGGGCGATAAAGGTTGAAGGCGGGAGAAAGGAAGATGAAGTCAAGCAAGAGAGGTCAAGTCTGAGGTGCAAGTTATCAATCATGTCAGAGGCATTCAAGGTTTAAACTTCTTGCTGTATTTCTCAGCAAGCAGAGTATGGGAAGGTAAGGTAAGGTAAGGTAGGGAAGCTAGGGGAGGGGAAGTGCAAGGGGACCGAGGGGTTACAGAGTTGCAAGCGCGCGAGCGAGAGCGAGATCGTGCGCTTGCTCTGCTCTGCGTCGTATTATTACGAAGCACTGATAGTATGATATGATTTTGCACTTGCGCTTTCTCATCATATCTGCTTGTCCCTTCTTGCTCAGAAAGTCCAGGCCGACCGGCCAAGCGACTCAAGTCAGATCAAGTCTTGAACCTTGAGCTTCATGTTCTCGATCCTCCCAGACTGCAGACTGGCACTGCACTGCACTGTGTCGATCATTCGTTCCAAGAATTTGGGGGGAGCTAGAATATCAATCATAGACATGAACTAGACCCACCTCGGTGTAACGCATCACATCGCTACGCTGCTTCGATTATTGATTGATAACAGGAGACAGGAAAGCAGCAAGCGAAAACATGAAGCTATCGCCGTCAATATTCGGCACAACACCAAAATGTACAGGGTGCTGCGCCTCCCTCGATCTCTTGCAAGTTGCAAGGCCAGATTCTCGAATCACCACCGATGGATAGCCATGATCCGTACGCCATAAAAAGAAAACAGACACATGTGACACCATAGCTAATTTTCTACTCGTTATCCTCCCTGAGTGCCGGATGCTCGTCCAGGTGTGCCTGGCCAGCGTCTGGGAAGTCGATTTAAGGTTGCTGACATGGTCTGGTCTGGTTGGTGCCATGATGATATGATGGATGGATGTTCGACTGTACCCACCATTTCCACTTAGAAGTGTTTCATCTTGTCCCCTCCCTCTTTCATGGAACGAGACGAGACGAGCATCGGCTTCTTTTGCTGCCGAATGTGAGCGTCTTAGCTATATTTACATCTTCAACTTTAGCATGAATAGCTTGATAGAATTCTCTAATGGCAACATTATCATACCAACCTTCGCAAGAAAAATCCCTAGAGTTCTTCCCAATGTCTAAAAGTACATCAAGACTGTTCATCGGGTGGCCCACCAATAACACCACCTCTACCCACCTCCGACACTCATGAAACGCACACACAGATCGTGCATACCAGCATCCAACATCTGCATAGAAGCACCTCGAAGACACCAATCCGGTGCAGCCATTCTTCCTGCTGCTGACGAACCCTCAGTTGCTTTGGCCAAGGTGACAAATTCCGAGCCACGTGTATCATCTTCTTGCTCAGCCACCTTTGGTACACGACTTTTTTGATCTGCTCTTCAGACGGGATGGTGGAGACGGAAGGAAATGTGCTTAATGCGGTGCAGAAGCTTGGCTCAGCTGTGCAGGGCTCCCTAATTTGGTCATTGATCGGAAGGATAAGATTGAAGAGGCGCGAGAAGGGATGTCAAATGGGCAGCTCGGGACATTATATATTATGATGTGTCGACCTGATTTCAGGACTCGACAGCATCATCATGGTAGTATACAAAGTGACACAGACCAATGACAGATCGAGGGCACATCCTCCCCTCCACCGTCCATCATCTAAAAGGCCTAGACCCTTAGCAGTCATTGAACATCTCTCGCGTGTAACCAACGAATTGCTTACTCAACAAATGAGACCAGATCCTCAAACGCTCAACAAGAGATCTGATCCGTACATCAGAACAAAACGCCAATCCAATGCAAAATGCAAAAGATATCCTGGCCTCATTAGTCAGGGAGAAAAGTGCCCTTCCTCAATTACCCCCTTCCCACTCTCTTCGGCACCTTCCACAAAATCTACAAAGAAACTGGGAAATTCGTGATCATCTATATCGGGAATCCTGTAACCGGAAGACAGGCAGGCAGGCACAGGCGTGCTTTTAGACGAGAAGGCTTATTTCAGACCTCTTCGGTAAATCGAGAGCGCTGAGACCCATCAAAAGAAGGGTGTGACCGCCCAACGACATCAGGTCGGCGTGGCGGCGGCGTCAACGAGGCTGGAGGATCTGCAAACGGCCCCTGTTCAGTGACTGGTGTACGGGCCGGGCCTTCTCTCATGATTGGCACGCCACTATCTCGTGCCATTGACAAGCCAACAGGAGGTGAGGATGGACCGCCAGGACCGCCATAGAAGCCCTGAGAGTCCCGGTAGAAAGATGATCCACTCAGAGTATTCGATTCCATGATGCCGCCACCATANCCATCCCCGCCGCTCTGCAGAACCGATGGCAACTTCCTTCCAGAAACTCGGTAGAAGCCTCTCTCGCTACCAGCTGTCGACGAGATGGTATTTCGGTCGGCCGTTCTCTGCGAAGATCGTTTGTATCCTGTGAGCGAGGCCAAGGCGGCTGGAACAGCGAAACCACCAAATGAAGATCGTTCAGCCATTGCACCAGACCCAGATCCAGACGGTCCAGATGGCGGTACACTGCGAGATGTACCTGTCGCACTTTCCCCTTCCCCACTTCCCAAAGCCAGCATAGATGAATTACGTCTCTTCCAACGAATAAGAAACATTAACAAGAAGATCAGGATTGCAGCTCCAGCAACTCCGCCTACAACACCACCAACGACGGTCGATGTAGACGGCGACGAGTCTGAGGAGTCATCAGAACCGGCGGCCGCAGTACTGGTCGATGTATCACCGGATCCCGTCCCTGTTCCTGACCCTCCACCAACAATGCCATCGGTTCCAGTTGACGTTGCTGTGGAGGATGAACTTGGCGAGTAAACAGAAGAGGTCGATAAGAATGACGAGGAGGCCGATTCGTCAGAGATAGTACTTGAGGATGAGAAAAGATTGACGGATACTGAGCTCGAAGCGGAGCCAGAAAGAATTGTGGAAGATGATGATGAGTTGGAGAAACTCGGTGTCAAGCCGGTTGCGCTTGAGGCCGATATTACTGGTCAATTGGTCAGTATTTGATATCCTCTGAACAGAACTATCTGCGACTTACTAGAAGATGAATTAGTAGCAAGAATTGAAGCGAACGTGGTGGGTATCGAGGAAATGGGAGTCGCAGCCGAAGCTGACTCTATGTTCTGAATGGAAAGTAATGACTGTGAGGAAGATGCTGCGTTGTTTGCATTTTGATCTCCTGGTCCAGATCCGGACGTCGATGACGCTGTAGCGCCTGAGCTGCTCGTCCCTGGACTCGCTGGTGTTGTAGCAGGAGTCGCATCCTCCAATGTTGTTGATGGAATGGCTGTGCCGCCAGTTGAGTCGGCCGTGTATGTATGTTGACCGATTGTATTGCCATTGGAATCAACAGTGACTTGCTGAATGACTGTAAGAGTTGCGATAACCTCGGTCACTACCTCCCCTACTACACTTGAATCCCCGCGGTGTAAAAGATGGTGTTGATGTATGTGCTCGCGATGAGCTTTGTCGTGGCTGGCCAGAAGGAGTGATGACCTGCCGAAATGGTGATGATGGTCGCCCATTGCGGTCTGCGTGCTGCTGTATCGACAGCGCTGTGTGCAGATTCGAAAGCCGCGGATTGACGCGATGAATGAGCGATGCGTCAACTCATTGCCGTCATGCCAAATGCTGTCGATGTGCAGACAGAGGCTCTCGTCGTCGTCGTCGTTGACGTTTGTGAGGAAGACGGCAGACGTCGTGCGTGAGGGGAGATTACCTATCTTAAAGGAGAAGCGAGGGTGGGTCCATTGTTATTATTTGCCGTTCAAATAGTACCTAGGTATAACTTTTAATTCTACGTATTGAGCCATTAATAATCGACATACGGGGGTAATTGATATCAGTGTACAAATTCACATAATACCTCAAACACAGTTGACTTAGAAATTCTACATACAATTTTCAGTACAGTATCATAAAATTGCATTGTTGTGTTGAGTTTGTTGGCTGACGCAGAGACCCACTCGGGTTTCCCGAGAACCTTAGGAAAGGAGCAGACCATTCACGTGCTTTCTCTCTCTTTGCCCGTCGCCTGCCAATCTTACTACCTACAAGTACTACGTACTGTACCTACTGTACTGTAGGCTGCTAGGGACGGGACGAGTGACGAACCTGAGGCCTCAAGGCAGCAAGGCTTGGCTCGAGCTGCCCAGGTGGAGGACCACCAGGACTCCCGTCCCGTCTGTTGTGTCCGCAACTTTCCATTTGCGCGATTAAGTAGTGTACAGTACAGTACAGTACGAGGACCTAATCAGATTGGTCGCCTGCCCAGTGCCCAGTGCCCAGTGCCCAGTGCCCACCCTCCACTTCCTGCTTCCCTGCTTCCCTGCTCCCTCCACCAGAGCAACAGCACCATCCCCAAATCTTCCCTTCCCTTCCCTTCCAGACAGACCATCACAGCACAACACCTGCACCACTTCGCAACAGCAACAGCAACCATCAACCAACTTCTTTCCTCACTCCACTCACACCAACACTGCACGACTGCACCTTCAGACTTTCCGTTTTAATACCCTTTTACCTTTGTTTACGCCCTTCACAACTTTCTTCCTGCCTTCCTCGTAATTCCTTCCGCCTGCCTACCTTACCTTCTTATCTTTGTTGTTCCTCTGCGCGCAACGTCTCGTCATTTAATTACTCCTTCGCACCATTCCCGGTCGACATCTCACTCATTCCCTCCCTCTCCACGCCACCACGGCATCCTTCGATTCACTGCACCCGTTTTGTCGCTCGCCACGTCCTCGACGCGACTTGTAATTCTTATCCTTCTTGTACAGATTGTTGCGCCGCTCGCTGTACTGTACGATTGTTGGGGTGAGGTGATTTTGAGTGAGCAATTTAAAAGGGGCTTGCTTGCATCGACGTCAGCGAAACACCCCGAACGCTAGTGAATCGCCGCCCGCCAGATTGACAACCGGCGATCAACAACAATAACATCATCGTCGCATCACTTCACTACAACCCATGAGTGGGAAATAGGTGTCGCGCAGACTCAATAAATACACCAACATCTCATCCAGCGCCGGGTCGCACCACTGTCGCGATCAGACTTGGACCAGAACTGCATGCGGATGTTCAGACTCAGTTCTTGGATTTCCGAATCCAGGGGATGCGACAAGGTGGTAAATGGACCGGAAGATCTGAAGATGGCAAACGCCACTCGCCCTGTGGTTGAGATAACCTCGAACGGTCTGGGGAAACGAAGGAGGAGTAGTGTCGACGAGGGTAAATCCGGGATAGAGCAAAATGATACGCTCGACGCCAAACGAAGGAAACCAAGTCCTATGAATGATGCTGTACAAGACATCTCGGGAGAGGAAGCAGTGAATGAGATTCTACAGCCCCTTGACCCCAGGAGTCGGATACGCGATGCTATCGAGTCTCAGTTCAGCCTCGAGATCTTGTTGAAGCATAAAGAAATACGCCTGATCAACCAAGAGCTTGCCAAATGTCAAGCTGCTTTGGAGCAACTGCGTCGCTGTCATTTGATTCCTTTTCCACCTTCTGTGGCAAATCCTCTTTCGCTGGAAGATGTCAGTAACGGCACTGGCCCGGCTGTAGGACCAAGAGATCGTGTTCCGAAATGGGCTCCCCCATTCGGAGTCACAGATGGCCCATACTCAAGACATTACACCAAGTGGCTCATTCCAGATCCCAGTTTTGATGGCGTGGAAGCTGAAAGCTCAGAAGGCTCACGTGCTGGGAAGTCTGTACTTGACGGTCGTTATACCAGAAACAGCTTCGCTGAGGGCAGTACGCCTGCAAGCAAATCCCGATCTCAAAGAGGAACTGCTAGTCAGAAGCTTCAGGCACTCCCCAGTGGCTATCCTCCAGTCAAAGAGAAAGCCGGACCGTGCGTCCTCAAACGTGGGGATGGTCAATGGGTCAAGCTTATTTGTATTGACTGCCAACGACACGACTTTTCCAGTACTCAAGGCTTCATCAATCATTGCCGCATCTCTCATCGTCGCGATTTCAAGAGCCATGAAGAAGCTGCTGTTGCTTGTGGCCACCCAGCTGAGTTTGATGACTCTGGTCGCCTGCTTGGCGAGGAAAAGACTCCGACTGTTGCTCCTGGTGTACACCCTATGATCAGAAGCGCCCCGTATGACAAGGCAGCATACTCTGCTCTTCTCTCACGTATCCAGTCATCTTTGGACTTGTACAATCAAGGCAGTCTGCCAGGAGTGACTTCAATACCTTCCGCAACTCCTATACCACGCAACGTACCTGCGACACCCCACGCGAACTTTGTTCCTTCTTCGACCACGCCACATCTATCAGAGCTTATGCGTAGCAGAGGCTTTGCTGGCAACCTCAACGAGATCGTTGGTGAGGCCAAGACACAAGTCGCCTTCGATGATTACGAGGAGTCTGAAGATAGCGAAGAGGATCAAGCCAGCGAAGGCAAACGACCTCTTGGAGGGGATGGTGCAAACTCCCCACTTCCTGTTATGCGTGTACCTGCTCGTGTAGGCGTATCACCGGCGCCACTTGGACGGCCCAGCAGCAGTAAGGGTCTTGAAGGCAGACGACAACCGGCAATGAGCGTTATCTCACCGAGAATGTTCCATGCAACGCCAGTCATAAACACTGCGAACCATGGGAGACCTGGAAGCCGTCTTCAACATGACGGCTCTGATCATCAAGACTTAGACATCGATGTGGAGATGATGGATGGACCTTCCATTATTGATCTCAGCCCAAACACTGTCGCCAGCAACAATGCACCCAGTCTGGTCAGCGACGATGGAGAGTACGATGAGGGAGATGATGCTCCTAGTGCAAGCTCAGCAGACGAGGATGAGGACAGCGACGTTGCCGAAATCAACATTGATGATGACAACATGGAAAAGGTCATTCCGAGAACTGTACTGAGGAACCGGGCAGGAAGCGTGATGAGGAAAGAGGACAAGCACGTGTCCTTCGTGAGTCCCGTGAAGGATGCCGGTAGGGATAGACGGACGCGGAAGGCGTGAGAAACCCCACTACTTGTGTAAGGGAGGGGAAATCAAACGATAAGATGCAACATAGTACGAAGTTCTTTTCTGCGCTCTACTCTGTGAAGCGAGCGAGCGTTGATTGCTTATATGCGGATGGACGGACGGACGAGCCGAAACAAAAGCTTAGAAACACTACCTACCTACTCTTCTCTTCGTTAGACATTTACTGTATGATAGACAACATTAAATTTTACCGAGGTATGCGTCCTTGCCAATCAGCGCAGGAAGTATGTACAACTTAGCCACTCAATGAAAGTATTACCTGCAAGGGTGCAAGGAACTCGATGATCGCTTGATATCGTGAAATGTAAACAAAGTAAGATGAAACTGACAGTCCAAATGATACCACACAGTCAGACTAATTCGCTCTCACCAGCCTGCACATCCTCCTCATCTCTCTTCCCGTTCCCCAACAGCCGCCTCAACCTCCCGTTCTCCTCTTCCAACTCACTAATCCTCATCTCCAACCTGTCCATTTGCTCCTGCGCGCCCACACTGAACTTCTCTATGATCTTGAAGAACCGCCATAAGCGGAGCACGACGACGAGGGAGGCTACTTCTTCGAGTGTGCCGTGTAGAAGGACGTCGGTGAAGAAGCCGATGACGATGACAAGGCCGTCAAAGGTGTGGAAGCGGGAGGTTATGAAATATCTGTTTGGGAGGAGGATGTGAGATGGGTGGTGGATGCTAGGAGAGGAATGGAGGGAAGAGAAGAGGACTAGAAATTGGCGGAGTGAGTGTATTCCAACTTGGGAGATAGCTGGAGAGTGAGAAATGTGTCGAACAGGAAAGAAGATTGATAGAATACAGGACATAGAAATACAACATATAAACACAATTGCAAATAGAAGCGAAAGGAAAGCCAAAGACAAGACCAGAGTATGAGATGATATCAGATAATATCAAACCCAGAACGAAACACCGCGAGCACGTGGAAGAGAGGTATACCCACCTCCAACCAAAGACCCACACGCTCAACAACAATTCCAGCATGAACAGACACGAGAACACTAAGCCGGCGATACCTAGCCCATTCTTGATATCATTCCATCGAGGCGAGGCGGTCGAAAAGTCGCATTGGTAAAGCTCGATTAGGATGTCGGCGAAGATGCCGAGGAGGTCGCAAGCGACGAGGCTGAGGACTAGGTAGTGCTGGTAGCGGGACGAGAGGAAGGCTTTGGTCTTGTGGCGGCAGATTGTGGAGATTTGTTTGTATTTTGGGGGAGATCATGATGGACAGGAGGGACTCGAGCCGTGGATGCGATGAGTCTGGAGGAGTGGTTGAGAGCTCGAGGACATCGTGGGGTGGTAGGATGATGGACTCGAGAGAGTAGTGGGTAGGCTGACTTGAGCTTTTGGCGTGCTCGAGGTACCGTATGATGCTGAAAAGTACAAGCTCCTCTCTCTGCAAACTTGCAACCTGCCGCTGTAGGGAGAGGCTTGCAGATGTCGCTGGATGTGAAGCTTCTGTCAATCGGTGTTCTTGTGGCGCATAGCTCTTATCAGCTCAATTGACGTGCTTTTGATGGCTTCTACTAATATGACCCAGTCTTGCCGATGGACACTACATTAGTACTGCAAGTTATTACTATATAGCAAATACAGTATTGTCTATAGCCAAGATAAACATAGGATTGTCTTCAATTCGATATCGATGAAAGCTTCAGCCTCGAAGTGGAGAATCAAAGCTCCCCTGACCTCCAATGCTTGGCACTTCGTCGGAATGACGAAAATGTGCTGCACCTCATCTGCAACAGCCTTGCGTCCCGTCGCGAAGCTACGATCCCTTCTCTGGATAGACGCTCTTGTTTACATTATTGTCACTTCAACATTCCTTTGTCTCAAGGCTTTTGATGGTAAGCATCTAATTCTAAATGATTCGGTCTGCTGCAACAAATTGTTTTCCTTTGTTTGGAAATCCGCATGAGGCTGCATGCAACAAGGGCTTGTGTTTATACAGTGCCTCTCAATCCCCAGCTTGACATTCACCTATTGTGTCAATTCAAACTCGAACTCGTTCAGACAAAACTTTTCAAGACCTCTCTAATGTTACCTGATTAGATCTGACTCTCTACACCTCCTTCCTTTCAAAACTCGAACCTCCATTCCAGTTTGCTAAGCAAGCTTTCAAAACATATCCTCTTGGACTCCGATCAAGATGGCAGACACAGAGCCAAAGGTCCAAGACGAGATTATGGCGCATGATGAGGAGGGAAACGATGAGGTATGGCGCACGCTCGAAAGCTCGTCCATTACGCTACTGACATGTCTTTCATAGGAGGAGATCTCAGCGATGAAGAAGCGTGTAGCAGAGATGGAAGAGGAGGCAGCTAAGCTCCGAGAGATGCAGGCGACGCTCGATCAGCAGAGTCACGATCTGTCAGAGGACAAGGAGGATATCGACTCGAGAAGCATCTTCGTTGGCAACGTTGACTATGCCGCCTCTCCCGAGGAGATCCAGGCCCATTTCCAAAGCTGCGGCTCCATCAATCGCGTTACCATCCTGCTAGACAAGTTTACTGGCCATCCTAAGGGGTTCGTTCCTCCGCCATCTTTCCGATTTTCGAGCACTTGAATATTGCCTACCTACCTACCTCTATTACACCATAAACATACATTCTTCTCCGTCTTCTGATGACATGGGGACGAGGATCATGAGCAAGAAACGCTACCTGGCAAGAGATGGATGCTAATTAGGATATGCAGGTATGCGTACGTGGAGTTCACAGAGCCAAGTCTCGTTGCCCAAGCTCTTGTACTGAATGAGAGTGTCTTCCGAGGACGTAATCTGAAGGTTGGAAAAGCTCCTTTGTCATTCCTTACATCTTACTGATCCACGTCTACAGGTCGTTCCCAAGCGTACAAATGTCCCTGGCATGACTCGTGGTGGTCGAGGCGGCCGAGGAGGTCCAGGTCGGGGTCGTGGCCGTGGCCGTGGCTTTGATACTGGCTATGCTCCAAGAGGAGGAGGAGGAGGATACCGAGGCGGATACAGAGGAAATCGTGGCCGTGGTTTTGCTCCGTATTAAGCAGTACGAAAGGTGCTTCTCAATGAATCCCAGGTTGACAGCATTGGAGAGTGAGGGTTGGAAAGCGTACGATAGGTCTTTGGTTGGCATGGCATGAGATGGCATGGATGGCTTTGAAAAGCATTGGCGACTTTCCGTTTCTTACAAAAAAGGGTGGGGGTTCATTGGAATTTCGATTGCGATTTCGAGTTTCCGCTCTTGAGATACCTAGATACCAAATGGTGTCTATTTGAGCAGTGGATGGAAGCTTCTTTTACGCTCCGTAATGAAGATGGCGTAATGGAAAGTTCTTGACTTTTGACTTTGATGACGATGTTAATCCGTTGCGTTGGGTTCCTTTGAAATATGCTTTCTTTGACAGCTGACATGCCTGCAGGATTCCATAGACAATGTTGGAAAGTCATTTTATTTAGTTGAATTTGTCTAGCCAAAGTAGAGTCTCCCCTCGAGGTGGACATGACAAAGTAAGAAGCTCTCCACCGCCGCAGCAGTTTCAAGCATCTTCCATTCTTGTTCTAGGACTTTTCTAGCCATTCAGCTAGTATATAGCAAATGCACAACATACCATGGTTCTCGAAGTTACCTTCCTTCACCTCGGCCCGAGCTGTAAATAGTAATAATATATTGACTGACTGTCTGATGCTTGGAAGGGAACTTCTGATAGGTAAATCTTGTAAAAGGCTTCTTCCCTTATGCATCGTCTTCTCAGGTGTTCCATAACTGTGAGAAAAGGACTGAATAGTGTTTTGCCATGGGCAAAGTTTTACGGGCTGTCATCATCAGTAATCATCTCTGTTTGCCTCACTTCCATCAACAATCACAATCACGGCTCAGACAGCTGAGTAATGGCCCACCCAATGATTCTAGAGCTTTTTTTGAACAAACCATTGCTTAGATTTCATCTAGTCCAGCAGATCCCCACTACATGACATCTTCCAGAAACCAATCTATCCCCACGTGAGGGGCTTCCGGAGGTGCATTCCAGCGCCATATCCCACCAGATCACCCGCGCATAAGGGAGCCGGTCAACACTACAGCAGTGGAATTCTGACAGATCAGAAACGGTGCTCGAAGCCAACGGAGGTGTTGTTCTCGATTTAGTGCCTCGCTATTTACGGATTCCATCCTTGGACCTCAGTTCTTAGGCATTTTATTAGCGGCGGGGTGTCCACGGGTCCTCGCCTCATCAACGTCCACCCTGCCAGTGCCTTCTTGAAAAGACGAAACCTCTTGTTGATGCGAGACTACACGCCGTGATTCCAGGACTCTTTGTCCAATGTTCCGATTACAACGGCTTGACAATAATTGACCAACGCTTCGTCAGACCCTGTGCTTGTGGTTGGCAGCCTCAGTCGCCTGCACAGCCCCATTCACGGCTGCTTGCTCTTGCTCCGTGACGACGACACCTGCACCAACCTCTAAAGTCGACCTCATTTGTCTGCGACTGTGTTCGCGGATTCATCTTGACGCTCAGTCGATAGTGCCAGCTTCATCTGGCTCATCTCAACAATGGCGAGCAGTAGCAGGATGGACTCGAGCTTACCAGCGTGCGTTCAACCCCACCGTCCGGCCTAGAAACACAACTGACACTCTTGTAGGCAGCCCAACTTGCGGTTAACTAGTACGAATCCCTATGTAGAAACCATGGAACCAAATCTAATCATGTATAGTAATTGCGGCGGATGGACTATACAAGCGCGATGTATTCAGTACGTCATGTTACAACAATGCTTCGATTGAACGATACTGATAGGACTGATCAGGATTCCCGGATCCCTTCGCTGTGGCGACTCTCGGCGGCGAGCAGACCAAAACTACGACGGTCATCAAGAGGACCCTTAATCCATACTGGAACGAGAGCTTCGACCTGTAAGCAGAGGATTGCACATGGAAGGAGACGAGAACTAATAAAATACTAGGCGTGCCAATGAGGACAGCATTCTGGCAGTTCAAATATTTGACCAGAAGAAGTTCAAGAAGAAGGACCAAGGATTTCTTGGTGTTATCAACGTTCGAGTTGGAGATGTAGTTGATTTCTCTACAACACAGGATCGTGAGTAATACACGTCATGGTTCCGGCAACTTCATATTGACTAAAGGATTCACAGAGATGCTCACTCGCGACCTCAAGAAATCTACTGATAACTTGGTCGTGCATGGGAAACTCATCATCAATCTTTCTACAAATTTAGACTCCCCTCCTCGCGGCAACCAAGTAGCAGGCGCAGGACCTTCCAACGCAAGCCGACCTTCTCTAGCCACTCCTCAAGGATCAACACTCCAAGGCACCTCTACCCCTGCCCTCACCCCCCAATCCTCCTCGAACATTGTCATGGCGAACGGATCAACAGTCACAGGGCCGACACCAGGCCACGCTCCCGCTGCTGGCAGCGCTGGCACATCAGCAAATGCAAATGGTGCAGGTCCGGCAAGACAGGCTGGCACTTTCAGTTCATTTGAGGATGCACAAGGCCGATTACCAGCTGGGTGGGAGCGACGAGAAGACAATCTGGGCAGAACGTACTACGTGGATCACAACACCCGCTCTACAAGCTGGAACCGCCCGTCGGCCACTGGGACTGCAGAGACCCAACGGAATGAGCGTGATGCAAATACCCAGGTGGAACGTCAAAGACATCAGAACCGTACTCTTCCTGAGGACCGAACTGGTGCCAACTCCCCAAGCAACCAAGCGCAAGCCCCACCTGCATCAAGTACACCGAACTCGGCAACTATGATGGCTACTGGAGCCACAACTGCTGGTACAGGAGAGCTTCCACCGCTATGGGAGCAGAGACACACTCCTGAAGGGCGTGCGTACTTTGTGGATCACAACACCCGAACAACAACCTGGGTCGATCCTAGGCGACAGCAGTACATTCGCATGTATGGAGGCCAAAATGCTAACAACACTATTCAGCAACAGCCGGTATCACAACTGGGACCATTGCCGAGTGGCTGGGAGATGCGACTAACTAATACAGCGAGGGTGTACTTCGTTGACCATAACACCAAGACGACCACCTGGGATGATCCGCGCCTCCCGTCCTCTCTCGATCAAAACGTTCCTCAATACAAGCGAGATTTCCGACGAAAACTCATTTACTTCCGATCACAACCTGCCCTTCGTATTTTGTCTGGGCAATGTCATGTCAAAGTTCGAAGATCCCATATCTTCGAAGACTCATATGCCGAAATTATGCGCCAATCTGCAACGGACTTGAAGAAACGACTAATGATCAAGTTTGATGGAGAAGACGGTCTCGATTACGGTGGACTTTCGAGAGAGTTTTTCTTTTTGCTGTCCCATGAGATGTTCAACCCCTTCTACTGCCTGTTCGAGTATTCCGCCCACGACAACTACACACTCCAGATCAATCCTCATTCTGGAATCAACCCTGAGCATTTGAATTACTTCAAGTTCATTGGCCGCGTCGTAGGCCTTGCTATTTTCCATCGCCGTTTTCTTGACGCATTCTTCATTGGTGCACTGTACAAGATGATGCTCAACAAGGCTGTGGCGCTGTCCGACATGGAGGGAGTTGATGCCGACTTCCACCGCAGTCTTCAGTGGATGCTCGATAATTCCATAGAGGGTGTTTTGGAGCAAACGTTCTCAACGGAGGATGAGAGGTTCGGTGTGACTAATGTGGAGGATCTCAAGCCAGGTGGAAGGGATATCGAGGTGACTGATGAGAACAAGAAAGAGTACGTCGACCTCATGGTCAAGTGGAGAATCCAGAAGCGAATCGACGAGCAATTCCAAGCCTTCATTACCGGATTCCACGAGCTAATTCCAGCGGAGCTTGTCAATGTTTTCGACGAGCGAGAGTTGGAGTTGTTGATTGGTGGTATCGCCGAAATCGATGTTGAGGACTGGAAGAAGCATACCGACTACAGAGGATACACTGAGTCGGATGAAGTCATCAAATTCTTCTGGCAGACCATACGCAGTTGGGACGGAGAACAGAAGTCCCGACTCTTGCAATTCGCTACAGGAACATCTCGAATTCCTGTCAATGGATTCAAAGATCTTCAAGGAAGTGACGGGCCTAGAAGATTCACGATTGAAAAGGCGGGAGAATTTAACAACCTCCCCAAATCACACACTTGGTAAGCACTACCAGAACTCTTTCTATCAGACTTATTACTAACCTAATTCAGCTTTAACCGGCTTGATCTGCCGCCATACAAATCACTAGAAGCATTACAAACGAAATTGACAATGGCGGTAGAAGAGACAATGGGCTTCGGACAGGAGTGATTTGTTGGTTATGTCTTGTCTTTCTTTTATATCACGATGTTTTCTTGCGCAGAAGGAAGTACGGTGGAGAATTGGCCTCACGGAGCTTGGGTGGTATGGATCATAAGCTTTGGGGCTGCATAGTTAAATGATCGATTTTGGATTGAGGCCTCACCTGTATTTAGACCTTACTCACCAAAAAGGAAAGATTGGTGATTCTGCATGTCTCATAGGACGCGGTTTCTTCTGAATGGCATAAATGTACTCTTTCTACCCTGCATTCTCTAAATCAAGTCAAGGCTCAACAGGACTCTTCTCTAGTGCTTCAATATGATCTCGGCCCGCGCCGGCGCTCCTTCGGAAGGAGTATTTATGACTGAGTCGAAACTGTGGCACTTTTTAGTAAATTGTTTTCGATCGTCCAGATGCTTTGCCCATCTTGAGCAAATTCACGATGGTTCGTATCGCGCGCGGGATGCCAAGGTTAGGGGGGGTTTCAATTTAAGCATTGCGCACTAATATTGCAGGCGTTCTGGATCCCTGGCGCCAGAGGTTCGTGTTTGTTCGCTTTGGTCTCCGTCTCCTCCTTGCCGGGTTTTCTGTATCACTTTCCTCTCTGGAATGTGGGATCCATGGAAGACTGGAGGACTGACATGGATTCTAAACAATTCAAACAAGACGATCTTATAACTCAAACGAAATCATTATAATCCTTCTATTTCTTCATGTTAAACGTCAAGTTCAATCCCCGTCTGGACATCCAATCCCCACACTGACAAGGATATGGATCCATGGTTGCTAGTGGTGACCTACAGTTGCCGCACTCCGTTATTACAGGGCATGCCACCCAATCACAACCCCAATTCATCAACCACAGCACACCAAAAAAGGAGGCGAGTGCTTCCTTGTGCCCTGTAGCGAATACGGCCCCATCCCCATCTGAGATCTTAGCCCGTGGCTTCATCGAGGAGGAAATTATTGTCCGAGCAACTGAACTACTGTATGTGAACTGGGTGGTGCCATGTTGTATCTTCTCTCCTTCTTGACTTCCTCTTGTTGTTGATTCTGGCTTCTCTGCAATCATCACATAACCATATACAAACAGTATCTTCAAGTGTTTACTTACTCCTGTACCTTCACATACACTCTACCTACTTTGCTCTACTCTGGATCTTCTCGAAGCTTCAGAGACACGAAGTTCCATCCTACCAATCATCAACATGCAATTCTCTCTCCTCCCAGTATCTCTTCTCCTCTCTCTCGCCGCAGCCCAAACAATCACTTTCTCTGCGGACCCAGCCACGTCAACAACATGCGCAGGCCAACCAGTACTTGACCAGTGTTTAGCATCGACAAAGCTCATTGTTGCTCAATGTGGAACCACGGACTGGGGCTGTCTCTGCCAGAAATGGAATGATGTTCTCACGTACGTTCAGGTCTTCTAAGTTCTCTATTATTCCGAATTCCTTTTTCTCTCCTCAGAGTCGAGCACATGTAGAGTCAAGTTCTAACCCAGCTAACATCCGTTCCAGCTGCTACACAGCATCCGGCTGCTCCGATGACGCAGGCATTGCTACAGCTCAGAACAGCAAAGACACTTACTGCGCGCAAGCATCAATTTATACCTCCACAACCTCATCGGCCATCTCTCGCGACGTGCCTGCCACCACTACAGCTACCACTGCCACCGGAACAGGCGCCACCTCTGCTCAGACTACTGCGAATAATGGCGATGTGAGAGTTGAGAGCACGTCCAGCGGAAGCGCTACAGGTGCTTCGGCCACGGAGACGGGTAATGCGGCGAGCAAGGACTTGGTCGTTGGGGCTGGGAGTTTGATGATGGGTCTTGCGGGTTTGGTTGGTGCATTCTTGTAGATGTTTATTTGTGAACATAGGGGAATTTTGAAGAGGAGAGGCCAGAGGAGGAAATCGCAGGACTGGAGGAAATCCACGGATCGGATGGAGGTATCGATTTAATCTTTGATTTTTAGCGTTTGAGCATGGCGCTCTGAACTTTTTGGGCCGTATTCTGGTAGGGAAGAGTGATATACCATTGCTCTCGGTTCGGGCAGGGGTGTTTAATAGCGTTTAGTATTAGTGTTAGGGGTGATCGAACGGATTTTGTCACTACAATTGTTTCGTGTGCTGTTGGCCAAGTATGTTGATTTGCTCGAGAACCATGCATGTAAGCCGATTCTTGAAGGCCCCCGATATGTGTTCGTCTCAGAGACCTGGCTACCTATCTATTATGCTGCGTGTATCGTCCCAAAAAGCCATCGTATCGACCGGCTAGATCAACAGCTTCGAACCCTAGNAAATCTGCAATGCTCACAAAGCATACTTTTCATGCTTGCTTGAAGTAGGTAAGAGTCAATCTTTCAGTAGAGCGCATATAGCAAGTAGCAATCATGTCGAGTGGCCTTGCTTCATACTGCTCATACATTCCGGTGGACTTACTGATATCCAATGGCTAATTTTCTCCTTGAGAGACACGCTTTCACAAGTTGTCTTCCAGAATAAGAAGTGTGAGGATTTTGTTTCTTCATTTTCTGTAAAACAAATGAACTCCGGTGCATCCCGATTATATGCATCTGAAACTTTGTACAGTAAAGGAACATGCTCGATTCACTCCTGCCTTCCGTTCTCCATGTCCTCTACTTTCTGTACCACATTCTGGTGCTGTTGAAAAGTTAGTGAGTTCAGTTATGGATGACGGGGTAGAAGCTTACATCTTGGTATGTCTCATCTTCTTCTGCAGTTGGAAAATGCCATACATCAGAGCCTCCGAAGTAGGCGGGCATCCAGGCACATAGATATCAACCGGCACAATGCGGTCACAGCCCCTCGTGACACTATAACTGTAGTGATAATAACCACCACCATTAGCACAACTGCCCATCGAAATAACCCATCTCGGCTCGGGCATTTGATCGTAGACCTGTCTCAACGCCGGAGCCATCTTGTTCGTAAGAGTACCAGCAACGATCATAACGTCCGACTGGCGAGGGGACGCTCTGAAAATTATACCAAGGCGATCTTGATCGTAACGTGGGGTAGAGAGATGCATCATTTCGACAGCGCAACAGGCAAGTCCGAAGGTCATGGGCCAGAGAGAGCTTTGTCGCGCCCAGTTGGCTATTTGATCGAGGGTTGTTCTGGGAAACGTATCAGCGCCTAATCAGTGGTTCTCTCCATCCATCTCCCATGGATGTGCGTACAGTGCGTATTGCATAGCTCCCTTCTTGCCTTCCTGACTAGGCAATGCCACCTCTCTCCTGGGCTTGCCCGTGATGCTCATCCCTGGAGGTGGCGTGCCCGGGTTCCCAGGAACATTATGTGGTGTCAATCCAGGACTGGCAGGCTTCGAAGAGGAGGATGAGATGGCTGCGATTGATCGATATGGAATCAAGGAGGCTGCTGGCTTTGCTACAGAGGAGTTGATTAGTTTTTGGCTTTCGGTGGCGAGCTTAGAGAAAGCTCGAGACGAGGGAGGAATTACCTCGCAACGCCAGCGCGGCTGCTGATCTCGTAGAAGACAGCATCTTTTCAGTCAATTGATGGTGACAAGAGAGAAAAGAAAAGGTGGCGAGGCTGAGCGGAGAGTGTTCGTGGGGTTCAAACACCTGAGCTTGATGTCGTCGATGATTTCCGCTTGATGATCAACCACCCCACTCTGATTGGTTGATATTCTCGGCATGATCACGTAATCAACTTCAAGCTCGGCAGCTCTCGAAGAGCAAAAGCAAAAGCAAAAGTAAAGGATGTATAGTTGTAGCAGTGAAAACATCAATTTAGCATTCTCTGTTCTTATCAACAGTCCAAATTTCATGCTTGCAAAAAGTCTTCAAATGAAATTCATGCTGTCTTGAACGGATCATTACATCATCAGGCGTCTCACGAGCATAGACGAGCCCAGAATTGTTATAGCAGGGTAAAACAAATCATACTGCCTGTTACTTACTTGCTTTAGGATACAATTCTTGGAATCCTGGAATTTAGTCAATATGACAATTTGTTCTTCGCCATATCGCTTCAATGCAACATCAAGAGAAGTGTTTGGGGGTATCAGAACTAGATTTAGGTATCAATCGGCGCTCTTTGGTACAAATGCAGCAGCTGTTTGCCTTATTCTAGAGACCTTTCCTTCCATTTCTGAGATCTGATGCAAAAGAAAACGAGAACCTCAAAAAGACATGAACACTCGCTGCGTGATGAAGATCGTAAATTCAGAGAACAAAAGAGGAAAGAGCAGTGCCGCGGTGTAGAATCCGAATAATTGTAATGCGTGTTGTGGTCGGGCGATCTTCCTTCCAGGCCTGTGTGTCAACCATTCAGCCCGTTCTTATAAGCCGAGAAAAGAAGTCTCGCGTGAAGCTATAACCATGCCTCGCCGTATTATCACAAACACATCGCAGCAGAAATCCAGGCTATGGTGCAAATAAGACAGTTGTCCAGAAACACCACTTCCCAGAACCTCGACTGCAAAACTTTCTGGCCAAGCTCTTCAGCTTGCAGACACGGAATGACGGGAGATCCAAAGTAACTTCGATTACTTCTCTTTGGACTCAGTCTTCTCTTCCTTTTTCGAGTCCTCGTCGAGCGCAGCCTGGTACTTCGGCTCGGAATCTCCGGTGCTCTCGTTTGTCTGTCCCTTGGAGACTTGACTGGCCAAATCGCGGTCTTCCTCGCTGCGATCGAACATTTCGGTGTCATCTGAGTCAGTTAGGACCTCCGTGCCATCTCCAAGAAGAATTATCCGACCTCGTTGGTTGCCACCGAACGACTTCGACTTTGAGTCCATGTCAACATCGTAACCGCTGTCGCTATCGTCAAAGTTGTGGTGTACGCCTGGCCCTCGAAACTCAGCTATTTAGTCGGTTAGAAAATCCACGATTCGGGGCAATACGAAGAACTTGCCATATTCGGGGGGTGCGCAAGGTCCATCGCCGTTAGCAACTCTCTTGGCGATCTCCTCATACCATTCCTCCTTAGACTTTCCACGTAGAAGTCCGATGATGATAATAGTCATGTTGTCGCAACCAACACCACCGGTTTCTGAATTCGAAGCAAGGCAGTTGTCCATCATATTCTCGCAGATCTTGGAAAGCTCCTGCTTGGCAGCGATTCCGCGTCTGACGAATTCCACCACAGCTTGGGAGGATTGGCAGTCCCAAATACCTGGAGAAATGGGTTAGAATGTGCAATGAAGTGGCTAGCTTGATGCAGACTCACCGTCGCATGCAACAACCAAGAACTCATCATCGTCAGAAATATCGTGAACAGTTACATCTGGGTAAGCTGTAACGATTTGTTGCTCGGGAGCAAGCTCCGCACTCTTCTTGAATTCAAAATCACCAATGGCTCTTGACAAAGCAAGGTTGCCGTTAACACGTCCGAAGTCAACAAATCCTCCAGCAGCTGTAATTCTTGCCTTCTCGCCTGCATACCATCAGTATTGTGCTCAGAAAGCTTTATATCCATGACTTACCCTCATTCTGGGGCTTGTGGTCAAAAGACAATGGCTTCGCCCTTCCCTTCACACCAAGAACACTTCTGGAGTCACCCGCATTTCCCTAGGCGTGTTAGTCGTGCAACCCTCTTTACCAAACATTTATACCACATACCACAAAGATCTTGGTTGCAGAGACAATCGCAACAGAAGCTGTGCATCCAGAAACCTCTTCCTCGTACCGTGGGTCTAAAAGCACGAGTCAGTTTCCCATATACCCCTCATGTACGTATGCAAGCTAACCGTTGAGGATAGCTCTGTCTGTGGCCAAGAAACCATCCTTCAAAGCCTGCTCCAAGTCTCCCTTCTTGAATGCTTCCTGTTTTGCGATTATTGGATGTATGTTCTCGCCGGCGAACAGAGCCACTTTGTCTCCTCCGTGTCCATCATATACTCCAAAGAACGAGAGCCTTGAATCGATCCCCGCGGGCTTCGAGTCCTTTCCGTCTTCAGCGACAGATTGTAGGTCCAAAACAGCAGCATGCGCATCTTCCATGCTAATTCTCCATCCTTGCATAGACGAGACACCAAAGATCAAGCGATCATCGCCACCGTTCTCCGAAGTCTGGCAAAGATGGTATGTCAGCAAACTTGCACAAACACCCGATAAGTCACCAACTAGCAGATGCGCGCCCTCCAGGGAGGTCCATGTATATCACAGATCCCAAGAATCAAGTGGTAATTGCAGCTTGGTCTCTAAACTACGGTGGCTCCCTGCCAGACTGCGAGGTGTGATCCCGCAAGACACTAGCACAGCTTGAGGCTGACCGACGAGGCCGCAGAATGAGAGAAGGAGTACCTTATCGACAACCGGCTCCGACAGAGTCTGACCCATCTTAACAAAGATCGAACCTCTTGCGCGTGTTGGCCAAGAGCAATTTCAGACCGAGCTTTTTGACTTGCGGAAGACGGAGGGAGGGAAAAGATGTGATGTGCGGGGTCGTGTCGCGGTAGAGAAGCTTGAAAGGTGCAAGACAGATTATCTGCTGGTCTGCATCGGGGGAGGATAAAACTGCTTTTGGTCGTCGAAGGTGGTCGTCAGGTTGTTGGAATGTCGCGTGTTGTTGAAGAGGAAGATCCAGGACCGAAAATGATGATGGAGGAACTGCTGAGGATGAGAGTCGCCGAATCAAGCGAAGCTAGCGCGCGGCCGACCAAATACCTTAGGTGAAGTTGAAATGGGAGTCAACAGGTCAACTAAGTAAAAGCAACACAACAAGAAAGGATGTTTTCATTTTAGAAAGCTTAATGTAAAGTTGTCGGTGATGGCAGTCTAGTAGTTGAACATACAAGTCTAGATGACATGCTTCCAGCTCTAGTGAAAGCTGTCAAAGCAGACACACACTCATGCACACACATGAGGCTGGCTGCCAAAAGGCAAGGCCAGGCAAGGCAAGGCACAAGGTTTTCACGCATCACCAGCCAGCATGGAGGTGGGAAAGGAAGAGGAAGAGGAAGAGGGAGAGGGAGAGGGAGAGGGAGGGGAAGGGGGTTGCACAGTGTGGAAGCTGGCTGAGGCTTTTTGGGGGGCAACGGGAAACGGGGCAGGATATCATCAGTGCGGTGCCCTCTGCCTTGCCCTGCCCTGCCATAGGCTGAGGTGTTGCCTACAGAGATGTTTGGCCTGATGATGCTGAACAACAGTCCGTGGATGGAGGGGAAGGGTGCTGTGCATTAGTGGACCCTGAAGTTTCTTTCTAGAGTACCTGCTGCTTCCGTGCTGGGGAGAGGCTGGCGCTGGAGCTGGGCTGGCGCTGCATTGGCTTTTGATGAGGCTGGGCGCATTCTGTTCACACATTCCCATCTCTACACTACTCTAAGGTGCAGGCAGTTTGAAGTGAGCCTTGGAGCATGTGTCTGCCGAATGCTTCTCTCTGGTCGGTTGAGGTCCAAAGTATGGTTGTGGTGGCTTGCCCTGGGCAGCGGCATCCAGTCCTTGTCCTTGGTGGAGGTTATGCTCCTTGCTCCAGTTTGGCCCACGCCCGGTGTGGCTGGCCAGATTAATGCGTCATCAGAGGTCAAGGCCATCCTTGCAAGGAAGCTCGAGTACCTACGAGCCTACAGTACTTACAGTACCCTATCGATGCGACTTTTATGTGGCTGATTCAGGCCAGACGCAACTTCGTAACAACTATGCAGTTCGAATCGCAACTTTGGGGACAAGAGTAAAATATTAATTGATGCAACCCTTTGCTAGCTATTTCTAAAGCGAGTGCTGAGAGAAATTCTCTTCAAAAGGGTTGTACGTCAAGAAGTAGTGCGCTGAAGAGCTTGGATTTGGCGTTCTGCACGTGCCTCAATCGGTCGTTTGAAAGTCGCGTCGATAGCTACCCAGCTACCTACCAGCTACCTACCAGCTACCTACCAGCTATGGAGATTTCGGTTTTCGCCATACGCGACGGGGATTTTGGAGGGCTGCCGATTTCTTGGAAGCGATTTTACTATTTTTAAGTAAACACACAACCTCAATCGTATCGTCCTAGTATTCACCTGCACGGATGGTTTCACGACTAACGGTTCGCGAAAGAATATCGCTACAGGTGGGCGAGGCCCATTACTGAGGTACGGACCTCAAGCACCGCATAAAGAGCAATGGAAAGAAGATCTCGTGACATCGGTTCTGTACTGTCCTTCCGTCGCGGAGTTATCCGGCTGAATGTATGTGAAACTTATCAATTGGACGGTTCAGGTAATGACACTTCCTTGAACTTGTGGAAAGGCTTTGGTCTACTCCCATTCTAGCAGTAGAATGTGATTGATGATTACCATCTTACCTTTGAGGGTCACTTCGATGGGACATCATCTACCGGGAGTTACCTGGTTTCAAAGGCAGAAATGCAAAGTGTACCCTCATGAAACGTTGTCTAAGGGGACACAGAAGGGGGAAATCATGTTTTGGTGAGCCAATATTACCTGAAGTCGGTGCACTTATCTTGAACAGCAATGTTTTTTTTTCCTATGACCACACTGTCGCTAGTTGTTGTCGAAGTACGACAGGTGTCCTTTACAGAAGGTCTCACTAGCGAGCTTCACCGAAGGCGTAAAAACGGATGGCGACATTAATTGTTCATACATTGTGATATCTTTGAGTATCTGACCTCTCATCCTTGCACTTCCTGTGAAGTAATCCGCTCTATTGCAAGAGGCAACGCTATATTCCCTTGTATCAAATAAGCAAGTGCACATTTAGACATAAGCTGTGTAATCCATCTCGCCTCTCTGCGTAGTAACCCTCCCCACCCCGCCCACGGCAACACTCATGGGTCTTCTCCCTGCTCCACTTACAATTCTCGCTGCTCTGCCTATCTCAGGAGTAGCTGGAGTCGACCTCGAAATCCCATAACCATGTCCTGAGATCGGCACTAAGTCATCATTCATCGCTATACTTTCCTCCTCGTCCCTCGCACTCCTTTGCGTCTCCCAACTCCCATCGGAAAAGCCGTCTGGCAAGTCGTCGTAGAAGTCGCGGTGTCTCGGTGCCTCCCTTTCAGGACTATTGGCCATCTGCGACATCGAGCCTGGCGCTGATTCAAATCGACTATCTTTTGAGTCGTAGGAGCGTAGACTACTTCTCGTCCTCGTTCGTCCTCCGAGATGACTCTGGATATAGGATCTCAGCTGTCTGGTTTCTTCTCTTGCCATGCCATATGAAATACCAAAAGAATCACGATGATCTAGGTCATCGCTCATTTCACGCAGGCCTTGCGCGATGGTCGCTTCGAGAGTGTCCATGATGGCTTCTTCTGGGACGGTGGGAGAGTCTGCGTACGATGTTCGGAGAGGCTTCTTGCTTACCCTCCCGGAGCTTCTGACTGATGAGCCTCCAAAGAATGGAGAGGAGCCAACTCTTCTACTAACCGGGCGAGAGAGGCGGGAGTTTCCGCTACTTTCTGAAAGTACCATTGATTGGGGCTGTGCCGATGGACTTTTGGTGACCTGTCTTATAGTTTTCCTTGGAGACATTGAGGTTATCCTTGGTTCCTCGTATGGAGAGGAGGTGCTGGCGTGACTTCTTCGCTTCTCGTTCTGGTCTGAGGTAGCTGCAGTGAGCCACGTTCTTGACTCCCTGCCCAAACCTCGACCATCTGACCAGTCTTGTCCATGACCGATGCTTCGTCTTTTCGCAGAAACTCCGGAGAAGGACAGAGTGGACTCTTGTCGACCATGCCCGATGCCTCTAGGTGGATCCATGGTTCCTACGAACCTCGTTTGCCTTTTCGAAGACTTCGGAGGAATGGGAACTTCTGTAGATGGTAGAATGGACGGTAATGCTTCTTCGGCATCTGTAGTAACACTTCTTCTCTCTAAGACAGAGAAGCTGTCAAGTGGAGTGATTGAGAAATTACTATCTCTAAGATTAAGAATCGTGCTCTCGCGAGCCTGACTAGGAGTGATGCTCTGTCGATTGCTCTGTCGATGGAGTTGATTTGTTGAGGCTAACATAGTTGACCGTCGAGTGTGGCCTTTACGAGAGTAGTTGGAATAGTTGCGATTCAAGTTATGCGTCTGAGAAGACCCCGTTCCAGATGACCTCGTCGTTTGGTACGCACTGCTCTGGGTGTATCTCCAGCTATCATCAGACAGGGCGTTATCGGATTTAGACCGCATTCTAGTTCCAAAGACAGAATTCTGCGAATGCCTCAATTGAGATAGTTGCGAGTCTGCAGCGATTGACATAGTCTTTGATCGCCTGAGAAGGTTGTTTGCTATGCTTTTCGGGCGCCTCCCTCCATCGGTGGTTTCTGCCCCGGAGATCGGTCCCAAAACAGCCCCTGGTCTCGCACTATTCTGAACACTGAATCCAGACATATCCAACTGAAGAGGACGCGGCGGTGGGATTGCAGGGACTGATTCGATCGTTGAAAAGCTTTCTGCAATGCTTGGTGTTGCTTCCAGAGGGGATGATATCGAACGCTTCTCGACTTTTCCATATCCTTTCTGTTTCTTTGCCGCATACCGTCGTGGACAATAACAGCAGAGTGCTAACAAAATGGCGAGGAACAGTATCCCAAGAGGTATTGATATTGCTAGAATGACATTTGTGCCAAGTCTTTTATGCGAATTCGTCGTGATGGCGCTTGTTTCTCCTGTTGCCGAAGTGGTGGGCGCTTGGGATGTTCCAGAGGTAAGTGTGGTGGATTGATGAGACGAAGTTGGCGTTAGGGTCTGGCTGCTTGCGAATATGAAAAGCTTGAAGGTTTGGGTATCTGTATTTTGGCGCGCCTTTGATGTAGCCGACAACGTGATTACCATCGTTGATGACAGTGTAGCAGTGGGTATTTGCCCTCCCAGAACAAACGTTTGTGAATTGAATGAAAGCCATGTTTGCGGAGGAAGTATTTGCGCAGCCAATACTGTATCGGATTGATTGGAGAGGTACACACCTAGGTCATACGAAAACGTAGAGCCGGCAGTAGCGTTGAGATCTCCGATAGACTTACTAAATAGAGGGGCTGAAATAATGACTTGAATCAGGGCTTCTGCTGTGTCGCCATAGATGTCTGTCGCTTGGACCGTGATATTGAAAGAAGTTGCATCAACTGGCACAGTGCCATTTAGTGCGAGAGTTGAGTTGTCAAACGTCATCCACGATGGTATCAGAGCGGACGTTGCAACTATATCCGACGACTTCGGAGCCTGACCATCGAGTTGCAGATCTTCTAATAGTCCGTCTAAGCTGACAGTCTCTCCCACTGTGCCATTGATCACAATCTCGGCGTTCTTGAAGGCCAGTAGATGAACGCCGACTTCAATGTCAAAGTATAACGAGGCACCCCCAAAGCCTTCGATGTCTGATGCTATGAGCTGTATTCCAAAAGTCTGCGGGGGTTGTATGAGCGACTGATAATCCGGGCTTTGTCCGGTGAACGAGAGCGCGGTTCCGTCAAATTGAATCCAGGATGGTAATGGTGTGTTGGTAGAAGTTACGGCATAATAGCTGAATGCCGTGCTACCATCACTGCCGGTAAATGTTCCAGGGTTGAAAGTTAAATTGAAAGGCGTCGAAGGATAGTAACTAAGTGTTGATGGAGCAGAGAATGCGCCGGATGATGCCAATTGTGTTGCTGGTATTTGTAATGATGGCGCTGGATTCTTGGATACCACCAGTGTTGCGTCAAGTGTGACTGAACCAGTGGAATCACTAGCTGTCAAGCCAATTGGAACACCAGTTACTGTGTCCGAGCCGACATCCTCGACCGAAGGTGTTCCAGACAGCACTCGAGAGTTGGTATCGAGTGATAGCCAGCTGGGACCGCTTGATAGGGTATAAGTCATTGGAAGCGTCGATGAAAACGTTGATTCGGGGAAGGCGTAGGAGAACGGATTCGAAACTCGTGCTGCGGGCGGGACCTGAGAGTTCAATGGATATGTAATCGTTGGAGCAGCATTGGCGACAGAATGAAAGATGGCAAAAACAAGGACCAAACACCGCAGTGCCATCTTTTCTGATTGCCAGCGGACCTTTGGACTTCGCTGCTTGAGAGGCGACAGAGCAACCAGTATATCGCGAGGTGTAAAGATACAGAGTCGGGGCACACAAAAGGACAGACAGACCGACGGAAAGGGTCAAGAAGAGAAGGAACCGACATATTGCTGGTTGTCATCGAAGATAATTTTGGAGGCGCAGTGTAGGGAGATCCGGCTATCGGTATCACCCTGCTTGGAATTCAATTGAGAAAGGGGAGAATGGCACAACTGCAAGGGATAGTCAAGTCTCAACGCCAGCCTTTGCATAATATTTAAAGCAAAAACCTATGTATAGAGACGAAAGTCCCGAGAATTGTGCTGCACGGATGGCTTGAAGACACTGACATCGTCTTCGGAGGCTGCAGATACTTCAAACCAGCCACCAACGGTCTCAGGTTGCCATCTGGAGCTGCCATTCACATTGCGCTTCTCACCACGACGCTACATGATGAGAAGAATAATACAGAGCATCGCTGTACCACTTGGTTCCGTCCATCTTGGGAACGAACAATGGACGCTTCCATTACGTCCTTTGGGTGCAAACGGGGTTAGCGAAGGGGTTTTCAACAAGCTGTGAATTGCCACTCTGAGTCATGTACGTGAAGAGGATAAACGAAAACAGCAAAGCAGGGCGTCGGCGTGATTTATTGATTGCAGCACCAACTCAGGAGATTTCCCTTGCCAGCTGATGGTGAGGAATGCAGTCGTGAAAAGGGCGATGAGGCGAAGGAAGGGGAAGCGAGACGAGGTCAAAGATCGGAATTTCGCAAGTCCAGCCAACAGAACTTCGCTAGACCAATGTTTCACCGACCCTCCGGACAGTACCTCAACTAGGTACCTCCAAACTTGATCTCCGTTATTCTGCAGTACCACGCCCGACTGAAATGACGTCCCGTTCCGAGTCCCCAGAATTCTCCCCTTTGGCATTTGGAGAAGAGTTTACAGCAGTGCCCGCCTACAAAGCCGCCTCTACGACCTCAGTGAACTTCTCCGATCTCCTAGCCCCACCACTACAACTCCACGAAGATCTCAAGTCTGGGTGCGGAGGTCAACTATGGCCCGCTGGCATGGTACTTGCCCAGCAGATGCTGCGTTACCACAAAAACTCAATACAAGACGCACGAATGTGAGTCTTTGGTGGTTCTGCGGCGATCTCAGAGGAGTGCTGACCAGATGCCAAAAGTCTTGAACTAGGAGCAGGTGGCGGTCTTGTGGGACTTGGGGTGGCTATTGGATGCAAACTGGACCACACTCTTTATATCACGGATCAAGAGAACATGATGGAACTCATGCACAAGAACATCGTGCTGAACGGATTGGAATCACGTGTTAAGGAGCTTGTCCTGAACTGGTGAGCCGTCCAAGACTCAGTTTGGAATACATGTTGACCCAGCATGTAGGGGTGATTCGTTACCAGAAGAGGTGATCACAGAGAAGCCGAATCTCATATTGGCTGCAGATGTAAGTATCACCTTCTCGGAGAAACCAAATTAGGGCTGTCATATCTGCAGTCTTACAACAACATGGCTTGTGTCCAAGTTGACAATCTGTACTGACTGGAGTGTTTCTAGTGTGTCTACTTCGAACCAGCTTTCCCCTTACTTCTCACTACTCTTGAAGACCTTCTTGAACTTTGCAAGGAAGCTGTCATCTATTTCTGCTTCAAGAAGCGACGGAGAGCAGACATGCAGTTTATGAAGAATGCCCGCAAGAAATTCGTCGTCGAGGAAATAGAAGATCAAGACAGAGATACTTTCTCCAGAGAGGGACTGTTCTTGTACACATTTAAACGGAAACCATGAAGATTATGAGACGCAACTCCAATCCCGCTCATCTCGTCCTTCAATTGAGTTCCATGTGGCTACCTATGTCTGTCTCTGTCAAAAAAGTCGGCTGCGATGCAGCATTTAGCCTTTTGGGACAGGAAATCAAATTTCGATTTGATGCCTGTCCGTAAGTCGTGACTGTGGACTCTCATGTCAGGAGTTGTCACGTCCCAATACTACTGCTGAAAGGATTCGGGTTTGCCCTTCTAGCTTTCATCGCTGGCTCCCATATTTACACCAAGAAGAAATGCAGGCTCGCTAACCTTGTGGTGCTCATAAGACAGCACCCCAATGGCGCCGGGTTCCAGCATCATTGGCAAGCTCCTGCTGAGTTCAAAGCCAATCCATCGTTTGGCAAAGGCTCTCAAAATATGCCCATGAGCAATCAAAACCACATCAACAGCTTTCTCTCCATACATATATGGTCCTTGTATCTCCCTAATCTTTGCAATTATCCGATCAAGACGTGCTGCCACTTCGGCAGCTGTTTCTCCTTCCTCACAGCCATCCACCCATATATTCCACGGCCTTTCCTTGTCAAGCCCCCTTTCTTTGCGAGCTGCTCTGATTTGCGCCGTCAAAAGCCCTTCATACATTCCGTATTCCCATTCTCGGATATCTTCTGTGGTCTCGTAGGATTTCTCAAGGTTCTTCCGGGAGGATTCGTCGAAGAGTAACTCGTAGGTCCTTTGTGCTCGTGTTCGAGGGCTTACGAACAAGTGTGCAATTCTTGATGGGTCGACGATCTTGCCTGGACCCACGATCACGCTGGCTGATGAAGACACCTGCTTCTCGCCATTGGTAGTTAATGGAATATCGCTTCGACCTGTATAGCGACCAGATATTGTCCACTCAGTCTCACCTATTAACATGTCAGTAGTGCGATTGAGCTTCGAATAGAGTAATCTGTGCGCAGAAAACCTGGCAGGTATTGTCGTATTTGTGAGATTAGCATACCGTGTCTAACAAGGAAGACCCTCGGAGTCCCAGCATCTTTGTCCGGCATATTGATTTGCGAGGTCTTGGATATGGAATGCTGGGCTGGTCACAATCAGAGAACCCCGCCCCCGCTACATTTTTCAAGAGCGCCAAGCTTCGTGTTGGCCCGTCAAAAAATCTCTTCGGTAAGCAGCCAATCATTACCATGTACCAGAAAAATAGACAACAACATTGAGAAATCATTGCTTTGAGATAGTAAATCTGATTGATCGAGCGCAAATCTGATAATTGTCTACCCAGGAGACTATATAACAATGAAAACATGAAAGATTCATGACAATGCCTTTGCCCTCCTCAATGGGTTGCTCCCTTCAAACGTCATTTGAGATCAGTAGCAGTTGATGCTGCTCTATATGTTTGACCCAAGAACTCCACGAGATCACATCTTGGCTACAAGATCATCTCCATCTCTCTAGAATCTATCTAAGCTGCAGATGTAACGGTCTCAGCAGCTTTCGACTTTGTCTTGGTTGTGAGGGAAAGGGTCTTCGTTGGCACGTTGGCTTGTACCGCAGCATTTTCACCAGCTGCAGTCGCTTTCGACGCTTTTAAACTGGTTGGTGCAGCAGCGTCTGCCCCGGCAATCCCATCCCCGGCAGATGTCGCTGTCTTCAGAGCTTTGGTCTTGGACGCCTTGCTCTTCGTACCAGCAATTGGACCTGTTGGATCAACTGCTTTCGCCGACGCCGTTCCAGAAGCAGCTTTTGCTGATGTTGTGCCTCCAGCTTTCGAGTTTGCCGCTCCGCTGCTTAAAGTACCATTACTGCAAAGTGGAATATTGATCACATCTCCGACGTTGAGCACATCTGGATTCTTGATTTGAGTATTCGCTGCCAGCAAAGCCGGTAGCGTTATGCCTAACTTTTCCTTGGCGATAACGTTCAAAGTGTCTCCGGCGACGACAGTGGTGGTCTTTGCTGTTCCGTTGGAGCAAGTGGCTGTTGGTTCAGCAAGAGGCTTGGCCGCAGGTGCAACGCATCTCGGGTTTGGGATTTTAATAGCGTCACCTGGGTTGATCGATCTTGGATTGGTGATTTGCGTGTTGACAAATTGGATTTGGTCGAGCGTCACATTGGCAGACTTCGCGATAGATGCGAGAGAATCTCCAGCTTTGACAGTCTGGTTTGCAATGATATTACAGTTCGTACCAGTTTGAGCTGTAACGATGTTAAGGCAGATCGACATCAAGAGAAAATTCGAGGAGCGCATTATGATTGATTTTGGTAAATAGTGATGGTAATGAATGTGAAGGCGGTATACGCAAGCTGCCTGAGCCAAGAATGAAGTTAGGATGGAAGGAGGCATTTTTAACAGGATGATGGACGTCTACTTAAGTTGAAGAACGACCCGCATATTCGGCATAACCTTTCAAATTCGACAAGTATGCATAAACCTGATCCATCTTAATCCGCACACCGGTCTCTCGAAGCATCATTTAAGACTTTAGACAGTAACTTCTAGGGAAAAGTTTAAAGCTCAAACCTGCCAATGCTAATAGTAGCTGACTCGCTACCCTGAATCTGGAACCAGATTCAGATGACTCTGCTTCAAATCCGTGATAAACAAGGCTGAGCGAGGATTTTAGAGTTCGGGTAAAACAGCCTTTGTCGGAAGCCTAATGTTTTGGAATACCCGAGTATCGTCCCATGATACAGCCTCAATCTCTTGATTCGGACACTTGAACGGATGAGAATTCGCTATCTATGCATAGTTCCCCGGCTACCGTTTTTGTTGATTGTTTTCTCCCACCAACCGAGGATTTCGTCTGTCAGGGGCGATCTACTGGTTAATTCGGTATGATTGGTTCGATTGTACCGTCGATCCTCGTTCCACCTACAAGGGAATAAGATTCCTATTTGGAGGGACATGTGAATATTGAATGTTGTCACTCAGTATTCCGTGCAAGGTGCCCAATTTAGGTATGGTTCTCAGGTCTTAGAGTGTGCAGCTGCAAAGCGAGTCATGGCCCGTGCGGGTGCTAAGGCAGGTAATGGAATTCAAGAAGAACAGGGAATCAGATCATTTGCAGGTGGTCAACGAGTGGAAAAGTGGGCCATGTCTGCTAACGACTTGTCATTTCTGATACTGATCCTTTTGAGTTTTGAGGTTTCTCTCGATACCATACCGTGACATGATATCGATGAGTGGTAGGTTGCTAGTCACCAATGCCAGTCACCATTTTGCTTCCCAGGCTTGACGCCCTGGCGAGGCGGCTAACGCCACGCTATTGCTCTTGCTCTTGCGGTGCCCAATCAGATGGGACCTCCCTGGCCTTCACGACGGGAGGCTCGACTACGACCTCGAACGCCCAAGCAAACAGCCACCAGAGATTCGGTAGCACAATGCAAACCAAATTACTGCATATTTCGGGCTTTGGTAGGCTTATTTGACTCCATTGCAGTCGTCTTCTTGTAAGCTATGCGACGTACGTCGTTTGTGATGTCAATTTTCGCTCTTTTAATTCCTGCCAACAATCAATTCTCGTTCCTTCTCACTACTTATACCTTATCGTTCGCAGCTCTCCTGGCACTGCCCTGATCCTCGGATTCATTCCCTGCCTACACTGCAGGTCGAATCTATATGAAGGCTCACTATCCATACACACACACATACACCCCCCCCTTCACAACACACTCTATCCTACATATCCTTGTCTGCCTGTTTTCTGGCACCTGAATCGATTATGCCAAGATAGGCAGCCAGCCTCTTCTTGCCCTGCTCTCCGTTCCCAACATGAACGACATGCAATATCACCAATCAGAGGGTCATGGATCTTCTTCTAGGCCTCGAATGTTAGCCCTGACTGAAATGCTGAATCACAATTCTATCGAATTACCGTCGACACGACCAGTTCTACCAGCTTATTACCAGCAGAACCACACTGCGCCATACAATCCTCCGACTCTCTACTCAAATCCCAGATATCGTTCCCAATTCTTAACAACTAGCGGGAGCCAACAGCCTGGACTAGGCCCCAACTCCCGCGCTTTCCTGGTACCGAACCTGGCTATCACAGGCCAGGTGATACTTCACAGCATTCGAACCACACAAAAGACCATCTCGCACCGGATTACTACTACTCTGGCTCACAATATCGGCCTGACGATACCATGAGTCACGGGGCTCCAGGCATGTATAACCCATGTACGTTCTCCTCATTGTTCAAGCGCAAACTCAGCTTCACAAAATGGCCTTTTCTATTTTCCACCGCTTTCTCAAACGTCTCGGAGCAGTCTTTCGGCGACCAGTACTGATGGAGAAAGTAGACTTGCAGCCCCAACATCAACCTCCTCCGCTCGCTGCTGTGGAAGGTCAACAAAGCCCTCTAGGTCCCGATCTGCAGAATCAGATTCCATTTTTCCACGTAGCAGGTCATGGGCTTCCTCCACCTGGAAATTACGGCCCTCAATCGCCTCTACTTGGTTCTTCACAACATCATTCCAATGCCAGCTCGCTTCTGAAGACATGCAATTTGTGCCTGGATCATTTGGACGTGACCCCTTCGAATTTTCCATTCAAATGTCCCCAGTGCAACTCGTCGCAATATTGCGCTGCCTGCATTAAATCTTGGTTCTTCGAGGCTTGCAATCACGAATCTAAAATGCCTCCGAGATGCTGTAGCATTATTCCGTCGTCTGCGGTGAAGAAAATGATGACGGTTGAAGAAGTAAGCAAGCGATCATTACCTTGTATAAAAGGTCCGTGTCTGACTGATTGTATATGAAGATGTACAAAGCAAAGCTTGAGGACTGGATGACACCTGAGAAACTGTATTGTCCAGTACCTACATGTTCGACTGTCATCCCACCTCGGCTGTGCAAGAAGCCAGCGAGGAAAGGATTTGTCCAAGTCGAACAACAAATTGTGGACGCCAGAAATCCCGAGACAACTGAATCTCAAGCACAGCCATTGACAAATGCAAAGGCCAATGTTGAATGCCCGAAGTGCTTGGTACAAAACTGCACCAACTGTCGCTCTTTTACCCACGACGGATCTTGTAAAGAGGATCTTGATCCGACCCTGGCTGACCAGCTCAAGAAATGGAAGATCAAACGCTGTCCCAGTTGTCGTACCGGTGTTCGCAAAGTCTACGGCTGCTCTCATATCGAGTAAGTCTAGATTATCGCTCTAGCTCCCACCCGTAATAACCAAGATGTCGCTGTGGCGCTCATTTTTGCTGGGAATATATGCAACCCGCGAATCAATGCGAAGAATCCTGTGATGATGACCCGCAAGAGGAATCGGGCATTGAATCCGACGACGTAGATGGTTTAGCAGGCTACTACGATGGTGACGGCCATGAATTTGGTCCGGAGCCAGAGAACGAATACACAATTGGTTGTAACTGCCAGCATCGTCTTACTGTACCTGGCTACATTGTCCCTGAAGGCGCAGAATGTCATCGGTGTTTCCGGACTATCGTCCAGGATGCACCAGGTACAACTCAACTTGCAACTGCCGAGGCGGAGACGGAGGATAAAGGAGGAGAGAAGAATATGGCATTGGCATGGCAGTGTGTCCGTTGCTCGTTGACGTTCTGTCAAGATTGCAGAGAAGCGATTGAGTCAGGATAGAAAGAAGGGGCTGCACATTTAGACTAGGAGGTGATCGCAGTCCAGCTTTGTCGGCTCAGTATCGTCATTCAAGGTGTTATGGGAGCTTGAAATCTCGGACATTGCGAGTCACGATTTGCGATAGATGGCAAGCAGTATGCGGGCTGGCGTCCAGGGGATACCCGAGCTATCGTGCTCTGCTTTCTTTTTAGGGCGTGTCACAAGGCATATAGCTCTCATGTGGCTGCTTTGCAAGCAATTTAGTGCGTGGCATTCATTGGCGTCTCGCTCATCAATCGGAATTGGCGACGAGGCCTGGTCTGTCTCAACCATTTCAAACTCCAAGTTCTCTAGTGACAGTACTCCGAGGACGAAGACAAGAATATCCTGTGAGAGTGCACGTTAATGTGGCTCTACATTCACAATCGAAATTTAAGCTATGAAGGTTTATGCATCTTACATCTATTGTAATACAATGATTATACAGGGGTATTTCTATTCAGTAATACAATATGAACAATGATCAGTCACTAGAGGGAAAATTACCACCACTCTTCCTCTCCCTCCTCCTCATTGACACCCCCTGCCCACACCTTTCCAAGTCCACCATCTGCTTCGGATTTTTCATTTTCCTCGCTCACAACTTTCTCCAAATCGCTCCTCAGATCGTCCAAAAATTGACGGTTCACCCCTGCAAGCTGAAATTCCGTCCTCTTCATTGCGTCAATAAGAGCTCTGCGATTCCTGACAAGACCCAAAGCACTCATCGTGAACTCATCAGCCGCCAAGCCAGCCGCCTCTAGTCGGCGCAGCACATCGACGGTCCTAGCAGTATCCTGTAAACGAGCATATCCCAGGGCGAGTGAATTCCAGGTGACTTGGCTTGGCGTGATTCGCCGCTCGCTCATCATTGAGAGAACTTTCTCTGCAGCGCGAGGTTGGCGGTGGTCCATGAAAACCTTGAGCAGTATAGACCAGGTGTGGACATCTGGTTTCGGAGGTGTGAGAATGATTGGCTCAATATTTGCGGTTCCGGCATATGGCTCGGACGATAGGTCGGAAACGGAGTCTGGATTGCTATCCTTCACAGCGCATGGCTCAGAAACGACGTCTTCTGCTTCAAGTGGCGGCTGCGGCTTGATCTGTACACCTTTTCCTGACTTGTGCGCCCCCAGGATTGCGGCTTTCGAGGGCAGCGGTGAATCTGCATCGGTGTTGATGGCGTCGGTTGGGTACTTCTCAGTATATCCATTTGACATCGAGAATTGTGATGGTGCAGAAGATTGATCCGACCCAGCAAGCATATACCCAACAAGATTTGAGCAGTCGGCCAGTCGCTCGGCATATTTGCCGATACTCATCAAGACGAGGTTCCAGACATGTGTCGTCTTCGTCAATGGAGTGACGACCGGGTCATTCCGAGCTATCAAGCGACGGAAATTCTCGTAGAGTTGCATCGCAGGATAATATGTATCCGTATTGTCAAGATAACCTGTAATCATGACGACTAGAGTTGGAATTGGGGGGTCATGGAGATGCGATTGTGAGCCATCAGTCAATTGACTCAGAATTGGATATTTTCCAGAGAAGTTCGGAATGAGTTGAACCAATGGCCCAATCCGAAAGTGGTCACAGTAGACTTGAAGCAATCGATCGAAGGCCGACTGCTCTTGTTCCACCTGTCCTCCGTCTGCTTTGGAGGAATGCCGTTCCTGTTGATGGAGAAGTAGAATCGCGTGTAGGACATCTGTAACAATCCAGTCGCTCCTGATATTATTCTGCCGAACATGGTCCATGACTGCTCTAATAGCAATTGCATCCATCCTGGATTTCGCATCATTCAAGAGAATGGAATAGGTATAGGCATCTGCTGTAAGACCATTCTCGGTCATCGTATCAAATATCTTCCATCCCGTCTCGTGGTCTCCGGCATCCAATGAGCTTTTCATCAAAATATTGTATGTAATCACGTTGGATTCAGCGCCTGCCTCCAACACAAATCGGAAAATATCAATCGCTGTGATTGATGGCGCATCACCTTCTCTGGATAGCACTTTCTGATGCGCCCGCTGAAGTAAAGTTGAACACAGGCTCAGCATCTTTGGCGAGTTGAAGCCAGAGCCTTCGTCCCTGAGCCTTTGTAGAATCCTGCTGGCAGTTTTGACATCTCCTTGCTTTGCGAGCCCACTCGCATACTGAATGAGTGTATTCTCATGCATCGGGTGGCCGACCGCAACCAAAGACCGATAGATGTTCTTCGTCATCCATCCTTTCCTCTGCAACTTTAAGACCCCGCCAGACTTCCACCTCAATTCTCTCGTGTCGAGACAGATTATGTGCAATAAGCGAAACAGAGTTCGCTGAGAGAGGTGAACATGATCTGCTGGACCTTCTTCCAAAAATAACCGAATTGCTTTGCATAAGGCAACAAGAAATTCTGCCCCTAAAGAATCTCGGTTCTCATCGTAATGGCAAATCAGAAAGTCGACACTGTCAGAAATAGCATAGCCAGGTGGATACGGCGCCATGAATGTTGCCTCAAGGAATTCAAGAGCCTGACCCGGATAGTGTGCCAATATGGCCAGCATGATCTCTGGCCATGTCCGGCTTCTCTGACTCAACGGTATCTCCATCCAACTCTCCCGAATGGCTGCTGCAGATTTGTCTTCGATAAGCTCTCTAATGAAAGTCTCAGAAACCCCAGCACCTCTAAGTGCGGCCATCTTTGGCTTGGTCGCACCGTTCCTGGCTTCATCTTGCCGAGCATTGAGCATAGCGAAGCGCCAATTCCACCAGGAAGAGTATCTGAAGTTGCCAAATTTTCCCTCCGGCATCACTCTTACAAATTTAAGTCGTGTTTTCGCCGAATCGCTCGCTGTGTTTTGGATTTTGAACCGGCGAACGCTTCGTTTTTGCCCCTTCCAAAGCTCCAATTGCCTGCGAATTCTGTCCGATTTGGACCTTGCCAACCATGCTTCCCGTTGTTCCCTCTCCCGTTCTATTTCGCGCAAGGATTTCGTCCGGACAAAGGAAATCTTGGGGTGCAGTCCGGGTTCCTTAACAGTACCCATCACTCTTCTGACAGGAGCGATTGGGCTCTCTGGAGGGCGCTTTTTCACCAATCCTCCCCATATCTCCTCGTATTTTGTCCAAAAGTCATCCTGGTTTCCAGGAGGCCCAGAAGGCTCCTCAGATCTTCCTCCGACTTTTAGTCGTCTCCCTGGAGACTCTCCACCTTCTCTCTTAGTAGTCTTAGACTGTGACAGCTCATGCTTCTGTTCAGCTACGGGATCGATTAGAGAGCCATGACTCCCGTCCATATATGCCACATCACGAACACTTTGGGGTAGACCGTCCCCGTCTTCCCAAGAATAACGAGGTGTTTCGGACTTTCCGGTCGCTGTTGAATATGAAGAGGATCTTCGCAGGTTGCGCGGGCATGGCGTAAAAACTCGAGGTGCGAGGAATGGAAGGATGGGCAAATCGAACGTCGACCAGCGTTTCGTCAGAAGATCTAGTCGTGGAGGCATCAGCTACAGGCTGCAGGCATTCAATGTTCCATTGCATTGGGGGATAGTACGAGTACAATGGCATATAAGGAGTCGAATTCTGGATTCGGCTTGGGACGGTTGAACAACAACAAGAGGCTGAGGTGCGAGTCAAAAAAATAAATTAAGGCTAGCCGACATGACCAGGCTGAGATAAATTTGGGGGACTTGCAGCTTGCCCAGCCCCGCGCAACATCAACCAAGGACCTTTCTGAGTTGGGAACATACATGGCACGGCGAATCCCTTGATTCAAATCTCATACAATTCAACATGTCGTCAACACATGCGACCTTGGGCGCAGCCGCAGATGAGCGCAAGGCGCGTCTGGCCAAGCTCAAAAATCTGAAGCGCAAGCAACCTGGCGACGAAATCGTAGCACCAGAGTCAACACGTTCCCCCTCACCACCTCCTGAACCCGATGTCGCAAAGTTACACCTCTCAGGAAGAAATTACGATCCAGAAACAAAGGGACCAAAGCTTGGATTCGAAGCGCCGCCAACGTTAGCAGTCGAGAAGACTCTGGAACAACAAGCAAAGGAAGTTGAGTATGAGATCAGGAAAAAGGCCGAGGAGGAGGAGCAGGATGACAAGGGCGTAGATCTGTTCAAGCTGCAACCAAAGAAGCCAAATTGGGACTTGAAGCGGGATCTGGACAAGAAGTTGGAGGTCTTGAATGTGAGGACGGAAAATGCGATTGCGAGGATGGTACGGGAGAGGATTGAAGGAGCTCAGAGAGCAGCCAAGTCAAAATCAGGAAAGGGGGCAGTCACAGCAAGTGAGGGAGGAGAGGAAATGGGTATGGAGGGTATTGCTCTGGTCGAAGGTGTAAAGTTGAGAGAAAGGGAGGAAGAAGAAGATGAGAGAAGAGGAAGGGAAGACGACGAAATGGTGTAAAAATATACTGGGTTGGGAACATCACGGCGTAATATGTAGACTGGATATCATGCTTGGAGTTTGGCGTTCTCTAATCACAAAAACACATGGCTCGTTAGCCAGGGGTATTTGGTCTATCCTGCACTTTCTATCACCCAACCACAAGCCAGTAGAACTCCGCAAAAGGGTTGCAGTGACCTTAGTGACCTCTCGAATTCACTTGCTCTAGGCTCTAGAACACTACATCATCTTCCGCCATTCATAGCTTGAGTCAACGCGAGTCTCTTACTGAAAGGACTCAAACTTCTCTCCTTCGGAGGGGCTCTGGTCTCAACACCGCCAAACCCATTCCTTGGTCTAGGATTTTGACGATCATTTGACAAGCCTCGTCGTTTGCCATGAGGACTTCTGCTTTCGGTAGTCCTTCCTCTGGCGGGTGGGCTTGCCTGTTGATACCGTCTTCTGGTGCTCCGGCTCTCTACTCGCTCTCTCGATATATTTCCGTCGTCTGAGCTATACGAATCAACCGAGGAAAAGGATTCCCGCCTCCGCTTCTTTTCAGAGTCTGTGAGTCGTCTTGGAGGGGTCATGGACATAGTGGGAGATCTCCGTCGACGTGGCGATGCGCTGGTTGATCCAATTTTCCGTAAGCTATGCTCTCTGGAGTCTCGTCGAGGCGATGGTGATCGTGAGATTCCGGTAGATATCGTTGAAATGGAAGCTGACGAAGCTGATCTCATTCTTTTCTTCGTACCTGGGAGGTCTAGATCCTCGCTTTGTCTTTCACGCTTCCTGCCCCTCTCGTGATCGGATTTGGCTAACAACTCATCTGCCACACCCTTCCTGTTCACATCTTGTCAGTTCTGGGTGGAGAGTAGAGGGAGCTTTGCGTAGCGTACTTTCTGAGAAGATCTTGTGGGACATCACTTGTCAACTTTGGCTGAAGCTTCGGATTCAGTAACTGTTGGGTCCGAGACGGGCGAGAAACATAGGGTCGCTCTTGTACGACAGCTTTGCACTCGTAACTATAATGGCGTAAGCCAAAGTCAGTTTTTGACCTCTGCATTGAACAATAAACTTATCTCTTTTCAGGCACTTCTGGCATAACGTTGTAGCGGACGCCTTGGAGGGCCCTCCAACAGTTGGACCTCTGGAGTAGCGATTCATTGTGGATCCCGAAGCTGTCGAAGAGGCAATTTCTCAGAAAGGCTGTGGAAAGATGTCTTGAAAACGACGCAAGCACTGTTTCTGGCAACACCTATGCGCCCAAAGCCGGGTATTGAAAGAAGAGCGCCAGAATGTCTCTCCTTCTGGAGTATTTGATCTTTTCGAAACTTGCCTCTGGGGAACAGTATTGATGGTGTAAAACTTGCTGATTTGTCACAAAGACTGGATTTGAGACTCGGGACTAAAGCAAGGTTTCGGCCAGTGTTGTATGCACTCTGTTTTGCTTGTAGTATTGAGGTATAGCTCTCGTCGACAGCCTTGAGCAAAGAAAAAGCCGTGTGATGGGATTGATCCAATTCGGCCCACTGTATAAGTATCTTCTGTAATTACTCCAACACTTGGCTTCGCTCTGTCGGTTTGATAATAGTTTATCTTCGAACTGGCTGTGATGGGAGTCAAGCTTTCATTTGGCACATTGAATGGCAGACATGACGCTAGTGGTCTGGCTGGTGCTGGTGGTGTCCCAAACCCAAAGAGAAGCTAGGCGATAAGCGCGTGCAGCCGTCCAGATTAATTCAAGCCTCTTTGCCCTGCCCTGCCCTGCCCTGCCTGCCTCTCTGCCTCTCTGCCTCTGCCTCATCTCGGCGTCCAGAGCTGAAGAGATGCTCTAAATTCTGAACCCTGACCCTTCCTCAACATCGAAAGTCCCAGTTTTTCGTCCTGTTACTGCACAGACACTGATCTGGTCTGATCGGATCTGCAGCAAAGCCCTCGAGTGGAGTTGCGTTGTGGTCGTGGTTGTGTAACATCGAAACGGTTCCCTCATCTATCATCTGTTGTACGCCGAACGGGAAGGCATCAAACAGACATCAGAACTTTGTCAACTTTCCAGCTTGACTGCCGACTTTCACTCAACCACCTAACCACCAACTGCTTGTCCGCGACGACAATGACCAGATGTCTTTTCTCTGCATCGGGCGCTCTTGTTAACTTTCTCCCTTAATTTTATTCAAAAGCTTTCGTTCTCTCAGGCTTGTCGCCTGGCTGCCATTCACCTTTGTCCAGTTCGGACTCCTACGCTCTTTTGCTGCAGCCAGATTCAGATCTGGTTTGAACATCTTCTGCAAATATGGCGACCGCACCAATGGCTGCAGACCAATCCAGGCTCTCCTTTGCAATGGTACGTCCTTTCCCACGTTCTGCTGCTACACCAGGGCTGCACTGTATGTCCCCAGAATCACTTGACTAACTTCATCCTCTCTGCACAGGTAGCTGCGTCTGCGGGAAGAGATAACATGTCCTCTTATGCCAATACTAAAGGGGCTGCTGGAAACTCAAATCGAGAACGAGATCCACGGAAGGAGAACATTCCAGCAACAGTTCAGAAAGAGTTGGCAGACGGCCTTGGTCGACCCGATGGGTCTAGTTATAGCAAGTCCTCTGCCAGCGAGGCTGCGCCGATTCATCTTGGTCATGGCTCCTCGAGCGCTGCGGAAAACGTGCAAGAGCAGCCAGGTCGATCGGATAAAGAAGCCCATCCTCGCACTGGCTTCCGCTCAGAGTCTGGTAATACTGAGGCAAAATTGGTCGATGCTGTGAAGGCATTGCACGTTGGTTCGCCAATGCCCAGTCTCGTGGTGAATGGGTCAGGTGTCGGCAATACCAAAGCCAAATCTGATGGCACCGAGCCATTTAACGAGGATCTCTTTCACCGAACGGACTCCGGATCAGAGTTGGGTACAAAACCTCCCAGTCTGGATGGGAAGAGTATCACATCGGGAACAACGTTTGCGTTGGATGAAAAGGAGTCGCTGCGTCCCGATGACAGTGCAAGCGTCAAAGCTGCTGAAGATGATGATACCTTTTCAGGTCGAGGCTCCATTGTTGCTGGTGGAAGTCGCATAGGTTCTGAGGCGTCTCGTGCATACCGAGCTCAGTTCTATGAAGCTCCCGAACGACGAAGTATGCAGCCAATGCAGGAGCGCCAGAGCCAAGGAGTAAATGCACCTCAAAGTGGTTCGTCATCGCAGCAGACAACAGATGATGGAAAGTCCAAACCCCTTCTGGTTGGCCCAACGGGTGCGCCGGATGGTTTCAGTCTATTCTACCGCCAAACTCCAGACGAGAAGTTATTGGAAGCTTTGGAGTCGCCAAAAGATCGAATTTTCTTACTTAGACTGGAGCAGGATGTGATTGAATTCGTCAAGGATTCCAAGTATGTCCTACCCCATATATCATCCGCTTCAGCTCTAGCATCACAATTTTTAGCCGATTGCATGAATAAACTAGTTATTCTGGGTACAGACTGATTGGATACAGGGAGCCATTCATCGATCTTCCACCATGCAATTCGTTCTGCCGAATGCTCACCCACAAGCTGGCTGACTACTACCATATGACCCATCAGGTGGATGCAGTCGCAGGCGCTGTCCGTATCTTTCGAACCCCTTTCTGTCGACTACCACCTTCGTTGACGAGCATCTCAAATCCACCTACAACTGGCAACACGCCTCCCCCAACTATGCCTGCGATGAAGATTATGCGTCGAGGAGGTGATGGAGACACTGGTCCAAGTCCCTCCAAGGCAACTTCAGAAACTGGCAGTGATGGTAAAGACAAGAGCCTCTCCGCGAAAGAGAAGTACATAATCCTTGCCAATCATCAAAATATAGTTCTTACTGATATTGCAGGTTATCTCGAGAAGAACGAGAGGCTGCATATAACAAGGCCAGAGAGCGCATCTTTGGCAAGGAGGAAAGCACTGGTGATGCTACTCCAGGTAATTTAATTGAATAGTCTACTATATCATTCCACTGACCCTGTTCAAGATCCTGAAGATATGAACGAGATGTCTCGCTCAAGCTCAGTCTCAACCAAAGACAGAGCTGCTCAAAATAAGAGACCCAAGCCACCCAAGCAGCGCCGAGATGATTCAGAGAGCTTTGACAGACGCTCACAATATACGCCGTTCTTTCCCCAGCCACAGGTGCCAACTTGGGTTCCACAACCTCAATATTCTACCATGTCCACTCAGCCATTCAATGCGACTCTACAGAACAACTATCAGCCTGCGATCCCGCCTCAATATGTTCAGCCTAGCCAACAATACAACCAGAACATGATGAGTAATGGTAACATGCAGCAGTATAACAACATGGCACAGGTATGTAGTGAAGAATCAATATGTACAGTGTGCTAACTTTGGCAGCAATATCCTCAGCAGCCTCAGCGGTTTCAACCTCATAGTGCACCAATCACTACTTATGGTACCCCGGTTCAATCACCGCAGCTTCCGGCCCAACAGTGGCAACAACAGCAGCAGCCTATGTACCAGAACCAAACCCCTTACCAACCACAGACGCCCGGTAGAGGACCTCCAAGTTCGATTCCGTATGCTTTTGGCCAATTGCCTAGTACCGTCAATCCTGCTGATCCAAAGAGTCAACATCCGATTCCTGGAAGCTTCAATCGACACGCGTTCAACCCAAAGACCCAGTCGTTCGTCCCAAACAATCCTGGTCTTCCAATTCCTCAGCCTATCTCTCATCACGGTTCTCCTCACCAAGGATCTCCACACCATGGCTCTCCTCACTTGCCTTATAATGGTTTTGCTCCGTCGCAGCCGCAATATGGTAACGGCATGGGCTACAACATGGCTCGACAGGGTTCGAACAACTCCCTGCCATCCTACCATGCATCTCCCCACATGCCTCACCGTCCTATGATGCAACAAAATGTTCCTCAAGGTCTTCCCCCGGGAATGCCTCAAGGGATTCAAGGTATGCATCAGGGCCTGCCACAAGGGATGCATGTGTCCCAGAGCGCGCAACCCGGGACCCACCTTCCCCAGTATGGGAATCCAGCTACTCTTCCTCCAAAGCCCAAGACTGGGCTTTGAGAAGGCTCATGTGATAACAATGGCGTACGGCTAGCATTGGAGAGGAGTTAGTGGCGATTGCGGGTAAAAATGAAACTTTAGTACCAGGTTTACAACATTGAGCTGATAGACCAATTCAATCACAATTACAAATCATAGGATCTGTGTGGATATCAGTGATACTGTCAGGTATAGTATTTCTATGTGAAGCACCAAAGCATGGCCAACCGTAAACGCCTTACCTTTTCCATTCCTGTACAAGCGCAATGAACTGCATGGAATTTGGAAAAGTTTCATAACACAGATCTACTCGTTAGGCTCTCTTGGCTCTCGTTGTTGTCTCTCACCACCTCCCCGTCCGCCCCTTTTATTCCCTGACCGTCCTCCACGTTGGCTCTTCTCTCCACCACCACCACTCTCTCCGCCAGTTGCTGCAACTGCGTCTGAGCCACCCATAGTGAGAGTAGCCGTGGCCAGTCTTTGAGAGAGCTCGATTTGGGTGCGAATAGTGTTTGCCAAATAAGAAACGACCAACACATCCTGGATATGGTTGTTGAAATCCCGCTCGATGTCTTGCGGGTCAACTTTCGGTGACAAAGACAAGGCGTTCATGAGAAATTGACCCAAAGCATTCGAAGGCTCTCGCTCTTCATCCAGGACTGAGTTGACATAATCTGATACCCGCTCAAGGAGGTCAACCGTTTGGTCAACAGCACGCTCCAGGCCCTCGATATCCGACACAACAGGCGCAGCTCTACTCTCGCTATCCTTGGCTCCGGAGATCAATTCCAGACCACTCTTCTCAGCCTCGCCGTATCGGATCTCGTAAGGTACTGGGATGAAGAGGCAACTCTCGGCGGCGCGCTCGGCATTGACTCCAACTGGTGCACTGATGTACGCTTTCGCCTCGATGTCCTTTCCAGCCTCCGTCGAAATTGTGAGATGAACAGCAGGGTGGGGGAAGGTTCCAGTCTCGGGACTGGCGAAGAAATTCTGGATTAGGGCGCTGAAGTTGTTGAGTGCGAGGCTCGTTGTGTACCATCCAAGCAAGACTTCTCTAGGATTCGCCTTTAGCTGCAGCGCAAGCATGTTCTTCTGGTACTCGACATCGACTTCGACCTGGTCTTCGTTTTCGGTATGGGGGATCGCAAAACAATTTCTGACCTCCTAGTCACATAATTAGTATCAGCTTTGAAGAGGGGCGGAATGTACGAACGACTTCTCCATCTTCAGAACGAACACCCAAAAGAGCTCCGATCACTCTTGTAGCTTGTGTCTGTGAATCATCACGGCGAATAGAGTGGTCTAGGATAGAAAACACGGCCTACAAAACGTGAGCAGCTAATCGTGAGAATTTTCAATATATCTGCGTACACTTGGCTGGATGACAACATTTAGTGGTGCTGTAGACTGCTGGACTCCGATCGTCGCTGGCGCAAGAGGGCGCGCAAGATGCAGGAAGTTCTCCGGACTGACCGCCATGCTGGGCAGATGTATGAAGTCGAGTTGGCTGGAGGTTGGGTTTTTGCAGAGTTACCCCCTCAATGGATTTCGCGTTGTGGGCTCAAAGTTCAAGTTAGGCTGCGTAGCCGATAAGGTTAACGCTAAGATAACAGTCGATATTGTTCCGGACTTTTTATTTTTAAAGGCCTTGTAATTTTTGTCAAGAGTTTCTGTCACACTCGCAAGACGAAAATGGCATTTCAAGGTTCAAGAGGTAGCTCCAGAGGCCGGGGACTAAAGTCTGGTGGTCTCAGTGGTGTCCGTGGAGGGAGAGGAGGCTTTTCTGGCGGGTTTAGAGGTCGAGGAGGAGGTCGAGGACTATCTAGAGGCTCTGCTCCGCGAGGGCGAGGTGCATATAGAGGGAGAGGAAAACCAATATTTGATAGTCAGAGATTGGCCCAGCAGAAGGAAGCGTAAGATTCTTTTGCTCGTTTTACCTGATAACATTACTAACAATGTATAGAGAGGATGCCGAAAGCTCGGCCTCAGAAGAAGCTTCCGACAACGACGAAGCCAGTGTTGTCGAGTCGAGTGACGATGAAGATGAACCAGCTCCAGCTGTTAGATCTTATGCATCTTTGATGCAAAGTTTCGTTGCAGAAGCTGTTCCTCAGGCAAAGAGGAGGAAAGTCGATCACGTTACTGAGCTTACCACCGAGGAGAATTTAAATGCCGAATCTGACGATACCGACCAAGTTGAGGAACCGGAAGAAGGCCCTGAGACCGCGGTTGAGGGTGTGCTTGACGATGAAGATGACTTGGAAGACAGCTCAGACCCATTCGAGGTACACTTTGCTGCGCCAGACGACAACGTTCTTTCGCAGAGACTTAAGGCGCTCGAACTGAGCCAGTGGACGACGCAAAAACTATTACTCCCAAAATTTAGCAAATCCTTGATTAGCCTACCCCAGAAAGAGGCTTTGACAGCACCTACACCAGTATCAGTCTCTTGTTTCATCGAACTGAAGCTGAAACAAAAATTGGCCACAGCCTTGGCAGAGCAGAAACCAGCGTTTGATGACCTGGAGAAGTCAATAGCACCTCTGATATTCGGCTACCAAGATCTTTTTTACTGTGAGCGGAATACGGCCACATCAGAGAGCTTACGGAGACTGACTTGCTTGCATGCTATTAATCATGTTTTCAAGTAAGTGAAGTCACGATGAGAAAGGCATGCTGCTAACGGAATACTAGGACTCGAGACCGGGTGATTAAGAACAATGCTCGCCTTGCAAAAGAGGACAACAGTGATGATCTCGAATTACGAGACCAAGGCTTTACTCGGCCCAAAGTACTCATGATTCTGCCTACTCGAGAGTCATGTGTAAGAATGGTAGGGATAATCACAGCTTTATGTGAACCAGAACAGCAAGAGAATCGGAAACGCTTCGACGACTCGTATGTGGACAAGGAAGAAAAGTTCTCTGCTGACAAGCCAGAAGACTTCCGAGAACTATTTGGCGGAAATGACGACGATATGTTTCGACTTGGTCTGAAATTTACTCGAAAGACGATCAAATATTTTTCGCAATTTTACAACTCGGATATTATATTCGCAAGTCCGTTGGGTTTGCGAATGGCACTCGAGGGGAAAGATGATAAGAAGGGCGACTACGACTTCTTGAGCTCTATCGAGGTGGTCATAGTGGATCAAGCCGATTCTCTCCTTATGCAGAATTGGGAGCATATTGAGTACATCTTCGAGCACTTGAACTTACAACCAAAAGAAGCGCATGGGTGTGACTTCAGCCGAGTACGGAGCTGGTATTTGGACAACAAGGCCAGCAACTTCCGACAAACAATTGCTCTATCGTCTTTCAACACCCCTGAACTCAATACTTTGTTCTTCAACCAGTCCAAAAATTGGGCTGGCAAGGTCAAGATCAGTAGTACTTATCCAGGGGCGATTCAAGAGCTAGGATTGAAAGCAAAACAGACATTCTCTCGAATCGAGTCACCCTCTTTTGCCACGGATCCCGATACGCGGTTCACGTACTTCACCACAGCAATCATTCCCTCTCTAATCCGTCGCACGAAAGATACAGCTGGCACAGTCATATTCATTCCATCTTACCTTGATTTTGTCCGAGTCAGAAATTACTTCGCTACCTCGCCTGCTACCAGCACCTTGTCATTCGGCAATATTTCCGAGTATACGTCGGTCAAAGACGTTGCTAGAGCACGCTCTCATTTCTTCAATGAGAGGCATAGCGTTTTGCTCTACACGGAAAGAGCTCACCACTTCCGGCGCTATCAACTTCGGGGAGTGAAGAAAGTCATCATGTATGGATTACCCGACAATCCGATATTTTACAAAGAGATTGTCGGTGGCTATCTTTCGAGAAGTGTGCAGGAAGGCAAACTAGATCCGGGCGAGGGATCGGTAAGAGTATTGTTCTCGAAATGGGATGTACTGAAGCTGGAGAGGATCGTTGGCACTGAAAGGGTTGGCAAAATGATTCGGGACAAAGGCGATACCTTTGACTTCTTGTAGAATGATCATACCATATTGCTCTTATCGAGAGTTCAATAATTGAGAAACGCCAATCCATGCAATGCTGTACATCCGTGCTTTATAAACTACAGTCTTTATCCAACACATCTATCCTACACAGTACCACCCCATCTGGCTTCTTTGCTTGCCGAGTCATTTCTCTCCTTCACCTCCAATGTGCCCATTTTCTCCACCATAGTCTCCAGATCCTTCGCTCCCTCCGGCCTGTACCGTGTAACTTTCTGGACATTCCTCGACGTCATCTCATTCTGCCCCAATCCTTCCGCCCTCTGTCTTGCAAGTGTCCTCGCAGTCATTGCAAATCTCATATCCTTAGGTCCATCCACAAGCTCCAAAATCGCCGATGGTGCGTGGTCTGCCTTCAATGGCTCGATTCGCAGTACTCGCGTGTAGCCGCCAGGTCTTTCGGCATATCGTTCTCGCAGTGGTCCAAATAGCTTTGGGAGGAGTTGATGTGGTGTCTAATACCTTGTCAGACTTTCCAATTGTTACACCAAAGCTGTGTTGGAGGAAAGAGGCGTACGTAGAAGATGCTCAAAGCCCTCCTTTTGCTAGCCTCTGTGTTTTTCTTTCCCAGGGTAATGAGCTTCTCTGCCAGCCTTTGCGCCTCCTTTGCTTTAGGATATGTCGTCGATATACTCTCATGTGTAAACAAACTGGTGACTAAGTTCCGGAGCAGAGCTTGTCTGTGGGAGGATTTGCGGCCTAGATGGCGATATTTCTATATGGTCCAGGTCAGATCAGATCCCTCCGGAGTGTAGCACCGAGCCTTGTTCCAAGCATGGACTTANCATATGCCCACCGGCCATGTTCGACGATCACGCTCCGTAGATTTGAGAAGCCCGCGTTGCTAATTGACGTGGTAGGGGGAGTTGTTCTTGGGCTGCGCTTAGCACGGTCGTAGATGCGAGGTTGAAGATCTCCCGCGCCCAAAATTTCGCGAAGAGGCTGAATCGGAATCGGAGCACCACCTCTAACAACTACCCTGGTGACTCTCAATTTCTAAGCTCTTTCAGAGCTTCTACCATTCCAATTGGAATCAAATCATTCAACATAACGGATCAAGGAGCTGCTCTACTGGTTTCAGCGCTGCGAGCGCGACTTGATAAGCAAATATGGGGTTCACAACCGGATTTGTAAGTTCTTGAGTATCTCTCTATATTGCGCCGAGTTGAAGCTCACAGATGACAGACTGGAGGCGTGACCTTAACATTGGGAATCGCATATCTCACTGTGCTTGCCCATGAACGGAATCGGCGAGCCCAAGGCGAAGCTCTCAGATCTCAAGCTTTCGTACTTGAACGTCTACTCAATCCGAGGCCTCTGCCACCCCCGCAAAGCCGTGCAGAGCTCGCACGCGAAGAACGGAGCACATTGATTGAAACCGCAAAGGATAGATGGAATGCTGAGGTCGAGAATGCGGCGCGGTGGGTGCAGCGGACGGATTGGAACAATGTGAGAGAGAGCATGGAAGGTAATGTGGCACGCTTGCTAGGAGGAGGATTACAGAAGTCAAGAGAAGGTATTGAGGAAGCAGGAAAGGCAGCTGGGCCAAGGGTTCAAGAAGCAGTCGACAGAAGTAGAGCAGCTGCCCAGAAAGGTGCCGATCAAGCTGCTGTTGGAATCGACAGAGCTGCTGCGAAGACGATTCAAGGAGCTGAGCGGGCCGGCGTTGAGGCAAAGGAAGGAGCTAACAAAATCGCTGCTGCTGCAAAGGAGAAGCTGGCTCAAGCTGGACTAAAGGCTGGTGAGGCTCGTGATGCGTTCACGGCTAGGACGGAGCGAGTGAGCGCAAACGCCAAAGCTGGAGCTCATGATGCCGCGGAATCAGTTAAGCACAGTGGCGGTACTATCGACGCGGCTCGCGGAGCTGTTAGAGATGCCGTGAGCATGGGCATTGAGAAAGGGAAGGAGGCTATTGGAAAGGCACAGGCTGCTGTTGGGCTTGCCACAGAGAAGATTGAGTCAAAAGGACAATCCGCCGGCTTGAGCCATTCTTCGGCTGTTGAGAAAGCCCTCCACGAACGATATCAACAACCTACTTTCCACGAGAAGTCTGTGGAGGAGGCTCTTGCAGAACGCTATACGCCTATTGAAGTGAAGGATAATACTCGACTTCGAGGTGTGTAAAATATGTACTAGAATAATACTTCTCTCTGTGGACTTCTCTTGGACTTGTTTGTGGTGGCCTGTTAATTATTGCAAGTCTTCTTCGCAGTGCAATAGTATCATCAAGTTGGGTAACGGTCTCTCTAGGCGTCTTTACGGCTCTACTACTATTGCAGAAGTGTCGTTTTGGACAACAACGTGGATCGTTCGATGCTGAATCGGTCCATTGAAGTCTGTCAGTTCGTTGCATCGTTGGATTGTGGCCAGCTATGACTGCACTTATTCAATGGCACTTTTTCAGGACGTTCTGAATCAGTCGGTCTCAAGTCATTAAGATGATGAACATCGGCTAGCTACTGGCTTCTGTGATTCTTTCACGTTCATTGCCGAACAAATCTGCTGGTACATTCGTACTTTAGACCAACAGTCTCTGTGGCAAATTTCACTTCTAGAAGATACTTCCCACACTCGAGAATTGAGATGTTGCAGCTTCGCACCGCTCTCACAGCAGCTGTTCATTCGCTGGCTTCCGATATGGGCCTTTCGTTGACCAAGCAATGCTTTGGAGACTACACCAAAAATCGAGCTACCCGGTACGAAGCATCACAAGAGGAGCAATTAAAGGCTGAAGAGAAACTAGAGACTTACTTGGGCATGCATGTATGAAAGTACCATCTGTCCAGATTATTCTCTAGGTTCAAGCTTCCCGCATGGAATCCTAAAGTGGGTTCCGACCAAGAAGGTTTTGGAATCGACGATGACTCCCACAGTGACCTTGCACGGTTGTGCTGATCGCTGTCTCAAGGTGCTGCTGCTGCATGATGGATACTTCGAAGTGTCAAGCAGAGACCTAGGTTCCGAAGCTGGGGTCAAGGCGAGAATATTCATTGCTTCGCATGTGCAGTTTCTCTCCAGAATTTCGTTCCCGGCCCAGTACATGCAGAATAAATTGCAGATGTGTACCACTACTCAGTGAGGCACCCTCTGCCTCAAATACGAATCATCTTTCTGCCATCTTCTGTGGAAACGGGAGTCTACATCCCCTCAAGCTACTTGCTCAACAGGCCTCAAAGTGGAGATCATCTTCGCCAGATCTAGCTCCGGAGACTTTCTCCCTATCACTGTCAGCTAAGCAACAATCCTTTCCGGCAATAGGATCAAGATTCGAGACTGTCTTGGGACTCCGTTAGATGAACAGCGCCTGATTCAGAGGTGAAATTCTGAACAACAGCAGACTACTTGGTAATCCTCCATTGGCGACAAGTCACTAGTCTATCTGGTACTGTTCATAGGTGAGAAGACTATCGTGCATATGCATTACACATGCCAGATTTTCGTCTTAACTTTTTAGGATAGATTTATTACCTCGAATGTGGCACCATGTCACACTTCTCACCAGATAATGGGGAGTATTCAGGTGGACGAAGGTCTCCCTTACTGGCGCCAGACCTTACGGTTCAAGGGCAAGGTCCTAGGAGATAAATAACACTCATGTCTGAGCTACGATACTTACAATGGTGCCATTCCTCAACTGATTGCCAGCCCTCAACAAGTAGACGAACATTTGGACGGGATGAAAGACTGGCGAGATTGAGACTATGGTGGCAAGCAATGGTCTCCCATGGGATGGCAAGGGTAGTCGAGGGGCAGCAAAGTACAGTGCGTGGATCTCAGTGGAACATTCGCAAGGTCTTTCAACGACATACTTGCTGTGCTCAATTAAATTCCAGGCCTACTTGAGATGACGGCGCATTTCGTAAGAGCGTCCATGTGATGCTCTTCTCCCTCGGACCGCCCCATCTCTCCAAGTGCGCATCCACAGATCCAATATCCTTGAATCCGTTCTCCCTAAACATATTTACCGAGGTTGGCCTAGCAGGAACCCATGTTCTGTCACCGCTCTTGTCCGAGATAGCATTGCAGTGCTTGGTAAGCTCTGTGCCAAAGCCTCTCTTCTGATACTCAGGGTGAACCATCGTGCCTTTTCGATCTAAAGCCTTATCAGCACATTACTCTCCAAGTGCCTACGTATAACTTGCGGTAATCTTCCTCCGGATTCCACCCGTGATTCTTTGAATCTGTTAAGCTGATGAAAAATTCCAGTAAGGCTTCCATATTCATGCCTTCGAGAGGAGGTGGCATATCTTCACTCAAAGCATGGCCCTTGAGGTCATTATCCATTGCTGGGACGTACTTCCATGGATATTCTAAGGCTGTCCACGCTGCGATTTTCCTCATTGTCAAGTTAGTGCAGGCTACTGCTTGGGAAATGGAAATGCAGCTCAATACATACCCTGTAGAAACATCAGTCACTTTGAAAGTTTTGATATCTGGCATGATCCAACGCTCATTTAGGTATGCCATGATCCATGGGTGAATATCCTCTTCCTTGCAGTTCTTGAATACTTGATACCAGACTTCGTCGCTGGCGTAAGCTGCAATACAGACCTGAAAGTATACCAGTCAGCACCTTGTTCTGAATCAAGCGTCTAGTCCCTTCAGGTGGAATCGTCTGAACGGAAGTGTAATAATTAGTAGTCTCACCTGCCAAACCTCAGCCATGTCATCCTTCGACGCCTCGCTAATCTCGAATCCCGAAGCAATAGCCATGTTTATCTGTCATATATACACCAAAAGAGGAGCATGTGATGCTGAAAGTGAGAAGGACCGCGGTCTCGAGATTCCAAGAGGCAGTCTTGGTATCTTATATACTTTAGATTCTTCTTGAAGCTGATGGAACGAGAGCAGACTGCAGATTATCGGCGAAGGTGGCGCAGCACTCGAGGACGCCAATCAAATGCTTGTCGGGTATTCACCACCTGTTGAGCTTACTGTCGTAAGATGAGAAGTAAGATGTGCAATTCAGGCTACGTAGTAGTTTCGCTTTCTGGTTGACCTTGTAAGCCGCTAGCATTGCCCGGTTGTCAAAAAGTTTCAAAAGATTCATATCCGCGAATCATAGCGCCCTGCTACAGTAGCCAGCTTCTCTAGAATAGCCGAGTGTACCTGAACTAACCACAGAATAGCGAAGCAGCAACCAGCTGCTCAGCAAATTGATAGTAGCGAGGATATAGCCAAGATTACGAGATACCCGGCATTCATACAATGCCCTAAAGAAAGGGGAAAGTTGTCGTGACACTGATCAATAAGTTCCTTCGAGATCCAGGATCTCCTGAGTATGCTGATGGGGATCGAATGAGCCCAGATATACTGGCACAATCGCTATTGAAACATTGCTCCGCACCCTGCGGCTTACCATGCAAGCAACCCAAGAATACAAGCCATTTGTTCTATCGTAATACAGCTAGCGTGATGATGGTAACCTTACGATGCATGTATCCAAGAGAGACAAGCCTGAATGCCGCAATGGTCAATCCATGGCCTTAGAATCAATCCAGCTGAGCACGAACATCGTCTTCGTATCCTACCACGTTGTCCACAATGGCAGCAAAGCTAGTGTTATGACCACCCCATAACTTTTCTTCTTTATTGCAGGCTTTTGCAACGGCTTCTGCGAGGTTCCTAGACGATCGTAAGGACCTGACTCATACTTATGTATGACCACATCTCTACTAGAAGTGGCAAGACAGCTTACCGGGTATTAGCTTTCGTCGCATACCCTTGCGCTTCCAACTCAGCAGCCAATTCTTCTTGATGGTTGTCCAACAAAGATGAATTTGGCACCACAACCAACGGAACTGCCAATCTCATCGCGTCCAGAATTGTGCCGGCACCTACAGTGAAGATTGTCAATCACAAATATCAAGTCTAAAGCATACTTAACCTACCAGCGTGGCATATCACCAGGCCTCTCTTCGAAACATCCCTCTTTTCCTGACAGGCCCGCATCTCTTGGGTGAGACCATTTTTGTTGAAATCGAATCCGATTATTTCCAATCCCCGAGTATCTGCAGGTTTCAGCTCCTCGAATGCTGACATGGAGTCCCCACATTGGAAGTTCAGGCGTGTGAAGCCGTTGTCCACGAAAGTCTGAAGACATTCCGGGGAGAGAGCTGCTTGAATGAGTTCGGTGAACTTTGCTGTTGCACCAGTGGTAATAAAACACTCTTTGATCATCCTGCCATTGTCCGTGATGCTAGAATTTGACAGTGGTCCGTCCGATGGGGAAGCTGGCAATTATGATCTGGTCGTTGTGTTTTCTCTTGGCACAAAACCAGACTTGTGCGCTTCTCAAGTGGAGTGGGAGGTCTATGAGGAGTATTGCCTGTAATAGCCCGCTGTACAAGATTTACAGCTGATGCAAGAAGTTGGAATTCAAGTGAATAAATTGCATTAAGGTCATGTAGTCTGGGATATGGCTAATCGACCAGTGAGAGGCTCATAATGCCACGGGGGTGCGGAACTATCCGCGACAGAACGAATGATTTTAGCTGAAGCTCCCATTCCCATTGTCAGTGAAACGACATACCACGGAATATGGCAACAGCTTTGCAAGGCGTTCGCTCAACGGCGAGGAGCTGCATCTGTAGCCAAACGCAATTCAGACATGTAGCGAATTCAATTGGACCTGGGAGGGCATTCTCAACCAGCCTTCCACGATTGAAAAGGACCAATCGCATCAGAACCGGTCTCACGAAAGCAAAGAAGAGTTCTAGCCCGGAAGCAGCAGGGCTTCTGGAGATAGAGTCGGAACTGCAGCGGGCAAGGGATACAAGGTCTAATGGAGACGAATGGGACACTGTCAAGCAACGAATCGATTCCCAGAACAGACCGTACGAACTCGCAAACAATCGACGGAAAAAGCTGAAGGAGACCTTCATGAATATGGGCGAGGCCGAGCCATGGGAGGACGAGCATACAATGGAAGACGATGACGATGATATCAACTCACTTGCACATGGTGAATTGGAACAGCATAGAGAGCTAAGACATTATGCTCGATTAGTCGCGTGGGAGATGCCTCTACTATCCAGTATGTTGCATTCATGTTTTGGTGTACTAATTAGGTAAAACTAGAGATTTGCTGACTTTACGACAGAGCTGGCAAAGCCGTTTCAACCGCCGACTCGTGACATGCCTTTGCGATTCAGATACACCACCTACATGGGGGAGCAACATCCAGCAGAGAAGAAAGTCGTTCTCGAGTTCTCCCCAGCTGATATGCCGCGACTCACCAAAGTGCAAACGGAAAAGCTCAGGAAATTGGCAGGGGTGCGATACAATCCAGAGACGGACGTCATCAAGATGAGCTGCGAGATGTTCGAGACTCAAGCTCAAAACAAGCGGTATCTAGGAGATGTAGTCCAATCACTACTGAAGGAAGCAAGAGTAAGCCGCTTTCTCTAGGAAAGGAAACCAGTTCTAATTGCCACAGGATCCAACCGATACTTTCGAGGACATACCGTTGGACACACGGCACCACCACTTCAAAGCGAAGCCACAATTTCCGAAAGAGTGGGCATTGACAGAAGCGCGCAAGCAAGAGCTACACCAATATCGTCAAGCCATGATGTTGAAGGATCAGCAGAAAGAGATTACCGGGCAATTGATAGATGGAATCAAGCAGATTGAGGAGGGATTGAAGCAACCGATATCGTTGGGTGATGCTCTCCCTGAGCCTGTGATGACGGGGAGAGGAAAAGGCAAGAAAGTTGCAGTAAGGCGGTAGAATAGGGAGAGGAGAAGCCAGCGGGGATTACAGGCAATAGGGCAGCGACGGACGGAGGTGTATAAATATTCCATTGTACAAGAGCGGTAATATACCTCCAATGCACCAGTGTGTTGATTTTGTGGCTGTTGTTGTCACTCTCGCTTCCGCAAGTTTTCGTCTGACATGATGATGAAGTCTTGCCAGATTTTTCCTTCCCGGGGAATATTTCTATTTCTAGCACCTACCTACCTACAGCGCGCGTCACTCTTGCGAGTGGTTTTTGGCCTGGTGGTAGCCTACAGTACAGTAACAATGCTATGCGATCAGGCGATAAGGCTGTCTCCCGCTTGTCTTTGAACTCTTTCACTCCCTCGTCCGCACCTCAAAACAAAACGAAACCGATGCCAATTCCGATCGAAAGTGTCCTCTCACGTGTAAAGAGAGTGAAGTGGAGTGAAGTGAAGTGAAGTGAGAGAGGCATGGGAGCGGCGCCACTACAGGCGGACTGCACTGGACTGGACTGAGGTGCCCGTTGTTCTGGGCCGGTTGAAGGATCCCGTCTGCCCGTCGGTGAGGTCACGGGTGAGGTGGCGTTCGGGCTGTTCGTTGCCCCGCATTCGGGCAAAACCTGGTAAGAAAGTGCAGCGCAGCTCAGGCAAGGTAACGCCCAATCAGACGAGCCGAGCCAGGCCAGGGCAAGGCAGCGCAGGGCCAGCATTGAAACAACGAACCTCGGCCTAGAGATAGCTCCTCTGCTCGAGCCTTCACCTTTTATCTTCAACCTTCGGTCATTCGCTCCCAACTCCCGTCTTCCCTTCCTCCTCTTCTCTGTGCAACCTCGAAATCTCACTGTCACGCTCACGCTCACGCTCACTCTCACTCTCACCCTGGATCTCACCTATTGAACAGTCACTCGGAGGTGGCCAAATTATTTGTAGACACCCGACCGGGTTCCGCCTCCTCGTTCAATAAAGCGTCAGCGTTCGCCCAACTGCAACATATTTCCTTGCCCCTTCCCCCCGAACATCAACGCATGAAAATAGAATCTCTCTCTCAAAAGTCTTGCAGATATCAATTGTAAGTCGTCTCTGAGCCGTCTTCCTTGAGCGCAACATTTGAGGTCTACAATGCTCGTCTTTCCTGCCGGTCATGTTACACCTATGCACATGCAAAATGAGGGATACTCGACGACGTAACCTTGTTTATTACAAGACCATACCCCGCATTTCAGCCTTACATATAGTTGCAGCTTTCAGAACCTCGACTGACAATACACTCTTTTACAGCTTTGAACATCATGGCATCTGTCAAAATTGCCCCGTTTGAGGCTACGCCTATCGAGGCTATACCAAGCACAGTCAACCTGTGTCAAACAACCTTCCGGTCACAGAAGACGAAGCCCATTTCTTACCGTTTAGTGCAACTGCGAAAGCTCTATTGGGGCATTGTCGATTACTCAGATGCTTTGGTCGAAGCTTGCAAGTTGGATCTCGGCAAGCCAGTATTTGAGACCTTCCTTTCCGAGATTGACTGGTGTAAAAACGACATCATGTTTGTGACCAAAAACTTGGAGAAATGGATGAAGGATGAATCAGCACCTGACATTCCTCTCACCAACAGTCTGTTAAATCCACGAATCAGAAAGGAACCCCTTGGGACTGTTTTGGTTATTGGCGCATACAACTTTCCCGTCCAGCTGTCGCTAGGACCTTTGATCGGTGCTATCTCCGCCGGATGTACTGGAGTTCTGAAGCCATCTGAAGTTTCTCCAAATGCAGCTATGGTTCTGAAGAAGATTGTCGAAGAATATCTGGACCCAAGTGCTTATGCTGTCGTCAATGGTGCCATTCCCGAGACCACTGCTCTGCTTAACGAAAAGTGGGACAAAATCTTTTACACTGGAAACTCTCAAGTCGGAACTATCATCGCAAAGAAGGCTGCCGAGACCTTGACACCTGTCTGCCTCGAACTTGGTGGTCGCAACCCTGCAATAGTTACCAAGAACGCCGATCCTCGTTTGGCAGCTCGTCGTCTTGTATGGGGAAAGCTCCACAATGCTGGTCAGGTGTGCATCAGTCAAAATTATATCATGGTCGAGAAGGAAATTCTCCCTGCCTTTATCGAGCAGCTGAAAATTGCTCTGAAAGAATTCTATCCTGGCGGGCAAAAGGCAAGCCCTGACTATGCCAGAATTGTCAACAACAGACATTTTCACCGGATAAAGAAGATGGTTGATGATTCCCGTGGCAAAATCTTGATTGGAGGAGAAATGGATGAATCAGATAACTTCATTGAGATTACTGTAGTTCAAGTTGACGATATCAATGACTCAATGATCGTGGACGAGTCCTTTGGTCCGTTGATGCCTCTTCTGGCAGTGGACAACGTGGACGAAGCGATTCGTATTGCAAATACTGTTCACTCGACTCCATTAGGATTGTATCCCTTCGGCACTACCACTGAGACAAATAAGAGTGCGTTTCTGACTCCGATCATCAAATAACTTTGCTAAAACTCTCTAGTTCTCAGCGAAGTCACCTCGGGAGGAGCCTCCGTAAACGACGCCTTCTTCCACGGTTCGATCCCGACTCTCGCATTTGGTGGTGTTGGTGACTCGGGACAAGGTGCCTACAGAGGCAAGGCTTCATTCGATACCTTCACCCATCGCCGATCAGTCACAACAACACCCGGGTGGATGGAAAAGTTGCTCGATGTCCGCTACCCTCCATATGCCGGCAAGCTCGCAAAATTCAGACAGATGAGCGAGGTCAAGCCAAACTTCGATCGCAATGGTCAAGAGATCAAGGGTGTAGGTTACTGGGTCGGATTCGTAACGGGGCTAGGTACTTCGAGTGCTAAGGGTGCGTTGTTGCGCTGGGCAGTCGTCCTTCTCCTTGCTGCGGGAGCTAAGAAGTGGCAGTTTAACAACAATGGTTTGCCTGCTTGGTTGCGATGAACTTCGGCACAGCGCAGGAGCAAACGGAAAGCGGTCATTAGCAGCGAGTGTTTTTAGGCGGCTCAAGGCAAAACAGGCGACTTGTACGATGGGAGCGTTCATCCTTGTTTCCATTCCTTGCGTGATCATCGTAATCAATTGGGCTTTCACATTAGGCCAAAAAAAAAACTTTCATCAATTGTCAAAGGTTACTCCACGAACGAGAGCTATCGATGTGGAAGTTTCTGAGTACGAATTCCGGCCATCTGCATTACAACAATATCAAAAGCCCCCAAAATGCTACATGACATTCAGGTCTCGTGGAAGCTTTTCCACGCAAATGGACACTATTAGACGCTTGCTCGTTTCATGTCTCATCTGCTACGCATTTTTCATCGGAGAGCTTTTTGTTATGGTGTATCAACTCAATGATTCTCACCACATGTGCTCTCTCAGATCGGTCTTCGTCTGTTTCTTCCTTGCTCCTCATCTACGAGAGAGAGATGACAGAGATAGCACCATCGTTGAGAATCCACTCATATCCTCGTCTCTCGAGCATTTATCATTGTGCTGGACAATAGTTCATTGTGATGAATACTCTCTACTGTCACGAAGACAGACAGAGAAGACGTCCAAGGAGAAGGGGGGAGAACGGGGCGGTTGTAATCCAACCCATCTAAATGTGAGCCACCATACTTCTTTGAATCATATCTGCACAGTTAGGTCTTTTGTTATATAGTAATATGACTTCGATCTATATGCTACGCTCCTGAACGCCACCCGTGCAAGACTCCCAATTTCATACAACCAGGACACCACGGTATCTCATCTTCCCTTCCTCCAGCTTCGTCATGCATGCCTCAATACCCTCAACCGTCATGGGGAATTTCTCAATCACAGGTCTAATCTGGTGCTGAGCTGCAAAAGCAAACATCTCATTGTGTACGGCTCTGGCGGCCACAAGACTTCCCTGAATCTTCAGCTCCCCCTCGATGATCGGCATGTAAGGGATGGTCAGATCGTCTTGCGAAACGGTCAAAGGGTACAGGGTACCGCCTGGAGCCATGATAGGCAGGAACTGCTTCCAGTCTGGTTGGAAAGAGCTACAGATGAGAAGGTGATCGATCTTTCCGGATACTTGGAGCTCTTTCACGCCCTTGGTAGCAACGAACTCGTTGGCACCGAGCTTCATGGCTTCGTCTCGCTTGCTATCTGTGCTAGAGAACACAGTGACATGGCAGCCCATCTTTGAGGCGAATTGAATAGCGAGATGGCCAAGACCACCAATTCCGATTATGCCCACGCGGTCAGTGGACTTGGTGCCAAAAGATCGCAGAGCGTTGTAGACAGTCGCACCACCACATTGCTGGTATGAATCAGTCCCGGTTTCAAGACAGAAGCTATTGAATCGGAATCACGAGGACATCTAGAACTTACAAGTGGTGCAGCAAATTCTCTTGGGATGGAATCTGGAATCTTGAAGATGTAATCCGCCTTCCAGACAGCATAGTAGGCGAAAGAACCTTGGTCATGATCGTGGTATCCGTACATTGCTCGCTCTGGGCACAATGTCTCGTGGCCAGTGAGGCACTGTTTGCAGTGGTTGCAAGAATCATGCTGATAACCCCATCCAACCGAGTCACCCTTGGTGTAGGTTGTGACTGCTGCTCCGATTTCCTGATCCCGAGTCAGAAATCTAATGTTGGAAATGCAGTCAGTGGGTTGAATTTACCTCAATTACACCTGCACCTTCGTGACCAAGCACCATGTCGGCACGCTTGAAATGCTCGTCAGTTCCGCAAAGTCCGGAATGTGTAACTTTGATCAAGACTTCATCTGACTTGATGTCCTTCTTGGTGGTTGATTGAACGATCTTGCCCTCCTTGGAGCCTTTGAACACTGTGAACTCGACCATTTTGACCATGATTGCGATTGGTAATGAGAGAAATGCTAAGCGTGAAAGGAGTGATTTGCGATGGAAGATAATTGAATAGCTGGTAAGGTACAGTGGACTTGATGGAGATGTGAAAAGTACAAGGACGAAGAGAATTCTCTGCTATTTGTATGAAGCACTCAGCGACTTACCTCCGAAAAAGCTTCGGTTTGGAGGCAGCTTCATAATCGATCTTGCTATGGTGGATCCATTTGAGACCGCTAGTAAGAGATACAGATTCGGTCTATGACATAGCCATAAAATTGGAAATAAAATATGGATATCGAATGCCGCTCTGTACGGAGGCAGACATGTCTACCTCCGTATTGCTCGGATTCCGACGACTTGACCAGTAGAAACCAGTCTTTCGGCTCCGAGACAAGACTTGTAGGATGCCGGCAGTGTATCGGTCTAGAAATCTACCAGGGCTCACCATGAGTAGCGTACATATTTGTGGATAGATGAACTCGTGGCGGAAGCAGATAGAAAAGTCCGCCTCAAGTGACGTCTCGCTGTCTTGATGTAGTCAACCCCACTTGGAGCTTTCAACGTCGTACACAGGGATTCTACCCGTAGTGCGAAACCTTGAAACTTAAAAAGCGGATTGAGAGTAGGAAGAGTTTTTCTTCTTATCGCCGAATCGATTTCGGGACTGAATAATGCTTAGCATTTCATCCTGGGTCTTCTAGAATTCGTGTATTGACAGTCTGTGTGGCGTTGGCCCGGAGTCGATGCTCTGGTTTGAAAACTATATTGGGTCGGTCGCTGATCCACAAACCAGAATACCCTTGCCACAGCAGCTCAAACAATGTCAAGTGAAGCTTTGTACATCGTTGTCTTTCACAAAATCCAAAATCCAAAATCCAAAACATTTGAGACATATCTACTTTCGCATAAATTGAGTTGTTGTGACGTCTTCCCAGGTCTTATCCATACCTCGGTTGATCGATTTTTCACAACTGAAGGAGACAGGGAGCGGGAGACCCACAGCTTTCTCGCGTCCAAACCCAGATCCTTTTGACGCATCGATAGCCTTCGCAGAGCCCTGGTGGGGCCGCTTTTCAGCATTTCATGACTCGGTTTCATGTTCATTTTGTTCCAGCTAAGTCTCGCTCATCAGCAACAGGACTTTTTTGCCCGTTTCCCCTCCAAGATATCCACTGTTTTCACCATTCTCACTTTCGACGAGTACAGCCGCCTCATAGCCTTTCATGACCATATCCTCGTCGACTCTGATGCCTTCTTCCACCAGCAGACTGATCACGCCTCGAATTCGAGAAATCTCCCTTCGAGTTTCAGGGGCGATTTCGTCGTTTTGACTTGAGTATACCGTGCTGCTGACAACCTCCTCCATCCTCGTAACAGCAGTCTCCCCATCAGCGACTTCCACATGTTTACTGATCCAAATATACCCGTTGACTCCCAGAATGATGTCGACCTGGCCCCCGCCAGATACAGTCTCAATGGTCCAGACTTGCCTCCTAGATCTAACCACTCCTCCTCCACCACCTGTTCCAGTGACACTCATGAAAACTCCGTTTCTGAGCTTGCCGTACTTCAAGCTTCTAGTATGCAACGAAGCACTTCCATCCTGATATAGACTCTGTACCTCTGCGACCAAAAGATCGCCTTCCGAGAAGAAGGTTCTAATCTGCAGCTCGTCCGTGTCTGTTCTTTTCCGCAAAATTCCACCTGGGAGATTGATAGCTGAGAGGGGTAGTCCAGCAAGTACAGGTGCTCCAACATCTACGCGCCACCGCTTGGCTTGTACTTCCACAATCCTTCCTACAACCAAGTCGCCAATTTCGGGGGTATATCGCGCACGGAGAGGCCGAACTGAGAGGAGCTTGTTGGTTTTTTGTATTGTCCCCGCTACTGTTGCGATGATATCTGTGCTGGAAGACGCCACATATGTGCCATGACCTCTGTATACTGTAAGCTAGGTATTCAATGGGTATCGCAAAATGCACTGGAGGCTCACCTCATCCATTGAGGATCGTCAGTAACGGTTTCTCCTGGTGTAACGAGATCTGTCGCGGAAGTTCGTGCCCGTTTGGCGGGGCGCATGCTCAGATCCCCCTCTACATCCGCGCCTCCATCATCGGTATCGTCGTCGGAATCGTTTACACGTTGATATGGCACTGCGGGTGCAGGGGCAAGTATGGTGACTGCCATTGTGATGTGTGGTGTTGTTGATGTTCACAAGGCTGAGGCTCAGACAAGCAGCGAAATTAAGGTGGAGCGGCAACGGCAGAAATACTCTAGGCACACAGTAGCCGACTGGAGCTGACAAGGCTGACTGACTGTAGCCCTGCAGCGATAGCAACCTCTTAAGCGATAAAGCTGGCTACAAGACGACAGGATTCCATACAGAAATGTCGTAGATTTGCAGTTCTAAGTACTGTACCCTTTCTGTGGTGCAAGAGACTTGACTCCTTCCGCGGCGTGATGCAGATACTCGGTCCATAAGAGCAAAGACTTTGCTTTCAATTCTATCACGATATTTCTCACGCACCACTTACGAGTAGCAGATTTGACACTTTCCCCATCATGGATTAGAGTTTTCTTGCTCGGATTTCCATACCGTACAACTAATCATACAGCCAGGATAGCACTTCCCCATTGTTACTCCCTGCCTATCTCGCCTCACATAGCACCCACGCATGCTGCTGCTTCCAGTGCGTTACCCATGCGAAGAATCAGGCCGAGGTGTGGGGAGTGGTAACAAATTCGACACCGCAACCGGCTTGAAAACTGTCTCTGAAGCCTCGCATTGCCAAAGCTCAACAGGAGAGAGAAATTCCGGGCAGACCGTTTGCTCTCCATTGCAATTTTCCGCCTTCGTCAGATCGTTGTGCGCTCAAGATTGAGGGTCTTTCATTTGGCCTTTGGGCAATCGCGCGTTTTGCGTCCTCTGACAATACAGGTCTTAACTTCCACAAAGCAGGGATCAACTGGCTGTTGAAAACGCATTGCACGGCTGCGAGAGAACTGGCTGGGCCGCAGTGCTCTAACGATGTGTCCATTTCAACTTCGATTCGGTATTTGTTTGAGACTATCAAAAGTCCTTTCAGGCTGCTTCCGATACGTAGAAACCGTCGAAGTGCTGCTGCTAAAGACGAGGAGGGAAGAATGGTAGTTGAATTCAGACGTTCTTCAAAGAATAGTCGCGGCCACCTGCAACTCTTCGGCGGCACTTCCTTCCAACAAGGTCGAATTCGTGTGATTCCGATGGTAGTGCTACTAGTTGACCAGTCGCCAGAAACCCATGCCAGCGAGTACCAGAGCAGTTCCAGTGATGCCAGCCTGGCGACTTCTCATACCGAACATGCTTTTGCTTTGGAGGATTTTACCTTGCTGTGCTTTGAGTTGGGAGTGTCCAGAGAAGTAGCTGTAGGCGCCCAGCCCCATGAATGCAGCAGCTCCTGGATTGAGATATGAGCAAGTATTGAATGTGAACAAACGAATGGACAACCTGTTACTCGGCACGGCGTACAGTCGTCCACATTATCATGCTTGAGAACCTCTTGTAGCCGCTCGGGTCTTTGAAGCGCGTCCAGCTGGGGGCTTCCCGATCCCATTGTTTGTGCGAGATGATATGGCGGAAGTTTTGGTATGTTGCTGTAGATAGTGGTTAGAAGAAAATACATCAGTCGAGCTCACGCAGGGGCCCGATCCCGATTACGATGTGTTTAGAGCTGTATGGAGTTCTGTCGGCAAATGCGGCCGCCTCATCTTCAACCCCACGATTTGGGCAGTAGTAGGTATGTGACTGTTAGACGTCTATCCGCCCACCCATGCACTTCAAATGATGCTCTAGATGCTTTGCAGCGGCAATGACGGGGGCTATAGAGGCATTGTACATCTATGATGAACACAAGTATGCTCGAGCGAACCCTGGACGTCGTTTCCAGCTAACATATAATTATAGTCGACCTATCCTCACTCATACATACACATCACGGCCTCTCTCTGCCTCTCAACTCCTTCCGCTCTATCAGAGCCATCCAGCTCCTCGACCAAATTTCATATTTCTCCCAAATACCTCGCCTCCGACTCTTGTCTTCAATGTCGTCCATTCCAACCTCCTCTTCCTCCTGACCTCTTCGACCGAGATTGAACCTCTCCTTGCGCTCGAGTTTTTGCACCGCGTTATAGACATTTTGGAAGAGTTTATTGGAGCGCCATTATTGTCACAGAAAGTTGAAAACAGCTACGATGTAGTTGCTCAGTTGCTGAATGAGATGTGCGATGCTGGTTCTATCAGCACAACAGAACCCAATGCCTTGAGAGACCTGGTGGAAGTGGAGGGCTGGATAGGGAAGCTATTGGGAGGCATAAATATTCCTGGGTTTGGCCAAAGGGTTCTTTTTCTTGACGTGGGCTGACCTCTCATCTCCAGGAAACCTGGGTATTCAGCCTCGTCCAGCTCCAACATGACTGCTATTTCCTCCACAGGTGCACTAGCAGCCAATACACCTTCCTTACCCTGGCGGAGAGCCAATGTACGACACACATCCAATGAGCTATACGTAGATCTGGTCGAAAATCTTACAGTGACCCTTGCACCATCCGGTCGACCTCTAGCGGCATTTGCGAACGGAACCATTGCCTTCACGTCCAAGATATCCGGAGTTCCTGACCTACTACTAAATCTCTCTACACCATCAGGAAACCAGAACCTCACCAATGTGATGGAACTTCCTGTTTTCCACCCTTGTGTGAGGCTGGCGAGATGGAGAGAGAAGCCTGGAGAGTTGAGCTTCATTCCACCTGATGGGAGGTTCGTTCTGGCCGGATATGAAGTTGATTTGCTACCATTCCAGAATGGAAAGTCTGGTACGACAACATCCTCGAATCTGAAATTGCCTGTCAGCCTTGAGGTCAAGACTTGTCTTGGGCCACAAGGATCTGATTTTGAGGTCCGATTGTTCATTACGAAGGTTTCTGGGCAGGGAGATTCGTCAATATCGGGTTCCTCATCGAGAAGCAGCAGTCGTGTCAGCGGCCGTGGTACTGGGGCATTTGCTGCCGGTCTTGGTAGTCAAGCAGGCACTTCCTCTACCCCTACACTTGAAGATCTGATGGTCACCATACCTCTACCTTCAGATGTTAGAAATCTTTCCGAGATTCGAGCCAGCCGGGGTGACACGACATACAATCCTGGGGAGAGGAACCTGGAGTGGCACATACCTGCAAAGGATGCCGTTGCTGGAGGGGCTACTCTTCGATGTACAGTTGTTGGCCCACTCTCAAACGAGGATGATCTTGAAAGCAACGGATTTAGGCTCGAGGGGGTTTACGACTACGAGGAAAACACCTACCAGACTACTTCTGTCAAAGCTGGCAAGCCCGAGCTGACAGACGACCAAAGAGATGTGAACAGGATAGCACATAACAAAATTCTGATGCCAAGCTCCGCGACCGTCAGTTTCTCGGTCAAAGGATGGTTGGCTTCTGGTATCAAGGTCGAGAGTCTAGTCATTGATGCAAGGAAAAGTCGGGGAATCGGTGATGGTGTGAAGCCTTACAAGGGAGTGAAGTACTTGACTGTCAGCAGAGGTGGTGTTGAGATTAGGTGTTGACACGCAAGTTTAAATTCTATGAGTAAACATCACAACGAAGTCCAACGAATATAATATCATGCTATTATTCACGGGCTTGCTACACTGTCGCAAAGCCTTAGTGCTTGATGGGAACGGCTCGCCTTTAGCTGCGATTCTCGCAGGCACACACACCTGACGTTAAACAGGCGCCAGGCTGGATAATTAAGCTGTTACTTTACTCGACCGTCGGATGGAGAGTGGCGGTCCTGAATCAGACTAGCCAGCTATGTATCTGGTGCTTCATGGTGTTGGCCATCAAACCCTACATACGTAGCAATGGAAGACAACACCTTTCCAGTCATATCCTAAGATCCACTGCTGTACCTGCTGGTACTAGCGCTTTTCCACTGCGATTGTGCTTGTTTCTTTCTTCGAATTTCTCCTGGTGTCATCGACTCTGGGCTTTTTGAAACCATCCCTTCGAGTACGGTTCTAGTCAACGATCAGCACCAGCTACGATCCGCGGTGGTAGGTTATGGTTTGTGAGAAGATTTTTCGGGCATCACAGGAATCCCTGGCCTTTACATACCTCATGTTGTCTCCGGCATCCCTATTGAATCTGGTCTTCAGCAACTCGTCTTGAAGTCGCCTTTCCTCTTCCTCCAATCTTTCTCTCGCAACTTGTTTCACCTCTTCGGAGGTCATGGGTACCATTCCCTCCAGATTAGTCCTGTCCCTCTTATCAGCCTCGGTCGCATAAAGCAGATTCTGACAATTTCTAGTGCTTTGGAACGTCGGACCGTACCTCATCATATTCCCTATTTGCCTATTGAACTCTGTCTGCACCAGTTTAGCATGCTCCGCCTCCTCTTCTGCTTCTAGCTGTTGCCTCTTCCGTGAGTTCCATTTTTGTTGTTCTACTCTGACGTCTTCTGAAGTCATTGGCCGCATTCCCTCCAGGTGTGTTCTGAAAGGTGTTATCAATGCACACGAAAACTTAGGACTTGTGAAGATTGACATGAAGTTCGGCGGCTGCAGGACATACCTCATGTTATCTCCTGGCCCTCTGTGCAATTCAGTTACAAGCAATCTCTCTTGCTCTTCCCTTTCTGCCTCCTCCAGTGCCTCCCTAGCTGCGTCCCTGCGTTTGTCATCCTCTTCTGTAATTTCAGAAGGAGTCATCGGTGCCAGTCCCTCAATGATGGTCCTGCATTCCATGTCAGCATCTGTTTCAGGACTAGTATTGTCAACCCTAGCAACAAAGATCATATTGTCCCCTAGACCTCTATTGAGTTCCGTTTGTACCTCGAAGGCTGCTGCAGACTCAACAACGAAATGATCACTGGCACTTTTGAGATTTTCTTCTGTCAACGGAGCAAGTGTGGTTCTCGTTAACTGGGAAGACTGCACAGCGGTACCTTTCTTCTCGAATTGAGACTTGTGTTTCTGAGCTCTTTTTTCATCAGACTTAGTGCTTCGAGCGGTCTGTTCACGCTGGCTTGATCTCGATGATACGATGGCGGCTTGGAATTCTTTCTGTAGCTTACTTTCTTCCTCTCTAGCAACCTCTGATTGTCTTGAAGCTGGTCGCCTTGAGGAGCTACTCTCAACTACATCGGCATTGCTAACTTGTCGCAACTGGCTAGGTTGGAGTATTTGCTTGGTTGTACTTCTTCCAGCGACAATTTGGGATGTTACTCGAGCGCCGCTAACTTCCCTGGCAGAAGTCTGCGCATTGCTGTGCTCAACTATTCGACTGCTCTGTTGCATGTTTACCTGTGCTTCTGATTGTGTAGGGCGACTCGGTGCTGTGCTACTTTCGGTATCTTGGGAGGATCGCCGTGATTCAGCACTTTCCACTTCGGATAGGACAGCAGGAATGGGCGCAGTACAACTTCTGGCACTTTGAGATGGTCTCTGGAGTGCAGAACTCCCCCTCTGAGATGGAACAACGGAAGTTGGGCAGGTGCTACTTCTCTGCGACTTCGGACGATCTAGGCTGTTGCTGTATTCCTGGACCTGCCTAGAAGTGCTGGGCGCGTTTCTTGCTTGTCTAGATTCGATAGCTTTCTGCGAACTGTTCTCTCCATTTAAACCCTCCGGCTCGTTATTCCCGGATCGGGGTGATAGCTCTTCATCAGAATTAGATGTTTTTCTGGGCGCCTTTGGATTCGTGCCACGTTTTACGGCCGTAGGAGAGCCTGATGGGGGGGTTACTTGCCCGTTTTGCCGCTTCTTGAGTCTTTCCAACCTTCTCTTTGCACTCGCAGCTGCTTTGACCTTCTCTTCTGCCTCGTCGTCTGCCTTTTCAACCTTCTTTGTTTGCCGAGTGATGTCTCTTTCAAGATCCCAAGCTTTCAACCTATTTTTATTTTCTAGGTGGTTTCTTGTCTCCTTAGCTTGCTCTTCAGGACTCAAGTCATCCCATCCTTTCTTCTTTAGCTTCTCAAAGTTACGGCGAACCTCTTCTTCGTGTTCGGTACGAGGACCACCCTTCTTCTCACCCCGAATTGCATTAATGACTTCTTGCCATCTCGGAGGCATCTCAGGCACGGGCGGCGGGTGGGACGTGTCAACCTTATTGTTCAACGATTCTTGAACGAATCGTCGTCGACCGCTGTGGTACCTAGTTGAGGGTACACGGATTATGTTGCGTTCAGAGCCAGGGGGTGAGTCTGCTAGCAGATGGACAAGTCTGCCTCCTTCACGAGCTGGGCCTGGGGAACTCTTAGTTCTGATTCGTCCTCTCGAGTCTGAAGGATAGCCAGCACTGTCCCGCGGGGAATTTGTTCGACTTCTAGAGAAATAGCCGCGCAAATTGCGAGGACTACGGCCTCGGTCTTGCGTGTGACTTTCGGGCTTGGGGACAAGATCTATAGCTCTTTGGAGGGTTCGAGTTATGGTTGAGGCTGGCCCCATATTGCGTTCTGGTCGCAATCGAAGTCGTGGTCTGGTTTTAAATATTCAGAGGTGGTGGGCTGTTGTATGTCCTATGAGTGTTCAACACCTTTCTGGCTGTTATTACTGGTCAGGTGTAGTTCTGGGTTGGCGGCCGTGAATCAATGGAAGCTTCATCCGGGGTTCGTGTCCAGTCGTAGCAATTGTGGACACCACGGGGAGAAGGCATTATACCTTCAAGGTCAGCATATCGTAGGACGGTGGTGCTCGCAATTTCACATATTAAGTTAATAATGCCCAGTAGTAACGCAACATGTTGTCCTCCACTGTTAGAGCTGTCGGGACGCTTGACAGGAAATTACAAATGCCGAAGCAGTACCATAGAATAGATTAGTGAGCCCTATATCCTCGGCAATCCCGATGATAGGATCCTTTTCGTACGAAGGTGACACTCGCGGTCTCACAGAAGCATCAACAGGACTTCAAGGCAAGAATGTCTCGCATTGCCCGAATAATATACCATACAGCTTCGCAAACGAGGCGTACCAGGCATGCCATAAGTGTACGACCTACATGCCACCCTCCCTGCGTCCATGTCTCCCGCTGTTCTGGCGCCTTCTGCGACTCAATTTCGCCAACTCCTGCTCACGCCTCTCTTTCTCTTCAAGTTCCGCTCTTAAATCCGATAGGGTCTTTGGCACCATTCCTTCAAGAAGGGTTCTCTGCATGTTTCCCACCTGAGCCTTTGAGGTCGCAATGCTCATACTCCATACAGACAACGCTATTGAAGAGGCATCATCCCCTTCCTCCACTCTCAATTTCGAGGGAGCCATCGCGACCATTCCCTCGAGGTAGGTCCTTTGCATATTACCTACCTGGGCTTTTGAAGTAGCAACGCTCATGCTATATTCCGAAGGCTCATATGAGTTCGTGGGCTGTGTTTGCGTTCTCGGATTCGATAGTTCCTTCGACTGGTGTTCTGAGGCCTGAGTGTTCGAAATAGATTGCGCCGATCGAGATTCAATCAAAGGCTGTCGTGGAAACGGATTATAGCTTTGATGCCTAGATTGAATCGGTTTGTGAGTCTCTCCACTCTCCATCGATTGGAAGCTTGACTGGTGATTCGAAGACATCTGCTGGTTGAAGGGCATAATTTTACCGTGTATAAAGCCAGAGGTTCCCGAAATACCTGGCACAGAACGAGTAGCGTAAACCTCCTGCCCTTGACGGGACCCGTTGTTGTGTCGCGCAGGCTCCAATGATATAGATCCAGTGGGTAATGGCAAGTTTGAAGCCGCGTTTCTGCTTCGGTGTGCATTTAGTTGATAGGAGGAGGATGGTTGATTTGTTAGGATTGGCCCGGAAACTGGTGTCATTGAAGGATTATTCTGACCATGTGAGAGCCTGCTTCCTCCATGGTAGGTATTCGAACGACTTCCGACAAGGCTGGGCTGCATGTAAGAGTTCTGTAGCAAATGAGACTGTGCTATGGCTGCAGCATGAGACTGCCTCGATCTTGCCTCGGGAAGATCCGCAGACACTTGATCGGCAACCGAGTATGTAGACGCTGCTGGAGGAAATTGTGCACCAGAGGCTATAGGCATGCCCCGAGCGTCGTACTTCTGTCTCGGTACTAGATGGACACCTCCACGTCGAATTATAAGATCCGAGTCCTCCTTTTCCGCCTTATCTCTCAAGGTCGCCCATTTCTGATCCTCTATCTCGTCTTGCTCCGTCCAATCTCCGCCCAACAACTTATCGAGCCAACCATGGATTACATTACGTTGCTTGTGCTTATATTTTGCTGGTGCCATATTTGGTACCCCCTTGGTATTGTAGGTTCTCACTATTTCGTATCGTAATGAAGGATTCTGATTGTTCAGGTCTGGCTTGAAATATAACAGCAAAAAGCCATTCTTAAAATATATGGTCGGGCGCCCTTCCGTGAATCCACGTCTATTCTGGAGCCTCTTGCCAAACAGTTATTCTGTAGATCGGGTGATTCCCACAAGGCGCGACCGCAGTGTAAACCTTTACCTGAAGTGAAAATGCCAAAGTTAAATCGGAAGCTCCTAGAACATCGACTGGACCTCACAGACCCGGTCCTCGATACTGATCTCTAGTATAGATCAGACGTCAAAAGTGATCTGGCACCGGGAGCTTGGCACCTGCATTGAGATATACTGCTTCAGTCAACTAACCACGAAGTTTGCACGCCAATTCATATGATTAAAGAAGAAATAGAATGCGGAAACAGTGCCGCAGCAACAGTCATAGAAATCTCTCCGAGCTGAAATCCTTGCATATTATGTGATGCGCAGCTCACAGCAGATGAGTCTTCAGACGGAATAATAGAAAGAGCCGCTAAGCGACCTCGCTTAGCTTGGTCTGGTCGTGTACGTCAACATCAACACTACTGCGAGCTGCTAGCCACTGAGGAGCTTGTGTAGGCAACGCAGTCCTCCGATGGTAGTGGGTTCTGGCGCCCACGCAGACATGGTGTCATCCAGTCATTACCTACACCGACGCTCCCGAAGTGAACTTTCGGGCTGGCAAGCAGGCAAGACACGCTTCTTCCTCTTTCTGCCGGAGCTAGCTTCGTGCCTGGCCAGGAACATGCCACCCGACATTATTCTATTCACCGAAGCTAGTGATATCAAGCAATCAGAGTCATCATAGTTTAATGACTAGCAGCCGTACCCGGTTGAAACGGCTCCAATTTGAACTGTCAGCGAAAAGCCTCGCCTAAACAGACCCTTCACGGCCAATAGATCTGCGCTGGCTCATCTCGCTCGGCGTGTCTTTGAACGTCGATTTCAAAATTCCCATCCACTAGAAGTCCTAATTTGGCTGAAGTGTTTACAAATGGTACTGGCAGCGTTGTCCAAGTGCTGCCAGAATGGCTGAGAAGCTGTCATCGGCTTTATTTCATAAGCTCTAGCATGGGCTACAATTGACCCGTCATAAGGCTCAAGATTTGGAATCACCTTCCTCATCACTTGATTCATATGGTACATTGTGCGTATCTACTTCTAGATTCAGCCGACCGTCACCATGCTTACACATCTAGGTCCCTGAAGCATTTCACTAGGGATAAATGGATATAAACATGCTTTCTGGTGCCCTGTATAATTGGTAAACCTCCACTTCTTCGACGCTATCCGCTCCTAACAGAATGAATAATTTAGTACACATCTTAGGTGGTCTAACAGCTGTTGGGTTTCTGCCTCCTGTTCTCGGCGCCCTGCTCTTCAGATGGGTGACTCTGAGAAAATTCTGGGCTAATAGCTGGAGTCATCCGGCTGGCACCCACTGCTGCGGCAGCATTTGGATCACTATATGGGGATCGATGACTTCTTGGTGAATTCGCAAGTCCATCCCCAGTATTTGGTGGAAGCTCGGCTATTGCGTCAGACTATAAGCTTGTCAATGGACAAGAAGCAGATGCGGAGCCGGGCCTCTCCTTGGATTTTAACAGCGTCAAAAATCCTGGCCCATGTTCGAGGTGAGGGTGGCTGGACAGCGCCCCGGTGAAAGTACCTGATTTTAAACAACATCCCCTTGCTGCACTTCTACTTACATCTTTGTAGGGTCTTACACATGCGACAAGCTCAATCCGGACGTCTACGCAGCTCCAGGCATAGACTCGGGAGCGGTTCCAAATGCTCAATGGCCCTTGCGCCTCAATCATAACCGCTTTGGGACCGGCAAGCAATCTCGATACACGAGACAGCAAAATGCTCGACAGCTTCCTGCTGCTGCGGGTTTCGCGGGTGGTGACATGCGTCTTGCACCTGGTGCCTACCAAGAAATGCACTGGCATACTATAAATCAAATAGTCGTCATCACAAAAGGGAGCGCTCGGCTCTCTGCCCGTCAACGAGAAAGGTGAGTGGTTCATTGACGTTGTCTGTGCTGGAGATGTGTGGTTTTTCCCAGCTAGAGCATAGCATCCAAGTCCTAGGCTAAGGTGTTGAATTCCTCATCGTTTTTGACGACGGCGATTTTGCTGAAGACGCAACCTTTCTCGTAACGGAGACGTTCTTGCGAGACGCCAAAGAAGTTCTCAAAGAACTGAGAAGCCACAATCTCCTCTTTTGATCAGATTCCTGAGGACGAATTACATAACTTTAATGGTACGCCGGCGCCAGCTAACATCTCTGCTCAGAATCAGACGGGCCCAGTAGTGAATTCGCGGTACAACGAGAGCTCCACCTATCATTGGTTGCTGCGAGAGCCATATGTGGTCCCTGGCGGATCTGTCAAGATAATTAGTACCCTGACTTTCCCCATTGCGAAGGATCGTGCTTCGGCCTTAGTAACAATCAAGCCCAGCGTGAGGATAAAGATGCACTGACACTTAACTAGTATGTCCTAGTCCACTGACCTTCTTGCACATATTGATACAGTCATCTAGGCGATGAATGGAACTTCTTCCTCTGTGGCTCAGCTTGCATAACAGTCTACCTGGCACCGGACAGCGCTAGCACATTCGATTACACCGCTGGAGATGTTGGTTACATATCCGCGTCCAACTCTCACTACATCGAAAATACTGGTACTGAAGACGTGGTCTTCCTCGAGGTCCTGAAACAATCAGTCTTTAGCCATTTCAGCGTGCGAAACCCGTCAAGTTCTCATGTCAGCCATCGGGAGCTGACACGATCGCAGTGGTTGGCATTGACCCTGACACAAATTGTGGGAAACCACCTCCACCTACCAGATAGCATCCTTGACAGGCTTCCCAAGCAAAAGGCAAGCATAATGCGTCACGAATACCGAGTACAGTTCAGTTGGCAACCTACAGACACGTCTAAAGCAGGCTAACAGGAACATGACAGCATTGGCTGGTAGTCCTATTGGTACCGCTGCTTATGAGCCTTGGACCTGACCTCATCATCAAATTGGTAGATAGATAATCCGGGATGCTGGCAGGTGTCAAATGTAGTCGTAATATAAGTCGTGGACCATAACAGAAACATGTAAGACAGCAACAACATGCTTTCCTGGCATGTCGAGACAATTTCAGAAATCAGCACGAAAGGTGTGGAAGATGGATTACTGCATATTAGAAGCAGCAGAATGAAAAATACATTGCAGAGCGTAGCTCCAATCCTCTAGCTAATGCACACTTCAGATTGGGAAATACACTTCGCAAGAACTTTCTGCTTTTGGCCGGCAGAATAGCCTCGACAGGAGCACTCTGCACTTGCTAACAAGTATTGGATTACGAGAGCGTGTACTAAGACAGATCTAAAAGAGAATAGGAAATGGCACATTCAATTCTCGTCATCCAATTGCTCTGTCTATACCAAGATACAGGGCCCGTCGTTTTGCCCAGGATTGTCTGGCCGCCACAACGCCAGGAACGACCAATATGCTCAATGATCCCACATCACTCAGCAAGAATGTCTTCTACCCCCGTCCATTGTCCCCTGGATCTCTCTTCCCAATATCCTTCCTTCCCACCTTTCAACTTCCACACCTCCTCCCCCTCGTCGCCACCTTCAACCCTGGTGAACCATCTAGGTTTATAAACATATCCCCTCTGAACCATTTCCTTCCTCCTACTCCTTTGGTTCTCTTCAAGCTTGGCCTTCAGGTGTTCCGCTGTATCTAGATCACCACTCTCTGCCGCTCTTTGATCAGGTCGGAGCCTACAGTCAGTAATGGGCAGCCTTCCTTTTTCTAGCTCCGTCACCTCATTTAAGCCAGCGGCGAATGTTGTGAATCCATATTTCTGAGGCGCGTTGTCGACCAAGTCGCCGACATGCCAAATCTCAGGACCTTTTGCCTTCCCACCCTCTGATAGCTGTAGACTCGTGGTCCAATTGCCGACCAGTCCAAGCCCACTTGGCGCTCCATCGGGACCATAAGTGTCGACTTGCACTTCTTCACTGCGGCCTCCAAACATTCCCTTCTGCTTGAACTCTACGATTGCTTTGCTACTGCTCGTCTCGTTTGTCACGGTCATCGTTCCCACAGGTTCAACATATTTTTCGCCGACTACCACGTTCCGTAGGAACACAGTTGCCGTGTTCCAACTGTAGAACTCATCGCTTCCATCAGGCAAGTGTAGTACAAGCCGAACCCGGCCTTCTGTGATGAGCTCTGCACTCTTTCCCCAGAACTTCTGCGTGGGCGCAGGAGACTGGCTGAACGACCAACGCGCCGAGTCAGCCTGACATGCCATACGAACTGGACGATGTGAGACTTTTTCGACGAGCATCCTGAATCCGCCTGGTACATCGGTCTCTGATCTCACCAACTCATACGTTTCACCTAGCATGGGATTGAACGGTTTTCGAATCGCACGTTCTTTGGCACGATTTGAGCTGAATTGAGAGACAGCAAAAGCAGTGACATGCAAAAGGCGCTGTATCTGCACCTTCTGGGATGCAGCGGTATCCAGAATCTGGGCATACTCTAGCTGCTCGGCGACGCGCTGGAGAAGAGAAAGTGGTTCATTGGCGCTGACAGGCATACTGATCGTGCTCAGATCTTTGCCCACGTTCTTGCGAAGAAATCCAATCAGACTAGGTGGCATTACCATAGCCGCGGGCACAGTATTCCTATGTTTGACGTCTACTGAAATGGGAAGAGGGTCTAGTGACTTGGGCTTGACTGGAAACAGCGCGGCCTTGCCATCGAGGTGGGCCGAGGAGTATTCATCGCCTGCAGAAGAAATTGAAGACGCATCCGTGACGAATTCGTCCTCGACCTCCGATGGCTGTGTATCCTCCTCGCTTTGACGATCAATTATTAGCAGCTGCGACCCGACATCACCTGGCTCTGCGTCGTAGAACTCGCCGGTTGATGTAGAATCTATACTGTTCCTGGATACAGATGACGGAGGAGCTGGCATTCGCCGTTTCTTACTGTTGGATAGCAGTGTTGAGAAGTCGTTGAGCACAGTATCCAAGTCATTCAATAGAGCTGAGCAGTGATCATGCATATTCTCCTCAGGAGCAACAGAACGCCTGCTCCTTCGCGAGGAAGGAGATTGAGATCCATTGGCGGAGACCGTAGTCACTGTTGCGGGAGCTGGTACAGCGAGCTGCGATGAAAGGGCCTGCTGGAACATCCGGGGAGTTGAAGGAGCGCTGGATTTCCGTTTCCAGAATGGTCTCTTTTCTGGGGCAGACGCCGAGCCAAAGTAATCAGTGCCCTCATCAACGTTGGGACTCAGAGTGGCTAGACCTAGACCTTGCAAGACATTCTTCTTGGGAGCACCAGGCGCGGTGTCTTTACAGAGACGTCGCACTGCATCACGAGTTCCAACTATTCGGCTGACAAGGGCTTCGACTTGTTCCCATTCCCGTTCTTCGTCTTGATTTGTGACACTGGCATGCAAACCAGATGTCCGAACTTTGAGCCGCTCCGGAGAAGGCACGGATTCAGGCTCAATCCCTCGAGCAGTATTGCTTGCAGTTTCAAGAGCCTTTGTCCATTCCAGGAAATCCTTTGCAGTTCCAGCCTTCAGGTGCCAAATTTCAGCTCCAGAATCGATACTGATCTCTCTTCTTCTCTCATCTGCAGCAATGGCTGCTAAGCTCAAAGGAATGGCTCCTCGAAGCGCGGAAGAGTTACGGTTGTAGTAATACGATAACGTGCAAGATGCGAAGTCCAATGAAAAAAAGCGCCTTGCATAGCCCTGTCCGCGTTTTCGTCGTCTCTTTGACAGAACGCCTACATGATAAGTCGGTACTCCATTGTCACTCTCACGTCCGGCAACCGAATTTCCCCTGCTCCCACTATTCCCCACCGCCAGATGACTCTGCAGGCTGTCCACTGAGTCTGAAGCCGTGGCACCAAGCTTTGGGCTTGAATTCTTTCCAACACTGCCAATACCGGTCGTACTCATGGACCCCGGAACCGCTTGCTGGTGATGCGTGGCATGTGGAGGTGCATTTGAAGGGTAGGTGAGTAGGACAAATGTGGCAGTCTTGGAAATTTGCTTCGAGAAAGTGTTATCAAAAACTAGGCCATACATTCCACCATGTTCTGGCAACACTGCGTACGTCCCCATAGACACTTTATCTGCTTCGCATTTCCCGTACCATTGTATGGCTATGAAGCCTTTGGCTCGCAACTGGTCTTGGGCAGTAGAAGCATCGTTTCGCGCACTCGAAGCTCGTCTCTGCTTTTCTGAACTTGGATCTAGGTTGGAGAGAGCTGCTGGCGCATCATCTGGAGCAGGTGTAATGGTCGGGGTTCCGGCATTGCTTGTGCCTGGGTGCTTGAAGATTCCAAAGTTACTGACACTACCGTTAGTCCTTGATCACCACGTACGATACAGATCATAGATAATCCTACATTGATTTCTTGTGCGGTTGTACACTCCACGATATCGTATGGCCCTCATCAACCTTCACCCAGCGAACGATGTACGACTGCCCGTATTAGTTCCCGCATTTGTGGCACCTGCTGTCACATCTGTAGGCGCGTGTAGATTTTCATGCGTACCTTGCTATGAATCTCTAGCTGCTCCAACCCAGCCATTGCGCAAGAAGGTTGACTGCTTATGGAAGCCAAAGTGGTAAACAAGCCCCCCCTTCTTCACGAGGCAGGACCGGACCGGACTGGACCGACTTATGGGCGACTTCCTCGGCGTGTGTCGGTGTCTGTGTCTGTGTCTCTGTGATTGTGCCTGCCTGTGGTCTGGTATGGTGAGATGGAATGGCAGTCGAAAGGCTACAAGAGCGGGAAAGCGGGCGCAGGATTAGGGCCTAAGAAGGACAGATGTTGTTACTTATATATCGAGGCGGGCGCTCTGCAAAGTATAGTATTATTCAAGTGAAGGGAAAGAGAATAAACAAGAGGGGCAATTGGAAAGGAAGGCTGCAGGAGAGCAATTGCAATTGCTGTTGGTGATTGGTGTCTTGTCTTGTTTTGTATGTATTGTATTGTATCGTGTTGGAGTGTACGGCCGGCCGAGCTGAACACAGGCAAGGAAGGTGACAGGGTTGAGATGTTCTTTTCTGTTTACTTTGGCATGCTGACAACACAGCGCAGTTGTAGTCGTAGTCGTGGTCGTAGCCGTGGTCAGGGAAGGTGGGTAGCAGGGTAGGTAGTGCAGTTTATCAAGGCAGGGCAAGCTGGGAGGCTGGCAGGCTGGTGCCATGTTTTTAGTGTAGTGACGGTAGGTATCTCGGGCTTGGGAACCTAGCGCCGGCCTGGCCTAGCTAGAAGGTGCAGGTTGGGCCTAGCAACTTAGAGTGCCTTACCTAGCCAGCAGCTGCCAGCTAGGACGTGGGTGGGTATTGATGTATTTGTGTATGATATTGTACTTGTGTATGGTGTTGTATTTGTGTATGGTATTTAGGGCTTTGGAAGGGCGAGGTGACATTAATTTGCGCATTTACGTAGACATGTACGGCTGCTGATATGAGCAAGTGGATGACATGGCGGTGCTGAAAAGATGGCGATGAGTGCCCGTAAGTTGACGGGACTGAGGTGGTATTAGTATTAGTATTATTGTTATTATTACTATTATTATTATTATTATTATTATTATTATTGTCGGATTGAAGGCACCTACCTAAGGTAGCTAGGTATCTATGTACATGTACATGTAACTGAGCTGCTCGCTGCATCATCGGCATTGACCTACATTGATACAGCGAGCGAAAAATGCCATGAAATCCATGGAATGAGTGAGCGCAATGATTTCAGCAGTCTTCCCTTTCCAGTCTCCCCTTCCGGTAAATAAGGAGTATAGCTGCCTTGCACAAAGACCTGCAAATAAGGTCGAAACAAGCCTTGTTCATTCAAAGTATTACGCTTTCAACAGAGCAAAATATGGTTACCGGTAGCTCTTACTTGTCAAATGCCAGCGATCTTATCTCGAACTACTTACCTGCCGCATTACGCATGATGCACTTTTTGTCCTCACTCTTGCTATATTCTAGATACCTCCGGAAAGTACCCCATCGTATCCTTTATTGTAACGATGAGTCGCGTACCGATATCTCGGCCCTCTCAGCCCTACTCTACCTACCGACATTTCGGACCGCTTACGGCCATCGGCCGGTGAAATCAACCTGCGAAACGCGAATGCTTACCTTGAACGTGGCATTACGACACTCCCTCCCGCAAGTCGCCGGAGCAGATTCATCGTGAGATCACGAGGAAATCCGACATGACATTTAAGTTTTCACATGAATTGATATGCATTATTACGTAAATTCCAAATTTCATCCATCAGTAACATCGTTCTATTCACCTGTAGTCGAAGCCCCATCAATGATAACAGAACCGACACCTGTCTTTGCTGGCATTTCCAGTTTTGAAAAGTTGCAACGTAGATCCATTGCTATGAATTTATTCTACGTGCTGTAATGCAAAGAACCCAGGCTGATTTCACTTTTCTCGCCATTATTTATCAAATATGACGCCGTCCTGCTTGCGGGCTTTATCTAATACAAACTTGAGAAGGATCTAACTCCACTCCTGGTCCCAAAATGCAACACGTTCCTTCTCTAGGCTCTCTTGATCTGCTCACTCTGGTGTCTCAACTTGAATCCATTGCACAGCGCTTTCATGTCAGGATACTGGCTTTTCATCAGTTCGAAAGCATTGGGTATAATGCGAACTGGCCACGAATGGGGACGCCCAGCCTGGCCTGCTTTGAAGCAGAGATGAAAATAGCCAGGGTGTCTCTTATCCAAACAGAAGGCGTAAACGGATCTTTTGGGATTGGCTTCCGTGTAAGTAGTCAACCATTTTTCTAGGAGCTGTTAGCAATGGCCCTATTGGGATCGGACTTCTTGCGTGTTCTTACCAGTATCAGCCAAGGTACCAGACTGGTACTTATCATGGTCCATCATTTCTGCAACCTTTTTGGCCATGGCTTTGACATGATCCACGATGAGTTCATCGAGATCGGTATAGTTCCTAGCACCGATACGAAGCGTTCGACCCAAGGAGAATTCATTCTCTTTCTGCAATTCCAGAACATCGATGTGTTGATAGACCCCGTCAGCCACTTTCCAGGTCACTGCCAGATGATCGTTACCCTTAGATGATGGCCGAACAACAGCATCGCCAGGAGCCTGGGAGCCGAGATACTCCTCAGCTTGCGTGGAGTTGAAAGGTTTGAAGAGGGGGTGATTGACTACTCGCTGAGTCCGACCAGTTGCTTTATCCTTCTCACGAAGTTCCTCCTTATCCTTGTCTTCTTGCAAAGAGTCCCAAGCACCACGGTCGTGGTCGATACGCTTGCGGAATGGAATGCGGAGCATTTGCTCACGTAGAGAAAGCCTCGCAGAAAAACTGTGTCGATCCAACTCCAGAAGTTTGGCTTGAGCAGTCTGACCAATGGAGAACAGCCGGTTCAGAGGAATGTCGGACAGGTCGGAGCCTTCCTGCTGTTCAACACGACCTTCAATGCCCGAATCAAGCTTGGCGATGATGAAGTCTTCCTTGGCCACCCGAATATTGACTGATACGATCATACCTTCGCACAACGAGTCTTGCGTTTCGCCTGTAAGCATTGTAAAGACTTCGTTGTCCGATAACATCGAGAAGTTTCTTCGAAGTTCCTCATATGGCTGCTGGAGCTCTGCACGGATTGTCTCTAGCGTGGCGCGCTTTCGCTGGTTATAATTTCGCTCAAGTTGTTCAGCATACTCTTCCAGAATCAGGTCATTAACCTTCTCTTGTTCGTCATCCTTGATGAGCTTACGAACAATCGCTCCCGCACCACCTTCGTCGACTTCGGCCTTTACGTCCTCTTCGTCCAGTTCCAAAGCGTCCGCAGCCATCTTGCGGCCGAGCTCATAGTCTTCAGGGTGGACTCGCGTATTGTCTAGGTAGTCTGATGTCTGATTCGAACTGTCATACTCAATGGACAGAAAGCTTGCGCAATTATTCCATACTCTGGGGCCAACAACTGGGAGTTTGCCGCTGTCTGGATCACCGACCAATTCATCTCTGGTATTCACAATGCCGCCGTTGGCATTGATAGTCTTTAAGACCGCTGTGGCTTTTCGTGGACCAAGACCACAAACGAATGGGAGCAATGTTGCTGTGTATGAGTCCGCAATAGCTTCGTTGATATCGACCCCGCACAGGTTGACCATGTCCACCATAGCTGTTTCAAGCTGCCTTCGAAGCTTCTCTTCCGGCAGAAGATGCTGGCAAGGATGGAATGACAACGAGACAATGTCCTTCCCGAGAGCCGCGTATTCCTTCATTGGATTCTGGAGGTACTTGGCCAGGGCAACGCAATATTTTGTGAGTGAAGAAAATGTCGGGTGGTCCAAAGCAGCACGAGCGCTGTCCTTGTAAAGCCGAGCAACTTCATCGTTGACCACGACAATCTCAAGAGGTTCACTGCGGTCGTCACCTGTTTCTGGGTCCTCGAAATCAGCGCCCTTCAAGCCTTTCTCTTCAACCAAATCTTTGAGACTGGTTATCAGCTTGTGCGTATCGACAGAGAAGCCACTAATGCCTAGAACATCCGGCTTCCTTCGCAGTACTAATTCAACAAAATCTTCGCGGGCTTTCTCGTTCCGGGAGAGGTTTTCGAATTTCCCATGTTCCAAGACACGCCCGTCTTCCTCCACCCATGCCCATGCAACGGGATCTCGAGCTGGGTCTCCGTTGCCGTTCGAGAGTGCGAGAACGCGGGGGACTGTGCCAAGAATCATACCTTTTGGCTTGTAGGGGGCCTGGTCGAGTCTTTTTGAGTATTCTTCTCGGCATATCTTCAGAACAGAGTCTTGACATTCTGTCCTCATGCTCTCCTTGACACCCTTGGTGATCACGCGCTCAAGTTTTGTAAATGCGAGATCCAAGGCCTTTTGTCGCTCGTCATTCCAAGCATCGGCAAGTTCGCTGAAATTATCCGATGCGAATTCAGAGAAGAGCTGTTTCCGGAATTCCTGCTCATTCTGCAGCTTGACTCTGACCTCAATCAGTCCTTCTTCCTCGGCCTTCAGCATCTTAAGAAATATCTCCGGCTTGTTAGCAATGTCGCTGAAGGTCTGATTCTTCAAATACTTCAGCTCGTAGTATGGATGCTGCTCGTCAATTTTCCGCAGGCCTTTCTCAGTCCTTCGGCAATTAACGACACCCATCATGTAGTAGTTCATACGAAAGTGTTTTCGCATCCGAGGGTTCATGAACAATTCCTCAGCAAACATTTGGCGAGCGGCTAGAAGTACCTGCTCGCCCGTACTGAATTCGCTGTCAAGGGTGAGGGAGTCGGCAAGATCGATAGGAGTAAGAGAGGAGTCTTCTGTATACTGCTTTCTGCCTTCTCTCAGAGCATTTTGAGCGACCTGGTCTGGCGTGATACCGTAGGCTCTGACAAGATTATACGCTTTGCCTTTTCGAATGCGATCGAAACTTGACGACTTTCCTCCTGGCCGACGCTTCTCCTTCACATCACCATTCGTAGCTGCCAAATCCTTGATCTCTGAGGAGTACTGGAAGTACACGAAATCTTGAATATCCTGCAACTCTTCCATGGTTACCGCCACTGGTAGCATTGCCTCGACCATTGGATCGTCCACACCCCCAGCAAGCTTCAGATTGTCGTATGTTCTTTCCAAAACATTACGCTTCTCGATGAGCGCTCGGAACTTAAGATCAAGTTCAAGAACCCGCCAAAGGTCATCCTGGTTCAATAATTTCTCGGCGCTAACAACGTACTCGTCCTGATCATTGCTGTCACGGACCCGAGTTTTCTTGGCATGGATCAGGTAATCCTTTCGATGTTGGAAGACGTAGGGAACTTCGACCTCATCCACCACAAAAAACTCCAGAACCTTGCCAATAGCTCTGGTGAAAGGTGCCTGTAAATCGCTATGCAACTGCTTCTTTGGCCAAATGAGACTGGTAATCCAACGAGCTTCCTCCTTGAATTGATCGTCGGTGATTTGTAAATTCCTGTATGGTAATCGATCCAGTTGGAATCGCTCCGGTTCATCTGCCCATCGAATCTGATTGTCCTCGTCCGTGAGAAGTTTCTCTGCCAGTTGTGATGGCTCGAAGACGTCCTTCAACTCTAAATTGTGATCTCCAGCTTCTCTCGCCTCTGCCTCGTCTTCCAGGGCCAAAGCCCAGTCATAGTCCTCCCCATTGCCAAATATGGCCTCCATATCATCCAAAGCATCCTTATCGAGACCAGAGGCTTCCGTACCGCCAACATAACCCCTCTCCCGTGGACGAGCCACCTCCATCTCCTCTTGATGTCTCTGCCGCTCGTCCTCATCTTCCAGATCGTCTTCCTCGATGAAATCGGCAAATTCGTCAACCCGGTGATGGTCTGAGCGAGCGAAACCTCGATCCAAGTCATGGCCAGCATCCACTTCCTCATCGTCAGAGAATATCTCATCTAGTCCTCGCTCCCGTCGCTGGTCAGTATCCTCCCGGTGACCACGCTTTAGACGCTTGAGCTTTGGCTGGATAAATGTCAGCCACATCGCAAGAGGTAAACAAAACAAGAACATACCTGCGCAGCTGTCTTACGTTCCCACTCGGGGATTGCTTCGCCAATGAGATCCAGATCCTCCTCGTCCAAAACAGCCTCTTCCTGTTCTCGTTCGGCACGATTGCGCTTCTTGCGCCGGCGCCGGCGTTGTTCAGCCTCCTCATCCTCATCATCTTCAATGATGAATCCTTCGCGGACCTAGGGCTCGTCAGTATGGGCACTGGAAAATACGGTACGGAAGGCAACTCTGGCGATTGCCACATACTGCTCGAGCTGCCTCCTCATCGTCATCGTCTTCTTCTTCGCTCGAGTCGTCCAGATCAGGATCTCGCTGCTTGCTTGGTCTGGCCTCTCCAGTATCCTCATCGAAAGAATCGTCGTTCTCTTCGTCGTCGAGCTCTGCCTCCCCATTGATCAAGTCTCGCATGCTCATCTTCGCAGTTTGTATGGCGCCGATGGTTCAGGAGAGTGGACTGGTAGTGGGCGGAAAGTTTGTATAAAGGAGGGTAAGTAACGTTGCTGAAGGAAAGTCAGAGGGACGGCGAACAATCAAGTTCTGCCACTCAAGACCAGGGTTGATTTAGACGACAATAGGGCCTCAGGTTGGTGAATATCAAGGCGGAATACGCTGAGGTGATGGGCGCCGAGGTTGCAGTTCTGCATGTAATTCTCTCGCGTTCCTTGTCACCAAATTCACGCTCGATATTTGATCACGTGACTAAAGAGCTACCCAGGTCAAGCCACCGCTGTCAAGCCACACCCCCCTAATTGGTCCAGGCTTTCCGGTCACTCGACTGCAGAAAGAGGACAGAGGAAGGTTGTTGCTTGCGCTCTGTTCCTTGGAGCAATCGGCTCGACATCGCTGAATTTCTTGTTTCCATAGATCAGTACAGAATTATGAATGTTTCAAATTTTGGGGGTTTGTCCTTTGCCGCTCATATTTAAGAATGATAGACGATAGACAATGAAGTTAGTGTAATCACTGTGAGGGTTGTCTGTCAATCCATTGCGTCAAAGTGTACTGCTGTATTGAAGACACAGTTGGAAAACTAGGATTTTTGTTCAAAGAATAAATTATGACGGTACGGGTATTGTCATCGGTGATTATCTGCCTATCCAATCCCTAGGCTCTTAGGCACTGATGAAAGTCTCTGCTCAAGTTATATGTGTATATATCTACCTCGCTACAATTTACTGCGTGACCCTTGAACCCTTGAAGCTTGTCATATTTTCCCCTTCTCATGAAGCCAGTCAATACGGTACTCGTAACATCCCATAGAATGCAAACAGAGCTCGGCTGGAAGACGCCTGACGTGATCCAAGCCCATTTGCATGTGTCAAAAGCTTAAAGGCTGAGACACGACGATGGATGAGCCATGGCCCTTTCTATCTCAATCCGTCTGTCTATTCGCAAGCCAATACGCGGCTCCTAGAACTCACCTCGCATAATCTTACTAAGGACGAGTAATTAACTCAAGGCTTTAAGGCAGCAAAGCTAGCTTAAAGACTTTATTGTATACTCTTAGATATACTAAATACTGACAGGGGCCAGCTTATTAAGAGGTTAAATTCCTTAAACCCTATCTAGATTAGGTTTAGTTTGTATTGGTTTCTTAAACCCGTCCTATTTGAGGAAAACGTCCTCTTAAAAATTAATCAAATTCACTTGAATAACTTTAAGATCTTCTTTTCTCATTTAACTTAAAGCAACTTATTAAATCTATACTCAGACTTTTTTTTATAAGTAATTTAAGTCCTCTTGTAGTACATTCAAATATGGAGATTTTGCTGAACTAGTCCGCTCTCAAAGTACACTCCGCACTTTGCGCGATTAAGTACAAGGACCTAATCAGATTGCACCTCGCACCTAGTACAGACAAGAAAAGAGAAGAAAAGAGAAGAGAAGATAAGAGATGGACCAGGACCAGATCACATCTAACAAGATTCTATTGCTACAGTGCTGCGGCCCCTTTACTTTCCACAAATACAACTCTTTCTCGCTCACTTTCTCTTCCTCTCTTGAAGTAATTTACTCACGGCTTCTTTCCTTTCAGTTGATTCCCTCGGCTTCAAGTCTCGCAGGACACTTGTCGAGGCTCTTCATTCTTGCATTCCAGGTTCTCTCCTCTCCCTCTTCTTCTTCTGTAGCGAGACAGGGCAGGGCAAGGCAAGGCAGAGCCAACCATCCATCAGACTTTCCGACCTTAATGTATTCCCGACCTTACTACTTAGTGACTGTACTGTACCTCGACTCAAAGGTTCATTGCATTCCCCACGTACCGTACCGTACCGCTCTTGGACTAGAGTAGCGCGTCTACTTAGGTACTCTACATCCAAATCCATCTCCCTATCACCAGCCCAGCCTGATCCATTACTTGCTGCTTGCTTGCCCTCCAATGCTGAGTCAATGCCCACCCCTCCTCTCTGCTTTGCTCTGCTTTGCTTTGCTTTGCTTTGCTTTGCTTTGCTTTGCTTTGCTTTGCTTTGCTTTGCTTTGCTTTCCTCTGCGAGCTGCGCTTCGCTGCATTGCGCTACCTACTCCTACAATGCACCGTAGAGGCTAGAGTACCTAAACACAGACTCGGGACCTGNCAATAGTAGGTACCCTTCCTTGACTTGTGTGACAGGACCTGAACATCGCTGTACTCCACCAGTCCACCCCACTGCACTGCTTTGCACTGCACTATCTTACCTTCCCTTACCCTGCGTCTCACCTGTTTCTTCCGCCTCTGCTTCTACTTCTACTTCTACTTCTACTTCTGCAACCCCATCCGCAACCTCCACGATATCGATTGATTATTTGCGACTGCACACACAAGCAACGAAGGAAGATAATCCGTTGTCCCTGGATCTGGATCTGTTCACAATCCTGGAGGCCAGGCCCGCCGATAAGAATAAGAATAAAAACCACCTCCACTCATGCTCACACCCTCACCCTCCCGCCTCCCCTCATCCCGTCTTGCCTCAACCCACAACCTAACCCAACCCAACCCAATCCGCACAGTCACAGTCACAGTCACATTCGCACTCCCTTATTCGTACCCACGACCGACCGTCATAAGCTTGCCGTCATCCTATTTGCCGCCTCGTCCCACAATCAGCCAACATCTCCCTGCCAGCGTCTAAAGTGCTGCCCAGCAGTACATGCTAGTACACAAGCCACAAGCCAGCCTTTGCCGACCCCGTTATCCAACAGCTTCCTATTCTTGTCTGCCTGCCGGAAACCGCAGAGTGTAAGGGAGAAAAACAGCCAACATGTCAGACGCTATCGGTTCGGTGCGAACCTTGAAGAGAAAGAATGTCAAAGGTCTTGCTTTGGCAGCACCTGCCCCGCGGCCAGTTGCGCCTTCAGAGAGTGATCTCCAAATTCCGGGCGGCAACGGGAACGAGAACGCCAGGCAGACCGCGCAGCTTGAGATTGGAATCGAATATAAATTAGACTTGAAACGCGAGGATTTAGAGGTTCTGAAGGACCTAGGACACGGAAATGGAGGAACCGTCAGCAAAGTCAGGCATATGGCGACGGGGACAGTTATGGCAAGAAAGGTAAACCACAGCATCCATCGCTCTATGGACTGTATGTTAATGAATATACTTCCAACAGGTCATTCATGTTGAAGCCAAGAAGGAAATGCGCCGTCGAATTGTCAGGGAACTTCAAATCATGCACGATACCAACTCAGAATTCATTGTCAACTTCTATGGTGCATTTCTTAGCGATACCAACGATGTCATTATGTGCATGGAATATATGGATGTCGGGTATGCAACTTACAGATAGGTCCAGGGTATCTGCTGACCGGTCCTAGTTCCCTTGACAGAATCTCCAAATTGTTCGGTCCCGTACGGGTAGATGTTTTGGGGAAGATTGCGGAAGCGACGCTTGGAGGATTGACTTACCTCTACATCAAGCATCATATCATGCACAGAGACATCAAGCCTTCGAATATCCTGGTGAACTCGAAGGGTCAGATCAAGCTATGCGACTTTGGTGTTTCAGGAGAGCTGGTCAACTCCGTAGCAGACACTTTCGTGGGAACGTCTACATACATGGCTCCAGAGAGGATTCAAGGCCAGAAATATACAGTGAAGTCGGATGTCTGGAGTTTCGGCTTGTCAATTATGGAGTTGGCCATTGGGAAATTTCCCTTTGATGCCAGCGAGCACTTGTCTGATGGAGACGGCGCACCATCTGGCATTCTGGACCTTCTGCAGCAGATTGTCTACGAGCCAGCTCCAAAACTTCCCAAGAGCGAAGCCTTTCCCCAGATCCTGGAGGACATGATACAGAAATGTATGGCGAAGGCCCCAGAAGAACGTCCTACACCACAAGAACTTTTTGTAAGGAACACTCTGCAGACTCTTCATGGGGCAATGCTAATTCATTCCAGGAACGCGAGCCTTTCGTACAAGCAGCCAAAAGAACCCCCGTAGACTTGAGAGAATGGGCGGTCAGCTTGATCGAAAAGGACAATCGCAAATCTCACCTCGCGCCTCAGCTATCTCCCTCGACACAACAACTTCTTCGGTCCGGGGACTCGCCCACAGGACCCTATGCCTCGAATTCCCCAGATTATTCTCTGCCTACGCCAACATCCGGCGACATTCCAATAGGTGGTGGTGATGTACGCTCAGCGGTGACATCTCCTCAATACAGTGATAGGTCACCGACTAAGAATGGATCAAACAGCCTTGGTCGCGCATCTGGTGCTCCCTATCATCCCGGCCTTCCTCCTAGAGTCTCTACAACAAATTCTGTACCTAAGGTCACCACATTGAATGCGCCTGACCACTCGTCCAATGGCCCATCCAGTGCCAATGCCGTTTCATTTTCCACTACGACACTCCCAATGCGGCCTGCGCCACCTGCGGGACCCTTACCGCCTCCCCCGGTGCCGAAGAAGGAGACTGGCGATGGCGATGTGAAGAAGGAAAGTCGAAGACAAGCTACTTTTGGAAATGGCATGTACGGATCTGGATATCCGGGCAACGGTTCTAATTCATACGAATACTAAATCAATCTAATGCCATCTTTCGCAGCTTTTTCCCGTCCTGCCCAATTGTCCAACTTCGCAAGCACCTCAAGCATCTCCCTGGCGTCCAACTATCATGTTAACTTTGTGTCAGATTTATCTACTTGTGGGCTGCGCTTATTTTACTTCTCGATCTTCGAGCTGGATCAAGCTTGGTGATGGAAGAAATTTGGGTATTTGAATATGCAGTAGCTATGGCGTTGCTGCAGGCGTATTTAGACAACGATCCATTACGATCTCCACTTTCTTCATTTCACTTAGTCGTGACAGCCTCGGCCATTCCATCTTGCAAAACTCCTTCTGCCCTTACTCTGGTATCACTATCCTCTCCTCTGCCAATCTTTCCTACAAATCCCTTCTCCAGGATCTCGATCAGCTCGTCCAGCCTGGAGACAATTAGATCCGTATGCTCGTGATTAGCAAGGTGGACATTGCCTTCGTTCACGAGTAGTACGGTTGCGGCTCCCGCTGCATAACCTGCTGTCACTGTGGAGGAACTTGGAGTCAGTATTACTTCTTTCGGACGAAATAAAGAGTACCAGGTGACGGGAAGATCGTCTCGGGAGCAGGCCTTGGCCATGGTGATCCTAAGATAAACTGAAACAGGAAGAAAGAAATCGGAGAACACTGACTGTCGTCTATCGAGTCCCTACCACAAAGTGTTAGCACATCTGACATTCATTTGCAGGGCCATATACACAGCAGACATCATGATACTCGAGTAGCTACAGACTCGTACACGGGGATTTTGAGACACTTACCCAACCATGATTAATTGACTAGCATCTCCGGAACCCCCATCTTTCTCTAGAAAACCCCAACTCTTCGCTATGTGTAGAATACCGGCAGGGCTCGGCTTTGGTGGCTTGAATTCCCTCGTCACGATCGGCTTGAATTCCTTCCCAGTCAAGAACTTCTCCAACAGATGCGTGACAGGCGCGTCGAAGTTCCGAGTACAGATTCCTTTTGGTATGTTGCGACTCTCAAGATATTCCATGAGGGAGACGAGACCTGGCTGAGGCTCTTGAGAGCTCATGGCTGACCGCTCAATCGCGCGAATTTTCTCCTGCGCGGCTTCTTGCTCTGCGGTTGGTAAGGAGTGAATGTGGTCGAGGATGTCGACACGCTTATTGATTCCGAGAGCAGATCGCATTTGTCCGAACATCCAGGTCTGTGGGATGCTATAAGGGATCAGAGTGAGACCGCGGAGGAGTAGACATACTAGCGACAAACTTGCGCAACGAGGGATACTTTTAGTGTATTGTGTAATCATGTTTGAACGGCACTGGCCTTACTAAAGGCTGGCCAGAATTGAACCATGAGCCCTTGTGACCTGACTCAACTCGAAGCAAAGAATATAGTGGCAACCAATGTAACGTGGAAAGAATGTCCTCAAAATGGGGAACGGAAGCTCATCCGAGAAGCAAAAGCAAGACCGATCAGGATAGGCAGAAGACCGCGTTGACAAGCCAGGTGGAAATCTGTACAATATTGACAACTCAAATGAATGGCAGAGAACATTACAACCATCCGAGAAAAATGGTCGCGTATTTGTTATCCTCACTTCACGTTCGTCCCATTCAGCTACTTGGAGTTTGAACAGTTCTTGATGACAACATCAACAAGAGTATAAATCAAGCACGGTAAACGCGGTTCAAGACTTCTGGAATTACAATTCAACTCACCATAGCGTTCCATCAACGTCAAAGACAATGCCCTTCAACTCTGGCGAATCACCTCCTGCATCTTCACCCAATGGAGCGAATCTCCTGGGCTCCTTCAACAATGGTCTCGTCATGCTGAATACTCTCTGACCGTCCTGCGTCCTCACCGTAAATGAAATAGAATGGAGAATGGGTCTCGTGGATGTGAGTAGGTAGCTTCCAGTATTCATTCGGAATTATTTGATGATCTTTTAGGCTACCTTGATTGGGACTTGGGACTGGTGAGAAGGTGCAAAAGTGGAGTAAAGAAGTAAAGAATCATTGTAGAGCTAAATGGATGTGAACTAAGCGAATGAGGCCTCAGGCACACTTGGAATTCGACCTCCTGGGAGGTTCCCACCAGGAGGTCGAGGTCTTCACTGGATCAGGTTACTTCGTAAGCTTTTTAGGAAATCAAACCATTGATCGAACTATGAGACTAGAATCAAAACCATCGACACGATCCAGCTTTGTCTTTGCGGCACAACTGTAAATATACAATGAAGTTGTCTAGTTCGATATCATAGAAAAGCAACGATTCCACTCATAATGACCCATTCTATGCGCCATTCAATGATAGCGCCAGGCCTCCTCTGCGCCCCTTCCCTTCCGTTCTACCGGTACAAATTGAATGGAAATGTTCATGATTCGCTCATCGACAATCACTTCTTCTTCCCCCTGCCTTTTCCCTTGGTTGCTGGTACGGTATTTGAGGCAGTAGACATCTCACTAGATGCTCTTGAAGATGGCGCAGCTGAGGTCGCTTTGCTGCCAGCACCAGATCTAATGTTGTCAAGAGCCTTGTTCTGCAGGTTCAAGTCAGCTACGTGATAATATGAGAAGGAAGTCGATCATACCTTGACGCCGTTCTTTGACTTCTTCTTTGCAGGAGCCATACCAAGCACGCTATCCTCATCATTCTCGTCATCCTCTGGTTCTCGTTTTGCTTTACCGTTGTTAGCTCCGTTGGCTTTCGGGGCAGATGCATCTTCGAATTCACGAGCTACTGTAGTAAGAAGGGTAGTGCATCTCCTGCTGATCTCGACCGGAGTGCGACTCAGGAAGAACCAATCAAATCTGAACAGTGGACTGTCGCGAATATCGTCCCGAATGCGTTCGAAAAGTCCTTCGCTATCGACACCATACTTGTCAAGTAGTACCAGCAGGAATCTATCTTCCTCCTCAGTATATACCTTCTTGTTTGTGGTGGAAACAGAGTAGTTGATCTTGAGTTGTTGGAGTGGCACACGGTATTGCTGCATCTTCTTACGTAACATTTTGCGTTGATGCTCCATCTTGCGAGTCTTCTCCTCGCCAGCCTCAATCAAGCTGATATATTTGCTGTAGTCGGCGATCTCTGTATAGCGTTGCCAAAAGACCTTTGCGTATGCCTTGATCTCTTCTGCAGTCTTGCTATCAACTTCATCCGCGATAGCTTCATAATCCTTGCGGCCATACTTTGCAGAACCATTGACAAATTGCTGAAAGTCTCGACGGTTCCAGTCAGCAAAACCTTGCTGGGATAGACGCTGCTTTTCCTCTTGTTCTTCTTCAGTCAGCGGGGTCGCATTATCAATTTCCTCTTGGTCCAAAGCACGTTCCGCCTCCCGATCGGAGAGTTGGTCATCAGGACCATCCGGAAGAAGAACTTTGTATCCGATCTCCTTTCGATGATACGCGGTCTCGCGGTCTTGCAGGTCTCGAAGGGTTCCAGGAAAGAACTGGTAGTCATGGACGGTGACTTGTTTGGGAGCACGAGGGGCCTTCGGTTTTGTGTCTGCAACACGGCCACCAGTGGAAAGAGCCTGCTTGTAGTACTTGTCCATCGAGTATGATTGCTCCTTTCTCTCCCGCTTAGCAGGATTGATCCAATTGATACCGATTTCTTTCTTCTTGTTCGTGAAATCTTGGCCATTCCACTCGTATGCTGACTCAGATGTGAACTTTTGCAGGTCGTCGATCCCAAGTTTCTCATACCGGGCGTTAAGTTCTGCTGTGCGCTTTTCACCATGCTTCAGAATCTCGTCGATATCATCGTCGTTGAGTTCAGTGCCCTTCTCCGCAAGATTGCCTGTAGGTCCCTTGGACGAAAAGACCTTCTCGGCACCATGTTGGATCATGCTGAGCAATTCGTCTTTGTTGGCGGCAGCTTTTGCAGCAGTCTGGGCACGACCTTGCTGAATGACAAGTTGATCAAGTCGTAGCTTTTGCGCAGCACGTTCTAAGACCTTCTCCTCGATAGCATTTTCTGTCACGAATCTATAAACGACAACCTGTTTTGTTTGACCAATTCGATGAGCCCGGTCCATGGCTTGCAGATCCGCTTGGGGGTTCCAATCACTGTCATAAAGAACTACGATATCAGCACTTGTCAAGTTGATACCCAGTCCACCAGCTCGAGTTGTCAGAAGAAAGACAAACTTCTCTGAGTCTGGCTTGTTGTACTCATCAATTGCCGAAATACGATCTTCGTGTGCAGTACCACCATCGATCCTGCAATACTTGAATTCTCTGAACACGCAGTAATCCTCAAGAATATCGAGCAATCTGCTCATTTGAGAAAATATCAGAACTCGGCTGCCCTGCTTCTTAAGACGGACAAGAAGTCTATCGAGCATGACCATCTTGCCAGCATTAGTGATGATATGTTCCTCCGTGGTGTAGGGAGGTCCAGGCTCCGCGCCTTCAAAGAGATAAGGGTGGTTACAGCACTTTCGAAGTTGCATGACGATGTTGAGCAGGCGCGTTTTGGATTCGCGTTTTCCGCCTGCTCCGTTGACTGCATCGATATCTTTCTCGAGAATCTTCTTGTACCACTTGACTTGCATATCAGACATTCCAATATACAGATTAATCTCCTTCTTGGGTAACAGACTCTTTTCAACATCGCTCTTGACACGACGAAGCAAGAAAGGTCGCAAGACGCGGTGAAGCTGCTGCACAACAGTATCCTGATCTTCTCCTTGGCCGGAGAACCACTGGTCGAATGCCTCGGCATCACCAAAAACATCTGGAAGTAAGAAGTTGAGCAACGCCCACAGTTCGTGCAGATTGTTTTGTAACGGTGTGCCGGTAATCAGAAGCCGATTGCGAGAGTTGAAAACCCGGATGACTTGAGCCAGAGAGGATTCTTCGTTTTTGATACGGTGGGCCTGTTGAAGTTAGAATGCAGCATGCGTGGATGCTTCATGTAGGGACATACCTCGTCAATGATGATGTATTCCCATGCGAACTTTTTCAGGTGAGATTTCTCACGTAGAATCATTTCGTAACTGGTGATACAGACATCAAACTTTTCATCGATCAGACGATCGTTGATGAGCGTGTGGCGTTCGTCCTTAGCTCCCTGGAGGACAAGTACATTGACTTCTGGAGTCCACTTGGCGAATTCTCTCTTCCAATTGTCGAGGGTGGACTTTGGAACAACGACCAAATGAGGACCTGTGATGTCCATAATGTGTCTCAAATAGCCAAGGAAGGATATGGTCTGGAGAGTCTTTCCAAGGCCCATCTCGTCGGCAAGAATGCCCGAGATACCATTCTCGTGGAGGGATATCAACCAGTTCAGTCCTGCAACCTGGTAGTCGCGCATTTCTCCGCCCTTGATAAAGCCTGGGGATTCTCGGAAGACGGTTTCCGCGGAACCTCCAACTTTCTCGTCCTTCAACAACTCGGCATCTTCTTCGGCTTCGGTTCTTCGTCGTCCTACAACGGCCGCGCCACCTTGCCTGTCTCGACCTTTCTTGACAGCCTTTTCTGCCTCGGCATTTTGGCGATCGATCTCAACCATGATCTCTTTGATTCGTGGATTTGGGTTGGTCTCGATGAAATGTCTGAAGAGGTCGGTCAAACCCAAGAGGTATCGAAAACGCCGAATAGAATCATCTTCCTATCAGATCTTTAGTATTCTTGGAGTAACCGAAGAACAGTCTTCAAACTAGTTGTAATGCTGCCATACCTTGCTTTCCCCAAGGACATCATGCTTCTTCCCAAAAACACTCCGTCTGAGAAGAGTTGCCTGCGATCTTTTCTTTCTGCCATCGACCGGCTCTCCCACGACGCTGCTGGCAGTCGTATTAGGATTTGTGTCAGAGTCTTCCGTAAAGTCTGGTGTCTCGTCGACCTCCTAGAAGGAAAGGGTCAATACGGTCTTAAGCTGGGTCTCACGGTCTACAACACTGGAATCCATCGTGCACCGCCGTGAGGATGACATACCATTGGATCAACAGGGAGCTGGGTAATAGGCTCTGACACGTCTGCCATCGATGTGTCTGTATCGGCGCCACTCGTACGGGAGGAGCGTGGTGCCATAATAGATCAACCTCTGCCCAGAAGGGCGAGCAAAAGTATTAGGTACGATTATCGTCGAACTTCGCGCGACACGGTCGCTCTCAAGCTTAGACGCGACGTCCTGTCGCGTTCGCGATGAGTTGGGCCTTAAACAGAAAGGGAAATTTGAGGAAGAGAATGACGGAAGACGTCGTCGACGCGTAGGTATGTACTGTATGAAGATGAAGATGAAGATGAGGATACCGTGAATGAGGGCGAGGGCGAGAGCACTCTGACGACCAGTCGAAGCGAAGCGAAGCAAAGCAATTTTGGCGACGCGGAACATTATAACGCCGCCCCGCCAGTCACTCCGCTCAGGTCCACTCCGCTCCGCTCCGCTTCACGAGAACAAACCAAATCCTCGATTCCAGAGATTTCTGTTCAAACTGTTTTCTATTACATCACTTGAGATGCATTCACTCTTTCTCTTTCAACAAACTTGGTCCCAAAATTAAGGTTAACACTCATTGCCTTTACTGTACAATAAAACAATTCATTCTGTCAACAGCCAGCGCCTTCAAGCCTGCGTCTTTCACTGACCATTTGCCGCCCGCCCACGCCCTCGCCCACGTCAGTCAGGTCGGTCAGTCTTTGATCTGCAGCCCGCCGAACCTCACTCACTGAGCCCGCTATCTTTTTCACCACGTCGACCCGGACCCGTACTACCTTAACAATAAACTGTGCAGCACAACTGCACCGCAATCATGGACTCTATGAGGAGCCTGAACACTTCTCTCCCAGGTGCAACATCTACGACAGCTGCGCCAACTACAGTAAAGCACCAGGACCCGCCCGAGCAGCTTCTCACTGCTTTCAAAGCCGCCGCTCTGTCCGTCACCAACCTCTACAAGAGTGCCGCCGCCGACCAAGGAAGGGCTCGCGCGGAAGGATATCAAGATGCTCTGGACGAGCTCCTGGCTTTTCTTGACAAGGAAAATATTGGGCTGAGTGATGGAGAGGGGTGGAGGGTGCGCAGATGGGCCACCGAGCGATTAGATGGCAGGGACTCTGTCACTCCAAATGTGGAAAGCGATGATGAAGCATCGGACAAGCTGGAGCGTGGCTCATCGCCAGTTATTCAGAGATCACAGAGTTCGAGTCGAATTCACACTACATCAAATCCGATAAGAGCAGTTTCCCCAGTACGAACAGAATCTGCCCCACCAGCAACCATCGTCTCAAATAGTGTGGACTCGGAAGCGCCAAACTCAATACCTCCACAATCAACATTCACATTCAGATCCACCCATCCATACCCACAGGATGCAGATATAATATTGTCAGATCTTGACATTTCAGACAATACTCGTGCTCCTAGTCACGATGGCTCAGTGACCTCACATACCTCAAACACGGCGCCTTCTGGCCTTGGTGTCGCTCGACAGCCACGAACACGACACAACAACCACATTCGAGTCAGTACTCGGCCTAACGGCACCATTGGCAGGGGCGCTGGACAGAAAAGGAAGATCAACTTCGGGGAGTTTTTCGATATTGGAAATCTGGGCCAGAGTAGAGACGGTGGAGGTGGAAAGCGTGGACGATTTGCATGATTGACCCTTTTTTCACCTCCCAACTATTATATGCCTGCGAGGACCTTGGCTCTTCGTGGGAGCGTTCTTGAAGATTGGAGCATTGCAGGAGCATAGCGGCGCATTTATACCCTGCCTACAGTCATGACTTACGATAAATCAGAGGCGCTTTGATGGGCTTGCAGTACATGTATACTTAAGCTGATGTTCCGGAGCAACACATCCCGTGTCGCGAGGAAAGGCCATAGATCTACGACGTACGAGGGTTACACGCTCCGTTGTCTTGGAAACTATTCGCTGTATTCAAACTCGAATGTGACCTTGGTCTCACCCCGATACAAAATCAACCAGTGATCTTGCATATCGGCAGGCAGCAGCTCCGAGGCTTTAATCATGTTGCAGACATTGCTTTTCGCACCGCATGACGAGACATTTCCGTCGGTGCTCGGAAAACCATATCTGAGCTAATACTGCGTTTTGACTAAACAGGCTCGTCCTTACCGACGGCTTTCCGCGAGATCAGTCATTTTTCGATGTATCGTAACATGCACCTTCGGATTTTCAAGTTTGATCTGATCGCCTCCTGTCCCCTTGGGAGGAAATTCAAGCGCATTCAGAGGATGATTAATTCTTGCCCAACCTGAACTCGTCTCAGAATAAAAACAGTGCATCCACGTTCGGAAGCTTCTTAACCCGACTGTTTCCCATTTGCCCCTTTTCCTGTGTTGATACTGTGTGCAGAAGCGAGCCCTGCTGACGTAAGCTTTCTTCACCAGTGCTATCGTGTGCCTTTGAGCTTTGACATACTTCAATCTCAAATACACAGAGTATGGGGACGTCTCTTGGCTTCAGGGCTTCAGACTGCAATCCTTAGTTCACCGCCAGTTGAGTTTCCCACCCAGTATTTCTGCGTGAAAGTCACAGCCTCCATAGTCCACGACCGTGCCTGCTAACCTACCTGCAGCAAGCGCAGTCACTAAGCAGATTGGGGTGCCTTGCTAGGATACTTAAATAATCTATAAGGTGTTCTCTGGCTAGGGAATTAAGTCTATGTGAATTATCAGAGAACAAATCACATAGGTCGTCAAGAGAAAGTCGTTATGAGGAAAGCCCAGTTTTATTTATCCATTCTATGCGTCGTTTAGTGAACATACGATATCTACTCCTCTCCATACTGCAGACCATTTGAGGCCAAATAGCAGAACGCCCAGCGCAATGCATGTATCGCAGGCAAATAAACGATAGAGACAACGCCGACCTTCATCTATCTACGGTTGGCAACAGACCTAGCAGAGCAGGCAAAAGAAGATCCCAGTACCCAGTGTAGTGCAGCCCAAACACCCCCAAAAAGTACTAAGGCATAATTCAGCTCCAAAACAGTGTATGAAAACCAACTGCTTCTCAAAATGTGCAGATAGTGACGAAAAAGACAAAAGGTCCCCCAACTTGAAGTCAAAAACCAAAGAAGTGATGAGTAGAGGCTGCAGATAGCAACCCAGAAGAGCAAGAGATGAAGAGACGGTCGGTGTGAGATGAGACGCAATTGAGCAAGTATTAGCAAATACCAGCCCAAGCACCAAGACACGAGGATACTAAGAACACTGACCAGCAGATATCCAGAGAGTTGTGCCCCAGCTTAATGCTTACGGCCTTTGTAGACCATCTCGTCCTCATACTCATCATCCTCCTCTGCCTCCTTCTCAGCCTTAAGGCTTGGGTATCGATTGTTATTTCCATGATTTGGAGGCTGAGGGGGAGCGATGGGTCCAAAGACAGAATGGCTCTTGCCACCTATTACATAGCGATTAGTATCATCCTGTTTAAGATCATATGTGTAGACTTACGAGTGACTGCCTGTGGATTGATACCACTTGGACGAACAGGGCGGCTTTGGTCACCACTCCGTCTATAATGAGGGGGTGGTCCTTCCAGGCGACGCCATGAGCCCTCGGATCGCTTTCCAGAGCTCGGTGGGCTTGTCATTGAGAAGGGCAGTGGGCTCTCGGGGTGCACGGTAAGAGAGTATGCACGACGATACCAATGCGGGATTCCGTGATTCAGACCAAGAGTCAATTGTGTTGCTCTGTCAAATGGCATCTCATGCTTGTACTTGCAGCCCACCTGAGTGAAAGCGCAGACACCCTCATGGATCCATTTGTCACAGTATATTTTTTCGCGCCGGGGAGGCGGTGTTGACATGGAAGAAGTCTGTACGATCGAATCGATACGCTGCTACTAGCATGTCAGCATCTGAACACACCAAAGGGTGATACAGATAAGAGAGGATATGGAAGCAAGTAACACAAGAATTTTCCTTGACATACCTGGGTACTGTCGTACGAAGGCGGCTGCATGGAGAGCTCAGGGCGGGTCAAAGTAAGAGGCGGGAGCTTCTGAACAACCTGTTACATATTAGAGACCCAGCATACAAGTCTAGCGAGAAAATTGACACGATACCTCGATAGGGACCATACGATCCTGGATATTCGGGCCTGGTGCTTGCTGCATTGGAGTGGGCACGATGATGAGACCTTCAGGACCTTGACGGGGAGGAATACCTGTCATGGGAAACTCATCTGCAGGCAAGAGTCGTGTATATGACCCATCAGGACGTCTGACTCCATAAGAGTATGCGGTCTGGACCTGTTCTGGGATCGCAAAGACAGGTCCCGGGCAGACGGTGCTGCGCGGGACACTGTTCTCACCAACCAGTTGGGGACCTCTGTTGCCTGGAGAATAACCCATCATAGGAGCATTTGGGTCGTACTGGCTCGATGGATAGGCAGAAGAATTCGGGATAGATGATGGCATCTCTGGCTGTCTCCATGTGCCAGGAGCTGAGCCCTGGGCGATGCTGTTGGTGCGGCCAGCTCGAACTTGATTTGTCTGAAGTCGCTCATTTTGCTCACGCGAGGATTGGAATGAGGACATATTGTCTGTTTGGCTGGGGGAAGATAGACTGGATCCAGTACTACGATCAACCGTTAGAGTTAGCGGGCATGTCATCTCAGTATCAATATCTGGGCTTTAGACTCGGATGTAGAGAGCAGGCGGGAATGAGCTGGATCGTCTTGTGGGATAGTAGAGCCTGAGTAATGATTTGGCACTGCGATGCTATTCTCGAATGGAGTAGGAAGAATAGGGATCAAGGCAGTATGAGCAGAGGATCTATAGGCCTTTGAGAGCTCGCACTCGGAGACACTGGTCGTTTGTGACAAAGCTGTGGCCATTCTGGCTTTGGCAAATATATAGAAGGAAACTTGTTCTAAGACTTACATTGAAATTAAGCCCGAGGGATGTCTTCTCCTGGTGAGAAGTTTCTGGATGTTTGGAAGCGTGCTCCCCGTTTGCTGGTAGCAAATAAGGTTGTATAGCTTCGGCTTGCTGCAGCGTTTGTTAGGAATTTACACGTCATACATCAGCAACCGGACACTGAGCAAAGATAGATGTTGCTCAAACAACTAAACACAATTTCGTAGGGACAGGTAGACTCACAGCGTTGATACCAACTTGAACGACCCAGATGTCTCTTTTGAAACGCACTGGCAAATCAATTTGACAGATGCAAGTTCCAGGTTCGGTACAGGCCAGCAGCTTACGGTGGGAGTTGAATTGCCTGCAGTAGACGCCAATAGTGCGACGGTGGCTGTTGTTTGGTAAATACTAGCCTCTACATGCGCCAAAGTCAAGCAGTTAATGGGCCGAGGTGCTAGCTGGTGACCCTTGGGGTTTAAATTGAACCCCAATTCGGAATGTAAAAGGACTCTTTGTTTGCTCTTGGGGGCGAAAGCTGAAAGTCGTGACTTATTATTAATCCAGGGCCAGTGCGAGGTTGAAGAAACCAGAATGGTGGACTCGATTGAAGATGAAGTAGCAGGCGAAGGTAGATAGAGATTCGGTATCGAGGAAAAGGTCAGAGAACGAGCCGTGACTTAATGGGTGTTCTCAGACGCGAATCATTTCAGTCGTGAATCGTGGGATGATAAAGTTCTGTACTGAACTCTTGTCAGCGCGTAGAGACCTCAAGAAAGGACGTGCAGGATTAGATCGAGTCCAATCACAAAGGGAACTTGAACCGGCACAGGGGTCGCTGTGCTTTACAGTAGCAGTGGTACTCACCTCTGTCCACAGCACCAGCGCCGGCAGACACTGACCGTCAATGTGCAATGTCCTTACTCAGATCCACGAGTTGTCCGTAGTTAAGGGGATTCGTGCAGAAAGAACGTGTTGAAGTATAACGAGTCGAGAGAGGAAGAAATTAAAGTGGAAGCGCTGAATATTGTTCTTGTCGATACGCTAATGGTCGCGCCGACGTAGGTGATTCACCCGATTAGTTGTTTACTATTCACGAAATCACTCTCATAGTGCTCTAATCTAACTATCGTCTCGACTATGCCTCCCTTGGACTGATAAAGGCAGTTCTACTCGAGCACAGGCCCGGTCTGGCCTCTTTTGGAAATTGTTTACAAAATTGAAACACCAACTGGCAGAGAGCATACTTGAATTTGAATTCGAATTTGTACGGAGGCTCCGACTGTTCTAGTACTTCCAGGGGTGCGGTCTCCATTGGTGACACAGAGCCGTAGCTGGGAAATAACAACCGCACAAACATAGCTTGAAGAGGCACTTGGGCGAAGGACATTTCTCCCTCCGTGTCACCTGGAGTCGCTCATGAAGGTTACTTTGCCTCTGATGCAGTTCCAACACGCACAATATTCATGGCACAGGTCAATATTTCGAAGCTAGGACTACAATATCCAACCAATCACAATAGTAGAGGTCTTTTCCTGGGCCCATGGTGAGTCGCATCTCTGGTCAAATTCCACTCCGCCACCGACACTCGATATAGAGTCTAGCTTGATCAGAACAATATAGATATCCAACGCGACTGCATTGAGATTTGACTAAGTAGGAGGTATAAACAGCACTTGTAGACACAATGAGGTCACGTCAAATGGCTTCCATATTGACTCAAAATACTCAGAAGTCAACCTCATTCATGGAATTGACGAGGGTACCTTGGCCAGCCAGAGCTTAACAATGGTATTACCGCATAGGCTTGTACGTCTATTCATCCACCCATCAGTCCATGCCTCTAGTCATCCGCCAAGAGCAAATTCCTTGGCGTTGGTGAGGTTGACTTTTCGGAAATTTTGGGAAGATAATAGAGTGGATGGTTTTGCAAGACTTCAAGAACGTGTCGAGTATCGTGATCGGACCTTTGTCTACATCTGAGAGGAGAGTCGCGTTGAAAGGTGTACTGCTTCTCCAGAGACGCCAGCTTCTTCCCACTCAGTGCACAATTTGCATTTCAAAATCGGACTATGAAACCAATGTTCAATATATGCAATGCTTTCAAAAGAAAGTCAAAAGAAAGAAAACCTTGGAAATTATCAAGAACAGTAAAGTTGGAAGTATCTTGCTCGCACGGCCTGCCTGCTGTTAGAAGCAGGGCCGAGCTTCGGAGGAGTTAAGCACTAGATGAACATATCTCATATGAAAGCGAAGACCCTAGTGCATTGCTGGCTTTTGATACAGCGTCTTGATCAATGAAAAGGTGTCAGCTGGCTGTGGAAGTATTATTTGGTGGCTGAAGGCAGGGGAAAAAGGGGACCGGGATCCGAACGTAGATGCAGGAGGGTTACGTAAGCGCGCAGCTGAGAGCTCGGACAATTTGTTGTGAGACTTCTATCCAAAACAAATAGATCAAGCCCCATGTATTACATCATGATACTAGTTCGAGTTATAGACGATGTACTCCTCGTAATTTTAGCGAATAGGCAATGGCCCGGAACGGAGGGAAGCAAGAAGCGAATCACTATAGTTGACGTGGTGTCTCCTGTATTTCTGTGGGTATTCTGAGTTTTGTCCAGTAATTGCCATTGGCATCTACGCTGACCTCTCATAATGCACACCGACTACCTGCGGGTCTTCAGCGATATTTGAAAAGCCCTATGTACTGACCTAAGGGGTCTCGCATACACCACGGGCACCAGGCATCCGCACGGAAACTGTCGCAGAATGTGAAACCAGCGCATAGAGATGAGTCAAAAGTAACGAGCAGCTTCGACGTACGAAGTTCAAAGAAGAAAGAGAATTGGTACATGGTAATTTGGCCTGGGATTCTATAATCTCCCTTGTTTCGCCTTCCTCTCATGGCCTCGATCAATGAGTGCCTTCTCCAGAATCTTCTTCGCGGCATCAATCTGTGCGAGGGGCCTTTTGCTGTGGGTAAGGGAGTCGAGCATGAGACGAATTTGGACCTCCGAGGATGTCTTTGGACAAGATCTGCCTATGCTGGAGTGAGAAGTTCGACAAATACCACAAATCTCATTAAATTGAGGCCGAAGGGGGCACGGGCCAATCTGATGGTCAGAACGACAGTCAGGGCACCATGGAGCACTATTTTGTTGTTGCTGCTTTGGCGTTTCCCCTATTCCCAATCCGTTTGGAGGGAAAATCACTTGGGAGTCGTCGCTACGCTGATATCTGGCTTGGCCTTGTATTGGGTGAGGTGAACGGGGCGGCTTTCTGGCTCCATCGGAATAGGGGTTTGACGCTTGTCTTGTGGTATCTTGAATCGAAGCTTCAATCCGAGGCGCGAATTGGTATCCAATTCGGAGTTGTGAGCCTGTGTTACCATACTTGTGTAAAGGCTGGTCATGGTTGTGAAGTTGTTGGGAATTGGGCCAGAGGGTGTCTGTGAAGAAAACGTGTTGTTAGCTTGAGCAGCATTGATAGTCGTCGAATCCAACACAGAAATGGAATTTCTGGGAACAGCTTTTTCGGTAAGGCCACTGCCACACTCAACTAGAGGCTTATGTGAATTGCTTTCATCGACGCGGTTCTGAAGCTGAGAGGGAGCTGTATAGATTCTGGCAGCTGCCTCGGTCTTCATCGGGGAAGCCGTCTGGGGTTTCTGAACCGCATTTGTTCTCGCCTTCCGCACGGAGTCAACTGCTTTCATCTGAGAAGCTACTTGCTGCTCCGTAGCTATGCTAGAAACCATGGCCTTGGCTGGTAGCATTTGCTTTGAAAGGTGTATATGCCGCTTCGTAGCGTTACTAGGAGCCATGGAATGGGCAGCTAGTTTCTGCTTGGACGGATGAGGGTTTCTACTTTCGCCAGCTTTGGCATGCTGTAATGTGATTGTCTTGGCTGTTTGACCGGCCTTCTGCATCATAGAAGTAGCTTTGTTAGGAGTGACTTGTTTTCTGCGCGTACCTTTTGTTGGAGTCACCCGAGCTGTTCGCCCAGTTTGGTTTCGGTAAATCTCCAGCTCTCGCGGATCAAACATCTCAACTTCAGATTCCTCGTCAACGTCTCCATCAGATTCAGCACCGGAGCGGAAATCTAAATCACTCGCAGACTCATCAGGACCGCGCTTAGTCAACTTCTTCAATGGAGAAGGGTCATCATCACCTTCCATAGTCGACTTGTGGTAGTCAACGGCCTAGTATGCAATTAGTATATTGATAACACGAGTGTGACAGCTGAACTGCGAGAACTCACCTGACGAGTCCGCTTTCCACGTCCGAAGGTCTGCATGTTCCTAGCAGCTTCGGCTGCCGCATCTGCTTCTCTCTGCTTGAGAATCTTGTCCCAAACCGAAGGATCCGAAAGAGTGTCGTCTGCTCTATCGTCCTCGACATTATCAGTAAGGGTGCCTTTATCGTTAGCCCAAACGCGCGCGAACGAGAATTGGGACTCTGCGGTCTTGTCTTCATCGGTGCTCGTATTCTCAACTTGCGTTCGATCTAGCAACTTGTCCACAGACGCAGAGTCATATCTGATGTCATTCCGATCATCATCGTTGAAGAGTGCCTGAGCACCATGGCGGAGAATCGATTCCAAGTCAACACCAGCATCATCTTCAGCCCCCATACTCTCGATTAGCGCTTGGTCAAGAGCCATCTTCTTCCGACCGATTTGAACGATCTTCTCTTCGGCACTATCTTTTGTCATTAATTGAAAAACCAGAACCTTTTTCTTCTGCCCAATGCGGTGAGCTCGAGACAGGGCTTGGATATCTTGATGAGGGTTGAAGTCAGGATCCATGATGATAACAGTGTCCGCGGTTGCTAGGTTGATGCCAACACCTCCAGCACGCGTGGATAAGAGGAACGCGAACAGATTCGAGTTGGGCGCGTTGAAGGCGTCGATACGTTTCTGTTTCTCCAATGATCCGACATTACCATCGAGGCGCTGGAAAGGTAAATCGAGCCCATTCAAGAAGTCTTCGATCAGATCTAATTGCATCAAGAACTGACTGAAGAGCAGAACTCGGTGGCCTCTCTCTTTCAATTTTGGCAGCATTATCTGCAACAGTTGAAATTTAGAGGACGCCTCGACAAGCTTGCGCTGCACATCTTGCTCAGAATCCGATTTAGAGATCTCCTCAATGGCCGAGCTGTAAAGAAAAGGGTGACAGAGACACTTTCTGAGTTGCATCAGGATATTGTTCAGATTCCCTCTCTCAGCTGGCCGAAGAACGGTCTTGGCTTGACCGAGAATAGATTTGATAAGCTCCGGGTTCTTTGCTAGGATGGACCGATATAGCTTCTTCTGGACAACACTCATGGATACCGGGAGGATGACTTGTGCCATGGGAGGTAAAAACTTCAGTACTTGAAGCTTGGTTCGCCTAATGGTGAGATTAGTAAAACGCTTCGAGGGGAATTGTAGGTTTTGAGCATTGGCATACCTCAAGAAGAATGGACGAATGAGCTCGTGCAGTTCAGGGAGGTTCTCCTTCGTCAACTCTGCATATTTCTCATCCATCTCGGCTGCATTAATCGAAGTATCGAGGAACTGGAGAAGGTTGAACAGCTCACGCTTGTTGTTCTGTAATGGAGTGCCAGTGAGCAGAACTTGGAAGGGAGCTTTCACGGCCTTCAACGCAACATAAAGGAGGTTCTCGTCATTCTTCAAACGCTGGCCTTCATCGACAATCATACCAGCCCATTTGATCCGCCTGAAAAATGATCGACTGTGATCGTCCACTGGGGCTTCGTAGGAAGTAACAACAACGTGGGCTCGAAGGTCACGACACCCATCTGGGTAGAGCTCGTACTCCATGGCCATGTCGCGGGCTTTCTTGACGCCATAATAAGCAACAACACGAAGGTCTGGGGCCCATTTCTTGATCTCTCGGCGCCAATTAGGGCAAGTGGAATTGGGGGTAACAACCAGAAAAGGCCAGCACTAATTAATGAATTAAATGACGTCTCAGGTAAATGGAGATATTATGACTGACCTCGGGGTTGTCTTTGACTAGCGAAGCCATGAAAGCAATCAGCTGAATTGTCTTTCCAAGTCCCATTTCATCTGCCAGAATGACATTCTTCTTTTGATGGAAGTTGTACAATAGCCAGTTGAGACCTTCCATCTGGTAAGGCATCATCTTTCCTCCAGTCAAAGCCGTCGGCTGTTCCTTCAACTCAACGTCTTTCTCAAAGTTCAGAGACCGAAATGCATCTGCACGGGCCTTCATGATACTAGCAGCTGGTGGATTCAAATATCTTCCAGCAACATACTCGTTGTAAGCCGCGACGAAATCACTCCAGCGTGCTTCATCCTTTGGCTCTGGCGGTTCCTCCCAGACGGCCTCTTCGTAACTTAGACCCTGGAACTTGACTAAAACTTGCTCCACCATATTGATCGCAGCTTTGTCGGCTTCCTCGGACTCCCGTTCGAATTCCTCATCGTACTGAACATCAAAGATGATTTCCATCCGGAGAAATTCTTCAGGAATAGCCTCCTCCTCTGTGTACCTCGGCAATTCATTGATTCCTTCATCGCGACGGACGAAGGCTTTTCGCATAGTCGTGGCGGTCACTCCCCAGACCCACGCACCCGACATCCAAGTACATTTGAAGTAGGACAAGTCGATCCACTTGAGAAGATACTCTTTCTCATCTTCGCGGAACTCGTCGATTGTCTGGCCATCAATATAAGCCTCTCTGTCGGCAGGTCGCCAGGCAACGAGGCTTTGGACTTTTGCAGGCATATGGCAGCAATCCTTGCAATGCCACTTGGAAGAGTACTCCTTCAAGCGCTTCTCGCGAGTCTGGAGAATGTCCATGATCTCAGCTTTCTTGGAAATTTTGAGTGGTGGGAGATGCTCAAAGTGAAAAGCACGTTGGCAGGAGGTACAACGAAAAAGAACGTTCTCTGCTTGGTTGACCAAAGCATCAGGTACCTCTGTAATGGGATCGTCGCCGTCGTTCTCCTCTCTCAGTTTCTCCTCTTGCTTAGGAGTTCTCTTAAGAGCAAAAGCGGCGCAAGCAGGCCCTGACTTTTTGCAGTCCTGACATACGTCTAAATGAGGTGCGGACTTGTCTTTCTTCTCATAAATACCAATGCAGCGACGACACTGCAGAACAAAGTTTTCGTGGCCAATCTTAGTGACCATGTGTTCTCTTCCGCTGCGATAACCGAGACAGATCTTATGTATCGAGGTCGAGCACCCTTGGCAGTGGATGAGCGGACTAGTGCCCTTGTTAGAGTGTGATCCGGAACCTGAGCAGACATCGCAAGCCTGATTGTGGAATCGACTGAAGGGAGAATCCTTGGCAATGTGCCTATAGATTTCGCGTATACTGATGACCTTCGGAGTGCTGTTGATAGTAACGTCATCAGCATATAGTTCTTCCTCCATGTCCCGCTCTCTCATATCCTTTGCAACTCTCTCACGGCCAGAGCGACGGCTTGGCTGGGCGCGCTCGGGTGATGATGAGGAGCTATGATTCTTTCGGGGCCGGCCTCTGCTCTTGCTCTTATCACCCTTAGATTTTGACCTGGTTTGGCTGATTTTGTTGCGCTTTGAGCGCTTCGGTTGCATGTAGATAATATCCGAGTCGCTCTCATTTTGTGCCGGGCCAGCTAATTCGTCCTCGTCGTCGTGGTCGTCGTCGCCCATACCGACTCGGAAAGAGCTGTTTGCCTTGTTACTGGGTCTAGTATGAGCTGATCTTGTGACACGTGCCGGATTTTGATCTCCAGAATCAGACTCCGAGCTTTCCTCGTCATGGATCGTTCGAGAAGGCGGGCGACTATTGACTCGACTGCTCTGCCGAGTGTTGCTGCTTGTCAGGAGTGAGACGCGTCCCTTTTCAAGGCGACGTTTCTTGACGATTGACTGGTCGCCGGAGACCTCATCTTCAGAATGAAGGGCGACTAGAGAACTATCCACGAAGCCAAGATTTGGCGTCTTGGTTCGAATTCGTTTTCCGGCTATGGCAGCCATATCAGGCTCGGTATGTTCCGAATCACTTGTGTTGCGCTTGAAAAAATTCAGGGCGTTCTGACCGTTGCGAAGTTGCAGGAGCGTTTCTAGAGACACCTAATGGGGATTAGAATTAGTCAGATTTCTTTGCCCAAGTGAGTATGAGATCTTGAGCTCAGCACAGCCTCAAGATCTAACGAGACAGGAAAAGGTGAAGGGATCCAGAGGCTTGAGCTCGAAAGACAAGGTGGCGCAGGAGAGCTTCAGAAGTAAAGGCGAAAGAGATGGAGCCACACACTTCCTGTGTTGGCTGAAAATATTTTATGTTGCTTCTCGAACTTGACGTTCAGCAACATTAGGCTGTTGTTTGTTGAAGAAGAGAGTTGAAGATAGTTTCCCGAACGTATCACGCCGCAGAGAGGGGTGTTGATAATTTGTCTCTTTAAACGCACTCGTTTTCGAAGTGAATAAAATTTGTCTTGCGGCGGCAACAGAGCGTGGTCGTGCCAGAAGGCAAGAGGTGATAGATTTTACTGGCAACTTGCAATCATGAAAAAGCACGACGATACCATGTTCAAGGAATTCTGAAGCTACTTATTTGTCTGGTACAGCAGCTTCGGCGCCCTAGATTGGATTGGCTACGTTCAATAACAGGATGTAGCCAGGTCACTTGAACCGACTCAAAATTTTGACAAGAAAAATGTGCCCCAGACGCAGAGCAATGCTAAGAAGGAAAGAAATGCTCGACATACCTTCTTCTTACTCCCACTCTCGAACTCGATCTTGTACCATATAGAACTGTCAGGCCCTGGTGTCTCCTTGATGACAGTCTCCACGGTAATGTCGCCTTGATAAGGCTGGTATTCCCACGGACGTGCGGGCGCAGAGACCAATACAGAGAGTGAATCTGGTTTCTTTGGCTCGGCTGGCTTTTGGGGAGATTCTCGAGGCCTATGCGACAAGACCGACTGGGGCGGCGAGGTCTCTGCTCCCTCCTGTACCGTCAGCTGCTCGGGTGTTCGTGGTCTATCGCTTTCGGGAATCTCGGATTCTAAAATGTGATCATTGTTCTCGGATGCCATGATGGCTGCAGGAGAGTGTCCCGGGATTTTGTGTCGAGTTAAACGATTACTACTTAGAAACTGTCAGTGTCAAAATCATATGAAGGTGACTCGAGGAAGCGCTTGAGACCATACATTTGGTATGCGCTTCGCCTTGTGAACCAGCGCGCGACCCCAGAGCATATTCAGAGGTCCAGGAGACGCGCTTTACAGAGACTGGTTGGAGTCAATATAGTAAGTAGACGCTGGCGACGAAGCAAAAGCAAAAGCATCACTATACCCTGAATTTGTGGGAGTACATCTGACAAGGATTAGGAGGCCTTGGCCGAGTATCTCAAAATGAAGATCAATGTTTGATGTCGATGTGGATGTCGATGTTGATGTCTGTGTGTTGTGCCGTGAAGACTATACGATAGAGGGAAGGGAGGGGCTCAAAGCATACAGAGCTTCTATTGTTTTCGCGATGCGATCCGATGCGATGCGCGTAAAGTGCCTGCAGGTTTGGGCCTAGACACCTTCGGACGTGTTTGGTCACATGCACACGCATACAGCAATATCAGTAACTAGCTTGAAAATTACACGGCCCAGCCCCGCGAATTTTCTTGCCATCATCAAATATTTGAAAACGCCTACTCTAATAACTTCATGACAAATGCAATACATATTAATCCCTCTTAGTCAAATATACCTCAACAGTTTATAATCAATTGCACGCTTACAGCTTTCTTTTTAAACGATTTATTGAAGTGCAACAATTCAAATTTTAAATCGTCGTTTACGGCTGAAAATATCAGCCTCGCCAGCTTGATAATACCAAGACATTTGAGAGAAGTGCCCAATTCAATCAAATTGTTTATTATATCTAAAATATCACAATAGACTTTATAAAACTCAAATAGACTTAATAGAATAATATTTAATCTTATCTATATAAGCTTTTTATTAATTGTTATTATTTGTTGCGCGCGCAATAAAAAGGTCGTGACTTTCAGAATTAAGCTTTTGATAAGACTCGGTAAGAAAAAAAACCCTAAAACTTTTCAAGGTAACATTACTATAGCATAGCACAGCATAGTACAGCACAATACAGCACAGCACAGCATAGTATAGCACAGCACAGCACAACACAGCACAGCACACGCTGCCCTGGTTTCCTACCTCGGCACTTCCACTTCTATTGCAGTAACGGCAACAGGAGACGGAAGACCAGGCCAGCCCAGGGGCCAGGGCCAGGCTGCCAGGGCCAGGACTATTTGCACCAGCACCCCTGACCTGATTTCACAATGAGGCAGACGAGACACCTTACCTAAGGTACAGTACCTTACTAACCCCGGGCAGTCAGTCCACTGACCCTACCTAGGTACGGAAGGTACCTCACCCATGCATCATGCCTGCATGCCTGCATGCCATCCGATCAGCAAAAATGTCCTCAGCCTGGTCAGACTCAGACCCTCGGATTCTCGATCCACGGTACTCTACTCTACTCTACTCTACTCTTCTCTTCTCTACCCAGTAAAATCAACATCAACGTTGTTACCTACCTACCGACTTTTCGGTCGCTTCCCTCCCCTCCCTCCTTCTTTTTTCTGCTCTTCACTTCTCTTCTACACCACTTCAAAATACCGCTGCCTACTCTCGAGTCCACTCTCCTGTGCCGCCTCACCGTCTAGTACCTACCTATCGTGCGATGATTAGCTTTTTCCGTTCAGCAAGGACTGGACAATCAAAAGTATCTTCTCCTTGGCTTTTCCCTCTGCTTCCTCAGCCTCCCTCTGATCTGCTGCGATCTTATCACGCTGGGAGAGCAGGCTCCGTCAATACTGCTATTCAACGCGGTCTTCGAAAATCGAAAGGAATTGGCTTCAGAGGTCCAACAAAACCTCGTTCTGACGATCCGCGAGAGATTTATAGAGTACGAACTGGGCTTCATGCAGATGATTTTGCCACGGCCGGGGCAGACCCAACAACCAAAAGGAAAGAGGCTCACAGCGGTGCGCTGAATGACAAACTAACTCGCAGCAATTCACGATCTTCGCGTGGTAGAACTGGCCTGCATGGGCGCGGGACATCTCTTTCTGGCCGTCCTATACAGAGTGAAGCTATCCTACGTCCTGAGGAATACAAGGACTCAGAAATACGTGGTCGATTTGGTGAAAAGCTCACACCCCGCATTCGCAAGTTTGAGCAAGGAGGAAGTCGGTCTGGCAGGGGAATCTACAGGAAATCTACGTCGGAAACTGGCCACGACGATCACACACATGACAGGCCAACCTGGCCAGACTACTACTCGGGATCGCAGGAGGCTTCATCGAAGAATGCCTACCCATCTTTGTCATTCCGACATAGGACTCCCGGTTCTCGGACTGCCGAGTCCTATGATTCAAGGTTCATTGGACGAGATCAGGCTTCGACTGGTGAAAACAGTCTTGGGGAATTCGGAATGATGCAATCAGACCTTTTTGCGGCTCGGGCTGCTGAGCGAGCTGGTCGGCTGGGCAATGAAAACCTTATATGCAAACCTTCTGACATATTCAGATCAGGACGTCGGGGGCGGTCACGGGAGCCAATGGAGGAGCACTTCATCAGAGGCACTGTGGGAAACTATGGCAGGGGATTGTCGGAACGAAGAGTCAACATGAGCCACAGGGAGAATACCGAGGCTGAGCAGCCCGACGGAAAGCGCCATAATAGGCATTCGTCAAGCTCGTCCCAAGTATTGCAAGTGTTCGACAAGCATTTGCCACTGTCCGTTCCCTACACCACCCCGGCTTCCGAATTTCTCTACGGTACGTCAGTGGTCGAGGCTGCCATAATCTCGCGAAGGAGTCCCAAGAGAAAGCTCTACAAACTCTATATCTACACTGGAGAGAACAGGGAGGATGCCGAGCGAGATTCTCGACTGGAGCGATTAGCACGGAAGAATGGAATCCAGGTGCTGCGAGTTGGGTCCGAATGGATCCGACTCATGGACAAAATGAGCTCGGGCCGGCCACACAATGGATATATTCTGGAGGCGTCACCTTTGCCTAGGCTACCTGTCACGCATCTTGGGGAGTTCAGGTCCAATGATAGCCAAGAAGGTTTCGAGGTGTCTGTCGACCATCAGTCAAAAGAAGAGGCTGCTGTGAACGGAACGAACAGTTTCATTCAAACGGTCAGCTATCCCAGGGGACGAAAACCTCTAGTGCTCTTGCTTGATAGTATTGTGGATCCGGGTAACATTGGTGGTATTATTCGCACCGCTTCGTTTCTGGGCGTAACCGCCGTCGCGATTTCCACAAGGAACAGTGCTTCCTTCACACCTGTAGTTCTCAAAGCTTCAGCTGGCGCTTCAGAAAATATCACTCTCTTTTCTGTCAACAAGCCTGCCGGATTTATTGTCGACTCCAAAACAGCCGGATGGCGCGTATACGCTGCTGTTGCCCCTTCCAAAAGGAACGATCCTTCGATGCCAGCATCTTTGTCAACGGATGACTTGGCAGATCCTCTCTCGCAGGCTCCTTGCATCCTCATGCTCGGAAGCGAGGGCGAGGGTCTTCGTTGGAATTTGCGAAGTAAGGCTGACGTTGACCTTTATATTCAGGGCAGTGGTCAGAGCTTCAGCGTTGACAGCTTGAACGTTAGCGTAGCAACGGGCATTCTCTGCCATGCGTTTCTTTCGAGTAAGGGCAGTGACGCGACAGGCACGGTTGCTAAAGAATCACCTGTAGAGGAGCCAGTGAAAAATGACTATACAGGCTCTGCAAGCGCGTTCTTTTGATTGGTTCCAATCACTCCTATAATACGTGTACAACTAGCTTTTCAAGATACCCATAATGTAGAACATCATGTTTTGAATCTAGCTATAGGCGCTTGCAGTTCATAGGATGGATTTTCGTCCTCCCGTTTATGTCATCGCGCAAGCAAATTGTTCCGCCCGGTCAGCATAACCTCAGATGAGTACTTCGAGCCTCTTGTTGCCCTGAAACCGAGTTTGCATGTTGGTATTTATCTATTTGGTTGTCATTTTGGTTTTGTTCAGTTTTGCTTCCCATGGGCGAGAAACCGACCCTAGGAACTTGCCAAATTACTTCAACGCAATCTGAAGCGTATCCTTGAGAGAGTCTGGATCAAGCGGTCTTCATTACACGCCCAATCTTCTTCCACTTCTGGTCCCTTTTGAGGCATCGCCAGTGCTTTTTCGATCGCTGGCAGCCAGGCTGAGTTTTCATACTCCTTCACGTCAAGACGGATGATTCTCCGATGCGCAGTCTGCATCCAGCTTAGCAAGCCTTTTTCTTCGATGAAAGCACTCCGAGGAACATAGATGAAAGGGCTTATATCCATTCCCAATCACCTCGCTGCAAGTACCCCACCCAAGCTTTCCAAGCACTGCATCACACGCCTCAATGAGATCAGGCATATGCACATCGTGGGAGACCTTGTGGAATAGCGGTGGAATGTCAATAGTTTGACTTATGTATGCCCACCCTTCTGGCAGCAGAGGCGTGTCGGCAGGCGCATTTAGGGCGTGACCCCCAAAACAGTGAAGTAAGATCTTTGTATCGTTCAGATATTGTAGTCCCAGACTCGCGAGTGTCTTGGTCCTATCTCGTGCTGCCTTTCGGAAATGCATTTGGGCATCCACGATTTGCGGTCCTATGAATGGGAACGGTATGTGACCAGGTAGACGGATGATGGTGTGGGCAAGCGTGTACTGCGCGGACATCTCCCTGACTTTCTGCTGCAGCCTTCTCTTGCTACCTGCGTCCGGTACGCTATCCAATAAGGCTTGGAATATGCTGTCAAATGTGAAATTGGTGATGAGGATAGCTGGAATGTCCAAGATCTGCGCGAGCAGGCATGGCAGAGACAGTGCATCTGAGATTATTGCTTGGACCTTGTGCCGTCTGAGGAAATCTAGTTCCTTCGCTTGCGGTACAGACGTGTCGAAGGCATCTAGCGCATGTAACGATTCTTTTGCGTCGAGCTGTTAGGCATTTGTCTGTACGACATTAGGATGTAAAGGGTAGTCCAGGTTACTACTGTGTAGTACTGAGGAGGTACGGATATGAAAGTCGTATGTTTCAGTACGGGAAGCGATTGCTAGGAAGTTCTGAGTTCTCGCGAGATGGCCGTAGCCATGGGCGGATATGTAAACTGCAATGCGCAGAAGGGGGGTTGGTGACTCTGACATTTGATCCGGTGTGGTTTAAAACAGGAGAGAGGATGTAATGTCACGGTTGAAGGGTGCGAACCTGGGATCTATTTCGTGGTGCAAATATCCAGTCGGGTACGACACGAGTTCTACTAAACCTCAATCACACACCGCTCCTGTGGACTTCACATTCACATTCACATGGGGAGTATTTTGTGAGTTTCTGGCTTACAAGTACAAGTGCCTGGGCAGTATCTCTCGGGTACCTTAGTCTCCTCATTTACGCAGCGATACAGCTTCTCTCGCAGCATTCTTATTGCACCATCTCCCATCGTCTTTCTACAGAGTGTTTGAACTCGTATCTCATTGTGCTCTTTCTACAGTCCAGGTTCTAGTGGAAAGGAATTGCATAGACTCATACATTGACAGCAAGCGATCTACAGCGCCAGTACAGTACGCTGCTAGGGGATTGTACAGCAAACGTACTGTACCTACCTAGTGAGCGGCCGCTTCGCTTGTCTCAGTATTACTGTAGAGCTGACAGAGTTGAAGTTGACTGCCCATTCAACCCCAACCCCGGGGATGACACGTCTGGGCACCCTAGTGTGGATTACAAGGAGGTTTGATTGGTAGTTTTCTCTCGTCAGAACCCAACGGAGTACTTGTGACGGTGCATTGGCTTCGAAAATATCGTGACTTTGAAGCGAGACACAGTCCGTCAGGCTTCAGACTAATTTAGACTTATGTTCTTACATGCTATGTCTCGGATGTCATAGATTTGACCCTCTAATGGATCTTGAATCTTGAAGTCTTCCCCTTACAGAACACCACTTTCATCCGACTAAAGACGAGGTCTATGTAATACTTGCATCGGGGTATCTGAACCAGAACAATCGAGCGTCCCCACCTACGCACCTGCTCACCTACGAACTACGGGCTACGAGCCGAGCCCCTCCCCTCAGCCGGTCAGAGCTAACAAACCACAGTCTTTCACACCAATACCACTACTTGGTGCAGATAGCACCCACGCAACCGTCCCTTTCCCCAACTTTTCGGGAAGCACGTGGTTACAACGAAGCATCTTCGGAAAACCCCAAGTTGCTATTTGCAACTTTGCGTCTCTATAGCAATCTGAGCAATGATAGAAAGATGCATATCGGTGGATCTGGCTGTTATGATCGATCGATCGACTGCCTCCGACTTTACGAGCATGCCTACAGTTGGTATGCGAGTGCCCTTTTCACCTGTTATCCTAGACGACGGTCTCAAGAGATCTGCTTACGCTGCTACCAGACATTCCATCACTAGCCATTGGAACCCAAAGTAGATCTTATTTTGATCCTCTGTCCCTTGCGAATATCGTCGTCGTGGTCCTCCATCGGCAGCTTCACTTCTGAAGTCAGATTGGACAAACCGCGACAGGCATGCTTTTGTGTCAATGGAATCGCCTTTCTTACCCAACCTTGTCCTCAAACGCGTGTGCCGAAATTGCTGGGCCAAGACCTGGATGGGCTTGACAAGGAGCTCCCAGTTGTCATGGACAGCTGGGATTGGGTAGAAACATTTTGCTTTGTTTGGGGCGACGAGTAATAAGCTCACGATACCGTACCTAGGCTCTTTGAAAACTGTAACACTAGATTGTTACGGTCTCGCCTTAAATGGTCTAACAAGGTTTCCCTGGTTCTCCAAAGGTTGGTGTGGTGTGCCGGCAGGCTGGGTACAACACGATCATACGCAAGGACAGCCTGGAGTATAGGATGACGTGATGTCGGCGAATCTCATCTTTATTATGCTCACCGTTTCCACCTCCTTATGAACATGTGTCGATATTGGGACGGAGACATCATAGTGAAGGACATCAACCAAAATGACGGAGCCACTTCCTGGTGAAGAGATGCTACGACAGTCACGCCCACGATCAAGATTTCCTCTGTCTGAGCAAGCTTACAGGCGCAACTCTAGTACCTCTTCGTTCAACAGCTCTGGCCGATCCTATTCCCGATCGTGTAGCTCTTGCTCAAGGTCGCCAATGTCGGGAAGTGAGAAGTTACGACAAGGCCCCAGATCGAGCACTCGAAATGGCCGTAGACGAGGACGAGGACCAGGACGACGACACTGTAGCCCCTTATGCGCAGAGACTTACAAAGAAGAGAAGCCATGGTTCAAGAAGAAAACAGTATGGGCAACGGTTGCTTCTATAGCCACGGTTATCTCGGTATGACATGTTTCCGTTACCACTAGAATTGACAAGACATGAGAGTGTATTTGCCCTGTCAGCAGCACAGTTTCTCTTCGACATTGCATGAGTACCCATAGGCAGTTACTGAATCGTGTGATCTTTCAGCTTGTTCCCACAGCTATCGCAGCTAATGCCTCGGTCCACTCCGCGGAGGCTTCGGCCGCCAGTGCAAGACATAGCAAGCGAAGTGCAAATGCAGTTGAAGCAGGGACGAAGGCGTCGTTTCGTAGTGCTCGTGCGGGTGAAAAGAGTGCCGAAGCTGCTTCTAGGAATGCTAGGGCTGGGGAGAGGAGTGCTATGGCAGGGATCAGGAGCGCTACTGCTGCTGAAAGGGCAGAGCATAAGGCAACAGAAGACGTCCCAAGGATCGTGAATAGCGGAGATGTTCCAAGGCTGCGTCCTTCGAGTCGACGAAGAATCGAGAACAATAAGCTGATGGGTATACGTTCGTTTTCAGACAGAGGCGTGTAGAATGAAGAGTCTAGAGGGTTGAGGTCGGATTAGTCAATAGTCTGTAGGGCTCTAGTAGGACATATTCCGGCTAGACTTGGAGTTTCGGAAGTCTACTGGGAGTAATCCGCTGGTGCCTCTTAGATAATATATAATTTGACTTGTCTTATATGTTCTTAAGAATCATACGAGACGAAAATCGGTATAAAGTGAGGTATACTAGTCCGTGTTTGCTTCGCCTGAGTGAATTTTGTACTTCTTTTTAGCGAAATGACTTACGTATTAGTTTTTATAAGCGTAAGCTGTAAAGAAGTAATAATCGGTGTGAATGATGATTCTATTGAAGGGGGATTTCTAGGTCCTTATAACTACTCTAATTGCCAAGGCTCGGCTAGCTTTCGTCGCTTTAGTTGCCTATTTAGGCCTAGTACCAAGGCCTCGCATCGCATCGCATCGCAAGCTGTAAATAACTCTTTATTTTAAGGAAGCTTTGCGAGCTTTATAAATAACCNTTGTAAAGGGGTTTGCGAGCCTTTTAAACTACCGAAGTTACAGGCTTTATAGGGGGTCCCTGAGCCTATACTATCTTTAAATTAAGCGAGCCTTTGTTTATGCCATAAGCGAGGTTATGAAAGCTAAGCGAGGCTAAGCGAGGTGCATATTATATTCTTATATAAGCTTCTTAATTTACTGATTATTAAAGAATATACTATTACGTGATATAACTACCTGAACGAGAATCTGGTTTTATAGTTAAAGATTCTTGATTAACTTACATGTTTTAATAAATTATAGTTTATTTTAAGTTTAATATATATTTGTTTAATATAACAATACTATTGGTCCGCAGGCCTTTTTAAGGATGTTTCGGATTAGAATAAGAAGTCGGGCCCTTTTTTTAATAGCAAGCTAATACCGTTTTGGAAAGGTATATTGTACTTGTTTTTTTTACATTCTCTTAGAAATATATAAATCTTATAACTTATTATTGAGAACTTGATATATTAATATTTTGTAATACTTTTATAGGTATTATATTAATATTGATTAGTAATTAGCTTATATTATAAGCAAATAAATTATAAATGAAAAAGTTAATTTGGAAGTTTAATATTAAAGTTATATATATATATATATATGTTTTTTAATAAAGCTTTTATTTTTATTAAAAGTTAGAAGAAAATTGGAAGTTTTTTACTAAAAACTTTTTAATAAGAATTATAGTATCGTATTTTTAAACGTGTAGTAATAATAACACAAATAATTACTTTTTTTAACAGTGAAACGGTTAGCAGGCTGCTGTTTTCGGGGGTTTTGGTCGCTGTTTTTGGGGGTCTGCTAACCAGTTCTGAGCTAATTCCACACCCCATCTCTCTTTACCACGCACCTCGATCCAGGCACCGTGGGCCGTGCACTCAGAGAGCATCAATCACCCCCCTGCTTCTCGTCTCGCTCATCACTTCTTCTTCCCTTCCCACTTCCCTCCCACCTGGCAGCCCCCCGAATCTTGCGGGTGCCAGAACAGATCGCTGTGAACGACTCTAACCTAAGTATAAATGGCTGGCGCCTCCTTTCGTACCCTCCTTTCTCATTGCCCACTCCAAACCACCAACATCGTCTCCCTCCTCTCTCGACATACCCTATTTCAGTCCCTGCTCTGCTTTGTCGCTTTGTCATTTCTTCCTCTCTCTGCTTCATCTCTTCTTCACACAGCTTCTTCTGCCCACACATGTGTCTATGCCTCGAGCGAGATTCACTGCAGATGTGCCGACACTTGACGATGAGAGCACCTCCGATTCCGACGCAGACGGCTTGTTCGATGACGAAGCAGACTCTGGAACCGATACCGACCTGGACAGCCTCCTAGCCGAGGAGGATAGTGACGCCGATGACGATCTTTACGATGATGAAGTACGGCATCCTCCAGAGCACTATCGCGCCAACGCTGCAAACCTCGACGTGCAGCGTCTCCGACAAAGGCGATACAGCCCAAAAACGCAGGCTCAGCTTGACCGGGTGAAGGAGCACCATGAACAGTATGACCAATACCTATCTCACCTGCATGAAAAGATTTAACTGACCTGTGTTTCGCATTAAGATACTGCACTTTCCAGACCTGGGATCCAGTGAAATGTTACGAGGAAATCTCGCCCCAATTTATCCACGGCTTCCTGAGCTGGGCGTGCGATCAACGACGAGGGAAAGGTGGCCGGAGGCGGCCAGGAATCAAATACGCAAGCTCGCTGGAGACATTCTGGAAGTGCTACCTGATAGCATACAGGATTGAAACTGGGAGGAAGCTCGATCCTATGATCCAAGTAAATGGTCAAGATGTGAGCCTTCCCACACCTTTCTATGGTTGTGGTTTACGCTAACGAGATCTTTAGGTCGTCAAGATCGTAGCAGTAGAAAAGAACCTCGACTTCACGAAGCGGCCGAGTGCGACCATGTATGCGGAGGATCTAGCTGAATTCGCGCGAGTCCTTCTAGCTACGACCGAGATGACTTTTGACATCGGATGGCTCCGAATCCAACTCGTCCTATTCTGTCAGCTTGCAGGTATCACAGGGAATCGGCCGGAGGCTTTGGTTGAGCTCCGGTATCGACACCTGAAGTTGACCTTGATTCGAGATCCCGACGGAGGAGGTCGTCCTCGCCTTTTTATTGAATTGACGCCCGAATTCACGAAAGGGTTTCTTGGCTCCAAAGATGTGTACGTTCCTTTCTGTCGCTTCTAGCTACACTGATATACTTTGCTGACCTTGCTAGGAACGATTTCAAAATTCCTGAGATTATCTACGATCCAACCCTTGTGCTCAGCCCGCACGTCTTCCTGCTCGGTATGCTATTCAAGGCTCGTGCATTCAAGTCTCCGAGTATTGATTGTCCGGAAAGGTTATACAGCCTCAAAGTCCTCAAGGGACTCAATGAGCAGCCACTGCCGCTACGGGACGAGATGAACGACGAGTTCATCTTCTGTGAGGCGGTTCGTGAAGCACAAGGCGTTCGTATTGCTCGCGAGCTGCAACTCTCATCTGGGTCGGTACGGTACCGGATGAAGGTGGGGGGTGATATCACCGGCTTTGGTCAGGTGTTGAAGCCTTACAACCTCCGAGACGGTGCGGCCAAAGGGCTGAATGAGAGTCGTAAGTGCCCGATCCTCCATTACACTAGTATCATACTGACTCAAGGTCTTCCAATCAGCGGATGTTAGCGATTCCCTCCAGAACAAAATTCTGCAGCATGCAAGCATCGGCACCTTCTTGAAACACTACCTCAATGACATTAACGTTGACCTTCAGGGCGTGTATCGAAGGCTGGACACTCAAAAGGACCTGATGCGGTTTGCATGCTCCATGAGCCGCTCGATCGATCCCCGCCGCCCGCGGAAGCTGACACCGGAACAAACTGCATCTGTGAACGATCTTCCATATATCGTGAAGTTGCACAACCGAGTGAAGGACCTGTCCAACGCTCCTGTCGGGAGCCGGAAAGATGACAGACTCCAGAAGGCCATCAAGCGATTGTATAACGAGAAGCAGCGGAAGCGGAGAGAACTCCTCAAGGATGTTAAGCAACGGTACAAGTCAGAGCAGCCGGTGAAGGATAGCGAACGGCAGCTGTCAGGTATAGTGGTCAATGAGGACACACGAGACGCCTTGGTTCGGGCAGACATGTCGCCAGAGCAGCTTGGCTTGATAGACGCGATCCTCACCTTGCCTGGGCAGTCACCCGAACAGGAACTGCAACGGAGAATCACGGCTATCAACGCGGTTATGTTGTACTGCGGTGTAGAAGAGGGGGCACCGTCTCGCCATGTTCGGCGTGGTCCTCCCGGCACGTTTGTCCGTTCCCCTGTGCAAGCCGCCGAGCCAGATGTCGCGCTCCGCCAGGCGATATCTTCTATCAAGACCGACAAGAGGCCCAAAGTATGTTTTGTGTGTATTGGAAATCCACACCTGACAACGCGCGAGAGAGTCGCCACATATTCAACCCCGGGTTCCCTGAGTCGACACTTTGTGAGGAAGCACGTGAGCAAATTGCAAAATGGGCAGTTTGTTGATTGCTGCGATCTTCGGCTCAAGACCAGAAATGACTTGCTGATCCACGCAGAGAGGTTCCACGGGACCGTTTCACGAGTTCCGGCCGAGCGACTGATTGTATAGATTGCCGTTTGTTCTTGGATGCTACAACTTTAAGAGCAAAGTTCCGTGCATAGACCAAGTGGAGGAGGGTGGTAGTCAGTTGTGGGCTCGCTATTGCCTCACCTGCAACACAAGATCCGAAACCGTAGCGATACTGTAGTCCGCCGTCTTGTACGACCTCAATCCGACTGACAGGAGCATTGCATGCAGAAAACCCTAGGCGCAGGCCCGTTCGAGATTGAACTAGAATATCTGAGCTGAAGCATCAGAAGGCGGCACATTTTTAGTCGCCGAGCCGCACGGCTATCTGCACGTCTTACTGCTCGTCTTCAAAACAGTCATCCCCAGTGGCGCCGCCTTCCACTAGCAGTATCTGTGCCGATTCATACCGGTCCACCGAGACTGAAGAATGCTGGACAATTCGTACCAAGGCTGTTTCTTCCTGATCGTCGGTCTGCTGTATGCCTTCCTTAAAGCGGGGAACCAAAAGTCGAAACATAGCAGGGTTGCAAAGTCTGGCTGCCAGGTGCAAAACATTCTCACCACGAGAGTTGCGGTGTTGAAGGTGTGCTTCAATTCCCTGTTGCCTAAGCAAATATTCCACAACATCGACGTGGTTTCCTAGGACAGCCTCTCCTATCGATTGATGCACTGGCTTGCCAAAGGACCTATCTTGTGTTTCGCGTTGGGTCCCCCGAAGCAATTCGGTCTTGAGCTCTTCCTTATGCTGAGCACTATCCATCAACCGCCGAATTATTGGAATACAGCCATTGCTGGCAGCAATGCACAGGAGCTCATTGCCCCATCGCTCTTTTACCAAAATGTCTAGCACATCATCAACAAGGTCAAACACCACGTCCCAATTTTGGTGATGTGTTTTTGAGCTAGACCACTGTTCAATCACGAGTCGAAAAAATGCAACGTTCCGAAGCTGGGGACCAACGTTACTACTCAAAAAGAGCATCGTGAGTCTAGACAATTCACCCCATTGGAGAATTTGGTCCGCTGCTCCTATGGCTGGATTAGGGAGGAACTTGCTCTTGTCGAACTTCGAGCTCTCAAGCATATCTCGTAGCATTGTCTCGGAGCCGTAGAGCGAGGTAATACTCAGGGGATCATACAACTTGCTATCAAATAGGAATCTGGGCTGGATGGTACATTGCGGGCGACAGTATTGTTTGATCCAATTCTGCAGTCGAGTTGAGCCTGCTTGGCACAGATCCTCTATGCTCTCCAGGCTTGGACGATGTTCAGCCATAATGGCACCGTAATGCTCAAGCCAGTGACAGGAAGCGTAGACGAAGAGCTCGCCGAAGCCACGGTCGGTGGGATCGTAGCGGATCATATTTTCTTCCCAAGTCTCCCAAGTGCAATAAGGATCGTAACCAGTTGGCTTCTCATCATTGCTGAACAGATCAAATTCTTGGGGCAGCTCTTCGATTGCCACCTGCTCTTCAGAAAACAAATCTGTGCGGGCAAATTCATCTAGTAGAAGATACTTAATGCAGATATCCAAGAGACCTGCCTCTAGACTTCCAGTACGCTGATGAATAAGCCCTTGATGTGTGGTTCTTGAGATTGTCTGATCTTGCAGATCAGGCCGATTCGAGGACATATCCCTTATAACGAACTCCTTTACTGACTGGTGTACGAGTCTGACCTGACGCTTCTTAACATCACCGAAATTGACGTGAGCAACAAATGGTTGAATTAGACTCATGACTCTGTGGTGATCTACCAGCCTGGCAAGAGCAGCCACGTTCGTAACTCCTTCCTGGTCCGTGCCTAACGCGACAGCCCAGGCAAGTTCTATTATGCTAAGAGGCCTCCGGGTTATAGCAAGAACCTCTAATGCGACAGTGACAAGCTTCCGATTTTCCGGGTCGTTTGTAGTGCATCGTGAAAACAGACTAACGTAAAGCTCTGAGAGCTGCGCAGGCAACGACATTCTATCCAAGAAAGTTCGCATTGGATCGAGCGCCCTAATCCTACGGACCTCAATGAGTTCAACTATCATCTTCGTCCAAATAGCGCTCCCCTGTGCCAAACGAGATAGAGTCTCTACAATGAGTGCTCTGACATCCACAGGCAAGTTAGATAATTTCCTCTCGACTGTCCTCTCAACGATGACTCTGTCTCGCCTATCGTCAGAACTCAGATTGATCTTGGCTGTACCATGCAGCCGCTCCAATATCTCATCTTGAGGACGGGAGGACAGAAGAATTTTGAGCCTCGGTGTCTTTTGCAACAAGTTTTTCAATGAATCGAGAAGACTGTCCTGGGATGCTCTATCGCACTCATCAAGGCCATCTATGACAATGAAAAGTGGGCGATCAAGTGTTTCCAAGATTTTCTGTAGGAACGCCTCCAGTTTCTTAACGTCTGTCGCTGGGTCGAAATTTCCAGAAGCTCCGGCTTGTTTGTACCATTCGAAGAATGTCCTTTTGAGGCCAGAGAACTGCTCAAGGAGTGATAGAAGCAGGGCAGAGAATATGTAATCAGCCCTGCCAGTCTCATCATCCCGGCAATAGTGGTAGCATATCCTGGGTTGTGGTAGTTGGTGCTCATTTCGTATCCTTAGCTCGTCCACGAGAAAAGCCATTGCAACACTTTTCCCGCAGCCCATGTCACCAAGGATCACCAACCCCTGTGAATCCGAGGCGGAATACCAGCTGATGAATTTGGCATCTGAAAGCAAGAATTCACAGGCTTCATCGGCTCGAAGATTCTGCAAATCAGTGTGGTATTTACTCTGCTGACTCATCTTTCCACTGCCTAGCCACCTCGCAACTAAAGCCAGATTAGAATATATTCAATCGGTTCTGGTGCGATGAAAATCGCAAAAACATACTTTCGTGATCATAAAGCATAGCTCTAATGTCCTCAACAATCTCCAATGTCGCCTTTTGTACGAGTTTTCGAAGATTATCAGCGTGTCTCAAAAAGTCTTGAACAATATCTGGCAAACGATTGGTCTCTAAAATCATTTTCATCACTATCTTTGCTCCTTTCTTGGTCAAGATCTCGAATGCGGCAGTATAGAATTCTAGGAGCTTTTGATATACTAGTACGAGTGCCTGTCATATGTGAGAATGGCCTCGAAAGTTTTCATTGCAGATTACCTTGTGTATATCCATCTTGTTTGTTTTCTGACCGAGCGTGTCACAATCGTCAATATAGGAAATTTGCTCAAGCATTTCCCCGATTTGCTTAGCGAATTCGATATCAGCAGTTGCAAAGCTAATAGCAATCTGTGTTATAAGCGTCAGTGCTTCCGCTTCCAGGATTCGGGTGGGGTGAAGTTTCTATGAAATCTGCTCACCGCTGTTACGCTTCTGACCACAGCAAAAACCGTTGCTGTGGTGGGCTCTATATTTGTCAGTGGGGTCGCCAGGTCTAATGCTAGCTTGAATCTCTCCAACGGCACTTGAAGAGAATGCAAGTATTTTACACCCCTTAAGAAGACGGACTCCTGACCATCCTTTTCAATCTCTTCTAGTTGTCTGAATAGCTGCGCGACATTTTCACCCTTGAGAATAGCAATGTTTATGTCTTTCCCAAGGCTATCCACGGCCTCACGGTAGGCCATACTCCAAATATCCGAAGAAGTTATCACCGTGTCGATGTCAAACCTCACCGTTGAAGGTCTGGCGAAGGAATTCCGTTCAACTCCTTTTGTATGAATCGCCATATGGAGAGTGCTCTGATCGATTTGGGCTTGAGTTGCATCATTCCCAGTGGTACTAGGTTCCTCGGGAATATCACATATTTGATTGGAAGGTAGTGAGCGAGCTGTGGATGGCACATGCTGGGAACTTGAATCTAGGAATTAGCACAATCGGACTGGTCAGATATGAACACTCACTTTGGCTCAGGTTTTGGTTCTTCTGGCGCACTTGAACTTGAATCATCATTGGAATCGTCCGAGATATCTCGCGGTTTCTGCCGAAGTCGATGCAGTCGTCCGCGTAACCGCTGCCGTAGACCTTTGTTCTGCGTCGCTGAGGCTGGCATGGTTCTATTCGAATTGCAGCGTTGTAAAGGCTTCGACAGTCTCTGGATTGATGTTAATTAACGAGGAATGAACTGTGTTGGACACGATCAGAACAAATTTCCTGCATGAACACACGCACATTTTCGAACAAATATTTCGCTGGAGGCAGCTGCGTATAAATAAGTACTGAGGCATGAAAGCAAGCGCTTCCGTGCAAACCAATGATTGGTGTAGCTAGCCGCCGGAGGAGATGACCCCGCACGTCAGACGTCTGCCTACGACTTCAAAGTCATCCAACTTTTACGGTCAATGCAAAACGTTGGAAGGACGGGATCTCATCGTCAATACTCCTATATTGGTTAGGCTTGGAGCAAACAGAAGATTTCGGGGGTCGTGCAGATCGACCACCTGTTGATTCATCACGATTGGTATGTGAATGAATCTGACGCATTTTACCCTTGGAGATTCTGACATAACTTCAACGCCAGCTGCCTCCCAGAGGAAAACTCGATCCAATATTCTCCTAAGGGCTCCTAAAGGAGTGACTCCCCACGACCGCCACCTCCAGTTCAATCGGCAGCGTCGCCCCCGAATAGACTTCGTCCGCGGATATCGGCCTGGATATAATCACAAAACCTTGGGCTTCTCTACATCTCCCGGAATATTCTACAACAGCGATTTGTCGTGCTATGGATTCCGACGACAGGAAAACACAGCGAGCCACCTCAGATCCAACCGGCTTCCTCAGCTTGCCGGACAAGATCCGCATGAATATCTACAAAAGAGTGCTTGTTGTGGCCCATCCGCTCTATCTTTTCCAAGACGCAGGTTCTCAAATGGTAGAGAGTTTTGCGCCAGAGAGGCCGTCACGATGGCTCGCATTGCTCTATGCCAACCGACAGGTACACGACGAGGCTAGCATAGTTCTATACGGTTCGAATCATTTTACTTTCATGGATACAGCGCACCGACAAGGCGGCCTCCTACAATCCTTTTTCAACTGCATTGGATCTTTGAATGCAGGTCTACTGTCTCACCTCACCATCAATTTCCCCGTTGCGGAAAATGTTGAAGGTCAATCGGGAACAGTTATACTCGGGAAAGATGACGCGTACAGTCTGAGGCTTCTGAAAGAGAATTGTGCCAGTCTGACGACCCTGGAAACCGTCATTTCCGGCCGAAACTACACGCGCCTGATTAATGCGGGCGACAACGACTCGAAATTCATTCGAGAGGCACTGTCGCAGATTGATACGCAGCTGAAAGCTGTCTCTTCGCTGAAAAAGGTAATTGTCAGATACTACGATGGGACGCCCACTCCTCTTGTGGTAGAGTTGATGCAAGGTCTTGGCTGGGTTATCTTGCGTGGACGATGAAGAACTATGGGATGGAATTTGGGAGAGGAGAATAATGGATTGGAAGCGTATAAACGCGTACATGAGAAGGTCTTTCTTTTCAGTGGTTACAATCAAAGTATGAGGAGCGCGATCGAATTCATCTAGTGTGTGAAGTTGTGCTAGACAATGAGTGGCTTATGGATTGCTTGGAATTGTCAGGTAACGGGAATGTCCCAAACATGGAATCCCAACGTGAAAGAAGTGCATTCTGGCATTTACATGTGTATAAAGACGATGGTAGGTTGTTCGTTTTGGAGTGTACCCTCGCTTTTGGAATTAGTGACTAGATGGCTATGCACCTCCTAGGTAGGACTCATGGCGCCAAGTGGAGGATTGGTCGTTGCCAAGGTGGTAACCATCAACAAGAAGAGGGTGATGATCCATTAGCGTACTCGTGGTGTTGAAACTCAACATTTTTTTTCTTTGTTCCTGAGTCGGTTGATAAGCTCGCCGCTTCTACTCAGTGACAATCATTGCATTCTCCAGACTGTCAGAAACCGACACATTGAGCAAAGCGGCACAATCGAGTTTAGGATGCAGTTAGCTTCCTTAGGTCTGCGTTGCTGTACCAGCAATCCTCGGCAGCCTAAATATCATCCCAGCAAGTCGGAGCAGCACTAACAAGAGAGCTAAGAGTGGATAGATACTGTCCTGATATAAAGCCTACTGCATCTTCTTGTATTACCCAGTGCAATCTCGTCCATTGCCCCTCATCCTGATATAGATGCACTGATTCGAACGCTGAAATCATAATGACCATCAACCCATCAAAAAGCAGTCGCTCTGAAAGCCTCCCAACAGAGATTTCTCGTAGCATTATTGACCTTCTCCCACTCTGAGATGTCAAACGTTTGTCTCGTACTAGCAAAAGTGTGAGAGAAGCATGCATGCCATCCCTCTTCAGCTGTGTCCAGATTCCCTTCTCGACCGACGGATTCAACAGAATCAGAAGCCTCATGAATACAGATGCCCGATACTACATTGGCTCGTTTACCTATATGGTTCCGGAACTACTGAAGCCTGGTAATATTCTGTCCTTCATGCTGAACGATCTGATAGAATTGCGCTGACTTAGCTCCTATATCGCGTAGAGATACTAGATTTCAGTTGCTTCAAACACGATCTTTTGACTCCAGACAGCTATGTGGAAACGGCGAAAGAGTTATACGACGGAGGCGGTGGGGCCGATGAATATCCTTCCTACATGGTTATTTACGAGACCTTACACGATATATGCGAGGAGCAGCGTAGCATCATGAACAACGGCGTTGACCTCTCGGTTTTATCCTCGACCTTTGGAGCACTTCCTCGACTGACGGAGGCGGGTTTGTCATTTTGCGAGGCAATAGAAGACGACTCATCGCTGTCACCTTTCACCGCAGGCATGACTACAGCACTGAAAACCATTTAAGAGTTGTATCCGATGCTATCCAGAGTTCCAGAAATAGAGGCGCTGGGATTAATACCATCAGCTTATCGGGGTCTCACCTTCCGTACTACTATGAATGGGAGGATCCCGACCTGGGCACCTTGTCAGATTCTCTCGGCAAGCTGCTGCAATCTGTTCAAGTACTACGCCTGAGTGAGTCGAGTTCTCCGCTGGAGATAGTGTCCAGCTGCACACTGGATATTCGCCAGCTTGATATGTGCTGTATGGTAGTGAAACGCAATGCTCTGGAGGACTTCCTGCAGACGAATAAGAGATCCCTTCGATCTATTGGCTTACACGATGTCACGATCACCGAGTCGAGCCGACTGGTGAGCCCTTCCGGGCTGTCCTCAGATATGGTCTGCAAAAATGATGAATATTCCACAGACCTCGTCGTGTCGAGCAGCTGTTTGTGGCTGCCTTCCCTTTTGGGAAGAAGGGTATAGAATGCTATTGGATAGTGACAGTCACCCACAACGATCAGAAACATGAGGGAGATAGCTTGTGCGGGGAGGACGTCATACAGTAACTGTCACTGGCATATTTCACGAGCGCTTCACTTGAAGCAGCCTAGTTTCCTTTGGATCAATTCAACAGCTTCTATAGTGTCCTAAAATCTGACCTGAAATATCTACACTTTCTGAAACGTACTGGTGGTATACCAATTTGATACAAAGCACCAGATATAATACCATGTATGAGACATCGTCCTTTGGGGAATTAGGGTGGTCATTTTTGGTGACCACTCTAGACATCATCAACCATCGAAAGAGGTGGTCATTTTTGGTGACTAGTCTAGGGTCCTCAGCTACCATTCCTTTTTGGCCCTCCCATAACTGCCCTGTCCTAATAACACCTTCGGAACTGCCACAATGAGCAACTCATAGGGCGGGTTGAGCTAGCAGGGTTCATTATCATCGCAAGATGGAACCCTGCCCAGGAGCCCATAAATGGCATGACGCCATAATAAGCGGTTGGCAGGAATAAGCCCTTGCGGATGCGGGGATATCAGTGACGATTGGTGCGCCTTCTCGTGGAGCGGACAAGTTATCTTGGTGTGTTACTCCACTTTAGCGGGCCATTCGATCGTTTTGATGGCTTCCCTCCCGTCCCACCGACTGTTTGAAAGTACTTTGCGATGTCGGAAAAGGGATGTTCAACCAAGGGGAAAAGTTTTTGATGTCAGCCGCGGACCAGCTTCATATTTACAGTACCGCTAGGTCCAGAGGCCACCGATTCTGGTNGAATTTGGGAGGTGGGAGGTGCTGTTGCTGTTGGTTCAAAGATATGGCTCGGATGCCGCCATGATGTCCCCTTAGCATGGCTTATTTACTATGCTCACAGCCACGGCTTTGCTAGCAATGTCTCTATACTTATCAAACACTCAAGTACGTCAATAACCTAGGAACGCTAGTCCGACATGGCTTCCCCTTCTTCTGCGCCTGCTATCAAACGATGCGAAGCTTCCATACTCTCAACCACCTCCATCAAACCTTCTCACGCGAAGGATCTCACGACTTCCTCGATACTACCTTCCCGAAGACTGCCCCCTATACTCGGGATGTTTTTCCAGTGATTCTNACATGGGCGTTTGATGTCGTTCTGGAGGTTTGTTTTGTTTTGTTTTGTTTTGTTGTGCAGTTGATGTAGTGCGAGGCTCGGTACTTCTCTGTACCGAGACTTAGACCCTTGGTGAACACCTTTGGCCNTGATNGGATTTGAGGTTGGTTAAAGTTGGTAGATATGTTGGAGCAAAGTGAACTCGACCCAGTTCCAAACGTGTCAGATCAACTCCGCAGATCTCCAAACTCCTGCAATAGGGTATTTGGCTCTTTCGGANTCCTCATAGGATCTGCGAAGCGAATCTGGAGTTGTGGTGGAGGTTGACATTGTATTTTGTTGTCGTTGTTTGAGTAGGATGAAAAAGAGATGAAGTCGTAGTGGGAGCGCATACATATATGCACGCTAGTGCTCCTAGCTCCCGCTTCTGGCTTGGATCATGTGATCTGTTAAGCTCTCGATGACGGGAAGGAATCGTACGGACGTACGTCGATGGGCTGTCCACGGGCATCGCCTCGCCAACTTTTCTCTTCCTTAGAATCATCAACACGTCCAACTCTTCTTCCCTGATTCACCTCATCTTCAATCTCCTCGTTCATGGTTCTCCCTAATCCTGCGATTGTGACGCTCAGATAGTTTACCGAACCTCTGTCCTAAATCCTCCTTTCCATCTCAAACCCCTGTCGACTCGCATATTCGGATCTCGCGAACATGTCTCAAAGTCAGCAGCAGATTGCCAACGAGCGGAGGAGACGTCTACACCACGAAGCTGATGTGGTAGTGGTGGGCGCCGGTGTGTTTGGATGCGCAATGGCTTTTGCCCTGGCGAAACAAGGAAGGAGCGTGCTATTACTCGAGAGATCCCTGAGAGAACCC
>JGI24508J20089_1000083_pt1 | contig 196939 bp, 210 predicted proteins | sample LinPmetageLP24_FD_20089 | JGI IMG/M metagenome (IMG submission 20089)
TCTTTTCCTGCTGCCTAACTTCGAGGGAAGTCGGTGAGAGAGCGAAAATGAAAATGTGGGTGTGATTAGGGATCTTGATATGATATACCTGACGAGATCAAGATCAAAGGTGACAGAGGAATCTAGAGGGAGGGAGGGAGGAAGGAAGGAAGGAAGGAGGGAAGGGAAAGAGGACTTGGTATTGGATATTATGTTATGCTATGTCTGTTTGCTGCGGGAGGAGGGAGGGAGGAAACTTGCTTTCTCGCTCTCAAGGTAAGTTGTAGATTCGAGAGATCTCACGGTCCTGATGAATAATTAGTTGTGGTTGTATACAGTATAGATTGGGTACATTGTATAGTGGCGGATGTGGATGTGGATGTGGATGGGGATGGGGAAAGAGAAATGAGAAATGGGGAAGTGGAACATGCAAATGGAAGGGGAGAGGAGGAGGGAGGGGGTAAGTAAGAGGAAGGGGTAAGAGGAAGGGGAGGGAGTGGAAGGAGGGGGTTCAGAGAAAGGGAAGATTGAAGTCGGTAGTAGGTACAATTGTGAGGGTGATGGTGATGGTGATGGATTTTTGTTTGGAAAGATTCGTTTGTTTGATTATTTACGTACTCACTCGCGTACTTTCTTGTTTGGATGGATGGGGATTGGCTGAAGGGTAGAGGAAGGAGAAGAAGAAGTGAGGGGCAGGGAAGTGGAGAGGAGAGGAGAGTTCGGTAACTTGGTGATGTTGGATCTTGGATCCTGCATCGTTGTTTATTGTTTACCTGCTCGCTTGCTGGCGGTGAGCTTTGAGGCATGACATGACTGCAGCTGGGTGGGCTTTCACAGCGGGCATCATTGCAAGTAACGCAGATTTAGGGATGGTAGGGAATGAGGGAAGGGAAAATGGAAAGGGAAAATGGAAAGGGAAAATGGAAAGGGAAAATGGAAAGGGAAAATGTGAAATGCGAATTGCGATATGGGCAGAATGTTTGGAAAAATTTGGAGGGGGAGGGCTAGAAAGAGGGAATGTGGAAGAGTATGGATGGAGAGAAGAGAATGAAGTGATTCACCGACACAAGGATTCTTACTCGAATGAGAATGTCGATTTCACGAGTTGCAAGCCACTACGGCTATGTGCATATAGTGTCTTACAGATGTGCATTCGAACATGCTGGGGCGCCAGGTGGAGGCTTTTTTATCTGAACACTGGACATGGACGTACCTAGACGTGAGTAGAAATGTATGTCCCAAGGGGGGAAAGGAAGACCGTGAAGAAGACAAACAAGTACTGACGACGTTATGAGAACCTAGACTCTCGGTCGTGCCACAAGGGTATATAGGTAGGTCAAGTCTCTGACCGAGATTCTGCAATGCAGTCATTGCATATCCCATATGCGTGTGGTTTACAAGGCGGCAAAAAAGAATTTGTGCGGTGGCAGCGGTGCAGTTCGATACAGCAGACAGCCAAAGAAGAGTCGCTCGATATCGTGAAGCGGAGAAAGGGTGTATCGCTCCCGGCTTGCAGTACGAGCATCCATCATATCCTCTCGTCTGGATCTCGGTATCTCCTGTAACCTTCTGCGCCTCCTCGAGGTCTTCTTCTCTGCTAGGAACTCGGTACGGTTATTCCTTGAGCAGGCGGCTAGATAAGAGCAAGATGTAACATGTTACTTTGTATCTCTGGACAGCTCGTTGGTAAGCAGCTTCTGTTACCAGCTCAGGAAAGAATGGCTACTTGAGGAAGTTTGATCCTGAATCTGCACTTGACGATGCGACACCACGATAGCACGACGAAATACTTTTTGGGCATGCTTGGACATCACAACAACAGTGTTGGTAGTATCTGGTCACTGAAGAGCAATTGGTTTGGGGATTTTGTCCGGATGAAGATGACTACGTTATCAAGGATAGAGAAGAGAACGTCGAAACGCATGCTGTAGTCACACGTGAGGTGAGGGGTAATCCTGCGTGGTTCCTGGGTTCGGAACATGAATATATGGATGCATGGATAGTTCGGATGCAGTCTTCCTTAAGAATAAGATCAGAAGAAAAAGAATCGGAGGGTAATGCAAAAGGGATTGAAGTATTTCGACTCGCCTTGGAGCTGATGGAAAGTCAAAACAATCCAAGCGAAACGAAAACTGGTCTCGTGCCACTCACTGATTCAAGCCCTTCAAGGTCCAGTCTTCTTGTCCACCCACCCACACCGCACTTATGCTGTCCTCCACTTCCCCCGCACCAAACATCCTCGCAACCATCCACACACACCAGAACCCCCCCAACCAATACACCAGCTTGAAAATGACGATTCTGACACTAAGTCACGAAAGTCCGTTTCAACTGGAGAGTCGAGATGATATCCTGTACGATGACGCTTATTGGACATGGATTGGAACTTTTAATGAGATGATGCTTGTAGGGCGAGGCTGGAAGGGGGGTTTTCCCGATTTGGGATTGGATGGGAGATGTGAAGGTTATGCAAGGCTGATAGGAGAACTGAGGGGTCAAAAGAGGCTCTGTGAGGTTCAAAGTGTGTGTCTCGATGTTCAGTGATCTGGACAAAGCGAGGGGGGCGAGAGAGTGACATGATGTGCAATGCAAATGCTGGACAGCATGGCATGACATGACATGACATGAATCGTAATAGACTCGGATAGAAGAGGAGATGGAGGAAATAGATGACCACGCATGATGCAGATGGTCACGAGGCACTGTACCATCGTGGGTGGTCGTGGTCGTGCTTTGCCCTCTGTACGGACAACTTCCTCCCCTCCCCATCGATCACGGACTTGCCGGATCATCAGACTTGACTTGACATGAAGAAAAGGAAAGGATGGCTGTCTCGGCTCTTCATGCCCAATTCCAAGCCAATCGAGTCACAGTGACAGTCAAATATTGGAGTGGCGCTGCATCAGATCCGATACCGTGCTGAGCTGTCGTCGCGGTCTGGTCTGGTGCATGAGCAGAAAACCAAAGCCTAAAAAAGTAGATGCCTGGTTCCAAAGGACTTCTTATCCCAAAATGGCAATCATGATCCCATTCCAGCTATCTGCATTTCCACGCCGACAACCGCTAGCATCACAACTTTTGAACTCAGCCTTGACATAGTCTTGAAACGGCACATACTCGAATATGAAGGTGCTGGGGAAAGGGACTCTTGACCATTTTTATATTTGAGGGTTTTGTGGGGGTGAGGAGGGATGTGGTTGATGCCTGAGGTGCGCACGAAAGGCCCCTGGACATGCAGATAAGACAGCTGGGACAATATGCAGGGACGAGGCTACATCGGGAAAGGTTGAACGTGAGCACGAAATCCCGATAGGAATCGCAACATTTTTCTTGCCATCCCCTCAGGTCTTCGCCCACGCTCTGCTCTCCCACCACACACACACCCACCCACGCCGATGCAAAGGCCACGCCCGCCATTGTGAATGCGCCGTACTGATCTCCACATACGGAAGGGGGATTGATTTGATTGACGAGACGACGGTAGGTATGAGTGGCGGCGACATGCCCCTCCCTGGTCTATCTACTGGTTCGGCGAGGAAGACATCTGTTCATCATTTCGTCTCTTTTATTTCTTTCTTTCCTCTTTCTCTCCTTCCTTTTCTATCTAGCTACGGCATCGGTATTCTCTGACCGCTATTCACTTCACCCCCTTTGCCTGTCCATATTCACTACTCATATCTACTACTACAACTCGCTGTTCCCTCCATATCTTCTTTCCTTGAAGACACCGCTCTTATCTTCTCACATCTACACCCAAACTCTCCACTCACTGCAAGACACCACTCTTGCGAGTCGCTCTCCCACTACAAGACTTACTACAGTGCTTACCTCGGCGAAAAATCTCACACCAACCTCTTTGACAATCAATACTATACAAAGAGCCGCACCACAACAATGGCTCCAGATCTCAACTCCGTCCCTCCCTCACCTCGACATGAGCGAACTGCCGCCGCCATGCCTCAATCCGCACCTTTCAAACAACCAAACATCCTCTATATCATGGCCGATCAACTCGCTGCTCCCCTCCTCAAAATGCACAACCCCAAATCGCAGATCAAAACTCCCAACCTCGATGTGCTCGCAGCAGGCGGTGTAGTCTTCGATTCCGCATACTGCCCTTCACCACTCTGCGCGCCTTCAAGAATGTCTATGGTGTCCGGTCAACTTCCCACAAAGATTGGCTCCTACGATAATGCCTGCTCGATTGATCCCAGTGTGCCGACATATGCGCATTACTTGCGCGCGGCGGGCTACGAGACAACATTGGCGGGAAAGATGCACTTTATTGGGGAGCAACTACATGGCTACGAGAGTAGATTGACAAGTGATATCTATCCGGGCGATTATGGTTGGGCAGTCAACTGGGAGGAGCCAGAGAGACGGTTGGAGTGGTATCATAATGCGAGTTCGATTGAGCAAGCAGGTCCTTGTGTTAGGAGCAACCAGCTAGACTACGATGAGGAGGTTATGTACAAGTGAGTGCACCTTCAGGAGGAAGAAGGCAGTGCTGACTTTCTAGGTCCAAGCAATTCCTCTACGATCATGTTCGCAAAGGTCCAAATACTCGCCCATTCTGTTTGACAGTCTCCCTTACACACCCTCATGATCCATACACGATCGAGAAGAAGTACTGGGACATGTACGCGGATGTCGATATTGAACTTCCAGATGTTACAATCCCACAAGAAGAGCAAGATTCCCACTCTCAACGCCTATTGAAAGTATCCGATCTTTGGGGCAAGAAGTTCACTCCAGACCAGATCAAGCGCGCTAGACGTGCATACTATGGAGCAGTTTCCTACGTCGATGACTGCATTGGAAAGCTATTGGAGACTCTCAAGGAATGTCGATTAGACGAGGATACCATTATCGTCTTCAGCGGTGATCATGGTGACATGTTGGGCGAGCGAGGGTTGTGGTACAAGATGTCATACTTCGAGGCATCAGTTCGCGTCCCGATGATCATCAACCACCCAGCAACGTTCAAACCACACCACGTCACTGCCAACGTCTCTACCCTAGACATCCTCCCCACTCTCGTCGATCTAGCACACACCAAACTCTGGGGCGGCCTCCCAATGGACGGCACGTCCCTGCTCCCACATCTCGAGAACCGCCCAGGAGGATCCGACACAGTTTTCGCCGAGTACTGTGGCGAAGGCACAGTCGCCCCAATGATGATGATCCGTCGTGGCAAGTGGAAATACATCACCTGTCCCGCTGATCCAGATCAACTATACAACCTCTCCACCGACCCAAAAGAACTCATCAACCTCGCCTCCCTCTCCCCCAAACACCCCCTCTTCACTACCGAAGTCTCCACCACCCTCTCAGCCTTTGTCGCCGAAGCAAAAGCCAAATGGGATATGAATGCCATCACGGATTCCGTCCTCGTTTCGCAGCGCCAACGCCGTCTCGTCTGGCTGGCGCTCAAGAGTGGAAAGTTCACTTCGTGGGATCATAACCCTCAGGATGATGGGAGAGAGAAGTATATTCGCTCGCATATGCATCTGGACGATCTGGAACTGAGAGCTAGATATCCACCTGTGGACTCCCAGGGCAGGGATATGAGTGCTGTTATGCAGGATGGGAGTCGATTTGGTGGTGTCATTGGACACCAGGCTGGGGCGCATGGGCAGTAAAGCCCGCTCTGGTGGTATGTCAGAGACTGGGCGAGATTTCTCGGCTTTGACTTGTCGACGCTAAACATTGTGTACGATCTATCTTCGCTCGTTTACTCCGTGGTTCTCAACACCCGCTTTGTTTGATCTGCTTGATGCGCATAGCGATCTTTTCCTTCTTTTCAAACCTTTGGGTTGCGTTTTGCATGGCGCTGCGTTTATACCAGTCGATGCGCTGCTTGGTTGCTTTTCTTCTCTCGCTCAAGGGGTTTGCTCTCTTGCTCTTTCGTTGATGTTTTCATGGTTTTTATGATGCGATGCGTTGCGTTTATGCGGATGGATTTGCTCTACTATTCACTGGCGTTTGCGCGGCGATTTGCGTTTGAAATTTATGATTAGATGTCCTGCGATTCTATGCGATGGATCCATGGACGATGAGAGACGGGTGATGAGAGATCGGATTCTGAGAGAGAACAATTTGGAAGAAGTCTGAGGTGAGAATACGAAATTGAGAATTACATGAGGACTTTCCGGTGGGGCAAAGATACCTGAGCTACAAAGAGCGCTAGATTGATTGAACAAGATGCACAGCACGGGGAGATGGCTTAGTGGGAGGTCTGATTAGGAGGTGATGAATTGTAATGTTTTGACGAGATTAAGAAAACACATTAGAAAGCTAAATAAAAACTTGAAAAGAGAAAAAAAGAGAAGAAAAGAGTTTACAAAAACAATTAAGGCCCTCAGCTTGAATGCGACTCGACTGAATCATTTGCGAACCAAATGAATAAATCATTATCGTTTACTAATATTCCCAAACGATCTACTTCCCGGCGTCAAATTAACTATTTGTATAGAAGTAGTAGTAATGATTTGAAATTCCCGAATTAAGCGAATCAAAACATCCACCTCACTAATAATCCCTATTTATCCGCGTCTTGTAGTTCATGTATGACTTCAAGGGATCGGATTGATATGATATGAAATACCATTTACGTCTTGTTAATATCACTTTATATTAGGAAAAGAGAAGAAACACTTTGTAAATGTTTCGATCATCGAATTTTATTTTGGTTTGTGCTGTACAGCGAAATTCACAATGTAGAAAAGAAAAATTGTTATTATAATATAATTTAATCTTTTATATGATAATCATATTCACATTCGTTTAGAATATGATTTCATTATATCTATGCATACACGCGAAAAGTTTTCATGAGTTCGGGAGGGGGTCGATCGATTCTGTCTTTCAGGTCTGATCACAGTCCTTGAATTAATCACTAAAGATACATTGAAAGTTCGCAGAAATTAGCAGCACACTGCCCAGAACACTCCTCGCTTCTTCATTTGGTTCAAAACGAACCCGGCATCAACCTCAATCTTACTTGAACCAGATTAAAGAGGCCATCTCTTCATAAAGCCACATCATTTTATCCTGAACTCAAGTCCCGGCAGCTCACCAGACCTCATCAAATCATAAGCTCCTCCATCCATAAGACCATGCACATAGCACTCTCCCACAAAGAAATACCCATCTCCATCGGGCCTCAGACAAAAGAGTGTCTGCCCACCAAGAAGCAAACACAGTACATCGCCATCTCTCGCAGCCGGAGGACATAAAGCATAGTATCCCTTCTTGCCCCTGGCGAAGCGTCGGCCGTCCGCTCCACCAGACACTCTCTCCATCCACTTGTAGCAGTTTCCAGTCTTGCCTAGTTGCTGCAGATCTTCATCTATTCCATGGCTCGTGCTATACGCTCGGGTCAAGTAGTCTGCGCCGTCACTCAAGCGCTCGGAAAGTGGAATTGGAGCCTGCTGTTTGAGTTTCTTCACGGCTGACAGTGTCTCCAAGAGCGCAAAGATGCTGCTCCCTCCGGTAGGGTAGAGTGGTCCCGATGTCGTGAATCCGCCGTTGACGCATTCGGGTTGACTGAGCCAGAGCTCGGCAATCATTGAAGATTCTAATGTGATGTCGGATGTCCGCAGTACTCTTGAAATCGTTTGGATGATGTCGACTGTGACTCCCTCGAGAAGCAGGATTCGGGTTGACTCGATAAACTTCGGCTTTGGGAGGACAGTCTCGTGCGGGTGATATGGCCGGTAGACGCATGTATCGTCACCGAGGAGGTTGTGCAGGGACTCTTGAAGATCCCATTGGGGTACCCATGTCGGAAGGTTTGGTCTTCTCAAAGCTGTTAAGGCTTTAGCGACGTTCACACAAGGTCGAGAATAGCTTTTCTCGGACTTAGTAGCGGATATGCTGTTCAGCATGCTCGGCTAACTCACCTGTTTCCAACGTGTCGTGTTGAATCACGTTCAACATCATCAAGGACTCTCCCTTCCCAAGTATATGTACAGCAGTCTCATGAAACACCTGCTCCACCGACTTCAAGTAATCGGCTTGTATCTCCCTATCTCCATTCTCATCCAGCTGAACAGAAGGGTGTCCGAGCAATGCGAAAATGTGATCTCTAGGATCACTAGCTTGTTGCCATCGCGCTCTGTGCAACTCATAAGTGAAGCTTTGCGCTTTCGTCCCAAGCGAGTGGACTGAGAATAACTTGTTCATGTACCAAGGTTTCCAAACTTGCACATCATACTTTCCTCGAAGCAGGTATCCATGCTGCTTCAGCAGCGCTGATGCTTCCGCGATATTATCCCAAGATACTTTCAAATCGCCCCAGTAGACTTCAGAGGTAGTATCTGTGCCTATCTCCTGTAGAATCCATTTTCGGTCGAACTGCATTTGCATCAGTACTGTCACGATCTCAATCGTGGGATATGCATACCCAAGGCTGCTTGAAGAGCTCCCTGAGCGCTATCCAAGACTCTTCCGAAAACCAATCGAAAGTAGTCTGCTCCTCCTTGAAATCCTGCAGCCGCGATTCATCCTTTACAATCGCAACCAAAGCCTCTACAAGCTCAAAAGCGCTCCTCGCATAGCCCGCAGAATCTTCGCCAAGCCACACCAGTACCTTCGACGCTTTCTGGTAGATCGAACTCATATGCCGGACCTGCTGACTTCGCTCGACCAGGTCCTCCTGATTGATGCATATTTGGTCCGCCCAGATCACATGCGGCGCATCTCTGTACCGGATGCGTCGGAGCATGGTGCCCAGGCTGGCGGTGAGTCTGACAACTTTCCCATCGATGGTGATTTCATCCCATGTCCCAGCTCTTCCCCATACGTAGGAGAGGGCTTCAAATGGATGCGGATGGGTTGTGCTCATTGGGGCGAGTGTCCCAGAGAGCGGCTCATCTTCAGAGCCTGGGGAGAGTGTCAAGATTCTGGTCGTTTCTAGGTATGCTGGGTGCGGTATGCGCTCGTAGCGATACATATCTTGTATCTCGGCCATGGGGGTTTTCGATAAGATATTGCGGTGAAATTCTTATGTATGAAGTGGAACGTTGCCTGACAGCTGCTAGATGTCAAGAGTATAGATGTTGCCTGGACGCGGCTGAAGCTCACGCGCAAGTAGATAATTGACGCATGGGCAGGGTTTAGGAGTCATCTTTGGGAACGATTGGTCAAGATCCCGAGTTGTGCCACAGTGGGTCTGTACGTTGATACAGATTCAGAGAGGTTGACGCGGAGATGATATTTTCCTCAGTTTCTTGGCTAAATAACTGTATGTTTACATTTTGTCCCAAGCGACTGTCGATTTGTCTCAGAAAGTTGGACCCCTGTTTATTCAGTCAGTCTTGGCGGACGTCGGCTTTAGAAAACACCGCAACTCAGAATGACACTGACAACTCACTGACAACTGAGATCACGAGCTCAGGATACTATCTCATAGGAATTGCTAAGATCAAGCAGATAGCAATATCTCTCAATTGAGCCCGAATTGCAAGTACGTGGTTTGACCTGACTCAGGAAGCAAGGCCCCATCCCTCAACCTCTCCACAAACCTCCTTGCCAATCTACCCATCACAACTTCTGAGACCAGAAACTTCTACCCAGCTTAATCATAGTAGTCATGAGCTCCTCCACGCTGGTGATCCTGCCACCTTCAACACTCAATGTTGCTTGACCATGGTCAATGCTGCATTGTGGAGGGGAGCGGCTGGGTATGCTGTGATGGCAGTCCTGTCGGGAGAAGAGAGGGGAGATATTATGGTTTTTAGTCAAGATTTGTGGTGGACGTTCATTCTCGGAGAGGATAGGTATTATGATGGCGAAATTGTCTGAATCTGGCACCATAGAAGATGTTCATGAGGAATAACTTCCAAAATACCTCCACTCCAGTGTCTACCACTCGCTTAGCACAGCTTGACAAAGCGGATAGCATTCTTTGCCAACAAAGCATTGTTAGACGCTTTCCAGCTCCCCGAAACAAAGCGATTCCCTTTATTCGCCAAAGTTGTACCTAGTATGGCAATCCGAGCTGCGAATAGTCATTTGTTAGATTCGATGATTCACGTCCAGCATGCCGTCCGCCAACAAACGGATTTGGAAACATTCACAGATGGCTTTTATATATTCTCATAAATTCGACTGCCACTTCTTTCCTTTGTACACGAAACCCTCAGAGAGCTCAAACCGCTTTTGACTCCGAGCAAATTGCGACCGAACAAACATCAGTAACCACTTCGTGGAAAAAGTTGGATATGCCAACCATGATGCAGCTGCGCTCATTTATACGCAATCACTTCATCCATGTTCTCATTTACCAACTCAGCGCCTTCACACTCTTGTTCCTCTATCTCAGCCTACAACCCTCTTCGCATCAAGGTGATATCTTCCCAACGCGGACCTCATTTCTTTGTCTCCCATGCCCCAAAACTCTATCGTACATGAATTCAGTAGATCATCTTGCTACCGGGAATCTCTTCACCACACTCCTTTCGATGTCCCCAAAAGAAATAAATACTAACACACAACGCACACATAGAAACACCGCTCCTCAACCCCCGCAAATGGGGCACCTGTCCAACAATCTCGAAATGCAGCGCAAAATTCAAGACCGCCACCCTCCTCGCGCTCTTCCTGGGTACATTCGGCGTTGATCAATTCTACGCTCATCATTGTGAGTCCATCACCCACCCGACTTCCCTTGGACCCTCACCTTTCCCACACCTAGATATCAGACACATATGTAAAGTTTTCTGTGGTGCGGTGGGGATTGAGAAGAATGAGCTGACTTGGGTTCGATAGGGGTCCTTGCAGCTTTCAAGCTCTTGACTTTAGGCGGACTGGGAACATGGAGTCTCATCGATGTTGTGCTTTGGATTGTGGGTGGGATCTATGGTCTGCCTGGCTGTGGCGGTGGATACGGTGGATGATTTACGTGCGAGGAACCACAGAGGACTAGGAGCGAGGGCTTTGACTATGCGAGGTCAGCAATCCTGGAGTGCGAGGATGGGGCGGTATATTGGTGGGACTGAGAAACTGATTATTGGAGCATGAATTTCGAGACATCAACAAAGTCAAATTTGCACTGTTTGCTATACTCATTACTGAAGGCGCGTCATGATACCCATGTAGACACTGTTCCTAAACGCCGAACCTATACCGCCGTACATAAAGAGTCCAAAAACTCCATAGCCCCGTGATGCCCTCAAATCTCATCATGGTGCATAATCCACAGTAATGCCATTTTACCAAGCAGCAGCATCTCTATCAAAACGAACCAATTCTTTCCCTGCATCCTCCACATCCTTCTTGGCCTTCATCCGCATGTAGAAAATCGGACAATCCTTACTCGAACAAATAACTTCACAATGCATACTGCCCTGACAGCGCTGACATTGCGTCCAGAGTCTCCCGAATCTGACTTCTAGATCGCTGACTTTGCTGAGTGTCTTTTGGTACAATTCTCCAACCCGAGGGGCGCAATTCGAGCAAACAGCCCCACCGGACTCCTCTTTTCCTACAAGTGGCTTTTTGCATCCCATACATGTGAATGTCTTCTTGGCGAACTTCATGAGTCCTCCGATGGAAGGCGCAGCAACGGATATGGCACGCGTGTGATCTCCGGCCAGCAAGCTGTTGGCTTTGGTCTCGCCGAGGATAGGCTCAAAGATACGGCCAAGTGGTTTGGCGAGCTGGTTGTCCAAGTAGTATTTCGTGTCGATCGGAATGTTGTTTTCCAGGACGAAGATGGGATCTTCTGACCGTTCGAAGTTCTTGGCTCCAGCTGAGCCTTTGATGATGACATAGGCTACACGGTCTCCAAGGGTCGGAGCTGATCCTGCGTCACGCTTCTTCATCCGCTCTGCGAGTTCGACGTGGGCTTGTTTGGCCGTGTAATCAGCTTTGGCGAGAGCTTTGGTGATGACGAGTTTGGACATGTCGATTTTGTTTTGCAAAAGATCCGAGATGGTGTCCTTGACATAACTACGTCTTGTTAGCAAGATTCAGTTGAGGGTTGGAGATTTGCATACTCTTGCGCGCCCTGCACGTCACGATCAATCAAGATCATTCGCAGCACCGTTTCAATAACGTTCTGAACCAACCGACAATTGTCTCTTCGAACTGTCTCGATACCCTTGGTATCCATCTTATCATACTTGTCTGGATTAGTCCAGTACAGACCAGCATAACGTTTCTTGTTGATCAAAAGGTAGGGGAAGTAGACTTTCTCGAACTCAAGCTTGATGGGCTTGATGAACTTTGACGAAACGTATGCAGCAGCTTCTTCTCCAAGCTTCATCGCTGTCGGAAGGTCCTTGCACCCGAACTTGACCATGACTGAATCTGTGTCGCCGTAGATGACCTGAGCGTCGTGACTATAGCCATTGGCAATGGTGTACTTCTGCTCCACTTCCTCTTTTGTCTTCTCAATCATCTGACGACCGTAACTCGTCGTACTACTGGCAATGGCCAAACAAGGAAGTTTTCCGACTGTTGCTCCAGTCAAACCGTACACACTATTGGCACTGATTTTCAGGGCCAATTGTCGACCGTTCAGTACAGCCTTCTTAAAAGGGTCTGTTTCGACTGCAAGCTCTCGCTTGGCCTGTTTTCTGGCAGTAAGCAATTCCTCCAAAATTTGAGCTAAGAGCCCTTTCCGCTGTTTGAGTGTGCAGAACATGTCGCCATTGGGGGTGACGATGTAGTCCTCGTCTTTGACCAACTTCAGCTTGTCGATGGCATTTTTGTTCAGCAGGGTCGTATAGCACAAATTGTGTGCCTGAATAATGGAGGGGTACAGAGAGGCGAAATCCAAGGTAGCGATTGGAACGTCGTAATAACCTCTTGTAGGTTCAATGACTGTTGCTCCTTCGTACTGCTCATCGGTGGCATCGGTCCTCAAATTTGGAATCACCAGTTTCTGTTCTAGTGCTTTCCGGAACAACTGACTGACGAATTTGACCTGTTGACCACGAGAGAGAAGATAGTTGAAAGGTACACCTGTGACTCTCGCCATCTCAGTGTAGTTTTCGAGACATGATAGCTTGTCCATCAAACGTTGTGGTAAATACGCATCCTTCAGACAGTAAACAGCCAGACGTCTTCGAGATTCTGGTGTTCCGTTGAAAAGTTCCGTGATCATGGTATGGTGGACATCCTCCTTCTGCTCCCCAAGGAACTGGGCGCACACAGAATTGAGAGTATAACTTCGGAGTTGGTGATCTCTTTGAACAAGTTGCAGCAAATCTAGCTGTAGTCGACCATTGGTATTCGTTGCCTTCGTATCGCGATTTCCCATCTGCTTGCTGGAAAAATTTGTATCCTTGGAAGCAGATCTGACACCCTTCAACCGAGTCCACGCATCAAAATCCCGGATCTTCAGATGCCTCGCTCTGTCGAGAAGATATGGGAAATCAAAGTTGCAAATATTGTAACCAATGATGATATCCGGATCGACTTCTTCCAGGAAGTCCCTCCACTTCGACAGCATTTGTTCTTCCCTGTCAAATTCAAAAAGCTGTGTGTTGACAATTGAGCTCGTGTTATCCAGGCAGAAGACATTCCGCACAAATGGCTTCTTCTCTCCATATCTTGTCACGACATTCGCGATTTGGATGACTGGATCGTAGTTCGCCTCCGGAAAAATACCTTTACGACCCGCACATTCGATATCGAAGGACAAAATCCGCAGAGGTGCCATCTTCGCCCATTCCCCTTCTGGTTTGTGTGCGATCAAGTCTCGGTATGATACCCACGCTTCGATTTGACAATTCGAATGGCGCTCGTGTTCTGGAATCATCGTGTAGTTCTCTGCTGGTACCTCGACCCAAGACATACCGGAGATCTGATTTGTATTAGCCACGTCCAGAACAAGCTGGAAGCAACATACCTTGCAATCAATCATAAATCGTAGAACGTATGCAATGCTATCAAATGTTAAGATCCCGCCATCGCCAGATCCTTTCCACATTCCTTTGTAGTTGGCCGTCCCTTGCTCGATTACACTCCTGACCTTGTTTATAAACTTCGGATCGTTTACTGTAATCTTGATATATGGATTTTGCTGATTCCCTTGGAATCCGTAGAGGTTCTCTCGAAGAACAATCTGCACTGAGTGGATAGCTGGTTGATGTGTAGCCAGCTGCGCATCCAAAAATGTCTTGAAGCCCTCGCACTCGCGCTGCGTAAAGTTCACTGGAGCGGCAACATAGAGGTAATGGAGGAAGTCTGTAACGTGAAGCATGGCAGAGTGGCCAGTCTGAAGGATCGGTCAGTCAAGCAAAGACTCCATGAGCGAAGAAGGGACTTGCCTCCGTGACGCCGAACAGTTTGACCGTTGCATTGCCTCCATGTAAAGTTCCCTCTTCACACTCGATCTGCTGAAATATGAGGCTGTCTTTGCCCTCCTTCCAGTCATTCAAGCTCGGCCGTGACCACTGTTGGTCTTTCTCAGAATTGTTCTTCCTCAACCCAGCCATATCCTGTGTCATCTTTTCCAATACCTCGGATTCGAAGTGACTGGGCTGGCTGGAGCCCACCTTCCCTCTCGGGCCATTCTGGGAGCTCTTGAATCTTGCAGCTGGCGACGAGGCCGGTTCGAGTGGTTCAAGCTTGCGCTTTTTCGCTGACGACGGGGATGAAGGAATGTTTCTTCGAGTATTGGTCGTATCACCGAGGATTCTTTTCTGGGGGAGTCTTGAGGGAGCCATAGTGAATGACGGCTGGGATTCACAGGAGGATGGGAGGAAAGTAAACAAGAAAGAGTAGAGGTCGTGCAGTCGCGGGAGAAACCTTGGTGTTTCTCGTCGCGTCATGCACGGTCGTTCATGTCGCGACGCGATTTCAATTAGAGGTCCCAAATCTGCCAGCTTTCACCGCCTTGAGGTCCAATGAAGTTCATCCAGTTGATTACGTACGCCCCATCAAGATCATGGGCGACCGTACCACACCAGCTTACTTCCTCTCCCAAGTTTTGCGCACTTCTTTTCTTTAGTCTCCCGCATTTGTGTCATATTCTGATCTGGCCTTATTCATTTTGAGTAGATGCATTTTATGCAAAAGGTCTTGAATTCCTACAAACTGTCTGTTCGATTCCTGCGTTGTAATTTAAAAGCTCCGGAGGTGGGCAGGTAGTCTGCTCATGGCCTTCTTCGATGCTTCGTACTTCTCCACGTCGTCAAGGAAGCCCATCAAATACTTCTTCGCGCCCTTCTGTTCTGGCCGCATCATACCAATCATGGAGACCCAGAAGAATCGTCCCAATCTCAACCACCATGACTCTGTGACAACACGGTGGAGATGTACCTGCTTGTCCAATTCAACTGCCCAGTCCCAGCCATCATCTGTCTCTGCCCTTACCATGTCCTCCAACTCCTTGCACAGCTTCCGAATGATGACTAGCGCCTTCATATCCTTTTTGTGATCCTTTATGACATCCTCCATGCTGATACCCCACTCCTTAGCCTTGTCAACAATTGAGCGGGTAGCTTCAAGTGTCTTCACAGGGAAGTCAACCTCAATCTCAACCCGAACGCAATGTAAGCCTGACAGGATGTATTGGATTTTGTGATCAAGGTCCTGAAGAACACGGAGCTTGGCTCCTCTGGTAGTATCTCTCCAATCATCTTCCTTAACATTCTCGCCGAAGTCGTCGCCGGTATCGATCTCCTTATCCTTCGAATGGCGACGTCGGTGATAGTCATCGCTTGCTAGGTTGAAGCCGGCGAGAGTGGCCAGACATCCTTGTTCGATGTCGTATCGAGTCTCGCCAGTTCTGTTGTTCTTGAATTCCTTGATACGACCGATGGAGACGCCAAAAGCAATCGCCCGGGGATCCAGAGGTCCGCTCCATTTGGTCGTGAACCGATCTTGGTTCGGAGGATCTGGGAACGAGGAGCCGTCGATGATGGCGTAGAGGGCCTCGGTTATGGCTTTTCCGTTGACTTCTTCAGAGAGTGGCATCGTGCTGATTGTCTAAGTCTAACCAGTTAGCATGCTGTACAACGCGTCTATGATAATGATGCGCTGTATTTGTGTACGTACGTCGAAAGGTAAGAAATTGGTTTTGTCTTCAAGGATAGGGATCGGTCTTCGGACACTACAAGGATTTGAGCCTGGCCTTCCAGTTAGTTGTGATCCATGCTGCTTCAAGCACTTCCCAACATCGGAAATGGCTATTACCTTTGTAGCAGTGTTGTATTCTGCAAGATGGGCGATTTGCTGTTCCTTTTTTCTGTAGAGGGAAAAGGAAAAGAAGGAATGGTGCGGGGTGGAGGCTGTCCTTTAAGGGAGCCTAAGAAGTGGCGGGGTGGGGTTTGTCTTTCGTGGTGAATGCTTTTCGCAGCCTTGCGTCAAGAGAATGACGAGGTAGCTTGCAGAATTTTTCTGCTAAGCTGAGCGTGTGAATGCTGCTAGGTACCTCGAATAGCAGAAGTTTCGAGGTTCAATGCAGTCCTGGCTGTTGTTTAGATGTTTTTGTCTAAGCGAATGATCCCCTGAAATACGCGAGATGACACTGGTTGTCTGTGACTTAGGACATCAAGAGCAAGTTTATCACATTGGAGTTGCTTCATGTTACAAGTTTGAGGTGTTTACAAGAAAGCGTCCATACCTCATACTCGAAATGTCAACAAACCTTGCCTTTTTATCTTGGGCCGGCTTCCAGCGAAATTGAATAGCTTTGCAAAGCCTTCCGATCCGGATATGGTCAGTAGGGCGATCTAGTACCAATGAATTATCTGATGCTGATGTTTGAGGGTCACAATTGAGACAGTCATTGGATAATTTCCATCTACCGAGTTTTCTTGCTACTGATAGTCTGTGACAGATCGTATCCTGATGATTTAAAATCTTGGCAACATGACTACAACTTTGGGAGATACCTCCTGGGTCCATATCAGCCAAGCCAGAATAAGACCATGAATAATAGTATGTAATGAAAGTGGTCAACTGCCTTTTCCAAATATTGAACCTGGTCCTAGTGTTGAAGGGCGTGGATAGACCAGCATCACGTGATCGTCAGCACCAACCTGGATTGTGCCGCAAAACAATTTCTCCACCTCCGCATCAGAGAAGCGCGAATGAAGTTTGACTTTACACTTCTCGAAGGACACTGAACCCGATGACAGGGTTGAGGTTTACGGACACTCTAAGTCTACCACGATGCCTCTGTCGCGTAAGTCTTCACACTCGATCCCGGGGTCGAGCAAGGCAACTCTAGGCCTGGGATCAACCTCCGGTGAGACGAACAACCACTCCCTAAGAGCGCCACGTCCAAGGCCACGATTCTCACGCACGGCTCTGCGGACATTAGAAGAATGGGTTTCATCTCACCGCCAATCTCCGTACCCTACGCCGGGCGACTTGGATCACCTGACAGCAAAAACCGGACTCAAACGCAGCCAGATATCCAACTGGTTTGCGAATATACGGAAGCGAGGGAAGGTGCCCAAAGTAAAGACATGTCGAAGCCCACCTTTGGATTCGGTTGACATACCGCTGATACGGCCCTCGACCACTGACGACGTACCCCTTTTTCATCGCTGGTTGGATTCATGGACGGAATATGAAGAGGCTGCCTTGCCAGCTATCCTCCAGGCTGTAAGTCAGCTCAACAGCACTTCTAGCGGCAATTTCCTCCGAGGATCAAAAAGCCATCATCGTCAGTGGAGCCAGTCATCAGTGTCAAGCATGGAGGTTCGCTCGTATGCTGCCAACGTTGAGTCAGTCCACTCTGACGAATGGAAAGCCGGAGACATTATTCCTTCAAGCCTCGTTCCCTTGGAGCGGAGACATCGACGACTGCCGGACAAGCAAAATAGATCCTTAGGTTCCGAAATACTTGACAGTAATGAAGCTTTGAGGAAGTTTCAATGTACATTCTGTGCACATCGCTTCCGGACGAAGTATGACTGGCAGCGCCACGAGAAGTCTATGCACCTGCCTCTCGAGAAGTGGATCTGTAGTCCAAACGGCGGCATTGATGTCAATCCAAACAACAACGAGATCACTTGTGCCTTCTGTGGGGCTCTCGATCCAAGTCCGGAGCACATTGGAGGTCACGGCTACGCCACTTGTGCGAGCAGGCCTTTGTCGGAGCGAACATTTTGTCGCAAAGACCATCTCAGGCAGCATCTCAGATTAATGCACGGAAACTCCCCCCTCATCTCATCTATGGAAGCGTGGAAGAGTGTCACAGTTTCGATTCGATCCCGGTGTGGATTTTGTGACGCTTCGTTGAGCACCTGGTCGGACCGTGTGGATCATCTTGCCGATCACTTCAGCGATGGGTATTCAATTGCGGAGAATTGGTGGGGTGATTGGGGATTTGATGATGATGTTTTGAGAGTTCTCGAGAGAGCTTCGCTGCCTGGGAAAGACAGAAATTCTGCTGTGAGTGGGAACTCGACTGCGCCAAATTCCATGATGGATGACAGCTATGCGGATTCTCTTGGTGTTGACAGGTATGTACTTGCGCCTTACAATTTCCTGCTGACACTGATAATCGATTTCGTTTACAGCACCGAATCGTTCGCGGAGTATCCGTTCGTTGACTTCAACGATTCCGTTTTCACAGATAGTTGGGGCGGGTCGCTCGACTTGCCAGTTGACTTCTTCAACTTCGACTTCAGCCACGTCAAGTCGAACGACAATATCTCTGCTCATCAGCCTTTTCTCTCGTGTCCAAATGGTGGTGTCGAATATGAGTTGTGTGAAATATCGCCACCTTTCAATGTGCAGGAAAACTACCACGACATTAGTTTCGAGGACCATGTGCCAATTGACCTTGTGTCAGGTTTCACGTAGGCAACAATCAACCTAGACATATCACCAAGCACGAATGAAGTTCAACGTTATAATTCATGCCTCACTACTGCGCGATACATGTGGGGACTCTCCAGCCACGATTCGCAACTTGTCTGGCCTTCTCAGTCTCGCTGTCCACCTTGCGTTTGACCTCACGATTCCACGTCTCCCGAAAAGCATCAAACTCCACATACATCCCATCTATCCCCTCATACACCATCCACAAGACCTTGTCGTAATCGAGTCCATACTGCCGAAGTGTCCGCGGTTTCATTAAGCTAGTCGTGATTCAATCACGAATTGGAGCAAGGTTCCTGTTATGATATCTCCTAAAGGCTTCTGGTAGTGCAGGGTTTTACTTTGAATGGTTATCATGAAAGACGAACAGGTAGTCGATATTTACCCACAAGTTTCCAATATTCCATGCCAATGTATCTAAGGCAAGCTCATGCTTTCTTGATTCTTCATCTTCAGGTCCCTCGACTTTGAAAGTCTACCATACTCATCAGGATGCGACTCGCGGCTGGCAGGTTCAGACCTGATCCATAAATGATTGGATGCACTCACATCAACACTGTTGATACCGTGCTTGACTCTTCTATCGATGATTATGTCGAAGGACTTTTGGATGCGCGAGAAGTAACTCTGTATGATGCGGTCCGCAAGTCGAGATCGGCTCTCGCCACGATACTGTTTGATGAAGAGGGCTCGCATCTGCTCGACGATTGCATCAATATCAACGACATCCGCGCGCGCGCCCTGTCTCCGGTAAGCATGTAAATAGATGGGATGTCGGAGGGCTCAAGAATTACCTGTCACCCACGGTGGAGAGTGGGAGATTGTTCGAGGTTGGTGGGATTTGGGTTTGACGTTTTCGAAGTTGGAGGAGGATAGTGCGAAGCGTTGTTGAAACTTACGCTCCTGAAGAGCGGGAAGGAAATGATGCACGTCGCTCTAGCTCCGGCGCGGTTGAAATGGGTTTCAATTCACTTGTTGACACGCGGATTGTGATCGGGTGGTATGCTTGACGTCAGTATTGATTTACACAGGAATCGACAAATTCGGCGGTTGTAAGGTTCTGGTGAATTCGAAGTTAACGGGGATCAACACGCTACTCCGACACATCGCGAGCTCCTAATAGATCCTTGAACTACCTCATGTGCCTTTCCCTCTTTTCGCTCGGTCGACCTCGATATCTTCTCAACCCCGCTTTTACGCCAGACATAGCTACTACGCTAAATCTCAAAAGCAACATCCACACTCAATGAGAATGGACTTCACAGATCGGTATGTATAGTGCTCCAATATCAGAAACGTGCGCTAATGGTGTTTAGGCCAAACCTCGAGGACGCTAGCACCCTGCAATTCCTGGGTGGTATCAAAGAACGTCTCGAAAAGGAACACCCTGATGAGACCGAATCCAAGATTGAACACAGATTCAAGAAATACATGGTCGAGCGCATGGAGCTCCACTTCAACCAGATCTGTGACCTTCGACCTCACCTTACCACTCCCGAGGTATTGCTCTCGACCATGAAATTAACGCAAAAGCTAAAACACGGTACCAGATGATTGACAAAGAAAAGTCCCCAGATGAGTTCCCCAACTATCCTAACATCACACGCCAACGCAGCAACTTCTCTCTGGCTGCTTTAAGCATCCAGGTTCTCTGGGAGCAGTTTGAGTGCCTCACTCGCTTTAAGCCTGGCTTGTATCCACCAATGCATCTGGAATTGAAAAATTCGCAAGGGGAGGTCTACGACGCTTACCGGCATGCTATTGGTGCTCCATTTATGGACGATACTGTGGATCCCAAGCTTCTCTTTCGGTACATGCATCATGTTGTTCCGGCCATTCGAGAGGCTTTCCAGGAGTTCAAGGAGGCTTGGTTGGCTGAGGAGCTTGTTCCAGAGACATGAGTCGACGAACAGGCCCAGGTTTAGGAGGGAGAGAGTGCTTGAGGTCGCAGAGATTACGATGGTCTTTAGGGACGAGCCAGTGATCACGTCCATGATGCCCAGGGTGGTCAAAATGAACTTGCTTGAGCTGAGGACGCAAATTACGACTAGATTTTTTCGGAGGAGCATACTAGATCGTTCGAGCTAACATCTCACCCTGAGTGAAAATTCGATATTAAATCTCAATGGTGCCAAAAGTGAGGTTTACGTGTCGTGTAATTGCTTCTTATTCAGGCGAAACAGAGCTTCTAGAGAATTCTGAGGCCGTAGATTTGGAAGCATCCCAATGTGAATATGTTCTCGAATTTAATACTGAATTACACAAAGAGATTTCCATGGTCCTCAACCAGATACCCCAGAGAAGTGGTTGATGATCCCTTCTTCTACTCCTTGTTCACGTTTTACGCTATCGCTTCAGCCATCTAAAACCGTATGGCCCTTCCCTCAGCGACTTTATGAAACAGCGTATATCATTTGGTGTTCTCAGCGCGGCAAGAAAATTCAGGAAAAGCGATTCTGACTCAATTCTACCACTTTCGCGGCGAGAACAACTCTGAACCACCAGGCACCCACTTCCCATCTATCGCGCGAGAGGAGTAAAACACCAGCAATCCACCACGCAACAATAGGCACCCAGAGCAGTAAGCTGCCAACCTCTAGTATTGCAACGGCGAGAACCGAGCCTAGAGCTATGGCGATGCTAATAGCGACGCTGTTTCTGTTTTCGGCGAATGTGACGTTCCATGCGATGAAAGGTGTGCCCAGTGCCACGCTTGAGCTCCAGAGAAAGTTGAAGATAGCACCCGGAAGGCCGGACAACGAGTTAGATGGGTGGCGGCAATTCGGGCAAAGCTGATATATAACGAGAATTGCTAAAGCGGACGTGACGAAGGATAGGAAACTGAACTTCGCGGCAGTGTGTTGTCGTGTTTGACTAAGGGGCAATATCCTAATCGGGAGTATTGCTCGACTCGGAACATAGAAACTGTTGTTAGAAGATATCTGCAACCTGCTTTTACCAGCAGAAAAGCCCACAAGATCTATGCTAGCGATCCGAAATTTGCTCAATGTGGCAGCTAGTCTACCGTCACTTCGGGGTATGAAAAGCCGTGCAACTTTAGTTTTCTCGTTCAGGGACAGTTCGGCGAGATCGTTGCTTGGGATAGGGATCTGAAACTTGTCTACACCATCATCCAAAAAGTATCGCGCTTCTTCCTCGCCACAATAGACAGACAGGAGCTCATTTGACAGCTGGAAGATACAGGCATTTTGTCTCCGGCTTAGTGAAGAGGTTGCATTGTGGGGCAGAAATGCCCCGACAACCATCTCTGTATCGTCAAAACCGGAGCTTGTAGAAGACGAAGCGAAGGCTTTGACTAAAAGCAAAAGTGGCTGATTTTTTGATCGAATTTGGTCGTGGATAGGGTCGAGATTGAAGTCCTCGCATGAAACAGTGGAAATGACTGAGGCAGTTTGTAGCGGGAGATCGACAGGGAGGATCGTTGCAAGGTTGACAAGAAGGAGAGCATCGAGAACGGTTTCCTTATTTTTGTTTGATGGCTGAGCTTGCCTGAAAGCTTCTCGTATCAGCAAGGCTGCTTCGGTCTTTGTGGATGATGAAATTGAATCATGATCTAAGTCTTGATCCAGAATGAATGGCGCGAATAGCCGTGGTAGAGCTGAAAAGATATTTGGCTGTTAGTGGTCAGTACTGACGCGGGAGTATGCATTCACAAGAAACCTACTACTGTTGTAATTAAGCCTGACTTGAAGAGATCCCATGTGATTCCTGGCTGGATTCCGGAACTTGAAAAGCCCCTGAAAGCCGTGCTGGTGAGCTTGTCCAAAGCACCGCCGTTTGCACATAGAATCTCGGGCTCGCTACCACATAGATACAGCTGGCACGCAAGTAGAATTTTCAGGAGCGACTCGAATTCGCCGTTGGGGATCAAGCCTCGCAAGTCTTGAGACTTCGACGAAGGGAGTGCGGTAACCTCGATGACTGGGGGACCGGATGTAAACACCTTCTTCTCGTCATCCTCGCTACGATATGTGTTGCGAGCTAAAACAACAGCGTGGGCTTGAAGAAGATGGTCGTCATTGCTGGCCACCACGTTTGAGACGTTGTCGCCCGAATCACGGTCATCCGAGAGTTTGTCCACCATAGCTCGGTCGTCCGGAATCTCTTCGACTGCGAATTCTTCGACATCCGCTCCCTCCGGTGTAACGGAGACCACAGACATGCATTGGAATAGCAACTTATGCAGCCATTGATCTTGCTGCGTATCACTGTCAATATCTGCAGGATTGTCGGGACTCCAACTATTCGAAACGACGAAAGGATGGAGATTACTTTCATGTCGCCGCAGAAGAATCACAACGGCGGTCACAAGGGTTTCCAAGTCGATTCCCTGTACCTGGAGAGGCTGATTGTGCCATGGAAAGGATCCCAAATTCTGAATGCATCTAAACAATAGGGGACCGGCTCTCGTCAAGTCCGACTCCAGCTCCTCCGGCAGGGTAATCTCCATGAACTTGATCAGGGCCGTCATATTCCAACCTAATAAAAAAATAGTCAGAGTAGCGCAGTGACGATTTAATGTGAACTTTCACTTACAGACTGGTACTTGAGACGTCGAAGAGAACTTCGCAAAAATCGTCTTGAGCCAATCCACCTCACGTGATGAAAGACAAGAGCTCTGGAGTATTTCTCTGAATCTTGCCCGGAACTGATCTGGATTTTTGTTCAGGTGAGCGACTCGAAATTACTGAGGCTAGTATACGGACATACCCTGTGTCTCGATGGGCGGCAAGATGCTACTCGACGCGCGGGCTTTTGGTCGTGACGTTTCCATTCTGCTGATTTTATTGGCAAAATATGGATGGAGACTAGTAGGGAGATCCTGAGAGTATGAGAACCCAAAATCAAGCCTCTCTATGACCTTACATATATATTTGCAGATGAAGGTCAAACGAAAGCCGTTACCTGATCTTACTTTGTAGAAGTCGTCACGTGGGACACTACTGCTGCCAGGGCGTTTCCCGCCAACCTGCCTTCTGCCTTCCTCCTGGACGATGCAAGGTAATTAGCCAACCAATCACCTGCAACCAACCGACCAACCAACCCAATCATTCCTCGATCCTTCGTGGCTTCATGCTGATGCGTACATGCCTGCATCTAACCCCACCTTGAAAGACCAACAGTGGCGATTCTGCCGAAGGATCACTGGACCAGTGATAGCGAGATCCCAACTTCCAACACCGAACAAGATACCAACAAAATAGTGCCAATGCCACGTGTGTCTTCCTAAGACCTGAAACACCAACTGCTGTTGGCGAGCAATAATGGTTTAAGCCCAACAATAGGCAGGAGTCGTTGGAAGGATCACGCAACAGCACATATGATTCGAGCTATCTGAACTTCCAATACCTATCTTTGCCATTTTGAACTTTACCGACAGTGTTCGAGCTAAAGCTAAAGCCACGTATGTCTTCCTGGCCTGAAGCACCAAACTCGTGTGGGCGAGAATAATGATATACATTCAAGCCTGTGTCTATCAATATCCGTTGTTGTTGGTTGGAACTAGGAATATGGAATCAAGTGGTTCAAACAATCCTACATTATTTATGGCCACTGTTGTATCACTAGACCGAGCTGCAGGTGAGCATCTGATGGCACATATTCACATTCTGAGCTCTTGGCGCTCAACATAACATATTAAATGCCATTCCCGCCAGACCGCTGCTCAACTGGTACTGTCGTATCTACTTCTTCTTCGAGAGCATACCTATTTCTATGATATCAAATTTCCACAGAAAGTGCCCCAAAATGCTGTTCCAAAAAAGTTTCATACTTCTCGGGGCTTTCGGTGCCACAATATCAGCTACCAATTCGAACCTTGGCTGTTCCAACTGTCTCGGTCATAACCCGGACGCCATCAGATATGGCTGCTACAAGTTGTGTTCCTCTGCCTTGAATGCAGCCTCGAGCGAGTTCCGCTACTGCCGCCTCACGTGCAGCGGGTTCATCTTTGACGATAATTGTTGCACCAACGCCGGAACATGCAGCAGTGACCCCAACCAGTGCATGAACACCTTCTTTCCTCCTTCGTCTAGCGGCAAGCGTGATCTCGCACGAAACGCCTCTGGGTTTGAAGATCGAAGTCATGCTCGTGACTTCGTACCAATGTCGGGGGCGATCGCCATTCGAGATAATACCGACCTGATCGAGACTCGAATCGATTACGGAGCGGGCTGCTGCGAAGCCGTGCAAACAGTGATAGGAACCGCTGCGACTAAGCTAATGCCTTTGATCATGGGTCAGCGTTGGGATCAAGGTACCTTCGCAGGCGTTCTCATCATTTCTTTTGGCCTCGCGGGCGCTATGGCATGCAACGCAGCATTCGGGGTGTCGTGCATCTTCACCGGAGCGCAGCCCGCCGTCGTAGGACCCCTTGCTGCTGGTCCCCTCCCAGTGCCCATGATTCCTCCGCCACCTGGCATTCCTGTGCGCGGGCTCTGATCGGTATTTGGCTGAGACCAAATCAAACCACGAGGGTTCAATGGAATTTCTGCGACTTATGGTCGCCCAGGGGATATTGTGTTTGCAAAAGTGGCTACGTCTTTGCCCCAGCGTGTAGTATTCGTGGAGGAGGTATGCAGTTCCGTAGTAGCTAGGCATGTGTTCAATTTTTAGATCTATAGCCATGTTTGCAAACATGAGTGCTATTTGCTTATGTTTTGTATTCCTGCTCTTCTTTTCTGTTCCTTCCTAATGCTGAACATGCACAATACCAAATATATCGTAAGCTAAGCCCGTATCATGTAGCAAATGGAGCAAAGTGTGGAATGTTCAAAGTTTCTGTTATCCGTTCTCGGTTAAGTGTTACACCCACCCAGATAAGAGGGACGGTTTTGCTAAAAACGGCAGCATATCAAGATAACTAAATTGAGGGTTGGTTGGTAGCCTTATGTTTTCACCTCGCAAACTTGAAGCGCAACGGGGAGTAATTAGAGGTACGTGCAATTAGGCTCCGAAGTTGAAATAGTTTCCATCCATATGACTCGTAACCAAACTCATATGTTCAACGCAGGACACAAAACTCTTGTAGCACGGCCCTGACAAAATCTCGTTCAGTGCGTTACAAAAAGAATTTCCCAAGAATGACAGTGATTTTGAGCTGCGCCCCGCTCCTGGGCCCCCCGCATCCCCATCAATACAAATGAAACTCGAGCAGGTCCAATGTCCTTTTCTCTCTTGCGAGCTGAAGACACTTTTAGATCAGACTCCTTGGTTTGCGGCTAAGCAACCCAAGGCACTCCGTGATCAACATGTACACCTGCACCTACGGATCGGCCCCCAGACGCGATCGAATTTGTTGGTAAATCTAGCGAGCTTTTAGTGTTCTCATCTTTGACTAGTTGTCCCCCCTTAGATTGAAATACCTTCGAAGTCTCGCCGCTGAAGCTGAATCTCTGAAGTGATTCTCGTTGCCATAAACAAGGCAAATGTCCAGCAGTTGTTAGCGTTGACCACGGTACTGTAGGTTGTCCCGTGTGCGCGCATATACTCATTTATGGCTTGGAGTAGAAAACAGTTAGTTTAGGATACATTCCAAGTGGGCTGTCAACATCTTTCACGTACCAATATTGTGGATGTAATTATCGTCGTATTCCGGCAACACTTGGCCCTTACCCGCCACGGACCAAGTGTGCTGGCTTCGATTGGGCCGCCAATCCCCCTCTGGACCAAGATGGTAATTGGCCTGCCAAGGCTCACTGTTCGCAGCGGCTTTCCCATTTTCATCAATGACCAAATCGAACAAGGTGGCTTGGAAGTCACGACCACCGGCAACAGTCACGATTCTTCCCACTACCACCTCCATGTGTGTAAAGCCGGGATAACATTGCGCCACAGCGGTTCTTGGAGGCGACATATCAAAAATAGCATAACGGTATCTTGTGTCCAGAGCATCCGGGTTGATGGAGTTGTGCTGGCATGCGGCTGCAAATGCATTATAATTTTCTGTGTTCCCGATTGCACATACGATGAAGGTAGTGAGGGCTGCGATGAGATATGAAATCCTCATATTGTATTAAATGCGAAATGAAAATAAGGCGTGAGAGGCTTAGAATGAAAATGAAGATGGAGTGTTGAAGCCAGAGAGTTCTTTTTTGAAGCGGGGGGATATTTGGTCGTCAAGTTGGGTTAGAGCGATTATTCGGTCGCATCTATACTTCTTATGACGGAGCATGTCCATGGTACATGCCACGTCTTCGTTCAAATATCCTTGTCCATATTAAAATAGCTCGTGAGTTCGTTGACTTGATCCCCGGGGGTTGCAAGGTTTTACACTTTATGGAAAGACAGGTTTGCTACTGCTGTACGCAACGTCTCATGGTTCCATAGATATCTATTTTAGTTTTGAGATATCTGCTATAGGTCTGGTTGAGTCCTTACTAACGAAGTTTCGTCAGAACTAATCTGGATGTGGCAGTGTGTGTCTTGAGCTTTGGATGATTTGAACATGGTTCTGATTCGGATCGTATTTGGTGGTCACATCTACAGGTTGCTAGGATCAAAGTTGAAGGAATTCAGGATAGTAACATGGCTAGAGTGAAGGACAGAGATATAAAGCATGGATTTTGTGAAGTTGGGAATACAAATGGTCAGAAAGTACCAACTAACACTAATATTAGGCGAGACTCGTAACATCTCCATTCACAAGACGCCTTGAGGATCCATACAACCACAAAGACCAACAGCAACATTGTCACTAATAATATACAGAACTCTCAGGAGGATCAACAAAACACTGCCCCAGGGCCAAAGCCAACATCGTTACTAATAATATAGAAAAGCCTCAGGAGGAACAGCAACACACGGCCCCAGGGCCAAGATCCGTCGTCAGGCAGATCAGGAAAGTCCTCATAATCACTTCACCAACAATGGTACCTATTGAGATAATCTCAACGACGATACACAGCCCCAGGATCTTCATCAACACACTGTTTAGCAGTAATTCCAGAGGGTTCTAAACGCCAACAAGTATGCTTCTACCAACAGCACCAAATCTCGTGACTAGGAAGGAACATAGACGTGAGGAAAAAATCTCAAAATAGTTGTCATTACGGTTGCTTGCGAGCACACTGGCCAGTCATGACTAAGATGGAAAAGAAGACACCTTTTCAACGTTTGAGCAAACTACAAATAGTCCTCTTTGATCCCATATTAAATCAAATTCCTCAATCACAACCATTTCTGCTTCAACACCTCTCCAGCCTTATTCTTCAAGTAACTCCAATTCATACCTTTCAAGTCCTCAACATGCTTCCCACATACATTTCTATCATTGCTGCCACTGCACTTGTGGTTTTTGGGGTCCATCTCCCAGTCAAGCGCGACATTGTGGACCTCGGTATTACTTCGTTCGATAGCGAAAACGATGAACTGAGCACCAAACGCGACATCATTGACTACGGAATTCAGACCGAAGACGACAACGACAGCCTCAGCGTGAAGGGCGACGCCTCTTTCATCGGGGAGGGTGAATTGCCAGACGGTACCAAGTTTAAGAAGTTCAAGCGCGGCGATTTCGACATCCTTGACTTCGGCGTCCGCAACATCACGGAAGACTCTCCTTTGAGCAAGCGCAACAAAGATTGGGTCCAGTCCTGCGGCCCCAGGTCTGCATGGATGCCCGTGGATGACGTAAAGTCTGGGAATAGTCCTGGAAGCGGCTTTAACACGGCGGTGGCAGCCTACTGCTACCATATAACACACTCGCTAGACAACCAGCCTACTGTTCTTGGTCACGGACAGGCTACATCGTCTATTGTCTTTTCCGGGTATGTCCTAACCACAGGAATACCTGCGCAAGTCTCCTGTAAGTTTTGATTATCTTGGCACGCGGCAATCAGACTCACTGATATAATTTATAGTCGTGATCAAAAACGAGCAGGACGACGGAAACCACACACCAGACTACAGCAACTGCATCAAATACTTGCAATATATTTCTGCCCCAAACAGTTCTTGCTACGGCAAGAAAAACAAGGACACCAAGGGAGGAACTTACCAAGTTGGCGACAAGGCGGTCAGCTACAAGGGCATTCCAGAAACTCTGGTCAATTAAGGAATCAAGTGCAGTTGGCGTGAGAAGACATCTCCCACAGTCAACCAGCCATGGTTGCAGACCGACCAATGTTGAGGATAGGGTTTGCGAATTCAATGGATCTCTGTTGTGTTGGGGGGTCTTAAGAATTTTCAGAATGTACTTTCTTTGGGAGTTGAATTGGTTCATTCGTACGGATACGGGTTTTTCCAAATCCTGTCCGAAGGGTTTTGTGGTCGATTCTGTCTTTACCTTGGTCTTTTGTCGTTCCTTTTTTGTTAGCTTGATATCGACTCTCAGGACAAGACGTAGCGGTGGTCTCATTTGTTCTTATTTCCGTATCCGTGCACGCATAGCCGCCCTACTTCAGACTTCTTCCAAATAGATTTGTTGAAGCAAATCAATGTCCAGTGTTAGTGTAAAGCCGCTGACCCGACTCTTACTATAATGAGCCCCGTCACGTAAGCGAACGCGGCTTGAAGTGTTGCCAACTCAGCTTCAGCAAACAACGACCAAGCCGGCCGAAAACAAGAGCCATTTAGCCACCCATCCGGAGTCTCCACGACCTCTGCGAACAACTCAAGATCCTCAGTCTCTCCTATGCTACCTCCTGTCCGGTCATGTCACCCCAACTCGCGGCATGGGAGTCAACGATCAGCAAGGCCGATACGAACCGCATTAATCTGCATGGCTTGTCCGCTGTCTTGCGAGTTGATGGTGCAGCCAATTTCGGTTTCTTAGGGAAGGTCCTGCAGCAAGAAGTCCCAAAGATGAGGAGGAGCTCAAGCCATTCACTGAGTTCTGGAAGATGAATGCCGAGGAGGCAGCTGCAGCTGTTAAGGATGTTCATCCAAACAAGGATGAAGGTCCAATCGCCGCTGAGAAGGATGAGGGGGCGACTGAGGTCGAAGAGAATAATAAGGGAGTTCGTGACAGAAAGTAAGCAGCAATGGTAGTGGCGATGATTCATTTTCAGATGCGAGACAAGCAAGGATACACAGACCTGACTAACATGCAAAACTAAATAAACAATCAGTGTTTCTCGAATGTGCTGTGACTTTGTTCTGTATATTTCTGTATGGGGTGTGTGGATATCAACCGCTAAACTAGAGCAAAAACTAGCTAAGCGAAAGAGGAAAACCTAAAAACAAGAAATGCTGCAAAATAGTGTTTCATATCATGAACATTACGAGCGCTGATTTAGCACCCCAATCAATCAGACCCAACGCTGACCAAATCTAAACTCTGCTTCAGCCACCAGGTATGATAAGCAGATCCCCATTTCAGTGCAAGGTTGGTCTGCAGAAAAAATCATCGCGGTGTGTTCGCGTTGCGGATTCGGTGTGGTGTTGACCTCGTTGCGATTCAGCCTCGCTGCACTATCAGGGGCTCCCATGCCACTCCACAGGCGCGACTCAGGTTACCCTCTGCCATTTGAGACAACGAATCGCTCCTTTCACGAATTGAACTGCATAGCTCTGTGTTCGACACTGCGGTGTACTCGCAGTAAGTTTTGGATCGAGTGAAAATTGCCCCTGAGGGTGGTAGTTGTGAATGTTCCATGGATGTATTTGAGGAGAAATCGTCTAGTCGTGAAACCGTCCTGGTCTTCGGCCTCTTCAGATGGTAGATCTAGGATACTGCTCTCTATTAGCCTGGACTCTGGGATTTGGTTGTTGCTCTCACTGCCGCTGAACTCTGCTTGCGAGAGACTACTCAAAACGTACCCGCGTCACATAGCGTAGCCACCAAATTCCTCCCATCCAATTTTCGTCGTATTGACCCAAGGTACTGTTGTGTACCGCACCACCAGCTGATTTCCACTATCATTTACATATACCCAGAAGAGGCTTGAAATCGTTCTCGAAATAAACTGGGTGATGAACAGCGGGGTGAACGACACAATCGCGTAGAGAACTAAGGCGAAAAATGACAGAACGATGGTATTCGTGATGATCTTCTCGGTCGGCGTCATGACATAGAGCGAAAATGTCACTTCATACTGGTAGTACCACAGTCGGATTTTGTCAACGAAGCTATCGAGGGGTGATTTTGAGTCCAGAGAGGTGTATTCCAGAGAGGTGTATGGAGATGTGTATTGAGGAGTTATGGAATACATCCTGACAATTTCAAGAACAGAATCGCAAAGTGAGAGTAGGTAAAGCAGAAGTCGCAAGAGGGGCAGGCATAGGAGAGGAAGCTCCCCAAAGATATAGAAACAGGTACAGTGCAAGGCTATGGAGAACTTTCAGGGCAGCCCCGGCATCATGTACCGGTGAACAGGTCCTGACCTGACCAGACGAGGCAGGTCAGCCCAATGCCTCACTCATGTATTGGCGGAGGTAATTTCAAACTGGAGAATGAACGCATGAAGTTGCGACCTCCGGGTCATTGACCCACAGCTGGAAGCACTGACTAAACCTTGTGCAGAGAAGTCACGATAGCAAGTGTTGTGAATTCACCGCGATGGTATAAGTTGGGCCTGACCGGCGCGTTATGTGATGACAAGAATTCGGAATTCTCATCACTGGACTTTGGCTCCCGGAATTACCTCCGTAGCAGCGGATAAGATCTGCATCTTTGCGATGGAGAACAAGTGAGTTGGCAGCGCAGCTATGAGCTGGCGGACGAGTCAACAAAGCAGTACAAGGAAGTAGGTTGTCATGCGACGTTGGTGAAGATGGAACGCAGTATGAGATCGACGGCAGAGAAGCTTGCTGGAAGCAATTGAAACAGAGGCGGTAAACAAGCGAATGCTTTGCAGCCGGGTCATGCCTGCGGCTTTGACATGCGGCTGCAACGTGGAATATATGATGTCATGTTCCTGGTTCCAGAACATCTCTACATTGATAGCTCGAAGCAAAAAGTTCACAAGCCATCTTTGATTGCAGAATTAATTGTGATGGGTCGATTGAAGCGGAAGTCCAATCAATTATGTCAGACTTATGTAAACGATTCAAGCCACGTGACAAATTTTCGGCGACATAAACCCTTTCTTGAGGAGCACAGCTATCAAAAAAAATTTTTTTTTTTTTGGGACTCAATAGGACTCTCGGATAGAAGGAACACCGTTATATGGAGTGATAAATCCGAATTGGGATAGTCAATTTCTACAACTGCCAGAACTTGATTTCATTTAGGAGCTTTAAGCAAGTGAACCTCCCTTTCATGCCCAAGTACAGCAAAGCAGATGTGGTATACAATTCTCGATCTCTCAAAGGCGACCTCAAACTTCGGACACAAGCATTCTCTAGCATATACCATGATCATACTCTTCTGGATTGCGGGAGGTCAGCCACAAAGATGGGATGAGTCTGTCATCTCTCCTCGACCCAACGTCATGAGTCGTCATGGGACCGTTGGACTCGTCTACTGCTGACGAATGAGAAGCGTATGCTATCTATTGCAGTCTCGATCCAATATCTACTTCCCTGTGCTATGAAGCGTTGAAAGCAGAGTGCCTGGAAAAAGGACTATCAGGTGCAAGGATTAGCCTTGGACTTCTGCCAGCATATCCATGACTTTTGATGCTGAATGTCACCATGCTCAGCTCTTGAACCAGGCAATCAAATCCCGAACAATTAAAACAAAATAAGAACAGGCTTTCTAGAGCTTCAAGCAGCTCGTGCCATCAGATCACATTGACATGTGAAAGCGCAGAGATATCACAGTGATAGCCTGAGGGAGAAATTAAGCGAGTTTTGTAAACAAACCAAGGCGCAGAAGTACCAGAAGCGTGCGAATAAGCCCCAAACCCCCAATCTCAATGATTAACTTCATACCATACCACAGAAGACTAGCACACGAGGACATTGACCGTTGTAGCCAAAGCGCTCTGATATGACAAAACAAGATGCCAACATAAACAATCGCTACCATCAGCATCATCGCAGTAGTATCCCAACAAATCGGCAAACTTTCCAGCGCGGGACCAAAATCAAATCTTTGCAATCTGGAACCTAATTTTCGGAAACACAAACGCATACCAGCTCAAACGAAAACAATTCTTCGGGAAGGCTTTCATGTAAGCCACCAATGCCAAGCAGAAAATCACAACAGTGTCACACACCATGAGTATACCTGAATGTCAACACTGAGATGAGAAGCGCATTTCTGTGCTTCGAGCATTCCGCTTCCGATGTTGGTAACGGTCGACCAACCGATAGGTAGGTAATGAGGGTGGGTTATAGTCACGTGATACAACACATAATCCTCAGGAAGCTGTTGCCTGTTTGCATCGGTTCTGTCCTTGACAGCAGTTGATCATCGACCCCAGCTCCGCAAGATGTCGAATATTTACTTGGACTCCAACACTGGCCTCGTTAGCCGGATGATGCCAGTCTTTGAAAGCAGCAACAAGTCCGGTGGTCTTCACCAATTCTCCGAGTTGCCACCCGAAATCCGCCTCCAGATAAAAGAGAAATGTTCCCACTTCCAGGAATCGTCGACTTTCGATCTTTTATTCGAGAAGAACAACGTGGGAATCGTTCTTCTGCGCTTGAGCTGTTGAACGATCAGAAACCACCGGTCACCCTCTTCATCAACCATGAAAGCAGAGAAGAGACACTCAAGCACTATACCATCTTCCTACGACCTCTACGAGACGAGGACGGACTGAAAATGAATCCCCTCTGCTTCGACGAGAAGAGAGACACGGCTGCGATTCATTTTCGACTCTTCACTGCTATGGGGGCACCACGCAACCTGTGCAACTGAGAATTGAATTTGCAGCCAGATGGAAGCAGATCTACAGAGCCCCTAGGGAGAATTGGAGAGTTCCAAGCCCTCGAAGTGAAATGGAGTAATGCTGTACACGTCGGTATCCACAATCGGCTACACGAAGCTATAATCAAGGCAATCCCAGAGAGAAAGCGAATTTGCTGCATGTTCCAGATTCTTCCAGATCTGAAAAGATTAGTGTTCCATCTTTTCATGGCGAAATCTTTGTCGATGGCAGGCTGCCAGAACTAGTAATCGTGCCGCATGGACAGACAATGACGAAGGAAGCTCTCGTACCGAGCACTTGATCTGTTGTTGTCATAGGACTTGGCAAGGAAGACATTACTCGCAGATTTGGCTTTTGTGACCTTTGGCCTTCCTGGGTATGCACTGCTCTACCACTTGCGGCGCATTCAAGGTAACAGAAAAGTTTCCAATGGATGCACCTCTAGTCAACGGAAAAGAGATCGCTGTCGAATTACGTGCTGTGTGCAAGGAGGCGAGGCAGAGAAAGACACGTGAAGATGATGACAGGCGACGGGGGGGAGAGAGAGAGAGAGGGCCAAAGCCAAGATCAAGGCCAGCGCCAGGAATACGACATATAAATCTTTGATAGGCACTTTGATTAAACTAGAGCTTGGGGGGAAATGACCCTACATAGAGATGGAAAACAGGCTGTCTCCCCTCTTGCGCATTCGAAGGTCGCATGTGCCATATCGCAAGCGACGATATATGATGAAGGGGACACTCAAAATATTCCTGGGCTTGATCCACTCACAGAAGGTTCACGTGCATGTTCCATGGTGATGATATTTTTCGGGGTTGATGAGCTTCGATGATATTGATATTTCCCAAGTGACTAAGCGAGGCTCCCAGCCACAAAATTAGCGTCTCAGCCCAGCCTTCCCCGCAAAAAAAGGTTCCCAGCCTCGCGCTAAACTTATACTGCGCCAAAACTTCTTGAAGCAGCTCGATGCGCAATTCTTTATCCCACTAGCACCACCTTACATTCTTTCCACAACAAAGCACCCCGCATCTCAAAGATGGGCAAAGAAAAGGGTAAAGCTGGCCGCAAGGAAACGAAGCTCGCTGTCAAAAATCTCAATCAAGAATCCAAAATNCCCGGGATGAACAAACCACCGAGACCAGAGAAGAAGGCGAAGAAGCTCCTGTCGCGGGAGACGAGCGCAATGGAGTCCAGCGCTCCTACGAGTTCGGCATTCCCACTACCAATTGGTCACACAAAGCCGCTCATAAAAGCTCCACAGCATGCGAAGTGGCCGGCGCTGTTCAAGAAGCATTTGGGAGTTCTCGAGTCGCATGTTCGCGCATTGGACAGGGTCATGGCAAATATAAAGAATGAGATGGTGGATCTGCCCGAGAAGGAGAAATTGGATTTCGAATTGGGAGAAAAGGGCAATTGGAGAATCATTTGTGGTATGATGGATCGTGCGCGAGAGGCTCTCACGACGGCGCGGACTGCGGCAGAGGGAATCGTGAGTTCACGATGCCATGCGCCCATTGGCAATTACTGATTGCATGTAGATTCCAAAGCGACATTTGCAAGACAAGAAGGGTTTGGGTATTGTGGGCACAACTTTCGAACGTCTCGAACCGAAACTCGACCAGAAAGCCGCGGAGCTTGGATACAACCCAGCTGGGAAGGGCAAGCTAGGAAGAAATCCTAATGATGTAGACGAGGACGGCGATTGCGAGATGACGGACGCTTCGGATTCCTCAGACGACTCAGACGACTCAGAGGAAGAAGGGAGTGAGCACGATGGAGTGAAAGAGAACGCAGATTTCATACAACTCAGCATCGGCTCGAAGATTCCGCGTCTCGGAGCCGTCACAAACGGAACCAAGCCTGCGGAAGAAGAGGGAGCCAGCGCCGTCGAGTCCAATCCCTACTTTGTCATCGACGTCGAACCTACACCAGTCAACCTCAAGCCCGCAGAACCGAAGAAGAGTCGCAAGCAACTCAAGGAAGAAGAAACCCTAGCACGAAAAGCCGCACGCGAAGCCAAGAAAGCAGCATACGAAGCATCCAAACTTGAACCTCCGAATAAACCTACCCTACAACCACAAGCAGAACCCGAGTCGGAGGTCGATTTCGCGGCACTGGAGGCTAGCTTACAAGCAGAGATCGCAGCAGCGACAAAGGCACAAGAGGACGAAGCTAAGGAGGAGAAGAAGTCGAAGAAGAAACGGAGACGGAGCAGCGGTGTTGATGATGAGGTCGTGGAGAAGAAGATCAAGCTGGACAAGAAGGAAAACAAGAGGAAGGCGGATGAGGGTGTCGATGCCGTGGAGGAGGTGAAGAAGGCTAAGAAGGAGAAGAAAGACAAGAAGGAAAAGAAACGGAAGGCGGAGGATAGCGCTGATGCGGAGCAAGTTGAGGATGGGACGAAGAAGAAGAAGAGAAAGCATAAAGGTGATGCTTAAGTGGGAGTTGACAAGCTGCATTGGGGGAGTCTTTGCTTTACGATACCATGGTTCTTTTTATTTGTTACTGGTTTCCCGGATGGCTGGATAGAGAGATGACTTGCATAGCTGGAGGAGTTTAAAATAGGAGTCTTTACTAATGCCACGTCAGATCCCCACATCTAAAGGGCCTCCATTAAGCCGCCTGCCTGGAAGATGACTATCAACGGAAAGGTTATTTGTGGAGACAACATTAAAATCAAAACACGAGTTTGCCCAATTGCACTGATTGGACATAAAAAGCTCATTGAACTTTTGTGACATGCAGTATTACGGAGGGGTGATTATGGCATTATAAATTCGGGCGCCCGGTTGTGAATGGAGAATCTATAATGACTACTAGGCTTCGCAAAGCTAAACTAGACAAAGACGTCGGACAAAGGCTCAATAGGATGTGTACATCTAGCAGTAAATAAATATCGTTATTACGGCGATGCTCAAACGTTTCTGGCTCGATCTCCACTTATCCCTCGTCCCAGAAAAGAAGCTCAGTACCAAAACTTCAAAAGAAAAGGGTTCGGAACCAAAAAACAAACAGAATTACTGTGAGGAAAAGTGCAAAATAAAAGAAGTGCGCCGTCGAGTGCAGGATTTGAACCTACGCGGCCGAAACCATATGATATCTATCTGATCCAGAAGACCATTCGAGTCATACCCATTAACCACTCTGGCAACTCGACGATGACGAAATTTCTGCTTATCTTGCTAAATACAGGCAATAGTGTTGTATGGAGCTTTGCTGTGGCTGTGCTGCCGTGAAATAGCGCTAAGCACGGGCTTTCGTCGGGTATGTCTTGGAGCTTTTTTTTCGATGATGATTCGAGCTCTCGGCCTCGAGCTTATGAGCTGAATCATAAACCTCGTGTTCATTAAGGAAGAGCTCTCCGACAAAAGGTTATTTCTTCTCACTACGGTCAAGCAAATTCAGAAAGCTTCTCTATTGCTACTTGAAATGCAATAACAATAGCAGCACTTCTATCAATCAGAAGTCGAATTCAACTCCATCAACAATTCGAGTCCGTACAAACCTCAACTCCTCCCACGCATCATGTCGACCACGACCACAACACCCACCACACCTCCTCTCAACTCCCGCGATGCCCTCTACCGCAACGTCGCCCTCGGCGCCGTCGTTGTCTGCCCAATAATAATCCTCATCCCACCGCGCAAAATCGACATCTACACCGTCGCCCTCACAGCTGGCTTCTTCGCCGGCGGGAACCACCTCGCAGCGCACTACACCGGCACCAGCATACTACAACGCTTCGGAAACAGAATGGAGCATATGTCTAGCCACGCCCTACCGCCCAAAGCTCTCGAGACACAACGGCGGCTGAAAGAGGAGCGGGAAAAGAGAGAAGCTGGTACACTGGCAAGAGATGTTGCGCGGCTTGAGGCGGCGGATGATAGGGGTGTGCTGGCGGAGGTGAGGAGGAAAGAGGCGGAGGATAAGGAGAGGGGGTTGTTAGAGAAGGTGTGGATGGGTGGGGAGGGGCCGGATTGGAAGGCGAAACGGGATCTGAAGGAGAAGGAGGCGTTGGATGAGGGGAGGGGATATGGTGGCTTGATTATGGATCAGATATGGGAGGTGTGGAGTTGGGGAAAGGATAAAGTTGAGGAGGTTAAAGAGGTCGATGAGAAGGTTGTGCAGGAGAGAAAGGAGGGCAAAAAATGAATGCCAAGCTTCGAGACGTGTGGGATTCAGTTTCCCAAGGAGCGCCAACGGCACGCGACTTTGAACCGGTGGAATCTGTGTCACCCCGGAACCACGAAATCCCCAAGTTTCGAATTGCGCCAGCCGAAGGGCCAGATTCGAGGATTTCTACGGATTGGAACAGAGGAGTATCGGTTATCTTTGTACAGCATGTACGATCAATGTACAAAATCAAGACTCGGAGGAGAGATCAAGTCAGGAGCATGGCTGCTCCATCTATCCAATGTACAACACTTCTCAACGGCCCAGCCTTCCATTACTGTTTGACAGTTGGTTCAGGTGAAAAAGGAGAAGTTCAGATTAAAGCAGAGTCGCTGCTCTTGAGCCTTTCCAAGCAAGTCGGAATAAAGCTTCACAGGCTCACAATGCCTTTGAAATCGATTGCAGGAAGTGACAACCACTGTAGCGCAAAGATATCTTTGACTTCTTTTTAGCTCGTCTTATCAGCAACCAGGCGTCAACGGGTCTTTTGTATAGTCTCTTTATAAGCCTACCGGATTTTAATATAAGTAGAAACAGCATTCGCGAAGCAATGCAATCACAATGGCCTTGCTCGGGATAAACTTTGAAGGAGGTGGCGGCAAAGGTAAGCGATTCCGGACAAAGAATGAGATTTTCTTTTCTTAAAACTATATTCCTTGCAAAACTTGATTACGCTAAAAATATCAATGACATACTCATTGTTATGTAATCTTTTGCCAATTAATGCTCAAAGCCTTATGAAGTTCTTGTTATAACCAATTATAAAGTTTTAACGCGATTGATCCGCTGCTAAATTTTACTCGGAACGCGCACATTACTGAGAACACTATTTAAAAATCGAATAAATAACAAAACCATCACCGACTCTTCGAAGACCAGAGACGGCATCTGTAACACCATGACAACCACCTCAATTTCCCTGATACAAGTCTATGGACGAGGTCCCCAACGAGGAACGTTCAAGCACATTCCCATAATTATCCCCGAAATGAGCCCCGCACAAGGAACAGTCAAGACCCAACCAAGGAAGATCTTGCCCAACTGCTTCCAATTAATACTCTTAAGATCGCCGTTTGTAAGAGCGACGCCAATGATAGCCCCAGTAATACACTGAGTAGTACTCACAGGTAGACCCAGTCTACTAGCCAAGAGTACTGTGATTGCAGCAGCCAGCTCCATACTGTACCCGCGTGTAGGTGTATGCTTCGTAATCTTATTGCCTAAGCTACGCATGATATGGTATCCAAAGGTCCAGAAACCAAAGCCCAGACCGAGACCACCCACGGCTTTGATCCAGGTTGGGGTGTCAGTCTTTGCACTAGTGACCCCAGATTTCCACGTCTCGTACTCAGTGGTGAAGGGACCGATCGCATTTGAGACGTCATTGGCGCCGTGTGCGATAGACATCAGCATAGCAGTGCAGACTTGAGCTGTGGTCCAGAGATGTTCCACCTTGTTCTCGTAAACAATGGCGCGAGCGTGCACATCGTCAAGTCCACGGGATTGATGCTTGATAACGTCTCTGGTGATTCCGTAGGTCAAAACGAGTTTGATCGTTGCATAAATACGCTTTGGGTGTGCCCAGGGCAACGCATCGACCTTGGCAAGATCTTCGGCGTGGGATGACTGATCGTCATGGTTCATTTGAGTATCACTGGCTTCGTTTGTTCTGTGGATTGCATCCGTGTCTCCTGCTGGGAATTCTTCAGTCTTTCGAAATGCTGCCTTTTCCAACGAGCCCTTGCCAGACCTCAACGAAGTTGTGGGGCTGGCCTGGTACTCTGAGCTGTAGTAGTCCGTGACAATGGGAGCGTCTCCTTTTCCGGGGTAGTACAGCTTGTAACCTTCCTTGCGTAGTAGTGGGCCCATTGGGATATGATACCATCTGAGGCGGTGATCTTCCTTCACAAGTCTAAAGTAATGGTTAGCCGAGTGATAACAAAAGTCCAAGAGGAAGGTGGCCGGCTTACTTGGCGTGATAGTAAGGCACGAAGAAAACGGCTGAGATGATCAAAACACCAGCGAATACGCCAAGAATGATCCCAATGGCCTTGCCTGGTCCCATTTCTTCCAAGGTAGGGATGCCATGGCCACCGCTGATGACAATGAACAGGGCCAGGATACCGGCAGTGAGGGCGTAATAGACAGGCAGAACTCTCAGAGCCCACTTCATTGGGTCAGCCCGGGAATGAACCAGAAGCTTGATCGACATGAAAATAACGGCTCCGAAGCCAGCAGCAATACAAGGCGCAATGCCCCAAGATGCAGCAATCTGCGATACGCTACCTTTCTTCCATCCCCAATTCACCGAGATATCGGAAGCAATACCAACACCCACGAGGGCTCCCACGATCGATTGGGTCGTGCTAACAGGGAACCCCAAGGCCGTGCAGATGGCAAGCCATGTAGCAGATCCTAATGACTGGTCAGCTCGAAACTCCCATGCTTCTCAATCACTATTCTACGCACCGACCTCAGCAACTACCATTGCGAGGACCAACACGCCAGGGGAGTTCTGGAAAGGTTTGATGGAAAACACCCCGCTTCGGATCGTGGCGGTCACCTCTTGACCCAGCGCGATTGCACCGATGAATTCGGTGAATGTTGCCAGTACTCCGGCTTGGATCAATGTCAAAGACTTTGAGCTCACGGAAGTAGCATATGAATTAGCCACATCCTAATGAAAACATGTCAATATTAATCTAGTCTACAGCAGGAGGAGTGATGTATGATCTTACATTAGCACCGATACCCCAGAGAGATAGGATAAAGAAGATGGTTCCAATGGCAAAGAGCCAGTCGAGATCGTGCATTTTAGCCATGGTGACGTCCTGAGGCTTGTGCGCCAATGTTTCCAAGAAAAACAAGACTTTGGTCGTTGAAGCTGGTCTTGGAAGTCAGCAGTCAAAAAGCTTGGAAAGAGGCTTGGAAGAAGGCTTGTTCTGCAGTCCCAAAGATGAGAGAGAGAGAGGGCACCTCTTTATACTCCATTTTCCTCGGCGATTACAGACTTGACATGATCCAAGAAATCTCGGACATCGCCTCGAAATCATGCCCCATTCTGTCTCCCAGGACCGACTTCGATTGTCGTTTCCTTTCGAAAAGAGAGAAAACGTGCTGTTCTGACCTGGAAATGAAGATGAAGTCGGCGTGAGCATCCGGCTTGGCGCGTCGAAAAGGATATCGCCAAGTGTTCGATGCGCAGGGGCAAAGCATGATCGAGTCCACTTTCACTCGTTAGTCTTCACGGGTTCCACATCTACACCCGTCTTTCTGGATTAGATGTCGGGGACCTGGCAGATGTTGATGGGCTTTGGCCCAATAGCCTCTGGGGAAAGAGGCACGTTGTGTTCTCGTGGTGAAAATATGAATCAACTTTCGTGAACTCGTCAACTCATTACCTGTCTTAAGCCGTGCCACCTGCATCAACTGTGCCAACATCCGACACTTCTCACCTCTGATGATAATCCGCAAACTAGGGGAGAATAGCGAGAGCGAGAAGTGTTATCTATATGATATGCTTCCCTAATAGGCACATGTTCGAAGCACAACAATTCCTCGAATCATTACTGGACAACGGCTGCAACAACTGCCTCGGGAGACCCATAATGTCACGACGCCTCATCACGATACTTGTTACGAGCTTTGCACTCTGTCACTTTCTCACATTAGTCGCAGCTATCAATGACATTGAATCTTCTGATTCGGTTTGTCCGCGTGTTAATACTTCCAATTGGAATACTTTGGTACTATCACCACGCGTTATCTCTTGGGGGACCGAGCAACAATGGATCCTCATTCTTTCCGAGAAAAATGAAGAAGAAAGTCGGGTAGCGTTCACTGTTGGTGATTCTAGACATTCAATTACCAGATGCTGAAAAGCCCCTTTAGGCTCTCATGGAGGACATCGGCCGGCATAATGAGCAAGTCCGTTGCGCTGTTCTTAGCTGCAGAGTGAGCCCAGTTTTGTGTCACTCTTGGTTAGCAGAGGCACCAGCAGTGATGCACATATCTCAAGAGTTCTACGCGCCAATGCTTTCCACCCAACGTGAATGGCGTCTAATTCCTCTGGCCGACGTCGAAGACCCAGTAGCAACCATCGGACACCTGGATTTCTCTGCCTCATGGCGCACTCTGGAAACATGGGAAGGGTTTCTACATCCAGAGGTCGGGGCTCTGGGAAAGTATGGGGGTGGTCATCTGTGGGGGTATTTCATGTATGGCACAAGCTGTGTTCCTAGCTGGATGTTTGCCTTTCTGGTTACTATAGTCGCTCGAAGATTGCTGTACGTATTGACCGGACGTAGAAACTCTCTGCTACAACATTTCGTTCTGACATGCATTAATAGGTCGAAATTAACACCTAGTCAGCCTTTGACGACAGCAGCATATCAAGTGGTGTCGCCTGAGAATATGACATAGATATCCAACAATCTAAACACTTTGCAACTCATGCTTCAAAGTTTTTCTATGTTTAAAGTATGATCAGTCTTGAGTTCCTACTTTTGAAGTAAATTTTAGTGAAGCTTTGAACGAAAGATGATCAATCTGAACATCTAAAAATTAAAATCTATCGTGTATGTCACCTGTTCAAAGCTCAGCCCAGGTACAAACTTTGCCAGTAAGCCGTTTATGAGTTCGGATGAGCTTCCTAAATTGCTGGCAGCGTTTTGAAGCTTCCCTTCATTCGGATTATTACACCTTCTCTTCTTTCTGCAATCCCTGCTTATCTTCTTGTGAGAGAAACGAACCCACTTGAGCGGGCTAGACGTCTCAATGCACGTTGCGAAATCAGCTTGCGTGATTGGTTGACGCTAACGTGATCTGGTACAAAACACACTTCAGATTCTACCGTTTCGAAAGCTGCTCTTCATAAGCTACGACAGGCCGATTGATGATGCGGAGGCTTTGAATTGACATTGCTAGGCTCTCGCTTAACGGACGGTCGGATCCAGGTGTATTTTCATGTCCCGACCCCTCAGTCACTGGACAGTGATAGATCCCGGTCGCAGTGGTTATTTCAACTGTTGGCAGGCTGCTTATAACATCATCTCTCTCGATATCTTGAACCGCTTTTCAGCCACTACACCAGTCTTCTTATCAACTGCAGTAAGTGAGTGTAAAAAATCAATGGGTCTTAAGCAACTGAAAAGTGTATAGATTTTTCCGAACAAAGAAAAAGTTTGGCGCTTCCGTCATTTAAGCGACACTACCAGACGACAAAACAAACGTCAATTTTTCACCTTGTCAAGCTCTTCTTCAAAACCCCTACAACTTCGTCGATGAAGATGATGCGAGTAGACATATCACAACAGGATATCCTTTCCAATTCCTGGGCTAAGGCTGCTCTTCTCATCCACTGACCCAGCATCGGGCTCGAATCGGCGCAAGATATTAACATTTTGGAATCACCGCGGCCACTGCAACTCCCACAGTTTGCAAAGGCCAAATCGGGTCTCGAGATATACCTTCAATTTCGATTCATCATTGTCAAATTGCCAAAGCGATCTTCAAAACTCTACTTACACAATGAACTTTGGGTCGAGTCATTGCCGAGTTGAGTCAGCGCATGATCTTCCAGTATATATCTACATCTTAAACGACAGCTTGATTGATTGGCGAGACTCGTCATGGCCTTGGCTAGCAGTAAGCGTCATTCCTGAAGAGTTGCCAGCTTTGCCATTAAGGATAATCAGTAGTGCAAATCATGTCGGTCGGAACTTGTCCACGATCACAACTCGAGAATTCGGAAGGCTTAACGACAATGAGCCTAATGGTGAGCTTTCTGTATTGGTTCAAATTTCGTTATGCTTGTAATTTGTCAGCTCCATTGCCAGTATGCGCTGATGTTTTGCTGCAACCATCTTCCGAAACCTGCTGCTTGCCTGTTTGCATTTTTTGGTTTTGGAGATTCATGCCTTGGTCCGCGAGAGAAGAGGGAACGAAGATGAAGAACCGCCATTCAGCCTTCCACGTTGTCGTTCATGCGAATGCTTATTGCGTTTGACTTTTACCGCTTGTTCTGTGGGAATCTCTCACGTTATCAATCCCAATGAATCGATTGGTGAGTCGAGCTTATTGTTACACCTCCTGTCGATTTCATCCAAGGGGCCTGGAGAGCGGAAGAAGACCAAGGCGAGAACAAAGTACCACTCGACAGCGACCCTGCATGCATTGTTCCTATCTTGGGGGCACAAGGCATGCAATTGGCAGTTCAGATAGGACAAATTATGCTCCCTGCCGTCCCCTCGGTCACAGGAAATCATTCAATGAGGCCATTCACACTCCGATGCCGGCAACCGCCGTGAATACCTGATTTCCATTCTTTGTTGACTATCCCAAAGTGGAATGGCTATAAGCTCGAGCCCCCACACACCTCGAATCCGTGAATAGGCTTCGCGTGGGGGTCCTATAGTTGAATTCCGAACCTTGTTGTTTACGAGGTTCATTTGCAAGAACACGACAACTTTACAAACAGCAGCAGATCGACCTCTTGCTTCTGCAGATTCTGAAGATGGAAATCACAGTCGCTACAGAGGAAATGGAGGTTGCTCCACCGAAGGAACCATCGAAGGTGCAGCTTCTCGTTAGCCGCTGCCGCGATCATGCAAGCACGATCAAGACCAAGGTTTTGTCTGTTCTACCCGGTGCCGAGATCTTTGGCATGGCCTACAGCTACATGCAACGTTTTGAGTTCCGGCAACTACATTGGTTTGCGTTCATGCTATGGTCGTTGATCTCTTCTTTTCTCTTTTGGGTGTTTCAGGGTGGAGAGCGCAGAAACTCCTACCTCAATTGTCTTTTCTTCGCTATCTCGTCTATCACGGATACTGGGCTTGCCACAGAGAACGTATCCTCCTTCAATACCTTCTTGCAGGCCTTTCTGTGTATCAATTTCATTCTCGGGAGCGCACCTCTTACCGGCATTGTGGTTTTGACTGTTCGAAAGCGCGCTATGGAGGACGCTTATGGTGAAATTATCGAAAATGGTCGCAAGGAACAGCAGGCCAAGCTTGAAGCTTCTCGGGCCCCTCGGACTTCCAATGGTGAATTTTCACTGTCGCAGCAGCACTTGAGGACATTTCATCTTTGGAAAACCTTACTGATACCTGTGTCCCTAGAACTATACACCGAAAGACCTGGAAATGCTACGGATAATGGATCTAGCATTACTATTGCTGAAGCACCCGCGCAGGATCCCCTGACCTCCTCTACCATGCGGAAAGAAACGATTGCCAAAAATTTGATGGTTTACTGGCGTGAGTTTCTCAGCAAGGCCACAGTTGGCAGGAATGCTACATTTCATGGTCTTTCAAGACCAGAACGAGAATCCCTTGTCTGCGTCGAGTACCTGGCGGTCATCTTGCTGCGTCGTGTTGTCACCTGCTACGTTGTACTTTTTCAGCTGCTGGGTGCTATCGGTCTGGCTGTGTTCTTCCAACTTTGCGAGGAAGATGTTATCGGCTGTGATGGTGTCAATCCAATTGCTCTGGGCGTTTTCAATTCGATTTCGGTCTTCAACAATGCCGGAATGAGTCTCATGAACAACTCAATGGTATGCTTCGCTCTGCTGACCTTTTCCTGCCCATCTAACAATGTCATAGATGCCTTTCAAGACTTCTACGTTCCCCGTACTTGTCATGTGTATTCTCATGTTGGCTGGCAATACCGGGTCGGTTTCTTCCGCTGGCTCTTCTTGGATTGTAGCTGACAGTATCACAGATTCCCAATTTTCCTGCGAATCACCTTGTGGATGATGCTCAAGATGCTACCGCGAAGCTCTAAGTACGACCAGACCCGTGCTACTATTGCCTACACGCTTAAATATCCACGCCGAGTCTATACACACTTGTTTCCGACTCGAGAAACCATTTTCCTGTTTCTTGGATTGATGGTTTTAAACGGTGTCGACTGAATAGCTTTCGAGACTTCTGCCAGAAACCTTCCAGAGCTTAAGGATTTGCCATTGGGAAACAGGATATTGAATGGACTGTTCCAATCTCTTTGTGTCAGATACAGCGGATTCAGCATCGTCACAATCTCCGCGCTCCCTTCTGGCCTGTCGACTCTGTACATTGGAATGATGTAAGTCTTCAATCATGCTGTTCTTAAGCCCCATTTCATTGCTCGAAAGCCCTCGAAACTTTAGCTCAAGTTTATTGACACATGTTGATACAGGTATATCTCGGGATTCCCTGTCACCATTACCATTCGGAGCTCCAATGTCTACGAAGAGAGATCTCTCGGCGTGTACTCTCCCAGCAAACCGGTTGACAACGACGAGAGTAGCCCGCCAATCCCAAGTACCAGTCTCAGGGGCAGATTTTATTATGTCAGTCAACAAGTCCGTAACCAAGTGAGCCACGATGCCTGGTCTATCATGTTTGCCTTGATTGTTGTTGCTTTCAATGAAGGTGGCGAAAAGTCGCCAGACAAGTACGATGTCTTTTTTCCCCTATTCGAGGTCTTCTCTGCCTACGCGAACATCGGCTTGAGTATGGGCCTTTCAGACCAATCCTACTCCCTATGCGGCTCTTGGCACTGGGTCAGCAAAGTGTGTTTGATGTATCTGATGCTCCGAGGCCGCCATCGCCCCTTGCCAAACTCCATCGATCGCGCCATTCAGCTGCCAGATAAGAATCTTGGCTCCAGGGAGGAGGCCGATGAAAGAGAACGTGAACGTGAGCTCCAGCGTGAGCTGGAGACGATCGAGAGAGAGCGCGCGCGGCGGTTAAAACTTGATTGATATGGTTCTGCGATATTGTGACATGGAGTTGATATCGGGAGTGCCGGGATTATGGGATTTCGTGTCGATCGCGACCTAAATTTTGCTTCGGTCTTAATTTAATGCGTTTGGCTTTGCTTCAATGACTTCTGATGTCGATAATGTGATCGGACTTCAGAACCAGATTGATGATCACGTGCTGTTATCTGCTGAATATTTACCCCGCCATGGCGACATCGGATTACTTCTGTACCTCTTCACTGTTGTCGTTAAACATAACAACCTCCCACCAAGCCATGTTACTGAAGACAAACATCGTCCGATCATCAACATTGAAGTAGAATAAGCATCCAAACATCAGCAGTAACCATGGCTTTGATCTCAGGTCTCGCACATGTGAACCTCACGGTTCCGCCGGGAACACTTGATCAAGCAGCAGAATTTTACGGCAACACACTCGGCTTGACACAATCTCCTGTGCCCCAACTGCAACGAGATAGATTGGCCTGGTATGTCCATATTTCTCCACCCAAAAGTTCTCATGGACAAGATCAAATGTCAATTTCATGCCCTCCATCCACCCCACTTTACCCCACCGTCTCCAGTGACATCCATCTCCAAATTCTCCCAAACATCTTTCATCCCATTTTCAATCCCAAACATCAACCAAGTCCCTCCGAAAAAAACCCTCTTAAGTAAGGTTACCTAATACTCCGCCCCCACAGGTTCAACATCTCCACCTCAGGCCAACAAATCCACATCGCCTTCGGCCCACCAGACCCAGCGCCCTCATCCCGCCACCCCTGCTTCAAAATCGACAGCGCGGAGAAACTTCTCGAGTTGCGCAAGAGAGTGTATGAGCATTTTGAGAAGGGAGGAGATGCGGCGCCGAAGGAGGCGGATAAGCCGGGGGAGGAGAGTAGTGGTGAGTTTTGACGCCTTTTGTGTCCTTTGCTTGATGGGGAGGAAGGGTGGGGAAAGCAAGGATAGGAGGGGAATGATGGGAGTGATGGAGAGGGGAATGAGAGGATTCAGCTGATGATGGGATAGGCTCTAAGGGCGTTGAGTATCCGACGAGATTCTTCGCGAGAGATTATGCTGGGAATAGGTTGGAGTTTAGTTTGTGAGGAATCCAGAGTGAAGAGGAGAAGGGAGTGGACCAGTTGTACGGATTCGAAATCTCAAATCTACTTCGATGTCTTCCGGATTGATCTTTGTACGAAGCACAGGGATTTGATGTCCATCTTTCCCATTGGTCGTCTGTGATGCTCATCTCGAATATTCGCTGCCAGACCAAAACAGCAATAACAATGAGCAAGACCAGTCGCCCCTCGTCCCAATGTCCCTTAACCTAGTGTCTGGAAGCTGATTATTTTCCGACATTTGCTTCCCTCATTGTTTCGAAGCTTCATTCACTTGTAAAATATCTCTATCTTGTCGATTTCATATTCCAGAATCCACATCATTTTTTGAGGGCATTCTCAGCAATCAAATCCTGGACACATGATTGGTTCTGTCGTATTTCTGACAGATTCCCTGCGCCACCAAGATTAATAGGCGAGTGTTGATCTCATGCTGCACGCCGCAGATCCCATGTTTAGGGTCGCGACTAGGTTTGCCCTTCGGGCCTTTCTTGCTTCTGACTGGTCGTGTTGTATGCAAGTGACAAGGCTTTATTCAAACTACTCGAATTGGCATAAGCAGATAGACCAGCTGTTTCACAGCACTCACACAAAGCAGCCACTCGGTTGAGGCCTCGGGTATACTGATTGTGGTTGAACGGCGTCTCGCAGGGAACAGTTTCGATTAAAAAGGCTATGACCCCGCTTACATGATATTCTTATTTCGACCTCAGGATACAAGTACCTCAACCATCCTCTAGTCCTTCCACCAACTTCATATCTCGAGCTGATATTTACTGGTACAAATCCATACAGTGTACTGCACGGAGACATGCTCAGTCTCTTCGCCTCATCTCTCACGGACGGAGCCTCTTGGTCCGTCCTGGTACTCCTCGGCCTCGCCTCAATCTTTGCCTCCTACATCGTCTTCTCCCCTCGACAAAGTTTCTCTCCGCATTCTCCAAAGCTCATATCGGATCAATATCCTATCTTCGGTGCACTTCGCTACTTCTCAGCTCGTTGGGACTTCTACCGGGATGCCATCGCTCAGAGCAAGACGGGCAATTTCAGCTTCTATCTCGGCAAGTATGGAGTCATTGGATTCTCTGGGAGACAGGCTAGGAAGGATTATTTCGAGTCGAAGATCTTGAGTTTACATGAGGGGTAAGTAGGGATTTGAAGCTTTTGGGGGCGGGCTGCGAAACAGAATGTTGACCGCCCCATGACAGAACAAGTCTCAGTCCTCAAGTACCAGCTCCTCCCCAAACACTTCAAGGCGGTAAACAGGTTCAAGAGACAAGTGGCTTCGCGGACTATTTCAACCGTCGAATCAACCGCATGCTCTCCCGTGAGAATTTCGGAAGAAGTAAGAACTACACCTCATCGCCCCTGTATGACAATTTTGACTGTTCCAGCCGTGCCAGCAATGATGCGCGACACCCAAACTCGCCTCGAAGAGTTCGGCGATTCGGGTACAACAAATCCCTTCGACACCATTCACAGCCTTGTCTTCCAGCTTACTGTCCGCAACGTGGGATGCAACGATATCGCTGATGATCGCGCTCTTCTCGAGAAGACCAGAGGTATCTACGAAACCATGGAGAATAGTTACAACCCATCAATCATCGTACTGCCATGGATCGTGAAAGCTTTCACGCCATCCTTCATCAACCAGGCTATCGCTGGTGCGAGATTGTACTTCATTCTGAAGGGCGTCGTGGATAAGAGGAAGAAGACTGGAGAGAGACAGAATGATACGTTGCAGTACTTGCTGGACCAGGGTGATGACTTGGGGAAGATGATTGGAGTAAGTACTGCCAACATCAATGATCCCTGAAGTATTTGACTCCGTAAGGAGATTTCTGACAGCTACTAGTTCATCATCGGCGCTCTTTTCGCCGGCGTCATAAACAGCGGCATCAACTCCGGCTGGCTCCTCTGCTATCTCGCCACCAACCCTCGCTGGATGGCTGAAGTCCGCAAAGAAGTTGAGAATGCAGCAGCCAAGCACACTACTGACAATACAGCATCCCTCTCCGATCAACTTGCCACTCTCCCCATTGAGGCGTGGGAAAGCGACTTCCCGATGTTGGATCTTTGTTTGAAGGAGACGATCAGAGTCCAAGGTCAAGGTGTGTTCCAGAGACGAAATGTCAGTGGTCAGGATATCACGATTGGTGGGGAAGTCGTGCCGAACGGAGCTTTTGCCGTGAGTAACATGTCACCAGGAGGCTGTCAGTGAAATTGAGTTACTAACATCTACTAGCTTTATCACGTCGCCGACGCTCACAGGGATGAAAGTATCTACACCGATCCTGAAACCTGGGACCCGGCCAGATACCTCCCAGACCGAGCGGAAGGCTCGAATAAACTTGATTATATTGGCTGGGGAATTGGAAGGCATCCATGTCGTAAGTTCCCTTCTCAACCCCAGATTAGTCGTTACATTTACTAATTGTCGTTCTTTCTTAGCCGGAATGAGAGTGAGTTTATTCAATGATTTGACTCGGACTCTACTAATGAGCCATTGATAGTTCGCCAAGCTGGAAATGAACATGATCGTCGCCTTCTTTGTTGCAACTTATGATTACACGCTCGTTGACAAACAGGGATCGCCAATTCCTCAGCCTCCGCCGCTGAACAGGAACAATATGGCGGCCTCGAAGCCTGATACCCCGCTTTGTTTGAAATATGAGAGGAGAAAGTAGAGGGCCTGGATGTATTGCTTAGTCTGGCATGCCATGTTCGAAGAAGTGCTACGGTGAAGCAGGCGCCAACCACTTGCCGGGAAGAAACATAAGGAGGAAATCTATCGCAGCATCACCCAATGAGTTATCATTCTTGACTTGTGATCTTATGATTGTACTTGTATACATGTTAGCAAACTATTTTCTCCAGACACGTCGTTCTACTTCATGTTTTGAAAAACACGTCCAATCTGGCAGCCGTGGGTGTCTAGCCAGCTTTTTTTTATAGCATCGTCAATATTCGCAGCTAAACAGACTAGAATTGTTTACAAGGGTACGACCTGGATGAGAGAGAAAGAATCAGTGGTATTTGAAAGCTTCAAAGATTAGATCGAAATAGATACAACCTTCTTTGTGGTGCATATATATAAATGGCTTCAAACTGCCATCTTTAAAGCGTGGTGTACAATGAATCTACTGCTGGCACAACAGTCTAAGGAAATGTATATGGATTCAATCAGATAACCTATGAGTCGTAGAAGTATAAAACTGAAGAGCTTTTCCTTAGCACTTCTCTACCATCAGTACCACTCAAGGTCGGGTTTTGCACATTTACACCGAACATCCTGAAACAGGCCAGATTCACATTTTAAACATCAGCACTTCCTACATTTGCCCCCTATACTTTACGCCAACTCGAACTCCCATCAACATGGGGGATGAGAAGTTTCCAGTCACTAAGAAGAAGAAGATGCTCAATGATGTCAAATACATGTTCCTAGAAGAACGCCTTGCAGGTGATCGCCGAATTCGATCGTTGTTCCCTGGGATCCCACAGCAAGAGTGTTGCCTTCTTCCTAATAGTGAACGTATTATTATCGATTTCCATGAGGGAGCAAATGGTAGCGAGAGAAAGTTGATTGATAGAAGTGATGGATTGGCACTGCAGTGGGATGCGGAGAAACATAGTTGGAAGTGGATTTGAGACAGACGATGGAGGGAGTATTCGTGGACTGGAATTATGACAGAACGTAGGGACTGTTCAAATTTCGACTTCACCGGTTGGAAAATGCATTGTGTTTCATGGTAGTGGATTTTATGTTGCCAAAGCAGAGGTGCAAGTCGTGTGACGGAGATTTTTGGGGGCTTACTTCCATCTGCTGTCAAAGTTCCATGACTTAGCTTCGTGAATGTAATCTCCTTTTGAGGTCGACGAGTGTAAGCAAGCGTGATGAATCATACCTGAAAGCCGAATATGAAAGCATAGGGCCATGGCCTACTTCTTCTTCACACTGAATATAACTCCGACCACCGAAAGAGGATACTGCATTGTTGTTCTTGCCTTGTGTTCGTTAAACCTCAAAACGAATGCACAATATCTCAAGCACAGAGGAACACCTTGTCCAAAGTCAGCAATGAAGTTTGCTGTCAGAATACCATCATTAACGCTTCCAAATTCCTCTTTGAAGAATCCTTCTCCTGCTAAGACGGCCTCTATTCCTCGACAGTCCCCTTCGAGCTGTACCAACCATCATCTACCCAAAGCACTACAAGTCAATATTCCGCCTGGGACTAGACCAAAACAACAAGTCATGCCACAACCAAGGCTAACAGCTGCCATTGCTCCGAAACCGATAGGAACCCCGGATCCGTTCAGACCAGACTCCACGCCCCAAGCACCCTTCAATGCGGCCAAATTGCCAGCTATGCAGAAGGATTCGACATTCTTACGAGCCAAGACGGCGCGACTTTATCAAGTGCCTCAGCCCGTAGATGTTCGTAGCAATATGATGGCCCGTTCCGCGGCTAGTATATCTTCTCAACAACCTAGGCAAGCATCTGAGGGCCGAGGCTCTGTGGAATAGCTTCCCCCGCCTCTTCATCGCTTAATTTGTCGAGTAAATAAAACACTATGGACTAACCTTGCACACTTCACAATTGCAGCTAAACGTAATGTAAGATTATCGAAAGTGCTAATATACTTTCTCTGTGGTGATACGTTAAAGTTCGAAGCTGTCATTGGCACACTTGGCATTGGCACGAGTCATGAATCCGACCTTGCCCTGGTCCTTTGCTGTACGCTTACCACCATAGCGTATGGATATCTGGGTCGATACCGTGCGGCAGAGGAGACCACGGGACATCAAAGAAATAGTGATTCTAGCTTTGAGAAGTTCTCTTGGAGGAACTCCGATCTCTCTGAGTTTGTGTTGCCAAGGCATGGTTTTCTCCACAGTCCACCGCTATCGGCACCGCAATCTTATCAGATCAGGCCACGGACATCAATCCCCTGCAAGATCTTATCTTATGGGTCTCGTATTGAACGGACATGCTGCAGAATCGCTAGACTCGTTCGTGACTCTTCCCGTCCCTTTTGCGTACATTGGCTTTCATTCCTTGGGACGGTGCAATCTTGTGCGTCGGGTTTTGGAGCCCTTGACACGGGAGCACATTTCATCGTGCTCGCTACAGTTCAGATTTCGGTTCTGCAGATCTGCTGAATGACCTCAACTTGCTGCTATGAGTGCTATCCCACACATGCACTTGATCTGATCTCGAAAGTCCCTGGCTATGGTGATTATCCTACCCGATCGCTAACTCCCCCGTTGGAAGACTGGGGTGCTTAGAGAAACATAAATTACTCTCTCCACCTTCCCAGTCAGGTCCTTGGCCCGAAGCGTACGAACCTTGCGTTGAACTACACTTCATGGGTCGTCCGGATGCATGCCAAGCAGATGCCGTCCTCAGTGACGGCTCGAGAAGAATTCCCTCACTCGGGAGAACATCCCAAAGGCTTAAAGGAGGATGTAGCAACTTTCATATAAAAGGGTATGCCTTGCTTGGCTTGCTTGATTGCCCGTTCTCTGCACCAAACCTTCAGGTCCGTTTGATCAGGCTATTTCAAGATGAAGCCTCATGCTCTGAGCACAGTAGGTGTTCTGACTTTGTTTTTATGTCGAGCCTATGCATGGACAAAGTCAAGCGTTGCTGGTGCACCTGATATTTCGAATCCAAAAGTTGTCCCTGGGCGCTATATTCTTGAAGTTTCCCCAACTGCCCTATCGGCACGCGATGTAAACTCCTCAGACCCCTCAACTCCAGCAATCATTACTCAGATCCAGGATCTCGGATACGCAGTTGAAATCAAGGAGGACTTCTCCGCTACCTCGGTACGCTTTTCAGGAGTCTCCATCGACATACAGAATGATAATTCTTCAACTCTTTCCGACCTACGAACCATTCCAGAAGTAACAAATGTATGGCCAGTGGAGCCAATCACTCTTGATGTCGACTTTGACACTGGCGTTTCAAGCCGGAAGTGGAATCCCCACATCAGCACACGGGTGGACGAACTTCATCAGAAGGGTCTCAATGGTACTGGCCAACGGGTATGTGTTGTTGACACCGGAGTTGATCGAGAGCACATAGCTTTCAATGGGCGAATTGCAGGTGGCAAGAATATAATCACTGGCGACGAGAATCTTGAAGATTGTGTTGGCCATGGAACTTTCGTCTCTTCTATTATCGTTGGGCAGAACAAAGACTTTGTTGGGGTTGCACCTGGGGCTGAGGTCTTCATGTAAGTGACATCCGAGACACTTGTCGCTCTCTTCCATTCTGCTCCAAGTATGCATGAGTTCTCGTGTGCTGACTCGATCATCAGGTATAAAGTCTTCGAGTGTTCTTCGTCGACCACTAATGATTTAGTGATGAAGGGAATGCTTACAGCTGATGCTGACGACTGCGATATAATTTCTGTCTCTATTGGCAGCGACACTGGATATCACAACTCGCTCATGTCCATGGTTGCCGATCGTATCGGACAAGATCGGACTATTGTAATCGCAGCCGGTAATTCTGGAGAAACTGGTGTATTTTATGCCAGCTCACCAGCTTCCGGTCGACAGGCGATTGCGGTGGGATCAACCAATTCTAAGCAAGTCTTGGGATGGCCGGCAACACTTCAATCTTCGAGCGGAGATGTTTTGGACCTGGTATACGTTACCGTCGACGGATCAAAGCTCAACGACAGCGTCAATACCCAAGTTACTGTAGGGGCAAGCGATTCGTGTAACTACGGAGCATCTGGGAACAATGATGAAGCACTTCTCCTGCCACGTGGAATATGCTATGGCCAGGGATACAACACACTCTCCACCAGTGGCTTCGGATATGTTATTATGTGGGATACATATGATCAAGGATTCTACTACCCAACAGAAGAATTCTCGCCAAGCGAGGATATTCATTTGTGGGCTGTGACAAACAGCAGTGTTGGTACCTGGGCTATCGACCAGATCAGCAGAGGGTATGCCCTAAACCTCACAATCACCGAGGATGCAGATACGGCAGTCTTTCAATCTGATAGACCAAATTCTGGTGAAATGTCCTATTTTTCCTCGTGGGGACCAACGTTTGAGAACGATTTTAGTCCTTCGATTTCAGCGCCTGGTGGAGCCGTTTACGGATGTTTTCCGGGGAACGAGTTTGCGATATCATCCGGGACCTCATTCTCGACTCCGTACATAGCGGGAGTTGCGGCGTTATTCTACGCGCACGTCAAGAAAGACCACGTCGAGTTCTCGCAAAGGCTTCACACAACTGCGACATCTCTCGTCACCAGTCCGAATGGAAAGAATGTTATGGGCATTGCATCCCTGGCCCAACAAGGCGCGGGAATGGTAGACGCAGTGAAACTACTTGGCTACTCCACAGTCGTTACGTCAGATAGCAAAATCTCCCTCAATGATACAGACAATCGGATCAGCACTCACAGAGTCACTTTGGTCAACAATGGAGCCATTGAGGTGACATACAACATCTCACATGAGAGTGCGGTCACCATTGAGGCTCGAGATCAATGGTGGTATCCAAATACATATTACCCGCCTGTCATTGCGGGGGCTTCTGGGTCTATCCTTGCCCCAGACAGCATCACAATTGGACCTGGGGCAACGGGTGATATCGATGTAACTTTTGCACCACCTGACAACGTCTTGAACAGCACATTTGGTCCGTTGTGGAGTGGCAAAGTACTGTTTGGAGGTGACAATGGCGAATTGGTATCGGTACCGTATATGGGCGTGGAGGTATCCACCTACAATTGGACTCCGCTTGAAGGTGCTCCTCTGGCCTTTCGATACGACAACGTTGATGGCTACCTGTACCCGTAAGTTGCTCGAGAACTCAATAAGATCTGGAACTGACATTCTACCCAGGGTTGACTGGCAGAATCGCCCTTACTTCCCTGCGCAGCTTGACTCTCCCGAGATCTACTATGCAATACGTTACGGAAGCTATGAGTTTTCGCTTGATCTTGTCGGCGAGGATTGGACGATGGACCAGTTTTCCTATCCCCTTCAATCCGGAAGTGGTTCCAAAGACTGGTCAGGACCACTTCGAACACAGCCAGATGTCTACGGCGGCTTCTCGAATTTTCCAATGCAGTTCATCGGCAGATTCAACGCTGTCGGATTTACCAGATTCCAGTCTTTCGGCAATGGCACTGACATACCATCTGGAAAATACAGACTTCTCTCAAGGGCTCTAAAGATGTTTGGTGATGCCAGTAATCCGTCTGATTGGCAGCTCTTCCTGTCTGATATGTTCAGAGTCCAGCTAGGAGACACTCCAGTCCCAGAAGAGACATCCAGCATCGTATCAATTGCAACACTTAGCTCTACTCGATCATCCAGCTTGACAAGCTCGATATTCCAAACAAGCACAACAACGACATCCAGCTCATTGATATCCATCACGAGTTCGTCAACAAGCCGCTTTCCCACTTCAACTATGAAATGTAACGAGGACAATTGTCTACGTCAAATTCTCCGATCCTCATCCATCATAGCACCTTTCTGTACTACATATACGACGGCGACTCTGACAGCACCTGCTGACATTCCAACGTACATCTCCCAGTGTAAAGGTATTCCTGCTAGGGTTTCGTCGGCTTGCTCATGTCTTGCAATCAAGGCTCAACCCAGCATTACCACATCATCTTCAGCTTCGACTTCGACTTCGACTTCGACTTCGACTTTCACTTCAACGGTCCCAAGCGCCGTGAAGACCATCAAACTGACGAGTGGTCCTTCGCCAACCAGCTACCCAGCGGTCTTCCAAGACATTACTGTCGTCTCCCGCAACGGATACACAGACAAGTTCCAAGACCCCAACGAATGGCTGGCTATCGCGATCCAAATTAACATCACGACTCGTCTTTACGAGGGCACAAAGTCAACATTCAATCTTCCGCCACAACTTGTATCAATTGCGACAGGAGCTACTCTCTCATCCTCAGGCAATAGGATTGGTACCACAGCATTCGACCAGACCACCGGTATCTTCACCATTACATGGGCAGAGTGGCCATCATGGCACAGTAACATCGTGGGCGAGCTCTACATTTCAGCCCGTTTGAACGCAACATATCAAGAAAGTATGACTGAGGTAGCGAAGTACGTGTTTGAGATCAAAACTTCGAACTCCACGTTCTTATCCACTCTGGCCTACGGACCAATCAACCGCACTGAGATCCACAGCCGGGCATATCCCGACAAAGCGATCAGCGACTACTTGTTCGATATCGAATTGCCCGGATCTTTGGGACCGTGGACGTCTGTTTCAATATCCACCACATCGCTTGACGATGATGGTATCGGATGTTCTCGAACCCAACTCCAGATTGGCACCGAGCTGAACTCTTTCGGTGGCATCTCGCAGCTCTCCAATATCTCATCAAGTGATTACACTATCGAATGTTCTCTCAGGTCTCTCAAACTAGTCTACAGCAAGCCAGTGGCTTCTAGCGATGTATTGAGATTCCATGTGGGCGTTGTTCAAGCCGACTGGGATCGGGCGCTCTTAGCCGTCGGGGTCTATGTCGAGATAGCATATGCAGATGGGACGAGGAAGTACAAAGATCTCGCTATCTCCTATGACAAGCAGGCTCGATCGGAGGGAAGCGAGTACTTCAGTGGCGAAGTGGACAGAGATGGGCCGATATTTGGTGGTGCTTAGGCAGGATTGCGGCCATTGTATGAACGAGACGCTGATACACTTAATGACAATGTACGAGTCTCGACGGCTCGGACTCTTAGAGGTCAATTAATTGTCTAATGATCGATTCACGAGCTGTGACTTTTGAGCGGCTTCGCCAAGGCAAATTCTTGGCTGTTTTGTTGATGTTCGCTTAAAATTCCTGCTCTAGCATAGTTGGCAGGTTGGTTCTCGACGGAGCATCAAATAATTGCAAAAGGCATAGCTTAACGCGACGGGACTTGTTTCATTTGTCCCTTGATGATGTGTGATACGATCACAGCTCCTAGCAAATCATACGGCACGGTAAGTTATTGTCATGCCTTTGATGACTGTCAGCTATTGGTTGTTCGGACCGTGTTCTCAAACATGACATTTTAATACGGAATCAAATAATCTACCATCAAAAGTTTTCCAAAATTGTTTGTAGAACTTGAGTACCTAAAAGAAGCTGACAGCAATACCTATTTCGGCCAAATGTATGAGTCCGTTCCGACATGGTTAGAAACTTGACAAACTGTAGAACAGGCGCAAGGGGGACTTATATACCACTCGTCGGCCCTCGATACTAATTGAGTCTTTCCATAAATGGACTGTTATTATAGGCCAATCGTCGTGAGGGGGTGAAGTTCCTGCTTTGGGTGATCGCGACACAAAATACTAAGCTATCTGTAAACTTGCAGTAAGTGGTATTTGTAAGCATGTATGTAAACAATCCATCTACGACATATGTGGAAAGCTGTTAGTATGGTAAACTAAGCCCTACGCTATCTTATAACTAAATCCCTTTTAGTGTTGAGTTCGACATATGCAGCTCTGACACGGCGCCACCCCGTTACACCAAGCTCCATGTATTGTAGTTCACAATTTGGTAGACGGCCCAGACTCATGTAGGGCTGATTACTAGTTCGGAGACCAGACGGGCAGCCCTAGACTTCGGTGTTCGAGGGGGGTTAATTTCAATGACGATGTGTATGCTGTACGTCGCACCGTCATGTTGCTCCGCTTCAGTATGCGAGAGCCAGCACCCACCTTGAGCACGTTGTTGCCCCGATTCTTCGAGCCTGCTGGTACATCTCTCATCACAGACGTGCAGAAGTAGAAGTCCTTATGTAGATGCAGAATCACAGTGAAAGGAAATATGTCAGAAGGTCAATCATAAGTCCTTACACAGATGCAGAATCACAGTAGTTGACAAGATACCAGAAGTAGGGAATATATCAAACAATATATATATATTATTCAAACTTTTCAATACTCAAATTCTGTCACGAATGAAGCTCTCTCCCCCCCCTCCTGATTCGTCTGTGAGGCTCCTTCAAGTTCTCTACTCACACCTCCGACCCTTGTAATAAGACCCTTAGTATTAATTTTGATTTCTCTCAGCGTCTGGCCTCTTCTTGTTCAGCTTGCTATCCGCTCTAATTATAGGGGACCTCGAGGAATCATCTCGAGGAGTACTTCCCTAGGGGGAAGACATCAGTCGAAGACCTTGCGGAACGTATAGAAACAGGCGCAGTCTTGGGCTGCTTCTCAACATCAGCCATCTCGTACTCCTCTTCGCTGCATCGTGTAGCTACCACTGTATCCCTGGCTACGACGAATAAATATAAGAATACTACTTTTATCTCTTCACTAAGTAATAACCCGATCTTAACTAGGAGAATCTAGCTACTAGAGGTACACTCCACGATTTGACGATAAAATTCTACTATAAAAAGGCGTAGACAGTTTTCGACGCATCGAAGATTTTTAGGTCCCTCGAGTCTCTCCTTCACTCGATGACTTTTTTTTATCGTCAACCGTAAGATTGTTGTCATCTCCATTTCTATTCTCGCACAATTGAGACCCAAAATTTCGTTCCCCAGTAAAACAAATCGTAGAATACCGAAGCATCTGAAATCCTTGAGGACTTATGCATATGTATTCAAAGAGTGGGCGGATGATGAGGCACATGCATTTCATCCAGTGAGACACTTTATCCTCCTTTTTTTTTTGTTGGTCACAGAAGCAAAGTCTTTCCCGCGTTGCTTCTCGAATTCTCGCGCAAGTGTGTTCATATATACCTAAGTCGGAAGTTCTCCCGAACAAGGAACCCAACGAAGCTGGAAATTCACATGAGACCATACATTTACCTATTCACTTTGATATTGCCAGAGAATTCTTCACCAATCTTGCTCTTGACGAAATTAATTACAAGGACCTAAGGATAAAGGTAGCACTCGATGCTTCTTTACCCGGTAAGCATCCCATTCGACACGACTCACAACACGATCCTTACACGTAGAGAAGTAGAGGTAATACTTCCCACGTTGTGGACTCTCCTGTCCATGCTTGGCGGGATGCTCCTCACTTTGTATCAGATGCCAGATTTGGTGCTTACACTCCTGATGCCGGTACAGTGTAACAGTGCCCGAACTCATGACTGTTTATTGCCAATCAAGTCTCCATTGCCAATGGGCTTAAGTTCGAAAGTAAAGATTGACCAGGTAAGAGAGTTACTGCCCGTCGGAAAACAGTCGATCGCGCGGGTATTTGAACTTTATTCAAAGGATTGTGTGTTGATAAATCGTGTTTGAGATCGCTCTTCAGCTAATTCGCACTTACACGGAAGTCTCCTCAGGGCTTGAAATGTTCCTGGTGATTTTGGAGTTGACTTTCAATGAAGGAGGAGCAATTCGTTTATATGGGTTTGGATTTACCGCAATGCGAAAGCGACTTGGCGGGCTTTGAACTTCAGGCTCGACTCATCCATGATTTACTTGCCCGGTAGTCTCGCCTCTCCAGCCCCCACAGGCCTTGTGGTCGTTTCTAACTTCCAGCCGTGATCTGCGAACAGAAAGCAATGTCATTGCTGACCGGTTCTAGAAGGAATCGGTGGTGTTCAATTCGCTTGTTTTGTTTCGGTAACAGGGAACTTATCCTGATCCCCATCCCACCGACGTTCTAGCTCTTCTGATCCTGCCTAGGGACTGCTCAGGCAGCTCAGGCAGCTTGGGCGGCTCGGGTGAGCCGGGTGACGAGAGGGTGAGCCGAGGGTGATTAGCGCTTGAGTAGAAGCGGCGAGCTTCCTAACCGACCTTGGGACTAAGAAAGAAAAAAGGTTGTGTTCAACTACCAAAAGATTAGTGATAAAAGGGAAATAAAAGACTGATTCTAATCGCAACAAAAATCAAAACATGGATCGAATTTCCACGTATCGAGAAGTGAACGCAACAAGAGCCATATCTGTTGGGCATGATTTTGGCTGCGGGGGCTGTTTACGTATCATAGTACGTTGCCCTTCTATCTCTGCACCGCCCTTCCATATTAATCATCCACACTCCCACAATTTTGGGCATTACCCATATTGGCGCTTCGTCCCTAGATTCTAACAGGTTGCGATATCTAGTGCTATTCATTTATTTGTTAGTGTTGCTTACGCAAAAACCACCACCGAGATTTCCCATATGGTGGGGGAGAAAAAGCACTTACAGTAGAGAAAGGCCTCGAATTTACAAGACGAATAGATTTTAGTCTTGTGCGTGTTCCAAGCATTCCGATTTATGTGTAGTCTGAATACGTAGAGCAGGATAAATGTGACGTGCGAGATGACTTGGAAAAAACAATCCCGTGATCATGATATCAGTTCGTGTATCGACAGATTCCCGCTTTACCAGCATCTTTCTCAATATTGGAAGTGAGCTTTGTAAGGTTCTGATATCATCTTGACCGGTAGCAACCGAAACAATTGCCCCTCCCGCAGCATACGTGACCAAGCCGACCAAATCTCAGCCGCAAAATAGAATCACATGTGTCCTAGGTTTGAACCTCGAAAGAGTCGACGCATATAGCAGAACGATCCGTAACAGAAAGCTGTAAGTCCCCGCGCATATGAAGGCTGGAGGAATCCTGAGGAAGATCAGACACACGATGAAATCGTCTTTGTTGAAAATGGAGTAATGCATCAGAATCCGCATAACGTAACCCCATAGTGTATTAGTGTATCTTAACAGATATACCTATCTTATATTTGACCGAATAGATCAAGAAAGTGACTCCGCCCTGACCCCGGCCGGCCGGTCAGACGATTGAAGCCTTTGAGACGGTAGTGATGATCAACAGGGTCAAGCTGTGGAGTGTCAACAAAGACAAGCGAAGCAGAAACGGGAGAAAGCTATAGGGAAAGCTTATTTCACAAGCAGCTGTAGGAAGTCTGTCAAGACCGCGCTGATGAAATCAAATTCCGATTTCATGACCTGTCAGTCTTTAGAAAAGTTTCCATGGTTCACCGAATCTCCCGTCCACCCCGCCCGCTTACCCCCCACATTCGCATCACACAAAGAATCAATAGAATTCTCTTCTAACTACGATCATACAGAACATGAACATTCTTGACCATTTGTCAAGAATACAGCATTCACAGCAGCAAATCTATTTCAGTGACCCCCGTTAGCATGTGCTCCTCGAGATGGATTGCTGTGACCACTTACGCGGCGGTAGCTGCAAACACCTCGATCCTCCTTGCATTGGTCATGAGCGCCAAAGCAAGAGCAAAACATGCAGAGAAAATTGCAATCATGCCGAGTCGCAGTCCATTAGATGTGATGAGATAAAGAGCAACCACAGAACAAATCGGAAGAAGCGACGCTACTACCGTCACCAAAATACCAAGCAAGGAATCAAGAGCTGATTCTTCGTAGTTGTATATGCCGGAACCAACCTCTTCTGCTATCGGTTCCTGAAACCCCTCATCAGTAACAAGAAGGAGTTTGATAAGCCTACGCTCGTGCAGGACTCACTTTGAGTGTCCTTCCAAGACAACCATGATAGCGAGGAACAAGCTTCTCGGTGAACCACTCCGAGAATAAATCTTGTGGGGAGCGAGGCTTGATGGCTATCAAGTCGTTCTCATTCTTCGTATCCCAGGAGTCACGGTCGACGCCGAGGAGAGGAAATGACCCCATGCTTGGTCTCTGGAACCAGTCTCGTAAGAATTCGAGATCATACTTCCGGGGTTGCTCTAGCTTGGCAAGAGAAACCTGTTTCAATAGCAAGTCATCTGGTAAAATCAAACTATGTTCATGGATCCAATTGGAGTGCTATTTACGAAGAGAGCTTACTGTAAAGATCCAACTTTTCGCTGAGCTCAGAAAACACTCGCCATTGCTCTGTGTCCTCCCTTTCGCCAGCCTGACTCAAGGACCACCAATCTTTCGCATGATAGATCCGGTCCTCGTGAGCCGAGTCTCTTTCTGCCAACTGCTTGACTTCATACTCAAGGTGTGTAATTTCAGCCTGTAAATACAAAAGCCTTTGAAGGTTGAGCTTCCGGAATCGTCGCAGTATGGCGGTTTCTTTCTGCCTTGCCATCAAATGCGCCACTTTTGCATATCCTTCCATGGTCGCGTTGATGGCCAGGCTATGGCGTTCGTGGACTCCTGGGGTAGGAGCTTCAGGTTTCCATTATGAGGCTGGATGTTTCCTAGTCGGTGTGATTAAAGCCAGGCGAGGCTGCGTGATACCCGACACGTCGTTACGCCCGCATGAAAGGTTGCATAAGGCTGGCATGCCGCCCGGCTGTGCAGAACAAGATGCACCGCTTTCACATGTATTCCCAACTAAGGAGGGCTCTGGCGTCAATTTCCAAGTATCTTAGTAGAGCCTTTTGGCCTTTTGGCCTTTTCATATGAGCGCATGTTTTTGTGGTCAATTTGGTAAATTGAGGCGATGCGACTCCGACACGCCTGCAGGAAAGTCTGCACAAGGCTGGCGAATCCAAGGCTGTATGAAAGACAAAGGACTTTTCTAGCCATACTTTTATGTTGCGAAACATGGCGGAAGGCTATAGTCTTCCAGACGATTCCGTACAGCGCATTTACACCGCTTCTTAGTGGCACAAATCTTTGACTTTGGTTTAGCAAAGTGAGATGAACATACGTTCAGCCTGCAGGAAAGACTGTGCAAGGCTGGCGAACTAAGAGTCTATGTGAGGCTAAACGCTCCTAAATGCAACATCTCGACAGAATTTTATAGTGTGTGGCAGACTTAACGCAGCCTGATCACAGACGAAAGCCGACGTGGCACCAGTATATTTAACGGCATACCCTCTTATAAAACCGAGCGGTGCCCAAAGGAAAGCAGGTAAGGCATCAGCAGGCTGGCAAGTAGAGCTATTAATAGAAACCAATAAGAGAATATCTTCCATTCATGTCTCATAATCAGGTAGTGGTCTACAAGTATGGGGTTCCGCCCCGCCATGGTATGCCAATTCTGATCCCGAGAGAGTACCAAATTTTGATCGTTGACGTATCATTTTAGCCTCGTGGAACGATTCTACACTTGTCGCTCGACAATTCCCCTCGCACTTACCGACGCTCGAAAGGTGTCGGCCGCTATTTTCTTCGCGAATCAACATGTCGAGTAATTATGGCGCTTATGACGGGGCCATGCCGAATTTGACTTCAGACCAACGTCGAGAATTCGATAGCAAAAGGTTGGATAGAAAGCGTTGGCTTCGTATGGGTTACTCAATCGCTGGTGTTGCTGAATCGCCAGAACAAGAAGCCTACAACAACTACTTGGACGAGCAAGAAAGGCGAAGCACTAGTTCATCCAACTACCAGGCAGCTGCTGTAAGACTTCCTAGTGATGAGATCTCCAACAAGGGCAAGCTGACGCTCGATACACGATCAGAATGATGATCAAAACTACGAGCAAGCAGAGGAGGATTGCGATGATGACACTGGGGACATAGAGTACAAAGTGGCCAAGGTACACAATGTAAGGACGGGTCGATTTGAAGTAGTGACTGTCATGGTGGACTCTGGATGCCGGGAAAACTTCATGTCCCCGAACGTAGCCCAACGGTGCAACTTGACTATAGAGCCGACCCAACCAATCGAGATGCTGAGTTGGTCAGGCGAATTCACAGCAGACCGAAAAGCTTCGGTAAGTTGGGTTGGAAAGGATGGTAAAAGGAGGGACACCTCGTTCTACATCAGCCCTGAATCTGGTCCGACTGATGTGATGGCTTTTGGCGCAAGATTTGCAAAGAAATACCCAGATGCATTCGAAGAACGGAGAGCATTACCGCCAGCTCTGCTGACTGTTGCAGAGAAAGCGAGAGTAAGTCAGACATTATTGCACCTTGGCGAGGGAACTACGCTAACTTGCTCTTGAAGAAAGACGAGCAGTTGCAAATGGAGGCTTCCAGAGAGAAAGCCAACGCACAGGCAGACGAGATCGAGAAGAGCAAAAGGCAGGCCAAGGAGAAGCGAGGAGGAGGACAACGACGACGAGGAGAACAGAAACATAATCGAGGTTAGTGGGGAGAGCAGCGAGCTCGCAAGAGTCCTGCCCGGCCTAGCAAGAAGCATTGGACTGAGCACAAAGAATGTAGCCAGATGGCTAAGGAAGTGTCAAGTAACTAAGCTCGGTTTCCATGCAGTTCTAGTAAAACCTCATTGAGGGGCGTTCAATGTATCGAATTGTAAAGTCAGTATCTGCCATTGGGTACGGTCCGGCCGCCAACCTTGAATTGTATGGTCTGGTACCTGGAGATTGAATCAGGATTGGATGCCAAATAGTCGAAAAGCTTCTTAGCTTTGGATCCTACGGAGGTGGGATGCGTAACATTAAGAGCAAGTGAACACTGAGGCCGATTGCTGCTACCACGACTCGTGGTCGTTAAGGTGCTTTGTCAATAGTCGGGAGTTTCCGACAGTCGGACTTAGGTAATAGTACCATTCATTCTGATTGGTTTCAGTCTGAGAGGTCCAAGCGTTCTACCTCGCTGACCGAGTACACCGCTCTTTTCTGCCGGTCAGAATACTGAAGCCTCGAGACCTTTGTTGCTTTGTCGACCGCGACTCTTCCCTCCCCTTTCCCCGCCATACATTAATTCATCCATTCATTTATCAACTCGCCTATTAACATACGCATTCATTTATCGACCAATTGTTATTTTCGTTTGAAATCGCGCAGCATAATCGCTGGGCTGTCTTATCATACAGGTCTGCCACTATTACCCCGCGAACTGGAGCCAGCCTGAAGCATTGAAGACCTTGCGACTCGTCTTCTTACCACGATTCCCTGGGCAAAACAAGGAGCCAGCCTCATTGCACGACGGCGTATGACTGTACACGGTATACGCGGCGACGATATCAATCGAGCCACTTGGAACTTCCGGACCCCTTAAGCGCATGCCTTCGAGATGAAATAAGCTTTGGTCTGGATGCCTCCAGGATCGCGCATGAAGACAGCTCAGAAGAGCATGATTAGATCTGCCCTAGATATCGCAATCAAAGAGGGCGAGAGATTCACATCTTATGAGGGTGTAAGCGAGTATCTAGAGGATGCCGGTGTAAAGGAAACCGTCCTCACGGAACACAGCAAAGAGGTCTTTAACTGCTATCTAAGCCTCGCGGATGAGTATCGTACTCTCCAAGACGAGCAACGGAAGGGGAAAACTCTATCGCCTCCCCCTAGCGAAGTGTCACCCACTCGCGGTGAAGGCTTCAAAGTAGATGATGATCGCACCCAAGCTGGCGGCATTGCCCCTCCTGTATTCTGCTCAGAGGTAACAATCCTGCCATCCTCAATGTTGCGAGACTCAGCGTGTGCATCCTGCTGACCGTATCTTCTTCTAGAAGATAGTCAACATCAGCTTATTTCGGCCACGGTTTGGTGACTTCGGGCTCGGAGATGCGAAGAACTGTGAGGGAAAGATCAGTTATATATCAGAGCGATTTTTGCGCGAACGAATCCACGATAGCGACAAGCCAAGCGTGGTCCTGAAATGGTACCATATCGAACAAAACGTACCCGCATATACTCGGTTCATTGTCGTCAAGTCAGAATTTCTCTCTGGCTGTGAGGTCGCGCTCGGCGAAGACTGTGGGAAGCAAGACATAGAGGATGAGGATGACGGAGAAAGCTTCACAGACGAAGAACACGATGATAATGATGATGATGACACTTCGAATTCACCAGAGCAGTCGATAGGTAACAATATGAGTGAGGAGCATTCCAGGGCCACCGAGATCTTAGGCTAATTAAAATTCAAGTCAGACATGAACAGTTTGGAGCACTACCAATCCGAGACGTCTCACCAGCCGAGGCTGCTCTCGCGGCAAGCATAGTTGCCGAGATGAATCTCAAATCGGCTCTGTTACTCGCGAGGAGAGTCACGTCACAGCCACAGCATCCGCCTTCCAGTTCGCACCAACATCGTGAGCGGTCGGGGCGACGAACGACGCGCTGACTTTGGTACCAGAACAGGGGAAGAGAGGACCACATACAGAACTAGGATGATTTCCCTTCCTCCCTCGATCATTCGCAGGCTGGGAAGTTCTCCAGCAGACACAATCACGAATACCACGATTACCACGAATATTACAGTACAGTAAGGAGGATACGTAGAGGCGTTTTCAGGGATATAATGGCGGGTCAAAAACTCGGTCCGGGATGTTGATCTCTGGGCAAGACAGAGATCGGCGTTCTGGGGCCGGTATCTTGATCTGCCCAGCTGGGGAAAGCTGGAGGAGAAGGGGAGTTCATATGATATTTCTCTGGCGCTTGGTTTCAGATCGGCATGGGTGGCCGCACCTCACCTTCTTGTATATATATGTATGTGTATTTGTGTGTGACGCATGAAAATCTGCAAGCTGCATACCGACAATTGCTTGGGTAGCGACGTGTCTCGAGATTGCTTTCGTGGCATGCTGTGCATGCAGTGGGCCTCCCTGCATCTCCTTCCTACAATCGAGGTCCAACCAAACGATTCGCTTAATCGGATCCGCCCTGAGAACCTTCAAGACAGCTGCACCGTTTATATTCTACGGAGTATCTATTGGCTCGTCAACAAAGATGATGCAGTTGACGCCGATATGCCTCTGGTCCTGTCGTGGACTCGGCTATCCGCCTCGAGGAACTCCACACCTCCAAGTTGAATACAGTATCTTCTTCTTTGAACCACTGGCAATAAGGTATCCGCGTACACTGCATGCCGACTCTTCAACATACTCCTACAACTCATCAGACGGAGCATTAGTGCACTCACGCATTCGTCAGGCACCTGATGACACTAGCTGATCTACAGACCTAAACACTTGGAATGAACCACCCCAGCGAAAAAGACATTGTTTGGGTGCGACTTGTACGGTAGCCACCTCGACATCCACAATGCCGGTCCTCGAGCTCGACTATAATTGCCTCGCGATCCGTACCAACCTCCGGCCCCTTCATCAAGTTGACTTCGAGGAAGTGAACGCCAAGCAAATCACGCAAGAAACACTTGACGATTTCTCAGCAACTATAGATCGATACACAATCAACTCGCTTCATGAAACCCTCTACGTCTCAGTAAAGGTATTATGTAACTCTTTTTCCATTTCGCTGCTCTCGTGGTACCATGCCTTAAAGTCCGACTTACAGAGCCCAGAGTCGAGACTTGATCGCGATCGAAAACCGCGTGAGCCAGCTGTAGCCCTCGAGGAAGAAAATGAATCGTTTTTTCCTAAAGTGTAAGATAGAATCCTTCAATCATTCCAACGACGGTGCTCACGTCCAATTACAGTGCAGACATCGTATAGTGGCGGGCTGGTTCTTTCGTGTTCCTTAACGGATGACCGGAATATCATGACCAGGGTGTCTTTCATTCCCGGTCATGTCGTGTTTTCTCATGATGAAGTAGTATCATGTGAGCTCAGCCTAACTCCTACGTTATATGTCGCTGCCTCATAGTTTCACTGAATCGACGGAATCAAGCGCTCTTGACATTGTGATGTAAACATTATCATTGGTTCGATTCTGTGCCTAATGTTGTATCTGGGGACGTTCTGTCAGAAGCCGTGAAGGGGAATTCTTTCTTGCTATGTTAGGCAGCTAATCCTCCCTAAGAAACGATCTGTTCGAAACAGACGCAGAACTGTCATTGGATTGAATCATGATTATGAGTAAAACTTGAACTTTGAAGCGTTCCAGGCTTATACAAATATCTTTCTATATTGCCTCTAGTTCCGATTCGCAAGGACTTGAACCAAGTCTTTGAAATAGACCGAGAAACAAGAAGTAAAGCCCATAAGAACCGTTTTCACCGAGGCAACACAGTCTAGCCCAAGCTCTCGTGCAGATTCACCCCGTCCTACCGATCCTCCAAACGAAAACTAGTAATACTAAAGAACAAGTCACACCAAGCAGCGTCTCATTCATTTTGCTTTCGGAAATTGCAGCCAATCCTGTTTATGTTGCAAAAATCTACATCCAGCCAAAGTCATGTTAAGAATCAGTAGCAAAAACTCCATGTTTACCCTGGCTTACATCCGGCATTTCTGTAGATCTGAGCCTCCACAATACCCTAGCAAAGCCGACAGCCGAACATGACAACTATGACCCAGTCTTTCGACCTAACTAAGGCCACACTACTCGATGGTGCTGTTTCACAGAATATCGAATTCTACTTCGGCATTCCGGATTTCCATAGTTTGCCCCATGACCTCACTACTTTCTCTCTACTAGCCTACAACACTAGACATAACCACTGTGAGGCTACTCACCTATTCTCTACCACGAGTTCTTTTACTTAGGTAGTTTATACGCACGTATGTGAAGCTAGCTTAAAGGGTTCTTCGTGCCTTTCAGATAAACGGACTCAGAAATCAATAAGCTGATGAATGCTGTAAGTTAGCTGCAATTTTCGAAGGCTTCAAAGGCAAGTCCAATATATTGTCAAGTTATGATGGCAGTGATTATATCATTTCTCGGAGGCATTATTGTCAAGCAAAAAAACATTTCCAAAAATCCGAGTGCTTACTGATTATTCACTTTTAGGAGATTTATAGTCAATTACATCTTTGTGACTTTAATGTTGCAAGTAATTTGATGTTCAAGAAACAACCACCAATATATTTCATTATAAGCCAAAACTATTATCAGACGCTTATCCAGAGACACTCAGCGTCCACATGAAGCAGTGTTTGATGAGCATGTCTTCTGGCCTTGAAAGGACTAATACTGATTAGCAAGCTTTATAACGCTGGCCCAAGGTGCAAAAGTGCGGACGCTCTACTCCTTGTAAAAATTGGAACTATTTCTAATTTTATGAAGCTGCATAATGAATCTCCACTCGAGGAAAGATAGATAAGTCGTCCCTTGATTGGCAGACGCAGTGAATGGACTTAGTATACTACTTAACATTGGGACTGTACTATGGTGGCCAAGAGTAACAAGCCATTTTGAAAACGATTAATAATTTGATTGTAGTTGACAACAGAGTAAGGGAAAGCTCGTGCGAGATTCACTGAAGTCAAAAATGAGAGCCACAAGCTAAAAGCCACGCTCTAATTCTTCAACTTGCTAGCAAAGGCCTACTCTTGTCATTCTGATGACCATTGTCGAACTCATCTGTTAGCGGGAAGCTTCATAAGTCTGGCGTGCTCAGCGCGAAGAAGCAGCGACGACAGCCTGAATTATTCAAGTTCGTGGTTGCTAAACCATGCACTCACCGCTAATATGCACAACGCAGGGTCCTGTGTTCCAACTGAGAGGCAGCATTAGAGCTAAATGGCCTCACAGATGCGTGTACGATCTCATTGTGAAGCCCTGTGTGAAGAAGGAAGTTTGAACCCAGGAAGTTTAGGGGTTTAATATGCGAATGCCTCGGCTACGTTCTCAAAGCAGTGACTTGAAAGCATGAGTGATTAGAAGCTCACGTTCAGTTTATCAAGACAGTGGATTTCGACAGTCGAAGGAATGCAGCGGCTAACTCAAGACATTGTAAAATTCTTGATTCCATGCCTCGAGAGGTGACCCTGAGGAGTTCACTTTTTCAGTTCTCAAAACACCTGACTCTATTCACAATCACCGGGATCTCTTGATTGCAACTATTCATCCACAAGCCCTTGACTGAACTTCAACAGGTAAGGAGAAACAACCATGCTCGAAAAATCGAACTCTCTGACTCGAATTGTGTTGCTGACTGTATCGATGTTTGCCCATGCATATGCTGCGCCAATAAAACTGTGTCCCTCGTCTTTGGGCTGCGAATCCGTTAATGATGGGGCGAAAAGGCAATTTCTGACTGTCACGCTGCTTTCTATCATCGATCTCTCTGTGGCTGTGGCATGATGCTATTCCGATGTTCCTTGTCTCACGTTGACTAGGAGGCTATGGTTACAAGGAACATCGGAAGAACACATTCAAAAAAAGGCTATTATCCTAGAGAGTGAAACTTGATCTGGGGTTATCTGGATGCCTTGAATGTAGAATAGGTTCGCTATCGTGCTCCGTGTCATTGGTGGAGTATCGCGACTCGTATCGCTGTCCGCTTGAATGCATCCGTAGCGGAAGCTATATGTTCCACTTCGGTGACCTGGTACAGAAGAATGACCAACCGGGTCAAACATGGTTCAACCGAACGTTTCAAAGGAACTACAAGCTCTTAAGTCAAATCACCTGCCACTAGAAGGGTAGGGAGGGCATGTTGCGACGAAAACAGTTCGTATGAGAGCGAATATAAGAACAGTTGTCTCCTACTGAGCTAACCTGAGACACTGCTAGATCACAGTAAGATGGCGCTGTAGGTGTAGTTGAGTTCGGGTGTTTGAAACAAAACAAGGCTTCGTGAAGCAGGCGCCTGAGATGAAGATACCAATAATGCCGAAATAGATGAAGAATTTGAAATTCACCGACCCGATCTCACGCTTTCCTCCACACCAACAAGCACTACCATTGTCACAACTTTCTTGGCTGTCATGCTGCCTTACACTATCAATTCCGTGCAGAGTTCGTAGCGGAAGTATCCCGTGACTAAGAATGGTCGTAAGATGTCCCTCATCCATTCAAGTATTAACATCGCCATAGACGAAGCCATTACGTGGGTGTAGCTGTTAAATCAACATGTCCATCGACAGCAGGTACACTGTGGGTCGTACGCAAGGTATCTTGAAGTTATGATGATATATTCTGGAGGACGAAAAGATGACAGCTATAGTATTTATGGAGGCCTGACTTCAACGAGACAGGAGAGGGGAGATCTGCTTTGTATGTAGCAGGGCGGGAGTGACTGGTTGAAGGGTGAAGTTGAACAAGGGGAAGCGGGTAGCATAAGCGAGTGCTACGAGACGTCGACCATGGAGAGTAGATTCGAACTCGGGAATCAAAACTGCAAACATAACATTCAGGAGTTTGTTTCCAGCTATATTGACGAATTGAACAGCATCTCGGTACATGCGAAAGTCGCTCCGTCATTCTTTTACTTTCCAGACCAAAAGCAAGAGACATCTAGAAGCGGGTAAATGGTAACCTTGAATATGGAGTCAGTGACATTGTTCATATGACCTCGCGTCTTCGCCTTCCTCAGATTTTCAATGCCTGCCAATAGCATCGCAACCCTTGTGTCACGTCCGTGTACAGATTGTAGACTGACCCTCCATACTCAAACTCGAGCACATAAGAGAAAGGGAAAGAAAACATTGAACTCACCACTTTCCCCTCATTGTAATAACAGCCCATTGGTTTCCCTGCTCATCAACCTCCTTATCGACCTTCGTGCTAAACGAGATAGCAGACATAATACCATCCCCAAACTTCTCGTTCAAGATAGCCTTGTACGCATACCTATCATCTTCTCGTCAGCAGTGTCCTCTTTCCCCGTTCGCTCTCCCCTTTTTATCCCATCCTATCCCGCCCACCTCTCCGTTCTTCTCCTCCCCCCTCTCGCCCCCAACCAGAACCACAACAAATCCAAACTCACCCATAATTCTGCACCACCTCATACAACCTATAGATCAACGGCTCCACCGGCGGCATAGGTCCCGCCCTCCCGCGATCCGGAAACCCCAACAACTGTTCCCCCAACTTCCCTTCATCAACGCCTAATATCTCCGACAACTTCTTCACGTCTTCAACGCTGGCTTGCGCTTGGCCGTAGAAGAGGGCTGCTACGGCGACTTCGGAACGGCCGAGGGACGAGGCGATCGATTCGAAGGTTAGGCGTTTGGAGGCTTTGGCGGCGAAGAGGGTTGAGGAGGAGGTGGGGAGGCGGTCGACTATGCTGGACTGTGGGAGGGAGAGGGGTTAGCTGGCTGGCTGGTAGGGTTTGGGTTTGCGGGGAGAGGGAAAGGTTTGGGTTTGTGAAGGGAGGAGAAGCTGGAGAAGCAGGGTAGCGATTGGAAAATTGGGCGCCACTTGGTCTCCTGGTGGTACAGCACTAATGTCGACGAACTTCATTTGCCTCAATCGAAAGCCAGTGACTGCCTGGCAGCTTTAAAGGTCCCAGTAGAGCCAATTGAGGCCCTTGATTTCTTCTTGTATAGTCGATCATAGACCGACAGAGTTGACCTTCGAGGCGAGAAGGGGAAGGGCCATCCTCAAATCCGAAAGAAACTTGTGAATTCTATGCGGGGTAACAAAACCAAAGAGAAACCAAACTCACGTCCAGAACAGCGATATTCTTATTATCCGCCATATTGATCAATCAAAAAACAAAATCTCGAATGTCGAAAATCCGTAAATACTTCTCTGCAATGGAGTCAGAAATTATGCAGATCAAAAATTCTCTTGGGGAGAGAAAAATAGCTATGGTGTTTATATCCAGCTACCCCGCAGCGACCCAGCAGATGGGACGTCATGACCCCTCCCTCCCGTCCTCGGCTGCAGCTCGAATGCCGGGTTAACCCCGAACCCACGTTTCCGGATCACCATCTCTGTGCAGTAGACCCCCTTTCCATTCTCCTTTCTCCGAGGACTTAACCACGATCAATCATTTCTAAGATACAGATACAGATCCCGGTATGTACTGAATGCCTGCCGCATAGGACGAAGCAGTGATCAACTGAAGCTTGCAAGCGTGTGGACGCTCGGACAGGCAGGCTACTTAAAGAGCATGGGATTTGGAATCCTGTGAGCGAGCTAGATAATAATGAGCTTAACGGGGATTCGATCGATGTGCTGGATGATTATCAAGTCTGCACAATATCTATGTGGACTAAGAGCTGATGAAGTAGATTGAAGACTTTGTAAATTTGAAAGATAGATAGCTCCTTAGATAGATGGCAGAACATTTGAGGGTATAAACACCAAAACGATCAACACGATTTCCTTCCCCTCTGGATCCCCTCTTGGGCTCAGGGTCCCCCTACCTAAATCCTCTTCTTCTCCATCTCTTGAGCCGATTGATCTCCTGGAAAACAGAACCCGACGCCGCTGAATGCATATTCGCAATCCGCAATCCGCAATCGGGAAATGAGAATGATATGTCGCTGACTGAGCTATCCCATCCAGGTCCAAATCCCAAGCGCCAAATAGAGCCTTGTCCGCGTGATAGAGCATGACAGATTCATCCCAGTTCTCTCCTATCGTACACCACCCGAAGCTGAAATGCCGATCATGAATTGGCCCTGATCCGGGTACAGATCCCTCGAGATGTCGTTCAAGTAAGTCCATTCCGAACCAAATTCCCACCACCATCCGTAGCTCCTAAAGCTCGTCGATCAGATCATAGCTCATGTCGCTCATAATAGCACAGACATCCATCCTCAACATACCACATCTGTGATGTCTTCTCATTCATCCAATCCCCCTCACCACCAAATATGCGTCTCCATCGCCCTATCATCCCTATCGCCCTCCCTCGCACCCCTCGTCCCACATCTGAGCGTAGCCTCACGACTCTGCATATCGAAGAGAATCTCCTTGATCATGACTCTCCTCTCATCGCTCACGATCTCCCCAAACCCAGCACCCCTTCCGTCCCAAGGTGTCAAGCCCGCCTCCTCGATATGCATGAGCCAGCTTCCGACTCTGCCGCTAAGGATGGAATCCCACATTCCTTCTCGTCTTGGACTAGACATAAGCAAACGGATGGCTTCGCGTCTGAGTTTGCGGTCGCGGCATTTGGTCGCTACGACGAAGAGGGGAGGGACAATACCGAGATCGAGAGCGAAAGAGGCTTTGATGTGCGAGTAGTCAACTTCTTCCCTAGAAGTGCCAGGCTGATGAGATGTTAAGCCGGGAAAGTCGTAGCTTGGAGGTTGTTTGTGGCGGCAGGATGAGATGTTGCCACACCGTTGTTGAGCAAGATTGAGTTCTTCGTCCACAACGACCTCTTTTGCGAGTTCCACAATTTCTTTGAACTGTGGGTAGAAGTTGTCGAAGTCCATCTCGCTTGTGCTGAAGCCCATCTGATAGAGGATTCCGGTCATGAGCTGTAGCATCTTCAAGACGTCGATGCCAGCTCTTTCTGTGATAGACACTCCACGGTTTCGACGAGAATCCAAGAGGGGTGCGAACGCAGCCCCCCATTGCTTGAGCTGCATTCCAAATCCCATACCCAGAGATTGCACTGATTTGGGAAGAATGTTGTTCGGTCCATGGTGGTACGAGGACAGTAATTCCTGAAACCGCATGATCCGCTCACAGAGTGAGTCCAAGGCAGTCCTTGCCTCCTGCGCGTTGAAGAAAATCTCCGGGATGTGTGCACTCGTCGATGTACTAGAGCTATCCGAAGGAGATGACTGGGATTGTGGCGACGTGGGATCCTGCCGTGATTGCGGCGTAAGACGGATCACATACGGATGTGGAAAGTGAAATGCCATGTCGTATGATTTTGCCTGGATGGCAAGGCGTGTAAATATCTGAACCAGTTCATCTTCGACGACATCTTCTTTCCTTCTTATCAGCGGCTGTTTTGAGTCCTGTCGTCGCTCCTCGAGGAGTCCTAGTCCATGTTGGATTTGTGATATCGCCGCCTTGTGGTCTCCAGTAAATGACTGGAAACAAGTAAACAGAACTATCGATATCAAAATTGTCCTCTCTGATCTCATCTCCCTGTTCTCTAGTGATTCTCGTAATCTAGTCAACGCTTTTCCATATTGTTGCAAGGCAAAGTTATAATGGCTAGGTGCCGTGTCGAACGTCCCCAATCCATTGTCTGGCGATCCAGGTGGCGATTCCGAAGCCTTCTCTAAAGTCTTGTACAAAGCCCCCAATGCAACCACAGCATGTCGTATAGATGCCTCGGAATGACTCTCTTGTAGTACACTTCGTTGCCAGAACTCCGAGTCAAAGAACCCAGAAAGTTCACTTGCAGTATGCGTCCTGAACACTTGAAAGTATTGGCCCTCTAACGAATCGAACGCAAATCCTCCTGGCCTGTATATTGTCGGGGAAGGTAACTCGGGTGTCTGCCGCGGGGATATGTATTTCACCACAGGATTATCGGGTATCACAACCTGCCGTTTCCTTGTTCGAGGGACTTGGATAACTCTGGGGTATTTTCGAACGGGATGTCTCGTAGCTGGCGGTGATCCAGCGGTCGAAGAAGAAGAGGATATCGAGGAGGAAAACGATCCTGAAGGATTTTCGGGTCTCGGGGCAATTGGTATGGCCGATTCCACCGTCCTCTTATATGCCGGATACCCCTCGCACTGTCGTCCTGAACGTACACACTTCAGACCTTCTGCTGTTAGCAGGAACATCTCCAGTCGCATCGCATAACATACATTGCGGCCTTGTCTCGTCGCACTTCACTCTCCGGTTTCTGGTCCTGGATCAGCACGGCACAGCGCAGATGTGGGGAGGGGCGAAACTCACTTGCAGTTATTACATCCTGTTTTAACCTTGGGCCTACTCGCCCTCCTCTGCTTCTTCACAGTCTCATCTTTTGGTTTTGGCTCCTCCATCGTATGGTCCTTCTCCGCTCATGCATCGCTTGTCCTCTATGCTCGTATTCCAGCCAATACCTTCGTTCCGAACCGCAGGAAACTATCATAAAGTAGGTAAGTAGGTGATGCAGATCAGGCCCAGATCTGCGAGGTCGAGATTCGTGGTTGTTTCGCGCAACACGGAATGCGACTCTCTCTCTGTCTCGGAGGGCGAGACGAGGGGCGAATGAACTAATGAAGAGGAGATGAAGAAGCTGGTGGAATGTGTATTGTCGCGCAAGTCGCGCAAGGTACTACCAGACTGAGGTCGTACAAAGCTAGTCAATTGCTGGTTGACGTGCCATGGAAGAGGATAGTCTGGAGTAGTCTGCGCGACCTATGGATCACAAGACAATTGAAGTAAGACAGGATGAGGGGAAGCTCACGACTACCGGGCTTTGCGATTCTTGTAATCGTTGCGTCCCTTGCTTCTCGTGTAACCTTCTCTTCTTCCTTCAACGCAAGGGGGGGAAAAGATCTGCGGCTTCTGCCGTCTGCAGAGGACGGAGACGAGATCGAAAGAGAGTTTGAGTTTAGAGGTGGAGGTGGGAGGGAGTGGGAGGGAGTGCCGGTTGGTGGGTGGTGGGTGGTGGGTAGTGTCGGGTGGTAGATGAAGATCAGGGACGGATGGGGAATCAGGACGAGCCGGAGTTGTACCTAATGAGCTTATCTCACTTTGGCTTTGGGCTTCCGTTTTGGGCGGATGCCAATTGATAATTGCTGGGTTGGTGATAATAATAGGCCCTCAAATGCCTCTCCTTGCTGCGGGTGCGTCCAAATGCCGTTGCTCTTGTATATCTGCGTATTTGCAACAATGATGTAGCTACTATAGCTTCCTTCCTGCAGTGGCGTATGTCGTCAGGTTTTCTTTGTATCGTGGGATCGAGGTCGGATCGAGGGCCCTTTGATGAAGCACAGTACGGATGGCCAGTTCCCTGCGATGGTCAACTCCTCTGCAGCAGCCAGCAGCAACCAGTGCAGCAATACCACGCAATCCAGGTAGGACACCAGACACCCAAGCAGATCAAACCAACAATGGCGCCTCGGCCACTCAATCCTCGAAGCCCGATATGCAACACAAAGCCAGTGTGATGAATGCGTACGCCCGCCAGGTCGTTCGATGCAGGTGAAAGGGGCAAATACCGTCCAAAAAGGTAAAGCAGGCAAGTTCCAGCGCCTCCACAAGTTGGCGCAATTATGTGCACGAAATTAAATGTTGGCAAGCGTGCAAATCTTTCGGTCTGGAGACATGAGCGAAGTCGAGGGGTTATTCTCCCCTTTAAGACCAACAGAAATTTATCCAACGCCCACCGTGCCATCCCACCGCCATACTCTCGCATGCATCAACCGCCTTTCACAGCCCTGTTGGCGCGCTGCAGCTTACATTGTCGCCAGCATCATATTGGTCGCTGGACGAGGGGTGCATCTTCGCGCATCGTCACAGGGCTGAAGATTCCCACTGACTTCATTTAGGGCTGACGGGTGCTTGCGATGTCATGTCCAGACCTGCCAATCCGATCTATTGTAAGTGACAGACCGCTTGCTGGCCCTGGTTATCACCGTTCTAGCTTCAACTGGTGTATTTCGAAGCCAAGCCAACCAGGTCGGGCTATCATATGAGACCTAGGCTGATGTGTGGCCAATGATGAGCTTTATTCAGTCTTCAGATGGAAAGCAATAACGGCTTGCACCAATACAAATGCGTATCCTGATTCTACGGACGACGGGAGATACACATTCCTAACGGCATTACGCAAAAGAAAGCTCAAACTCCTGGACCTTGCGTTGAAGAGCTCTTTTGACATCTCATTGGCTAGCCAGCTCCAAACCTCAAAATGAGGATGAACCAGAACGCCATATTTTCATTTTTACTGGAAGGCTTGTACCTCTGTACTCATTTGGTACGCGCGCATCCCAAGAAACTATCAATGCGACTTATAGACTCGTGTATCCATCCTCATCTGCTTCTGCTTGAGGTACCTTGCTTGGTACCACCAGAGTGTTTCCCTTCATACTCGGCCTGCCACTTCGGCTCGTCAGCGGTTCACGCCGACGTCGAATCTTGTATCCCCTCAAACTCCACCAAACCTGCAACTCATCGGACAATTCCCAAACCTTCCCCCAAACTTTAGATATGTGGCTTGACAATTCAAGCTGTGCCACAGTCTGTCCAGTTTGATGCTCTGTCGGTGGACCTCGGCTCATGCAGTCATGTTGCTGCAAGCACTGCGCCGCATCGTGGCTCAAGCTCTCTCCCACATGCACGAATGTCACGATGCATCATTTTGCACGTTGACTGGCTTCACTGATGTCATTGTCGAGGCGCAGGAGAGTCTAGAGCGGTCTCTATCGTCCTCTCATGACCCTTTCTTCACTCTTGAAAACATAGAACACCTGAACTTCAACTTCATCGTCGACCCTTTAGGAAGACTGTTGTAACCGAGGGTGCCAAAAGGACAAAGTACGGTCGACAGTTCCTCGTGGCTATTCAACGAAAACTCCCTTTCTCCATATTTCCACGTATCGCGTCTTTCTCCTATACTGTCCGTCTATGAAAGCTCTCAAAATGCCTTCCCTTCGACCCTCATTCGTATCTCTGCTTTTCGGAGTCATATATCACTCTTTTGGCTGCACGATCAGCAGAGCCATGTTCCTTCTCACTCTTGGGACAGGCACATCAATTTTCTTCTTGATCCGAACGCAACTTCTTAAAGACTGAAGTCCGTTGCATTGAGTCATTACCTCTCAGAGCACCAGTTCAAGGACCAACTTTCCAAGCGCGAACCTTTGTCAGACTCACTTTCTTCTTCTCGCAATTCCGCCCCGTTCAAGTCATACTCTCGACTATTTTCAGAATGATCACCAAATAGCTGGCGTAACTCTCCTCCAGCCAGTTTTGAACCTCATCCCCAACAGCAAAACATCCCATCGCGACTGGACCACCAGCTCCCCCGCCTCCCGTTCCGCATATGTATCGTTCACGCCCAAGTTCCAGTAGGCGCGCCAAACTCTCTTATATTTATCCTATCCATCCAGTACACTTCCTAGCAACATCTCACCTCCACGCAGGCAATTTCCCAGGACAGCTCGTCGAACTTTCGATCCGGACCGACTTCCACCCAGGGACTACCCAATCGCAACTTCATCCAGCTCGACCCCGTCGAATCTTCAGACCCCTAAGTTCGATTCAGGGTCCACTGGTATCTTCACTTCATCCCATCCTCCACGATTCAGATCTATGCATGGAAACCCGGAAGACATCCCTCTCCCTCATCCCGTAGAGATTTTAATTTTCTAGAAGAAACATCCCGAAAATCTCGCCATAATCCCCGACCCTGGCCTGGCTGCAACCCCACAGAAAGCATGTCAGCCCAACGCACAATTGACCAATCGCATCACGCGCCTCCTCGTCCAGAGTCCTGGAACCATCCTCGTCGTCGTCCGGTCATCTGCAACAAATCCATCTGATATCTCCTCATCTCAAACTCCCATCTCCTCTCCAAGAACAACTTCTTCGATGCGATTCGTCAGTCCTATTATTCTAGAAACAAAACATCTTCTCCTTCTATGAAACGAAACATCTCTCTCACTTTGCCTTGACCCCAACCCAATCATCCTCCACTCCTCCCTACTCCACAAAAATTCCCAAAACATCAACCTCGTGGCATTTTTTTCGCACAGACAACGGACGCGGGGATCACCCGTCGAGCACCAGCATCAGCGTCAGCATCAGCGTCGGCGAGCTCCCCTAACCTCCGATCCCTGCCTTTCCACACAACTTCCCTTGAGATCAACCCCTATCCCTTGGAAGGAAAAAAACGAAGGATTTTAGAAAAACTCTAAATCATTCTTCTTTCGCTTCTGTGCAGTAATTAGAGCGGGAGGGACCTTGATGAGATTCCTTGTTCGTCACGATGAAGAGGAGAAGCTTACGAAGATAGAGTTTGGACCCTGTAGGGAAAGACGAATCGCATTTTGGGATTTTGCTAGGAGGTGAGGTTGACGTGGGGGATTTCCGTGCAGTTGGAAAGCCACTTGAGATTATCTAGGTCGGTAAGGAGAGGGGAGGTACTTTTGACTTCGTAACTGCGGTTGAGTTTACCGGGTCTGGACCTGAAGTGGCCTTTCTATCTCAGATAGAGAGATAAACGGTTCAGAAGAGGAGAGATCTTTCACACCTTCCAATTGCAGGAAACAATTCCGTTGGAGATTGACCAGCTGATCGACCAACTAAACCCTCCTGGAACTAGCTTCTTACCTCATCATACTTCATAATACATACTGTACTTCTTCTATTCTCGGAAATATATGTTTCATGTTTCACACTCACCGTTACCATCACCTCAACCATCTGAAATGCGATTCGCTCCCTCTTCCTCTCTCCACACAAATACAGGTCCTTCCCGACCCAACAACGGGACATGAGCCCTGTCTGCCCGGCAGCCCCACCTCCTCCACACCGCACTTCCATCCTTTTTCACCAACCACCATTCAACCATCATCGTCAAAACCGTCACAACCAACATCCACCATCCACCATCCACTGCCCGGCGTCGAGCCCATCCGGCAAGTGAGATTTAACACTGACAGACATATCCGACCGGGACCCCAGAAAACAATTTCAGAACAACACGCAGTCGAAGCCATATGGCCCGCCTGCAGTCTGCATATCGCGGGCGCACGCATACGTACCATCATTATACATATGCAGCTCCAAACGAGGACATGTAAGCAAGAAGCCTGCCAATCGTATCTCTTACTGGAGAATAATCTGTCCGGCTTTTGATACTTGACAAGTCACCGTTGTATTGCAGACAGCAAATAACAAATAACAAATATTGACTCCAAGTATCGAAAGTGCTATTTCCAATTCAGGTATGATAACGAAATGTCTTATGTGTACAGATGCGATTATCGACCTATTCTACCGGTATCAAGCCCAAGTGTTTGTTTACTTCTTCGGGGAAGTTCGATCGATTGGTTCGTGTTGCGATAGCTAGTTCGTTCGTTCGTCTGTCTCGGAGCATTGGATGTCGTGCGGTTCATGCCGTTTGTTTGTGTGTGTGCGTGCTTTGCTCGCCTTTTCTTGCTGTTTGGGTGAGGTTTCGATGGGATTGAGATGAACTGTGGTATGGCAGTTGAGACGTCGACTGGTAGGATACCGGTAGATACATGCGACACCGAGGTTTTCGTCATTGTTGCTTCTTTCTGATATTACTGCCTGTGTTCTCAATTTGCCCTCTTAGATGTAATTAATGCAGCAAACGGCGGAATTGCACATTCATTACTTGACATCGTGACAATCCCGCCTCTTCACGTCGCACAAATCTCGATCCTTAATGGAAGTCTCCACCTCTTCCAAATCTCGATCAGAAAATCCCAAGACTCCACAACATCAAAAGCCACGTTTACATCCCCATCCTCTCGCTTTCCATCCGTGACATCCCATCCCATGCCATGATGCCATGCCGTGCCACAGTATGAGCCTATCCCAAGCAAGCAACCCATCCGATCCGTAGATCAGGTTCATCCCAACGGAGAACCCCTGTCTCGCATCCCTCCATCGGGGGCCTCACATGTCCCCAAAAGTATCCCCACCAGTCCCAAAGCCCTCCTATCCCAGCGCAACCTTCAAGCCCCTGGCGCTCGCCTACTGCACTTGTCTGCACAGCACACGCACACAAGCGTTCGGCTCAGGCATGCTAGCTTGCTGGGACACCGCTGGGACACCGCTGGGCGTTCCAAAATACAGTTGCGGCTCGGGAATCCAGGGGTGCAAGACCGCTGGAAGGGACGCCCGCTGCAAGACACAGCCAATCGCATCATTTGCATCCTCGACGCCAGTCCCTCTGGCTGGGCCCCACTTCGCGAGCATTTCCCGAGTGAGAGTCGGACCTAGACGACCATCCATCCCATCTTCTGCAACTTGTGAGAACCGAGTTCCTAATCTTCCACTCGCAACGCAACACAACGCAACGCACCGCGCGCACGCACGAGTCTGCGTTCGAACACACACTTGCTCTGCTGGGAAACGCCAGAGCAAGGGTAAGGGTGCATTTGCGACCCCACTAATCGCACGAACTTTTGGTGCCGATGGAATATTCCTCACACTCAACCACCAAGCGAGCGAGCGACATGATCCTGTGCCCCTGCTCCGCTTCGATTGCAACTAATGTACGGTAGGGTGAGGTAAGGTTAGGTAGGGGACGGTGAACGAGGGCTGAATATAAGATCTAAACTAGGTAAGTAATGAGAATAGGGTATGGTAGGGTATATATGACGGTCCCTTCCCGTTCTTCCATTTCTCTTGACGGTGGAAGGAAGATGGTTTCAAGACGTCGCTTGTTTCATTGAGTATCCTGTCCTGTTCCTGTTCCTCGCTTGCTTCAACTATTGTGCTACTCCTCGACCCCTTCGCAAAAAGGTTCTTCAGTTCCGTGCCCTCCACCTCCTCTCCACAACTGAATTCAACAGCCCGACGACCCGACTCGGGAGGTTTATTTGGAAGACAAGGCTTGTTTAAGTCTATTTATATTCCTAGTGGTTCGCTGGTTCGCTGCTTCAGTTAACTCGAGTTCGCAACATTGTTCTTTCCATTGTTGCTCGATAGGCATATATCTGAGAGGAGGAACCAAGCATCGTCATTGGGTCGCAGTTTTTGGAAACGTGGGCACACGACCTCGAATACCCCATAACATCCATATGGTATTCAGATAACATGACGTCCTCCCGCCGGCCAACACACGACCGCCCCAGCAGCAGCGAAACCTCATCACTGGGAACAACAACTTGCAGTAAAGGACATATGCATCCACCTTGGAACACAACTGGTGTACTGCGAATAGCGAAATGCGAATCTGTGTGTGGATTCTGTCAGAAAGAGACGAAGACTGCTGCAAATTTGAGAAAGGTATGTACTTCTGTCCTTTCTGGGATGAGGTCGGTGGGAAACGAGACATGTCAGCTGACCTGAAAAGCATGTTGCAATACATATCAAAAACGAGGGCTTGAATCTGAGTATCGCTGAGGGATCGAGTGGAAGGGGGAGATTGTATGTGTTATTCTTTCCATTGGATCCTCATCGTTCTTCAATTCCAAAGATTTGTTGAGATACTGAAACGCAACTACTAACACACCACCAGAGAAATGCCCACTGCAACTCTCGACCGCACCTCCCGCTCTACATCATCATACATCTCTTCTCAGACCGACGACTCAGACTCCAATTCCATGGACACAGAATCAATGTCCTCCTACAAACGGAGTTTCCTCCCATCGGGCTCATCCTCCTCCCAGCATACACCCGACTCATTCTCCCCCTCAGCAGTCCTCATGTCCATGGCCTCAACAACACGGTCCTCCTACCCCTCCTACAGCATATCAGCCTCAACCTCTCCCTTCCAAGGGTACACCCACAGCGGCGCCCCATTCACTCACTCCCTCTCACACTCTCCCTCTCCAGCCTTAACGCCAACCGCCTTCCCCTCATCCAGCTCATCAACCCCCTCCCTCCCACACCCCATAACACAATCCCACTCTCACTCCTCCCATCACTCACACTCTAACCCGCCCACCGACCCCTTCCGCGCCCTCCGCGAACACCACATAACCACCAAATACGCCTGGACGGCCATCCCCTCCAGCGAAGGCTTCCGGATCCTCGACCTCTGCAAATCGCTCTCCGTCTCCCGCGGCGAAGACCGCGTGCCGTGCTACAACCGCGAGACCATCTTCGACGAGGAGTGGCAGGCGCACATGAAGGATGTGCATGGGGTTTTCCTGCTCTGGCCTGAGACGTGGATGAGGAGGATTGAGGTCCTGGATTTGGATGCGTTTGGGGGCGATATTGGGGCTTGTAATGACATTATTATGGATAGTTGACCGGAGTGTTGCAAACCGGGAGATAAGATTCGATGCGATGGGTGCTAATTGGGAAGAAATGGTCAGGGCTTGGGTTGCTCGTGGCATGAGGGAAGGAGGATGACCGGCTCTTGATCCAGGGGAGCGAGAAAAGGAAGCAGAGGTGGAAGAGCAGAATTACGATACATTTCTGGCAGTAAATACGCTCTCTCCATCAAGAGAAAAGATACAAGGACAACAAAGACGAACGAAAGCATGGATCGGTGTCTATCTCCAGCAACGGAGGGACGCATAGAGAACCAGTAGGAAACCGGCAATCTGAAGCTTGGCATTTGCTAGGTTTTGGTGGGAAAGGAGAGTACTAGCTTCTGCCAGCAAATTCGCGAAACGAAATGACCAGCACATACATGAATAACGGATATCTTGTCACTTTCGGCTTCCAGGAATAGATCAGATGGAAAGACATCCGCAATGGTGGATTAATATACAGAAACCATTCAGAGGCACCTCTTTTCGCATCCTTCCTGTGGTTCTCTCTCTTTTGTGTTTGATTCTTGGCGCATTATAGTATGCCAGCAAGTTGTCGTGGCATTTACTGCCAATCCCGGTGATGCAAACCTGCTGGGACATGTGAGTTGTGAAGAAGGTCACGTGGTACCTATGAAAGTTCTTATCCTTTTCCAGTCTTCTGTTCAACGCTTGTCCCTCCTACATATATATCCTTTGCATGCGTTTGACCTCGTTCTTATATCCTCTTAATACTCGCTAGGGGCCCCTTACACGGAAGGCTTCCTTTGCAGAGTACACTTAATCTTTATTGGCAGCATGACGTTGACCTCTTCACAATTTCTCATGGGTATATCTAAAAGTCTTATTGACTGGCAGAGGATGAAATCACGCATCCATGTCGCCTTCCCTTGCGGTCATTGTGCGGCATAGCGTAAGCCCTGGTGTATGTCCACTACAGTTCGCTTACTTCACAAAGATCCTGACAGACACATCATCATGGATATGTACGCCATGCATTCTCGTATATCTGTGCGTCCTTACCCACCCTACCATATCCTTATTCTCACCTCTCTCACTCCTCCCAGCGTTCACCTCACTCTATCACTAAAGTCTCCTAGATCCTCACCTCCGTCTACCGCCATTACCGCCCATTCCAACACCGCCTTGACCATTATACCCTCGGCCAAACAAACCACCCTGTCCACCGTTGCTCCAGGGATCTCCATATCCTGCCTGCTCTTGCTGTTGGTCATCTTCGTCATCAGCTTGATTGGAGTTATAGTTTGGATTCAGCACAAAGAGTCTCTGTCTTCCTGGTTGCCCGTGTTGTTGAATTAGGAAATGGCTGGTAGCTTGAGGTAGGCTGAATCGTCCAAATGGATCGAAGGACGAGTTTCCAAATCCTCCGCTACCCGCTCCACCTCCAAAGTTACCAAAAGGTGATCTTCGTGGCTGCTGTGCTCCACCAGACAATAGAGCCCCCAGGCTGCTAAAGGTGTTGTAACCCATTTGACTCAGTTCTTCGTCCTTCACAACTTCCCACCGCACGCCAATGAACGGCGAAGGCTCTTGCATCCCAGCTCTACGGTAAGCAGCGTCCCAATCGATGAAGGCATCCGTCCTCATCATCACGCCGCCTTTCCCTTCAGCCACCATCTCATGACTGACGAAATGGGACCCACCCCTACACCTGTAGCCATCGAGCCGGACCTGCTCACCGCATTCTTCTATGGTCCATCGTCCCCAAGCGAATCCCGCTGGACAGGTTCCAGCGTGAGCTTTCAACTTCTCAAACGCCCATTTCTCCTGCTCTACCAGCTCCTGGCCCGTCAACTCTACGATTTGCGTCTGCTTGGCCGCCATTTCGATGTCACGATCATCCGTAAAAGCCGTCTTGAAGTTGACAACACTCCTGATCTTACTCTCCACGTTCTTACTCTCATACTTTGCCGATGGTTCCACCTTGACACTCTCATATTTCGACTTCACCACCTCTGATTTATACACCTCCGGCCTCGCACTCTTCTCTGCCTTCTTCTCCTTCTCCACCTTCTTCTCGACCTTCTTCACCCCCTCCAGAATCTCATACTTACTCACAAAATCCGAAAAGTCCGGCTCCTCCGTATATTCCTCCTCTTCCACGATCTTCTCTATCTTCTTCTTCTTCTCATTCTTCACCTTCTCACTTTTCGCCCTCTTCGACGCTGGCGCACGACTCTCATCCCTAAACATCGCACTATCCAACCTCTCACTCTTCCCACTCTTCTGCCCTCTCAAACTCGAACTCTCATCCTTAAAGTACTTCGACTCCAGCATCTTCGGTGCGTCAGACCGATCTTTCGTAAACATGCTTTTCAGCAGGGATGTCTTCTCTTTCTTCTCGGGGTTTTTGTTGCTGCTACTAATCGATTTACAAGACGAGGAGGGGCACTCATCGTCGGAGTCGGAGTCGTGCTTGGATGGTTTCTTTGAGGATGAAGAGGACTTGGTGGATTTCGACTTGGAAGGAGAGGAAGAGGAGGATTTGGAACTTGGTGCCATGGTGAGCGATATCTTTAGTTGTTTGGATCCTGAAATTGGAGAAAAGTTATGGTTGCCAGACCTCTTGAGCAGGACAAAGGGAGGTGGAGACTAAGGAAGGTTTTATAGGGTTTTCTGGGATGATTGAATGGTTTACCTCCAGTCAAGATCTCTGCGTCCCATTAAAAAGGATCGCGTCCATGTCATTCACATCCGCGGATTTCGACTCACACACTCGTCACACTCTCTTCAAAGTCACGACCTTGAAGAGAACTGAAGAACTAAACAGGTTGATAACGTCGAATTCATGTTCAACGTGGACACTACTCGTGAATCAACTTTATCCGGCGTGTCTTGAAAACACCTTCTCGGCCTGAGTCAGTGCCCGAACAAACGCCACGATATTCTTCCTCGTCGCTGCATCTGTGAGCTTCTCAGTCGTGGTATACAGATTGAACACTTCCCGATAGACCGATCGATCCTGGAAGATGATCGCATTCGCGCCAAGAGCCTGAGCAGAAAGCTCGACAGTCGGCTCCCACATCCCCACCGCATCAGCAAACATATACGGCAAAGTCCCTGCTCCACAGGGCGCAAAGACATGTGCTCCCCAACACAACCGTAACTTGACCCCTTCAACCCAAAAGTAGACAGATATTTCGGCATGAAATACGCAGCAAACCTACTCAGCATAGTCCCGATCCTCGTCCCTTTCAAATCTTTCAGCAACGTAATGCCCGCTCCAGCTGTCTTGTTCTCGATGATTCGATAGTATACATCGCAGGCCGTATAGATAACGTGAAGGTTCTCGTGGGAGGCGAAATTGCGAAGGGCTTGTGTTTCGGCGTTGCTAGCTAGGTCGATGCTGGTGTCGCTGAAAAGGTTGGGGATCCCCCTTTTGGTGAGTGTTGCGCTGCCTTGAAATTAATCTTTGATGGCGATGACTTCGGGGTTGTACTCGATTGTTGCTGTGTTGCTTGCATTCTTCAGGCACAATACTTGAGTGAGATAAAGGTGTAGTAGAGCTAGACTAGAGGCATGTATCGTTCATCGAGATAACTCTAATTCAGGCGCCGAGGTTGGCAATTCGACCTTTGACAGTGGGATGTGGCATAGATGAATGAGTTCACAGCAATGTCATATCTCCCTGCAAGTCTAGAACTCCGAGAGGAGCAACGAATGGACAGTCATCTCATGATGAGGCAGACATATATAGGTACGGAAGATAGATACAGAATATCAGCACTATCAGGACGTTGCTTTCAAGTTAGAAGGCTTTAGTAGTGTTGTACCGATGTCAATCGAGGTCAAGCGTCTAAGCTAATGCTTGTATTCTTTCAGCTTGACAGTATCTACATTACAACAACAGTGTCATTCTTCTTGCTAAGGATTGACCAGACATCACCTTTTAAGCTAGATGACTCTCTGGATAAGTTCCGAATCAGGCATTGAAAGGGGAATTGCGGGGTTTGTTTACCTCGCTTAGCCGACCCTTTCTGCATGTGTGGCTGGAGGGCACGAAAGCTTCTGCCATATGCTAAATCAAATCAAATCCGACAAATGAGTAAAAGAGTAGGAGGGTCCCTCCAATATTTACCAGTTACGTGCAGCATATCCGTCACATGAGTCTAATGACGAAACGAAAATCATATTTTCCCGCCCCGAAGAGGGGAAACATGCCGTGTACGTGAGCACGAGCGTCGCCATACTGAAGAAGCATAGAAACCTGCCTGGCCACCTTCTTTTCATATCAACATTGAATTTATCATATCATACACGAGGACTTCGAACCTGTATCGTTTCCACCAATCCAGAACTTACCCGCGACCAAGTGATTCTCCTGTTCCACGTTACGCCAAAGACTTTATTTGTGCTCCGCCATTTCCACAGTATTTCCTTTTTCCTCTTCAGCTACAATGTCTTGTTTCTGCTTCAAATCAGAATCTCTCGGCCGATCAAATATCCAAGCAATTTCTTCCAACGAAGGCTTCTCCAATGGCCTTCACCACCAAGGTCCCTAAAAATTCCAAACAGCCTTTGCCAGCTCCAAACTCCATACAACCCACGCTTACAACCTCCCTCCGCACCGACCCGCTTCCTCACCTAAACTTAAACATCATTGTTCCTCTGTGGTGGTGGCGGTCTATTCCCGCCATTCCCATTGCCATTTCCACGCTGAGCCTCTCTCTTCTCCGCTCCGCCGTCTTCAACCGTAGCCTCCTGTCCTACAGCCACGATGTTGTTTTTTGGCGGGGGAGGTTTAGGAGTGTCTTTGGGAGGTGGAGGCGGCTGATCAGCTCGTGAATCCAGATTGATGATGTTGTTCCTCCCAGGAGGAGGGGGAGGGGGAGGTTGGTTGCCGTTCTTATTTCCATCATTGCCGTGTCCAGGAGGTGGTGGTCCCCGTTGCTCCGACTCTCGCACAGCGAGATTGACGGTGGTTTCTGAGGTTGGGAGGAGAGTTGCGGATGCGAGGGTGCTGAGGAAAAGAAGGATGAGAGAGGCGGATTTGGTGCTGAGTTGCATTTTGGTGAGGGGTGAGGTAAGACCGACTTGGTAGCTTACGAAGAGGAAGATAGGGGTGGTGAATTAGAACTTGTGGTTTGCTGAAGGCAGATATTGTCAGACCAGCGGTTTGATGGATGTGAAAGTGAGGAAAGAATTAAGACTTGTGCTGAGAATGATAAATTACTTGGAGAGAAATGGGGGGGTTTATATACATTCGCCTTCACAACTTTCGACTTGAGGGATCGGTTTTAACATCCATCTATCGGGCATCGATTGCTGCTTGGAGAATGTGTTCAAACTGGGAAACAGTAAAGAAACACTCTCGATGCAAAGGATGCGCAATTCTGCTGGTTTGGAATACGCAATCACATTACGGTCTTCTATCCTCCGTGTCTTCCCCCAGTCACCCAGAGGATATGATTGGCAATGTTGCCGACAGCAGCACCAGGAGCAATGCTTCTCGCAAGCTCCATAGACCCTCAAACACACTGAGAAGGCTTCTTCAGGTCTGATCTCCTAAGAACAAGCTACTCTATATCACACCTCAGCTTCAGAAGAACTATAGAAGCCTCGTCAGCCTTTCGAGACTTCGGATGTCGAACATCCACCGATGTTTGTCGAGCAGACGGCACTTCAAAAAGACTGGTCGCTTAGCCTGAGTTCCAAAGTCATCTCATGGATCTCGGCACTGCCGAGTGGACGGAGTGGGATTTCCCCGCCTCGATGCCAATGCGGACACAAGACAGTCGGGACTGAAGTAAATACTTACTTGAAACAGCTCCTGCCTCGAAGCATGGTCCTAATTCTTGCCAAGCGGAGCGAGCAAAGTTCTCTGACTCTTAATTGTGATGAGATACGGGGTCAATAGAAAGAAGGGACAAAACGAGGGCTGTGAATCCGGAAGGCAAGATGTGGAGAACTAAGAGAGCCGATCATATGAAACTAAAGCAATATTTAAACGAAACAAGGTGAATACCTGGTACTGTGTTGACATATTCCCACCTGAGACTTGCGGTCTGCGGGTTATGTTGAGATGGGACGAAACGGAATGTGTGACAGAGCCGGAAAGATCATACATAAAGATGACCTGAAGAGAACTGCAGATAGGTGGGATTTGTCAAAAATGGTGACGAATATATCCTCTGAGGTTCATCAGACAAAATAGCGAAGTGCTGAAAGGTACAGTTTGACATCGCTCATCACTTCAGGTGCAAGGCGAGGTGACAGTTCTGATATCCATCCCTGCATTTTGAGAAATGAAGGCTAAGCTGGCATTCCAGAGATAATGCATCACCGGTCAATCGCAACCAAGAGAACGTTTATCTATCGTCAATCCATCGCAAGCAAAAGAGTGTCCATCTCTCGTCAATCAATCGAAAAAGAAAGTACAAAGCGCAAGTAGACCATCAGTGCCATCATACCTCTCCAGCTTTCCACATTGGCCTTCTCAAACACCAGAATCCTCTTGAACATAAATCTCAGTCTGGGTGTATGCATCCCACAGAGAGCAGGCACCAGTCATAACACTGGCAGTTGGAAGAGCCTGGACAATTTCGGCTTCGGTCTCGACGAACTGCATGGCGAGACCCTCGGAAGCGTGCCACGCGATATGGCAATGCAACAGCCAAGTACCTGGATTATCCTTCTTGAAAGCAATCGCCAGGTATCCATTTCCAGGAAGCGACGCGACGTCTCTGCGAGGTGGGTTCACGAGGTTGATGCTGCTAGTCGACAGGTCGAAGATGCCGGTATCTTGTGCAATGACCCAGAAGTCGTGGCCGTGGAGATGGATAGGGTGAGTAATGCCGAGTCCGGAAGCGTCTTGGATCACATAGACCGCCCAAGTTGGGTTTGCGTCGGTAATTTCGACAGGCTCGACATTATATTCAGTGGGGAAAATGCTCTCATTATTGAAAACACGGAGAACCGTCGGGTTGGTCCAGTTAAGCAGTAAGGAGGTGCTGTTAATGGTCCATTTGAAATAATCAGAGAACACGAAGGAGAGATCTTCTTCTGTGACAGCGGAGTTATCAAAGGAACCAACATCCATCGCCAAGTGGGGGATAAGGCTCGCAATGGGCTCCTGTTGTCAAATAAATTAGCTTTGCTCTCATGAACCAACGGTGAAGGGATAGGTAATAGAATATACTGACATCCCCACAGTTTGATTCAACAGTGACCGAGCTAGTGGTGGTCGGATCAGCAGTGCTAGACGAGTCGTATCGGATAATGCCTGTAATGTTATCAGGGTCGGAATTCGTTTGGCAGGCGCTAATCCAGCCTCCGCGCATCCAGAAATCGCCGGTCGTAGCATTGGCCTCGACGATGATATCGTAACGTTGGCCCATGCTAATAACGACGCTATCAGTTGAATATGGTACAAGCGGTACCAAGTCGTTGCCAATAACAGTAAGAGAGTGTCCATCAATCGAGAATTGGAAGTGTCCGTCAACAGCCGAGTTAATGAGTCTGATTCTGTATTTCTTTCCTGCTTCGAATACTGTCTCGAATTTCATGCCACCACCTATACAATTAGCATCGGTTGAGCTGGAACAGTCGAAGGTATTGGTTCCATTGATAATGCCGCCTTCGAGAGTGGGGGGAGCTCCTTGTCTGGCTGAATCCCAAAGCACAGAGGTTGGGGTATGACCCCAATCCGAGAGAAACAGCATTCCAAGATCTTCATCGTAATCCGCTGTTGCAGGTCCGTTGATAATCATAGGGCCAAGGAGGCCGTCTGCGTACTGCGTGATGAAATGAGAGTGGTACCAGGTTGAACCATATTGCGTTGCTTTGAACCTGTAAGTGTAGGTGGATCCAGGTGCAATTGGGCATTGGGTAACGCCAGGAACGCCGTCGTATTCCAAACTTCCCAGCTGTCGGATTCCATGCCAGTGAATAGAGGTTCCGTTGTTTTCCATGTTGTTGGTAACATGAATCACCAGATCATCGCCCCAATCTGCAATAATAGCGGGTCCTGGGATAGTGCCGTTGAAGGCCAAAACTTGGCGCTCGTAGCCATCTGGAGCCAATGTGATGTTCTCTGCCACGAGCCAGTACTATTTTTTCATTTTAGTATGACTGTATCCGACAGCCTGGAGATAACTATACCTCCCGTGTGACGCCTGTGTCAGGAAAAGTTTCGTACCAACTAGAAGTTGAGTCAGTCACTTGATCATGTCAAAGGTTATAGGCAAGTGAACTTACTCAGTATCGATCGAGTAGTTTCCCCAGCAGCTTCTGGAGGTTGCTGAGTTCTCGCAATCGTTAGACTGACGAGTATGAAGTGGTGACGTTCTCAACCCGGGGAAGGGAATTGCTAATGCCAAAGAGGCAGATGCCGCGAGGAAAGTAGCAGATGTTGTCTTCATGTTGAAGATGGAAATGATTGCTATCCTGAAGATGAATCAGAGAGAGGCTTAAGGATGCAAAGAGGGAATGATTTGTTATCCTGAAGATGAATCAGAGAGAGACTTAAGGATGCAAAGAGGGAATGATTGAGAAATTATCTGGACTTCGTTTGAGAGAGCGACCACTCCCTCTTTATACAAAATTCTCACAAAGAAGCCGCTGATACCACTGCCCGATGTCCACAACAATAAGAGGCAGCCTTCTCGCGGTATGACTCCCCTTTTCGCAACTCCTTCCAAACTTGGAATTGTACCCCGAGACGAAGTAGAAGATGCATTGGCGTGACGGTCTGAAGCTGATTGCATTGTGGATCGTACTGTGAGATGAAGGGGAAGATGCATCAACGTGACGACGCTTTGGAGCTGGCTGCACCATGGATAGGCAAACTTTCAATAGTCTGCTTGCGTCGTCCTCCACGCATAGCCTACCTGGATTGGACCTCTATGATGAACTATTCTGTAGGCATGAGTGTATTCAAAGTCTTGTCATTTTTCGGAATATAATAGGAGTAAAGAATTAGTAAAAATTGACAAGTTAAGATATCTCGTTATGTACCACCACATATCAAGCCAGGAGCATATATCTGGGAGCGAGCACAACTAGAATGTGCTAGACTTTTTCAATATTACTTCCATTACCAACTGGCCAAAAATGCACGAAAACATTAGCTAAAAGGCAGGGAAAGGAGCCCAGCCTCCTCCCTCCGTCACCCCCCTTCCCCGGATCTGCAAATCTACGGCTTCATCCCCGAACCCCTAGTCCTTGTTATGGTCGTAGATCAGATGAAATGTGACTGAGCAGCCTGGCCAAAATTAAATATAGGCACGGCCCCTTTGATCCACATGATTTAGAACTAGAAGGACCCTGAGATACATGCTCTGGGAACTTTAAGCCTAGCTTAGATAGATCGCATATCTTTACTGCTGGTAGTGGATACAACGACACGTACGCATTTCCTGGTGTTGTGCTGGTGATCACAAGTTCAGTTGTCGGCCCTCTCACAACCTAGTTCTCAACTCGGAGATTCGACCTAAGGCGGACCGAGCCTTTAACTGATGTTAACTATCGGTACGGTGAGTTAGTAAGTACAGCACGTTGCATATCCGGCACTGATACCACGAAGTCTAAATGCTAGGAAGCATCAAGCAGGTTTTCGATGCCCTGGGGGCAAATAATTGCTAGCTCGGCATTTGCCTTGAAGCGCTTTCGACCCTTACAAATCTGCTAACAACTGGCTACTCCACTCGTTGATAATATTACAAATCTGCCAACACTGGTTACTCGACTCCTTGATAACCTTAGACTGGCTCGAAAGCCGTCAAGGGTCGAATGCCCTTATGCATTGCTTTGTACCCCACTCATATCCGATGCGAATCAGGGCGATTTGAGAACTCCCTTCTACTTCCTGAGTAAAGTTTACCGCATCCACGAACGTTTAGAGCCTACATCCACTTCTACATACCGCACGGAGTACTCGACCGTTCAGATTACTACTGGCAGAACGCTCATGCAAAGCAAGTGGGTAGGGCTCAGATCGCGGGGGGACTGTTGGCTGATCGATCCTGTGAGGAAAGTGGGTGGAGTTCATAGCGTTTAGACCTGGAATAGACGGGTCCGAGCTCAACTGGCGATGTCGAACGACCCTCATCTGTTGCCGAGACCCGGAATGTTCTTCCCTTGTCTCTATGGGGTAAATGCAATCGAAACAAAGTCGATGATCTTCACTGGGAATGTTGCATGCAGTACGAGTCGGAAAATAGGGGATGTCGCACCTGTGATTCCGTACAGTGGATTGTCGTACTACTTCGTACAGGCCCAAAATAATCTAGGGATATGCCAAGCGAATACCGCGTGGTACACCAGAGATTGAGCAAGGATGAGCCACGCAGTTATTCCGTAGTACAGTACAGTACTGATGAGCAAAGGATGAATCAGGTCTGATTCATCAACATGTGCTTGCTCGAGAACCAAACCGCCGCTAAGCCACAACGTGCCTGGATTTGTTGTACAGGCATCAAGCTAGTAGTGTAGTTATCTATGAGGCTAAATAATTCCCCTTGTTGATTCTTCGAAACCAAGTAGTAAGGATCGTTTTGTTCCAATTGCAGCATCCTTGCATGGTGGTTTTGGGGGGGAGGGGGGGTGCGCAGCGGCACGGATCGCAGTTAGGACGAGGCCACGACGACGGAGCTTGGCGCTCTAGCCGCTGGGCGCTGTGGTACCCCTAACCCTTCCTTCGTACAAGATCAAGCGAGGCAGGCGTATGCTCCAAAACGACCACTTACGGCAGAGTTTCCACCTAGGACACCCCTCTTTTGTGCATGCATTGCAATAATGGGATGCAATTGACAATTGCCCCTGAAAAGCGCCTGCTCTTACTGCGGTGCTGGATTGCTCGGAGGCAATCTCATTTCGATTCCCCGGATGCTGTTGAATGGAGTAGTCAGACAGAACATACTCTTCACCAGTCTAAATAATCACCTGCAACCCGTTCCGCCTCATCCCAACTAATCCAGATCTTCCATTTCGTTCTGTTCTTCGTGATCCAATCTGAACTTCTTTCCGATCTTGGCTTTTGTTGCAGGCCAAGCCTCTTCCCCCTCATTCCCAAGAGCGGCGAAGGCAGGTTAGCTGCCCAAGTACATGCCAGGGTAATCAATACCACGTTTCACGCAGACTAAAGACGAAGAATGATGCCAGACTAAGACTCTGAAATGAAGCAGAGCCTATCAAGTCCTCATCGTCTGATCCATCGAAATCTTGCAGATTGCATTCCAGGATAGCTTGGGAGCCCGCAATGGAATTTTGCCAATCCGGGCCTGGGATGGCAGCAGAGGGAGATAGAACTCTTGTCTCGTTGGGAGAGGAGGATCTGACTGGTAGAGCGTTGACGGGTGCGACTGATGGCGATAGAGTCAGGTCAAATCTTCCCTCCGTATACTCGAAATCGTCAGGAAGAACAACGACGATAGAATCGGAGGTTGTTATGTCATGTCGTATCTGATTGCCAAAAGAGCTGGCATCTCGAACTTCGATGGGGCGGATGTGTCGACGGCAATAGTGGCTGGAGGAGCTCATATGCTCCGTTTGTTGCGGTCGTTCCGCCGTTCCATCATCTGTGCCATGAAAGACGATTCTGGTGGTTCACAGACGAGCGAGGATATCAAGGTTAGTGCTGTCCATACACCTTGTGCGCAAGACAACTCACCCGTTTGACTGCCCGGTTCAATGCATTGCTAATACCGGCGAATTCAAGAAGTCCTTGTTTAACTCCATGATTTACCTTCTCGGTCCAGATATCTCGCCGACTTTTCCGGGTTCTTTCAAAGTTCAGATTTTGAATCACCTCGCCACACCTCTACCGTGATTCCATCTCGGGTGGAGCCCTCCGTCCGAGTTTCTCGAGCCCCGATTCGTGGGTCCGGTCTCTGAGGTGGGTCTACTCATTTCGCCTGCCGAGACCCTGGAGTTGGTCGACCTGATCAGCACAGGGATTCGCGTTACCGTCTCCTTGGATCCTTAGTAGGGACGTCGAACGTGTAAAATGAACTGTAGGAGTTGTATTATGGTATAAATTTCCATTTCTTCCATTTCTTATTTATTTTTGGGGACCTAAGAGAACTCACTCTTACTTGTACACATTGTCACGATGGAATTCTTGTGTTTTGATCCTAAATTCGGAGTTCTTATCTGTACCCGTTGCAAGTTTGCCCTCGGCCTAGGCACTATTGGAGCGCAACTTTTCAACCTACATAGAGACGAGATACCCCTGTCCAAGAGGAGAGACTGCATCGCGGTCTGGGAGAATAAGCCCATCCAGCCTGCTTTAGTCACCTGCAGTTAGATCTTCCAGTAGATACTCCGCCGACTTCGAATCTTGCCCTTTATAGTAATGGCATTTGCTGTCTTCTTCGTAAGGAACGGGCCTATATCTGCAGCCAGATTTCAGGTATGCGACGGCATTTGAAAAGTGCCTATGCGTGGGAGAGCGGGGATAAGGGTGGTCGACTATCAAAGGCAGCTCAAGGAAAGGGGAAAGCAACGGTTCTTTCAACTGTTACCATATCTCCTGTCTGTTACCAGACCTTTCACGTAAGCAACTTTCGACGCCACTTTCGAGTCGCAATGCCTTCAGAACCTGATCATGGAGCATCTGAGCCAGACTAACCACCTCCTCCCACCTCACTTGAGGCTCAGGTTGAATTGCAGTTGGCTGAGAAAATATGAGCTGCAGATGCAAGGACTAGCAAGGTCCTTCAACCTCTCTCGGAGCAGTCAGCCTGGCTGCAGGCCACCGAATGGGTTCGATACCTACAAGGTCATGACCTCGAAGCTGCAGCTCGGCTCATTGCCCTCCCACACGCATCCGAGCCAGAGCCCGCCCTCGTCGCTATCATAACCTCCCTTGATCGCTTGGTTGAACAGGCACGCGATTCTGTGCTACAAGGCTGTTGAGATAAGATTAATAATAGCCTTCAGTGTTTACCTCTGGCAGATACTAAAACGCTGGTTGTCTGGGTGCGTAACTTGTCAATAGATACTCCACGTTCTATGCCAAAGAGTATCGAGCCGGTTTCCTTGACTGCGGGCACATGGATCTGAGGACGGAGAGCAGAAGATTGATGTATCATTTTGAAAGCATTTCCTTGCCCCAAGGATCAAGTATTGTCAACTTTGCATACAAAAATGTACATTTGAAGAGAAGAGGACATAAAGAAAACTAGTATCCGGCGCGAGGAAATGTCTCGATATCCTATCGAGCGTATCAATATCATCCCCATACAGGTTCTAGACGCCATAAGATCCCCATTCAGTAGAACAGCTCAACAGCATCGAAGTTCTAGAATAAATTAGCACATGCTCGCAACGGACGTTGGAATTACTCACGAAATTAGGGCTCAAGTAAGCATCGCCACTGCTGCCAGAGGCGACTACGATTGAGATAGTGTTCGTGCCGAATACCAAGGTCCCAGCAGGAATAGTGCAATCATATACATTGCCATAACCCCGATATGCTCCTCTCGTCACACCTCGACTATCAATTGTTGTCGGCGCAGCAGGGACAGCGCAGGCATAGCTGTTGATTGTGGCTTGAGGCCGACCACCTGCGAATGACGAAGTAGTGGCCAGTTCTGGTAGTTGCCATTATACCAATAAACAACAATCGGCAAACTTGTAGAGACGCCTGAAGCCGTACCCTTAACAACTCCACGGCCAGACGGTCCAACGTATCCGGTCAGACCGAGGTCAGCAAAGAAGCTTGTATCAATGCCTGAGGATGTCGGGATACCCGATCGGGAGAAAATCATCACATATGGTCCGTGGAAACCCATTCGATAAGCTTCTGTTTGGACGTGCCCAGAATTCATGTAGAACGTGGTCGATTGGTAGCTTCCGACATAATTGAGGTTGATATCTCGGAAGAACGGTCCTCCTGAGCTCTTCTCACGAGACAAGATGTTCGTCAAATAGCAGGCATGAACAGATACATCCTATGCGACGGCACAGTAGACATTTGTGTTTGAAATATCTCCTTCCTTGTACGCAGCTGGCAAGTTCGTAAGGCGATAGATGAATCTCAGCTCGCCAACAGTTGGCTCAGACACAGTGTATGTACCCATGTAAATCAGGCTCGTGCCATCTTCGAAGATAAAGTAGTGGGTGAGATCGAATGAATCATTGTCCGCGATACATTTTACCACGACGCGGGTACCCAGAAAGCTAATATCAGGTTGGAACATGAGCAGATGCTCTGAACTTACCGACGGTGGTATAGGAGACTGTTGTTGCAGAGCCTAAGCCAGATGCGATATGGCTGTATGTGCCAGAGTACTGATACTGCACGCTCCGGAACAAAATGGATTTGATATCACACGTGGTTCGGGAAATTGCAACCACGAAGCCATCAGTATCTCCGGTATCGACAGTATAGCTGGCAGATGAGGTGGTCACAGTGATACCTAGGACTGAAGCCGTGAGAGTCAAGACGCCCAGAATGAAAGATGCAAATATGATGAACGATGCTGAAGCTGGATCTCGCAGAAGTCCTCCATCCCACTGCTGGAATTGACTGATATATACTCATCAATTGAATGTCCCTAGGCTCTTGGCAATAGGAACATTTTAATATATGACAGCATCTGACTGGAGGAAATGAAGCGAAACAAGACAAGTGGAGGATACCAGAGAAATGAGAGGGCAAGTGTCTGCCGGCGTTGCACGGATCGGACTGAGATCGAACGTACCATCCGATCTTCCGTCAGATAGGGAACGATACCTTGGATATTGCTGCGAACGAAGGTTGAACTCATGACAGCGAAGGTGGAATTTAAAGATCAACTCCACCAGTGATAATGGTGGGTAGCCTGGGATGAGTTTTCAGGTACATTAGCGGGTACCTCATCTCGGCGCATTTCTGCACGAAGGTGTCGAGGGACGTGTCTCCGTGGGCATCGAATTCTCATCCCTAAGGTCCGGCATTGCAGGGTTTTGCGGGGTAGTTGGTCTGGGGTCGAGCCACAACATGCTGAGCCTAGAGATGTGCATTCTTAAACATGTTGTTGCAGTCAAAGATACGAGGCGCAGAATTCGAGCCCACTGAGGACGCGACTGGTCTATCTATTGCAAGCTGAGAACTGCTTGTAGAGTGACGCGTTCGTCTAGATGAGGTTTAGCGGAATGTTGGCTACCTCTCTGTATCCGTAGATATACTTCGTATATGGCCTTTTTAATGTAGGTTCGCTGTCTGTGCACCTTTCAAAAGATTTTACCTCTTGCTAGCATTTTAGCTAATAAGTATTTGATGTTTCTTACATTGCTTTTTTGTAGGATTTCTTATTACGATAGTTTTAATTTATTATAAAGGATTTATTATATTTAGTATTAACGCTTAAAACATCGCACAAATAATATACACATGATAATTATATATAAATCGAAATTTTATAATTTAATGCTAGCTTTATAAAAGATGAAATTGCTCTTTAATTAAATAAGATTCCTTGATAAGTTAGTTATTGTAGTAGGGCACGTGGTAGTTAGGTGATTTGGACTTGGGTATATATATGGCTTCAGGATACGTGTAACTAGCTTTATTAGGTAGAGTATTACGGTTTGTAGACGTAGTATGTTTCCAGGGGATAATATCAATCGATTCCACTCGTTTACATTGGTGACTTACGTAGGGAAGCACACGATTGAGGCTCTGTCTTTATATATCCTTAGGGTTTGTGTCTTTATTATAATTTCTGGCGATTTCGGTGATTCTGACGATTTTGGCGATACTGGCGATTCCGACAATTCCGGCGATTCTAATATACGCACGCGCACTCTCTCGATTTAACAAGCCAGGCCTTTGAAAACTCTGCTCAAATTGCCGACTCGACTGCCTTTGCCAATTCGATTGCCTCTGCTGATTTGATTGTTTCTGTTATACCTTTGCCAACACGAATACTAGGCAAGACGAAGCTGCTATTCCGGGTGTAATTGACACTGGCTGCCACTGTATTTACAGCTATTCCAGGTGTAATTGACATCGGCTAGCACTGCTGTCGTCTTCAAAGGATATAAGGCTTGAGAAATTAGGATTAGAGTAGTTAAGACGATTATTGGATCGAGGGGGGGACGAATATAGTAGGGCACGTGGTAATCAGGTGATTTGGACTTAGGTATATATATAGCTTTAAGACACGTGTAACTAGTTTTACCAGGCAAAGTATTACGGTTCGCAAACGTAATATGTTTCCAAGGGATAATATCAATCGATTCCACTTATTTATAATATTTTATTCTTTTAAATATTTAGAATTGCTATTTTCAGGTTTTCTAATTTCCAACCCCTATAAGGTTTCCGGTTTTGTAATTTTTGTTTTAAGACTATAGCTTTATTTATTTATATGGTGGAGATTTAAGACCCCTAAACTAGAAAGCTTTTTCGGCACGCCGGGATAGACGTTAGCACATCGAATCACAAGGAGATACAAACTGAATCGGAGAATGTTTGGTTACGAATTGACTTGTAGCTGCCCCGCTGGAAGATCCTCAACCCTGCTGTTTGCGGGCATGCTCTACCAGGCGGCCTGTAGTCTTTCCTGATCAGCAATGCGCCACGCATAACATACAAAAATGGAGAATTTTTTGTCATCAAAACCGTCAACTCGATATGTAATGTCCAGAGAGATAGATCCACCAAGACATTTCAGGACTTCGTGATTCGTTCGAAAGGGACCCATCAATTGCAAATAGCTTGTTCGTGCCAAAGCAGAGACCCCGCAGGATTTAGGATTTCTCTGCGAGCACCTTCAAATCATTCCTATTTTTTCACTATTCTGGATCTGCATGGTAGCCGATCACTATCTATATTATGGAGACATGGCGTTTACATCGCAATTCCTACCGGTCTGTGACGCTGTTCTGGACTCCTTCAGACGCAGACTCGATCCCGATCTAGGACTTGTGCGCTGCTACGACACTGACACTTTCTGGGATTTTGTGGACTGGACCGAAGCTTGGAAACCTCGAGGCATCTCACCTGCGGGAAAGCGTACTGGATTTCAGACTTTCTCAAGCTCGTTGTATGCGTATACACTAAAGCTTATTGCTCCCGCTGTCGAGGAATATGGGCGGAAATGTGTTGCTGAAGAGTACAAGCAAAGTGCTGCTGAAGTTGCAGCATCCATCCGGCAATACTGTTTCGACGGGAAGTATTTCACGGATGGCATGGCTAATTCCGCTCCAAACGGCGAGTATAGCAAACACAACCAAGTATGGGCAATCCTAAGTGGCCCTGTCATTGGCGACGAGGCACGGCAGCTGCTATCTAAGACTTTATCTCGGCACGATCTTACAACACCTTCTATCGCCATGTCATTCTATACACTGCGAGCACTCTCTCTGGTGGGTGGAGGCCTCTATGATTTGCATTTCAACGACTTCTGGGCGCCTTGGATTGAACAGCTTTCTAACAACGTAACTACCTGGGTCGAAGACAATGTATCGCAGTGCTCGGAATGCCATGCCTGGAGTAGTGCTCCTATCTACGAGTTCATGGCAGAGGTCGTGGGATTGAGGCCCTTGGAGCCTGGATGGCGATCTATTTTTTTCAAGCCGAGATTAGCTTTTTTCGAGACAATGGATTCCAAAGTGCCGATCTCAATCCGTGGGAGCTCGGGAATGGCGGTTGCCCATGTTCGTTGGGGGCGAAAAGGTGATGATATCGCGGGTGTCACAATAAAATTGAAGAAGGGAGCAGAGAATCTCAGGATACCAATAACACTGTCCCACGAGAGCGGTGAAGACGAGGTTGTGATATGCCCCTTCACCAGGGATTTTCGCATCCAGTAGCTCGGCCGAAGTGGACAATATGATGACCGGCTCTTCTCTTCTGCCATATATACAAATCAAGATGCGTTGTGCGTGTCAAATTCACCTTGGATATTTCAAGTGACTCGGTTGCGTTGAAAGATTGTGATTGATTTCATGCCTCGCGACCCGGTCTTTAGTCAAGTTGTTCAACAAATTCGTCGTTTTGCATTTTCTTTTCATTTGACACTCCACAGCAAAAATAATTCCGCCACATCAGCAACAGCATTGTTCATGAGCTCAGATACATTTCCAGCTATCAGCGTTATTCGGATCTCCTGAACCCCGGTAATTGTTCCTGGCAGGCCATTTACAATGGTTCCTCTTGAAAGCGATGCCAGATTCCAGAGTCCCGTTCACAAGCGCGATTCCAGTGATCGTCTCAGGAGCATCATCATTTTCTACCCACTCGACCATCCTCATCAGCAAATTCTCTCGTGGATCCAACGAGACGGAGCTTCGCGCACTGTTCCCAATATTCGCAGCACCTGGCCCTCCTCCACAATGAGCCATCCCAGAGACAGTAAAGTAACGGTAAAATTCATCTAGCTCCGCAGACGACAGCCCCATCGTATCTGAAACATGCTGATAGTACCGAGGCGAGTTCTCGCTAGATATTACGGGATCCGCAAGGCCATGATAATGGAGCAGCTTTCCTCCCTTCTTCCGAAAGGCGGAGAGGTCACCTTCCCATGTCTCAATGTTGAATCTGTTCATTGTGGAAGATAAAACATAGTCTGCCGGGACTAGGGACATAGGATCCCAGTTCGGGTCATTGAAGATGGCGTATTTAAACCAGTCAGATGCTCCAAATGGCTGGCCGGTGAAGTAAGTCTGTGGTACACCGAGGAGCTCGGCACCAGGTTGAAGGCGTGGATAGACGAGGTCTCCATTTGCATCTAGAAGTGGGGAGTAGATGCTCTTGAGGGTCTGGAGTTGCGTTGTGGTGAGACAGTTGGTAGCATTTTCCGAAACCCCGCAAGATAAGGTTTCGGGGTTGTAGTCGCAGAGATCTGGGGACTCCATAATCCCATCGGATACACCGTCATTATCGTCGCATTGATCCAGAATATCTTGCGCAATGATTGGCCACATGTCCAAAGGTATGAATGTTGGGGAGCCGGGGAGACCTGTCAGGGGCAAGAATCTCGAACTCCATGATGTGAGATTATTGAACGCCATTGCGGGAGCACCAGAGACAATACCATCGAAGTCATCTGGAAAAGTCTGCGCCTCCTTCATGCCCTGTCTTCCGCCAGTCGAACAGCCAATATAGTAACTTTTCGAGTGTTCAGCTCCGTAGAATGAAGCGCTGATTTTCTTGCCAATAACGACACCAGTATGAAGCGCCCGGTAAGCAAAATCCTCAACCACGTCCGCATTGTCCAGAAATGATTCGCCAGTCATTCCATCGTGGCCATTGTTTGTGCCAACAGTTGCGAAGCCCAGAGATGCACCATACTCGATATCTTCGTATTGTATGCAGCCACCGAGACCGCCGTTGCCAATACTGAGGAATCGCCCTGTCCAATGCGCAGGAAGCCATGCTTCCATGGACATGCTGGAACGGTTTGAGGTCGCGACTGTCAATTCGACTCGGCAAAGGTCAACAGAAACAGCTTGAGAGGGGCGAGTGCAAGTCTGATCACTATTTGGGAATCGTAGCGTTGTGCCAGCGGTGACTAAGGATGAAGACGAAACATTGCCATGCGGGATGATCAGGTGGGAGGCTAAAGCCCTACAACTCGAATGAAAGTTGTCGAAGGCATTAGCCACAGGTTTCGAGCTGATGTTCTGAACCAATAGGGTAAGTACAAGCAGAGTATTCGGCCACATTACGAGATACTGTATGAGTGATCCAAGAATCAAATGGGGAAGCTGTTTGCCCGCTTTTCTACTGCATGGGCCTATCATCTTATATACAGCTAGAAGTCCATTCAATCCACTACCGCGATCTTACCGAGGATCGTTCTCCTGGAACGTAGCCCGCCTGTACGGGCATTTCTTCCATTTTAGACACTGTGACGTCCGAAAGTGGCGCGGGGAAATGTCGGCTCAACCTGTGTTTGCTTCTAAGCGAAAGCCCTTTTTGGTAACACTGCCGTTCTGCCAAGAGACGATCCCCTCCTGATGTATGCGTGGATAAATGCCGGGAGAATTGCTTTCAAGTTCCTCCAAAGATACTGCCGGTGAGCTTGGACAACTTGAATAATTCGAGTCGGAAGCGATTGCGCTGTGTTGCAGTAGACTTCAATAGGTGATCGATGATCATATCTGTTTGGGGGCTGGTCGGAGGTTGCCCTCAAATGTTCGTAAAGGTGCTAAAAATCTATAATTGATTGCTTTAAGTCTTTGAAGCCTATTCATTAGTATTACTAACGATGTTAGCTCCGGCGCATGAGTCCGGTCGTTTCGATGGGCATTCCGAGATCATTCCGTCACGGATCCTGTCGACTGCTCGGCAAGCATTTTGCTGGAGCCATAGGGCTGATTATCGGCGTACCTAGCATCAACTGCCAGCATGCTGTAGATCGCATCCACTGTTTCAAAAACTGCAACCTGCTTACCGTGGGCACTCTTGGCAATCAATATCAGCACGTAGAATCGGCAGATCTTTGAGTACGAACCGTGTGGTGCAAAACTGCGGAACCAATGGTAGTCAATATATGTTCCAATCAACGCTCACACGGGACAAAATTTCTTGTTACATAGGACGCACTGTGATATAAGAGCCAGTCGAAAACAGGCGGCAAACAAAGTGTGGGTGGCTTGGAGGCTACTGACCTCCTTCAGTATGTACAGCTGCTGAGTTCTACCAGGCTTCGTCTTAAAGCTACCCAGTTCCTCATTCACAGTGCTAGTCATATAATTATTATTCTATCAGTATGATTAAGCCTGACTAACCACAAGACATAATCAGATGTTCAATTCTGAGGTGCAATATTATTCACAGATGACGAAGGCACGAACCTTGACGACACAGCATATAAATGACCACTTCTTCAGCATACCCAAATATCAATTATAATTGAGACTCATTATTACTGGTCATATCATCTCATACAATGATGTTGCGAATATCTGGCTAAACAAAGTTCTCTACGTTTCACACGGAAATCTCCAGCGCTGACATGGCCCGAGTATCCCTTCTCCAGAGAAAGAGAAAGGGTGTACTAGTTTCCAGGCTTGGGTATAGAGCTTTGTACATTCCAAGGCTTCATGCCCGTTCCAGGTATCATGCCCATACCAGGTCTTATGCCTAATCCAGGTCACCGTCCCATTCCAGGAATCATGCCAACGTTCCATGGCGCCGCCTTTGAAACATATCCAACCCCGCTCCATCGATCTAAGCCGGGGAATTTACAATGCAACGGATGGAGGCAGCAATTCTCGTTGTGTTTGAACTTGACAGGCGGTAGCGGACATCTACAGTGAAGGTGGGACTTGCAGTTCTCGTGGTGCACGACAGGTTGAGGGCACCTGCAGTGCTCAAGGTCGTGGCAGCAGTAATTCTTGTGTACTCTGGGAGGCAGCTTGGAACTCTCGATTCTTCTTCTCCACTTTCTTCTTCATGGCTTTGACGATCAACTTTGCTGCTCTAAGTCCTTCATCGTTACCTCATCTTCAGATTCCTTCGATACCTGGACGCTCTTGGATTTCTCAGTCTTCTGAGGCGTTTTCGATACCTCGGCTTATTCTGTCCTGGTATCCTTTGCGATCGCAATACCTTCTGACTTCGCTTGGATAGGTGTTATGCAATCACAGTTAGAGCCGTGCATGATAGCGCCAGTGTCGGAGTGGGTGGTTTCCTTGCGAGATGGTGAGGTTGTTCTCTTACCAAGTTCAGCGGCTTCAGTGTAAATGATGGAGTTGTCTTGTTCCATGTTGATGCTGTATCTATGTGCTGATATCTGTTCAGTTGCTGACGTTGAGGGATTTCAAGCAGAGAGGTAAGCTCGACAGGTTATATAGTGGCGGAGCGAGGTCTGGAAAGTTCTTCCGTGACCGATGACTGCTCGGACGTCAACCAGGATGCGGTTATTGGCAGGTCGGCTTTGAAGCATAGATCGAAATAAGTTGACGTTAAACACAACTCACCTCATGATTCAGCACTGCATGGTTCGAAGAAGTCGAGAATGGTTTAGAGCGTTATTCAGGGCAAGGCATCTTTGGGAATGCATCCCAAGTGGGAGGGGTACCAACTAAGTGGCTAGGAACGAACATATCAAAACTGTTCGACAAAGGTACTTCACATGCAGAATTTAAATATTTGTCTCAAGCGTATTTCTCATCTATCGACACTATTTTACAAAGTGCCATGCTCATCACGCCCATCATTCATCACCTCCGGAAGACCAATATTGTCCCTTCCTCTACAGCTTCACTTGCATGCCTCCAAGCTACCTCGTCTCCTGGTCTCTGGACCAAGTAGCCTTCCTCATCCGACACTGGTCATTGTGCACCTTGCAATTACACTTGTATTCGATCTTCAGCTGCGCGCCGCTACTGGACCCTGTCGTTGTCGTGTTTCCGGTAAATGAGCTGCTCGAACGAGTCCAGAAGGAGTTGTTCTTGTTTTGGCCTTGTTTTGGCATCATGCCTGTGTTTCCTCCACGGTGATTGTTTCTAGGCTGTCTTAAAAATCCCGAGATGACTAAGAGTGAAGTAGCTCAAGATTATGTCCTCCTGCAGACGTGGTTGAGGTCAGGAGATGAGGAGAGAGTTCCCTTGGGTAGATACCATATTCTTTTTTTTTTGTCAGGAATGAGAGAACCTTAAGCCCTCGGCTGATTCACTCTTGGCACCGTCTGCTACAGAAAGTCGGCCCTTTTTGGTTTCCCGTTGAGATTGTCTCTCTGACCTCTGCTATGGCAATATCTACGGCGGCTTCAGGGCCGATGGGAGCTCTTGTTCGTACCATGCTGAATATTAAGCTTGCATTGCTGTTTTAAATATTGATTTAAGAGGATTGGAGGCGACCAAGAAAGCTTGACAGGTTATATAGTATTGAGGAGCGACGTAACAACTTTCCAACCCACTGCCCAATGCTCGGGTGTCTGTGTTGGATTAAAATGGTCATCTTGTTGCTGTACTGCAGGTCATGATTCGAGAACTCGAAACAAGACTATACTCTGGACTTTTATAAAAGGGAAACTATCTCTGCATGAATTACATAAAAAAAACATTTCTTGCAGGGCTTAAGGGTTTAAAGAGATGCGAAGCTGTTCATAACAGTTGGCTTACGAAGTTTGACAAGGGCTATCATATGCATTGCCAAAGGTCAAGTTTGCTCCAGGTCGATTCTCGAATGCGAGCCGAATCAAAGTCTCCCCGGTTGGATCATATGTCGGCCATCCCTCTCCAAAATTTAGTAGGCCCCGGAACGGATCTTTGGCAAAAGAGCTCCAAGCACCGCGGAGATAATCCCCCACGGCTACTTCGTTTGGTGTGCTTGGCGTCGAGTTTCGAGCCACTTCATCGACCGTGCCGAATAAAACCGGGAGCTACGAGCTATCAGCCTGAAATCATGCCATAAGAGAATCTCAAGCAGGAATAGATATATGCAGAAAGGATACATACCTCAGCACCATGATAAGCTCCGCTTGGGGGGTCCAACGAGATTGCCAGGTTTGGGAAGTCTCCGAAGTAACGATACCTCCACGAAGGAGAGCCGTCTTTGACCGACTGGGTTATCCTCTCTACGTCGGCGCATGTGTAGAGCCTCTGGTTAAAGTCCTCCCAGTAGGCATCGGTTTGATTTTGGAATTGTCGGAAAAGGCCTGCCTCGTTTTGGTTGTTACCGATCAAATATCCTCCTGGTGCAGCGTGACGGGAAGTATAATTCTCAAAGACAACGAGATCGTCAACGCCAGGCCCATACGCAGGCGTAGCCCCAATGCCTGTATCCTGGGATGAAAATCCATCTAGAACCTCTTGAGGAGTCTTTGTCCTCATGCATTCTGTGATTTCAATGTGATCCCCAGTGCGAGGACCACAACCCACAGCTTCCGCAATCCTGAACCAACTGGCCTCTGTTGCATTACGGGGCAATGATGGAAATCCATTAACAGTAGCGCTATGTAGAATGAATCCCTGCGCAATCGGATCCGAGGCGTAGGCATACGAATAGAAATCTATCATGCCGGCTCCAGCCGACTGCCCGAAGAGTGAAATACGATTGGAGTCGCCACCAAAACTGGCAGCATTGTTGCTGATCCATTCCAGAGCTAATCTCATATCAAGCAAGCCAAGATTTGAGGCTGCGGCTGGATTACCGGGGAATCCGAAAATGTTCAGGCGATAACTTAATGAGGGTAAGCTTTATTACTTTTGCTCGGATGGGAGGTGTACTAACTTGAACGATACGAGTACTACATCAGTCTCGTCGGCAAAGTGCTGGCCATTATACTCAGGGTCCCTAGAGCTGCCTGAATAAAAATAAAACTAGTCAGTTAAGAATTTGATATTGTATCTTACTTATCCGTACCAACTGTGTAAGCGCCGCCATAAACCCAGACGAGAATGGCCTTCTTTTTGTCCCCAACTTGAGGTTTGGTCCAGATGTTGAGGGTTAAACAGTCCTCACTTTGAGGTAGGGTGTTTCCGCCACTTGCTTGAATGCAAGCGAAGCCCTGATCAAGATGCATGCATATCAGTAACAGAACAAGGTGAATGACCACGTTGACACAGAGTCAAAAGGTAGTAAGAATGACTTCTAGAATGGAAAGCTGAGCGCTTACGAAGTCTGTGCCGTTGATAGTCGACGATGCGTTGAACGCGACGGGAGGCTGAAAACGCAGGCTTCCGGTTGGAGGTTGCGCAAACGGAATTCCCAGGTACTCTGAGACCTCGACGGCTTGTGACGCTGCATGCCCTTCAACGGCGCCGCTGGTCGTACCAACAGTCTGGCCAACAGTCCAGGTGTCATTGCACCCATGAATATGAAGGTTGCGAAGAGGCTTCGCAGCCGTGAGGGTTGAAAAGACAGCGGCGGTCTGTAGGAAGTGCTTCATCTTCGTCACTGTCTCGTGGTCGGCCGTGAGAGAGGGAAGGGAAACAGATATCGTTAGTCTTGGAAAAACGGCGCCAGCTATATGAAGTCTACATTGGGGAGCCATGTCCTGCCACTTGGCATCGGTCGCACATCGGGCTGGATATCTCCGTTACAATTCTGATCAAACCATTCGGACCACTGTTGGTACTGTCATTGAAAAGCTTCGTAAGCCCAGATCTAATAAAAACATTATTCTTCCTTTGAGCTCAGAGTGCCGGCACTTGGCTCGTCGTCATAACAAGGTTGTTCGACTTAGTGCCTGGTGGATAGCGGGGGTTTACAAGGAGCCTATGCAGCTGTCAGCAAGCTAGCAAAAGGACCCACTGCTTCGAGCACTGCCTCCGTTCGAGGATAAATAACGAATCAATATTCACCCCTGTGTAATAAAACTGTCTCTGCTAAAGTCTAGACATGAACTATAGATCATGTACAAGCACCGGAGGTGGAGGATTGCACTAAGATTCGCGGATTTATAGCTTTATCTCCGATGATCTGTCGACCAAGGATCTTCTGGCGGTAAACAAAGATTATCAATAAACCAATGACCTGCCTACATCGATAGAGTCTAGGGAGGCCTCCGGAGGTTTAACACAGTGGAGACCGCCAAGAACAAATCGTAGGATTTATACTTCTACTAGATATGAAAGGGGCCGAGAGAAAGGATTCTCGCCGTATCTCATTCGCGAAGTCCCTGGCAATGAAATATCGTCAAGCTCCGCCCATTCGAGCAATCATGCTACTTTTGGGATGGTGAGTCTGGGACAATGAGCTCTGTTCCACGTCACGCTACTACCAAAAGACAACCGCGGAGATAGCACTTGTTTAGTCAAGTAAACGCTCATATTGTAGTGTCGCGACGGGTCTGTACAGTTTGAAAGTCTATCAGACTGCTAGGCAGGCTTGAGTGCTGTGATCTACCAAATAAATTTCTTTCATGTTCTGTGCGACAATTCCTAGAACTTGAGCTTTTCCCGACATCGAATTGCCTGGACATCACGGCATGTCAGGGAGCTTTGCCTTTTCTTGCCAATACCATGATCTGCGGTAGCTAGAGCAAGGATCGTGTTAAAATTGAATCTCGATTGAAAGTGAAAGTGAGCTGCCGAAAGATTGATGGCTGGGATTATGAGTGCTTGGCACGCCCACGACAAGACCTATCTCACAGGCTCATCTTGAACAGCCATGCGCTAGTGATGTCATTTCGCCGTTCTCAGTCTGATTCTATCATATATGTCCGCAAGGGATACTGGCAGTGCAATGGAGCTGACGAATACTATGAACGGCAGTTGTGTACAACTCTGGGCAAAGCGACCGGCGGTGTAAGCCCGGAAGAAACCCAAGATGATGGGTGTTTGGTATATAAGGAGACCTTAGAAGAGCTCTCTCTCTGCAGCTTCATCGGGTTAATAAGACCATAAGAGCCTTCAGATTCATTCCAAGATGGCACTATCTCTTAATTATTCTCTTGCGACTATGCGTGGTGCCGTGATGACTGGGCCGTACCAGGTTCATATTGAAGACTTCCCCATGCCAGTCATCACTAACACGACCGATGCCATTGTCCGAATCACGACATCAGCTCTCTGCGGCTCAGACTTGCACAGATATCATGGATTCATGGGAAGTGAGCCCCCGTGGGCTCTAGGACATGAAGCAAGTAAGTCCCTCCTGTGATTTTTCCCAGAGCAGCAACGGGTTGACTCTAGACTGACATTCGTGATAGTGGGATATATATCTGACATCGGAAGTGGTGTTTCGTCGCTCGAGGTAGGCCAATACGTTATCATCCCTGATAATGGAGCCATTGGTCATATCGATATGGGCGTAGGAACTGGTCCTCTGACAGGTGCCCCCTTTGGTGGTGCCAATGGTGGATTACAAGGTGGGTCCAAGCACCCCACGGAGATACTTAAAGCATATTACTAACTAGAGTTCTCTCCACAGCCGAATATGCCCGAGTTCCGTTCGCAGATATGGCACTGATCCCCGTGCCTCTGACCGCGGAGACGACCAATACAAGCATTGAGCAGGACTATCTCACAGTATCTGATGTGTTCGCCACCGGCTGGATTGGCTTGACCATGTCTGGATTTCAAGCTGGAGACACCGTGGCCGTCTGGGGCGCAGGCCCTGTTGGTCTCCTAGCTGCTTACTCTGCCACCATCCGTGGTGCGTCCCGGGTCTTCAGTATTGACCATGTGCCGGCACGACTAGAGCGCGCTGCTTCGATCGGAGCGATCCCTATCAACTTCATGGAGTCCGACCCTGTTCAGCAAATTCTTAGCTACGAACCAGGAGGAATCATGAGATGCGTGGACGCAGTTGGTATGGAAGCTATCAACGCCAACGGAACCATGCAACAAAACATTGTCATATCGCAAATAATTGATTTGGTTGCGCTCTCGGGAGGAATTGGTCAGGTCGGTGTCTATCTGGCACAAAATAACACAACTTTGGCACCGTATGCTGAGCAGATCTCACCCCACGTTCAGTTTCCGCTATCAGATTTTTTCCGCAAAGGGCTCCATTATGAAGCGACAACAGCTGATCCTGAGGATGTATCTGCGGAGTTGGTAAATCTGATTTCACGTGGAGCTGCTCATCCTGGCTTTGTTGGAAGCGCGTCTATCAGTATTGAAGAGGTACCCGAGTACTACGAAAGGCTGAGCAACCAGGAAGAGATCAAGATCTTCATCAGGTTTCCATGAAGCACGATTCATATGACTCGAAAGACAGGTGGCTATTAGAGCATTGTATGATGTGAGTACATGGAAGGCAACAAGCTAGCCACCAGCGACTTGCTGACTGGTGAGCTCTCCTTAAGATGTCGTGCAAATTAGAGTATAGAATTTTGCTCTATCAACACCTTTCGTGTTTACATCACTCATTGTAGAATGTACGGTCATCCTTAACCCTATATGATTACTTGATTGTGTTATATCCTTGCAGGTCTCGAGTCCTTGAAAATTCGTGTTCCGCTTGAAGAATGATCTCCCAGATGAGCATGATAACAGTAGGAAATCACAAAATGGCACAATATGATTCACCAACAGACAACATGCTCACACAACAATAAGCAGAAGGCTAGAATGCGAATCAAGATGGATCATAGAATGGTTCGTTATTAAACTACCGACGTACGTGTAGCAAGAAACAAGGTTTGAAGCCTCGATGACACATTCTACTTCGCATTAGCTGCAACTTTTATGAAGCTGTCCCCGCTCATAGAGTTTGATCGACAACCAACAAGCATTATGATGCAGTGAAGAACACGTCACTTGTCGCCGTTAAACCATCAAAAGCACGTACTAGCTTGCTGCAGCTATTCAATCATTCATTACGAGTGACCACCTAGTCTGTCTGCTCAAAGATATAATATGCTGTATACAAGCCGATTTACATCCATCCCACTTTCTTTTCGCGCCAATGTATTTATCATCCTTTGGTAATTGTATATGCGCTTTGCAAATGGCCTACCAAGTTGCCCCCCGGAACGCCCCCTGCCTGGCAAATTGAAGTTCTCCCAACTGGATTAAAGACGCCGTTTCGAAACGCCGGAGAATATCTAGCGAGACGGCAATACCAGCCTTGAACGCCATGGCTGAGGACAAAGTGCGAAGAAAAGAATCAAGTGAGTAAAGAAGCAGTTCAACCCAATCCCTTCCATCGTATCATACACCTCACTTTCTCCAGACATCCCGATGATGCTCAGAATGCAGAATCAAAGCACCGCACCAACCCCACCTTGGTCAACAGCCATCCCCATCCCCTCCCCATCCAACCACCCACTCCCAACAACAGCCCACCACCACTCCCCCACACTCCACCCCTCACCTCCCCCACCCATCCCCTCCTCCCCAAGTCTCACAAACATCCCCACCTCAACCCCCCACTCCAACAACAACCTCCACTCCCAATCCTCCAACGTAACCTTAAAGCTCTCCTTCAAGCCACTGATATTAACCCCGGCTCTCAACGCAACAACCTGCCCCACAGCAGCAAGAATCTTATACCAGACCCGCCAAATCGGCTTCCCCGTCAATCCATACCAGATTGGAATCTCGCCTTGCTCGCCACCACGCGGCGGGTCCCGAAACAGGATATTCGACAGTACGGGGTTCGAATCATCGAAGATGTATTCAGAGGTAGGATAGATATCGATAGTAAACCGCAATCTCTCCTTCGGGATCTTCTTGGTTTCATACCCGCCATCCCCGAGTCCGAATCTGTTCATCGGGATATCAGCTCCTAAGAAACGGATACGACCGTGTGCTTGGAGGGACGTGAGACACATGATTGTGCCCTCGTTGGCGAAATAATCGGCTTTGACGGATTGTACGCCTGAAGCGAATTGTGCGTCCATCCAGCGCTTGAAGGTGACTGCTTCGATGAATTGGCTCTCTTTCATGTGCCGACGGAGCGAGGTAGACCACGTATCGTGGATCTCGTAGACGCGGCCGTTCTTGGCTTTGTTGGCGGCGCGCTTCTTGACGATTTTTTGCGAGGTGAGACTGTCGAGGACGTCGGAGAGGAGAGATTTGTTGAACGACGCGAGTTTGTTTTTGGCGAAGTCGCGGTTCCAGTCTTCGTTGGGCGTGATGGCAGCGGCGCGGACCCAGGATCTACAGACGGCGAAGTCGTCAATTTCGTTGTCGAGGCTACGGCGGCATTTACGTGGTTGGAAGGGGATGGCGTGTGAGACTGCAGCTGATGCCATGATGCGTTTGTAGACTGCGGTGGTGATACTGAAGTAGTTTTCTCGCCATGGGCAGCCATCCTCTTTGGCTTCGCGAAGATCGTAATCTTCGACGACCTCCTCTCTGGTCGATGGAAGGAAGATGGTCTTGTTGTTCATCGAGCAATCGGTGGTCCTTATCACCCATTCGACGAGCTCGGCCCACGGATACTCGGTCAAGCGCTCGTAATTGATGCGTGGTATTTCATTCTCCTGATACGCAACGAGGAACTTCTCACGGAATTGGTCCTCAAGTCTCAGAATGGCCGGCTTCTTCCGCAGGAGGATGCCGTTCCAGACTTTCTTGAGGAAGTTCAAAGAGTATTCTGGGAACATTTGTGAGACGAGGATCCAGTCGACTTGAAGATCAAGGCCACCTGTGAGGATACGGATGACCATGACAGATACCGCAAATCGACTCTCCATGTCTGGTAACATGATGTTGCTGCCGAGGTTTCTTGATCGCTTCAAAGTTGACTCGTTAGGTGTGCCGATCTCAACGCCAAAGTACTTTCCAGCTACGACAGGATCCTCGAAGAGGTCGACGAAATCCATGGCTAGAGCAGTGTGTTGTCGGACATAGCTGTACTTCTCGCCTCTATCGTCCTTTGCTTGCTTTCCTTGTTTGGCTTCTTTGGGATCCTTTCGTTGACGCTTGCGTTTCGGCTCCTCGTATTCCTCGACTTCGTCATCTGACATCAAATCAACGGCATTTTCCGCATTGTAGTCTGCACCATTATATCCAGAAATGCCGAGTCCGGGAATCCAAGAACTCTCTTCCTGCAAATCGGAGTACGGAAGATCCTCGACGGTGAATGCAGTGGCGTCGTCCCATCTGAGACTGTAGTCTGCTGGTCGATATGTGTCCAATTGTTTGACCGTCCAAGAACTGTTACCAGGCTCTTGATCCTCACTGACAAATCCAGCGGCGATGAAAATGATGCCACTGTAAACAGGCGAGTAATTCCAGTCCGATGGTCCATTTGGTGCATCCAATCCATACTGTGCTGGTATAGTGTCCAAGCCAGGGTTTCTCGGCCCACCAGCAGCCAATTTCTTTGGCTCGTAGAAATTCAAGATTTCGACCTCGGTAAATTTGGGCTTTCTGGAGGATTTTCTAGCTGGAAAGCTCCTTGATCCAGACAATCTTGGATCGCCAACATTCGGCACAAAGACTTGCTTGGGGAAATTTCTCGAATAGCGACGAAGTGGCTTACCTGTCGCCCTGGAGATAATCCCGCTTGGTGAGTCTTCGTCGGAGTCAAGGCCCGCAAATCGGACAGATGCAGCACGTCTCTTTCTCTTCGGTGCAGGCTGCTCGTCAGTTTCGGGCGACATGGCAGAAGAGGCGCGTCTCTTTCTTGTAGCAGCATATCGGGACACAACTGGCAGACCGGTTTTCTCGTCGATTGGTCTGCCAGATTCCACCGCCTCCAGGAGACGTCTAGATGGCACTGCCGGAAGGTTGACTCGGTTCTTTACTGGAGGGTAGACTATAGGACGATGGCTGTTTTCGATACGATTGAGGTAGAGGTGATGAGTTGGGTTTCCTTCTGCTCGGCGTGATGGTCGTGAATAGATAGGATTGACTCCATGACCAAAGGGCCGGACTGACCACGATCCGTCGAGGGCTTGCAGAAAGGTGATCGGCTCAGGTAGACGCTGACGTCTTGCGTATCTCGATTTGCTCGTCTTGTCGTCCATCATCCAGTTTCCATGCGGAATAGGAATCTGATCCCAAGCACCAGTTTCGGTATTGGGCATGTATGCCAGAGCGGTTCCCCAACATGCTCGCTTGGCAGCAGCAGTTTCCTGGTCTCGACGTTTCTTGTCCTCGTTGATCTTTAGTCGCTCGGCAGCTGAAACATACTTTGTCTTCGTCTTGATGTGCCATGGATACGGGTTCTCACCACCAGCTCTGATCTCGGCGAATCGTCTTCGCACACCTTCTGAAATCTTGGCGTTGTGTCCTGCGTCTCGTCGTCGCTTTGGACCAATGCCAGTCGATGTACGGTCCCGCTTCTTTGACTTCTTGGTTTCAGAAAGTGCAGAGACTGGATCTTCTTCCTCATCCAGATCCATATCGTCCTCGCTTTCTTGGCTTTCAACATCTGCTTGGGCATCTTCCATGAAGTCATCTGAGTCCGAATCATCGCCGAAATCAGGAATCGGAGACTCATCTCGATCTTCTTCCTGGGAATCCGCCAAGACAGTCAGGCTGGGAAGCAGCCGGGCAACAACGGCTTGCAACTTGTCAAGCGCAGACGGTGGCGGCGCTAGTTGAGAGGGAACGTATGCCTTTGGATGGCTTTCTTGGACCAGCTCCTTGATTAGATCAGCACGCTGAGTGCTCATATCTAGCCCATTTGCTGTAAGAATGCTGCGAGTGATAGATCTGGGATTGCGATTCCGGTCTTTGAACTCGAACACCACTCTAGTAAAGGTTTTCGATGCAACAAGGTCGTCTACAGCCATATTACAGAACTTGGATTCCGGAAGGACCGTGGTAAGAGGATGTTGCTTCAACCAGATAGCCACACTGGCAAACCATACACTATTTTCAGCTGGGAACATACCCTCGTTTCTCTGCACCAATTGTGTCACAACCTCTTCGTACCACTTGCTGTTCAGTTCCTTGCAGGTCATGCTAGTTGCAATCTCGTAAGCAGTAGTCAGTTGAGAAGTAGGGGTGATGGCGAGGCCAAAGATCTCTTCTTCCCCATCACGAATGCGATCGGCAAACTCTTTGACGATTTGATCAGCGACCTCGGCTTCGCGATTCAAAGCTTTGTATATTCTTGGAGTCTTTGTTGAAGCTGGAGCATTGGAATCAATTTTTCCATGCTTCTCGAACCATTCCACCAGAGATGCATCGCTATCTTCGTCGGCATCTAAATTTCCAGTTTGCTTTCGCTTTGAGGTTGACTTGTTGGCTGATCGCGGTGGACGAGGTGTTTCTGAGACGCTGGCAGATCGACGTGACTTGGCATACCCAGATGTCGCATTGTTGCGAGCCCAGTTGAAAATGGAATCATCGGAGTCGCCGTCCGCATCTAGATCGTCATCTTCGACTTGTTTCGACTTTCTTGCAGGTCGTGTAGAGCGAGGTGCTTCTTCACCATCGGAGTCGAGGACTCTCTCTGATGTGACCCTTCTCGCCGATCGGGGAATAAGGACTGGTTCCTCTTCGCTAGTGGTTGATCCCAAATCGTCTTCATCCTGTACATTACGTGCCTTGGGTTTCTTCTTCCGAGGTGTACGCGGGGCACCCTCTGAAGAGACAACTTTATCCCCTTTGGATTTTCTCCGATACACTCTCTTCCCAGTGTCGGCCTCTGGATCCCAATTTGGATTGCACTTGGTCTTGGCCTTGTTCAGATGGTACTCCAAGCCGTTTGGATTCTTGAATCTATCACCGCAGAGCTCACATAGGAAGGGTCGGACCTTTGCTGCCTGAGCCTCGGCGACGCTGGCAAAATCACCAGCAGTGAATTCCGAGGCGATCATTGCCGTGACGATCTTCGTGCGCATCTCTTGTGCAGCATCAGTCTCTGCTGAGGCATAGGTGAAGCGATAAGCTCTCTTTCTATTCTTCTCATCCTTTGTCTTGATATGCAATTCCATTGGAAACGAACCTTTTGCAGACATGATTGGGTTGCCATTGATATGGAACACCTTCATGCTAGCTATAGGCAACTCAGGTGGGGTTTGAGTGAGGGCAACGAAATCCAAGAACTTCTGATCGCTTGACAGAACCAGGTTGCCGACAGCATCTTTGTAGATGCACGGAAATTTGGTCGCTCCGTCAGCAACCTCAACATCCTGAGCTTCGGCGATCTTGATCCTCAACCTTTCGTCTGGATCGGATCGGACTTTTGTTGTTTTCAATGCAGGGGTACGTTTGGAGTTTGGTATAGTATTAGCTTTAGATTTTGCGCTTCGAATTCCTGGAGCTTTTGACTGGGATGGGGTCGTTTGCGGTGTTTCCATCATGTTGACCTCTCCGTCAGCGTCCCTGGTTGCAGATTGCGCCGGTGTCTCGGGTATGTTTTGCTCAATCCTATTGGCCATCCAACTATCCGCGTGCTCAACTTCCGTGGTTGGAATAATACCAGGCTGAACAAAACTGGGCGTTCCGTAGTCTGACATTGGGGCATTATCAAGACTCTGACTTTGAGGCGGGGCCTGATGGAAGGCAGTCTGGGGAACGAAATCAAGCGGTACCATTGGGTAAGGTCCGTTCAAGGCAGCTGTACGGAGGCTCTCGAGAACGCTAGATACATTATCAGAAGTTGTCTGAGAAGCTCCCTGTGTTGGCGTATCCGGAACTAGCAATTGTTCTCCAGCTAGAGCGGGGACAGAAGTAAACTCTGGTGTGCCACCAGTACCCAAGGGAATGTAAGCTGTGCTACCAACTATACCGCTTGATGAGACGGCAGTTTGATCTGCTGCAGGTGGAATAGGTGTTTTGTCTTTACCGCGAGCTCTACCACGACCGGCGCGTGTGCCTCCTTGACCTCTACCACGTGAATTTCCATGAGTGCTTGACCTCCCTCGAACTCCTTTACCCTCTTTACTTCCGCTAGGCGTTGAAAGATCTCGTTCCATGAAGCTAAGAAAGTCTGCAACATCACCAGGTGTAGAAGAATCGCCTGCGCTAGCGATGCCTGGTCTCGCCTCAGTCGCGACTGTAAATGGTTCAGTCGGTCGAACTATGTCCTTGACTGTAGCGCTTGACTGGGAACCTGCGGTCTGCGTGCTCGCTGGAGTCTCCGCAGTGGCTTGGGTGAGTGCAGAGCCATTCAGAACGTGTTGGTGGGAATTGGGTAAGGTACCAGCAGCGGGACTCTCAGATAATATCTCTGAGTTCTGCGTTGGTGGAGCGTATGGTGATCTGTAGGATGGCACCTTATTACTGGACTGAAGAACCTTCAGAGCAGGAAATTTCTCCACAGATGCGGCTGAGGATTCTCGTTGCTCGGTGGCAAGAGAGGACTGGACCACAGTGATGGGTGTTGTAGATTTGCCAAACGAAGCAAACGGGGAGATCTGGGGTTGGGCATAGCCATCGCTAGTTCTCGACTCGACATTTGCGCTAAATCCGACAGGGCCCGCAGACTCGACAGGTGCATAAGGGCTCCTATAGGTCCGTGCTGGAGGTGGTGTGAAGGCTGGCAGATTGAGGACACCTTTTTTGCTTGGTGTGAAAGGAGGATGCGGGTCTTGTATAGGTGAAGGTGCGGGAGCGCTAGAAGTAATAGAGAGGAGAGGATCCATCGGAGGCGGCTGGGGCCCAGCACTTTGTGAGTTTAGGTTGCTTGCTGCCATTCGAGATGTCGTAGAATCGTCGAAGTCAACAGGAGAGGGAGATCCATAAGGGGTCTGTGAGTCAGATGGTGTGAATGAGCTTGCACGATCATTGTGGTTGAAATTCCGATGATTGGTATTAAGTCTGGCTTCCTCAGCGCCATCACGTGTCCAGACTGTTGACCAGCTGCTGGGGTTCTCAGGCACAGGCGGAACATCGGCTTCAAGGATTGATATTCCGGAGTATTCGCTTTCAGAGTCGTCATTCGGATAGCCCTCACCCCATTCCTGAGCCAAAGACGGGTCAATTTCGCCTTCAGCAGGAGCACGCTTCTTGACCACCTTCTTCCTTGGTGTTGGTTCTACCTCCAAGTCGGCTTTGCGCTTCTTATTCAGTTTGGGGACTAAGCCTTGCTCAACTGCATCATCCGCAGATGTGAGTCGTGCTTGTGTCACTACTGGCATGATTCGTTCTTGCCAAGTATCCTTGCCATTCATTAATCGATTCGGATCCTTGAGCTTTGGTGATCTGAATACAACCAAGGTGGAGTGTTTCTTCTTTTTGAAATGTTGCGGCTTCTTGACCTTGACGCCTGGTGGATTTACGTAAACTCCATCCTTGCCATCTTCCCAGTCCATATCGGCTTGTGAAGTGAAGGTTGCCTCTGGTAGTAGCTCGGCAGCACTGAATCGACTACTGGAGCGACGCTGTATTGGCTCTGTAGGCTCAACTGGATCGTCTTCGTCCAGGGGTTCCGGAGTAGGCTCCATTGGAGATGTAGCGACTTGAGGAGGGAAAAATGGAGGTGGGGACATTGAGACGGGAGCTTCGATGGAACCTCCACTAGTGTATTCATTGGAGCCAATGACATTGTGAAGAGAGGACATTGGGGGGCCGGTAGAGGCTTCGGGCGACGGAGGAAGATTCGACATGAAATTGTCGTCAGCTACAAAAGCAAGTGATTCGGTTGCTTCCTGTCGTTGAGATACAGGTGTGCTCTCCTTGGGTACTCCGACGCCTGAGTCCACGACAATTGTATCAGGGTCCGCAAAAGTCGTGGCTGATTGGGCTGGCTGGTACTCGTGGTCAACAGCATCTTGAGACGGCTGACGGCTTCCATGAGACGCAGGTATACTTGGCGCGTTTGTATAGTCTACCTGATGCTGAGTTACACTAGAGTCGACAGCAGCGGTATCGTTCTCGGGGCTTGTTGGTTGTTGAGTGACCAGAGCTTCTGATTGACGTCGTATCTTGCGAGGTTCGGCAGTCGTAGCTTTCTCAAGAGACGCCGACTCATGCAGAGGCAAAGAGCTAGAAGTAACCTGCTTTCGACGGCGAGTAGTACGAGATACGGAGGTGGATGGCGTATTCGTGGATGAGGGCAGGTCCTGGGGAGTCATAGGACTGGATTGAATGCCAAGCTGCGATCGACGCCGAGTCGACCGAGAGGAAGCAGCGAGGGAATTGAAAGCAGGTGGCTGGCTGGCTGTGAGAGGGGTCGCTACTGACACATCCTTCTTTGCTTTTGGAGGGCGACCCCTTTTCTTGGGAGGTGGTGGTTCGGGCTGATCATTCTGCTTTGTTGTGTCAATCGGGTACTCTTCTGTCTGTTTGGAGTCAAAGCTCACCTCAAGTTCTGTATCAGACTCAATGGATGTAACCAGAGCATTCGACGCGGCTGCAGCTCTATTGACATTCTGTGTCGCTGCTCGGATTCGTACATCTCCTTGGCCCACAAGCAACACATCCGTCATGGTCAAATTTTGCAAGGGCGTCTTGGTCTCGTCGATGAAGTGGACGTCGGTTCTGGCCGTGAGAGCCTTCCACGTAGCATTTTTTGCATCTTGATCTGGACTGGAAGACTTGTCGAGGAGGTCAGAGAGTTCATTAATAGAGATGCCTGGTCGTGATTGTTAGCTTTGGCCTTGGTAAACCATATACCACGCCGATGGCATTGAGCGCTGAACCGATTACATAACAGTAGGGAGAACTCAGAGACCGAGCTCTGGCAGATGGCTTTGGCCCTCCCAGGAAATACATAGCAGCTCACCCGAGCAAAGCCAGTTTGAAAGCGATCACGTGAGATGGCTGCAACCCCGCCGAAGAGAGGAGAGTGGGCACGGAGAACGACCACTGAACCAGCACAGCACGTCGAACCACGCTCTGCACACCCAGCTCTGGCAGGCCTCCATCGAAATCAAACATTCTCCAATTGCGTTGTCGCGCCAGATCTCCACTTCCATGCAGCAAAAGCCACCCAAGCTCTAAGGTATCGACCAAAAAGTCATCGACTCACCTTCATTTGCAGCCTTGCGCAGCTCGCCCAGCACCCACCCAATCACCGGGTCAGCATTGTCAGACATGTCGATAATTGTTGCTTGATCATTCTCGATAGTTTGAGAGATGATGCGCAGGTGTGTAAGGCCCAATATTGAGGGTCCTGTGTCGTCGCGGTTGTCCGAATTGGTCGTCGAGCTCGATATTTTTTGATGATGGCGGGGTCATGAAGATGCCGACGGCCTCACCAAAAATTGGGCTGTGGCGTCTTCGCTTATTGGGCCAATCACGTGCTGTCACTCTGTCTAGCGCTAGCGGCCGCTGAACTACGCAACGCCATCTCGCATCTCTCTAGCTCTCATCCTCGAGCCCACAGCCAGTGAAGTCAGATTGACGCTGGATAGGCATCTCAATTCAATCAGATCCTACCATTTTGAACGGTACCAATTCATTTATTACCATTTACTCCATTCTATGGCACCTCGGGATGCACTGCTTACTCAAACCATCTTTCTGCATATCACTGATTCACCCAAACTTCTCGAGTTACAGCCACTTTCACCTCATATCTTTAGCATCGCCTTCTCAAATCAAGCTGACAAGCTCCCTTGAATCGCCATTACTTGGTACAAATGCTTTACTGTGGTGCTTACACCAGTGTCTACATTTGCCGTCCTTCGTTGACACTTAGCTCCATGGACCCTCGGAGCTGCAAAATCTGATGGTCGCTCCTGAGTGTCAATCACTCAAGCCATGATCTTGGGCAGCAATCTTCACGGAGTTCACTGAATGGAGAACAGATCTTCTCTAGGCATATATATTGGGTGAAACATCATCTTCATGAACCTTTGTGTCATTTTCATCCTCTCTTACGTTCCACTCAATTCCAATCACGTTCATGGCTATCTTCCGTTTCAAATCAAACATCGAGCTTAGGTATCTTCCTCTTCTATGCAGTCTCAACGTGCTGCGAGCTCACACCCCCGCTCCCCTTCAGCTCTTCTCTCTTGTGTACTACATTCTCCGCAATATCATGTCTCACCTTCTCCTCCTCAGTTGGGTACGCATGTCTCCACATACTCCACAGCGGCCGCTCGAATAGATCATCCATCGACTCGATCGACCGACCTTTCAGTTCCGGAAGACAGAAATAGATGAACACCACCCCAATGTATGTCCATACCGCGAAGAAGAGGTATGTTCCATAAGACATCTTTAGAAGCATTGACGGCGTGGCTTTCGTGATGCCGTAGTCGATCATCCTGGGTGGAGTTAGCTTTTGGCGCACTTTTGAAAGAACTTTCCCAGGACGAGGCCAAAACATACCAATTCTCAAACAGGCACAGCGCCATACACACAGCACGAATACGCGACGGGAAGATCTCAGCCGCCACGACATAACACGCAATCGAATGACCCATTGCCCAGCCAACAGCGTACATATAAATCGCAATGATAGCGAAGATGCCACCACCATGGACTCCCTTGCCGTTCGGGTTATTGACTGGATCCGCAATGCCTACAAAAAGACCCAGGACCAACATTGCCGTTGCTTGGATCGTGGCTCCCACCAACAGCGGAACTCGGCGACCGACCCGATCGATGATGAATAGAACGTAGATCAGGGTAGCAGCCAATTTGACGATTCCGTAAATGCCGGTTGTGAGAAGCGTGGACGAATTGCCAACAACCCCAATGCTCTTGAAGATCTCAGGAGCAAAGTAGTTGATCGCATCTGTACCCGTTCCCTTGTGAAAGAAGAACAGCGCCAGGGCCAGGCCAAGACGTCGTCGATTACTCGCACTTCCGAAAATCTCTTTCGCAATCGTCACATACGAGTGGCCTATCAAGTCACATCAGCACCCACTCGCCACCTCAACTCGTCAGCACGCAAAACTCACCAGCTCTCAACTCCTGCTCCTCCTCAACCTGCGCCACAATCTCCCCATACTCCGTCATAACATAAACATCCTCCTCGGGCAAACCCCTTATCCTCACTAAATTTCCCAACCCTCTCTCCCTCCTCCCATGCGCAATCATCCACCTCGCACTCTCCGGCGCAAACGCAATCAACACCACGAAGATCGCGCCCGGGATCAGTTGCACACCAAGCGACATCTGCCACTGCCCATTATCGTGACTCCCTGGGACATACTTCCATCTCTCAACTGCATAATTAATCCAGAACGCCAAGGCTAGCGCTACAATGATCGCAAGGTTGTACAGCGAGACACAAGATCCTCGAATCGATTTCGGAGCCCATTCAGCTAGGTATTGTGGTGTGAGTGACGAGGTGGCGCCGACTGCTAAGCCAGCGATGAACCGACCGGCCATGAAGACAGGGTAGTTGGCAAACATCTGCATCACGGCTCCACCGAGGAAAGTGATGCCGTACACAAGCAGTGCCTTTTGGCGACCGGCGATATCGGAGACGGGGGCGGAGAGGAGGGATCCTGCTGCTCCTCCAGCGGCCACTATAATTTCTGTGAGTATATTGTGCTGGAGCTGGAGTTGGAGCAAGACGTACGCATGGCAGCTATATCACCTTTCTTAGTCGCCAGCTCTGCAGGTTCCATTTTATCGAACTCGAAAGCATGGGAGAATGACGGAAGTGTCAAGACACCGCTGCTGATGATTAGTCTTGCACTGGCAACAAGCAGAATGAAAGGCACGAACCCGATGTTTCCTGTATCGAAGCCTACGATCATAGACACGTTAGCATTGTGTACTGGGCGATCGATATAGATCATTGGAATAGATGACTGAACTTACCATAAAAGCAACCAGCCATACACGCCCCAACCACCAGCAACAAAAGCCTACGATTAAAGATCTCCTTCGGATCAGTCTTGTAATCCGGCGTCGCCCATGGCGAAGCTGCACCACCCATTTTGACAATTGGCTATGTGGTCTTTGAAAGGGCCGAGAACCCAATACACATAAAATCTGCTACTTTCAATCAACCAACAACAAAGTCAATCAAAACAACACGAGCCAATCCAGAGAATCTCGAAGCTTGTGAGTAGTATCTTCGAGTCTGAACATATGCTGTTATATGTATCATCATCACCCGGTAACTTCTCCTTCTTTTCACAGTTTGACATATCTGGGGTATGGGGCATAGCGCGGCGGGGTAGCGAATCAATTCCCCATACGGGGCAACCTGGAGAGTGGGACGAAAGCCTGGCTGTGTCAATACCGGAGGGAAGTGCGGACATGACTCGCTTCGTCGGACTTGCGGGGTGGAGTGCGTGATGCGATGCGGAGAATTGTCTTAATTTGAATTGAAATGGAGAGATGGTCAGGTGGTTCCTGGAGGAGGAAATCTGTATGGTGGGGGTGACTGCTCGCGGGGTAATGGTGAGGCTGGTGCATGTTTCTTTGTTGTTAATTGGCATAGGCAAAGTGCTCGAGTGCAGCACTACAGCTTCACGCACAGCAATACTCAATCAAAAGTGTGATGAAAAACATTGCTCAAATGATATATGAAATTAGCTCGCATTATATTTGTGGATATCATTTATTCTAGCAGTCGACACATTCTTTCGAATAAGCTGGAAGCTTCGCTTGCATGATATAATAAACAAAGATCTTGCTGCTAACAACATTACTATTCTATGTATATCATTGTATCCTCATATACACCAACATCAAGCAATATCCAAGCCCTCATCATCATGAAAGACCGTAGTCCCCCAGTCTGGCCTATTGAACCTCCTGCCTTTCGTCTTGGAAAGTTCGTCTATCAGTCGCATCTCTTCCTCACTCAACACCATACAACCCCCCAAATTCTCCCTAATCCTCCCCTCATTTGTACTCTTCGGCACAACACTCCACCCCCTCAGCACTCCCCAACTCAACAACACATTCGCGATACTCACCCCCCTATCCCTCGCAATCCCCACCACAACCTCCTCCTCATGCAAGCTCCCCCCACCACTCCCCCCCAACGGCCCAAACGCAGTCTGATGTATCCCCCTCTCCCGACAATACCGATTCAACTTCTCCTGCGGCAGGAAAGGATGTATTTCCGTCTGATTCAGAGCCGGCACGACTTTCGCCGTCTTCAACAACAATTCAAGGTTCACAGTCGAGAAGTTAGCTACGCCGATTGCACGAACTTTGCCCGTAGACAAGAGCGCCTCCATCTCTCGCCAGGTATCCCGAAAATCCCAACCAGAAAGGTGCTTATGTCTGTCTTCTTGGCCATAGGGAGCGCCAGTGGAGGGATCGAGCGTGATGGGCCAGTGCATGAGGTAGAGGTCGACGTAGGAGAGTTGGAGGTCGGAGAGTGACTTTTCCAGGGCGGCTGAGACGCGCGTGTGGTCTGAGGACCAGAGCTTGGTGGTTACGAAGTAGTCTGAGCGGGGGACGGTGGTGGATTTGAAGACTTCGCCGATTTCTTTTTCGTTGTAGTCTACAGGATTCAGTTCCGTGTGCTAAGTGGGTGAAAATGTTGGCTTACACAGTGGTGCGCAATCCTATTTGTGTCAGTCGAACAGTCCCCTCTTCATAATTTGAATAGACTTACGAAATGTCTGTAACCAGCATCAAATGCCAGAGCAACTGCCTTTCCTGCTTCTGTAATTAAAATGTGAGTAAGCTGAATATTCTGCTGTGAATATCTGAAATTGTCGGAGAGGGTAGGTACCTCCTTTGGCAGCCTTCCATGTTCCAAAGCCAATTGAGGGAATCTTTGCGCCTGTGTTCAAGGTGAATTGCGTCGGGAGCTTTTCAGCATGAGAGACCATTGTAAGCAATAAATCTTTCTACGAATCGATTGCTTTGGTATCAATTATTGAAAGGAAGTTTTAGTGATATCGAAGAAAACAAAGTCTTGTGCTTCTCAAACTTTTCAATATCGAATTAACGAAGATCCCCATGTACACGTTTTGCGGTTAGTAGGTCCAAACTCATGCCGATTCAGGTACAGATGCCATTGTTATCATGCTGCAGTAGTCTGGCCGTGATCGACAGTTCTCCGGATGCTGTCGGGGTTCATATGTTTGGTCGCATGACAGCCCGGCTAGCAAGCCGTGAAAACGAACATACGCTTCTTACTCCCCGCTTCCCCATTCTTGGTGCTCTACAGGGTCCATCCAAGCGGATAGAGGTGGATTTTCAAAGACACACGTATCAACGTACCACGCATCTGTGAAATAAACTCTTGAAATATTAAGAGGTCAGAGGAGTGCTTTGTATTCTGAAAATCAAAATTCTTCTGCGCAACTGTGTTTTTGTCGCTTGAGGAAATCCAATCATATCCACCACAAACGCCATGCCTTCAACAGTCCTCCCACCAGCACCATCAAGTCCGCCTCATCTCGGCACAACTGTCAAGTCCACGACAGAAGGGCGTTGGGAGTGCTATCTACCAAGTGCAACTGGTCAATCACATGCCTCGAATCTTCTCCGTCTCAAAAATGGCGACTTGCTCTGCGCCTGGTTCGGTGGCACCCAAGAAGGAATCCCAGACATCAGCACCTACATGTCTCGCTTACCAGCTGGATCAGACACATGGATACCAGCCGAGAAGCTGAGCAACGATAACACACGCAGTGAGCAGAACCCGGTCCTATTTCAAACGCCTGACGGTCCTCTCTGGCTGCTTTACACATCACAGCAAGGCGGCAACCAAGAGACCGCCATCGTCAAGAGACGCATCTCAAACGATAATGGTCATACCTGGGGACCTGTCGACACTCTGTTCCCGGAGCCAGGAACGTTCATCCGATCACCCATGGTTGTTCTTCGAGATGGAGGCTGGGTTATTCCAACGTTCAAATGCCGTGCTGAGCCTGGCGAGCGATGGGTCGGCAACGACGATATCTCATGTGTGCGAGTCTCATACGATCAAGGCGTTTCCTGGATAGAGAACGAAGTCCCGAATAGCTACGGATGCGTCCATATGGCGATCGGACCTTTGAAGTCCGGATCATACTTTGCAGTCTTCCGCAGTCGCTGGGCGGATTTCATCTACACAGCTACTTCACCAGATGGAATTCATTGGAGTGAACCGAAAACTACAGATCTTCCCAATCCCAATGCTGGTATATGTATCGACGTCATGCCGTCCGGACGTCTGATCATGATCTACAACCACTCTTCGGCAGCTGAGAGTTCAGAGCGTCGCGAAGGGCTGTACGATGATATTGGTGACGATGACGATAAGCGAAACAATCAGCCGGCGAAGCATAATGGAAAAACAGCTTTCTGGGGGGCCCCAAGAGCGCCGTTGAATTTCGCAGCTTCGGACGATGAGGGGAAGACTTGGAAAACGAGAGTGATTGAGGATGGTGATGGGTATTGCATGACGAACAACAGCTTGAAGAAGCTGAATAGGGAGCTTTCTTACCCGTCAATTTTCGTGCAGGACGATGGTGTGGTACATGTAGCGTTTACCTTTTGGAGGCAGAAGATCAAGTATGTTAGATTGACAGAGAGCTACGCAGATTAGGTTTATATATAATATACTTCACAATGAACATTTCCATTTACTTCCTGCGACTTCCAGTACAAGATGTACCGAATTAAGAAGTATTTTTGACTGAATCAGTCACAGCAGTGCCGTGTGTTCCCAAAGTCGTTATGCTGCCAAGTCTATGGAAGAAGCGCATCATGACATTAATCCTCTAGTTTCTGAGACAGTAGTTTTCTGGAGGCTAAACATTAATTGAGATCCTCTTCAATTGAAACTCGATCTACGGACACATGGTAGAGATGTTCTTGTATCAACTTATATGCGAAATTCAGTAGTGAGGCGAGCTGGGTATCAGGACCGTTCATTCTGTACATTGATCTATGCTACTTGGTACCATTTACAGCTTTCAACCCTGGCCCTTTGACATCCGGTAATGACAATTCAACTTCATCCAAATCCTTCATCACAGATACCACCCAGTCTTGCATTGCCTTTGGAGACGGAAGAAATGGGTTCCTAGGCCAAAATGCTTCCGGCCTCGTTATGCCCGCTTTCGGACCCGCAAAATGTGATGCGCCAAATTTGGTCGGCGCAATACCCTCTTTGCATGCCTTCTCTGCTTGAGCTACGAGCCCCTGTAGCTTGACTGCCTCACTCGTCTTACCTTCTGTCCACAGTGCATACAGTTTCGACACGCTCTTGGGAAAGACATTCCCGATACCAGTCACACAACCAGAACCTCCACCAATCATACACGGTATCAACCAATCCGAGGAGCCTCCATATACACCGAACTGGTCGTGTGAGAATTCTTGTGTTAGACGAGTGACTTTTCCAGCATTTCCACAAGTCAATTTGACGCCTACAATGTTTGGATGCTGAGCGAGCTCTGAAAGGACGTCAGAATTGAGGTCCACCCCGTTGCAGACGGCTGGAAACTGTATATTGGTTAGCAAGAATTTGAATTCTCAGGCCCGGAATGACTGACGCAATATATCATAACCGGTATTGGGCTTGCATCTGCCACATCTCGATAAAATCCTAGAATCACATCTTTGTTTACAGCCTTGGCCCAGAAGCAAGGCGGAAGCAGAAGACCAAAATCTGCGCCTGCTGATGCAGCGTCTTTGGCGAGTTGAATTGATTCTCGTGTAGAATGCCCGCTGATTCCAGCCACCAAAGGATAATTTGGGAACCCGAGATCAAGTGCAGCTTTTCGGGCTTCTCGTATCAAGTCTTGTTTTTCGGATGGTGCGAGTAGCACTGCTTCAGCGGTTGTTCCAGCAAGGACGAGGCCCGTAACCCCACCACAAATGAGGTAGGAGAAGTAATCGTATGAGCCTTTCAAATCGATATCTTGGGCCGGTGTTGTGTCGTAGATAGAAAGTACTGGACAGTAGACTCCAGGTGGGAGCGGCTTCGCTTTGCTTGCGATTGTAGAAGTCATGATGGGCCCGAAGATGTGCGTAAGGTCAAAAGATGAGCTGGATCGAGATACAATGGATGAGGCTGGGCGAAAGAGTTTCAGCCTTGTTCTCTTCAGGGAATTTACTCTAGATCTTGGCTTTGTGATGTCAGCTCTCGATAATGCTGGCCCAGCAGTAGCACTAGGTGTATACCATAGGGTGACCTACTAAAATTTATCTTGGTGGGGACGAAAGGCCGGAAGACATCATCCTGACCCGGACTTGTCGCCGGAACCTTGAGTGCATGTACTTCGCGTAAACCGGGAAATTGCTTGCGAGCCTTTGCTCGCTGCTGGTGATCACTTGCCCTGCTCATCTTACAGTGGGTCGCTCAAATCAAAAGTGGGGGAATTTGACAAGGTAAACATAGAGAAGCGAGTCAAGAAACAAGGGTAGGCATACGGAAAACCAAGCCATGACTCGCCATCTCCAGAGTATATCCGGAGAACATTGCGGAAATGAAAGGGAGATCGTAAGTATGCTTACACGCTTTTGTTGGGTTTCGTTCTAATGCCCCTGTTACCCCTCAATCCTGCCCCTCAATCCCACCTTTGCTCCATACCCCATCTCCACATCGTTCATCATGCTAATAGAGAATGTCGGTCGTAAAGCTCGGACAACGACTGTGAAGAAGGGCTAGTGTCTACGGACAAAACCTTTTGGAGACTTTCTTCGCCTCGACTCTCATTCCGATTGACCGTCGCACACGTCGCCGATATTGCAAACCTTCAATCATCCATCACCGCTGAGATATCCGCGTTTGGCTGCAGATCTGACACGAAATCGGACTTGAGTAAAGCCGCAGGAAGACCAGAATTTCAAACTCGGCGGTAGTCGGTGAATATGAAGAGAAACTGGAGCCATGCGAATCCATCCTTCGATGTCTTGGACTCGATGAACTGGCCGCCGGAATCAAGATGCCGAACGGACGGCTCAGCACCATATACAACAAACGGCTCCAATCCCGTAATTACACACTCATCGACGCCGACAATGCCTCTCGAGACGTCTAGGAGCTCGACATCGCCACGAGCGTCTGGTGGCCGGCGGCGAAGTGGTCCTGTTTCTGCCATGCAGGCTCCAGGTCCACTCCACACACGCAAATCACCTGAGAGGCAATCACTGCCTGCCATCTCTAGGAAGATTAAGGCATGTACTGCCTGTAGGTACGTGATAGTGGTCGCTGCTTTTGAGAGTCAGTAAGAAATTAACTGGTGGGTCTGCATTAGGAAACTGAAGATGAAATGTGACATGGAAGGCGATCAACCTCCATGCACACGATGTGAGCGACGTGGTCTAACTTGTGTCTTGAACAAAAGCCTACAGTCTCTTTTAGACTCATCCTCTCAGACGCAGGCGATGCAGAATGATATACTGAATCTGTTCACAACTCTTACCGAAGTCTGCCACCACAACAACCTGAAACCTCCCAAACCTTTGCAAATCCGACAAACGAACAGTAAGCCGAAGACTCGTATTGGAGATTTGCAGGACGGTAGCTATGACGAAGAGAATGAATCATGTGTGGCGTCCCGTCCCATGTCACCTTCTGATATGGAAGCACCTATAAATGGTTTCTTGGAAGTATCGGAGAGTACAGAGCCTGCTCCTGCTCACGTGTTGGGAGGTTCGCCGTACTCAACACACTCGAGGAAAGGACCATCCGAGCCGGATTTGATCAGCTCTGGAATAATCTCAGCTGAAACAGGGGATCTGCTTGTCCGGCGATATCTCGACAGGTTGGACCATTACCTATACGGGATTGGAAGCGTGTATACCGATTTGAAGACTCTTCGAACCTCTCCAATTTTGCTGGCCGCTGTTTGCACAATATCTGCGCTTCATGACGAAGACAAACAGAAGGTGTACGAAGCATGCAACGAAGAGTTTCAGCGTCTTGTGTCGAAATCTCTATTTTACACAAGGGGACTGGAGTACTTACGCGCTCTTTGTATTGGCTCATACTGGCTGTCGGATGCCAGCAGAATACTCAACAGTGATGCATTAAGGCGTGCTGCTGATGTCAGACTTCCGAGATACTTCTACCAGGTTACAGCAGCCACGGCCCTCAACGAGCAGACTGTGGGTGACCTGCCCATGCCAGCAAAGGTTGATCGGGTAAGGCTGTGGTATCTTCTTTACATTTGCGACCAGCACCTGTCCATATTATACAATCGCGACCCGATCGTACATGGCAATCAAGATTTGGTGCTGGGATGGGAAACATTCCTTGAATCCAGCAATACAGGTGACTCTGATGTCAGGATTTGCTCACAGGTAGCATTACTTCAAATCATGTCTCAAGTCCGGACAACCTGTGGGTCGTCAGAGACTGGAGAGCCTGTGCCCAAGGCACTTACGACGTCCCTGAACGATTACAAGAGGCAAATAGACCGGTGGTATTTTCGATTCAGTCCAATTTTTAGTATGTAACCTCTCTTCTCATTTTGTTGTCTTTCTGAATTTTCTTGAAACACCAAGTTGCTGAAAGTCAGTTTGCTGACGAGATTGATCAACAGAATCAAACCTCCAGATCGGAGACTTTCCGCACAAAGGGCTTACTCTTCATTACCATTTCGCAAAGGTGTATCTAGGACACCACGTATTTCGTGGTCTAGTCATGACCAATGGTCAGATCCCATCCTTCTTCCTCGCCACAGCGCTCATGGCGCATAGCGCTTCTCGCTCAATCTTCGAACTTCTGCTTGAAGACTCCATTCTCAAAGAGTCCCTGGTCGGCGTTCCTTTTTACTTTCATGTGATGATTAGCTTCGCTGGTCAGTTCATGCTCTCTTGTGCTCCACAAAGCGAACAGCTCTGCGTGGAGGCCAAAGATGACATAGAGCTCATGCATAGGTCAATCTCGATGTTCAAGTCAATCGTTTGCGTCGCAGCTCACCCGCTCCAAAGGATGACTGCAGCGCTCGAAAGAAGGTTCCATGAATGTAGGGCTATGTTGGGGATGGAACAAGGGCATGAGAGTTTGAACGGGGCTGCCGAAGCTGATTCTCACCCCGGAATGTTCCAGTCCTCTAAAGGTCCTGTCATAGATCGACAATGGGGCAATTCTCAAGTCGATGGCAACATTAACATAGAGGGCAATGGAGTCAGAACAGGCAGCCAGACAGCTAATCAGATGGGGACTTCTCATGCCTTTCCATCGGTGATTGGGCGTCCAGTTGATGCTCCAAACTCCAACTCTGACTACATGGCTGGCACGGAGTCTAATTTACCCAACCGTCTTGACACCAACTCAGAACCCTTCGGAATGATTCCTCCCTCGCAACCGTACGTCATGTCATCTGATACGATATATCAAGACTTCTCAGGTTTCGATTTCCCTGGATTCCAAATGAATTACAACACAGGACCCACATGACATGCGGAGAAATAGCTCTAAGGTTAGTGTACAACTACATAAGTTTTATTTTTGGTGTTCTTTACCGTCTTGAGAGAAACAACGCGATGAGCGGAAGTATCATACTGTAACTTGCTATGTTTGGACAGTCAAGAGACATCTAGAAGGCAGTCATCGCCTGACAAGAGAGCATGTCAGAGCTCCGATCTCATGTAGCTGTACGAAGGATGTCGGGGTTTCTGAAGAAGTCGCTCCGCTCAAGGTTCGCTTTCCTAGGAAAAGCATCTGTTATTAGTAGCCAACGATCCATCCGCACCTTGGTGTTGCAAGCATCCTCGTCGCAATGATCAAGTGGTTGACTCCTACATCGCCGCTGACCTGGCGTATGAATCACATAGTAGTTGATAATCATGTAAGCACAGAGGAGTCGGTAGGTTTTATGAAAGCAGACCGGATGCTTGGGCCACACCAGACATCACGCCGGTCATATAGATCATGTAGGAAGAGCCGAGGGAAGACCGAAAGCTCACTGAGGCACAGGCCAAAGATCAAATTGCCGATTTGTGCGCGCTATTACATTGTCTTATGGTACGTACAGACGTTCTTTGTTTCTAAGTTAAGTTGACCAAGCACGATTTTTGGAAAGCCAACGAGCCTACAGGCTTCAACCAGGCGAAATAAGCGAGCTATTTACGGCAGTGCCAGTGGTCATTGATCTGAAACTTTTCCTGCCCACCGCTTTGTCAAATAAAGACTGCGAAGGTCGAAGCAATAACTGTCTTCCGAATGGTCGTGTAGGAATATCAAGAAATTTGTTCACCAGCAAACCAGAATTTCTTTCATTACATCGCAACAACTTGAAGCGGCTCATAGAGCTCTTCTAGCTCTCGTAGATCTGTGTCTGAAAGTACGACCTCAAATGCCTCTCCAACCTGCTCGATCCTCTTCAAGCTCGACAGTCCAACAATTGGTGCACAGCCTTTACTCAAACACCAGGCAGTCGCCACACTTGCCATACTCACGCCTTTCCTCCGGGCGATCTCCTCTACTCTACGTACGATTTTCGTGTCTTTGCTTCCCTTGAACCACAGCTTGGTTTTGGCATCTGATTCGCTCCTCTCAGAAACTTGGGAGACTGGCCTTCCGAGCATTCCGCGTGCCAAAGGACTCCATGGTATCAACCCAACTCCTTCGGCGTTGCAAAATGAATTCATTTCTCTCTCTTCCTCGCGGTACAGGAGATTGTACAAGCCCTGCATACTGACGAATTCAGTCCACCCGTGCAGTCTGGCCGTGTATTGAAGCCTTGCGAATTCCCACGTTCGCATAGATGATGCACCTATGTATCGTACTTTCCCCGAACATACCAGATCATGCAAGGCACGCATGATCTCTGCGGGCTGAGTTTCCTTGTCTAGACGATGAAGTTGTAGTACATCAATGTAATCGGTGCCCAGACGCCGCAGACTTCCATCCACAGCATCGAAAATGTGCTTTCGACTCAACCCCATCTGATTCACCAGGTCCCCGTCGTTAATGGCAGGAGAAGGACGCTGGTCGCTGCCCTCGAGGACTGGGTAGAAAACCTTCGTCATAATCACGACTCGGCTCCGTGGGATTGAGTATTCTCGCAAAGCTTGACCGATCATAGTCTCTGAAGCGCCATTGCTGTAAGTGTTTGCTGTATCCCACGTGTTGATCCCGTGGTCATATGCTGCTTTGAGGAGAGGGAGTGCTTCTGATGCGGGAAGAACCCACGGGGAACCTTCCCAGGAGGGCGAACCGAAAGCCATACATCCGAGAATTATACGGGATACTTTGAGGCCGGACTTCCCCAGTCTGCGAAAATCTTAGCGTGGCACGGTTGTGTGATGGCTGAGATGAGGGCAAGAGTCCGAACCTTTGATATTGCATTTTGTAAACCTTCTTGGGGACATCATTTTCGTCTTTGTCACCTTCATGCTCTTGAATGGGGATATCAAGTATTGCCATTTTCTACAAACATCAAATAGCTTGCACTCAAGAAAAGTACTCTTGTTGCGATGGTATATGGCCTGTAGGGAATATGCTCCACATGAGTCCAGATCCTCTGGAAAACAATAGACTCACGAAGAAGTAATTTCAGGCAACATACGGTATCTAGCCCGTTCTCGCGCGCAGTGGAGAAGAACACTCGGGAATAAGTCCGGAGGATGGCTGCGGGGTATTTGGTGGGTCTGGATTAGCGATTGACCCCTGACTCGGTTCGGATTATTTACTGTGTCGGAACGGAGTGGTGCCGGACAATAGTAATGTGTTCTCCATAACAAGTCTACGTTGACATGTCAGTTACGAAGGAGTGTTGCTTGTATATAGGCCGAGAAGCCAATTGTTCTATTGTTCTAATTATTTACTCCGAAGCACCTTGTAGCAGCAAAGAGATTCCTTGCTGCTTCCGACAATGAACGTTTTGGTCACTGGAGCTGGAGGCTTCATCGGACAGGCTCTTGCTGCTGCGCTTCTCCTGGATCCTTCAATCTCAAATCTCACTCTTACTGATATCGTCGAGCCACGGGTCCCCGACAAGCATGGCAACACAACAGCTAAAATACACTCCGTGAAGGCCGATCTTACAGACAAGACTACGTGTGAAAAGCTATTCACATCACAGCTCACTACTGTCTATCTTCTCCAGTGAGTACTCCGTCAGTATTTGCATATGCAAGAAACAATGAGGCTGTTCCACTGGACTGTCTTGAAAACACAAAAGCTAACGTGTCACGCAAAGTGGATTGATGAGCGGGGCTGCAGAAGCCAATTTAGATCTTGGTCTCCGCGTCAACATTGACTCTACTCGGTTCATTCTCGATGTACTTCGGAAAATTAAGCCAGGTATCACGGTCGTGTTTCCATCAAGTCTAGCAGTTTTCGGGCCATCGGAAGGCAGGCTAGTGACAGAAACAACAATGCCATTACCCGGTTCATCCTATGGAGCCGAGAAATTGATCTGCGAAATTCTCTTGAACGATTTCTCGCGCCGTGGCCTCATCGATGGCCGGATCTTACGACTGCCTACGATTATTGTGCGCCCGGGAGCGCCGTCTGGTGCCGCGTCATCATTCTGTTCGGGCATCATCAGAGAGCCTCTGAAGGGAGAGAAATCGATTTTACCAGTGTCAAGAGATCTAAAGCTATGGGTGTGCTCAACCAGAACCATCATTAAGAATTTGGTTTATGCCAAGGATATCCCGATGGCGAGATTCGGAGCTGGCTCTCGGATTGTGAATTTACCTGGGTCGACAGTGACGGTTGATCAAATGCTCCAAATTTTAGGAAATGTGGGTGGACGAGACGCGCTTGCTTTGATTGAAGAGCGAAAAGATCCTGCTGTGGAAAGTATTGTGGCAAAGTGGCCGGCTCAATTTGACACCAGCTTAGCGAAGAAGTTGGGGTTCTTTGAAGATGGTCCTCTAGCGCAGACGGTTGATGAGTACTTGAAGGACTATGCCAGTTCCAGAGCATGATTGAATTAGTTTCGGGGTATGACCGAGACCAAAACACTTTCATCTTAGCATTTCTTTAGTAATTCGACGACGACGAGGTCACGGCGTCGACGCATACTCTTGAGATCTCATCGTCAGCAGAAAATGCTGGTCTCTGACGAAAATGGTCGCTTTATCAGACGGATGATATCGCAAAAATAATTCCGAGTGCGAGTAGGTCAACAAAATACAAAATTCTGAATCACGAACCGCCCCTCTTGAAGATGTTGGACAGATTCACCATCCATCAGTCCATGGATATATGCTTCTCCAAGGACTTGATGATAGCCTCCTTGCGGCCGAACAGCAATTGGTGTACTGCAACCAAACAAAATCGCAATCTTGTCACCCACTTTCAGTTGACTGACAGCCGTACCAAACATGTTGTCAGGGCCCCACCCCATATATCCATTCGCTGTGGTAATAAATCGCCGTCCTTGACCCGTCCGGTTGCTGCAGCAGTATGACTCCGTATAGTCATACTCACTTGCTGTTTCCGGAATTGTGTCGGTAAAGTAAGTGTCCAACTCCCTGCCAAACAGCATGAAGTTCCGGTTCGCAGCACGCCATCCGCTCCATCGGAAGTAATAGCCGATCTGGTTCGCCAACCACTTCCACCCAAAATCATCGAATTGTCTTTGTGCTGCTTCCAAGTCTGCTGGAATATTCAGAACAGCAGCGTTCCTGTCGCTTGCCCTGTTACCCCCAGCCACTCGATCAGCGACAATTGTCCTCCACAAAGCTTCAATCACACCGTCAGAAGTTTGATAGGCATTTTCGGTGGATCTAGGTTGCTGAATCGAATTTTCCGCCCAAGAAAAATACCCGTGCTCTCTTGCCGCAAGCCCGTCGACCTCATCGACAATGAAGCCTCGGCAAACCAGGTGCATGCCATCACCGGAAAATTCGATCTCCATTGGAAGATCGTCGCTTGCACGATATGGAGTTGCTAAGCTATTACCTGGTGGTTCGCCTTTAGGTCCCCAGAAAGGTCCCGAAAGACTAGCCATGATTCTCCCGTGTCGTATTCTGCCGTTCCATGTCCAGTCGGGTGCCCATGACGGAGAACGCATCTGTCCCCAAGGATTTGCTTCTCGAAGAACTTCCAGATCTCCTTGAACGGTAATGAACGTCTTCGCAATGGCAGCATACACCTGTGCTGGGGAGAGCGAGTAGTCAGGGACAATGGTTAGTGCCACTGAAGGGTCCATCATACCGACGAGTCCGTACACCTTGTCTCGCGGATCATGAGCTTCGCCGGACTTAGCCAGATCTAGAAGCTGTCCGAAGCTTGGTCGGTCTTCTCCTCCTCTAGATTCGATCCGGCTAAGGCCCCACAGATCTCGAAAGACGAGGTGCAAGCTAGTGGTACTCCACGCAGGGTAGTCCCGCCGTTCTGGATACATAGTCCTCACTTCCTGAGCGGTGATCCCATCTTTGGTTGTCCAAAGATACTCGAAAAGGAAGCCAATGCCCTGGCAGAAGGATTCCCACTTCACGGACCGATTACCACAGTACAATACCGCCGATGATGAGCCTAAAACGATCTCCTGGATAATCCACAGTCGTGACCAGTATGGACGCTTCATTATCTCATGTAGAGCTGACCAATTTCCAAATCCCAAGTATTTTGGGTCCTCCCTCAATCTATGTTCCAATTCTTCGCCGAATCCTTTTGACCAGGCCGTACTCAGCGATTCGATGAGGTCAAAAGCCTTTCCACTCTGCTCGTCCGTTTCCCCAAGCCATCCGATCACCGACCTTGCATTACCATAAATGATTCTCATCCTCTTGATTTGCTGCGATCGCTCCTCTGAGTCTTTCTGGTTAATGCAAATTGCGTCGACCCACAGCATGTACCGTCCATTGAATTCCGCCCTCGAACTCAATGCACGCAGTGCGTGTTCCAAATTCCGTTGCACCTTCAACTTGTTACCGTTCAAGATAATTGTCTCCGTGTCATCAGTTCTTCCCCAGACGTATGAAAGGGCCGCATAATCACCCCATTCATACCGGTGGCTTGGATGGTTAGGGTTATGCTTATCCTGGACGATCTCGTTCCGGGGATCTGGTGCGCTCACACTCTCCCATAAAAGGGCCAATTGTCTTCCTGTGCAGTCAGCAGTTGACAGAACGGAGTTGTAAAGCTCTGTTGTTGCCTTCAGGGACACGATTTCAATTGCGCACTCGACAGGAAACCTTCTCGAGGCATAGGGGAGTATGCGGATGAGGCGAATCTCATCTTGTTCTTCACTAAGTGGTGAATAATGAAGAGCGTTGTCCATTTCTCCAGATTATATGAGATAGGTTAATCCATGGTGTTGTGGAGCTATCACTCTTCTCAGGTTTCGTCTTTCCGCTGGCGCTTATTTGCCAACGATGATTGGTCAGAAAATGTTGGTTATGGTCGGAGCTCAAAGCTTGGCTCACTCTCGATAAATCCAGCTGTGTTGACTTTCAAATACTGCTACAGTGAAAAATTCCATCGAGATTGCAGTTCTGCCTAGATTATGAACTCGAGCAAGAGGCATAAACTGCCCAGATATTTTCTGCACGTGACCGGAATTGATGAGCCTGCTTTGGTATGAACGGATACAGGGATTCGGTTCTGGGACGGTTTCGCTCGGTTGCTTGTTGGAATTCAAGATCTTTCTCAATCATTCAAGTTGCCTGACGGCAAAAGCCTTGGAATCCACGTTAAGCTCTTATGCCCTGGCATTCATCGAAGCCTATCCACTCGCTTAAATGTAAACAACAAAGAAACGGCAACGTCAGTTGAGTCCTGCAAACACGACGGGTCCATAACCTACAAGTGATAATTTAGGCTTTTCGATAGGCAATATGACACTAAAGTATAAAATGAACACTAATTTACACCTCGTACTGGCCTGGGGGCTTCCCGCCTCTCCTTCAGCCAACAATACCGAGTCTGCGGAATGCTGTTCCAACTCACATCTTCCGACCGCATGGAGAAGCTGTCAGATATCATGGCAGCGGCCTGAATTATCCGATGACAACAAAGTTATTATTCTCCATGCTATGTTAGACACGATTCAGAATTGTCACTACATCATACAACATTATTGTCCTCCGGATACAGTCTTCGATCATGCCAACTCCCTCACTGCTGCGGATGTCCGACTATTAAACCCAATGACTCGGCCCCAAATCCATCTCGATCCATACTTGTGTGCTACTCCTACTCTCTAGTTCCAGCAAAATGCTCCATTCATGCCGTAGTACTGGCAGCAGGAGAGGAAATTTACCTCATTCAAGACTTCCATCCACGATGAGCACTGATACGACCCATCAGATACCATTGTTGACGATGCTGCAGAAAGTACTTTCCGATGAGAATGCTAACTTACCTTGTGGTATTGGTCTGGATGGTAGATACCAGAGATTTACTCGTTGCAGCACTTCTCGGTCTGCTCGTTGGATTACCAATTCGAATCTTGGCACTTGCAATTTCCGACTAGGCGGGCGTTGATTTGAGCAGCCAGCACGAAAGCGGGTGCGACTATCTTGAGAATGGAATTGAACTGCATGTTGACTTGGTGGGGGCTCGGTTGGGTATGGTTGCGAAAGTGATGGGATGTTCAGATTGCTGTATATTTGATGGAAGCTGAAGGGAATTGGGTCGGCTTTATATGCATCTGTATTGTGTCGTCCTCACCATGCAGAGCGGAAGATCCCTTGAAGCCACGTCGATGATATTTTAATTTCAACTGACCTTCTCTGGATCATGGTTAAGACTGCAATCCCATGCAGTTCCGACCATCCTGCGGTATGGCTGGAATCTAAGTATCCGAGTATAGTAGATCAGAGGGTAGTACTTACAGACTGTACGTCAAGGGCCTTTCCGTTCATCTACGTCATACAGCATGTGTAAAGTCCGTGAGCCATTCCTTGACTACTGCATTTGTATTGCCCAGCAATGTATGTCTAAGCATGCGTGTTACTTCAGCATTATCGCAGTAGCAATGCACTGGAATGCGATGACATTCTTCGGAGTATTCATTGGCTCAAGTTCAGGTCCGGTATTACCGTCTACGGCCGTACGGCCTACACGGAGATAAGGCTTGCTGAGGATGAACACATGGCTAATGAGTGAGTTTGGAAGAGCATGGCCTAGATCTGGCAAGCCAGGCTTGACAATTGGTACTAAATAGGACTATCCCACTTTCAAGTATGTAAAATGGAGGTCAATCGAGCCTTGAGATTAGCATAGAAAGCACGAAAATAATAGCACAGTGCTGTCAGACTCCCATCGACACGGGAGCACGATAGGTGGACACAGGAAACTAATTAAGGGAAACATCAAAATAGCAACGTCTATTGTCCCCCCGGGTTGTTCTTCGGCAGATACGGCCGGGTTTGACGGTGTCCTGGGTACGAGGGGATCGAGAGTCTGCCCGCCGAAGACAAGGCCTTTTCTCAACTTCGCCAATGCATCCATACTTACTAACTAGTTCATGAAAGCAAGAAGGAAAATCTTAGACTGCAAATAAGCTGGCATTCTCGTCGAGGTAAAGTACATTTTCAAATGGCCAATGATCGCACCATGTCCCGGCACGAATTGCACTTGTGCGCACTTTTCAGTCAAATGTAAGTACCAATATTAGAATTGAACCTTCATAACCATTATCTGAGCCCGTTCAGTTCCAACAATACGCATCCCCCATTCGCCACTTGTACTTGCAGCAGAACCTGAACGCAGTCGAATCCAGACTTCGCGACCATGACGAGCACTAATACCACCAATCAGCATTTTGTCCTCAACTATGGTACAAGATTCCAGGCATTAGCTTTCAAGAGGAATGATATTTTCATACCTGATGATGTTGATCCCCATGATATTGTGCGGGATACTCTTGCGCGCGGCAGCAATTTTCCGTTGCCTCGTCGTTCTGTCCATAACCATCTTGGCACTTGCAGTTGCCGATGGCAGTGACGGTGGCTGCGAGAGCAAGCAGAGGAGCGAGGGTCTTGAGGATGGTTGGGAATTGCATGTTGACTTCAGTGTGTACGAATTCGAGTTTGTATTGTGAGCTTAAGGAGCTTGTAAAGATTGATTTTGGAATTCAATTTGCTGTTGGTGCTGAGGAGACTCCCAGAAGTTGGGAAGTTGCTTGGTCTTATGGATAATTGGTACCTAAGGAAAACTCTCAATACCTTCCTGTGATCAGCGCTTCTGTGTTCTTACATTTTATTGTTGTAATACTTCGAATCGGTTAAGCGAGACTGAGTACTACTATTTGTTCCACACTAAAGTCGCACGACGAGATTCCATTTCGTACTACAATTACAAGATAATTATAATTGGTAGGAAGGTCCTCTTAGATTCAACCAATCTGTTTCGGACGTAACACAGTGCTCGACCCGAACCCCTTCCACGAAGATCACGATAAAATAAGAAGCGATCGACCAATCTTGCGCTTCTTGATGACGGGACTTGGATCAGACAGGCCAAGTAGACAAACAAGCATATGAGAAAAGTGCTTCCTTGACAATCTAGACCGGAACTTGCAGCCGACTTCTATGAAAATCACATACGCTTTGACACATTGGTCCCTCACATTCAGCTGAGACACTACCGTGGGATTGTGAAAAGGCAAGTCGCATATCATCTGAACCGTGAAACTCATCGAATCGAACTTGTGCCCTCCACAAGTAAGGCCCTATACGGGCATTGGCAGAGCGAGAAAGAAAGCCGTACACCATTGTTGCGTTTCAATGGAGCATGACACATCACGATCAGAAGATTGAAGCCTTTGTTTGAACAGGGAAGCCGCTAGCACTGAACTGCAACAAAATAACATTTACTAGGACTGAATCTATGATGTCTTTGGCTTAAGTCCCCAATCGATTAAGAAAGTCCTGATTGAACAGCCCTAAAACCACACTTGCTGCCAGGGCTTAATCATACAGTTCTCACCAGCAGTATGAGTCCCAAGAGCCAAAGGATTTGCAGCACTGATCGAACGCGTGCTCCGCAAGGGCTGACATCCAAGATGAACACTAATTGCACCTCATGTTAGCTCACAATTTTTGCATCGGGACTCGATATGAGTCTTCGGGATCTTCCTACTTGATGATGCTGATCGGGATGATAAACCCCGCTGAATTGTTCAGCACAGCATCTTTCAGTCAAGTCGTTATATTGACCCTGTGAGTCTTGGCATTTGCAATTGCCGATGGCAGTCACGGTTGTTGTGATCGCGAGGATAGGGGTGACGATTTTGAAGAGGCGGGTGAGCTGCATGTTGATTATTTTTAGAGTAGAGTTTTGATGTGGAGTAGAAGTTCTTGGTGATTTGATTGATGCTTTCTAAGACCAAGGAACAGGCCCGGTTACTGGGCAGCTTATGTACTTTTGCGTTCAGAGTTGTGTATCGTGAGGATTGTTACCGATGACCACTTCCTGAGATTGTGGAACAATTCAATGTACAAACAGCCGATTGCCTTTCGATTTCGCCGATCTCGGGCTCTTTGAGAAACAACACTGCAACCTTACAACTTTCCGAAGTCAACAGAGATATTGGACGTATCGAGGTGAAGTACGCATTTTCGTGATTCTTTGTTGCTCACGTTCGATCCGGGAACATTTCTCACTGTTGTCACTTTCAACCCAGCAGTATGCATCATCGCCATACATATACTCAGTTTCAAAGAAGAACGATGAGAGACCTCTCATAGTAAGTTTCATCCGAGATGGATACTAGAACGCCTTGATCTCCACATCCTACCAGAGATACCTAGTTATATCCCATGTCCTACCTCTCGATCACAGTCTTGATTAGCCATCCCCAGCCAAGGTCTTTCAGAACTGAGTTCTGTACTATGATTGTTGGGACTGACATTCAAAACCTCTAGGTAATGAATCTTGAATACACAGGAGAGCATTTGAAAGAAGTAATGTTATAATCCGGCTTCTAAGTATACATTTATTTCTCTCAAGAGCCAACGCTACCTGAACCACGCCGGCGTACATAAACTCTATAACACGACAACGCAACAAATACACTTGAATCTAACGACGTCAAACCCTGCAGCTCATCCCTGCCACTCTCCCCACTCTCTTTCAATTCCAGCAATATGCATCCGTGACGCGGCCATAGTCCACACAACAATTCTTGAAGGAGTTGGAATCCAAATTCCTGAAGAAGGACGAGCACTGCACAGGTTCATGTCAGCCAATCGGCAGGTAGTAAAAGAGGTGAGGAACCTTAGGATGGGTGCGGGGGTTTGTTGCAAACGTACTTGATGGTACTCATTCGGTTCGTATCTCGCAGGCCATTGTTGGCGTCTGCAGCAATACTCCGTCGCTGCGTCGTTCTGGGTGGACTCGTCTTGGCATTTGCAGTTGCCGATTGCGGTCACGCTGACGGTGAGGGCGAGAAAGGTGGAAAGAGTCTTGAGAATGGAGGGCAAATACATTTTGATGTGATTTTTGGTGGCTTTAAAAGGGTTTGTTGTTGAGATTTGAATTTTGGGGAAAATGTGAGGTTCGGCTTTTGCTGGATTTTGTGAGGCTTGAAAAGGAGAAATCAGGAAAGGATGTCTGTACTTATAGACGCATGAGTTATGATTCAATTTTAAGTTATGAGTAGGTCGCTTGGATGACGCTTTGGTGCTTACATTCGTGATACTTCGGGTTGGATCTAAGAGAGGGTCTGTAACACAGTTGTTTTTACTTCTTCTCTTGATGCACAGCTAATTCTCACGGAACAACAGAGCACAACGAAGCTCTTCGGGTTTACAGTTCCGCGACTGTTGAAGTGAGTGGTTCAAAATGATCCTTACACTGTACTGCCCAGTAGCACATTGCAATAGATCCTCGGCGATATCGTATTCCAGTAATATCTGAAAACTAAACGATATGCCCAGACCCGAGCAGTTCGTTCAACCTCGTTGTTCTATTTGAACTACTCCAAGCTTTAAAGATCGACACACAAAGGGAAGCTTAAGGACTCTCTTACTGTTACTCTTCGAACAGATGACGCTCAGCCAATATCTTATATCCACTCTTATTCTCCAGGAGACTTTCATGCTATACAGATCGCCGCGTTCAGGGAAGTTTGGTATTGGCAAGGCAACGTTCTCCGGTGAGACATGTTCATATCGTACAGATCGTCGGTTATAAAAACCATTCCAATTCGAAGAGCGTGGAACATGAGCCCGGCTGTCTGATAGGCGAATAACGTCATTCGCCTGCCTCTTCCGCATATGCTTCCAGACTGGCACTTAGTATATCATTTGTGTCAAAGTAACGTGGGTGTCAACAATTATACGTGACGATGGAGCATTATCAAGTACAGCTGCTAAGGCGGATACCAAGGACTCGCAAACAACGTTTCTTGCATTTTCTTGGGCACCCTTGTGAAGATGTAACTTATCAAGTTGATCGTATTCGTCTCAAAGTCAATCGGTCAATGAGCACGTCGTCTTGCCATAATTGCATTGTATTGATACCCGGTAAATGGCAACTTCATCACCTCAGCTCGAGCTCAAACGCCAACAACCAGCCATAATGTCTCCCTTCATTCTTCCTCTTCCTCAATAGCCTGTCCCTTCCCCTTCATCATCTCCCTATATCCCCTAACAACCTCCCTCCTCACCCCACCTAATTCCTCCCTCCTCCTCAAACTCCCACTCTTCCTCGGCACATCCTCAACCTCCACCTTCGCCCCCCTACTAACCTTAAACTTCTCCCTTGGCGCCTTCGTGAACGTCGGCGGCGCAAGCACAACATCATTCAGTCCCGCCTTAACCTCTCCTCTATTCTTCCCGATGTTCGCCCACGGATCATCTTCCCCGTCATCGATTTCCCCCAACACCTTCTTCTTCCCCTTCCCCTTCTTCTTCTTCTTTCCACCAGCAGACGCACCTCCTCCCAATGCAGATGTCGAAGCAGGAACCTTCCACTTAACCTGCCCATCCTCCCCCTCATCCATCTCCTCCTCCTCCGCCAACTCCCTCGCCTCCATCCTCTTCTCCTGTATCCGCGCCTCCTCAGCCCGCCACTCGTCGTACATCCTATGCATGCGCTTCTCCGTCTTCGTTCGTCCGACTTTCAATCCTAGCGGGTCTTTGCCGTTGCGTACGCTCTTGTTGATTAGACCTGCGACAGGGAGGGCGGCGTCGACACGTGCGGAGAAGTCGGACATGCGCTCGCCGGGGCGGATGGTGGGTGTATTGTTGGCTTCTTGGATGGTGTCTTTTTCTTTCTTGGATAGGACGATATCGACTTCGGCTTCCTCGCCGTCCTCGCCAGCTGTGGTAGATTTTGAAGCAGCTGCCTCAGCAGCTACTTTCCTTTTCTTCCCTTCCTTCTTCGTCTCCCTCACTCCATCGTCTAATCCCTTCGGTAATCTCTTCCCCTGCGCGAATGCCATCAGACGTTGGAAAGCTTTCGGCGTGTCATCGTCTGTATCTTTGCGTTTGCGCTTCTTGTTGTTGTTGTTGTTGCCTTTCGTAGAGTTGGATTTGGAAGTGGAGAGTTCGGAGGTGAATATTCCGTTTGAGGAGGCGGATTTCGAGACTGAGAGGGGGAGGGCGAGGGTTGTGGGTGGAAGGTCGACGCTGAAGGGGAGAGATGGTTAGTATGGCGAGGAAATCGTTAAGTGGAAGGGAAAAGAGAGGGAAAAGAGAAGTGGTGGTGGGGAAATTGTGAATAGCTTCATCTCCGCGAAGACTTGAACTTACGTCGATTTGTCAACCTGCCCTTTCCTCGTATGTTTGTGCGGCATATTGTCCTTGTCTTTCTCCAATGGAATCAAGTCCAATTCAATCCAATCGACTGCAGTATTACTCTCTTCGTTGCGTCGATCGATTCAGAAGCCAGTGAAATCAAGCTTCACGCATATTCCGTCTCGCAGGAAGTTTCAACTTTTTTGCGACTGAATGTCTGAGCGGTGAGCTATTCTGCCACCCTAGCCGAAGCAGATAGCCGTGCCGATGTTTCTTCTTCAGGGTCTAGCCTAGGGGCTTGGCGGAAGAAGGTTAGGGTTCTGACTGGGCAGGGTTTAGGGTCTGGAACGCTGGAGATTTGGTAGGGAGATCGCTAAACTTTGTCCTGTGGTCGCTGGAGAGTGTCACAAAGGACGGTGAGAGATGGAGGGTTGAGGAGATGAGGAAACAAAAGCCTAACATTCTCGACGATGCGTGTTACAGGAGAGAGTGTGTGCTCTTGTGGTCTCGAGTTGCTGTTTTAAGAGATACTTCAGATGTTTTGTTCATTCGGTAGTTGGGCTGTTTCGTTTTCGAGGTGATCTGAGGCAGGTGTTCCCGATTCGAACGGTCTGGGAATCTTCCCTTTGGCTTCTCTATTTTACCAATCTTCAATTCTTGATGCAAGTGCCGAAGCACCAGAGCTTGCAGTATGCAAAGCGCGGATCGCGACTATTAAATCAAAAGCTTCATCTTTTCTTATGTTGTATCATCATTTCGACAACTACTCAAGCCAGTTACAGCTTCACCGTCCCTGCAGCTATCAATCAAGCCCTCCACGTGTATCTATCAACAGGAGGGGAAGCTCCAAGTTCCAAGCATCAACACCCCCACTTCAGCCCAGCATCAAATGTTCCACCAACCCCCAACGGTCCTCCTGGGCACACCTCCTCTCACCAAATCAGAATCCAGCATCTTCGTCCGTGGTGGCTTGCACGTAGCGGATTTGTCTCTTCTGTGGCGCTTTTGCGACAGTGTGATCAAATTCCGGGTGCACATCTTCTTCATTTGATTCATCTGGCCTCTCTGTGAAGATTCCCTACAAGCGAATGCAGAAACCCACGATGACCCTTCTGAGGGGTCTAATTGGTTCTTCTCACTGCGCACTTGATTCAGCGGCGTTGCTTAGGTCTGGCAAATGTCACTTTGAGAGATGCTTGTGATGCTTGTGATTGTGCTTCTGTCCACCAGCTGGATACTGGATGGGCGGTGGATGAACTCGCTACCAATACCAAGACACTTGCATCGTTCATGATCACGCATTGGGAAGGAAATGCGTTCTTGCTTGACGATGGTGGGGATGATTCCCTCTTTTCGCTTCCCTCCTCGGAGGTTTATTTACAAGGTTAAGTATCTAGACCCTCCCTCCCACTCTATTGGTAAAGTGTGAAAAAGAAAAGAGACATATATCTTCACATCTCCCATTGCGACATTCGCTCTAGACTCTGGCATCATACGTATCAACCAAACTTCCAATAAGTCGTTGACGGGTCATTCTTGTCGGATCTTGTCTACGCAATCAGCCTGGTCCTACCCTCTCATATTTCTCCAAGCTGTCACTCATCACTCCGACTTCTTGAAATCGCTCACTCACAAGGCACCATCATCATCGAGATTCCTGTTACTCAATCTCGAATTCCTTTCCTCCCTACCTTTTAGCGAAATAAACTCTCGGCATCAGTATCCGGGACTAGCACTTCAGTGACATTCGACGTGTCAGTGGTCACAGAGACCAGTTGAAACGAAACTTAGAGCATCGTATCGAAACGGTCATCAAGCATATCGAATCGAGGTAAAAGAGCCGATTCGAGGCGGGGAGGTCCAGAGACGTTTGAGCAGCGACATTTAGGAAAGAGGAAGCGGGGTCTGGATACGAGGATTTAAGTGAGTGTTCGAAAGAAGTGTTGGAAGACGGGACTGAGCTCTCGGGGTACAGTCACAAACAATAACCGGCAAAATCCCTCACCCACTTACTTAAATCAGCACCACATGCAATCGAGAGCATTGTGACGAGACGATGAGAATCCATTAGGGCTCAAATCGATACAGAAAATTACGAGGAAACACGGACATTACCCAGACTGCTCCACGACTCAGTTGGATTCACCAGCAGCATCTTCCCTCTCTATTTATATAGATCGAAGGCTGCCGTCGTTCGAAATTTCCACTCTTGACTCCTGTTTTCATTCGATCTTCATTCATCAATCATCAAGCGATCTCATGGCCAAGTCTCGATAAAGATCTTGGAATCCTTTATCATACTTCTCCATTTATTCTTCAGGACCCTCTTGATAGGACAGACCCTGCCAAGACGTCCCAAATCCCTGGCTCTGATCCTGACCCGCCTGCCCGCCCCCACCAAAATGGCACCATCAGATTTATCACCGACGCCGATGCATCAGCATCAACATCATCAACGTCAACAACTCCACCAAGATCAAGTAGTCTCCGAATATGCCGGAACCACGGCAGCGCCAGCAACGCCGACTTCAACACCAGCGCCAGCGCCATTGCCACCACCATCCATCCCGCCACCACAGCAAGATAAATATCAAGATGGCGCATCCACATCTCCTTCGTCATCTGCATCCTCGCCTCGGAAACCCCTTCCTCCATCCAATACAGACACCGAGTTTGACAACAAGCTAGACCACGAATCGCTTGACCTGGAAGATGGATATCTCCCGGGCATAGACTCAGACACAAAAGGCGGGCAGGACTGGTCTTGCGAGGGGAATGGGAATGGCTGGTGGGGAGTCAAAGATACTATGACTATGACCGTGCGAGCCAGGAGGAAAGGGAGTCTTGATAGTTCTAGGAATGGAAGCGTATATCGAGATGAAGGGAAGGCTTTGTTGTTGGATGGGAGGTATACCGGTACGAGGTGGATGAAGAGGAGGAGAGGCTGGGTGAATTATTGTGTTTTTGGGGGGATCAGTGGGTTCAGCATTCTGTTTGTCTTCCTCTTTCTTCTGTTCCGTTCCTCTTACAGTTGCTTTTTATTTGACTTCTCATCCGCGAATATACAACTGACAATATCCCTAGCGCAATCCTTCTAGCCACAAACCTCCTCCTCACCCTCCTAGCCCTCTACACCCGACCCTCAGATCCAGACGACATCTTCACCCATTGGGGCGGCCTCAACACCGGAACCGCAGATCTAGCATGGTACCCAACAGACTTTACACGGGACATCCAACCCATACCCTGCCACTCACACAACGACTACTGGCGACGGGTCCCTCTCTTCTCTGCTCTCCGTCACGGCTGCACAGGTGTCGAAGCCGACGTCTGGCTATACAACAACGACTTACTCGTCGGTCACAATCGAGCAAGTCTAAGTCGAAATCGCACTTTCACAGCACTGTATATCGACCCTCTAGTCAAGATCCTCGAGAACCAAAACCCGCAGACGGAGTTCTACAACGGGACTAACAACGGCGTGTTCGACGTCGATCCGGAGCAGACACTTACACTGCTCATAGACGTGAAAACAGGCGGAAAGGAAACCTGGCCTTGGATATTGAAGCAACTAGAACCATTGCGAGAACGCGGATGGTTAACCTATGTGGAAGGAGATGTGGTGCATAGACGAGCTGTGACAGTAGTAGGAACAGGGAACACACGCTTCGACATCCTGACTGCAAACGAGACGTATAGAGATGCATTTTTCGACGCCCCACTCGATACCATGTGGGAGCCTCCCCATTCATCTCCCTCCCCACTAAGCAACTCTCCTCCCTCTGCGCTCTCTCCTCCAAATCTCGACGAGCCTTTCTCCTCTCCCGAGAATCTCCTCCCTTCCGAATTCGACAACAATCCACCAACAGGCGACCCCGCTGACCTCGGCCAAGGCCTCTCCGGCACCTCTCCCACCTCCTCCTTCACCTCTCAAAATTCCTACTACGCATCCGTCTCCCTGCACAAATCCATCGGCACTATCTGGCGCGGTCGACTCACGCCCAAACAGCTGGATATCATACGTGGTCAGGTTAGAGGTGCGCATCGCAGGGGCTTGAAGGCGAGGTATTGGGATTTGCCGGCTTGGCCTCTGGGGTTGAGAGATTATGTTTGGGAGGTCCTTGTGAAGGAGGGGGTGGATGTGCTGAATGTTGATGATTTGAGGGGAGTGAGGGGGTGGAGATGGTGAGGTTTGCAGGGAGGGTAGAGGTTGGGTGGAGTGGGAGGGGAGGGAGGGAAGGAGGCGTTTATACCATGGGTTGGAGTTTGAGGTTTGATGGATTGCGGAGATAGATGTGTAAACCTGCGTAGATTCTAGATCTAGATGTAGAGCCTGTTTCGTACGTTCTTTGAGATACCAATTTCACTTTCACTTCATCAATTCACCACCAAAATCTAAAGCGTCCTCTTATCTCACCTCAATCATGTACTTCCTCCATTCGCACACAGCCATTAATCTCGCTATTGCAGGTGCATAGGGTTCCGCCCACTCCTCCAGTGTCAGCAATATATAAACCTCGTTACTCTTCTCAACATGCGGAAAAAGACACGAATAGCAACAAGTGGTATTGGGAAAGAAGCATAGCTGCTTGCACCTTATCCCAATTCACTTTTCTCGTCGCTATTCTGCCCCAAAAGGAAGATTGACGGAAACTATATTTTTACGAGAACAAATTGCCAGTGCGGTGTTTTTTGAAAGCGCTTGACGTGTGCTCAGTGAATATGGTCATAGCCATATCCTGCAGTGCGATCTATAATTTCCATTCTTGTTCGCCGTCAAACGGGACTTCATTATCAATATCACCCAATCCTTTGGTTTTCTACGCAAAGAGGAGAAAAATAAATGCACGTTCAAAANAAACCATAGCCGAACTGAATTTCCCTATTATGAGGTGGGGGACATATTGGGAACGTATAGAACTTATGATCCTCCGCATTACAGCTGGAGGCTCTTGAGCGTATGTCACGCGTCGACTCGAGGGCCTCGAATTTACCATCTGGTTACAACTTATAATTATTGAGAAGCTTGACGTCTCTGATGTTCGCACATAAGGGGGAACTTCTATAGGACAGCATGATGAGATAGGGATATGAAAAATGAAAGGAAATATTCGAAGAATTGGGACAGATATGTGTGTTAGCTTAGATACCATGATTTTGGGAAAACACCCATTGTTTCTTGCCCGTTGAATAGGTTTCGCGCGGTACCGGGTTAGTCGATCAGAGGTATATAAAAAGACTTCTTCCTTGGATTGGTTCGTCAAAGGGTCGACACTACTGGCTAGCACTGTTCATGGACGCAGAAGAATGTCTTCGACTACCTATTTCGTGACTTCAAATATGACCTGTCTGAGGGTATTTCGCTTTACGCTCTCAGCTTGCTCTAACTCTCTTATTCCTACTGATGATTATGTCGCTCAAACAATTCACAGCTGAGACCGCGTCGTCGTCGAAATGGGTGCTGTTGTCATCTTTTGTGAGATTTTGATATGCGAATATCCTGGCGTGATAGCTCTTCATCTCACATCTCTAAGGTGAATTTAATCAATGTGAGCGCTGCATACCATCCAGACTTGTTCCTTCTTGTTGTTCGAAAGCAATCTAACTCTAGCCTGAGATTCTTTGGGCCAATACAAAATCTAGAGCCGGGGCGATTCGGCTCGGCACTGGGCGCTGCGCAAGGTCAGCAGACATCCCCAACCAGAAGCGACAACCAAAATGCCAGGAAACTGGGAGCATATGCTGTGCTGTCCAATTGTACAGAGCCATGCCGTGTGTGACTTGCTGTTCCAGTAGGTGTGGCTTGTGGCCTGCATGATGCATCGTACTTTTGATTCGGCTAACCCGCCAATGGGCCCGAGCCGCCCAAGCCTCTCGTACTTTTGCGTCACGGCGTTATTGCAAGGCTGTGATGATCGCCTTATATCTACTTCCATCTTTCTCCCAGCTTTAAACTCTCAAGCACTCCAGTGACTGATTTTCTGTACGCCTTCGCCTTCTCTTGACCCCGCTCACACGCTAGCCTCGCTTGTTTGTTTTGTTCCTCCTGAGGCCGTCTCGTCACTACCAGTACCGCCTGCTCAACATGGATCGCCCATTTTCAATCGGGCCTCAAGATATGAAGTCGTCTGCTCTGGGTGTAACAAGCCGCTCTGGTCCTACCAAGACCGAATGGGATTCTCGTCGACCACAAATCACACGCCTGTATTGCGATGAGAAGCTGAAGCTGAAGGATGTCATGACCATCATGGAGCAAGACGGGTTTGTCGCAAAGTAAGTCATCATCGCAACTCACAAGACCGCGTCAATCCACTTGGAGACTAAGAACTTCATAGTGAAAGAATGTATAAAGATCGTATAACCAGGTGGGGTCTCTGCAAGAACATCAAGAAACACGAGGCTGTTGCTCTCATTCAACGAAAGGCTGAGCGAGATCTCATGAGGAAACGGACAACGATCGAGCTTCATGGTCAGTGTGTTGGGATGGGTCGCTTACTTCGCCATACCAAGGGACCAGGATCCGGAAAACCAGGATCTAGGGCCTCGATACCATCCTACGTTCAGTGCAAGACTCCACCACCAGGAGCACGCGCCTTTGTCGGACCGTTTGTGCCAGAGGGCGATGATATACTTCCAGCATGGGAAGCCTGTCTCTCTACCGATATGATCTCAATCTCTTCGGGCAGCTTGTCCTCGGCGACACAGTTGCTGCCAGATATGATGATGTGGTCTGACAACTTCAACGAGGACACAGGCAGCAATTCCAATGACCATAGTGTCGATGAAAATTCCCAGATGAAGCTACTTCGCAATTATAGCCGTTCTTCTATCCACGGTTCCAACATCTCGCGGCCGATGTCACCGCTCACAAGTCTCAGAATTCCAGAGGAGCTCTTCCACACCATCAAAGAACACTTCGTTTACACATTTCAAAGCGGAGTTCGAACTTACGACAGGCATGGATTACCCGTTGAGAATAATGCTGATATGCTTCCATTCAATTGCATTGCGAATTTCTGGGACTACTGTTACAACGCTTGTGAGTTCAACCGAAAGGGTTCATTAAACGATTTTCGACGGCTGTTGTCAAAGGCCTTCGGACTCGTCCCTGATATACTTCGAGCTCCACATCCACGAACATTAGGTCATTTTTTGAGCGTGTTCTTCCTCTTCCTACGACACGATATGATTGAGATAACGCACTCTCTGCGCCGATACATTACACAAATGGGTGACAAAGTCATCGGAGATCACGTACCATTACGACGGATATGTCGATTGCTGGGAACGGTGGAGCCCGAACTTCTCCAAGAAACAGCAATCCGAGCTTGGAGGTGCAATAATGATGCTTTACAAAATGAATTCGGCCGTTTTGCTGAGTCAAGTCTGCAGGCAGAACTCAACTATATCCAAGCCAATTGTAACCGGGACAATCTAGTTGAGAAAGATCGACTTCTTCGGAAAATTCTTTTCGAATTTGAGGAGAAAATGGGTCCCAGTAACTCGCTGGTACTGGAGATTACACTTCGCCTTTGTAACAACCTCTTCAACCAAGGCAAGTATATGGAAGCCGAAATTCTGGGGTTAGAGATTATGGATGCGTCGCAAGCCGAAAGATCAGAACGCCAGCTAGCAATCCAGGTAGAGGCACTGGTATTCTTAGCGGACTGTCAATTTCAACAGGGGTCTTTTGTTTCAGCGGAGAAGAACATTCGAAGGAGTATCGAGCTTTCAGAGCAGGAATGGGGGATGGAAAATCCGTGTAGACTTCCGCACATGACAAAGCTAGAGGGTTGGCTTCGAAATTGGGATAGGTTAGAGGAAGCAAATGAGCTGCGACTGGAGGTGAGCAACTTGATTGGATTGGATGAGACGGATTTGGAAGCAATGCAGACCTGACAATTTATTCTTTTCGACTGGGCAAGCAAGGAAAAAGGGCTGGGAGCGATGACGTTGGGACTAGATAACTGCCGTGTTTTCAGAAAATGATCATCTTTCTAAGTGCAAGTTTCCGCAAGCTGGAACATGGTTTTTGTATCTCAAGAACGATGAGGACTAGTTTATAGAGTAACATATTACGCCCCCAAATCTACGGTTTGCCCAATGCCGAGCGTTGTGTATCAGAAGTGACGTTCAGTAAGTACGGTACTTAGTACGATGATCTAACCAGAACCATACGATCCAGCTCGCACGTTCGTGCAGGTATATTGGTGAGGTAATTTTACTGAAGTCGGCAGAGAAAGTAGCAGGTAGAGTCCAACATCGAGCCTCGTATTACAGGTCAAACTGTGCAAACCAGTCGGGTAGCGATTCTGCCTTTGCTCGAATAAGCTTACCAGTAGATGTAAAAAGCTAGGCGAAGGATGCCGAATCCAGCCAACCAAGCGAGGCTTTCTTGAGCGGGGCCAAAGGGATCTCAATTTAATTGGCTCAATTCTGAGCATTGGGAACAGATATCGAAGCCACAGAAACACATCGGAGATAGTAAGACTTCTGCGATATACAGTCCTGCCTCGACTGGAAAGTTCAAATGTCTATCAGCCCACCTGGAAAGAGCTTCTTCTCGGATGGATAATTTCAGCTTCATCATGCCTGGGCTCGTCTACCTGGGCCCTCCTCTTCCAACCAAGACCATCCATCAATTCCCTCCCCCGACATGGATCGAAAACCTCGCAGTCCGCTCTAATGGAACCATACTTATCACCTACTCACAACACTTGAAGCCTGCCTCATTGACAATGAGAAGCCCGGCAGCGCAACACTCGTCGCCAAGTTCCCCGAGGTCCTTGGATTAACCGACATCATCGAAGTCCAGCCTGGTATCTTTTACGTCACAGGCGGGCAGCCTCGCGATTCCGCTGATGAAGCTGGATCGTACAAGATCTGGGAGGTTGACATAAGGTCTTGCAACACGGATGCCACGACAAAAACCGAAAACGTCGCTGACTTATCTACTATCGCATTTGTCAATCGACGCGGAGGTTTGTTCGAGACACAAAGGTACAATTCTGATCGCTGACTCGGGAATTGGCTGTTTGGAAGCTTGACATCAAGGATGGGACGTGTGGGATTGCTGTCCAAATCAAAGAGATACAACTGCCTGCACCACCTGGTATGCCAAGAGGTAGAAATAGATCAAGATTCGAAACGGCTATTTGTACTGGACGAATACAGGGAAGACTACTTTTCGTAGGGTTAAGATCGACGAAAGCGTCCAGGCTGTTGGCGATGTGGAAGTTCTTGAGGAGAAGATATTGGTGGATGGTATCGTGTTTGACGACAAAGGCAATGCTGGCTGGCGCAGAATGTGTTGAACATGATTGTCGTTCGCAAAGCTGGAGGATAAATGGCGGTCGCTGCAGGTGAGGCGGTTGAGTTGACCGTCGTTGGTGGGACGTCTTGTAAATTTGGACGGACGGATGGTGTCAAGCATATTTTGTATGTTGCTACCACTGGGGGAATGGCTGCTCCAATCAATGGGACTGAGATAGAAGGCGGGAAGGTTGTTGACATCGACACGAGTCTGTCCAGACAGTAGCTGGATCGTCGTTGAAGTGTTGATTTCCTGTCTGTGTAGCCGCTAGTCTTTCAGCTATGTTGCGTGTTTCTTAATCTGAACTTCCTCTTCCAGGATCCCAACAATAGTCAGATTTGGCGCTTTGATCAGTCGTCTCATCCTTCTCGCACTTTCATCTTCCATGACCAGAAGTATAGTCTCTGGAATTTGCACAACCTTCATAATTTCCAGATCCGACCCTTCCCACACTCCTGTGACTGACTCTCGCCCAACAGTGTTCATTTCGATGCGAAGGAATACTAGACCTTCCATTGTGGTCAACGAGTTCCATGTCTGTATCCACTCTCTCTGATATCGGTTGCAACGCCTCATGGCCTGCTCAAACTTCTTCTCTTGGCAACAATTACGGGCTTCTACTGAGAGTGATGGTGGTTTCGGAAGAGTCCAGCAAAATGTGAATGAGCGAATGGCGTTCAGCCTTCGACTCGGAAGAAATTTGGGAAGGCCGCAGACCACTTCTGGTGATCTTGTGTCAAAATAGTTCAACTCATACAGATATCTAATGCTCTCCGCATATCTGTGCTGTCAGCTCGGAACTTCTAACAAAGAGACAAGGCTCACGTTTGCGTACAAGCCAAGACGAAACCGTAAACCCCGAGCGTAGCCCACTTGGCGTTTTCTGTCTTTTGTAGCCAGGCTCGACATCTCAGTCTACAATGTTCATCTTCAGCCCGGCAGAATGAACCTCTCAGCTTCTTGCCATTACTCTCATCGATCCATAAATGAATGATCATGGAGCCCATTAAGTTCCTCCAGATAATGTCTCTCACTTCTCTGGGTAAAGAAAGTAGAGCGCTATTTAGCTGCACACATCCAGGGTGCTCGAGTGTTGCCATATCTCGAGACCTGGTATCTCATCAGCAGAGAACTCATCCAGATCTCGGGCGAATCCGTGACTGACCGGCTACCAAACCGCCTCAACCTCGTAGTGCTTCTGAGCAGATTAGACACGAATCCAGATTTCGAGCCACTCTCTTTCGTTCTGTCGGTGAGAGCCGTCAACCTAAGCTTGGCCATGGTGGAATGATATGGAACCCAGCTAGCCACCATGCTTGGTGCTTGATCTCGTCGGGGGTTCTGGAAAGGAAAAGAAGAAGAGGTCGAAAGGGATTATCGCGAAAAGACTAGGGCCTCCAATATAAGACGCAAGTTCAGCTCATGCAGGCTGAAGTAAGCACAGCTGCAGCCTGCCTTGCATATCGTCAGAATGAGGTCACGTGAAATGAATGAACTTCTATGTGTACGTCGTTGCCGAAGGGACTGCAATATCCTCTACGCTTCAATTCGAAATCAGCGCAACAGGAAAGATAGTTGTGGCATAGATAATGGACTTGGAGCAGAGCATGTGAAGTTCGCCCCCCTTGTTATTATTCGCTTAGCTCTCGCCAGGAGGTGTTCCGCCTCTCACTTTGCCTCTTTCAATGCTTGAAGGTTCTTAGTTGCTGCTTGCATCAGCGCTCGAAGCCTATCTGTTCCTTTGCTGTCAAGAAATTCGACGATCCTCTCGATTCGCTTGACTTTCCCTCCAGCACTCGTTCCTGTTTCCCCTTCTTCAAAAGTCAACAGAAACATATATTCCCCAGTATACGACCAGTCCATCTCTTTATCAACATCTGAAGTGACTGCTGGCTCCCAGACTGGGGAGGCAGTAGTCCAGACCAAGACTTGATTTGCAGTTGGATTGTCAATCATTTCCTTGACTTGGAATGGGAAGGACGTAAGCACGCCATCGAAGTGTGATCGGTGACCTGCGAACTGCTCGTTGGACATTGGAGAATGAGCGATGTCGCCCAAAGATCGAGGAGCGAAAAGATGCGTGCAAGAAGGTGTTCGCACCGAGATCATGTCAATTGCTGACAGTGTAGAGAAACTCTCGATGAAGGCAAATGCTGTTGTGTGCCTAGCGGCGGCGGAATCCTCGAGCTGTTTAGCTGCCATTACTGTATTTCCTGAATATCAAAGAACTGAGAGAAACTACTATTCGGATCAAGAAATGATTTGAAAAGGAAGGAATTGTAGATCTGTAGAATCGGATTTAGGCTGTCGACTGCATCAAACCCGACGGACATTAGATAGAAAACATGACTGATGACGGATCCCGCCAGCCTATACATTCTGACAGAGATGTGTTCGGAATCATACAAACATCTACACCAGCTTTGGATTCGTAGAGGAGCACGAGAAAAGCTGTTGACTTTAGCATCACAGTTAATGCCAAGAGTCAAGAAATCGGCACTCGGCCACTCCGGTAAAGAGATGACTCGCTGATGCTGCGACGCTTCTTACAAAACTATGCCACATAAGCCAGACAGGAGATGAAGGAGGAAATTTTCATGAAAACAGAAGTGGGATGGTGAGTTATTTGTCTTGTGGCTTTCAAGTAAGTGCGCGCCAAGCAGTCAGCTCTGTTACTACCTGCCTCATCTGATTTATGTCGAGATAGACTATTTACTCTGACTACGTATCCTCGGGAACACCAACCCCGCACTATGCAAGATGTCGATGTTAATCTGACTTGATATCGATATCTGGTTCGATAACGGCTGGGCACATTATCCAGCTTCCTAAATAAACATGGCAAGCATTGGCAAGGGTGAACTTGGGACCTTGGCAACTTGGCAAGGAGCAGATAAGCCAGAATCCAGGAACATCCGATTCGTATCGCAACTCGTTCCTGGATCAAAAGTAATTTCCACGCACAAGGGGTGTTCTAGAAAGCGCTCAGAAGGTTGGGAATTGAAAGCGGGTCAGCTTTCCCCACTTGGTGACAGCCAATCATTCCACAGCGAGCTTCACAAGCGAGAAAATGCCACAGCTAAACAACTTCTAGATTCCGAAATATAGCATGCCCAGAGGATATGCAGATTGGCAACTTGGCAAACATACCTGCAGTATCAGTGGCTGGTGCACCAGGCAGCTGATGGAGATCCCAGTATATAAACGACGATGACCTCCGAGGTGAAGTGGCGTACTTCGCCTGAGTCACTGGCTGTCTACTTTTCGAGACGATGAAGTTTTCAAGGATCGTGCCCGCCTTTTTGGCTCTTCTGCCTCTATCTCAGGCATGTCTCCTCCCAGAAGAGTCTGAGTTCGATGGCGCTGCACCTGTTCGTCGACAAACTACCAACACCGGCATCGCCATCGGAACAGGTGATCGCTTCCAAGGCGGTACCATCGCTCCCAGAGGACTCGGAACTCAACCTGCCGGAACCGACCTTGGGACTCTACTCAGCGTCAAGGAGATTGAGAGTGCTTTCAAAGGTCTCGCCAAAGTGTATGGCATAGACACTTTCGAGACACCCTTCAAGACCTACGAGAACGCGACGATCTTTGGAGGCAAGATCGGAGGGAAGTTCCAAGGGAAATGTGACAACTCATTTCGCGTCTTTCTCAACGCTGCCATTCATGCAAGAGAACGTGGCTCATCCGACAACCTGCTGTACTTCCTTGGAGACCTGCTGTACGCCTACAAGAACAAAGTGGGTCTCGTCTATGGTGGCCGGACTTTCTCATTCGAAGACGTTCGCAAGGCGTACTCCGTAGGCATTGTGTTCTTGCCATTGAGCAATCCTGATGGAGTTGCTTGGGATCAAGCTACCAATTCTTGCTGGAGAAAGAACCGTAACCCAGCGTCAGCCATTCCTGGAAACCCCAATTCGATCGGCATTGATCTCAACCGTAACTTCGACTTCTTGTGGGATTTTCCCAAAGTTTTCACTGCAACTGTCGCGCCAAATGTTGCATCCAATAACCCAGCGGCACAAACCTTTCACGGCATTGCCCCGGAATCAGAAGCCGAGACGAAGAGCATCGTGTGGGTCATGAACAAGTTCAATGCCCTTCGCTGGTTCCTAGACATCCATTCCTACATTGGTGTCGTCCTTTACAACTGGGGGTCCGACGACAGCCAGTCAAGCATGCCAGGGATGAATTTTATGAACGCGACTTACAACGAAGAAAGAGGTCTAATGCCAGATCAACCATCTGATGGTCTCGTTTACTCCGAGTACGTGCCCAGCAATGACTGGAGGGACAAGATCTACGCGGCCATGAGAATGGGAAATGCGATGGATGCGACCACAGGACGACATTACGAGGTTGAGCAGGCAGCATACCTGTATCCTACTTCTGGTGCCAGTGATGACTACGCGTACTCGCGTCACTTCGCTGATCCAAGCAAGAGCAAAATCCATGGTTTCACGGTGGAGTTCGGATTTGGAAACAGAGAAGCATCATGCGCTTTCTATCCCACCCCGGAGCAATACCACCAGAATATGTTGGAGACAAGCGCAGGTTTCATGGAATTTCTGCTTTCCGCAGAAATGATTGGGCTTGGAGATCGTGGAAGCTGTCCTGGATTTTAGATATACAGTAGAAGAGTGAGAATTTTCTAGCTCGTTTAGGCCTTCGGGTTAATTGAAAAGTCTCGAAATCACAATAGCTTGAAGTTCACTTTCGAAGTTTACATGGGTTCTTTTTATGAGACATGATATGAGGAGAAAGATATTATGCTGACCGAGGTACAGGCGTTCAAAATCCAATATTATGGCATCGAATCCATCACTCCGAGTCATCAAGTGGTAGTGCAGTATCTACCTCTGCTGCCAAGTCGTCAAGTCTTACCCTCCTCTCGTTGCCTCTCTTGATGGCTACTTCTCTGTAGTACCCGGCTTGTTCCTGCAGACCAATGTCTGTCAAGAGAATGAAAGGTGTGTACGTCTCGTCTTCCATACGAGAGGTGATGAAGCGTCGCAGGTCAGGCGTGGATTTCTTCTTTGCTGTAAAATTGATGATGCCGGCACAGACCTTAAGCCAGTTCTCTACTCTTTCGGCATCCAGAGTAGGTCTTTCTTGCTCGAACGTGAAGGCTTGAACCAAGCAATTCTTGTCATCGATACTTCAATTGCCCATGCTGTAGACCAGGCTTCCCCAAGGATCGGGATGAATGGTCAGGTGATAGACTTCTTTTGTTGATGTGCAAGCAAAGATCTTTTCCATCTCCTCTTCTCCGGTCAATGGTTTAAGATAGTCTGACCACGATAACTTGCATTTGTCATGCACTGGCTGACGATGAGTCCATTGAGTACGACGATCATCTACCGATGAATCCTCATGCAACCCATCGAGCTTCTCCTCGAATGACCAAAGGAATGCCATCGTGTTTTGGACTTGCTGCAATTCAAAGTGTCCCTCAGTTTGGGCGATGCGGACTTCCATCACACAATCGTTCGAACTCTAGTCAAGGGAGAAGACGACCTCATATTCTTTCTCTAGCATCCGAAGGACTTTTCGAAGGTTACCCATGGATTCTGCCGAATTGACGAGTCACGGCGTCCAGAGGCAGATCTTGCAGATGCTATTGCAGTCCCGGGGGTATATTTCTTTTGGTGGCGGCTTGCGTACAACCCAGTGGTCGAATTTGTTCTGGAGCCCCGGATAGTAATCCTCCACAGACGTGCACGAGTAAGGGTCCGAACTGAATTCATCCCCGGTCTTGTTGGTGAGGCAGGAAGTCCTAAAGCGGTGATCTTACCTTCAATCTCAGCAAACAATGCCATTGATCTTTCGCGATACTCATCATTAGTCACAGGCTTCGTAGAAGCATCCCTGAACGCGATGCGGAAGTCCATTGTGATGCGAAACTTAAATTGAGACATCGTTAAGACCGCTCTGATAGTTGTCGTGGAAGATTAGGGTTCGGGACTGAAACTGAAATGAGAATGGACACTGGCGCTGTCAGAAAATTGCAATCGGGAACATGTTGATATACATAAGCTTCCATCAACCGGTGGACCTCTCTTGTCGCGTTGCTTGAAATGCCTGTTTGAAGCGGAAACTTGGCGTTCTGGTCACATAAAGTGACCCGTCTCTTTGTTGCAAGTGCAAGATCTTTCATGACCATGGTATGGAAGACAAGGAATGGACCTTGTCTCTTTGTATACCTTCAATGAGAACTCAAAAAGAAGTCACAAAGCCAATTGTTGTTCGTCTGGATTCTTTATCGCAATCTTGAACTCGATGCCACCTATCGTAACTCGTGAATCCTTCAGAGAATAACGTGGCAGTTCAGCATGTCTCGTAGAGCAGGATGGCGATATTCGGCAATTTCGAGTTCCAGCACGGCGGCCGTAATATGTGCGATCATTTGGGTTTGAAATCATTTAATCTGACCGAATTACTTCTCATTATGAAATACCGACCTTTTGGACCATCTCATTCAAGTCAAGCATGGGGCTTTGAGAAACATAGTTCTGGAATCCCAAGAGGCGATGTTTGATACACACCAGAAAACGAGTACAGGTAAACGTTAGAGCCTTGAGCCAAATTAATGAAAGTAGTAAATTGGTTGTAATGAAGCACTGGTAGGAAACACTTTGAACGATGAAATACGGAAAGTAAAATAGTTTTGCTGGGGGAAATGTTTATTCGACAGTAGGGGCAGAGACTCGGCTCATTGCGTAGACAACAGAAGCTAGCACAAGCAGGAGTGCAAATTACAGGAAGTCCTGACGACTATGGTAATGATCATCTTCAGAGAAGTAGCAACTCTCGCTTTCATTATCACTTGGCGGTTGTTCAAATGACATATGCTCCAGGTCATCTTGCACTACATCCACACTTGAGTCCTTGTTTATCTTGTCAGCAGTTCTCCGCTCAACACTGTCTTGTAATACTCCGCGTGCTCAGGTAGCCCCATATCGTTGATGATGCTGATGACACTGTACTGAGCATCTTGTGCATGAGATCGCAGATAGGCAGGTACATCGATAGGATTGTCCTCACGAGTGAACTGTACCATACCCAGGCAGAGTTTGTCTCAGTCCGAATGGCGGTATGGTCTAATGTAGCTTCGTGTTGTTCAAATATGATACCTGGAGAGGAACCATACTTCCTCCTGATGGGAGTGAACAGCTGTCAGAGGTCGTAAATCTGAATGCCATACGGATCCGGATACATGACCAGTCTGACCACTTGGTTCGATGTCTTACGACTGAATATCTTGTCGAGCTGTTCCAATGGAGGAGGTGGATTGGCATACTTCGGGTCTCCAGTCCGAGCAGCTGTGAAGCAGTTCTCTCCACGGCGACAGATTGTGGTCATACTTCGTAAGCCTTGACGTCAAACCCAGAGGTCAAATTCTGGAGCAGGCGGGGGATGTAAGGTATTAAATTGAGGTTCGAAAGTCCATACCAACGCGAGAAAGCTTTTGACATCTTGGTGGCTGTATCCACCAACTTTAGATATTATGACTTGGGGCACGATGGCGCCGTTACAGAAGAACGTCTTATGTTTCGATCTCAGAATGTCGCAGACACGATCGATTACCTTGATTGACTCTTCTGGTGGATTCAGCCGAGGCGTGGAGACCGAGACAGCATATCCAACCATCTTGGGCTTTAGTTCTTCCATTGAAGACATCAGGTTTCGATCCTCTGCCTTCGAAACCTTCCAAATATCATACTTACGTTCGGCGTACTCAAAACCGTAAGCTGGCAGATCCAAAAGCTCATCTCGGCCCTCGCCCTCGGACTCGGAGTCATTGTCGTCCAGGTTGTTCACCTTGCGCGGGGTTTTCTTCTTGTGTACTTTGGTCGGAAGACCTTCTGCCTGGAGCTGCTTCTCGATTGCGACATAAAGCTTTGCTGCATCAGCGAGAGTTGGTTCGGTCTGAGATTGCAAACTCAAGGGTCATGCGAAACTGGAAAGCTGCCATTCTGAAGAGTTTGCTTTTGGCTTAAGCAGAGACGAGTGGGCAGTGATGTAAAAGAGAGTGACGAAGAAGGGATAATAAATACTTTTGAAGAATGAGACGATGGTTCAGCAGGCTCTGGTGACGATAATGAAGACATGGGTTAATTGGTAGAGCGCTTAAAGAATCTCGAGCCGACAGAAAGGCCTTGTAGGTGCAACAGCGCAGACAAGTAGAGAGAATGAGACGAAAAGTTGAGTCGATAAAGAGGCTACTGCAATGAAAGTAGGTGTTGTCGAGTATCGTGGAAGAGGAGTTCTGAGTACTACTCAATGAGCTTGGCACAAACCCAGAACAATCATCCTGGCCATGTGCAAATCTATGCATTGAAATCTACGCTTCTCTGACACTCTTGATGCTGCTCAAACCTCGTGCTCAACGTCTGCGACTCGAGGTACTTTATGCATCTTCGCTCCGCCATACTTAGCCACCATCTCAATCTGGAACTGTTAGACAGGAGACTTGAACACAAGACCAGAACTTACGCATTGCTGAATCGTTTCAACGTCCTCCATACTGACGCCCACCCTTCTGGTACCCCGCAGGTGCCAAGCTGTCTCCAATGGGAGGTTCTGTATCATTATTCCTGCCAACGTAACTAGCTCCGTCTCAACGGGCTGCAGGATCGTATGGTCCGAGAGGTAGAAGCCGTAGGTTATTTGGCGGGAGATGAACTCGAAGTCCTTGTGGGCAGCAAATGGGCTTGTGGATGTTGATAAGTTATCTTTGTAGATGGTGTTGAGCCACGCATTCCCTCTGTCAATGGTCTCTGGTCCGGCCTGCCATTTCTCTCTAGTAGACAGCATCAGTGTCTGCCTATAACTTGGACCGTGTGCCATACCTCGAGAATGTGTAGTCTTTGTCCTCCGGCCGCTCAAGCTTTGCGAATGAGAACAAAGCTTCCAGAGGCTTGCAGACTCCTTGTAGGGCGACATTCTTTACCAGAGCTTCTCGAAGTCGACGTACAAGTGTTTGGCGAGACTCGGGTGTGGAGAACTGGGGTTTGTTGATCAAGTATGTGTAGAGGTATGCGGCGTGTTCGGGTTCAACTCCAACGAGGGCGGAAAGCTGGCAGATATCAGTCGCCGCAATTTACGGAGGAGATATCTGCCAACCTACAACGACCAAGTACCAAGTGTCTTCACCAACAGTCTTATGTGGGAACTTCTTCTCCACTGCCTCGAACAGAGATACTGCTTCATCCTTTGTGGACTCAGCGGTGGTAGCCATTGTTCTTGTCATGCAGCGGAATGACTTCGAGGAGGGGTTTGTCGTGACTCTTGAGGGGTAACGGGGCAGAGGAGGATGCAGCGAAGTCAATTGTGCGGGCCAGCGACCTGGAGGATTGTCAGAAGGCAGAGATTAAGGAATAGCCTAACTCACGGCTATTGAGATGAATGGTTGCCTTAGATGGCACAAGTTGTGCGGCTGCTGATCTGCCGGGGAGGGAGACTCGGGCCCTGAATAGAGAGATGCGCATGGAGAGAACAATGGACCAAGGAGATAGTATCAGCTCTTACAAACTGGGCATATGGAAGAAGACAGGAGAGGGGCAACGGAAGCCGGAAAATAGCGTCAACTGTGATGCGGAAACGACAAAGGTGGGATACTTTTCCGGGCCTGAGCAATGCAATGTGATACAGATGTGCTATCACTGCAATCGCAAGAGCATCTTCATTCCGACAGCCTCGACGCGTGGAGAGCCTGACGAGAATGTAAACAAACTTGTATCACACGTGATCTTCAGCCTTGCGCTTGCAATCGCGGGGCTGAAACAACACTCAACTTCTTCAGCCTTAGCTTTGCTAACGTCAAGACTACAGCTACATCACAATGGCGGACTACACAATTAAAGCAATCACGGAGAGTCGACCTCCCGTGACGGACCCCATCACGTACCTCACGATCCTCGAAACCCACATGTCCCCGGAGATTCTGCCAACGCTGAACGATATTCTTCAAGATGCCGAGCTGACACAAAGCATAGGCTGGGATTTGATTCATCTGCTACTCCCTATGCCTGGCTCGCAGAAATGCCTCGATACAATAGCTCGACTTGGGAATCCCAGAGAGGTTGTTCTGAAGGTTACAGAGTCTATGCAGCTGCTGGACCTCGACGAGGAGGACGAGAAGGAGAAAGAGGCTGGATCGGAACCCTCTTCGACAGACAAGTTCTGCACTCTGGTCAATCTCCTTGCTATACTGCATCCGCGAATCAAGACGAAGAACCCCTCCCGGTTCCTGTCAACGTCTCTAATGGCAATTCTCTCTTCATATCGCCCCTCAAACGAAGCCACACTCGCAGTCATCTCCTTCGTACACACAATCTCAGGCAAGAAGCGTCCTTCTCTACCCGGCCGAAAGTCGAGTTTGAACATACCAGTTGCCACAAGCAGTACATCTGGCCCTTTGGCTCCCGATCCCGAAGCACAAGACGAAGACCCGGCAGAAGCTGCCATTCAACAGAAGCTGCTGCAATCTTTCGTCACCCATGTTCTGGAGGAATATATTAACACGAATACATTGGAATGGGCTGCCAGGTTACAAGAAAATTTTGACCCGCGCATGGTTGTTCCCGTGCGAAAGAGTTTAGGAGAGACTTATAAGGATGATCCGGCACTTGTTACGAGAACAGCAATTGTTGGTCAACTAGTCGTAAGTTCTGTGTTTGGGAATATATGGCATACAAGGACTTCTGTGTAAACGGGCGCTTCTATAGACCATATATCTCCCGCTGTACTCCATCTGCCTGCTGGATGAATTGTCTGACATGACTAGGCTTTATCTCGAGATCTTGGTCTATCCGATTTCGCCACCCTCTTCGACTCTATATACAAAACGGATTCGCATACAGCAGAGTACGAAACAGAATATCCGTCTTCCCCTAGCGAGATACCACTTTCTCAAGCAGGGTCACTCTTCCTCATAACCTCCTCCATATTTTCCTCGGTTCTTTTTGAGTCAAAGGTTGCCTTACCGAAACTCACAATCTTCCCGGATCATGCGAAGCTCATTCAGCATTTCATTGGTACCGGTGGACCTGGTAGCATCGGGAGCGAAGAAACTGGTGTCATCGATGCGGTTTTGGCGTTGGGGCTTTGGCTGGAGAATGACAACAATTTCGTTGCTGGACCCCTCGAGGACGAGGACTTTTTACAACATCTCCAGTCCGTCTCTCTACTGTCCGCCAATACGCCTTCGCCGACGTTGCGATATGCTGCGCATGTCCTTACGTCATCAATCTTACATGCACATCCAATGGATCGACTTCGACTGACATTCATTTCAGACACTCTGGAGCACTGCCCGTATGAATCCTTGAAAGGGTCCGCAGTCTCTTGGCTGAAAGAAGAACTTATTACGGCTCACACGCGTGGATCCGAGAACGCTTTTGCATCCACAGTTGCTCTCGCAGCTGCCCAGCCATATTTGTTTCCAGATACCTCCCCACTTGCAGATGCCTCGGACGATGAGCTGCTTCAAGAAATGGAGCAATCATTTCCATTCCATATGGCCGTGGTCAACTTTCTCTATTTCATTGGCGGGAAGACGTATTCCCATCTTGTTCCGGCTGGTATGCTCGGTGTTGTGGAGGAGATCTACCTGGGACCTCTACGACTGGCTCAAGAGAAGGGTTTGGAAATATTGAATCCAAGCCCGGAAAGCCTGGATCATGTTGGAGGGTCGAAAATGGATTTGCAACTCCTTGGAGATCGGATTGCCATGTGCTCAAGGCAGATTGAGGAGAAATGATTAACGATTTATGTTTGATACCCAAGAAATGTTTGCTCTATCTGTTGTCTGTCTTAATCCTTGAATTTGTCCACCCCCCATATGTCAGTCTGCCACACACAAGACTATCCTAGCAATACAGCTGTGACGTAATCCAGACTCCGGGCTAATCTCCATTGCTTGCTTCTCGTGCCTGGTCGAACAACAGTTTGCGGGGAGAAGCGAGGAGCACACAAACAATGAAAAGCCAGGACATAATGCCAATGCATACATTCTTTATACGATCTATGTAATGGTCTTCTGCCCTCAATATACGACCATGGGAATACAGGATATATGAGAGCAATCTTTTTTGACTCGTCTTACCTTGGGAATATGTACGGGACTACATCCCTGTGCCTAGGTTCTGCTTCTGCTGCTTACTCAGCATGTGAACGACAACCGGTGATTCGGCTTCACAGAACATCTAGCAGAACACGCACACATCCTGGTCTCGACAATCCTTGGTGTTCCAGTCAGTTCAAGCTAATCTTATAAGCTGTTATTAATGGAGTTCGTTCTCGATTGACATAACACATTTCTCATCTCATTTCCATGCGAGATTCCGATGATGGTAGAACCTGAACAGCAAACCGCCAAGGGCCGCGAGAAATGGAAGAGAAGCAGCTGGCTGAACAGAATCCGTCTTTCCAGAAAACAAGATGTGGACGCTTCTTCTGTATCCGTCGTTCCCCATGAGCAAAAGAGCCCACCAAGAGAGACGTATAAAGGCCTGCCAATTCCCGAACCATGTGATGAGCTTGAGATACGCCTCGTCCACCTCCAACCTCGCGCAGTAGAAGGAGACAAGATCAAATGCAAGCTGACGACCCAAAACCTAATCGGAAATTCCTATGAGGCGCTATCTTACGAATGGGGTCCTGTCTTACCAGAACTTCTCATCAACATGGATGGGGTGGAGATCCCAGTGCGGGAAAATCTCTGGTGGGCCTTGCACCACCTCCAACTGGATGATGAGCCGAGAGTCCTATGGATAGATGCTCTGTGTATCAATCAGAACAACACCGAAGAGAGGAACTACCAGGTGTCGCGGATGGATTATATATACCACTCCGCCCGTCGATGCATCGCATGGATTGGGAAGGTGGAGATTGGCCCTGAGCTCGAAACTGATGACTGTAGCCTCGCTATGGATTTCATCATCACAGCAAACATAGATCAAGGGAAGACAAATCCACCTCTCAACCTGTCGAGGCAGGAGCGAAGGGAACATGATAGCCTGGAATCTCTATGTCGTCGCAAGTACTGGACGCGTCTGTGGATTATCCAAGAGATCGCTCTTTCAAAATCGGTGCTAGTACAGTGTGGGTCACGTTCTGTTCCATGGACCTTGCTAAGATATTTATTCAATAATTTGAGGTCTTGCGTCCATGCCTCGTATCGGTTTTCTATCACTTGCTCGGCGCCATTCCGACTTAGCCAGGCCGCAATTGACAAGGACGAACGAAGGTTACCGCTAGCTCTGCCACTTGCAGATTTGACACTCAAGTTCAAAGGCTCTGAGTGCGAAGATCCGCGTGATGCAGTGTTTGGTCTCCTTGGCTTAACACTCCTCTGCTGCCGAGACGCGGTTCGTGCCGATTATTTGATGACTTCTGAGCAACTCTGCAATAATCTCCTACTGCATCACATCGCCTACCATTTAGTTTTGGAGGATACCTTCATAGACTCCGCTAGAACTGCAGACATCAGAGATGTTTGCTTTACGGTGACCTCGACCTCAAGGGTCACTCGAGAACTTGAACATTCTATTGCTTCACTGTCCATGAAGGCTCGGCGTTCCGTATGGCCTATTCCAGCCTATTCGCGAATGGACCGGGGTCGAGTGATTTTGAGCTTAAGCGCCAACGACTTGAGAAATGCTCTGCGAGCGCCCGAGGCAATAGAATATAGACGGTATATGTCTGGGACAACATCGCCGGCTCCCACTCCACCACCGGACGATGCTCCTGTCATCGATCTACGTAAAACTGTCATAGAACGTCTCATGGGTAGAGCAGAGTCCTGGATAACAGAGCATTACCGTGAAACTGCAAACTGGGAGAAGCAGAGAGAATCACTGACAACTGCCAAGAAGGTCGCTTCTCGACGACTAACTCATATATTTTTGACTGATACGGGATATTCGGGCATCACGACGGCAGATACTAAAATCGGTGATGCTGCGTTCAGCAAGGGCCAGTTTGATTTGAAAGTGAGCTTTGAAGGCAACCATCCTCAAAACAACAACCCTCTCAAGGCAAGCAATTCACAATCAGGAATCTGTGTTGATGCAGAGACCACCTTCCAGGAGCTTCTAAGCTGGCTCAAGTGAAGCATCGCGTTTTTTGTCGCATGTCGTTGAGCGCGTCCATGGCGCGCTTCCGTGACAAATGAATTCGAGCCAGTGAAAGCAAGCGAGCTTGTCTATCGACCATAAATTCACAGATGAAGACCAGGAATCAACAGAAGCAGGTAGTTCGTACCAGGCCTTGTTTCTTTCAGCACCAAACGGAACCTTGGACTTCCTCTCTTTCAACCTTGCCCATATTTCGACACCAGCCACGGTGAGCCAAAATGGGTGGCAGCAAAAAATATGAAGAGTGAGCATCATGTATTGTTTTTCACGTTTTATTACTGACACAGATAGTCCCAACCAGGGACGACAGAGTCGTTACACATCTACTCGTAAGCAAGGAAGTTCCAGAAAGCCAAAGACTCCAATGCCACCAATGAAGCCTCCTTCCTACACCTTCCAGATCAACGGTAGTGGACAACAAATCAACACTTATTACAGACAAGAAGCCGGTCAAACCCAAGCAACAGTCCATGGAAGTACAAGCATGGACTCTCAGTCTGGCTATGGAGCCACTCGTCCTGAACCTCCTCCAGCATACATGGGCGCTCCAGTATCTGATGCTAGCTTCTTGTCTCCGCCGAAGCAACATGGACGCCCGTCCCTTGGCTATGCCAGTCAAAGTCCCGGCCTTCTTTCAGTCGAACACTCCTCCCAGTCTCCTTGCTACGCTGGTTCGCAGTATGCTGAAGCGAGCATTTCTTCGAGCTCATTCCATCCCAACATGAGCAGAAACGTGTATGATCCAACATATCACCTTTCCTCTCCTACGGATCAGTATTCCCAACAGCCCCGTTGGAACCCAAATGATGCCGCTATGGATGGCCAGCCAGGATATCTTCCTTCTCCAGCTCTGACGTATCCACCACAAGCCTTCTCGGATCAGGGCTATACCCAGAGCTCGTTCGGCGATGTGGACTACTCAGGTCGGGATACGCTCTTGCCAGACAACTACAACGTAAATCAACAAACCAACGCACAACAAACCAACGCGCCTCAAAATCCACCATTACCTAACAGCTCGGCTACAATTTCTCCACCCGCAGTTCCTCAGCCAATCTCCGCGCGAAACCCAACACCACCCCCCGGCTATATGTTCGGCTCGCCAGCAGACCTCCAAGCAGCAGTCGAAACCGATTCACACAGAGTCTACAACTATATCAGGAAACTGAACCGCGAGAATGTTCGTCTTCAGGAGACACTTGGTAGATCGAAGCAGCAAACCAAGGACGAAGAAGATAGAGACAAGCGCCATGTGGCGGTTATGGAGAGAGCTTGGGATAATCTGAGTGCTGCTCTTGTACAGTTCAACGCTGCCCTTGGGAATGTCTCTGGACCTGCTGCTCAGGGATGTGGTGGGGCTCAAGTTACTCAAGCAGGTGTGCCTCCACCAGCACGAGGTAGGGATAATACACGAGGCAGAGGTACGGGACGGGGTAGAGGTGCTGGGCGTGGGAGAGTTATTCATCACGATGATGCTGTCGGACAGGAACTACCAGCGGCTCCAAGACGCTCTACTCGACGGAATACACGAAATGACAACGCAGCGGGCAATAAACGAGCAGGGGATAAGGACGGCGCTGACAATGACGGTGAGGATGATGACGGCATTTGAGAACATGTCCCCAACCAAGATACAGTGCTGAGTGTTTTTGGAAAGTCCTCTTAAAATAATTTGGAGCAGAGAAGTGCTTTTTGGGATCATATGGTGGTTCTGGCAAGCAGATTACTTCGCCAACATCGCGGAAGGCAGTGTCTAGAGGTCTGAACAAAATACCAACTTTGGTAATTTCAAACACATCCCAAACGTGCTTGATTCGAGACATATCAAACTATCGAAACCTCGCACACATTTTAACTTTCCAGCATATCCTCCCAATTCTCTACAGCTCTCACGTTTGGAAACTTCCAGCCACTCCACTTCTCATTCTTCAACCTCTTCATCTCATCCAGAATCGTCTTCTCGACCTTGCTCTTCAAATCATCTGTATCCAACGTAGTGACGATTTTCAAGCCCAACTCCCAAGCACGCTGATCCCACGAATCTTCATTTCCCGCCACGTCAGAGAAATTCCAGTTATCACCAACCTTCCTCACAGCAGGCAAGACAATGACCAGCTCCTCGAGCATATCAAATCCCTTCAAAACGCGCGCAAAATCTGTCACATCCCCAACCGTTTCAACCGCAATCCTTGTTGAACACTTCACTACCTCCGGCTGATGTCCTACGATAGCTTCTAGTGATAAAGCTGTATGGATCTTACTGCTTAACCCCATCTTGAAAAACACCACGTCCTGTCTGGGATTGAACTTCACGTGAACCATCTTGCGGTCGCTTCGCATCACCATAATTCTGTGATATAGGCGTTTGTAGATATCATATGATGCTCTACACGCAAACGGCGCGGATTTCAAGCTCTGCGGTGCTTCCGTAGGCACTTCGACGTAGCCTGGTCCACTTGCTCGCAAGAACCGCAGAAGAGCGCAGCGGGATATATGGGTGAATGGTGCGCTATATAGAGGAACCACTCGTCGTTCCAAAAATACAAGAGTCCAGATGTGGAGTTGAAGTTCAGGCGGGAGGAGAAGGAAGAGCGTGAAAGTGCGGGTTGATGAAGGGCAATATGCTTTGGAGACGACTGATGGAAATGAAGGTGGGGATGTTGTCTGGCTTAGTGCGCTAGATCTGGCAGTTTGTATAGACATGTTCCAGGGTCGATGAGACCTTCCAGACGCGTTCGAGATGACAAGGTCGGTCCTGGGTCGAGGAGGGGGAGCAGATCCGGTTGTAATTGCTGGAGAGGGAACTGACATTGCAGCAAAGCTTCTATCTGCGCTAGATAGCAAGTGCGTTGAAGGATGCCAGCCTATGCCTTTCCCTGACGAACTTTGGATTGCTGAGATGAGGCTGTGAAGCGTTGGTTAGATGAGCGGATGTTGGTCCGGACTCGAAAAGTCGAGTGAACAAACCGGTGCTTGTCGACTGTGTATTGCAAACAGATCGGCTCCTGCCTCCTGATATATTTGCCTTCAATCAGTCGAAGTAAGGATCGGTTTGTTTTACGATTACGGAGAAGCTGCGCCGTGTTCCTGCCCAAGACGTGCCCGACTGGTAAGCGTCACGTGCTGCCATGCACAGCTCAGCCTGATGCCATTTTACTCATTGTGTAAAGACAACCTTGAATCCTGATCTAATATTCCTATTTAAACCACGCCAGACTTCTCTGTACTGATGTATGCCACAAGATACAAGGTAGGCAGGTCATTTTTGGTTTTCTCACCAACTTGCTCCTAAGCCAGTTACGGGATGAACATTTGACGACTGAACAAAACACAGGATATTCTGATAACGAAACGAGTGATGTTGTGACTAGAAATTGAATTGATGTGGTATAAGAAGGAAGAAGGAGATATGTACGGCAACGGGCATCAACAAGCCTGCGCGTTCCCCCGCCCAGCACACTCCATGCAGCCTTCTAGCAGGTGATCTTTCCATACCGAGCGTTGTGAGCCGAAGCCAAATCACATTGGAGTGATAGCGTCTGCCTAGCTTCCGCGAGAACACATTGATTCGTACGATCAATGAGAGATCTCAACGCACGCCCTTCATACGCAGTGTCGCAAGCTGAGCGAAGGTGGCGGCATCTCATGGAATCGAGAGAGGAAATTAAAAACACCTTTGAAAATCGGAGGAGAGATAATGAGAAGGCAGAGACGAAGGGCACAAAGGAGGGGACAGACAAACGAATAGGGGACCAGAGAAATGACAGGAGGGGAAGAGGACGTTTTTTTCACGCGTCTTCCGTTGCTTACCTTGGCAATTGTAGTAGTGAAGGATTCTCGACTTTGATTTGGACTCTTGTCTAGCCGCCATCCTGCAAATAACTCCCATATTGATTGAAAATTATCACAGTCCCGGCAAGGCAGTAGGTTAAATGCCAATAATATTCTGTAGCCAGATGATTGGCGGTAACTAAGAAACACATTCCTAGGGAAAAGCGTCATGTAGATCATCGAATCTCAAGCCCATTCTAATAGCTCCCATTCCTCAATATTACGCAGATCGTAACATTGAAATATCGACCCACTTGCGATTCCATCTTCACACTTGTATTCCTACAATTTTGCTGTCGTTCGATCAGAGTTACTAGCATCTCAAACAAATGATGACCGAATTTTCTCACAAAAGCAAACACGCGCAAAATCTATCGCCTGGATCAATACAAACAATACTAACGGTGAGATTCTCAAATCGTTTTCCAAGGTCAAGCTCACAAGTCAGGTGGTATGCATTCTGTCGATTGTCCTTCCCCGTGGCCTCATCAGACTGAGCTCCGGCACAATTATCTTCAGCTTGTTCCTTTACCTCATCATCTACAGCAACGACTCATCAAAAGAGTCGTATCTCGCAGGCGTGTCTTGCGCAGGTTTAGTCTTACGATGGATTGACCTGGTAGGAATCCATGTACCGGAGAGAGACTTCTGGGAAAAAGGAAGCGACAAAAAAGATTCGCCCAAGACATCCTTAGAGCGATTGAAGTGGTTCTTTTCTCTTTGGAATAGTCAAATGTGCGGCATCTACTTATCTGAAAAGCAAGCGCTTACAGATTTATAGGGGAGTCGGATGGAACATTGAACCGGATTGTCTTCCGCCAGCTGAGACGCCACATCGCACACAGTTTGTGAAAGACTGCCTCCTTTCCGCTTTCTGGGCATACCTTGGCTTTGACTTTGCTCAAGTTATTCTGAGAACATCTTATGCCGCAGAGAAAGAACCGTTTTTTGCGATGTCGCTTATGAAATAAACCCTCGTTGCTTGGGTAGCGGCATATAAACTTTTCTTCACCATCTCCCTACTATATGCTATTGGGAGTGGGTTAGCCGTTTTAGTCGGAGCCTATCAGCCGGTAGATTGGCCTCCAATATTCGGCTCCTTTAACAACGCATGGAGTGTTCGGAAAATGTGGGGTTCTTGTTGGCATCAATTGATGCGCCGGCCTTGTGCTGAGGCGGGTAAGATTGTCAAGAGCTTATGCAGGTTTCGGACTGGAAGCTTTGCAAGTAGGTACTCTCAGATCTGGATCGGACTTGCTGTGAGTGCTATGATACACCATGCTGGTGCGGTCGTAAGCATGCTAGAAGACAACGGTCGATGGCAAGCCGTTTATTTTTGTATTCAGCCAATAGGAATTATGATCGAAGACGGGGTCATGGGAATCGCCAGGCGTTACGGTATTCAAATGACAGGTAGGTTACCAAAACTATCCATGGATCTAAAGCTGACTTTCAAGCATGGACAAAAATTCTCGGGCATGCCTGGGTGCTAGTCTGGTTCTCGTGGAGCTTGAGATTCATCGTTGCTTGTCAACCAAAGCCCTGGGTTGAAAACTCCGATGTACCTAGTCTTATATGTGTATTTTTTTCCAGCGCTCAGATGAGCTATACATTGCACAATTTGTGTTTCGCAGATGTTGGGTCGAGTAGGCTGGCTCTCTCGGCACATCGCGGAGAAACTTCAAATCATGGATAATCAAATGCGAAATACTTGAAATATGACAGAAAGATTAGACAGTCGATCATAGCAGATCGAATGAATGCATGTACAGAAGTAGAATCGAATGATATAGAAAGAATAGAAAGATATATACAAAAGTCGAGCTTCAACATGCCTCAACGACCCCTAGCAAGAACCCTCAAAGCAGCCTCCTAGTAGGTGACCTTTCCGTAACCAGCATTGGCAGTGACGCTGGATACAACAGTGGTGTAAGCAGCAGCACTTGCAACATTCTTCCCTGAAAAGTCGGAGAAGAAGCCAGTATCACTCTCACTGAACGTTCCAGAGCTTCCAAAACCATTGACCTGGCACACATGTCCCAAATATGTCGAGCAAGCAGCATTAGCAGACGTACTTGGAGCAGAGAAGACTTCTCCGTCAATCGGTGACTCCGCGACAACAGGGATGTTCTGGAAGACATTGCCCTCAGCGACGACGTAGGCGCCCTCGCCAATCTCAAACGCGTGTCCGCTGTTGTCATACCAGTAGTTGTTGACGGCATGGAGGAGGGTGTTTCCTTGAACCTTTGGTGAGCGGCCGGAGGTGTGGTAGATGTAGTTTCCTTTCATGGTGACCAAGTCGTTGGAGCCATCGAGGTAGATGCCCCAGTAGTGGTAGCCATCGCAGGTTGCGGAGTAGGGAGTGACGCCGTTGATGTAGTTGTTGGAGAGAGTCACGCGGTTAGAGGCGCTGGTTCCGAGGACGATGTGTTGACGGGCGATCAGGGAAGTGGTAACGTGGTCGATCCAGATCATGTCGGCGTTGTCGATGGTGATGGCGTCACCTCCCCAGACATACTTGGGGTTGATCTCGGTGATGAAGATGTTTCTGTTGAGGTTAGTAAGGATAGTGATGTGTGAGAGGGAGAGGGACATACTGAATAATGATGTTGCTGACTCCAGAGACCATACGAAGACCTCGGCCCTTGATGACACCGAGAGAACCTTGACCAAGAAGAGTCTTGTCCGATGCGACAGTGATACCGAGAACACCAGCGTTGTCACTGCAGTATCGTCAGTATGTGATCAAAAACTCAGATGGGTGGCTCTTACTAGGTCATGGTGGTAGTGGGGGCATCCGGCTCATAGTTTGTGCACCAATCGTCTTTGTTGATGGCTTGCTGGCAGGCAGAGGCAGTACCCCATGGGGAACATCCTGAGCTAGTGGTTGTGCCTTGGGAGCCAGTAAAATCGAAGCTTGACTTGTTAGCTAGGACTAAGCAAAGGTTGATTGTTGAAAGCTTACGTCTTGGTGAGAACGATCACTTGAGGTGAAGAAGATCCGAGGTAGCTGACCAACTCGGCAATTGTGCTTGGGTAGACGGGTGTGGCGGACTGTCCCGATTTAGCACGACCCTACAAAGCAGAGGGGTATTCTTACCCCGCCACCAGTGACACCCTTTGCAAAACCTTCGGCAGCTCCAGTGACCAAAAGAGCACGAGCAAAGCCAGCATAAGCAGCAACAGCTGTAGAGAAAAGGGTGAAGGACTTCATGATGAAGTAAAGGAATGTATGTCAACGAAGTGTTGAAGGGAAGGATGAGGAGAGCAATTCAGGAGCAGAACCAGTCGTATTTATCATCGTGAGTGCAGCACATCGGCGATGCCCACGCGGAAGAATTAATTGCTACTGAACCCTTTCCTGGATTTCGGGTATTAGCACTATACAGATGGAGAATCAATTTCTTTCCAGGATCAGGAACGTGGGAAGACGATTCCACAATTCCCAGAAAAACAATCACACCAATCCGCTTTTCTTCCATCTCACCTCGGTCAAATTTCACGATGCTGATAAAAGATGGAGAAGAGATAAGATAATCCGCCAAGAAGCCACGCAAGTCTTGGTCCGCGTGGATCCACAAACAGGGGGCTTCAATCTCGCTTGGCATGGAGAAGCGAGAGGCCAAGACAGGGGGTAAACAAACATGTGGCACAACTTCCAATAAGATGGTTCGTCCGCAAGTAGCGCCGGAGACATGGGTCTGATCAATATACTCCAGACGCTGGCGGAGCTTTTAAGCTTGTCTTGGTGAGCTAGTCGTAGATCTTGCGTAGAGCTGATGATTCGCCAAGTATTGCTTGAAAACCGAACCCCGTCGGCGCACACTTTGCGAGGCTTGATTGTACGTCGAAGGAATTTCTCAGATGCTGAATGTATCTCAGGAGATGTGCCATCGGGTTGTGAATATTCTAAACTCGTTCTTTGCTGAAGCACGCGAGGAAGACTTCCGACGAAATTTGAGAATTCTTGGTGGATACTAGCATTTTGCTACCAGTGATTCAAGCGCCGTTTCCCGTAGAAATACTGGTTCCTCGGATCCTACCGGACCAGGCTTGTGGTTCTTCCTCTGCCTTCTGTATTTGAAGAGCAATGTGTCGAAGTACTTAGTGACCAGTCCAAACCGAGTGCCCTTCCAATCTGAATAGCTCATTGCTTTCCCATTCATGACCAATACACTGAGCATAATTGGTCATGACGCGAGTTCAAGTAACCTAAATCGTTGTGTTTGACACCCCCCGATGATGAAATGTAATCGAAATCCTTGGCCTATCTTGTTTCTGTTTGTAAATACTCTGGCCCGTAGATCATGCCACTGCTATTTCACATTCATATGCCACAGGTATCCAGAACCCGTCGTCTGATGCGCTCAATCTAATTAATTCAAGTCAAGAACAGCTTTTCTAATTCCCCTTTCCCTCCCAGAGTGGGAATAAGGCTGGGCTGACTCGTGATGGTGCATACAGCTGCGGGTCGTGATTCATTCCTTCATTCGTGGGTAGACTCACTGGCTACATCCCACCAATGAAGTCGAGTATTCTCAGGTCAATGTATCCTGCATTGGATGAGAGCGTTGTCGGCATCTCCAAAAACTTGTGACGACTTGGAACTTGTAACCTTCAGAGTACGCGGCAGTAGCAGGTATCTGAAATCTCTCGGCATTGAGGTCCCCGTTTAGGACATGGTCGTATGTCTGAGAGGAAATACTCGATGTGCACCAGTGAGAGATTGAAGGATTCGTGGAGAATCTTGGACCAGCCCGGTAATTGAAAGGGGAGGAGATCAGAGGAGATGTTGATAGAGATGGCACTTTGCTGAAGAGAAAGAAAAGCAGCTAGAGAGATACAGAAAGCAGAGTATGATATGGGTGTCTGTTCGGTTTGTATGATGCGACTTATGACCTGCGAGGTGTGAGAAGTGTGCTTGTCGCATCGCGCGATATGATTTGTCACAAGATTTTCCGTCACTGCCTCGATACTTCAGCCTCAAGAATGGGGAGGTAAATGGACTCTTTGCAATCATACGCATGGAGAATTCAGACCACCTTACTCCAGAATATGTTCATTGGTATCAAACGCCTCCATGCCCAGACGCCAGACTACCGCAATTATCCAGCCCGAGTGTTTCCGCTCACATGTATTTCCCACAGCAATTTAGAATCCAAGCAAGACCTTCAAGAACAAAGCCACAAGACAGAGTGTGATAGCTCCGATTGCTCTGTCCACCCAAACTGGCACGCCATCGTTCGATACCCTTTGTGCAATTTGTGCCGGATATGCATTCGCAACGGCAGCTCTCGGGGCATTCGGAATTGATGCGCCTGTAGGTCTCGGTGCTGTCTGTGCAGGTCTGGCGGGAGGATAAGTGGTCTCAGAACTCGAAGCAGCAGGTGCATGATTTGGATCTTCCGCGCCATCCAAACCAGTATTAACAAAACCTTCCGCAAGTGCCGCCTCAGAATCAGTCATGCTCGAACGGCGGGCAACGGTCTCTGCCTCCTGCATTTCCTCCTCGGGCTTTTCCTTCTCAGTCTTAACTTTGCCGCCCATCTCATCCTTATACCCCATACTCAACTCCTTCGGCACCTCCACCTCCTCAACCTCCCCTTCTTCCTTCGCAGCCTCCTCCGCCTCCTTCATAATCTCCCCATTCGTCTTCGCACAAACACTACATTTCCACCCCGGCGTATTCTTCGCTATCTTCTCCCTCTCACTAGCACTACACTCCATACCTCCAAGCTGACCCTTCACGTCCGTCTCCATGAAACTCCTCAGCGCAACCAACGCCGTGCGGACTCCCCACGCTGGCATCCAGGTCTCTTCATGATGGCCACTAATGCTCAGGCATATTTCGCGGTTTACTTCGAAGCGCCCGCTGGGTGTGAGGAAGCGGAAGGAGGGAGGGCGGAGTGGGTACGTCGGTGGTAATACGATGCGCCCGTGGTAGATGCCGGTGGAGAAGGCGGAGGATGGGGGACCGCGCAGTGTGAAGTGCCAGTCGAAGAGGTCGGCGTCGGAGGCGGGTGCGGCGTGGNAGTCGGGNGAGGGGGAATTGGCTAGTTCTTGGGCTTCGCGGACTGAGATTTGTTAGCTGTGATGTGGTGGCATGTAAGGGATGTGGTAGAGTGTAATGTGGTGGGGGAGACGGGAAGCTTACGGATTCGTTTTATGGTGGGGGATTTGGAATTGAATTTGGGTGTCGCCATAATTGTACAGTGGTGGTAGAGATGTATAGAGGAGTTGAGGCTATTCGGAAAGTGTGGAATGGGTGAGGTGTTATTATGAGGAAGAAGAGAGGTTGGTGGGAAGGCTGACGAACTGGACAGCTATGATGATGGAAGCGATAAGCTCTTGATAAGGATTAGCGCCGTTTGAGATGACGCGCGCGTCTAGATAGGAAGCTCAACGTGTATGAGCTTGGACAACTTTTTAAATCTGGATAGTGTTGGGATTCACAAAAGGTCAGCAAAGAATCGATGCTCCTGATCCGGGATACTATACTGACTGGGGGCATAGCTGGATGATCCGTCAAGAGTCACGACAGTATCAACCGAGGTTCTCCCGACTGCCAAGGACGCTTGAGATACGAATCTCAGACGACCACCAGGACATCCGAACTTCAGGCCATGAAAAGGATAAGCTGTGGTGGAATAGACAGCTGTGAAGTGCCACAACGCAATCTGGAGCAGCAGAGCACAGCACGCATCCAGCTGGAAAGTTTGCAAACTCTGGAGCATAAAAACAATGCGGAGAAAGCCTTTCGCCACTCTGGTCTAATCCTTTCCATCTTCCTATCGTTTGCTTCCCAATATGTGCTTGGTACTCCGTTGGGTTCTTGCATTTTGCGTTATCTACGTTCTGTGGCATCCATATCCCCAGTTCCATTCTATGGCATGGAACTGCTCTTTCTATCATTACTGTTGATTTGTACTTGGCAGGCTCTTGCAGGGCATGTTTGGCCTGTGGCTTCAATACTCACTGTCTGGGAAGCATCAGGCCTTGCCTACACCTGAGCTACTGTAGCATAAAGATCTCATGGTCAAGGAAATATTTCCGGGCCGAAGATCTTTGTGAAGACCATTTGATGTCCTTCGTATCAAGCACTTTGTTGCAAATGTCCCCCTTCATTCTACAGCCAAGGGTCCGTCTGTCGCGTTCAATTTGCTCAATCACGCATGCCTGTTTAGATCACGCAGTGCTTGCATGAGGATGCCCTGACGTCTTTGAATGAATGTTCACCTCGGTGTCATTGCTGTCGCACATAATCCTTAACTTCCGCCCCTGCGGCCGCTGGCTCACTCGAGTAAATTTCCTATTCGAGCGTCTCTAACTCAATGTCAACAAACATGTACATGCACCATTCCATTATCATGTCTACTCTGCCTTGAGATCCACCCCGATGCATTGCGTCGCGTTGATGTGGCGTTCAGCTTTGTAGTCGTGGACAAATTTTGGGCTATGCTAGGCAAGGAATCTGATCTTTCGAGCTGCAGTCTGCACTCATTGAAGAACAGCAAATGGCGCATTCTGTGGCACATTGAGATTTCTGACAACGCCTGGAGTCTTTCAATTAGACTCTTGAACGATTGGAGTTGATCACTTCACTGTACTTGGCTTCCTGCTCTCGTTCTTTCCTCACCTTTGGAAGGTCCTTCTCCTTCAACATACTTGCTCTTTTGTCCCTTGACCCAATCCAATTCATTGCCCCTGGATCCTTCCGTCAGTTGGAGCAATTCGATCGACTATTAGTTTCCGGAAGCTGTTTCTGCAATCACTTCCACCTCGTGCCTGCCTAATTTGATGGGCGTCTCTCCGCACAGGCCACCCCCGTCCATAAAATCCTCGTCTTACCTCCACCGCAACCAATCTTCTTCAATACCACAACATCAATTTCTCCTGCGAAGCAACGAAGAACTTGAGCTCCGCTCCCATCTTCCAAATCCAATCGTCGACGTTCACATCTCCATCTGCTCAATTTTCTCTCATAGGCTGTACATCTCCATCCGGCCCGCAATGGCTTCCACCAGCAATGCTGTGGCTCCCACAGCACCCGAATTCTGGTGCAAGATCTGTAAGCTACCTTTCAAGACCGACGGTGCCTTCAAGTTACACAAGGTCAACAGTGAGCGCCACATTTGCTGCGATGTCTGCGGCGCCGACTTCAAGAGTGAAGAAGGAAAGAAGAGACACCGAGCTGCCGTAAGTGCTTTCTTCATGACCTTAACTTCGATGAATAACCTTGCCATGGAGCTCACTATCCCTCCCTTTGGTGTTTCCTGGTTGTCTTCCATGATCCGCTCACCTTCTATCATCCTAGTACCATCACATGGCTACACATGAAACAACGCTGACTAGTATATGTAGCACCACGCCGAAGAGCAAGATCTAACATGCAAGTTCTGCGGTCTCAACTATCCCCGTGTCGGAAGCCTTATCAACCACTACGAAGAATCCCAATGCAAGCAAGTTTCCAAGGAAGTCTTCAAGCAGGCGATTAAGGACATCATGGCTCGCGACACTGCGAAGAGAAAGGCCCACAACTTTGTGGATGTTCGCCGTGCCGGTGATTTCAGCGGCGAAGTCCAAGAACCCTTGCCCCCCCTCCGGAACGCATCCAGTTCTCCCGAATATAATAATCACGGTAGCATTGGGAATGGACGGCAGCCCGCTAGTGCGCAATACAGCGGCACTCCACTTCAAGGCAATGAATTTCAGCAAGGAGGCAGATACAACGCTGCTTATGTGGATGCCGTGCAGCAAAGTGGATGGGAGACAGCCCCTCAACAATCAGACTGGACCACCACAACAGGGTTTGGTATGTCAAACTCAAATATACCCCAGCCGATATACTGACTTCTGTTCAGAGACAGACACACCACTCATCGACTTCCGCCCAGATATTCCGATCCGTGAAGATGAAGACCTGATCTCCCTTGAAGTCTCCGAGGTCCTCAACTCACCATGGTCAGTATCCGCCTCCGAAGTCTTGAGCAACACACAAAGATACAGCAGAGCCAAAGTCTTCCCAGCTCTGGGTGGTAATGCCGTGCACCAAGGATCCGGTCAGAGTGTACGTCCTATGGTTGGTCAGAACAGTCGAGGAGTCGTTCAAGGCTTGCCACAGGGTGTTCCCCAAACCCCCGTCAATCAAGGTCTCCCTCATAGCTGGAACAACGGTGGAAATGTCGCTGGAAATATTGCTGGAAATACTACCGCAGATGCTCGAGCTGTCGGACAGATATCCGCACATCGTGGACCTCCTCACACTTGGGGTAAAGCCATAACCAGCGCCACCAATTCTACTGCTCAAGGACATGTCAATCCAAATGGTCAAGCTACCGGTCAGGCCCATGGTCAGAAAGTCGTCTCAGGTGGGAGCGGCCAATTCAACAACAATCATGGACGACCTCACACATGGGGCAAGACCAATACTCCAGCTGCTCCTACAACGGAAGCCAACGTCAACTTTTCTAGTCGTGACCCTCGATCCAATCCGTCCACCCGTCAAGCTCCTTCTCACAGCAATAATAGCACTAGTGGTTGGGACAATTCTGAAACTACCAGTACGCAGATCAAACCATCCTCGGTTGCCAGTTCTCATGGTGGTCCAGTGCAGAACCCATGGGGAAAGAAGAACCTGTTTCCAAATGCCCTACCAGCAGTCACTCCTCCTGTCGACCTTTTGTCGTCCTTGAACATCAATACTGCCCAACCGCCTACTAAGCTCTACAGAATGTTCGACCCTGCCGATCCAGCATTCAGAGCCAGCAAGTTCTATGTCGAAATCATTGGCAGATGGAAGTGTCCTCACCCGGGTTGCAAGTAAGTCAACAATTCCTTTCGGTGATGCATACTTTACTAACAAAGTCAGCGGTTCCTACAAGTCCCAAAATACCTTCATTACTCACCTCAAGTCGCCCGCTCACTCCGATGAGAAGTACCAATGCCTTAAGTGCCTTCGCATATATGACTCCTTGACTGCTCTCACCCAACATTCTGAGTCTCAGGGAGTTCGCTGCAATGTTCGCGAAACCGATGACTTCGAATCGGTAATCCGCGCAATTACCGCTGATACTACAACGACCAATGGCCGCATGGCTGACGATACCATTAGGTATGAGATCAACCCCGATGCCGAGTTGTCCAAGACGAAGATGACGGAAAATTATCGTGCCGCCGAGAGAGAGAAGAACGAAGCCCGAAAGCGTTACTGGGACAACAGAGAGATCAAATGGTGATTCATTGTCAGCTTACGTGAGGCCGGTATGGATTGGTTGCCTGCATGCTACTTTCTATTTGATTCACTCGGTGAGCTTAATGCCTCTTTCCGAGGAATCGAGTATAATAGAAAGGGGGGCTTTGTCCGTCTGGCGGTCCCTCGTTATTCTGCTTTGACGTTGAGGTTCATTTCCTTCACGATGGCGCTTTTGTTTGTCGATCTGTATTTGTGCTTCCTCTTTTCTTTTCTTTTCTTTTCTTACGATGAGCTACCCGTCTGATTGATTCAGACATTGGTCACAATATTAGCAGCTATGACACCAGCTACAGACTTCAATTCGCACGAAGTGTAATTAATTAAAACCAGAACGTAGGTAGTGAATCAAATGAGATCATACTTCAGCTATGTGCCCGTGATTGTTCCTACCCTTGGCTGTATTTGGATCCCAGCTCTTGTCTGATACAAAACAGTCTTTGTGTTCTTCCACTGGTATCACGAATAATCAATGTCTCAGCAGCAACCCACTGCAAGTGCTCATACTGAACGAGCCTCCAATACATCATTCAAGCTCGTCCCAAGACCTTCTGCCTCTGGTGAAAGCTACCCCCCAGTATCAACCTTCGGCTGCCTAACGTCGTTCAAGCAAAACCGCTATCCACGATTGTTGAATCCTGGACCCCAGAGGGAAGCCAGCGACGCTCACAACAAGGGAGGTCTGGTGTACCAGTGGGGACAGTGAACGGCCAAACTGCACGTCCTGTCATCACGGTGATGGAACCTGCAACACCTGCCATGAATACCGAAAGAGGTGAGCGAGGCACAGAGAGAGGAAGACAACCTGCTCCATCTAACCGACTGAACACTGTAGCTGGACCAGCGGATCGTCGTAACACCCGTCAAGATCAAGGGAAGTTTCGGCACGAGCAGTCTCGATGCCCAACAGGAGACATTGTTCGACCTTCCATGCAACATACAACCACTTCCGAGAGTATAAGGAGGAAAGAAGCTTCATATTATGCAGAAGAGGAGGAACAAGATCAAGGGTCATATTACGACCAGACAGCAGCGCAACAGTCCAGAGCTCTCGGCCAAACTGAACAGTCCCTGGCGTGAAGCAGACGCTACTCCCCTCGTCGAGCGTCTCCCCCTCCTCCGCTAACTGTCCAGCCGCTACTACGCTCTGGTTCGCGCAGTCCACCGCTATCAGAGCGCCTCACTGTATTCCACAAACCCATCTCCGTCACACCAGGCCAGCCCTCAAATAACCCACCCGCAGAGACCCTGAGTACAAGAGACGCAGACAGCATTTGTGACGATCTAGTCAGAAGAGTTAAGATTGCACAACTGGGCAAGATGTATGACAGAGCTCTGGAAGCTGATCGTAGAGGTCTGGTGGACGACGGATTATACGACACGGTGCTGGATTTCTTTTATAGATTCTTGCCGATGGTTTTTGCGAATGGAGAGAGGTGCGTTTCCCACTTCATCCTCTCCTGCCCCCTTGCCCCAGGTCTATCATTCTTCCCCACCAGCGTCATCAACCAGAGTAACAAGACCTTTCTGCTGATGATCCATCTACAGTGACCCCATAATCATCAACCGCCGGCAAATCCTCGATCATCAACGCGTTTGGCAGATTTTCGGTCCAAGAGGAGAAGGTCTCTCGCGGAAAGATCGGGGCAAGAACAGACCGCATCCGTGGTATACGAGGCCGAAGGATAAGAAGATGAGTTTTAAGGATGTGGTAGGGGAGGTGGTTGATAGCATGTAAATTGTTCCGATCTTTCTTCGTCAAGTGGAGTGTTGTGGGGATAAGGTGGGATGGTGTCATATGATTGTGCTAATGTTGAGAGTTGTAGACCGAGAGTTCATATTGTGCCGGGGCCGGCGAAGAGGAAGAAGGATGAGGGGCAGAATCAAAGATGAAAAATTTGAAGATGGAACGGAAGACCACAAGGATAGATAAAGGAATGGGTCGTAGGGACGCAGTCGTGACTGCAAGGATACATGAAATGCAAGCTACTCTTGACGAGTTGAGATGCTGAGACCATAATCTTAAAAGAATCATAATGGCTTTACAGAAGAAGCGCATCATTATCGTGATATGACTGAGGAGCGGAACTGTACCAGATCATCTCTTGAAGTTGCACACATTTTGGGAGAAGGAACCATGTAAAAGCGCCACTGGCGACATAGTTGGGGACGTTCCAGCGGTTTCAGCAAAGTCGAAGACGGTATAAGTGCTTTGATATCAGGCAAGGAGGTCACGATGGACGGATTCATCTTCGAATACTTCCACTTCCTCAAACCATGTACGGTTCTGTTCCTCTCAACGGTTGTATCTGCTGAATTACGGGCCTGGAGGTTTCAAACAGCCTTTACCCATCTAGACCCTCGAACCAGCTCTCATGATAACTCCTCAAATCTATATCCGCCGGCTTCTTCAAATACGGCGTCAAGTCTCCTTCTCCTCTCTGCTCCTTCGTTGTCCAACCATTGCCCAACCACGCGAACCGATTATTAGTCTCGGTCTTGTACTTCCATTCCCAATCCTCCCATCTTGGATCTCGTCTTAGAAAGTTCACATGCGACGCACTTCCTGGCCAGTGCCCGTGAATCCTCCCACCAGGTCGACCACCGTTTGCCCAGGAACTACAATTCTCCGAGAATACTGTCTTGGGGAAGAAAGAGTCTGAGTAGGCTATGAAATCATCCGTGGAAGCTTGCGACGGAGTGAAAGATTTGATGCCTTGGGTGTTCACTTTCCGAAGAAGCTTGGCTATATACGTCAATTGCGTTTCGACCTGATTGGGGACTGTCCCACTGTGACCTGCTGCATTTGGTCCTTGGACGTGAACAAGATTTGGAAATGAAGGTGTTGAGAAACCGAGGTAGGTGAGAGGATCTGGGGACCAGACATCTCGGAGGTCCTTCCCGTTTGCAATGATCGGAAATGGTGGTCTCATGTCAACATTCGCTCCTGTCGAGCATATGACTGCATCGACCTTCCTCTCAATGCCATCAGCAGTGACGATTCCCTCCTCGGTGAAGTGACTGATCGGTGTGCGGATGAAGCTGACGTTCTCTTCGGTTAGTGCTTCCAAATATCCTGGACCAGGAGTCAGACGTCGACAATTTGGTGAGAAGTCTGGTACGATATGTTCGAGAAGTTCTGGCTTCTTCTTTAGCCGCTCTGCCATCAGCTTTATGAAGTCTTCTCGTAGAGCCTTGTTCGTCTCGCTACCTTTGAACAGCGTCCCAAAACGCCTGTAGAATGTTGATTCCAGATCTTTCCGGAACTTGTGATACGTCTCGGGATCATCGAATGAGTCCAGCAATTCTTTCGCATAATAGTTTGGCTCCAACCGGCGCCCTGGTCCTTCACCACCAAATGATCCTGCGATCCAAGTTGGACTACGAGCGTAGTGGTCGAGGTGTTTGACAAGAGGCTGAATGTTGGGGACAACTTGAATACCGCTCGCTCCATTCCCAATCACCGCAACATTCTTTCCTGTGGGGTCAAACTTTGGGTCCCAAGCAGACGAGTGTCGGAGGTGTCCTTGGTACTCTTTGATACCTGGGTAATCTGGCAACTTCCAGGCATTGAATCGACCAATGGCCGTAATCACCACATCAAACTCTGGGGCATAAATTTCTCCTGTCGAGAGATTCTCCACTCGCAACGTCCATCGACCAGTTTCTTCATCCCACTTTGCACCAGCAATTTTGTGTCGCAGCTTGAGATACTGATGGACATTGTATTTATGTGCGACGCTCTGCCAGTACTCCAGAATCTCTGCTCCTTGAGCATATTCTTCTGTCCAATTTGTCTTGGGCTCGAAGGTGGATTGGTAGGCATTGGCGGGGATGTCGCAGCGCACTCCAGGGTAGATATTCTCGTACCATGTCCCTCCAACATCAGCGTTCTTATCGAAGATCTGCAATTCGATACCTGGAACTTTGACTGGGAGCAGTACTCCAGCTGTGATTCCTGCGAGACCAGCTCCAATGACTGCGACCTGTTCTGCTGTAAGTCAGTAATTTTTGTGTTGGTTTATAGGAAACGCACCCGGATCTTTGATGGCGCATCAATTGGATGGTCTTCTAGTTCAAAAGTTTTGAGGGGCCTCTGCACAGCAGTTTGTGTGAGTTCTGGTATATGGGTTCCGTTCTTGATATCCTTCACTTCATCGTCGTGGGCCTTGGAGACCGGCAAAGACTGGACAGTCGCCGAAGACTTGTCTTTGATCAACACGGGCAAATGCACTTCGTGTGAAGGCACTGTTTCGAGTGAAGGTGCCATTTTTTGGAAGCAGAATACAGGAGCTATACAAAAAGAAGAATGCGAAAGTGAACATACGAAGAATAGATAAAAATCACCTTACACAAGGCTCGCAAAACATCCCACTATCAATTCACTCGTGCAAGACAAACCATCACGCTATCCGCATCGCAGATGACAACAGCATCTGGCGGGAGATAAGGATCACGCTTCTTACTGTCAAGTCCAAGCTCCAGGAACAAAACGAAGCGCACACGCACAAGAGACACTACTACCCCTCACTTGAGGACCTTATCTCGAAGAACCCCGCTTCAGATAATTGCTTCCAGTGTCGATTTCACAATATGATGAGATTGAATATGGGAATGACGAATCTCGGGACCAAGAGCTATCTCATGCAGGATCACAACAGCACTAACTGTTCAAGGTATTCCGACCCCTATTTTTGAGGAGTCCTAAGCAAGTTGCAGGCAAATGTATTTGCAAACGTCAAATTAAGCTCATGACTAGCGGTACGCTAGAGTGTCAATGTGGAGAAAATAGTGTTTACGAATCCGACAAGGATAAAAACGTCATCAACAGTCAATCAACAACCGCGAAAATCACGGGTTCTTATCATCGCCCTCAACACCGTCTTGCGCCGATGAAAAGTCAGCTATGGGACCCTTGTTGAGCTAGTAGGTGAGTGGAAGTACCTTTTCTGTAGCGCTGGAGAGCTTCCAGAGCTTCATTATCTCCAACGCGATTTCAGACGCGTCTGCTTCAATTTACTCCGAGACTTCTCATCCACTATCTGTACATCCAAGGCTCAATTGCAGTCATGTCTCCCCCAAAGAAACAGTTAATTCTCAATGCCTTTGCAATGCAAGCGCCGGGGCATTTGAATCCAGGTCTCTGGAAGTACCCAGCCGATACCAGCACCAAGTATGCCAATATCAAGCACTGGATTTCGCTCGCACAGAAGCTCGAGAAGGCCAGATTCCACGCCATCTTCTTCGCGGATGTTTTAGGTGGCTATGATGTTTACAATGGTCCCGCAAACTTGGATGCTACGATTCCTGCAGCTGCTCAATTCCCAATCAACGATCCCCTGTACAGCATTCCGGCGATGGCTGCAGCGACAGAGAGTATTGGCTTTGGTGTTACGGCCTCAACCACGTACGAGAACCCATACATGTTAGCGAGGAAGTTCTCGACCGTGGACCATCTCAGCGAAGGAAGGGTCGCGTGGAATATTGTCACATCCTACCTCGACTCTGCGGCGAGGAACTTCGGTCTGAATACCCAAGTCGAGCATGATGAACGATATCGAATCGCGAACGAATACATGGAGGTTACATACAAACTTTGGGAAGGGTCGTGGAGGGACAATGCTGTGAGTGCTGCGCCAAAGGGATCGTATGCGGACCCGAAAGCTGTTCGACAAATAAATCACAAGGGAAAGCACTTCGACATCCCTGGGCCACACGTCTGCGAGCCTTCGAAGCAAAGAACGCCTTTTCTCTTTCAGGCAGGAACTTCAAGTGCTGGAAGAAAGTTTGCCGCTACCCACGCTGAGGCGATTTTCCTCAATGGACATACTGCGGAGTTGGTCAGGCCCTCCGTTGACTCGATACGCACGCAGGCGAACGAGTTTGGCCGGGATCCCAACAGTATAAAGATTGTTGCTGGACTGTTGGTGATTGTTGCAGAGACGGATGAGAAGGCACATGAGAGGTTCAGGGAGCTGGCCAGCTATGGAGACAGGGAAGGCGCATTGGCATTGTTTGGAGGCTGGTCCGGATATGATCTGGGGAAATATGGAGATGATGAGGACTTCAGATTCCTTGATACAGCTCCGCCGGCGGTTAGGAGTATGGTCAATCACTGGGCGAAGTCGTCGCCTGAAGGTACCAAGTGGAACAAGAAAACTATCGCGGAGCACCTCATCATTGGAGGGAATGGAGCGAAGGTTATTGGTAGCCCCAAAACCGTTGCAGATGAACTACAGAGGTGGGCTGAGGTTGCTGATGTCGATGGCTTCAATCTCAGCTATGCAGCTGTACCTGAGACATTTGATGATATCATTGAGCATCTCTTGCCAGAATTGAGGAGACGAGGTATTTTCTGGGATGATTATGCCGTTCCTGGTGGAACGTTGAGAGAGAATTATCTTGGTCTTGCAGGGCACTGCAGATTGTCTGAGACGCATCCAGGTGCCAAATTCTTTTGGAAAGCGGGGGAGGAATTACCTGCGTATTCCAAAGAGGCGGCAAATGGTGTGAAGAAAGCGAATGGTGTCAAGGAAGCAATAGATAGTCCCGCCAAGCGACAGCGCGTCGCATGAATGCGAAAGACAATTTCTACCTGGGGTTTTCTGCGCTCAGTAGTGACTTGATCTTCTGACATGTGGCTAGACTTTCTAGCTCGAGTTGAGCCCTACATGATTCGAGTTGACAAGTGCCGGACTGGATGAAGCTATGCTGATCTTGGAGAACCCGGAGTGGGTCTCAGGAAACGTGCTTACCAGGCATGTCTTTCGCCATCGCACGCCATGCAATCAAAGTCTTATCATAGTTCGCACCAGGAAAAGTTTATCCATAGCCAGATACGGTTGAGATGATGTTCGAATATGATATAAGTCTGGCCGATCCCATGGCTTTAGGAACATCGACTTCCGAATGCATATGCCAAAGTCAACTTCTCTTCAGACCAGCCCGTCATCATGTCAGAGCCTCAGTCAAAAGGAGAATCTCAGGTGGACACTGAACTGTCTTCTTCTGACAATGAAGCTCAACCTGTGACTCGCGAGTACATCAAACGTAAGTTACCTCTCCGGGTTTACTGCACCCGCTGACATCTCTAAAGCAAAATCGTATCGCAGCACGTTTTACAATGCTCTCATTCTAGGCATCTGCAACTTTCTCGCTCCAGGTATCTGGGGAGCGATGAACTCTCTCGGTGCAGGCGGACAGCAGAAACCATACCTCGTCAATGCCGCCAACGCGTTGACTTTCTGCCTCATGGTTGTCTCCTGCTTCTTCTCACCCATCCTCGTCAAGGCTATCGGCATCAAGTATACCTTGATCTTCGGAACCATGGGTTATGCTCCCTACGCTGCGGGGTTGTACACCAACAACCGTTTTGGCAATGAATGGTTCGTGCTCCTCGGTGCAGCTCTATGTGGCATCTCCGCAGGTGTGTTCTGGATGGCCGAAGCAGCAATTGCCCTGGCGTATCCCGAACCCCATAATCAAGGACGATTCCTTGGGTTTTGGCTCAGCTTTCGAATTGGTGGCCAAGTCCTCGGTGGAGCCATCAATCTGGGCATCAACGCCAACAATTCCAAAGCCGGGAAGGTCTCGTACAATGTCTACTTGGCGTTCATCGCTTTGCAGGCACTTGGTCCTTTTGCAGGACTTCTTTTGAACAAGCCAGAAAAGGTTCAGAGAACTGATGGAGTAAAAGTCAAACTGGCTATCACCAACAATGCCATGTACGAACTGAGAGCAAATACCAAGCTATTTTTCAGCAAGAACTTCCTTCTCCTGGTTCCGGTGTTCGCACAGGCAGTTTACGCCGAAGCAGTATTCTTCACGTTCCAATCATTGTGGTTTAGTGTGCGAGCGCGGGCTTTGGGCTCTTTTCTTTCAGGTATCGTGGCCATGATTGGTGGTAACGTCCTTGGTGCGTTTCTGGACTCCAAGAAGTTTAGTCTCAAGACCAGAGCGAGGGTGGCATACATTGCCATTCTTGGACTCCAAGGTGTATGGTGGATCTGGGCGACGATCTTGGTCACGGATTTCCATAAGACCAAGCCGACTTTCGATTGGGCTGACAAGGGTTTCGGTAAAGGCTTTGCACTGTTTTTGTTCTGGGTCATTGGATTCCAGGTCAACTACATGTACTTGTAAGTCCATCATATCCAACTTTGGAGCCCGGCATACTGACGAGTTCAGGTATTTCGTTGTTGGTGAACTGGCGGGAACTGGTGCAGAAGTCATTCGAATTGCTGGTCTCTTGAGAGGAACAGAATCCGCGGTGCAGGCAGTCAGCGTAAGTTTTCATTCACTCCTCCGAGAACACGGCTAACTTTCCTCAGTACGGATTGAACAGTATCAAGATCTTCGCAGAGGTAGGAGGAGTTTACCTCAATTTCGGCCTTTGGGGCTTGGCTTTGTTGCCTGGATGGTTGGTTGTACGACAGATTGGTGTCAGCCTGGGACACAAGAAGCTCGAGCGAGAGGGACATGCTTCACGACAGGGATATGCTTCACAAGAGAGGGAGAGAGTTGCTGATGCAAGAGTGGATGGAAAGTGATTGTGCTTGATGCGTGGCTTCAGCCTCTGAACTATGATCCACCCTTGTATGTTACCGCGGACTTGGTTCCGGTACTATCCAATCGATAATCGTTTGGGCGTCGAGAAGTGGGAAAGGCCTTTCGGTCACTTACAATGATTATACAAATTAGCGCCTTTCGATGACTGATTTCAATTGAGTTCTTCTCTTGGCAGGGTGCACATTACGGAGCGAGACGCGGGCGGCACGAGACAGAAGCCACCATCTCTATTTATAACACTTAAGCGCCAACCAACAGCATGAGCCGCGGCAACACGAGGCCGGTAACAGGATGTCTAAAGCCTCTGTAAGAGCCTCCAGAACAGAATTACGACCCCAACGAGCCGCACTTCCACGAACCCTCTGTCCTATCACGTAAGACGAAGACACGATGGCTCAACGTCGTCTGCGACGCGATGATTATACCGTAGGATGGATTTGCGCGCTGCCAATTGAGCTAGCCGCTGCACAAGAGTTGCTAGATGAGGAGCATGAAGACGTCGAGCACGATGAGAATGATCACAACCTATACTCCCTCGGACGCATGGCCGATCAGAACATTGTCATCGTCTGTTTACCAGCAGGTTTGATAGGCAATAACCCTGCGGCAGCGGTGGCAACGCAGATGAAAGCGACATTCAAGTCAGTACGGTTTGGCCTGATGGTTGGGATTGGCGGTGGCGTTCCGAGTACAGATTCAGATATTCGGCTTGGGGATGTTGTAATCAGCCAGCCGCAGAAGGGCTATGGAGGTGTCATTCAGTACGACTTTGTGAAGACTGTTCCTAGTGGCTTCCAACGAACAGGATTCATCAACTGCCCGCCCCTGATGCTACTTAGTGCGATTGCAAAGATGCGAGCGAGCCACCTTCGGCAACGCAGCAAACTTGCGGAATACGCCTCAAAACTGAGCCATCTCCAGGAGTTCAATCGCGAAGCGGCTGGACCAGATATTTTGTACGAAGCAACGTACGAGCATGAGGGAGGATCGACTTGCAGCTCATGCAGGACAGATAAGAGGGTGGATCGACCGCGTCGGAGAGCCGAGGAAACAATTGTCCACTATGGTATAATCGCTTCTGGTAACCAAGTTATGAGGCATGCGACCGAAAGAGACACGGTAAGCGCGGAGTTTGGTGGCGTACTCTGCTTTGAGATGGAGGCGGCTGGCTTGATGAACAGCTTCCCCTGCCTCATCATTCGAGGTATTTGTGACTATTCCGATTCCCATAAGAACAAAAGGTGGCAGGCCTACGCGGCAGGTGTATCGGCAGCCTGTGCAAAAGAGGTTTTGTCAATCATACCGCCTGCGGACATAGCTAAGACAAGTCCACTGGAGGATATCTTTGGGAAGGACAGCAGAGGTCAGATTGAGCAGGACTACAAAGATGCCCACATTAGGGAAGGAGAAAGTGCGTCCCTTCAAGACACATACTGCATCGGTGCGTCTATTCCATTTTGCTGCGGAAAACATGAGTCGGTTCCTGCAAATACTTGTATAGCTTTGGATCTTGCATCGGAGAAAAGCTCTGCTTCGGTATACTTCATTCTCTCGGGGAGCGATATTTCGGGGTCATTTTGCTGATATAGTTATTAGAGACACTAGAACCAGAAATTCAGTATAATGAAGTACGGGTTCCCTTCAGAACAAGGACTGCGCCCGACATAGGAGAGATGTCAACGCCGAGCCGAAGAAAGTGGCCCCGGAAGCCCATTGAACTGCGGCACGAATCCAATGGCGCGAGCTCGTTAAGTAGATCGATTTCCCCAAAAGGGAATTTCGGATTCCTGATTCGCAATGGGTGGACAGAACTCGACAAGGATCTTGTCAGCTCTCGGGCATTAGATTCAGTAAATGAGGATTACGAAGACATTGGCCATGCCTTCCTGATCAGCCGACCTTTAAGTAGAAGTGAAATCCAAGACTACCTGGAAAGATCAATCTCTCGAAATCCGAAAGGAATAATGCCAACATATGGCAGGAACATCAATCAATTCTTCAATATTCCTCTGAGGGACAATCCATATTTTACTGGGCGTCAGCGTCATTTGTCCAGACTAGATGAGATTCTTTACCCACTGTCGAAGTCGGTCACTTCCCACTTGCGTTGTGCTGTTCTTGTTGGTCTAGGAGGCGGCGGTAAGACCGAGATCGCTGCTCGATACGCTCATCTGCATCGGAACGAGTATTTAGCAGTATTATGGATTGATGGGACAAGTCGTGGCTCTCTTGCATCATCCTTTTCCGGGTTACGTAACGGGTTGTCACGTCAAATGACCATACCAGGCCACCAATCGTCACGTAGTGGGTCTTCCGAATCAACGTCGAGGTCGCGGACCAGAAATTCTTCCGTTAATCTCGTTGCAGACTATGAGTCTATGATTACGAGCCAAATGCTGGCAAGTGGAGAATCGTTGCCAAAGACAATCCATTGGCTGAATTCAACACATCACCGATACCACTGGCTGATGATTATTGATAATTTGGATGACCCGGATATGGTGGAAACCATTGAGGACATTCTAGTGCAGCTCGATCGAGGATGCGTGATCATCACGAGTAGGAACTCTGGCGCAGCAGGGCTTGGTACAGCTGTCGACGTGGGCGAGCTGACATCGACCGAAGCTTCAGAATTTCTCTTTCGCAGTCTTCAACTGGAGGACCAAACCAAAGCTCACTCCCACCAAGAGTCTGTAAATAGCCTCTGCGAACTCCTAGGGTACCTCGCGCTTGCCATTGACCAGGCGGTAGCTTACATCAACGAGAACCACCTGACCATTGATGAGTACATCGAAATATTCCAGCAACAGAAGGCCGATCTCTTGGGCAGGTCCTCGCACAATAGGTACCAAAGAACCAGATCATCTGACTTAGATGGAAAATACAATACTGCACTTACGACCTGGGAGATATCCTTTCGATTTGTTCAACATAATTCTCCAGCTGCGGCTTTACTTCTCCATCTTCTTGCGTTCATGAACAACAATGACATATCAGAGGACATCTTCAGAGTTATATATGATACCAAAAGAAGATGGGACGTATGGACTACTACTGGCGCCATCAGCACATTCAATGACTGGGAGAATAGCGTTGCTCGAGCTCTTATACAAGGCATGAACTCAAAACCCAAGTTCCACGAAATCGTTGGCAAACTTTTAGCCTTCTCACTTGTCAAGCGTACTGCAAGCAGAAGACGCATTTCTATTCATCCAGTACGTTTGATTCATGCCATACTTCCAAGGTCGACTGCTGATGTTTGCATAGTTAGTCCACTTTTGGGCATCTGCACGTATGGAACCATGGGAGCAACGTCAGTGGATGAAGCTGACGGCAGAGTTCTTAACAGGGAATATTCCTGTTCGCTATCAATTGCCCCTTATCGAGCCTCTTCGAGATGCAATGATTCCTATGATTGTCCCGCATATTCATACTATCTACGAGCATTCTAAGACGTTGGCTCCAACCATCGAGTCGAGAGTTGTACGTGATCTGATCTCTTTTGGGGCATATCACTCTCAGCAACCTTCGTCATGTCAAATGTTTGCATATTGCAGAACTGTGACAGACATTTCTTGCGAACAAGAATTCCTGGTGCCAATCTCATGGGAACTTTCCCATTCTTGCCACTTGGGTCATGTCTCCTTAGCTGATGATAGACATTCAAGTCGAGGGAAAGATATTCAGGTGCGAAGGAACACGTCACTTTGGAAAGAAGCCTCACCGAAAGATTTAATTCAGGAGCAAGCCCACTATTCTGCAGCCATGCTACTTCAGAGGATGTTACTAAGATCGCGGGAAAATAAATCGCTGGCCCTTTGCCTTGCGGAAAGGGCGGCAATGGTCCGACTGGCAGTGGTCCTTGCATTACATTATGAGCACGGGGAAGTTAAACCTGACATCCGAGAGATGAATGACGAATCTATTCTTGATGTTCTGCGCATCATCATCACAAAATGGACGCCCTCCGCGGAATGTACGGACATGGAGACAGAAACCGAGGCTTTTCAAAACTTCTACATTTGTGCGATAGCACCACACGACTACACTATACAAGAGGAGGTTGCCAGCCTAGGACTTAGGATCATCAAGAGCTTTGAAGAATTTTCTTCGGTGCGCAAGTTATGTCACATACTTTCTGATCGGCTCACGAAGTATGCGAAATTTTGCAACACCGACGCTGCGACGAAAGTCATCACTAAAATTCTCCAGCAAGATCAGCCTGTGGATTCTGTGTTATCCATCTGGAATGATCTCGCACCTGCGATCTCGGAGACGTGCCGTAATTCTGAGACAAAGACTGATGGCCAAAAGATTCTTGGGCTATTCCAATTGTTTCGCGATCGCGAGTTATTACTACAGAGGACACAAATAGCGATAAAGAGCGTCAAAAGAGCTGCAGAACAGTGGCGAGAGCTCCTTGAGAAGATCGAACGGTTGATGCCGATCCGGGATGATAAGGGTCAGAAGGCGATCACCGATTTCTTGAAGCATCCTCCCGCGTCAGAATTACGAGATGATGCACTGCTAGCCCTTGGAGATTATACAGACGAGATAAATCTTACCAGGCTAACAATTGGAGAGATAATAAGGGGATTCAGGTATCGTCGTAACTAAGATTGAAAATAGGTTGGGGATAATTATCTAAAGTGAGAAGCTTACAATATTGCCAATGATTTCAAAGTGAGAAGGCCTTGTTTTTACATGAGTGCGTAAGTTAATAACTTGTACTTATCACGTTATTACGTACGATATATTTCTTATGAAAAAGAGTTAGGGTTAGGGTCCGGGAACGTGTTCGGGAGTTGTTGAGGTTGCGCAGCTGGGGCTAGCCGGGTTGGTCGTTTTTCCTTCTTACCCCGGCTTATACGCCTTCTTCTTGTTGCGTTAGGCACGGGTTAGGGCGGGTTCGAGTCAGGGTCATGAATAGATTTTATTGGGTGAAGGTCAGGATGGAATTTGGGATTTAAGGTATGTTTTCTATCCAAAATTACTTAGAAGCAATGCTATATTTATTTATATTACGGTATAAGCGTTGTGATGGGAGATATGGTTGATTAAAGGTAGGTGTTGTAATGCTGCGCTTCCCGATTTGGCGAGAAGCTTGATATTGCTAGCAAGTTATTGCCTTTTTAATTAAGGTTATTTTCTAGTCTTACTTTACTTATGCTTAATATAATCAATTGTAGATATAATAAAAAGATTAGATAATCTTAAATATTATTATAAGAAATATATAATTGCATATATTTATTGAAGGGTTAGGGTTAGGGTTAGGGTTAGGGTTAGGGTTAGGGTTAGGGTTAGGGTTAGGGTTAGGGTTAGGGTTAGGGTTAGGGTTAGGGTTAGGGT